>WNFL01123711.1_pt1 | contig 456341 bp, 402 predicted proteins | sample 5400361 | NCBI WGS metagenome assembly WNFL01 (sample SAMN13153351, study PRJNA577476) | soil metagenome | isolation source: 40 cm soil on Douglas fir-dominated hillslope | place: USA:California | collected 2013-09-17
CGGCTTTGCCACCATCGGCTTGAGCGCGGGCTATCGCACGCCGAAGTGGGAATTGCGTGTAGACGCCACCAATTTGGGCGATCGCCGCGACCCGGTGGCAGAAAGCGAGATCGGTGACGGGCAATATTATTTGATGACCAGTCGACGTGCGGTGGCCGGGTTCACTTTCCATTTCTGAAAAACTTCAGACTATGCCGCATCAAGCTTACAGAACGCATGCGGCTTCTGCTGCGGTTGGAGGGCTTCAACATCGCGATAGGCGTAGACGGACACGCCATCCCGGCGTTTGCGAACATCGATCCGCCGCGCATGTTCCAGTTACAACTCGCGCCACTCTTTCGCAACCAGTTCTCGAAATTTAAGTGAGCGCAAGAAAGATTTCCTCCACGCCTGCTTCCGGTAGCTTGGTTCTAACTTGAAGTTCGCTGAGGCTTCCCTCGCCGACAACCCGGCCCGCACTCAACAGAACCAGACCCAGCGAACAGTTTGTTCAGCCCAGGGGAAAATGGCATCGGGCAAATAAAAAAGCGCTTCCTTGCGCCTGGAGGGGTCAGTTCTTTATTGTTTGACTTGATGACACCGGAGTTTGCGGGCATCAGTCCTGCGAGACACTGGCTAAGAGCGGACTTGGGATGAGCTTGCACTCTATCGTCGAGCGGAAACTACATCCAGCCACCGTACTGTAAGGGACCACTCAAGCGATCTGCTGGGACCGCGGGCGTCCCGCCCGCAAACGCTTCACCGCCTCAGTTGCTTAATCGGAACCACTCAAGCGATCTGCTGGGACCGCGGGCGTCCCGCCCGCAAACGCTTCGCCGCCTCAGTTGCTAATCGGAACCACTCAAGCGATCTGCTGGGACCGCAGGCGTCCCGCCCGCAATGAGCGCGCTGCGCGAACAAGAATCCTTGCAACCACCTCAACCCTACCCCTCGAGAACTATCCGGGTATTCCAATCTCAACCCAGCTAAGATCACTTCTAATGTCACTGATTAATGACTCTCATCAGGATGAGCTTCGCGCTGCCGGCTGGCGTAGTCGGGGCTACCTACCTCACTTCGATGGAATCGACATCCCACAATTCATTACTTTCCATCTCGCTGATTCAATGCCACGCAAAGTTATCCTACGTTGGCAGCGCGAGCTAAAGCTTGCACAAGACGAACAGCAAAGACTTTTACTAATGCGCCGCGTGGAAAAGTATTTAGACCAGGGATACGGGCAAGCCTTTCTCAAGGATAGCCGAGTCGCCAACATGGTTCAGAACTCTCTACTGAAGTTCGACGGCTTACGATATCGCCTCTTTGCGTGGGTAGTGATGCCGAATCATGTGCATTCCTTAATGAGGCGGTTTGAAAACTACGAGTTGAAGGATCTTCTTCACTCACATAAGTCATACACGGCGCACGAGGCGAATAAAATCCTCCAGCGGACGGGTAAATTCTGGATTGACGATTATTTTGACAGGTACACAAGGAACGAAAAACACTTCTACAAGACGATCGAATACATCGAGAATAATCCTGTGAAGGCGGGGTTGTGTGAAAAGCCTAGCGACTGGCCTTTTAGCAGTGCCTGGTGGAGAAAGCGCAAGGAATAAGACTTGTTCGCGCTTCGCGCTCTTTGCGGGCGGGTCGCCCGCGGTCCCAGCAGTTCACTTGAATGATTCCGCCAGGAACTGACGCAATGGCACCTTTGCGGGCGGGTCGCCCGCGGTCCCAACAACTCACTTGAGTGGTTTCGATTAAAACTAAGGCAGCGCTGGCTAGCTGAGGACAAACACCGCACGTTCGATCAGGTGATGAACTCCGGTGAGCAGGTAGGGATTCGTAGCCGCGATTACAAAGCCGATGAAGAGCATACTTGCCGTGGCCCAGACGACTAGCCCTGGAAAGATGTCATAGCGAGAACCTTTACGTTCGGTAGTAGCGAGGGCGATAAGTCTGCGGACGCGCGATTTGATGCCTTTCGTTTCCTCGTCGCCGAGTAGGAAAACACCGGCCGGCATGGTGGGCCGCCCACCCAGAGGAATGATTCTCGCAATCTTAACTAACGCCGAAGCAAGATCGAGGGCAACCGTGTTGCCTTGCAGCGCGGCGTTTTCATCAGCAGCCTCTTCTGATGCCTCCGACCACGATCTGTCGAGCAAACGCCCGCAGGGAATGATCAGCAGCGCATCGCGACAAGCTTGCAGCAAGCCGCGCTTCAGGTTATCGCGCGCTGTCAGATGACCGTTCTCGTGTGCAACTGCAGCTGAAATCTCTTCAGGCGTCAGCACCTCGAGAACCTGGCTCGCAATAAAAAGTCGCGGACGCAGAAAACCTACAATTCCAATCAGCGGAAAGGCGTGATGAATCTCATAGGATCTAATGTCGATGCCGGGAATCTTGATTGGCTCACCCTGTCGCAACCAATCGGAGGTAAGGTTGGCCGTAGCTCGATGCGTGCCAATGCCGCGGTAGACGGAGACCGCTATGCCGGTAGCCGAGAAGATCGCCAGTAAACCAAGTTTGAAGCTAACGGTTTCCGCCGCATGTCGTGGTTCATAGGCGAGATACGATGGAACCAGCAGCAGTGAAACAGTCAGGAAAGCGAGAACAGGAGGAAGAATACGCAATGAGAAAAGCAGTCGAGCGCGGGCCGCAGCCGTCCAGTTAGCTGTCGTTCGACCGAGTAGTCGCCAGAGACCGGCGATGGCAAACGTTGCTACGCTATTAAAAGTAAGCAACGCGGCGAGCAACAATGAGAGGCCAAGGAGTTCGAACATTTGTTACCGACCTTGTTTCAACTCTCTACGCTTTTCCTTGATCAGGCGATCGAGTTCGTCAAGCAACTCGCGATCTCTCTCGCTGACTGTATCCACGATACAGGCCAGCACCGGCCGCACTTCATCTGCGCCGTGACCGAGGAGACCTTCAATGACGTCTTCCCTAATCCCCTGTTCAAGCTCATCAGGAGAAACGGCTGCGAGGTAGAAAAACGCACGGCCATCTTTACGTCGCGTGAGCAGCTTCTTCTTGAAGAGACGATCCAGGGTGGTCATCAGCGTGGTGTAGGCGATTTTTTCATCGAACGCGAGATAAATATCGCGCACGCTGGCCTCTTGCCGGCGCCAAACCTCCTTGAGAACGTTCTGCTCGAGTTTGCCCAGCGCCTCGGAGACCACTTCCCGAGGTCGCTTAAAGCCTCGCAAAAGAAATCTTGATGTCTTCATAGTTGCGCATTGTTGTGCATCCGCGCCTGAACTGTCAATCGAAAACAACCACTCAAGACCAAGGACAGAATTGGCCGCGGATCAACGCGAAATTTCGCGGATCAGAACCGCAAGGATCAACCAGTTGAGAAGCCGCCTTGAGTTCACCCTGTTTTTGGATCTCCTCTTCTGATCCGCGCCTATCCGCGTTAATCCGCGGCTAATAATTTTCTTTCGACTACGTTTCGCGTCTGCGAAGAATCAGGGTATCATTCAAGGTTTACGAACGGCCTCAAACTTCTGTCTATCTGGCCGTCGGAATATTTAGAACATGCCTGAAGAAGCAATCGAAGTTCGGGGAGCCAGGGTCAATAACCTGAAGAATATCTCCTTCTCGATCCCGATTAACCAGTTGACTGTGGTTACCGGGGTTAGCGGCTCCGGCAAGTCTTCACTCGCCTTCGACACCATCTATGCTGAAGGACAGCGCCGCTATGTCGAGTCGCTATCGGCATACGCGCGCCAGTTTCTCGAGCGGATGGACAAGCCCGATGTGGATGAGGTGCGCGGGATCGCTCCGGCCATCGCGATTCGTCAAAAAAACTCGACAAGAAATCCACGCTCGACCGTCGGCACGCAAACCGAAGTGTTTGACTACCTTCGCTTGCTCTACGCTCGAGTGGGAATAACCTACTGCCGCGTTTGCGGCCGCGAAGTCTACAAAGATTCTCCGGAGTCGGTAGCGGATGAAATCCTGCGGACGCTTTCCGAGGGTGCACGCTTCTACGTCTTGTTTCCGGCACAAGCGGGGCTCGCAGAAAGCGGAGACGCGGAGACGCGGAGACGCGGAGACACGGAGAAGGCTCGGAAGAAGTCGCCGCGTCCTCGTGTCTCCGCGTCTCCGCGTCCCTCTACTACTCCGCGCCAGTCCATCACTGCTCACGTCATGAGCTTGATGCAACGCGGTTTCACTCGTTTGTACTTCGCCGGCCAAACCATCGAGCTTCATTCGCCTGACGATTACAAGCTGGACAATTTCGACGATGTATTCGTGATGGTTGATCGTCTTGTCGCTCAACCTGAGATTCGGCAACGGCTGGTGGATTCGCTGGAAATATGTTTTCAGGAAGGGCATGGCACGGCAAACATTGAAACTGCCGAAGCCGAGCCGACGCGGCTCAAGTTTTCCGATCGGTTTGAGTGCAAGTATGACGGCACGGTTTACGCCCAGCCCGAGCCGCGCCTGTTCAGCTTCAACAATCCCTACGGCGCTTGTCCGACTTGTCAGGGCTTTGGCAACACCATCGGACTCGATCTCGATCTTGTAATTCCCAATCCCGGGCTAAGTTTGAAAGACGGCGCGATTGAGCCCTGGACCAAACCACAACACGAGTGGGCGCTGGACGAGCTGAAACAGTTTTGCAAGTCGGAAAAAATCTCCATGACCGTTCCCTTTGCGCAACTCTCGCGAGTCGAACAGCGCGCGGTTGTTGAAGGCAAGAAAGACTGGGGCGGTGTGCGTGGCTTCTTCGACTGGCTCGAAACAAAAAAATACAAGCTCCACGTGCGTGTCTTTCTTTCAAAGTATCGCGGCTACACACTGTGTCCGGCTTGCGGCGGCGGGCGACTAAGGCAAGAGGCCCGCGATGTGAAGGTTGGGGGCGCGACTTTGCCTGCCGTGTGCGCACTATCGATCAAGAACGCCGCGGTCTTCTTCGATTCGCTACAACTTTCCACCGAACAGGGAGCGATCGCGGAGCGGATCCTGTTTGAGATTCGACGCCGTTTGCGATTCCTGGTTGAAGTTGGCCTGGATTATTTGACTCTGGATCGTCTCGCTTCCACGCTTTCAGGAGGCGAAGCACAACGAATTCAGTTGGCGACGAATCTGGGTTCTTCACTGGTCGGCGCGCTCTACGTGCTTGATGAGCCATCAATCGGTCTACACCCGCGCGACAACGACCGTCTCATTGCTCTGCTGCACAACCTGCGTGACATCGGAAACACGGTGCTGGTCGTAGAACATGATGAGGACATGATCCGTTCCGCTGATCACATTCTCGATATCGGACCTTCGGCGGGCGAACTTGGTGGTCGCGTAATCTACGAAGGCGACTTCAAGGGATTAATGCTTGATGAGAGTTCACTGACCGCGCGTTATCTGCGTGGGGAAGCCGAAATCAAAGAGCCGAAGCAACGTCGCGCGGCGCAGGCGAGACGCCTGTCGTTGCGTGGCGCTTCCGAACACAACTTGAAATCGATCGACGTCGAGTTTCCGCTGGACATGCTGGTGTGCGTAACCGGCGTTAGTGGTTCCGGCAAGTCGACGCTGATTCATAACTGCATCTACGCCGGTCTGAAAAAGCAAAGAGGTGACTGGCAGGGACATGTCGGGGCCTTTTCCAGGTTGGAGGGCGGCGAACTCATTGACGATGTAATTCTGGTCGACCAGTCTCCCATCGGACGGACGCCGCGTTCAAATCCAGTCACTTACATCAAGGTTTACGACGGTATCCGCGAAGTGTTTTCCGGAACTCGCGAAGCGCAGGCGCATGGTTTCGATCCGTCCCACTTTTCTTTCAACTTGCCGGGCGGGCGGTGCGACGTCTGTCAGGGTGATGGGACGGTGACGGTGGAAATGCAGTTTCTCGCCGACGTCGAACTCGTTTGCGAGGAGTGTAAGGGAACACGTTTCAAGCAACAGATTCTCGACGTTCGTTATCGCGGCAAGAACGTGCACGAAGTTTTGAATATGACGGTACGCGAGGCGATAACTTTCTTTCGCGAAGTGCCGAAGATAACTAACCGGTTGAAAGTGCTGGACGAGGTTGGACTTGGTTACTTACGTCTGGGCCAGTCTGCCACGACCCTCTCCGGCGGCGAGGCGCAAAGAATTAAACTCGCGGCGCAACTGTCGAAACGAACTGGCGCCAGGACGCTCTACATCTTCGACGAGCCGACGACTGGTCTGCACTTCGACGATATCAACAAACTACTGGCGGCATTTCGCGCGTTGATTGCCGCCGGCGGCTCGTTGCTCGTGATCGAACATAACCTCGACGTGATCAAGACCGCGGACTATGTCATTGATTTGGGACCCGAAGGAGGCGACGCCGGCGGAAACGTCGTGGCTACGGGGACACCCGAAGCGATCATGAAAGCGAAGGGGTCTCACACCGGCCGCTACTTGAAGGCGCATCTGGCGAAATCAAACGGACATACTGCGTAACGCTGAAAGCGTTGGCCAATTCCAGCCCAGGGTTTGCTTTGAAACCCTGGGTTTAAAAATGCCCGGGGAGATTTTCGCAACCCTGATGAAGGGGTTGCACGACTTTGCATTTACAAACGCGGCGCAACTCCTTCAGAGTTGCGCCTTCGAGGAATGGGATGCGTTTTCCCAGGGTTGCCAAGCGCAACCCTGGGCTGGAACTGGCGAACGCTTTCAGCGTTATTCATTTCTGATGAGTTCTCTCAAGAGTGGATGTCGATTCTACTTTTTGTGCAAAGCCTCGCAACGGTAGAACTACTTTCAGCTAATATGGCCAGCAACCTATGGAGGATACGGAAAAAATTGAGCACCGTAATCAAGCAAAGCTTCGCATCCCTCTGAAGCGTCGCCTGGTTTACGTTGCGATCATCTATCTCGGTTTTCTCGCGCTGCTGGCGGCGGTTGAGATCGGCACACGGTTGACGCTGCCACACATCTCCAGCCTCAGCCTGTTTGTTGTCACGATGCAGCAACGGGCCCAGGTCGCTGACGAGAAGCAGTCGGTGATTTTCGAAGGCGATCCGCTGCTGCTCTGGCGACTTAAGCCCAATCTCGATCACGCGGTCTGGGACTTCACTGTCCTTTCGACAAATGCCCAACATCTTCGTTCCGAGCGCGTCGGCGAAACGATCGCAGCAAAGCAGCCGGGCACGACTCGCATTGTTTGCCTTGGCGATTCCGTGACGTTTGGTTTCCGCGTGCCGGTAGTCTGGCCCGAAAGACCGACGGAATATGATCCTGGGTGGCTTCCCTTCCCAATGCTGCTCGAGAAAGAGCTGGGTGCGGCCAATCCTGATCGCAAGCTTGAAGTAGTCACCATGGCTGTACCGGGTTACACGAGTCATCAGGGACTCGCCTGGTTGCGACGCGATATCGACGAGTTGCAGCCGGATCTGCTGATTGCGAGTTTTGGTTGGAACGACGCCAGCTTCAGCGACGTGCCCGACCGCGAGGCCATCAGGACAAACTGGTATGCGGTTGGCGTGCGTTGGTTGATCGATCACAGCCAGGCGTTTGCTCATGCGACCCACTGGCTCAGAGCGAAAGAGGCAAAGGCGCAACAACAGAAACAAACAGGGCAACCTATCGTGCGTCCCGCAGCGCGCGTGTCGCAGCAGGAATACCTCAACAACATGATCGCGATCGAGGATTTGGCCCGCCAGCGCGGCGCCTCAGTGATAGTGGTTGCGGCGCCTTATCGCGATAATGATCCGAATGCGCCCGAGGCTGATCTGATGTTGCAATACCGCGTCGCCCTGGGGACAACAATGCGACAACGCGGAGTTCCTTTTGTTGAACTGCGAGAGTTGACCCCGGAAGCATATCCCTCAAACGAGGGCTGGTTCGGGGAGCGCATCCATCCAAACCATATGGGACACCGGCTGTTGGCTGGGGAGTTGTTGAAGGTGATAAGTGCCAGGCGAATGCTTGGAGACTTAAAGGTGCCTGAGCTCGTACCGTAGTTTTGGAGTGCGGTGACCTGTCACCGCTTTGGTCGGTCGCGACCTGGCGCGACCGCGTTAGCAAGAGTCTAGCCCCAGTCTCGGCGTCAAGCCGCCGAGGGCGAAAGCGGTGACAAGTCACCGCACTCCAAAATTCAGCTGCGCAGGCTCGTTGAATGCCTAGTGCGGTATATTGTGCGCGGAGGAACTTACTAATGAGTCTGAAACAACAGGTGATTTCTGATCTAACTGCGTCAATGAAGGCGCAGGACGCAGCGCGCACCTCAACGCTCAGAATGGTGAAGGCCGCAGTGATGAACCGCGAGATCGAGAAAGGCGGCGAGATGGACGACGAGGAAATGATGAAGCTGCTGCGCTCGCTCGTCAAACAACGTCGCGATTCAGTTGAGCAGTATGAGAAGGGCGGGCGACAGGACCTCGCCGACAAGGAAAAAAGTGAGATCGACGTTATCGAAGCTTACCTGCCGCAAGCCGCATCGCGCGAAGCAATCGAACAGGCGATCGAAGCCGCGCTGGCCGAAACCGGCGCGACGTCAATGAAAGAAATGGGAAAGGTAATGAAAGCCGCCCAAGCGACACTCGCCGGCAAGAATGCCGACGGCCGACTGGTCAGCGAGTTAGTGAAAGCTAAACTCGGCGGGTGAAAAACTCGCACGCCCGTTCAAGTGCATAAGAGCGGGGGCAAGCCCACCTTCCCGACCCTGAGACTCCTCGACTACCCGACTCCTGGCACATTGAGAGCCGGAAGAATCATTTAAAACATTTTCCATTTGTCATTTCTCATGATTTCTCATTTGTCATTTTTCATTGAAAGCAAGGCGTCTATGCCGACCTGCGAATAGACCACATGCCGATCTCATAAATGGCAAATGAGAAATGAAAAATGACAAATGGAAAATCTGTTCCGTCCTACTGGGAACCGATCAATTGCTCGAGTTGTCTGCTAAATCGTTGAACATCAGGACGGCTGAGGTAAGACTTGTAGTCTTCGCTACCCCAGCGTTGTTCGAGTTTGGCCAACGTGTCTTTGGCCCGCGTAGCATACTCGCGAGCCTTGGTTTTGTCGCCTGAGTTTTCGCTGGCCTGCGCGGCAATCAAAAGGATCTGCCACTCCGATTCGATCTGGCCCAACCTGGCGAATACTTCCTGTGCCTGCAGTGCGTTGGTCAATGCCGCTCGGGAATCGCCTGCCAGCAACAGTGCGGCGGCGTAGGCTGATTGGGCCGATGCCAGTTGTGCTGGATCGTTAAGTTGTCGGGCCAGATCTACTGCTGCGCTCGTCGTCTGTTTTCCCGCCGCCTTGGCCCCGCTGTAGCCTTCGGCCAATCCGATTACAATCTTCGCACTCGTAACCGGCCCTTTGAATTCCGCTCCTGCTGTTTCGACAGCGTTCTCGGCCGTGGCTTTGGCATTCGCAAAGTTGTCCTGCATCAGCGCGATCTCTGCGAGCGCGAGCTGGGTTTCAACCGCGAGTCGCTTCAACTCGTTTCCGGGTTTGTTGGCAATCGCCGTAGCCTGATCCAGAAGCGCTTTGGCCTCATCAAACTTGCCAAGACGCCCCAGCACTTCACCGCGACTCGCCAGGTTGTAACCCATGCTTCGTGGTATTCCCTGAGAGCTATAGATCGAGTAGGCCTGGTTCAGATGATCGAGGGCCTCAGGAAACTTTTCTTCGCGAATCAGCGCCGAGCCGCGTTCCGCATGCGCCCGCGCAATCAGCGACTGGTCATTAGATTCCTGCGCCAGGCGCAACAGCTCTTCATGGCCCTTGTCGGCAGCGGCATAGTCGCCCTTTTGCAGGTTTGCACGACCGAGCAGTGCCAGACAGGAAATTGTCTCAGATCGATAACCGCCCTGCTGATAAAACGCCAAAGCCGGTTCGAGATATTGAACCGCTTCGTCAGGCCTGTCCTGCTGTTGGCGAAGACTGGCCATCGCAACCCGCGCGCGCGCCTCGTTCCGTCGAGCCTTGGAGCGCACAGCCGCCGCCAGTGCCTGCGCGAGGTAGTTTTCAGCCTCCGCTTGTTTTCCGCGAACCAGGAACGAGTTGCCCAGGTCAATCAGTCCGCGAGTGCTGAGATTCTCCATGCCACTTTTCTGCGCCAACTCAATGGCTTGTTGGGCATACTCAGTTGAGCGTGCGGTTTCACCTTCATCAAAAGCGACACTGCACAGCTGCAACAGAGTCTTAATCGTCTGCGACTTATTGTCGTTGGCTTTGGCAAGGTTCAGCGCCTGCTCCAACTCCATTTTGGCCTGGGGCAGGTTGTTACGTTTGTTGAAGAGGAAGCCGCGTTGAAAGGCTACTTCCGCGCGTCCTTCCAAATTCCCGAGCGCTTGGTAGATCGACTCCGCCTGTTTGAACGACTCCAGCGCCTGATCCAGTTCGCCTTTTTGTCCGTAGACAATTCCCAGGTGTAGGTAGGCTGTCGCGTATTGCGAGTTTCGACTGCTGGCTTCTTTGTAACTCTCGATGGCGGCCTTGACGTCGTTGTTGTTCTCGTAGGCACGTCCAAGATCTACCAGCACATAAGCTTTATCCGCGTCAGGGACTGCCTGAACAATTTGCTTATACAGCTCGACAGCTTTAGCAGAATCCTGTCGGGCCGTTGCCGTAATCGCATCCAGATACAGGGCGTCGACTTTTGGCAAGGTTGCACGGTCAGCAGCATTCACTCGCAGCAGTTCATCCTTCGCCTGATCAACGTAATCCAGCTCCACCAACGCCTCAGCCAAGCGCGCATGGGCCAACATGTAGTTGTCGTCAGCCGAGATGGCCCGCTGCAGCGCCTGGCTGGCTTGATAAAAAGCGCCGTCTCTGAGAGCGGCGGTTCCAACCGTGTACCAACGCTGCGCTTCAGCCGCCGGCGTATATGGCTTCGGACGCAGGAGCAAGAAGAGCACCCCTAACACGACGATCAAAATGCCGACCGCAATCAGAATGTGGGCGATGGGGATCCGTGGTCGCTGCAGAATTTGAGACAGGTTACTAAGCGTTCGGGTAGGACTTCCCAGAGCCGAGCCCGTGCTGCGCCGAATGAGTGTTTGCCCCGACTTCTGCTCCAGCTGAGCCTTGACGGAGTTAAGATCACTGATCAGTTCTTTCGCCGACTGGTAGCGCTTGGCTGGTTTCTTGGCCAGCGCTTTCAAAGTTATGAAGTCGAGTTCTCGCGGGACCAGACTGTTGAGTTTTGAGGGAGGCTTTGGTTCGACGTGTAGAACGTTAGCCGCGATCTCAATAAAACTATTTCCGGCAAACGGCGTTCGACCGGTGATGGATTCGTAGAGCAGTGTGCCGACGGCGAAGAGATCGCTGCGCCCGTCAACTGCGTCGCCGGTAGCTTGCTCCGGTGAAAGGTATGCGGGCGTGCCGAGGACAACACCACTGCGAGTTTCCGTGGAAAGCAGCGTGCGCGCTTCAGGTGCTGCACTCGCCATCGGATCTTTGTTCAATTGCTTGGCGAGTCCGAAGTCAAGCACCTTCACCTGTCCGTTGTCATCAATCATGATGTTTGAAGGCTTGATGTCGCGGTGGATAACACCGCGCGCGTGGGCTTCGACCAGGGCTGCGGCTATATCACTGACGATCGATACGGCGCGCTGAAGGGTGAGTTCACCCCGCTGCATTAGTTCGCTAAGCGGTCGCCCCTTGGCGAGTTCCATAACCAGGAAGGGCCGGCCTTCGTCGGTCTCTCCATAGTCAAAGAGCGTCGCGATGTAAGGATGGTTCAACTCGGACACTGCACGCGCCTCGCGGAGAAAGCGAGCCCGATAGTCATGTGAATCAGATCCTAAGGAGGGAAACTTAATGGCCACCCGCCGTCCCAGATGAGTATCTTCGGCCAGATAGACAGTTCCCATGCCGCCCTCGCCGAGTGGTTCCAGGATTCTGTAATGTGAAACTGTTTGCCCGATCATGGCGGATGGCTGCAACCAACAGTTGCGCGGTCGCCTCTTGCAAAATGGCGGGAACCTCTAACCAGGAAGCCTAAGGAACGCAGAACGATTGCAGTACGCGCGAATACTACTTCAGTGCAAGAGCCTTTTCAATGATTTACTGAGGAGGGGAAACTCAAGCTCTTCCCTGGGACCGCGGGCGTCCCGCCCGCCCGCGTACCATATGCTCAAGCATCAGGAGTTGAATTTATGGTACGCGGGCGGGCGGGACGCCCGCGGTCCCAGAGAAGAGCTTGAGTGGGGTGCGGACTTAATCACGGAGCTGGAAACACGGTGAAATTGTCCCACCGATTGACGAGCCCCATCCCTACGGAATCGCTATACAAACCAGCGCCCCTTGCTGTAGCCAGCAGTGGATCGTTGATGGAGTAGACAAGCGCAGAGTCGATATAGACGCTGAGGTCGCCGGAATTCCTGGTTACCACTCTTAAAGTTGTCCAGCTGCCGGGGATCGTGGCACCGTTGGTGAGGTCAACTCGCTGGCCGTTCAGGTAATAACCGACGCGGACAATTTTATTATTCGGTGTGCCACCAGTGTCCGTCGTGTATGCGAAGAAAAAGTTATTTGCATCGATGACCCGGAAACTCAAGCCGGTGTGGATGCCGCTGCCCCATCTGCCTGCGACACGGTTGACGCTCACATCCAGGTTTCCGCTGTCCGAGCCGGTGGGCACCCATGCAACTGCTGTCGAATTTCCCAGCAACACCGCGCGAGCATTTAGAACTCCGAAAGGCTGCGGGTTCGCTGTGGCCTGATTGGTTTGCCACACTTGTTTTCCCGCCGATCCAGCTTCGGTTGAACTCAAACCACCATGTCCAGCGAAGGTGTAGGTTGAGTTTGCGCGGGAGAAGGAATCAAATACCAACGCTCCAGTAGGCGCTGTAGCAGCAGGGGGCGGAGTTGCGGATGGCGCGACGCCGGTCTCGAAGTTTGGCGCCGATGGATCGATTACAAATTGCGGCGGCGGACATCCCACGCAATCGGCGAGAATGCCTGCAGTAGTCCCGCGCACTCGTCCGGAATGAGTAATGGCTCTGTATCCATGTGAAAGATCCGCAACGGTTGGCCCCTCACGGAAGTAATAGCTCAGCAGGCTTCCTCCCAATCCAAAGATTGTTTGCGGAGCGAATGAAGCCTCAACGCCGCCGGGCAAATCCTCACGCGGGTTTGCATCCTCATAACCGCGAACCTGGGCGATGCGCCCGTCAAAGTTGCTGTGGTCTGAACCGCCGATCAGAAGCCGTCCGCCGCCCTCGTTGAAACCAGGCGTCCGGCGTGGCCCACTAAACGGCGTCTTACCCACCGGCACGCCGTTGTAGTAGGTGATAATGCTTTGCCCGTCCCAACCCACCGCGAAGTGCGCCCATTCACCGATCGCCGGACCCTGGTCGCTGCCGAAGAAATTATCAAACCTCACACCATCGAAAATATCCCCAAGCATCTCATAACGATCCGGCTCGCTGGTATTGAAGCTACCCACTCCGAACAATAGCGCATGAGCGCCGCCGTAGCCGTCAGACAAGAGGTAAGTGGCGGCGCCGTTACCGCCCGGCATTGCCCAGAATTCCCAGAAGAAATGTCCAAGATTCACGCCCTCCTGCCAGAATTGTCCGTAGTCCACCGTCTTGGGCGTACCGTCAAATTCAAGCACGTACGAAGACCCGGAATCAGGTAACAGGATAGTAGTGAAATCCGACGTGTGTGCGTTGGACAGATCGATGAATGGAACGCTCGGGGGATTAAACGGAGGTTTCTGCGGCATTGATGGCGTGAGAAAGTAACTTCCGTTAGCCGTGGCCCTCAGCGAATAGCTGCCGTCAGTCCCAGTCACCGTGCTGGCGCTTTCCGCGCCGGTCAGGGTTAACGTAACGCCGCCGATTGGATCGCCAAACTCGTCTCGCACGGTCCCTTTCAGTATGTGCCGGTACAGCCCCGTAAAATTCAAAGACTGATCAACGCTCAACTGGGGAACGCTCTGTCCTGTAAATGTGTAATCAACAGTTGACGAAGGTGTCACTGTGTAACTGAAGCCGGCAGCCACATGCGTAAACTCATAGTGACCGTTGCTGTCCGTCACAGTTGTGTTCGGCTCAGGCCCGTTGAGATTAACGGTTATTCCAGCCAGCCCGTGGTTTTGCTGATCCATCAACGTGCCGCTGATCGTGTGCGTCTGCCGCACGCTGCTGAAGTCGTGCCAAAGCTCATCGGATGTCAGAGTAGGCTCATGCCAACTGCCGGGAGTGAAGTCCCAGAACGGCAACGAAGGCGTGAATGTGTAGTCGCCGCCTGCTGGAAGACTGATCGAATACCAGCCGTCTTCATCAGTAGTTACGGTGAGAGTTTGATAACCACTTATCGCGATCGCCAACTGAGACGCTGCGCTCTGCCCCAATTGGGCGTGCCCGCTAACTGTGTATTCTCGCAAGGTGCCGGGCAGATCAATTACCTGATCGGCGTCGAGGTTGATGAACGTTTGGTTGCTGAAGGTGTAATAGATTGTGGTCAGGGCCGAGATTGTATAGTTGCGGCCTGCCGGCAAACCCGCAAACTCAAAGTTACCGTTGCTGTCGCTGAATGTTGTGGCGTTCACAAAGCCGGCCAGGTTCACGGTCACACCGTACGTTTTATTAAACTGGCCCGTCACCCTTCCGCTAATCTTGTAGACGCGACGCACGCCGCTGAAATTCAGAACGCGATTGCCGGAAATCCCTTCGACAGACAGTGCGTTGAAACTAAAGAACGAGGTCGCAGACGGCGTAACGGTGAAACTGTGTTCAGGCGAAACGCCGAAGGAAAATTCTCCCTGGCCGTCAGTCGTGGCCGTGCTGGTGGTCCCATCTGTTCTATCGGTGAGCGTCAGCTCAACGCCGGCAAGCACCTGACCGTTGTCATCTCGAACCTGGCCATCAACCTCGAAAGGCCTGACGGGTGTTGGTATCGCTCCTGGATCGTCCGCCGGGCCGCCGCCCAAATGTCCGATGCCGACGCGCACGCGATTGCTGTTGTTACCTCGATACGAAACGCTTATGAGCACATCGCCGACGTCGCCGAGGTTGTCGTTTAGTTTTAAGACGACGGCGCTCAACCATTCCTGCTGCGGCACTGGGCCAACATATTCAACCGCCAGGTTGTAGTGCTGATGAGCAGCATCTTCGGCGTCTGCAGTAACCACCGACAACGGCTCGCCAGGTTGCAAACTCAAGTGCATTACGAAGAGAGTTATTCGCGTGCGCCGATCAGAACCAGCGGCGTATGGCGAAATTAAGGCGAAGGGTTCTGACGCAAAACTCAGAGAGTCGAGCGCGATGGCTCGGGTGGACGTTTCCTGGCTGATGAGTAAGGGGGTGGTGATCGGAACGAGCGCCAGTGCATTTCGTGCCGGAACAGCCCAGAGCCCGATCAAGATGAACAAGTAGACGACACACTGACCGGACAATCCCAGTCGCGCTAATCGCGGAAGAGATTTGCTGGGACCGCGGGCGTCCCGCCCGCAAATCAACGTGAACAAGTAGACGACATACTGACCGGGCAATCCCAGTCGCACTAATCGCGGAAGAGATTTGCTGGGACCGCGGGCGTCCCGCCCGCAAATGAGCGCGAAGCGCGAAAAACTCGTAAACCTGCGGCCACAATGCTTCTGAGCACACCTCGCCCCCGTTCGATCTTCGCGCGGGGATATAGGGGTGCAATAACGTGACGCGTGTCTCGCAAACATGGCTTTGGGGGGCGAACCATTACCAGCTGTTCCGTGAAGCGTTGAAGCAGCTCGCAGGGAAGGGCGGGGTCGGACCAATGGATTGCGCGAAGGATATTACGTTAGTGGGCCAACTTTGCAAACAAAAAAAGGCGGACGGTTTTGGAGTGACCACTCAAGCGCTTTGCTGGGACCGCGGGCGCCCTCGCCCGCTTCGTACCACGGCGAACGGCTAAGATGACCGGCCAACGTCGGCTTTGCGGCAGAGTCTTACCGCACCGGGTGGGGCAGAGCCTTATCTTCGAGCGAAACACCATCATGCCGTTATTGACCGTTTCAATCAGCGAGGGATTTATGCCGATATGCATTTCCGATTTCACCAACGAAGCAAGAGTTTGCGAACTTGATCTCGCAAATTGCGACATCAAGTTCGCAACATGGTGGCCGCCGCAAACCTCCACTTGTCTTCACTGAACACGGCGCGATCATGGCTGCCAATGTCCTCAATAGCAAGACGGCTGTTCAGGCTAGCGTTCAGGTTGTAAGAGCTTTCATAAGACTACGCCAGCTGCTGGTGTCCAATGCGGAGTTAGCACGTAAGCTTGGCGATCTCGAACGCAAATATGACGCACAGTTTAGAGTCGTATTTGATGCTATTCGGCAACTCATGACACCCGCTGAACCAAAGCGAAAACAGATCGGGTTCACTCAGGCGAAGAAGAAATGAGAGACGCCGACCCGTTGAGGGTCGGCGATTTGTTTAGGGGCCTGGTTCCCTAGTGGAAGATTTCAGATCTCAAAAAAGTAAAAGCGGTGTCATCACCCAACCTACCGGCAGCCGTGCTTTCAGCCAAATCCTAAGACCAAACTGACTTTAAGGGACTATGGAATCTGCTCTGCCTTAGCGCTTTATTTAGAGTATTCCTATTTGTCAGAGCACACACGCGCTATGCAAGAGCTGTCTTTCGAGAAAGTCGATGTCCTCAAACTGGCCCGCGCTTACGTGGCCCTGGCTTTGGCCCAGGACGAGGCGAAGCGTTACGTCAGCAAACACTCGATGCAATCAGCGTTGCTCCCGCTCGTCACCTGCCTGGATATAACAGCCGCTTTGATGGAAGAAGTATTGCGGAACGCCCTGCCCGAAAAAGATCCACCCGCCTCGGAAGCGATAACGAATGCACCCATGCTGATGTGAATGCTGCAGACAGTAGTCAGTAGACAGTAGACAGTAGACAGTAGTCAGCCAAGGGTTGCGGCTCTAATGGACCGACAGTAGCTATCCAGCATCTTGCTTATTTCTTCCAATGCAATGTGAGAAGACTAGAGTCTCCGTAACCCAGATCTCGAGCAAGAAGCAAATAATAACGACATTCTTCCAGAGAGCCTTGCGCAATGTTGTAGAAGCGGATCTTGTCAGCGAGACCTCGCTTCTTGAAGCCTTCGGCGAAGTTCGCGGGAACTGATACGGCTGCGCGCCTCAACTGAGAAGTCAGCCCAAATAGTTCATGTTTTGGAAACACTTCTGTGAACTTGTAAATTGCCAGCACCCAGACGTGGGCCTTTCGCCAAACCGCCACGTCCTCAAATGTTCTCGACTTCATAACTAAATAGAAGCGGAGTTCGAGGGTGACAAACCGACCGACATTTTAGCGGGATTGAAAGGGTGACAACGATTATCTACTGTCTACTGTCTACTGTCTACTGACTACTGTCTACTGCCTCCTGCCTACTGCCCACTGTTACCTGACTGCTATTTGCTGTTTGCTGTTTGCTATTATTCAGACATGCGACGAAAGCTTATTCAAACCGTCGGGCTGGGGCTCACTGTCGTTTACGCGCTCGCAATCGTCTGGCTGTATGCGACGGAGCCGCGCAGCTTCAAGGAGGTGGCAACTGGAGCTCAGGTGGCGGCCGGCACTTACCAGGTGGATCAGAAGAAATTTGACGCTGCACTCGAGCTCTTTCGGCGCGAGCAATTTCGCGCGGCGCGCGACGAATGGAAGCGCGCTGACCTGGCGCAGAGTGATCCGACTACGCAGTTTTATATCGCCTACTCCTTTTACCGGGAAGGCTGGGGGCGGGTTTACTACGACCAGGATCTTTTCAAACAGGGTCTTGAGGCGGTGAATCGGGCCATTACGCTGGCGCCGGAACCGCTCAATGTTCCGGATCAAAATCTGCAGTTGCACACCGCCTCAGAGTTGAAGGCGGAGCTGGAACAAGGGACGGAGCGCACCTGGGGAGACATTAATCCGCTGAAGGTGATGCGACAGAGGAAGTGAAAAATAGTGATGAGTAATGAGTGATGAGTGAGGAATTGGAAAAGACAAGCGATGATTTGGCGATTGCCACTGCGCGAGAGGTTGGCACTGCGCGAGAGGTGTTGGCGGTTGATAGCTGGTCGAGAAATCAAGCGCTGTTGAGTTATTGGGTTTTGCCGTCCATTTTTCTGACCGTTGCGCTGCTGGGCGGGCTGCGAGTTGGCGCAGACGATCGCGCCTTTATCTTTTTCCCACCGCCGTTGATCACGCTCGTTCTCGCCGTCCTGCTAATGCTGCTTTTTGTGCGTGGTGGTTTAATTGAATTGCGATCGTGGGTCGCCGCAAACCATCCACCGCTGCAGAACATAAGTCACCTCTGGGTGTTGCTCACGCTCTTTTTCGCCTCCGCGCAGGCCTTCAATTCCGTGTTGCCGGAACGTGGCTTATTGCACTGGCTCTTCTCATTCTTTTTTCTCTGGACGCTGTGGAACAATCAGTTTTCGTCCTTTGATGCACGGCGTCTATTACGCAGCCTGGTGGTACTCTTTGGAACCGCATTCGTCCTGAAACACCTGCTGCTGGCTAGTCTCTACGCTTCCGGAGGTGGTTGGCTGCAACGCGTGACGGGAGCGCTGGTCCAGGGAGTTTCGCTAGGCACGCTCGATGCGCCGATGTTTGCACCCGCCACGGGCTACATTTCCTTCTTCACGCTTGGGCTGTACCTCGTGGGGTTGCTGCTTGTTGCAAATAGCAAACAGTAGACAGCAGCTAGCCTGACAGGAACTCCTGCCAGGCTGTTTGCTGTAACCCCTGCGCAACGGTCAAGTGATTGGCCGGGACCGCGGGCGTCCCGCCCGCAAATGAGCGCGAAGCGCGAAAATGAAGAGGCTACTTCCGAAAGACTGCGCGCCTTGCGGCGCGTTGCGGGCGGGCCGCCCGCGGTCCCAGCCAATCACTTGAATGCTATAGCTGTTGGAGTTTGCTTACGGTCTTCCGAGAATGCCGCCGAGCACGTTGCCCCAACCACCGTTGACGTTGCCGTTGCGCTGGTTGCGTTGGTTTCCATTCCGCGAATACTGCTGGAAGCCCTGGTTGTAACCCTGGACAAAGCCCTGACGAAAAGCCTGCGACGAGGCATCTCGGTAGAAGTGTGATCTCTGTGGGTTGTATTGCTGATTGCGCTGGCCATCGCTGGCGCCGGTGTTCAAGCCCTGCTGGTAGCCGCGATTACGTTCATTCTGATCGTAGCCGCTGTTGCCATACTGGCCGTTGTTGCCATACCGGCCGTTGTTGCCATACTGGCCGTTGTTGCCGTAGCCACCGTTGTTGCCGTAGCCACCGTTACCATACCCGCGGTTACCGTACTGATCGTTGTTACCGTATCGTCCATTATTGCGGTTGCGATCGCGATCGCGGCGCCAATCACCTTGGTTGTTACCCTGGCGGTCATCGCGGCGAGCTTCCCTTTGGCGTCGTTTCCATTCCTTACGCTGCTCTTTCCGATCACGGTCGCTATTACCACGCTGATAATAGTCATCATTGCGATTACGATCTTGGGCCTGAGCGGCACTGCTCATAGCCGTGACGATCCCTAGAACAAATGCGAGTGACAAAAGAGCCCCGCCGATCCCTTTTCCAAAATTTTTCATGTTTGTTGTTTCTCCCCTTGCTGGAGATGATGGCAACTCTGTGGCCGCCGCTGGGAATGTGTGATTTGCAGGGGTTAATCGGAATCGGGTTCGCAGTCGAGCTTATATAGTGCAAGGAACCGCGCAGATGAGTACGAATCAAAGGGAAAGAGGGGAACAGGGTCAAATGATTGGCTGGGACCGCGGGCGTCCCGCCCGCAACGCGCCGTAAGGCGCGGCGTCTTTCAGAAGTAAACCATTTTCGCGCTTCGCGCTCATTTGCGGGCGGGACGCCCGCGGTCCCTGCCAATCACTTGAATGCCGTTCGCTGCCTATCCTGCTGCTGTTTGCCGTTTACTGTTTGCTGTTTTTACCCCGCTTTCTGGCTGTTTGCTTCTCCCCTGCCCTTTCCGTATAATTCTCAGCTTGCTCGAAGCGCGGAGTTATCGTCCGGTGGGTTCGCGCCCACTTTTTCTTTTGGGCGAGTGATTTTTGGAGGGGCGGTGGATGGCGTCGAGTTCGGTGGAAGATCGCGTACAGGCAATCGCTGAACGAGTCGCTATTGACCACGGACTGGAGCTGGTACACGCCGAAGTTGCCGGGCCCGACAATAAACCTATTGTCCGCATCTTTATTGACAAGCCAAACGGAGTAACTCACGAGGATTGTTCGGAAGTGAGCTTACACGTCGGCACTGTTCTCGACGTCGAGGATTTTATACACGCCTCCTATACCCTGGAGGTTTCTTCGCCGGGGATCGAGAGGGGCTTGTATAAGCGACAGGATTACGAGCGTTTCGCCGGCAGCCTGGCCAAACTGAGGACGCGTAAGCCGGTCAATGGCCAGCGCAATTTTCGCGGCCGCCTGCTCGGCATAGATGGCGAGGACATACTCTTTGAAGACCGCACCAGTGGACGAGTGAGAGTTCCTTTCGAGGTTGTCGCGAAGGCGAATCTCGAGATGGATGTGGACGCGGAGTTCAAGCGAGGCGCTTGAAATCTGAGATCTCAGATCTCAAATTTGAGATTTGAAGACTGAATTTGAAATTTCAGACTAAAACTACAACTGAATAACAACTGAATAGGCTCAGCGACGCGCGCAGGTAGCGTCGAGCCAACCGGAGACAAGAAGTTTCATGAGTTCATCAATCGCACAAAACATCGAAGCGCTCTGCCAGGAACAAGGCATTGAGCGGGATCTCGTCATCGAAGCCATGAAGGAAGCGGTGCGTGCCGCCGCCAAAAAACAGTTTCGCTCCGGTGAAGACATTCAGGTCGATTGGAATCCCGACACAGGCATTGAGCTTTCCGCCACGAAAGTAGTGGTCGATGAAGTAGCAAACGCGGCAACGGAGCTGTCGATTGAAGAAGCTCGCGAGCTGGCCGGCGAAGAAGTTGAACTGGGCGACGCCCTCCTGCTGCCCCTGCCCATGGAAGAACTCGGTCGTATCGCCGCGCAAACGGCGAAGCAGATCCTGTTTCAAAAAGTCCGTGATGCAGTTCGCAGTAACGTCTATGAGCAATACATCGACAAGATAGGCGACCTGGTCAATGGCTATGTGAAGCGCTTTGAACGCGGGAACATTATTGTCGACCTCGGCAACCTGGAAGCCATCCTGCCGCGTTCGCAGCAGTCGCGCGGGGAACAGTGGAATCAAGGCGAACGAATTCGCGTAGTCATCCATAACGTTTCCAAGGAATCAAAGGGACCGCAGGTCGAAGTGTCGCGGACTTCCCCGGAGTTGTTGCTGCGATTGTTTGAGATGGAAGTGCCGGAAATTTATGACGGCACCGTGGTCATCAAGTCGGCTGTGCGAGAACCCGGCGAGCGCGCCAAGATTGCGGTCACTTCAAATGAGCGCGACGTCGATCCGGTCGGCGCCTGCGTCGGCATGAAAGGTTCGCGCGTGCAGGCGATCATTCGCGAACTACGCGGCGAAAAGATCGACATCATCGAATGGTCAGACGAGCCTTCGGTGTTTGCCGCTAACGCCCTTTCCCCGGCCAAGGTCAATAAGGTTCGCATAACAGACATCGACAACCGGCAGATGGAAGTTATTGTTAACGAGGACCAACTGTCGCTCGCCATCGGCAAGCGCGGTCAGAACGTGCGCCTTGCCACCAAGCTGGTTGGTTGGAATATCGATATTCGCAGCGAAGAAGAGATCAAGCGCGAGGTCACCGAACAAATGGGCGCCCTCATCGCTTCAGGCGCATCGGTGCCGCTGTCTGTTATCGAGGGTTTGACTCCGCAACAGACTGACACGCTGGCGGAGCACGGTATCAACGATATCGACGCCCTGACGCAAACTTCGATTGACGATCTGGTCGAGTTTCTCGACTTGAGCCTGGACGAAGCGGAAAAGATTCTTAACGCGGCTAAAGAAGTCGTTGCCATGCGCGAACGAACGCTGCAAGGTGAAACAGAAGGCGACACGGAATCAACGGAAGTCGCGAGTGAAGAGACTGAATCTCTCGGCGAAGCTGAGACGGAAGAAGAACCGAGCCTAAACACAGGAGCAACTGATGGGACAGACGCGACCGCCGCTGGTTACGACGAAGCGGTAGAGACCGGAGTGCCGTTCAGCGCCGAACCGGAAATAATGGCCCAGGATTCGGCTGATCCAGTCGCGCTTACCGAGGTGGAGGCTGCTTCCGAAGAAGAGCTTGCTCTGCAGGAACCAGGGCGCGACTTGCGTCCGGATACGATCGTCCCGGCGCCTGATGTTACCGCCGCCGAGGTGGAAGCCATTGAGAACCTCGAAAGTCTTGAAGAGTTTATCGCCGAGGAAGAATCGGACGGCGAAACTGAAGACGTACAAACATCTGCTCCCGCGAATTTAGAAGACGCCGCATCAGGCGAGAGCACAGACGAAGAGAAGCAGGATGCTTCCCCAGATGCGGAAAATTAGATTCAGCTCAGTCGCCGGTGGACCCGGCGGTTTGTGTTGTTCGCTCCCCTGCCACTCGTACGCGTTGCGCTTCTGAAGCCAGCTTCAAGTGGTTAAGAAGCGAGAGTTCTTGAACCACTTGAAGAAGCCAGACGCCAGGTAAGTTGAGCGTCTGAAAAGGAGTGCATGACCGTTTCCTCTAAGATCCGAATATACGATCTCGCCAAAGAACTGAAGCTCGACACGAAGCGCCTCATTGAAGAGGTGCGCCGCGAAGGCGTCGACGTCAGCGTCCCGTCAAACTCGGTCTCGAAAGAGTTGGCGGAGAAGATTCGCAACAAGTACTTCCCCAAGAAAGAGACTGCGGTCAAGCGCGGCGTGCGCGTGGTCAAACGTGCCGAGCGCGTAGTTGAAGAAGCGCCGTTAGAGGAAGAACAGGTTGCCGCGGAAGCAGCGCCCGCTGCTGAGGTAGTAACGGAAGAGCCCCAACCCGAAGTCGAGGCGCCCACTACTCCGGCTCCCGATGCCAAGCCGGCCACCACCGCGAAGCTGCTGCGGAAGCTGACTCCGGCTGCACGTGCAGAACAACCCGAGGGTGTGGCCCAAGCAACGCCGGCAGTTGGGTCTGCAGTTGAAATTGAAGATACGAATGGCGAGGTGGCTCCTTTCGCTGCGGAAGAAGCGGATGCCGCGCCACCGTTACCCTCTGCGCCTCTAGAGGGAACTCCTGCTCCTCCATCGCGACAGGTTCGCGTGTTGCGCCCAACAGCGGCCGCCCTCAATGCCGGTGTTCGTCCAGGTGAACGTGCGCCTTCGCCCGTCATCGCACCTCCAGTGACACCACGAGACCGCGCTGAGCGTGCCGGGACGCGCGTCCGGGAACGTACGCCCCTGGCCAAGACTGAACGCCTGGGAACGCCTGGAGAGACCGCCACCCCACAGACGACTTACATTCCGCCTCCAGACGCGGGCCGGCGACGTTCGCGCCGCACGCCCACGCGTGGCGGCCGGAAGATCGACGGTAAGGCCGGCCGGTTCGACAAGGGTGACTTCATTCCTCCGCCCAAAGCCCTGTCTCTCGAAGATCGTATCGCCGGCAGAATGGAATCACCGGCGGTTCCTGGCGAGATAAAGCCGGTACGAATTGTCGAAGGTTCGACGGTGAAGGAATTCGCGGAGAAACTCGGAATCAAACCCAAAGATATCGTGAGCCTGCTGCTGCAGCGCGGCGTATTTGCCACCATCAATCAACCGCTTAACGACGACGTGGCTATCGAACTGGGCAAGCGCTTTGGTTATGACGTCACCTTCGTTCCTTTTGAGGAGATGGTTACCGAAGAGGAATATGAGGATCTGATCGCCACCGACGCTGACGATGTGGAACTGCCACGCGCGCCAGTGGTAACTGTCATGGGCCACGTCGATCACGGCAAGACCTCCCTGCTCGACGGTATCCGCGCAACCGATGTGGCCGCGGGTGAAGCCGGCGGGATCACTCAACATATCGGCGCTTATAGTGTGCAGGTCCCGAACCCGGATCAGTCCGGTGAAACGCGACGCGTAGTCTTTCTCGACACTCCTGGTCACGAGGCCTTTACCTTGATGCGTGCGCGCGGCGCCAAAGCTACGGACGTAGTCGTATTGGTGGTGGCAGCCGACGACGGCGTGATGCCGCAAACGATCGAAGCGATCGAACACTCGCGCGCTGCGGGCGTTCCCATCGTGGTTGCAATCAACAAGATCGACAAACCGGACGCGAATCCGGATCGCGTCAGACAGGAACTGGCTACCCAGGGACTCAATCCGGTTGAGTGGGGCGGCGAGACCGAGATGGTCCAGGTTTCCGCCAAGAAACGGCAGAACCTCGACACCCTCCTGGAAACCATTCTACTGACTTCAGACATTCTTAACCTGCGCGCCAGTCCTACGCGCCTGGCCTCGGGCGTGGTGTTGGAAGCCAAGCTGGACCGAGGCCGCGGTGCAGTCGCTACCGTGCTGGTCCAACAAGGGACTCTACACGTTCATGAACCTTTTATCGTCGGCCAGATTTTTGGCAAGGTGCGGGCGATGTTCAACGACAAGGGTGAGGCAATCACCGAGGCCGGGCCGGCGACTCCGGTCGAAGTGCTCGGACTGCAGGGCGTCCCCCAGGCAGGCGATGGCTTCCAGGTCGTAGCCGATATTGCGCGCGCGCAGCAAATCTCTGGACATAGGCAGATGCTGAGCCGCCAAGCCACGCTGCTACAGACTACAAAGCGCGGCATCGAAGCGTTGGGCGAAAGCGAAGTCAAGGAGCTATTGGTAGTTATCAAAGCTGATGTGCAGGGTTCAGTTGAAGTTCTCAAGTCTACTTTGCAAAAACTTTCCACCGAACGCGTGAAGGTTAAGGTCATTCGTTCTGGCGTGGGTACGATCACTGAATCCGATGTGTTGCTCGCTTCGGCCACCCAAGCTGGATCAGCAGCCTCGGCGGTAGTCGTTATCGGCTTCAATGTAAGACCGGGATCGCGCGCCGCCGATCTTGCGAAACAGGAGAGCGTCGATATCCGGCTCCACTCGATCATTTACAAGGTTGAGGAAGAGATTCGTGCGGCCATGATCGGCATGCTCGAAGCAATTGAGAAAGAGCGGATCATCGGTAAGGCTGACGTGCGCGAAGTGTTTCGCGTTCCCAAGGCCGGAGTTGTCGGCGGATCGATGGTGGTGGACGGCAACATTCGACGCAGCGCGCGAGCTCGTCTAATTCGCGACGGTGTGGTCAGCTGGGAAGGCAACATCGCTTCGCTGCGTCGGTTTAAAGACGACGTTTCAGAAGTGCGCGAAGGTTTTGAGTGTGGCATCGGTCTGGAAAACTTTAACGACCTCAAAGTCGGCGACCAGATCGAAGCCTACATTGTGGAAAAAGTGGCAGCAACTGAACTATAGAAGGCAGAAGGCACCAAGCGGAAGGCAGAAAGCCTTTGCTGCCGACTGCTTACTGCTTACTGCTTACTGCCTACTGCTTTTATGCGTCGCCCAGAGAGAGTTGCAGACATTATTCGTGAGGAGATTTCCCAGATTATCGGGTATGAACTCGAGGACCCACGGCTGACGATGGTGACCGTGACTGACGTTCGCCTTTCTGACAATCGCAGGGAAGCCCAGGTTTTTGTCACCGTTGAGGGAAATGAAGAAGAACACCGGCTCGCGCTTGCGGCTCTCCGCCACGCCGCTCCCTACGTTCGCAAGCAGCTCAGTCTTTCGCTTAACCTGCCGCGCACACCAGAGATTCATTTTGTGAGAGACACGGTAGAAGAACACGGCGAGCGCGTTGACCAGTTACTCCAGGAACTCGCGCTGGATCAGAAAAGTGAAGAAGGGACGAATCATGAATAATGAATTATGAATGCTGAACAATGTTCCGCGTTCATCATTCCGCGTTCATCATTTTGTTTGACAATGCTTAGCCAAGTAGTTGAGTTAATTGAAAACAAGGGGAACTTTGCCATTACGTCGCACCTTCGCCCTGATGGCGACAGTCTTGGCTCCTCGCTCGGTCTTTACTGGTTGCTGCGCGCTCTTAATAAAGACGTAGAAGTCATCATGCGCGACCCGGTGCCGCACACCTATCAAAAGTTGCCCGGAGCAAACGATGTCAGAGTCACACCCGCCGCGGATCAATCGTATGACGGCATTTTCGTCATCGAATGTTCTGATATGGCCCGTCCGGGACTGTTAAGTCTCGAGCAACAATTCGTGGTCAACATCGATCACCATGCCACCACGGCGCTGTTTGGCAAGATCAATTGGATCGACTCAACTGCCTCAGCGTGCGGCGAGATGATCTATAACCTTGCCAAAGCCCTGGGCGTGAGGGTGACGAAGGAAATTGCTGAATGTTGCTACACCGCGCTGATCACCGACACCGGCTCGTTTCATTACTCCAATACCACGGAGCGCACCTTCAAGGTCGCTTCAGAACTTTTACGCACCGGCGTTAAGCCTGCCAAAACTGCTGAAGCGGTCTTCGCGAGTTATCCCTGGAGCAGAATTCAGTTGATGGGCGCGGTGCTTTCCACCGCCCGGCGCGATTCGACCGGCCGCGTCGCTTTGTTGCGCCATAGCCTGGAGATGCAACACAGCGCCGACGCTTCGGATGAAGATGCAGATGGTTTCGTTAATTATCCGTTGACGGTCGGCGAGGTTGAGGCAGTAGCGATGCTCAAGGAATGCGAGTTGGGCGTTTATCGCACCAGCCTGCGTTCCAAGGGCGAGGTAAACGTCGCGAAGGTCGCGGAGAAATTTGGCGGTGGCGGACACCGCAACGCTGCCGGCTGTACGTTGCGCGGCACCTGGGAAGAGGCCGAGGAAAAGATCCTTGGCCTGTTGCAGGATGCAGTGCAGCGCGCCAACGGGGCGAGTGACGTGACCGACGACGCGTTGCGCGATGAAGATGAATGAGATCGAAGTAGCCTAAGACGATTTTCCATTTGTCATTTGACATTTTTCATTTGTCATTGCCGGCGCAAGAAGCTTCGTTTCACTTATCCGTTTCTACCTACTGTCGACGCTGGCGAGGGAACTCACAATGACGACAGCAATGACAAATGAGAAATCTCAAATGACAATGTCAAATTGCTTTGTTTCTTTCAACGTTAGTTTCCTGACTCCTCTTCCCTAAACCAGTGACCCGCGAAAAAAAATACAAGTGGCGCCGCGAAGATTATCAGGAAAAGACGCGCGGCCTGCTAATGGTTCACACCGGCAACGGCAAGGGTAAAACTACCTGCGCTCTGGGGCTGATGATGCGCGCCGCGGGACGTGGTCTGAAATGTTGCATGATTCAGTTTATGAAGTCGCGCAACGATCGCTACGGCGAACATGAGTCAGCAGAGAAACTCGGCATCGAGGTCCACACGATGGGCGATGGATTTACCTGGGACACCAAGAATCCGGAGCAGGATCGGGCCACCGCACGTCAGACCTGGGAACTTTGTGTGGAGAAGCTTCGCAGCGGCGAGTATGACATGTTGGTGTTCGACGAGTTGGTTTACGTGTTGAGTTATGAACTATTGCCGGTGGGTGAAGTACTGGAGGAGTTTCAAAGCGTTCGTGCTTCACAGCCTGCTTTGCATATCGTCGTCACCGGCCGCGATGCCCCCTCGGCATTAATCGAAGCCGCCGATCTCGTCACTGAGATGACTGAAATCAAACATCCATTCAACGCCGGCATCCGCGCTCAGCAAGGCATCGAGTTCTAAGACCAGACTTCCGTTGTGCCCGCCCCTAACAATACGCTGCGCCGGCCTCCAAAAGGCGTCGTAAAAACAGCAGTGCTTGAGCGGGCAGGAATGCTCGCTCAAGCACAATATCGAATCAGAATGTAAAAACTCTTAGGCGCAGGTGCCGCCGCTGCACAAACCACTACAGCACTGCGCGCTGGTTCCACACGGTTGGCCGGGCGCCGAACACGATGTGGCGGCTTGCGCCGTGGGCACCACGATCGAAGTGACAACGGGAACTGCAATCACCGCCGCAATGCCCAGCGTGCGGACCATTTGCCGTCTTGTTAGCCCGCTCAGCATTGCGGCCGGCACAAAGCTCTCCTCAAGTAGATGGTCCTTGCTTAATTGCTCGAGGGCATAAGTAACCATTCTCTCGTCAACTTTCGTGGTATTCAGATCGCGTTCCAGACGTCGCGTCATCTGGGACACTTCGGTCTTGCCGTCACAGTATTTCCAGATAAGCGCCGCGGTCTGATTCAAACAATGCGCTCGATCGCGTTCGCTATCATAGACGAGCACCTCGCCCGGAAGGGTTTCAACGATCAACCCTTGTTGCCTGGCACGCGGCATTCTTTCCGCATTTTTTTTCATGCTTTTCTCCAAACTAATTGGTTTTGACTATTCGAAAGCGCAGATTACGACAAGAATACCGGTCGGAATGGCGGGGAGTCTACCATCGATCTAGTCCAGAAATAAACTATTTTTCGCCGTCTCCGCGGAATACCGAGGAAATCCATTCGCCCGGCCTATTTACCGAAGCAAGCAAAGTCTGACCCGCCGTTGCCTTCATCCTTTCAGCCACCTGTGCTAACCTCTGCCTCATCCCGATAAACCCGAGAGCAGAGATATAGAACCCCGTTTCCCTATGCCCTGGTTTAGCAAAAAGAGTAAACAAATCGAAGCGGTGCCTCCGGAGGAACGCGTTGTAAAGACTGAAAATGTCTTTGTTAAGTGCGACGGCTGCGAGGCGCATCTTTACAAACGCGAACTCGAGGAGTCGCTGCAGGTTTGCTCTCACTGTGGTTATCATTTTCGCATCGGCGCTCGCGAACGCCTGGCGATGCTGTTTGACGACGGCAAGTTTGAAGAACTGGATGCTGAAGTCATCTCCGTTGATCCGCTAAAGTTTGTTGATACCAAGCCTTATCCCCAACGACTTACGCAGGCAAAAACTCTTTCCGGACTACCGGAAGCGATAATCAACGGTCGCGGCAAGGTGGGTGATCATTTGGTCCTGGCCGGCGCAATGGACATGTCGTTTATCGGCGGCTCGATGGGTTCGGCCGTCGGCGAGAAAGTTACGCGCCTGATCGAACGAGGCTTGAGAGAGCATGGCGCGGTTATCGTCTTTGCCACCTCCGGCGGCGCACGCATGCAGGAGGGCGCCCTCTCGCTGATGCAGATGGCCAAAATTTCGGCGGCCCTGGCTGAACTCGACGAAGCACGACTACCCTTTATCTCGATCTTGACTGATCCAACTACGGGCGGCGTTACCGCCAGCTTTGCGATGCTGGGAGACGTTATCATCGCGGAACCGAAAGCGCTGATCGGTTTTGCCGGCCCACGCGTGATCGAACAGACCATAAGACAAAAGCTGCCTAAGGATTTTCAAAAGTCCGAGTTTCTGCTCGAACACGGCATGATTGACGCCATTGTCGATCGTCGTGAGATCCGCGACTACATTATCAAACTGCTCAACTTCATGCTGAATCCGGAAATCTCCAGCAGCTCGGAGATGGAACGCCTGCGTACTCGCGCGAGCTCTGGAATATAGTAATCGTCCGAAGGTCCCAAATACATTTTCCATTTGTCATTGTTGGATTGACGTTTGAGGTGCAACCGATGCAGAACCGCGAGCGGTAGCGAGCGGATGCAAGCACCCAAGGTTGAATCCGCCCGAACGTTCTAGTCAGTGTTGACCGTGGCATCCGCTCGCTACCGCTCGCGGTTCTGCATTGGGCGCACTCCTGATTGGATCGCATCAGACTCCGATCACTGTTCACCTTAAATATTGGTTGCACTTCAAGGTGAATCCACTATTGACAGCCGAAAAATGGTTTTGCGTCTGATTGCCGTTTAGTTTTCCAGATGTTAATGCTATGTCTTGATGAACTACACCGAAGCGAACCAGTACCTGCTTAGTCTTGGCCACGAGACTCTGGCCATCAAGCTTGGACTGAGAAATATCGAACTGCTATTGGAAAGTCTCGGTAACCCTCAGAAATCTTATAAGTCAGTACAGATTGCCGGCACCAACGGTAAAGGGTCGACGGCTGCGATGCTCGAATCCATTTGCCGTGCCGCCGGAATTTCCGTTGGTCTCTACACGTCGCCTCATCTGGTTTCAATCACGGAGCGAATAAAGATTGGCGGCGATGAAATCAGTAGAGACGCTTTCGCAAGACTTGCGAGCGAGGTCAGACTAGCTGGGGAGCAGTTGCTGGCGAGCGAGAGTCTGCAGGCCCTGCCGACGTTTTTTGAACACGTAACAGCGATCGCTTTACTAGCCTTCAGCGAAGCAGAGGTGGAGCTGGCGATACTGGAAACGGGACTCGGTGGGCGCCTCGATGCGACTACCGCGGTGGGCGCAGGAACCGTCGCTATCACGCCCATCTCGCTCGATCATCAGGAATACCTGGGAGAAACGCTGGTTGAGGTTGCTGCTGAGAAGGCCGCCATCATTCGCCCGAATAGTACCGTAGTAGTTTCGCCTCAGCCGGAAGTTGTGCAACGCGTCATCCTCGAGCGTTGCCGGGAGTGCGGCGTAACTCCGGCGTGGACAACTCAGGACATATCCGACCCGGAGCTGAACTGCGTTCGCACCTTCCGCACTGAGAAAGACATCTACGAGAAAGTTCGGCTGGCGCTACGAGGCGCTCACCAAATAACGAATGCTGCGACCGCTATTGCCCTTGCGGAAGCTCTGAGATCCGACGGGTTTTCACTCAGCCACGAGGCCATCGTTGAAGGTTTGAGTACCGCCAGGCATCCTGGCCGGTTAGAAGTATTTCAAACCTCGACTGACAAGGCCGGGAAAGTTTTTGTACTACTTGATGGCGCCCACAATCCTGCCGGTGCCGAGGCCTTACGCCTTTACCTTGAGCGCGCTCAACCGAAGGACACGCCAATCACATTCGTTTTTGGAGCGATGGTCGATAAGCAACTTGATGAAATGGCGGCGACGCTTTTTCCGATCGCCGGCCACTTGATCCTGACTCAACCGCGCAACCCGCGGTCTGCAAGAGTTGAAGATTTGCGAAGGTTGGCGGAGAAGTATGCGCCCGAGGCTTCTATTGAAATGGTACGTGAGAGCGACACTGCGATCGAGAGCGCGATTTCCTCGAATGCGCCACACAGCATCATCTGCGTTACTGGCTCGCTCTATCTGGTTGGCGAGGTGAGAGAATGGCTTGCAGATCGGTATGGGCGGACGGGTAAGTTTAGTTGAGCGTTTGTTTTTAGTTAGTTCGATCGAAATGAGATAAGTATGGACACTTCTGACAGACTCCCCGGCGAATTGCCAAGGGTGATTGACAGTCAAACCATTTTCCGTGGCCGCGTCTTCGAAGTTACGGTCGATACGGTAAGTGAAGCGGAAAAAACCTATGTGCGCGAGGTGGTGCATCATACGGGGAGCGCGGTGATCGTCCCCGTGTTTGACGATGGCACCATTGCGCTGGTGCGCCAGTATCGGCATCCGGCGGTTCGCTACCTGCTGGAAGCTCCAGCTGGAACCCTGCGGCGCGGCGAGGTCCCCGAAGAAGGCGCGAAGCGTGAACTAGAGGAAGAGCTCGGAGTAGTGTGCGGTCGTCTGGAAAAACTATCTGAGTTCTTTGTCTCACCGGGGTTTTGTGAAGAGAAAATGTGGGTTTACCTGGCCACCGAACTGACAGAAACTGCCCAGCAACTCGACGATGATGAAATCCTTGCGGTAGTCAGAATTCCCTTCTCGCAGGCCTTGAGCATGATTACCACCGGAGAAATAGAGGATGCTAAAACCATAATTGGCGTGATGCTGGCGGCGCCGCGAGTAGGGCCTTCAATGCTGGAAGCTGCATACCCGGCAGTTTGAGAGGAGAGCTTTCCTGATTGACCACCGGGAAACAACTTCATACACTCGCTGCCACAGTGTCTACCAACGAGCCGGTTTCGCCAGACATACCCCTGATTGATGCGTACGCGCATACTTCAGATCACGAACCTATCCAACCTGCACCAGCAGAAATAAATCCGGACGATCCGCCCTGGGGCGTAGGTTGGGCGGTGCTCGTATGGGTCAGCAGTCTGGTGATATTGGTCTTCATGCAGATTGCGGTGGCCGTGCCTTACGTAGTTTACAAAACGTCGTCAGGTGGCTCGACGGCGGCGCTGGCCACGGATCCAACCCTCATCTTCTTCTCAATTCTAGGTGTAGTGCCGGCCCATATTCTGACGTTCCTGATAGTTTGGTTTCTGGTTTCCAAGCGGGGCCGGCGACCCTTCTGGCAAACACTCGGTTGGAGTTTCCACAAAAATTTTGGGCCATGGAAAACTATCATTCTCGCAGCCGTGCTGCTTGGCGTTGGTGTGTTATTCACGCAGTTTCTGGGCGGCAAAGAAACTCAACTGGATCAGGTCATCAACAGCTCTTTAAAAGCACGTTTTGCGACAGCTTTCCTGGCGGTCGCCACCGCGCCGTTGGTGGAAGAACTGATTTTTCGCGGTGTGCTTTATCCGGCGCTGCAACGCGCTATCGGAATGGCTGGAGCGGTTGCGATAGTAACGGTATTGTTCGCCGGTATTCACGTCTTTCAGTATTTCGACAATTTCGGTGTCGTTGCCGTAATCACTATGTTGAGCCTCACTCTGACTCTCCTTCGCGCATACACCGGACGACTCTTGCCTTCGTTCGTACTCCACCTCGTCTTTAACGGCATCCAGGCAGTCGTCCTTGTAGTGCAGCCCTTCGTGGGAAAATTTTCAAGCGACAGCAAGCCTGTAGTCGGATTTTTCATCCATCACCTTTCAAGGTTTTTTATATAGCAATGGACTGCGAGGTCGTTGTAGTCGGAGGCGGCATCGGGGGGCTGACAGTCGCCGCCTTGCTGGCGCAAAGAGGAACGGATGTCTGTCTATTGGAACGAGAGCCAAACGTAGGCGGCTGCGCAGCCAGCTTTGAAAAATTCGGCTACAGTTTTGAACAGGGTTACGGTCTCTTCACCGGCTGGGAACCTGAGGGGATCCATCATCGTGTGTTCTCCGAACTGCCAGTCGATCCTCCCGAAGTTCGACGATTAGAGCCGAGCTATGTTGTCCGCCTTCCCGATCAGTCTGAGATTACACTGGGTGGCGATAAGGAACATTTTGAACAAAGCCTGCGCGGGACTTTTCCGGAATGCGCCGAGGCGGCGGTCGGTTTTTATCACAAACTTGAGTCGATAGGCGGAGCGTTGCGACGCTCGCTAAGAAGAGAGCCGGCGCTGCTGTCGGTCTCAAAATCGCGGCGTGCCTACAGTCTCCTCCCCGAAGGCCGGATCGCAGCTGAAATACTCCGGTCAGGAACGCAATCAACTCTCGATCATCTCGACGCCGTCTCGATGCGATTTCGTCGTTTCGTAGACGTGCAATTGCAGATGCTGGCGCAGGCCCCGTGCAACGAAGTTCCTTATCTCCAGGCTACCCTCGCGCTCGCTGCGCCCCGGGAAAATATGTTCTCCTTACGCGGCGGCGCAGCAGGGCTGGCTGAGAGACTGGCCGAGTCGATAAAACTCAGCGGCGGCAAGATTCGTTTGGACACACCGGTACTAAGGTTGGCGTACGACTCGACCGGGGCGACCGTCGGAGTCGACCTGCTGAGCGGTGAGACCATTACTGCCTCTAAGGCCGTCGTCAGCAACCTGACGATCTGGGATACATATGGAAAGCTCGCCGGTCTCAACCGCACGCCGCCTGAAGTACGAAAGCAGTTGAATAAACTTCGTGGCTGGGGCGCGTATTTTCTCTATTTGGGGCTGGACGAAAACGCCGGGGACTCTTTAGCTTCAGATCACGTTCTCGCGCTAAGTGATTGGCAGGACGAGGAGTCATATGATGCGTCGACAAGCCAAATGATGTTTGCAGCGGCGCCTTCCTGGGATGTGAGAGCGCCGGCCGGAAAGAGAGCAGTGACCGTTCACGCCTTCACTGAAGTTGATGAGTGGTTCACTTTTCATAAGGACGAAACGGAACTCGAGGTCAGGGATCAGCAGATGTTGGAGCGATGTTGGCAGCGACTCCACGCAGCCCTGCCGGAGTTAGGCAGCCGAGTCGAGGTTATCGACACAGCCACCCCGCGAAGTTCTTATGACCTGACTCGTCGCAAACTCGGCATGGTGGGGGGCGTCATTCCCACCGCCGCAGACTTTTGGCTCGACGGGCCCAGCTATCTAACCGCCGTACCAAACCTCTTTATCGTGAGCGATACCACCAGCATTGGCGGTATTGAAGGCCTGACCCGCTCTGCCTTGCTCCTGGCAAACAAGCTCACCCGCTAATGAGATCCGCGAAATAATGGCAGAATTCTCTAGACAAAGCCTGATTGTCTAGTGTATACGTGCAATAGACAATATGTATATCACCATAGACGAGCGAGATAAACGGCCCCTCTATCAGCAGGTGGTGGATGAAATCAAGGCCCTCATTGCCGGCGGAGAATTGCCGGAGGGGTCCTCCCTGCCGCCGGTTCGTCAAGTGGCCTCAGACCTGGGAGTCAACCTCAATACAATCGCTTACGCGTACCGGCAGTTGCAGAAGCAGGGACTCGTGAAAGTCCGGCACGGAGCTGGCGCGGTGGTGACCTCACGACTGTTACGCGAACCCACAGAAGAACAGCTGCGCAGTCAATTGGGGACTGCTCTTACACATCTGGCTCTTGCGGGTTTGAAGCTCTCGGAAATAAGGATGCTTGTAGAAACGGAACTCGGCAGGCTCTTCAAAGAAGGTGAGCAGTCGTGAGGCTTCCAGACCTACCCTCTATTGTTGCCTCGACCGACGTTCACCGCCGGAGCGGGTAGGCCTTCCCGCGCCTGCGTCTGGAGAAACTGATGGTCCCGTTCGGCGAGTAACGGGCGAGTTGTAGATCGGGCCGTTTGGACTACCCGCGTTGGGCGCTGTCCTTCCACGTGAACCACCGTAATATGGGCCGCCAAAGCCTCGGTCCCAGCCCCAGGACCCAAAACCGCCAGCGAAAATCGATCGTGAATACCCTCCCCCGTATGGTGAACCGTACCGGCGAAAGTAGGGAATAAATGTGTAGCAACGCGATCCGGAACTGTATAACCAGAAGCCTGAACGCCGTTGCCGGAAGATGCTAGACGAAAACCAGTCATCATTGAAGCTGCTCGGCACATTGAAGCTGCTCGCCAGTGCGTTGAGCGTCCGGTCATTGATCCGACTGTTCTCTTTCGCCAGGGTCTGCGCCCGGTCTTTACTCCAACCGTCGAGAGCGTCGACCTTTTTCTTATCGGCATTTTCTAACTTAGCCACTGAAAACGAATTACTGCTGAACACAACTTTGTTCCCGCCGTTGACCTTGGTGTGCGAGCCTTCCAACATCACGCGGCCCTTCCTCACGATTAGTTCGGTGTTATCGCCCGGCACCACGCTGACTCGATAAAGTCCTCGTCGAACGATGGACATGCGTGTGTGAGGTGTTGTAATTCCAATAAACAAGTCTTCGTCATCGGCGCCGGTGACTTCAACAATGGCAGTTCCCTTAATCAAACGAAGCTCCAGGTTTTCGAGCGAGTTGTCAGACAATTCAAACTCAGAATTCTCCCCAACGCGCAGATACGATCCGGGGTTCAGAAGCATTTCCACTCGACCATCGACTTCCGTCTTGACTAGATCTCCGGCTTCCAGATCCTCTCTGATTGTGAGCTGCCGCCATTCGCCATTGCCATGGGGCAACATCGAAGCGCGGCCGGTCACCGCGTTAACCCCGCCGGCCTTGGCAGAAATAACAAACTTCTCCCGGTTCTGAGTAAAGGCGATAAGAGGAAAGGCGAGGACCAATGCGGTAACAAAGAACATTGGTGCAAGAGTAGGTCGTGCTTTTCTCATGGAGTTATCCTTTTGATTCGACCCGGTTAAAGCTAATTGAGCCTGGGGAGGGCCCAATTATAGTCCTATCGATGGCATTTACAAGGGTTTCCCGTCGCCGTCGCATTTGGCAGGCCGGGGCGGATCAATTTGGCAGGTTCTTCGAATAATAGCCTTGTTTAGTGCGCGCGGTAACATCCTGTCGATCCTGAATTTGCACCGTTACCGAGCGCCATTTTCCATCTCGCGAGGTATTGGAAGGGCGATAGCCGATGCTGTAAATCCGCCCCAGGTCGCCAATCACCTGCTGGTAGACATCGTCCAAATCTTTCAACTGGTTGGCTCGATAGAAGCGGCTGCCGGAAGTCGAGGCCAGTTGTCCCAACTGTTCTCGGGCGATAGCAAATGCGCTGTGCGGCGTGCGCGTGCGCTTGAATACCTCTTCTTCGGTATCGAGGTAGATGGGAAAAACTATTACCTCTGAGTCTCGCACCATTCGCAACAATTGATCGAAGCTGGTCTGAGAACCATCACCAAAAACATCGGGCAGGGCATTGTCTACGCCGTCAGTCATGACCACCACTGCGCTCCGCCGCGAAGAATTTCCGGAAGCGTTCAGAATGGCCAGAACATATCGCAGCGAGTCCCAGAATTTTGTGCCGCCGTTGGGTTTTTCAATGTCATCGATCTGGTCACTGAGAAGTCGACGATCCTGCGTCAGGGGACAGACAACCTGAATCATGTCGGTAAAAGTAACGATTGAAACCCGGTCGATCGGCCGGGTCGCATCAACAAAGCGCCTGGCCGACTTCTTGATGAGCTTGAGCTTATCGTTGCTTGAACCTGACAAGTCTAGCAGCAGCACCAGATCGAAAGGCGTGTTGGCCGCTGCGAAAAAGGCAATGTCCTGCGGAGCACCGTCCTCTAGCACCAGAAAGTCCTTCCGCTGCAGTTCCACCGAAGGATTCTGAGAATTCAGGCTGACAACGCTGACTTTTAGATCAACCAGATCAGAGTCGACGCGTATGGTTTCAATCTGATCGGGCGATTGGCACAAAGCAGCCACGGGGATGAGCACTGAGAATAGTAGACCGAGGATACTGGTTCGATGTAAGTGCATGTGAACTGCGGGAAGCCGCTCAATTTGCATAGTATCCACGTTTGCCGCGCGCGATCGCTGAAGGGCGGGTAACGACGTTGACTCGGATTGCTCGCCACTTGCCGTCCCGACTCTTATCTGTAGGGCGGTAGGCAAGACTGTAGACCGTTCCCAGGTCGGCCACCACGCGCTCATAGGCGCCGGCTAAGTCTTCTAGCCGTTCAACTTCGTAAAAGACTCCGCCGCCAGTGTCGGCCATCTCCTTCATGCGGTCGTACCCAGCATCAAAAGCTTCAGGCTGCGTGTCCAACGGGCTTAACGCCTCATATTCCGTGTTAAGCCAAAGGGTATACACGACACCGTCAAATTCGCCGACGCGGCTGAGCAGGTCTTTGTAGGGGAGCTTCGAGCCGTCGCCCTGGACCCCGGGAATACTGCCGTCGAGACCGTCGCTCATCACGATGATAGCGGTGCGACGCCGGTTCTTAGCGTTCTCTTGCGACTGGCTCGCGGCAAAGTCAATCGCGTCGTAGAGTTTCGTATCACCCGCCGCAGTATCCATGGCGCTTATCCGTTCGTGCAGAGTTTTGCGATCAAGCGTCAAGGGAGAAACAACTGTTGCCTGCCCGGCAAACGTGATCACGCCAATGCGATCTGAGGGACGGGCCGCGTCGACGAAGCGCAACGCCGCCGCGCGAATCAGTTTAAGGACATCGCGCGTCGAGCCGGACAGATCGATTACCAGTAAAAGATCGAACGGAGCTGACGAAGAATCAAACTGAAGGATTTGTTGCGGCGTGCCGTTTTCAAAAAGTCGGAAGTCAGATTGCGTAAGGCCTACCACGCCGCGATTGGTTTCCCGGTCGATGACGCTCAGGTTGAGCGTTGCCAACTGAGAATCGACGCGAACGACATCTCCTTCGTCTACCTCCTGAGCATCTAAGGAAGGAGCGGGTGTGCCGGCCGCTTTGGTAGGCACTTCCGAGAGCGTGGGCTCCAGCGACTTTCTGATGGCCGGTTCCGCTCCGAGATCGCGGGAGCTGGTCAGCACCGAAAACGTGATGTTGCCCGAGTCGGAATTTAGCCTCAATGTTCGTGCGCCGTTACCCAGCCGCGTCTGAAGCAAGTGACCGTTTTCACTCAATGCCTGCGGTAGCTGAGATTTGACTGAGCCTTTGGCGGTGCGCGCAACAATATTCGCATTGGCCGACTCTGGAATCTCAACGTTCAGGTCGCCGGCGAGAGACTTCATTGTTACCGACGACGGAAGCCCTCTCAGGAAGACTGCACCATTGCCGGTTTCGATTTCCACTCGCGCAGTATCCGGAAACTTTACACTAAGGTCGATGGGAGAGACTTGAGTTCCGGGCCTTCGCCTCACACGAATCGTAAAGCCCTGGTTTCCATTCTCAATCACTACCGACGAAAGCTTCGATCTGCCTGCCTCTCCACTCGCCGTGACAGATACATATTTTTCACTCCAGCTTTCGGCCGTGACTTTGCCAAGATCGTTTTCAATCCGCAACTGGCCTCCAGTCGGAAACTCCATTTGCAAGCCCTGGGAGGCATCAAATCCGGCTGTTTGAGCGTGGACAGTCAGAGCCAGAAGAGGAAGGAATAGTGCAGCGATTAGACGTTTGAGTGGCCAAAGTAACATCATGAAATACGAAAATGGATCTGAAATTCCGGAGAGAGCGCTTGGGGAAACTTGCTAATCCTACCTTAGAAATTTGCCCGGGTGGTAGCGCAGGATCATCTTTCTAACATATCGAGCATCGAGCCATCGTCCTTTGCGGGAGCTGAGTCCGGCACATGTGTCTCGCCGCCGAGGTCACCCAGACGTAACATCAGGTTCCCAACGTTGGTGGCATACGGCAGGGCGCTTTCCTGGGTGAGAACGCCGCTCCGGATCATCTTTTCGATGACCCCGTCGAATGTCTGCATTCCATCCTGATCACCCTGCTCCATCGCGTCGATGAGCGATTTGCCTTCCGTTTCGCCTTTCTCAATGTACTCGCGTGTACGCATCGTCGATTTGAGTATTTCGATGGCTGCAACTCGACCCATTCCGTCGGGTCGAGGAATCAGGCGCTGCGAAATGATGTAGCGAAAAGACTGCGCAATCCGGGTTCGTATCACTCGCTCTTCGCTCTTGGGAAACACCCCAATAATTCGGTCTATCGTCTTGGCAGCATCAATCGTGTGCAGGGTCGACAAAACCAGATGGCCGGTTTCGGCGGCTTCAAGGGCCACTTCGATCGTTTCCTTGTCGCGCATTTCGCCAACCAAAATAACCTTGGGTGCCTGTCGCAGCGCCGCACGCAAAGCTACCGCAAAACTCGGCGTGTCTGAATGAAGCTCACGTTGGTGAATCGTGCACATCTTATGACCGTGAAGAAACTCAATCGGATCTTCGATGGTCACGACGTGGAATGCCTGCGTTTCATTAATCAGATCAATAACTGCGGCAAGAGTTGAACTCTTGCCACTCCCCGTCGGCCCAGTGACCAGCACGATCCCGTTCTTGATGTTGCAGATCTCCTTCAACTGCTCGGGCAAATGAAAGTCGTTGAAGTTAGGCGGATTAGTGGGAATCACGCGCATGACGATGGCATAACTGCCGCGCTGCTTGAAAATATTTACGCGGAACCGCGCCTCACCAGGAACACTGAACGAAAGATCCGCTGAACCGCTTTTTTCCAGGCTCTCGTTTGCGCTCACATGGTTGCCGATAATTACTTTCGCCATACCGGCCGTATGAGCGGGGGTAAGCTTTTCCAGTCCGGGAAAGCGGACCGGCTGCAGCTTGCCCGCGAGTTCCACTTGTGGCGGCCGTCCGGGCGAAAAAAGTAAATCGCTGACTTTATCCGAGGCTTTCAACATTTGCCGCAGGACGGCCATGAAGTTTAGCGGGGGAGGCGTATTAGTTGGAGCGTCTGAGGTAATTTGAGTGCTCATTTTTATTTGGAACTTTTCCTCGCTCACTACGTCCAACGATGTGTAGTGGCTCGTAATATAAAATAGTTTTACTGAACGAACGCGAGGTGCGTCGCGTACATCAAAGCAAAGTATGCCGCTCTTTGAAGCGGCACATTCAAAACTCGCGAAGGAGGCGCTAAAAACATGGCAACCTACAGAGACCCTGTTAGCTGCTTTGCACCGCTAGAAGTGCTCGAGCGCCTGCTGGAAATTCGCGCCGAAGCGGGCTTTCCTCCCGCCGTTTATCTCCTTTCGCCCGATGACCTGGCAGACTATCTCGACGCCTATGGCTTCGACGTCTACGCATTCTCTGAGGCTGAAACCAGGTTTCACTTCGGAGACTATCGCGCGCCCATGGCGCCGGGGGGTGATCATGCCCATTGTTCGTTAACTGCTCATTAGTGGGCAGTGGCAGTGGGAAGTTGAAATCTTGTTGGAGCATTGCTGTCAACCACCGCCCAGTGCCTCCTGTCTTCTGCCTTCTGCCTCTGCCTCTGCCTTCTGCCTTCTGCCTTCTGCCCCTCACAACGCTTTGATCACAAAGAACGTGACGTCATCAGTAGCACCGCGTCCATCAGTCCATGCAAGCACCTCTGTGTGCACCGCAGTGATGAGCTCGCGCGCGCCAAGTTTACGATTTGCCTTAACGGCTTCCGCCAGACGCTCTCGCCCAAATTCTTCACCATGCGGGTCATTGGCCTCAGTGACGCCATCCGTATAAAGCATTAGCACGTCGCCAGGTTCAGTAGTCAGGTAATACTCATGATAACGAGTATCCCTGAACATTCCCAGCGGTATGCTGCCCCGATCGATGAAGCTCAAGTCGCCATTCTGTTTTAGCAGAATCGGCGGATTGTGCCCCGCGTTTGTGTAGGTAAGAGTCTTATTTGTAACGTCGAGAATGCCGTAGAAAGCAGTCACAAACTGATTGCGTTCAATAGATTCCCAGAGCAGATAATTCACCTTCGCCATCGAGATGTGCGGCGAGTAACCGATATGCGTCGCGGCTCGCAGGCTGGCGCGTAGAAACGCCATCAGTAAAGCCGCGGGCACTCCCTTGCCGGATACATCCGCTATAACCAACCCAATCTGATCATCGTAGATTTGTACCCAATCGTAATAGTCGCCTGACACTTCCTCCGTCGGGAAGTTGTAAGCACTGATATCGTAGCCCTCGAGTTGCGGGTCTCTGGCGGGAAGCAGTTCCAACTGTACCTGGCGCGCCACTTCAAGTTGTCCTTCCAGACGTTTCTTTTCAATTAACTGCTCGTGGAGCATGACCTTCTCAATAATTATGGCGACTTGCGACGCGAGCAAAGCCAGTACCTGAAGGTCGTCTTCCGAGTAAGCATTGAGTTCATCGCTTTCGAGATCAAAGACGCCAATTACCTCGGTGTTGGAAATTATTGGCGCCACCATCTCCGAACGCGTCTCGCTGCGGGCATTAATGTAGTTTGGATTCTTGCGCACGTCGGGGGAAGTAATCGGCTCGGCAGTGAGCGCCACCTGCCCAATAAGTCCTTCGCCAAGTTTCAGGTGGAGGTTCGTCAATTCATCAATGTCGTACCCTCGCACGGCCTCCGCCTGAAACACACAGGGTTCCTCGCCTTCGGCCACCAGGTTCTTATCCACACATTTCACGACAAAAATTCCGGCGGCGTCATACGGAATCAGAGAATCGAGGGTGTCCATTACCAGGTTAAGAACTTCCTGCAGGTCCAGCGAGCGGCTGATCTTCTTGGTGATGTCGAGCAACATGCGCAGCTTGTCTGTGGTAGTCAGACCCGGCAACGGTAGCTCTCTTGTCTGTTCACTCACTATTTGAAACTCCGCTTGAACTCGGATGACATCCTCTCCGTAGAATGGGCCAAAATCAAAAACGAATTATATGCGCTCAATGCCAAAGTAGGACAGGCAGCAATGCGTAGCAGTTTAGTTTTTGCCCTAAGTGGTCGAATGCGCGCTGCGGTATGTTCTCCACAAACGCGTGACTTTTAGCCTGTATTCGATGAGTTCGCGGCTAACGTGGAAATGTTTGGCGATCTGCTGCGACGTTTGACCCTCGAGCAAAAATCTCCGCAAAGCAGAATAAGGTACCAGGGCTGCGGCGCCGGTAGCATAGGCAGCTTCCTCATCCGCCTTTCGATACTCTCGGGACACTGTCCGCCCGCTCGGGGTTTCAGCCACTACTTTCAGACGGCTGGGCCGATGACCCAGAAAAACATGGGACACCTCCTCCATCAGAGTAGCGTTCGTTCTCATCCGACCGTGATTAGGATTGAGTATGACAATTCGGCGGCCGTCAGGCAGTGGAATAGAACAGGCGCCTCCCGACCATTTTTCTGAAGCCTCGCCAAGCAGATGCTCGCGCACATCGGGATTGAGTCCCTTGATCTGATCGAAGGTGACAACCAGCAGGTTAGCGAACCTGGCAAGCCGGAACGGATCCAGTGGCACATCGGGCCGCACGACTGCGAAATCGCGAAAGCCCAAAGCATATAACTCAAATTGCCGCCATTTTTCACCGGGCGGTAACTCGAAATCTGTCATGTATGGATTATAGCTTGCTGCGAGGGCGAGAGACTCAGCGACGTTTACGGGCCGGCGGGCTCGGTTCGTTTCGGCTAAACTGAGAATAGGCAACGCGAAACAGTTGCGACAGCGCGTCGGCGGTTTCGGGAGACAGATTTCGGTCGGCGCGCAGATGGGCCTCTACTATTTCCGGCGTTGATTCATGGGGAAAATAAACAACGGCCTTAGGGTCGTTCACGTCCTCACGGCCGCGAGTAAGGATACGTTCGAGCGGCACGTCCAACCAGGTAGTGAGCCGGGCAATGTTATCGGCGTCGGGCTTCCCTGTTCCGTTTTCAATCCGAGAAAGAGTTGACGCAGAAACGTTAGTTTGATCGGCGACGTCACGCAGACTGAGCCCTAACTCCTCGCGCCGGCGTCGAATTGCGCGTCCTAATTCTTCAGTGTTGATTAACGATTTTCCGGACCGTGGCATAAGCCTTCACCCTCTTTTTCCACTTCGGACAATATCACAGGTAGGTTTTAGACGCAAGACTCTGTTTTACAGCTGAAACAAGAAGGTGGACGACTTACTCCTGAACGCGGGTAGTCCAATTGAATCCGGCGATCAGTGGAATCAATACTTAACTGAGCAACTGGACTGACACTTCCTGTTTTAAGGTTGGATCTGATGCTTCGTTGCAGACATCGCTAAATCGCGCGCCTGTGGCAAGACAGCCACGGCCCTGGCAACTTGCTGGTCGTCAGTCGTGATGGGAACACGGTCGGCCGCCACTCTGCCGTAGGCGGCAGTGACAATGTTGAAGCGCAACTGAAGTTCAACGAACGAGCGGTTATGATCAACCAGCGGCGCCAGACTCTTGAAGGTTGGATCGCCGGCCACAAATTCCTTAAAGGCCTTGAAGACGCCGTCAGAAACTGCGAAATCTGAAGGCCGCAATTCGTGGCCGTATTCTATGTGTCCCGCTACCTCGTAGCCGGGAAAGCCGGCGATGCGTTCGTTCACCAACTCGCGCGTGAAAGCGAACAACGAGCTTAACAAGCGTCGCTGAGCCACGCTAAAGGTCCTCGGTTTCACACTTTCGTCCGGAGCAATTCCGCCGCCGCCGTAAACGATCCTGCCGGTATCAGTCTTCTTCTCCGGTCCGACCGGGCGTGAATCATCCTGTTTTTCGTCAAGGCGTTTTGAGCCGCCATGTGTGTAGTAGTCGTAAAGACCACCGTCGGAGTAGTCGCGTTGAATCAGACGGCCTGAGGGCGTGTAATACTTTGCTGAAGTCAGCGTAAGTCCGGTCCCATAGTAGAGTGGGATAATGCTTTGCACGAGGCCCTTTCCAAAACTAGTTTGACCAACAATCAGCGCGCGGTCGTGGTCCTGCATTGCACCGGCAACGATCTCGGAAGCGGACGCGGTATTTTCGTTAACCAGGATCACCAGCGGTATTGGATCGGCAGACCTATTGCTTGACTCGTAACTATTATCCCGCAGCCCGTTTCTACCTTTCTGAGTAAGAATCAATTGACCGAAAGGAAGAAAAACTTCAGCCACATGAATCGCCTGATCCAAAAAACCACCGGGATTGTTTCGTAGATCCAGGACCAGCGAGTTAGCACCCCTGGCATGCAAGCCTTGAAGAGCATCCTGGAGTTCTTCAGTCGTCGAGTAATTGAATCCCCGGGTCATGTCGATATATCCGACACCCGGCCTGAGCATGTAAGCATCTGGGATGGAAGGCTGCGGCACCGCGTCCCGGGTTATGTCGACGATCTGAATGCGCTTGTCAGACGCGCGCTCGATGCTAATCTTTACGGTTGAGCCCTTCGGTCCACGAATCTTGTCGCGCACTTCCAACGATGTCTTGCCCGTCATAGCGACGCCGTCAACTGCAACTATTCGATCTCCAAAACGCAATCCAGCGCGTGACGCCGGCGAGTTTTCAAAAGTTGCGGTAATGAACGTGTCGGGATGCTCGCCTAGCAAATAATTCTGAATTGAGGCGCCAATGCCAAAGTACTCTGAACGCTGATCGGTTTTTAGTTCTTCATACTCTTCTCGATCGTAAAAATTTGAATGCGGATCGAGTGACCGTAGCATGCCAATGATTGACGACTTGTATGCTGCTTTGTAGTCCAGCTTTTTTCCTTCGACGTAGTTTTCCTCGATCACCCTAAGGGCTTCATCGAAGTCTTTCTCGATAAGAGGAATCTCACTTGGAATACGCACGCCGCGACGACTCGGCGCCGTTGATCCCGCGGTAGCTCGGCCGGCGGAAGTGCTGCCGGTTGCCGGCTGGGGTTTTTGTTGGGCAAAAACGAGCGGTTGAATACTGAGTGTGAGCGAGCAAAGAGCGACCAGCGCGAGCGAGATTATCTTTTTCACTGCAAAACCTCTTGTAACCAGGAAATTAAAAATTGACTGCAACGACCGTCACCGAGCGCAAACCGCGGAGTGCGCGCCCAGCCAACAAGCCCAAATACTAGCCAAAGCCAAACAACTGAGCAAGGTCAACTGCTCTGATGTCGATGAGCCTGAACTATAAGGTGCGAAGTACGCTCGCTTGACGGTTATTCAACGGCATCCGTAGAATGAACTTAACAGAGATCAAGAACGTACTTAGACTTAAGTTGCAGACAATTCTTGGTCGAAGGAGTTTTTCAAAAATGAGCAAAGCATATCAAAATAGTCCTTATCAAAAGGAAGAAGCGAAGCCGACTGAAACCGTTGACGACTTGATGCTTAGAGACGACGAAGCTGAAGGTGATCCTGAAGACAGGAGCCGCACTGCGTCGTCGGTCAGGGACATCGCATCGCGAATTCCGGAATCGCTGAGCGCTATCGGACGCGACATCAGCCGGACCATTGAACGCGCGATCTCAGCCAAGGATGATTACGTGGTAGCTGTAAAAGTTTCGCCGGCGGCTCAGGAGAAAGTCGACCAACTTGTTGCGGCCGGAATTTTTCGTAATCGCGCCGAGGCCGCAGGCTTTTTGGTTGAAGAAGGAATTAAAACGCAGGCGGCGCTTTTCGAGCGTGTGCAGCAGAAGCTCGCCGAAATTGAACGCTTGCGCGCAGAGTTGCGGGGGATGGTCCACGAACCACCAGCATAAGCTGCGAGCAGAGGCCCCTTGTTATCCCACGGCTGAGCGCGCCCGCTCCTCAATGGAGAGGCACGCTCAGCAAGAAGCTCTCATGAATCGAGATCAAAGTGGCCGAAAGACCAAAACTTTCACCAACCCCCATCCAACAATTTAGTCTTGCTAACGGCCTTCGCGTAGTTTTGTGCGAAGACCACGCCGTACCGGTTGTGTCCGTCGCGCTTTATTACGACGTCGGCTCTCGTAATGAAAAAGTCGGACGGACGGGTTTTGCCCACCTGTTCGAGCACATGATGTTTCAGGGATCCGAAAACGTTCCCAAAGCCGCCCATTTCCAGTACATCTTCAATGCCGGTGGCTCAATGAACGGCACGACTTCGACTGAGCGCACTAATTACTATGAGACGCTGCCGGCGAGTCATCTTCCGCTGGCGCTCTGGCTCGAAAGCGATCGCATGCGTTCGCTGAAGGTCACGCAGGAAAACCTGGACAATCAGCGTAATGCCGTACAGGAAGAGAAGCGACTGCGCTATGACAATCAACCTTACGTGAACGCCTTTCTGCGAATAAACGAACTGATTTTTAAGAACCCGGCGAATGCACACTCTACGATTGGTTCCATGGAGGATCTCGACGCCGCCACGATCGAAGACGTACAGGAATTTTTCCGCATCTATTACGCTCCAAATAACGCGGTGCTCGCGATCGTCGGCGACTTCGATGGTAGCGAAGCGATTAACCTGGTGAGAAAGTATTTTGAAGCGATTCCCAGCCAGCCAACTCCTCCGCCGGTGGACGTAAGCGAACCGGAAGACGTGGCCCAAAGTCAGGAAGTCTTTGAAGACAAGCTTGCTCCCGCGCCCGCGTTTGTACTCGGTTGGAAAATTCCCCCGCGTCGTACGCCCGACTTTTATGCGCTCTTACTCGCAGCCGATCTCATTTTCGAAGGCGATAGTTCTCGGCTCTACCAAAAGCTGGTGAAGGGGGACGAATCAGTAGTCTCGATTCAAGGCGGGATTGACGAAAGACGCGGTCCCTCGGCTTTGTACATTTTTGCTTTACCAAAGCCCGGCGAAGAAGTAGCCACCATTCGGAACCAAATCTTCGATGAGATTAGTTCCTTGAGAACTTCCGGACCATCACCTGCGGAAATGGAGAAACTCCGAAACGGACTGTGTAACGATGTAGTGCGTGGTCGACAGTCCACCATGTACCGAGCGCAACGGCTGGCCGAGTATGCTCTTTATGACGGCGACCCGACGCTCTTCGATACTGAACTCGACCACTACCTTGCGATTACTCCCGAACAAATCAGGAGTGCCGTCGAGCGCTATCTCGACGTCGACAATCGCGTTGTTCTCGACATCGTCCCCGCGGCGGTGGCTGAAGAGACCTTTGCAGATGAAGAGTTAGCAGCCAGCGCCTCTCCGGCATCGCCTCAACCGCCAGGAGAACCAAAACAACCGACAGCACCGCCCGCCCAGGTTCCACCTCCGAACCCGCCGCCGGCAGACGCCGGCACGCTGGTTGGCGCTTCAGTTGGCAATCAGTTGGAACAACCACAACAACCCTCAGATCCCTTGAAGCAAACTGAACGAGGCTCTGGCCCTTTGCATACCTAAACGATGAGCGCACAATCCGATTTTCTTAAACAGCAGCCCGCGCCGCTCGCGGCCCGCCCAATCAAACTACCAACCGCATACGAAACGATTCTGCCAAACGGGCTCGCCGTGATCGTGGTTGAAGATTCCAGGCTGCCACTCATCAGTTATCGTTTGGCGTTTCGAACCGGTGACGCGCACGACCCTGGGCAGCTGCCGGGTCTGATGGATATGTTGACTGGTCTGTTAACTGAAGGCACTGAGTCGCGGACCAGTCGCGAAATTGCCGACGAGGTTGCGCGGCTGGGTGCTACGCTCCAGGCCGGAGCAAACTCTGACTACACAACGGTCGGGGCCTCATCGCTGACAATCTTTGGCGAGCAGGTACTCGAGCTTCTGGCCGACGTAGCCCTGCGGCCAGTGTTTCCGCAGGGAGAAGTCGAGCTCGCGAAACAAAACACCAAGGAGAGCCTCAAACAGCAACGGGCGCAGCCTTCATTTTTGGCAGGCGAGATGGTTGCACGGGTGATGTTTGGCGACCATCCCTATCACGTTACGGCGCCGACTCCCGAATCTATCGATGCCACAACCCGCGAACGGCTCGTCGAATTCCACCGCGCCACTTTTGTCCCCAACAACGCCGTGCTTTTTGTCGCCGGCGACGTGCAGCAGCATTCAATACTGCAACAGGTTGAAAATCTATTCGGTGGCTGGCAGCCGGGCAGCGTCGCCGGTGATGACTTCCCCGCCCCCCCGGTAAGAGCATCGCGGAAGGCATATATCGTCGACAGACCGGGCTCGGCCCAGGCCAATATAGTTATCGCGAACGCCGGTATAACCCGCACCAGCGACGACTATTTTCCGTTGCTGCTGATGCACACGGTGCTTGGCGCAAATGCTTCCTCGCGACTGTTTATGAACTTACGCGAGGAGAAGGGTTATACGTACGGCGCTTATTCAAGTCTTGACGCGCGGCGGACTGCGGGCACCTTTCGCTCGACTGCCGAGGTCAGAACGCCGGTTACCGGCGACTCGCTGAAAGAATTTTTCTATGAGTTAGATCGTATCCGGACTGAGCCAGTTTCCGAAAAAGAGATTGCCGATGCCAAGTCGTATCTTACCGGGGTGTTTCCGCTTCGGTTGGAAACTCAGGAAGGCCTTGTCGATCAGCTCCTGCAGATCAAAATGTTTGGTTTACCTCAGGACTACCTCGAGATTTACCGTAACGAGATCCAGGCAGTAACGATTGAGCAGGTCCAGCGAGTAGCGAAGAAATACGTCAAGCCCGATGAGGCAGCGATAATTATCGTTGGCGATGGCGCGCAACTGCTGGAGCAAGTGAAACCTTATGCCGCAGATATTGAGTTTTATAACACGGCGGGAAAGAGGAAGGATCCACCCAAGCCTGCATCCTACTCGCCGGAAGCTGCCGCTGCATTCGCTGGAAGTTGGTCGCTGCTCATCGAAACGCCGCTGGGCCAGAGGATTCCCGCAACTTTAATCCTGAAGAACACCGGCAAAGGCTTCTCCGGAAATGTTACTTCGGAGATGGGGAATGGTGAATTAGTGTCGGTGACGTTTGACGGCGAGTCGTTTGCGGGAACTATCTCATTCGATGTTTCGGGACAAGCTATGGACGCCCAGATTGCCGGTGACCTTCACGCCCATGAGATGGAAGGTACCATCAGTCTGGAAAACGCGCCCTCCCTCCCATTCACTGGGGTTAAGAACTAAGACGTTAGCCGCGGGTTTTCGCGGATTAACGCTGATCAGAGCAAAACAGATACTGCTTTCAACTATTGTTTGGGTTCGGATCAGCGTTAATCCGCGAAACCCGCGGCTAATTTTCTCGTTCCACTCACAGGTCGTAGCGGAGCAGCATTCCACCACCGCCAACAGCCCATCCGATTTTCTTAACCAGATATAAACTGTACAGATTCTGTTTAGTACCTGATTCCTGTTGCAGCCAGGTTAAGCCTCCATCATCGCTACGGAGAATGGTGCCACTACGGCCAACTGCCCAACAACGGTCTTCGTTAACGTACTGAACATTCAGCAGGGTCGACTTGGCATTTACGACTACTGGCGTCCAGGTAACCCCACTATCCATAGTTCGCAGGATCGTGCCGCGCTCACCGACTGCCAGACCCCTCTTATCATTGCGAAAGTCTATGTGAAATATGGTTGCCGTTGTTCCCGTCGCTTGTTTTGCCCACGAGGCTCCCCCATCCACGGTAGTAAGAATCGTGCCATCGGCTCCCGAGATCCAGCCACGTTTATCGTTCGCGAAATCAATGTGAATAAGCTCAAGGCGGCTCGGCGCGCGTTGGCGTTGCCAGGTCTCGCCGGCGTTGTCGGTGTAGAGCAGAATGCTGTCGATGACGCGCTCGCGCTTGCTGACGGAGCCCACCACCCAGCCCTTCTTCTTGCTGGAGAAACGAACGCTGTAGAGTTCTATATCAGCCCCGGCAAACTCGCTGGGCAGGAAGCGGCGAACCTCATTCCAACGCACGCCATTGTCACGCGTAGCAAAGATGGCATTGCCGGCGATTAGAAACCCTGCTTCCTTATCGCGAAAGTAAATGTCGTTGATCGCCGCGGTTGTCTGCACACTTTGCTTGACCCAACTGTGTCCGCCATCTTCGGTATGACTCAGGAATCCACCGTCTCCGCCGACCCAGCCTCGCTTGTCATCGAGAAAGTAAACCGCGTTCAGATCCTGATCGGCTGGAGCTATCCGCGTCGCTACCCACCCTTGTTGGCTCTTGATCGGCGTTGTAACAGCAAACAAAAAAAACAGCGCGACGATCAACCTGTTCTTGTTCATGCATGATGTCATTCGACTGATACTCCTTGTTCGAAAAAGGTGCGTCAGATTCTGATAAGCACACAAGTTCACATCGATTGCATAAATCCGCTCAATCCAATTTGAATTTGTCTTAGATTTGTACCCCAAGAGCTTGTCTCAAGACAAGACTTCGGAAGGAAAGGGTCAAGAGATTGTTGGGACCGCGGGCGTCCCGCCCGCAAATGAGCGCGAAGCGCGAACTGCGCGCCTGCGGCGCGTTGCGGGCGGGACGCCCGCGGTCCCAGCCAATCACTTGAGAGTTAGTCCGCGGCGTTAACGCGATAGACTCTCCCGCCAAGAATCACGGTCACCCGTTCGCCCAGCGCGAAGAAGGTCGCGAGTTGTGGTTTCTGTTTCAACAGCGCGAAATATTCATCGCTGCCAAACTTAACCACCGTCTCTGGTAAGCCGGCGCCGGCCTTGAAATCAGCGTCAGTCCAGACACCTTCGCGGAGGTAAAACGTTTTGCCGCCGGCAGTCTTGATCGCGGAAGAAGCGCCTTCCCCATCGACCCTCACAACTTCCTGCTGTTCGCGTGCGCGTTTACTCTGCTGCACGGCAGCTGCGCCTGTGATCGCTCTCGCGTCCGCTGCTTTGGCGGGTGAAGGCGGCGGAGCGTTCGTCGCACGTCCCGCACTAAAGCCACGATTGTTCAGGGGCAGGCTCGTTACGTCGCGCACGGTGGCATTCGACTCCAGGGCCAGGTAGGAAGTGTATGGCGTTACGATGCCATAGCGCGTTCCCAGATCGACAATCTCGTCGCGCAGTTCCTGTTGCTCGCCGTTGGTGCGAACCTGTTCCATCAGCCAACCTACGCGGCGCGTGGCCCACAAACGCGGCAGAAAGTCGTTTGCGTCTTCGCGCATCGGGAAACGAAGATTGTTGTAAAAAAAGTTCTTGGTAGCACCGTTGGCACTGCCACCCAACTGCAACCTGACAAAATCCATGTCGATTGGGTTGCGATAGCGGCCGATCAGAATGAGTTGTGAACCACGGAAAAGATCCGGAAGCGCTCTGGGATAAACGAGATCGGTTTGTACTCCGGCCATGTCGAGTTTCAAATCGGTTAGGACCGGATAGTTAACCTTCGCAAAAAAGTTTGAGACTTTCACCTCCAGGTCTTCCTTGGGCTCAACATAATCGGCCACGCCACCGTTCTCCGCTGCCAGCTTGTCCAGCAATGCGGTGTTGACGTCGTAACCGACGCCAAAAGTGAACAGACGCATCCCCGGTACTCTAGCTGCGCGGGCGTTGTCGACAATAAGCGTCGGGTTTGTCACACCGACCGTCGGCAAGCCGTCCGTCATGAAGATGAGAATCTTGGGACGATTGCTCGGCTCAAACTGCTGCATGGCCGACAACAACGCCTGATTGATGTTTGTGCCACCGACCGGCCGTAGCGATTGCGCAAACTCTTCACCACGCTTGCGGCCCTGATCGTCAGCAGTGATCATCCGGGCTTCCATCAGACGCTCTTCACCCGCGAATGAAACAACATTGAAACGATCCTGCGGTCGCAGGATTCTAATTCCGTAAAGCAACGCGGCACGAGCCTTTTCCATCTTTCCAGCTTCGGCCATTGATCCCGAAGTATCTAAAACAAAGACTATGTCCTTCGCCGTGTACTCCTGTTCCGACCAGTCGTCTTTGGGCGAAATCATCAAAAGATAGTAACCATCTTTGCCGGGTTCGCGATGAGTCAGCAGCGTCACACCAAAGTCTTCGCGCGAGGCCCCGTAGAAAAGTTGAAAATCCTGCGGCTCGCTGCCGCTTTCAAAAGTAATCACTGAACGTCGATCGCCGCTTCGTTTCACTTCCACTGCGTGCGTCGGCGAATAAATATTACGCAGCGGTTCCTTACCATCGAGTTCTATTCGGCCGGATACGGTCCCAATCTGACTTACTTGCCTGCCGGTGCCCAGCGGATAACGATAGGCTACCGTGCCCGACTCAGCCCGCAGCACCTGGGAATAGGTCAATTCGAGTTTCTTATCCGAATGTGGCGGGATGGGAAAAATGCTGGCCTGAAAGAGATCTTTCCCCGCGTATTCCAACAAACCCGGATCGCGTTGTCGCCGGACTATTTCATCGTAAATACGCCGGGCCTCTTCGCGCGATCGCACTTCTCCTACCAGCCGGCGGTCGCCGTCCCAAATAGCAAACTCGGTGATCGATGCCTGTTCTGGAATCGGAAACAGGTAGGTCCCCTCCAGCGTCGCATCGGTATCGTTTCGAAAAATCTGTTCGACATGGGTCGTTGCCACCTGCGAGGAGATTTTTGTTTCGATCTTGATTGATTTGATCGGCAGGCTGCGTGGCAGGGTTATGGGACGAGGCGGTCGCGGGCAACGCTCGCAAGGCCCCGGCACAATAACTCCTTGCGCGGCGGCGGTCGTCACAATTGAGAACAGAACTGAAATCGAAAGAAGTAGTAACCGTAGTTTTAGGACTTTCATATTCTCCTCGCTGGTATGCGCAAAGTTTACCCACTTACTCGGCTAATAGAACGTGTTGGATGGGGCCTTCTTGCGGCAACTCAACGTAGTTCCCGTAGTCGTTCGTTCCGAATTGCCACGATTGTGACGTAAATGATGATGCAAATGCCCCCGCCGGCCAGCGCGAAAGGCGCTCCGAAACTATGCGAAACTGCTCCGGCAAGTAGATTTCCAAGGGGCATTGCGCCAATAAAGGAGAGGATGAACATGCTCATTACTCGCCCGCGCATTTCGTCAGTTACCAATTGCTGGAGCAAAGTGTTTGTGACCGCCACCGAGGTAACGACGGTGAACCCAACTCCGAAGAGAAAGATTAGCGACCAGACCAGGTGGGTTGCCTGCGCGAAAGCGATCAGGAAAACTCCGAACCCAAACGCCCCGCCGAGCACCGACCAACCCTTGCGTTTGAAGTCGCCAAGGTAGGCTAGAAAAAGTGCGCCGAAGAATGCGCCCGCCCCGGCAACCCCCATCATCCAGGCAAGCCCGCTGGCCCCCAGATGAAAAATGTCGCGGGCGAAGATCGGGATCATCGTGATGTAAGGCGCGCCGAAAAGACTATTGATAGCGGAAATTGAAAGTAAGGAAGCAACCCGCGGCCGGTGTCTGACATAACGAAAACCATCGAGCAGATCCTGCCAGAGCGCGCTGCGATCTTTAACTGAATGGACAAACTTCGGCGCTTCTTCGAAATGCACCATGCGCAACGCGATGACGACAGCGACAAACGACAAACCGTTTAGATAAAAACAGCCGGCCAGCGTGAAGAACTTGAAGCCGAGGCCGGCGAACAATGGGCCGATGACTCGCGAAAGTTGAAACTGAGACGAGTTCAACGCCACGGCATTGGCCAGATCCTCGCGTCCTACCAGATCAAAAGTCATCGCCTGATACGACGGACCGGCTATCGCCATGCAGCAGCCGGTGACGAACGAAAAGCCCAGAATCATCCACTTGTTGATGTGGTTGGTATAAACGAGTGTCGCTAAAGCGGCGGCTGCGAGTCCAGCTACGACCTGAGTGTAAAGCAGCAGACGGCGCCGATCGACAAGGTCGGCAAAAACGCCCCCAGCAAGTGTCAGGAAAAACCCGGGTGCGGTTGCCATGAAGCCGTCAATGCCGAGCCAGAGGGCAGAGTTAGTTATCTGCAGCATCAGCCAGCCCTGCGCGACTGCCTGCATCCACGTGCCTATATTTGAAAGAAAGGCGCCGACAAAGAAGATGCGATAGTTACGATGCGAGAGCGAGCGGAACATCGCTGTCCGGCGCCGCGTGACTCTCGGCGCGGGCTCTAGTTTCTCAACTTCGATTGCCATGACTGAATTGTTCTTAACATCCAAACATGCAAAGCTCCAAATGTCACGGCTGCTAATGTTTCTTAGTACTGGTTAATCTATGAAGCAGTACCAATGTTTCTTGATAATTGCCGGAGGCGTGAACCGCATGTTTTAATCGCAGTCTGCAAAAACAGAATTCATTCGAGGAGATGCGCATGAAACTCAAGCCAATTGCAATCGCTTTTCCGACTATCCTATGCATGGTTTTTTGCGCGGCGACCTTCGCGGCGGCGCAGGAGAAACAGAAACCGGTGCCCACGCCATCACCAGCATCAAAACCAATGATGGCTTCACCACCAGCAACACCCGCCGCGGATCCTGCCGATGTCGCTTCGGTCGATTCGATCATCGGGGCGGTGTACGACGTAATTTCCGGTCCCGCCCGCAAAAAGCGCGACTGGAACCGCATGCGTTCATTGTTTCTTCCCGGAGCGCGCTTGATTCCGACGGGCCCGCGTCAGGGAGGCGGCTACGGATCCCGCGTCTTGACGGTTGATGAATATATCGAGCGCGGTAGTGTATTTCTCGAGAAGGAGGGCTTCTTCGAGAAAGAAGTCGCGCGCGTGAGCGAACAGTTTGGCCAGATTGTCCACGCCTTTAGCACTTATGAATCAAGACACGCTGCGGACGACGGGAAGGCATTTCAACGCGGCATCAACAGCATGCAGTTGATGAACGACGGTAAGCGCTGGTGGATCGTGACGATCTTTTGGCAAGGCGAGGATGAGAAGACGCCGCTGCCGGAGAAATATCTGAAACAGTAAGGCCAAGTGATTTGCTGGGACCGCGGGCGTCCCGCCCGCAAACGCGCCGAAGGCGCGCAAGTTTTTCGGAAGTCTCAATTGTCTTTGGCTGCGCGCCCATTGCGGGCGGGACCCCGCGGTCCCAGCAAATCACTTGCTCGCCTCCGCATTCTTTTCCCTTCGCCACGCGGACAGTTGTCCACCTTTGCCGCCGCGGCGCGCGGCGACAATCTCGGCCATGATCGCCAGTGCAACCTCCTCCGGCGTAACTGCCCCGATGTCGAGCCCGATTGGAGCATGAACTTTTTGCAGTCTTGCCGAGTCGACTCCATCATCACTTAAGCGTCGCAGCACAATGTTCGTTCGGCGCTTGCTGCCAATGAGTCCGATGTAGTCGACGTCAATTGGGATTACAGCCCGCAGGCACTGCTCATCTTCGCTGTGCCCCCGCGTGACGATTGCGACGCTGACTCCGTGACCGTTGGCTACCGCAGTCGCGACGGCTTGCGACCAATCCTCTGCTGCGACTAATTCGATATTTGTCTCGGGAAAATTTTGCCGGGTAACAAACTCTTCGCGATCATCGATCAGGATCGTGGCGTAGCCTATCAGGCCGGCAAGCTTCGCGAGCGAAGCACCGACGTGACCCGCGCCGCAAATCACCAGGCGTGGTTCCGCCTGTATGCGCTCGAACAGAATTTTCGCGTCGCTCCAATCGGTCAAGGCCGGCGCGAATTCCTTCACTTGAAAGACGCGCATGTCCGTTTTTGCATCGAGCAAACTTTCCGCCTGCTCGATGACCGCGCGATCAAGCGCGTGGTCACCTAAACTCCCTGACGTTTGACGGCTTGCGCTTAAATCGGAAACGAGCAGCTTCGCTCCTACGTTTGTCGCGGAATTTGCGGCCTCAACAAGCGTCGCCACTACAGCGACGGAACCCTCCTGGAGAATTCGCAGAATAGTTCCTGTAATCGAATCAGACTGCTGTTTGCTATCGTGAGATTCGCCTGAGGGCATTTTGATTCAATGGCGCGGAGAATACGAACTTAAACAAGTTTCACTTGGAAGGAGAAGTCCTGGTTAGGCCGACTGCTGCCGCTGCTCGACGAAGAAGCCACCAGGGACCAACCAGCAGATACATTGGATTCCTGAAGAAAGCAGGACGATTGCCTTCAACTGCGTGGCCGATGAATTGAAGAGTCCAACCCACCACAAACAATCCGAGCGCCCAGCGCCAGTCGAAGAGAAACAGCGGCAGTGAAATGACAATCAGTGGGATGCCGATGCTGTGCGTCAGCTTGTTGAGCGGATGCTGGTGCTTGGCTTTGTAATTTTCGATAAAGGATTCTGGCATCTGTTTTACCCATTGGCCGGGCAAGCTGCGGGCGCTACTTGTCGAAGCAGGTAGTTCCCCGGGGACCCTGCTTGCTTACGTCGCCGGTCCACTGCTCAGCGCCGGCGATGCGATCGATGCTCTCTTCCAGTTCCCACAATTCCCTGGGAGCACAGCGGCAACCGTAGTAATGCTCAACCCGGTGAGATTTTTCCTTCGCGCGAATTTCGGTGATTGCCGTTGGCATGTCAGTACAGAGCGTGCAGGTACAAGTGTCGTAAGTATACGGCTTGATAGTAAAGTAGTTGGCTTTGTCGAACGCGGCAAGAATTTTCTTGAGATCGCCGGGCTGAACATGACCTTCCTTCTTATTCGTTAGCTTTACGTTCGCCGTGCCCTCGTACTCAACACGGCCATCACCGTGGATGATTAACTTGTAGGCAGGACAATTACCGTAGCAAGTCGTGCGTTCAAGGCTGATCAGCAGGTCCTTGAGGTCGCCGTCTGTGTAATTGCTCGCCTGCTGAGTCGTCTGCTGCCGGGCAAGTGCGAAAGCCGCGACCACAACAATACTGAGAATGATCAAAACGAGCCAGAACGAATTGCTTAAACGGCTTGTAACCATCAAGACCCTCCTTAATTGGCCAGGGTGAAGTTCTGTTTAGCCGTTTTGACGCCGGAAACAGCATATTGTTCCCTAATCACTGCTGCGCCCAGACATCTATGAAGATGTCCATCGTGCCTCCGCAAACCATTCCTTCTTCGCTTGCCTCCTCCGCAGTCAAGGAAAAGTGATGCAGAGCAGATTTGCCTGACCGCATTGCCTCGCGCGCTTCGGCCCAAACTTCGGCCTCGATGCAGCCGCCGCCAACGGTTCCCGCCACTTGCCCGTCTGCGAAGAACAACATCTTCGCACCTCGCCGCTGCGGTGTTGAGCCGCGCGTATGCGCGACGGTGGCTACTACCACCCGCTCGCCACGATCATGGGCGACGCTGATAGCGCTATAGAGATCTTTCGGTGCGATTGTTCCCATGAGTTCCGGATAGGACAGGAATAGTCTCCTGTGTTGTTTCATTCTGGTTTCGGCCGCTGCGTCTTGGTTGTTCCCGAAGTGTCCTGCTGCGCCTGCTGTAACTCTATCCGCTGCCGCAAGCTATCAACTTCAGCGTCAGCGGTAGCCACGGATGTTTCCAAACGCGCACGGCTTGTTTCCAATATTTTGGTCTGGGCCTGCAGACGCGACTTTTCGTTTTCTAATTGCCGGCGGCGCGCTTCGCGAGCCTCTTCCGGATGCGTTGTGCCATAACCGGCAGCGCGCTCAATGTTCTCAGGCCGCATTTGATACTCGATCTGCTCAAGCTTGGACTGCGCGTCCGCCAGCTTACTCTCGGTGTCCAGTTGCTGCGCGCGCAAACTTTCAGCGCGCTGCTCGGCGCGAGTGAGCCGCTCCATATCGATGAGCGTGCGATCGTTCTGCTGCATTTGGGTCAACTTATCGTTGAGCCTGTCAACCTGAGTTGAGAGCTGATTGATTGTTTGCTGCATGTCGGCAGGCCTGGTTGAGGTGTTCTTCTTTGGCGACCCAGCTTCGGCGGCCGGCTCAGTTTCATTCGTCATCGGGTCCGCGGTGCTGATGATTCTTTCACCATCGGGGCCAATACTTTCCTGTTCGGACCCCGGTGCCGCTATCGCGGGATTTGTAACAACCGGCCTCACGACGGGCGGTCTCCTGACCCGGCGCGATCGACGCCGGCGGCGACTCTGGGCGCTGCCATCACCTACGCAGAGACCGATAAGAACGATAAGGCTAAGCAAAATTGCCGTTTGATGAAGAAATCGATTATGCATAAACAAGCTCCGCTGCAATATTTCCTGACTAACAATATCCGTGTCTTGCCCCAAGATACGCCTCCTCAAGAGATGCGTTCAAGCCTCAGTAAGCTGCTTCGAGCTTACACGGCGGGTAACGCCTCTTGTTCCTCAAACAATTTATTGGAGGTTGGCAATCGTTTGGTCGAGCTGCGTGGCGCGCTGTGCAATATCGGCGATGCGCGCGCGCACTTCCTCCACCTTCTCGGCAGGGGCGCGTTCCGCGAATTGCGGATTGGCAAGTTGTGCTTCCAGCTTCGTCGCTTCAGCCGCAAGTTTTTCCTTTTCTTTGCTCAAGCGCTGTCGCTCCTGCTCAAAATCAATCAGGCCCGCCAGCGGAACAGCTACTTCCGCGCCGCCCGATAGTATTGCCCGCGCTGAAGCTCGCGGCGCTTCGAGTTGATTACTTACCAACACCTCGGAAGCCCGCAGCAATCGAGTAATCTGATTTGTGTTGGCGGAATAAACAGCGCGCAGTTTTTCATCGGGAGAACCGATCAAAACCGGAATAGGCTCGCTCGGTTTGATTTGCATCTCCGAACGAATATTACGCACGCGAGTAATCACGTCGATCAGTGCCTGCATTTCCCATTCGGCGGCGTCGTTGATTGCACTCGGCTGCGGTTCAGGATAAGCGGTCAGCATGATCGTGGGCTCGGCTGCCTGGTAAGCAGGATGCAACAAATGTTTTCCCGCACCGGGGAGCTGTTGCCACAATTCTTCAGTGATATAGGGCATGAACGGGTGCAACAAACGCAGGGCTTGTTCTAACACTGACAATAGTCGCGAACGCGCGGCGGCTCTTTGCGGGCTGGCGTCTTCGGAGGTCACCTCTGCTTTCGTTAGCTCGATGTACCAGTCGCAAAAGTCGTCCCAGAAGAAATGGTAAAGCGTTTGCACTGCTTCGTGGAATTCATAGCCACCGAGCGCTTTGCGCACGTCGCGAGCTGTCTTGTTGAGACGCGAGATTATCCAGCGGTCGTGCAACGCGAATTCCGGCGAGGCGTTCAACGTCTCCGGATCAATGTTCGCACCCTCGGAGTTCATCAAAGCGAAGCGCGACGCATTCCAAATCTTGTTCGCAAAGTTTCGGTACGACTCGACCTGCTTGTCACTCCAGCGGATGTCGGTGCTGCCAACGGAAGCAAGTTTTAGTCGCGTCGCGTCTACGCCATACTTGTCAAAAACCTCGAGTGGATCGATACCGTTCATCTTCGTCTTCGACATACGCTGGCCATGGGCGTCGAGAATTGTTCCGGTAATGAACACATCGTCGAACGGTTCGGGACCCATGAATTTCAGCCCCATCATCACCATGCGCGAGACCCACAGGAAGATGATGTCTCGGCCGGTCATCAACACCGAGGTTGGATAAAACGTGTCGAGGTCGCTTGACTGTTCCGGCCAGCCCATCGCTGAGAACGGCCAAAGCTGCGACGAGAACCACGTATCGAGTACGTCTGGATCCTGAGTCAGTTCGTCCGTGCCGGCCTTCGCGCGGGCCTCCGCTTCCGAGCGCGCGACTATTACTTCGCCGTCAGTGGTGTACCAGGCGGGGATCTGATGGCCCCACCACAACTGGCGCGAAATGGTCCAGTCACGCAGGTTCTCGAGCCAGTTTGAGTAAACCTTCTCGTAGGGAACCTCCGGCACAAACTGCGGTTTCTTGCAGGTGGCTAATAACTTCAACGCCTCATCCCGCAACTCGTCCATCCGCAGAAACCACTGCATGGAGATCAAAGGCTCGATAACGGTCTTGCAACGTTCACACTTGGAAATTGAGAACTCGTAGTCAACAACCTTCTCGAGCAAACCCAACTCTTCGAACTTTTCCACGACTTTCGCGCGGGCCTTGTAACGATCCAACCCGGCAAACTCGGCCCCGGCAGCGTCAGTCATTTTCGCGTGCGGATCAATAACCACAATCTGCTCGAGGTTATGACGCACGCCCATCTCGTAGTCGTTCGGATCGTGCGCGGGCGTCACCTTCACAGCGCCAGTGCCGAACTCCGGATCCACAAACTCGTCGGCGACAATGGGAATCTCACGATTGGTTAACGGCAAAGACACGGTTGTGCCGATCAGCCTGCGGAAGCGTTCATCGTTTGGATTTACGGCGACAGCAGTATCGCCAAGCATTGTTTCCGGTCGAGTTGTGGCGACCGTGACCCCGCCGTTTCCATTCTTTCCCGGATACCGCAGATAATAGAGCTTGCCTGCCTGTGGAATTTTTTCCACTTCTAAATCAGAGAGTACGGTTTGATCGTTTGGACACCAATTGACGATCCGCTTGCCGCGATAAATCATGCCGTCTTCGAAGAGGCGGACGAAAACTTCGCGCACTGCGCGGGACAGGTCTTCATCCATGGTAAATTTTTCGCGCGACCAGTCGACCGAAACACCTTCACGACGCATTTGCTTCGTGATTTGTCCGCCGGATTCTTTCTTCCATTTCCAAACGCGTTCAATAAATTTTTCGCGGCCCAGATCGTGGCGACTAACTCCTTCTTTCTTAAGTTCGCGAGTCACCATCAACTGCGTTGAAATGCCTGCGTGATCCATTCCCGGCAACCACATCGTGCGGTAGCCGCACATTCGTTTGTAGCGCGTGATCACGTCCATCATGGTGTGCTGCAGGGCGTGACCCATGTGGAGCGAGCCAGTAACGTTTGGCGGTGGAATTACGATGGAAAAGGCGGGCGCATTCGGGTCACGGTTAATCTCCGGAGTGAAATAACCTTGACTCTCCCAACGCTGATAGTGGTTCTGTTCGGCTTGTGCAGGGTCGTACTGTTTAGAGATTTCCATTGTGTCGATAATCGTCAGCTGCTCAGGGATCAATAGCGCGTCGTCAGGATTTGAATGACGGGCATTGTAAGGTACCAGCCGCGCCTTTTCATATTAGAGGCGACATTTGATCAACGACAAACGAAAAAGCAGGCGACCTTTCGGTGCGCCTGCTCTCTTCCTGGTTTGGTGTCCAGCTTATGAATTCTTCTCTTCGAGCTGTCTCTTAATCAGCAATTCCGCAAGCTGCGGCACGACCTCCCAGGCTATTTCCTGTATTACCTTTTCAGAAAGCTGTTCAACCGCTCGACGAGCAATCGCGTCAATCATCTCGGACGACAACTCCTGCGCAGAAGCTGGAATGGACTGTACGTTAGGTTGCGCCGAGTATTGCGGGGGCGCGAGCGGCTCAGTTTCAACTTGTGATTCAGTTGCCTCAACCTCATCGTCGACCACTCGCTCATACGTTACCGGCTCCGGCAATGTGTCGGTGCTTGCCGCAGGTTCTGAAGAGATTGTTGCCGGCGTCCCGTAAGCGCTCGCATAGCTCGGCTGAATTTTCGGCAGCGACCGAAAGCTCTCCCGATTGCGAAAAGACGCCGCCGAAAAAGCCGGTTCGGCCGGCGACGGCTCTGGACTCTCATCCAGGTCGATGTCTAACACAAATTCGTCATCCAACGCAGAACGTTCTTGTTTGTAGTCACCCAGGTCGAGAAGCGCCTCACCCGCATCTTCATATCCTTGAGAACTTAGTTGGGGGACCGCTGCAGGCCGGTTCGCCTCTGTCTGCGCCTCTGAGGCTGCGGCTGCTTCTACCACTTGTGTGAGTTCTGGAGGCAACGGCTGCGTATCGGCAGTTGTGATTTCCAGTTCGGCGGTGGTGAGTTTTTCTTCCGGCGGTTCCTCCGCATGCGGCAGTTCGGCAGTAGGTATCTGCTCCTCTGATGGGCGGTTGCTTGACAGCAATCCGACCTTTTCTATCAGGCGGCGAATTGATTGAAAGGGCTTAGTCAAAGTGTCGTTCGCGCCAACTCTGCGCGCCTCCTCTTCGTCGAATGGCTCGAAAGAGCCCACCAAAAGCATAACAGGAATATGCTTGAACTTGTCGTGTTGTTTAATGTATTCGCAAACCTCGTAGCCGTTCATCTCGGGCATAAAGACGTCCGCGAGAACTACATCCGGTGAGAACTCTGCCAGCGCCTCGATTGCTTCCCGTCCGTTGCTAACACACAGCACGTTGACGCCTTCGTCAGCAAAAGTAAGATCGACAACTTTCTGAATCGTGATTGAATCGTCGGCGAGTAGGAGTTTTCGTCCAGCTAACAAAGCTTGGGTACCTTAGCTGAATTGAGCGCCACTGGCGGGCTTAGAAGTAACAGTCGGCGCGGCCGGGGTTTGCTGCTTGTCTAATAACGAGGGCCTTCCAGGGCAAAGCCACTCTTTGAAACTACCATCGGCGCGATGGCGCGTCAAGAGTTTAATCAAAACTGCGAGGATTTAGCCGGCTGGTAGTGAATTACCGAAGTCCAGGCGTCACCTTCAGTTAGGAGCGATTTTGTCAATCTCTCTATCAATCAGAGGCAGCAGGCGCTGGCGGATTCTGGAGACCAGAGATTCAGCTTGTCTGACATCTTCTTCGAGCCGGCCGCGGCCTTGAGTATTTAGATTCAGAAGATTTTCAAGCCCTCTCTTTTCAATTTCCAGGGAACGGCGTCGAACCTCTCGTATTTCAGCGGTCCGCGTGGTTCCTACACCGCTCAAAGCACGCTCAATGTTTTCCGGACGAACCTCTTCGTCCATTTGTGCCAGACGACTTTTGTAAGCCGTCTCTTTTTCGATCGACTCGATAAGCTGTTTCCGCAATATCCCGACGCGCTCTTCCGCTCGGGCCAGCAGCTCAAGGGTGGGCGCAATACGATTTTGTTTATCGGGCGAGGCGCTTTGCTTGGAATCGAACGCAGGAAGCCTTTCACTGATCTCGCGCAAGCGCAGGTTCAAAGTTTGCAAGGACTTTCGCAGGAGATCGATTTCATTTACTACTGCCTCAATGGTATTGGCATTCGCCGGTCGACCGGCCGATGGCTCCTCGCTCTGCGCAGTCGAACCTGGCTGACGACGCTCGACGCTCTGAGCAAATGATTGCGCGCTGAACAGTGCCAACACACAAATCGCAAATAGAAGAAATATTGCGCGGCGAATCATTGGTGGACTCCTTTTGTTGGAACGCTAGCGGTCGTTATCACGCTCAAAGGTCAACGAAGTTCGTTTTATTGCAGGTTGCGAGGCGATTTATTTTTCATCGCGAACTTATGAATTCATTCCCGTGAACGCAATTCTAAGATTCATTAATCACGCGATTCGCTGAGGAGTATATCGTCGGGCGTGTCAGCTTTGCGGTCCGGGCCAGCTGAGCGCAGTGTGAAATGGTCGCGTTCGCCTAGATACTTGTAAGGCTGGTTCCACGGATCGACGCGAATTACTCGCCCCAGATAACGAGGGCTCAGGAAGTCGATCGCCACGGACTGTTTGTCGGAAACAACATAGAAGCCACGGTCTCTGCGAAACCTTTCCAGCGCTCCGGCGATCAGCTCCAACTCTGAATGCGCCAGCTTCTGTTTCTGTTGGTTTACCGCGGCCAGGAGTGGCTCCAGCTTTACCCAGTCGTGATTTGCGGTCCGCAACTCTGTCACGTGCCAGCCGCTTTTATCGCCGGTTAGCCGAGCATCCAATCGCAGCCGGGCCACAACGGTTGCCGAAGGTTGTGACGCCATAGGGATTGGCATCGGGTTCACTTCCTGGATTCGGATCGCGTCTGAAGGAACCTCAACGCCGAACAAATGACCAAGCAAGCAACGCGCGCGCTTCACGCTGGGATCAACTGCTACTTTGCCTCTGACAGGCGGATCTGGTGCATTACAATTGCTCTTGTCCAGCTGCGTTCCCAGTGCATTCGCGATGAGGTCAATGCTCTCCCAGCGGTCCTGCCCGATTCTAATCTCGGCTGCCCGCCACCTTCCCTCTTTGTCCGCTTCAAATTTCAAGACGGTTTTTATCTCGGCTGACACGTCCGCGGCGGAGGCACTCCTCGCAGAGACAGACTTCACACGCACTTCGCTGCTCTTGAGTTCAAATCCGGCGATGCGACTTATCGCTTTGCGCGCCTGGCTCGCAGACAAATCAGCGCGAGCATCAACGCCGGCTAAAACGATCACGAAGCACGCGAGAATTGGGAAGAGAAAGGCGATGCTGGTTTTTCCGGCATTCATAAGCAATCTCAAACTATCTCACTGTTTGCCAACCAGCATCTGCAACATTGTGTGTAGTTGCGCCGTGGTGAATGGCTTGGGCAGGAAAACTACTGCCCCGGCAGAGAAACTGTCTGATGAGAGTTTCGGATCCTGTTCGGCAGTCATCATCATCACCGGGATGTTCATTAGTCGCTTTTCGGTCTTCATGTAACGCACCAGCTCAGGTCCGGAAATGTGCGGCATGACAACATCGAAGACTGCGGCTGTGAAGTTTGCCGAGCCCTGCAGAATTTTGTATGCCTCTCTGCCATCGCGAGCCGTGGTAACACCGTAGTTTTCTTTTTCAAGTATGGCTGAAACTAAACGTAGGATTGCCGGATCGTCGTCAGCGACCAGGATTTGTCGTTTTTCCTTGCTATCCGGAGCCATTGGTTTCGTTCCTTAGTATTTTTAGACTTCCATTGCACAGTCGCTTTCACCGGCGCGGCTGGACAATTCGGCGGCAAGCTTGATGGCCGCGGACATGCTTGAATGCTCAGCGACTCCCTTGCCGGCGATGTCGAATGCCGTACCATGATCGACAGACGTCCGTATAAACGGCAGGCCCAGAGTAACATTTACGGCTTCGCCAAACGAAAGACACTTCACTGGAATCATCGCCTGATCATGGTAGCAAGCGATTACGGCGTCAAACTCTCCGCGCGAAGCACGCAGGAATACGGTGTCTGCCGAGTAAGGGCCGGCAACGTTAATGTCGTCTATATCGCGGCATGCCTCGATGGCTGGGGCAATTTCCGAAGTCTCCTCCATCCCAAATAAGCCACCTTCAGCCCCGTGCGGATTCAAAGCCGCCATCGCCAGCCGTGGCCGCTCAATCCCCCAACGTTTTAGTTCTCGATTCGTCAGGTTAATAGTCCTGACTATGCGATCCCGTTCTACCAGTCTGATCGCCTCGGCCAGCGGGACGTGCGTGGAGATCAAGACTATGCGCAGATTGGCTGCTACGAAAGCCATCGCATACTCTTCGGTGCCAGTAAGGTGGGCCAAAAATTCCGTATGCCCGGGGAAACTGTAACCACCCAGGAAAAGTGATCTCTTGTTGATTGGCGCCGTGGCAATCGCGTCTACACTTCCGGCCGCGCAGAGTTCCACTGCGGCCTCGATGTATCCGCCCGCCGCTTTTCCCGCCGCGCCCGATTCAACACCGGATTCGATAACACCGTTAATGTTGTCAAGATGAAAGATGATTGGTTCGGAGAGCTGTTCGGGGATTGGTTCGCCTGAGCGAATAATGTCATAGCCGGACTGCAGATCGAGAGTCCGTGCAGTGTGCGCCAGTAACTGGGCGTCGCCAATGATGATTGGAACGCAGATGCGTTGAATCTCTTCTTCAGCTACAGCCTTTAAAACTACTTCCGGACCGATCCCCGCCGGATCGCCCATCGTGATAGCGATTCGCGGCAAGGATCGGCGCTGATGGGGACCTGAATGAGATAAGTTTTCATCAAACTGCCTCATTGGTTGGACCAGGCCGACAACTACAGGGATATGAAGGGAGTCAGGAGACCGAGTAGGCGCCGAGGTGCCTTATTCCGTAGCTTCGGCAACACGATCTTCGGCCTTAAACATGTATTTGACGTTTCGCTTAAGAAGCAGGAGGTTGGGCGCCGACTTCCGGTTTACCTTGAGAGCGCCGCGATCATACCATTCGATTGTTCCCTCAATCTCCTCGCCGTCAAGCAAAACAATTACCATGGGCGTGTGCGCGTCGATCTGTTTCTTGTAATAAAAAAGTTCTGCGTTAGTCTCCATCGGCGGGGGCGTTCGCTTGCGCACCTGTACCGCGCTTTGCTGAGCACGCGCGTTTTCTCTGCCGGAGTCTCGGCCGCCATCTCTCTCACCACCGCTGGGCCCACGATGGGAACCATTGCTGGAACGCTCTCTCTCTCTGGGTTGAGGCACGATACGTTCTTTACCCTTCACCTCGGCGAGCGTGGTCCTGATCAGTTTACGGTTACTCACTTGTCACTACCTCCAATGTATTAAGACGGATTCAAAATCAAATCGCGATCAAATCGCGCGACACACATTTGGCGGGGACGTGATAGCGCGGATCGCAGTAACTCGCAGGCTGCGGCCATTCGATTGGGACGAAAATTGAACCGTATTGGAAAACCCTGCAAGGAATGACGCTCATGCTACACAAGCGGGAGTCAAAAAGCAAAGGCGAAACTGTCGTGTTCGGAAGCGTACATTCCTTCAAAAGCAAAAGGAAGGCTCAGCAACCTGGCCTTCCTTTCTAATGCAAGGCTTTCGGTCGCTTAGTCGGCTTTCTTGCGAATGAAGGTAGGAACGTCCAGGTCGTCAGGCCTTGCCTGCATCATCGGTCGCGGCAAGTCGTCAGACGGGCGCTGCACAAAGCGCGGCGCGCTTACCGGCAGGCTCGAAACGGCTGCAGCTGAAGCGACTGCTACAGCTTCCTCTCCAAACCCGGTCGCGATGACCGTGATCTTCATTTCGTCTCTTAAGTTCTCGTCGATTACCGCACCGAAGATTATGTTGGCATCTTCATCGGCCGCCTCTCGAATAATGGTCGACGCTACGTTCACTTCATAGAGCGTCAGGTCAGGCCCGCCAGTGATGTTTATGAGAACGCCTTTTGCGCCCTGGATCGTCGCTTCCTCGAGTAATGGCGAAGAGATTGCCTGTTGAGTTGCTTCAATCGCCCGGTTCTCGCCCCGCGCGCGTCCGGCGCCCATCAGGGCCATGCCCATTCCCTGCATAATTGATTTGACGTCAGCAAAGTCGAGATTGATCAAGCCGGGAACGGTAATGAGATCACTAATGCCCTGGACGGCCTGACGAAGAACATCGTCGGCGACGCCGAAGGAATCAGCCAGAGATGAATCTTTCTGTACCGTATGCAGCAAACGCTCGTTTGGAATCGTGATGACCGTGTCAACACACTCACGGAGTTCGCGCAAGCCTTGCTCGGCTTGCTGCATGCGGCGACGTCCTTCGAAATGGAACGGTTTTGTCACTACTGCAACAGTCAGCGCGTCAAGTTCGGTCGCCAGCGATGCGATGATCGGCGCCCCACCGGTACCTGTGCCGCCGCCGAGCCCGGTAGTAACAAAAACCATGTCCGCGCCTTCAAGGACTTCAATGATCTTGTCAGTGTCTTCAAGGGCGGCTTCGCGTCCGACGTTAGGATTTGCTCCAGCTCCTAATCCCTTCGTCAGCCTGCTCCCAAGTTGTATTTTGATTGGCGCCTTCGATCGCTTCAAGGCCTGAAGGTCGGTATTGGCAACGAGGAATTCAATGCCCTCGATGCCGGCCTCGATCATGCGATTGACAGCGTTGCCGCCGCCGCCGCCGATGCCGATAACTTTGATGCGCGCACCCAGCGGGTGCGGATCGTCATCAATGAAAATATTAATGCCTCTATCGAGACGCGCGTCCTCTGCCATAGTTATTTCCTCTCTTCCGAAGCGAGAAGGCTTCCAGGGCCCTTTTCTTCTATGTTGGGTTGCTCGCGCCATCGGCATCGATATGTTGCGGACTATATCTTGTGCGACCGGGGCGAAAGCATACAACAACTTGTCAAAAAATACTACTGAAACGATTACGAAATCTTGAAACAAAATGAGTGAGTCGGCCTGTCGAGCCGCGCCGGCTCATAGCTATCCTTAGCTCGCTGGCTTGTGCTCGACTTGCGACGAGCGCCAATCCGGCGGCTGCGGTCCAGGCCGGGCTTTGCACATCCTCAATCAGTCCACCAAACCGATCCCTCTCGGGATAACCAATGCGAACCGGTGCATCGAAAACCTGCTCCGCGATTTCAGTCATGCCGCTTAGCAACGCTCCGCCGCCGGTCAGCACTACGCCGCTCGAGAGTTGTCTTTCCCAACCGGCATCCTTGATCTCATCGGCGACGTGCATCAAAACTTCTTCCGCGCGTGGCTGCAAAATGTCGCATAGGATCTGTCGAGAAAGTTGACGCGGAGCACGACCACCGACGGAAGGGACATCCACCAACTCTCCGCGTTCCATTTCGCTCAGCGATGTGCTGGACGCGCAGCCAACCGAGCGCTTGATCTTTTCGGCATCCGGAATCGGCGTTCGCAACCCAAAGGCGATGTCGTTTGTGAAATGGGAGCCGCCGAGGGGAAATACCGCCGTATGTTGAACCGCGCCGCGCTGGTAAATGACCAATCCAGTTGTTTCTGCGCCCACATCCACAAGGGCTGCGCCGAATTCCTTGTCGTCTTCGGTCAACGAGGCTTCGGCGGCCGCAAGTTGCTCCAGCACCATGTCAGCTACTATCAATCCGGCCCGATTTACCGCGTTTATGGCATTTTGGCGAGCGGTGACCGGACTCGTAACGATGTGAACCTTGACAGCGAGCCGGGCTCCAATCATGCCCACCGGGTCGTTAATTCCATCCTGATCGTCAACGATAAACTCCTGCGGTAAGCGGTCTACGATTTCACGTCCAGCCGGAAGTTGAATTGCACATGCAGAATCGATAGCCCGGCGCACATCCTCTGTTGTTATCTCTCGATCGCGGCCGGAGACAGCCACGATCGCCTGACCGTTGAAGCCGAGAATGTGAGAGCCCGCTAGATTGATCGTCACTTCTTCAGCCTCAATACCACTCATTCGTTCAGCTTCTTCAACCGCTCTCTTGATCGCATCGACTGCCGCATCAGGATTTACAATCACTCCCTTTCGCAATCCACGCGCTTCAGCCTCACCGATGCCGACGATGCTCAACAATCCACCCTCGCCTGGCGCACAAGCAATACACGTCACCCTGCTGGTCCCTATGTCGAGACCGATTGTGTGCTGCGTACGCTTGGCCATTTAGAAGTGCTCCTTCATTGAACCGATTGCGTCAGTGTCTGTGGTCCGGCTTCTTCGCCTTGTCTGGCTTTTTTTCTGTTGCCGACGCCCTGGCCGTGCGATCCGTCGCGGTCTTGATATCGGCATTTCTGATAGCCGCAGCAGTAGCGTTTGCGCGCGATGCGGCAACTAGCGTCTGGCGATCAGGCGTCATCTCGCTGGACGATTCGACAGTTGAGTTTGAAACTTGTGTGGCTTCAGTCGCGTGAGCGCCAGACGTCAGGCCAATAAGGGCCCGCTTATTTCCCTGGTTTAGATCGATATAACTAATTAGTGAGCCCAGCGGCGACTGCTTTCGCGCGTCAAGCACTTCCAGTCCATCCTTCAGTCGTTTGCCCTGATCCTGAGAACCCAGGCGAATCTCGATGTGCGAATCGTCACCAGCCAACTGGGCTCGAATATCCTGGACGTCGATCAGATTCACTTCGCTTACACGTTCAGATAGGCCAGCGGCATCCCAGGCTCGCTGCAACTCCAAAAACTTTTCGACGCGCTCGCGGTTCTCCGCGCGCGCTCCTTCCGAGTCTTCCTCATTAAGGCCACGCAGGAAGAACGCCGGTATCTGATCCGTTGGCAACATCTCGCCGAGCAGCACTGCGTCCTCATCCACCCAGCGAAAGCGTCCCGAGGCCGTGCGCACAACTGCCCGAGGAACACGCTCAGTGATGCGAACGCGGATTCCATCAGGCAAAACGCGCGAAACAATCGCGGTTCTTATCCAAGGTAGTTTTTCCAGACGCGCCTTCATTCCTTTTAGATCAGCTTTCCAAACGCCGGTCTTTTCAACTTCTTTACGAACCAGCGCCTGAACCTCATCAGCTGAGACTCTCGAAGCTCCTTGCACTTCGACTTTGCGAACCTGGAAGAAACTGGCCGAGGCCGCGGCGCGATAGCCTGCAAAAATGACGAGACCTACAACTATGGCCAACACGATCTTCAGGAGTGCCGGAACATAACCGAGTAGCGTGCGCAAGCGCCCCAGCAAAGCCTCCGCGGTGGTTTCACGTCGCGCCGGCCGTTGGGTCGCAGCACTCGAGCGGCGGTGATTTCCCAGGCCGCTGCGGTTTCCGACCTTTTGTCCTAAGGCTTGTTCTCTCACTTCGATTCCTTTCGATCTGGTTCACGATCAACATCGTCGGCCGCGGGCTTGTTCCTGGGATTGCTCGCCCGCCAAAGTTCGACCTCATACTCAAGCTCGATGCCATGTTCGTTCTTAACGCGCTCACGAATCTCTTCAGCCAGGGCCAACGCGTCTTCGGCTCGCGCGCCCTCGCCCTCCGTCACAATGAAATTCGCGTGGACCGGAGAAATAACCGCGCCGCCTCGTCGCGAGCCTTTCATTCCCAACTCATCAATAATCTTGCCGGTGCTGACTGCACTTGTGGGTGGGTTCTTAAAAAAACAGCCGGCCGAACGCGAACCGTGGGGTTGTGTCGCCATCCGTCGCGACTTGGCGTCTTCCATGCGCATGCGAATTTTCTCTGGGTCGTCGGGTGTCAAACGCAAGGTTGCGCCAAGCAGAAGCTCGCCTTCCCTAAATGATGTGTGCCGGTAGTTCCATTGAACGCTTGTGCCGGGAACGTCGACCACCAATCCATCGCGGGCCACGCGCACCGTCTCCGTGACGGTACCGATCTCATGGCCATAGGCGCCCGCATTCATCCACAGCGCACCGCCGACCGTACCTGGAATTCCGCCCAAGCCTTCGATTCCCGAAAGGCCCTGGCGCGCGACATCGATACAAAGCCGCGGCAGCGAATACCCAGCCGGAACCGACACCCGCTCGCCGTCAAACTCAAGCTCACCCTTCAAGTCCTTGAGACTCAAAACGACGTAATGATGATCACTGTCGTCGGCCAGGATGTTGCTTCCAGAGCCTAATGCTCGCCAGCCAATTCCAGCCTGGTCCATTTCGTGCACGACTGCCGCAGCCTGCGCCTCGGTGTCTGGCGACAGGACCCAATCAATCGCGCCACCAACGCGCAAACTCGTTAACTCTGCAAAGCGACGGCCGCGTTCAGCCCGCACGCCGAGTCGCGTTGCGATCTCCTCCAGGGCGCTATCGCGTGCCTGAAAATTCTCTTGTTCAGCAGTTTCGTCCATAACTACCAGGCGCAGACCAACAGTTTGCGCAAGCGGAAAACTAGACACTCTTCGCTTCGCTCTTTTCACGAAGCAGCGTCAATAACTGATCACTGACCCGGCTGACTGTCCCGGCTCCCAAAGTCAAAACTAAATCCCCCGGTTGAACGTGATCTCGCAAGGCCTCGGGAGCATTTTCCAGCGCTCCAACATAGCGAGCGTCTTTGTGGCCAAACCGCTGGATCGCGGTGGTCAGCACTTCCGCTGTTGTTCCTTCAATCGGATCCTCACTCGCTGCATAGATATCAGTAACGAAAAGCGTGTCGGCATTGTTGAAGGAGCGCGCAAACTCTTCCATCAGATCGTGTGTCCGACTGTAACGATGCGGTTGAAACAACACGACGATGCGGCGCCCGCCCGAACCGATTTTGGCTGCCGCCAGGGTCGCCTTAACTTCCGTCGGGTGGTGGCCGTAATCATCGACAACCATCACGCCGCCAGCTTCGCCTTTAAATTGAAATCGCCGGCCGGCTCCGTTGAAGCCCGCCAGCGCTTCGGCTATTTGTGTAAACGGCACGTCTAACTCAAATCCGACAGCAATCGCGGCCAGGGCGTTGTAAACGTTGTGCAGCCCAGGCACACACAATGAAATGTCACCGACGACGTGCGCTCCGTGCCAGACGGTGAAAATTGATCCGAAATTCTGATCGTAACGAATCGCATGCGCTGAGATGTCGGCTTGCGCGCTAAGGCCATAAGTAATGCGGCGTCTTTCCACTGCCGGAATGATGGCCTGAACATTCGGGTCGTCGAGACAAAGAACCGATGCGCCGTAAAACGGGACCTTGTTTACAAAACTCGTAAAGCAGGCGCGCACGTCGTCCATGTCGTGGTAGTAGTCCATGTGCTCGCGATCGATATTTGTGACGACAGCAATTGTTGGCGTCAGCATTAGAAACGATCGATCACTTTCATCGGCTTCAACGACCATCAGATCACTGGTACCGAGATGCGCGTTTGATCCAAAAGCACCGACAACCCCGCCAACAACGATCGTCGGATCCATACCAGCGTGGCCAAGTACGGTTGCCACCATTGAGGTAGTTGTCGTCTTACCGTGGGAGCCGGCTACCGCAACCGTGTGGGGTTTTAGTCGCATCAATTCGGCCAGCATCTCCGCACGAGGAATCACCGGGATCGAACGACGATGAGCTTCCATGACTTCCGGATTGTCGTTACGCACTGCGGTGGAACAAACCACCACGTGAGCGTCACCCACGTTTTCGGAGTCATGGCCTTCGGCAAATTCAATTCCCATCTGTTGCAGCCGGTTCGTGACGTTGGATTTCTTTGCGTCGGAACCGGACACACGGAATCCCAGATTGACCAGCACCTCGGCGATACCCGACATGCCGATGCCGCCAATGCCAACAAAATGGACGTGTTGAATTCGTCGAAACATATAGATCAGTGGGCAGTAGGCCGTAGGCAGTAGGCAGTCAAAACCCGCGACCGCGCGTCTCGAAATCCAGCTACGTTGAAATACTTCATTGCTCTACCTTCTGCTTTCTACCTTCTGCTTTCTGCCTTCCGCTTTCTGCTTTCTGCTTTCCGCCTTCTGCCTTCCGCCCTCTGCCTTCTGCCCTCTGCCTTCTGCCTTCTGCTTTCCGCCTTCCACTGCTCACTGCGCACTGCCCACTAGTTTTTCCACCATCCCCACCACCGCCGCGGCTGCGTCTCCGCGTGCCAGCTTGCGAGCGGCTTGTTCCATGGCTGTAATTTTCTCCGGCTCGTTCACAAGTGTTGCTATCTCCTCTGCCAGCCGCTCCGCTGACAGATCCTGCTGCAAAATCATCTTTCCTGCTCCCACGGCTTCCAGCGCTTCAGCATTCTTTCGCTGGTGATCGTCGGCCGCCAACGGAAAAGGAATCATTATTGATGCCTTGCCGGCAGCGATTAGCTCCGCCGTCGTAGTTGCACCCGCGCGACAAATAACAAGATCGACTGCGGCAAAAGCCTCTACCATATTCTCAATGTACTTCCGGACCGTAGCGCGTTCGCGCCAGACAGACTCAGCGTATCTTGAACTTACTTTGGCAAAGTCTGCTTCGCCGGTTTGATGAATCAGCTGCAACTCATCCTTCAACTTTTTCAATAATGGCAGCGCCGCAATCATTGCTTCGTTGATTGCGCGAGCGCCCTGCGAACCACCAAACACCAGAATTGAAAACTGTCCCGGGCGACGAACCCTCGCTGGTATCTCAAAGAACTCCCGCCGCACTGGATTGCCAGTTACCGTCGCCTTGCCGCGGAAAAAAGGCAACGCCTCATCAAAGGAAACCGCCGCCTGGTCTACAAAACGCGCCAGCACGCGATTGGTCCAGCCAGGTAACGCATTCGACTCCATGACCAGCGTTGGCACCTTTAACAGGGCCGCGGTCAGAACCACGGGACCTGAAACGTAGCCGCCGGCGCCGATCACCACGTCAGGCTGGAACGCCCTAATTAATCTTCGGGCGGCCCAAAAACTCTTAGGCAACACTAGTAGTCCACGCGCGCGCGCGATGGACCCAACATTCTTGAGACCGGCACTGTCAATGAGCGATAGTTCAAAGCCCGCCTGGGGAACAAGTTTGTTTTCGAGGCCATGTGCCGTGCCAACAAACCTGACTTTCGATTCGGGCGAGCGCCGCAAGATTTCTTTCGCGACCGCAATGCCCGGATAAATGTGTCCGCCAGTTCCTCCGGCGGCTATCAGTACGCGCATCGTATTACTCAGCGCGCGAAGAACCCCTCGCATGTTGCGAGATGTTCAGCAAGATTCCGACCGCAGCGAGCGTTGGCACCAGTGACGATCCACCGTAGGAAATAAACGGCAAAGGAATGCCTTTCGTCGGCACCATCGAGAGCACTACGCTCATATTAAATAAGGCCTGCGCAACAATTCCCGTAACGATCCCGATTGCTAACAATCTCCCAAAGCGATCCGGCGCCATGAAGGAGATACGAATCCCGCGCCATAGAAACAACGCAAATGCTGCCAGCACGGCGAGTGTGCCGAGCAAGCCAAGTTCCTCACCGATCACGGCAAAGATAAAGTCAGAGTGGGCGAACGGGAGAAACATCATCTTCTGTTTGCCTTGAGCGAACCCGAGTCCATTCGTACCGCCAGACCCCACCGCAATCAGTGATTGAACCACCTGAAAGCCGCTCTTTTGAGGATCGGCCCAGGGATCCCAAAATGTCACTAAACGTGCCAGTCGCCACGGCACGAAAATCAACAAGCCAGCCGCAACCAGAAAGGCCGGCGCCGCAGCCATTGCAAGATGCGAGAGTCGAGCACCGGCGGTATAGATCACGATGACAAAGGTAACTGCCAGCATCATCGAGGTGCCGAAGTCGGGTTCCATCACGATCAATGCCGCAAGCACTGCGGTCACCACTCCGCAGGGAACGAACGTTCGCCAAAATTCATGTTCTTCGCCAAAGCGTTTCTCGAGGAAGTAGGCAAGAAAGATCGCCAGTGCCAGTTTTGAAATCTCCGAAGGTTGAACGGAAAAACCCTGGAACTTGATCCAACGACGCGCCCCGTTTATGGCTGGGAAGGCGAAGACCGCGAGCAACATCAAAACAGTCAGAGTCAGTAATCCGTAAACAACCCGACGATCCCGCAGGCGGTGGTAATCGACCTGCATCGCGATGAGCATGGCCGCCAACCCAATCAACGTCCAGATCGCCTGCTTGATGACGTAATAGAAGCTGCCGTGATGTTCGCTTTGCGCCAATACAGCCGAGGCGCTGTAAACCATCACCACGCCAAACAGCGCCAACCCTATGGTTACCGCAAAAAGCCACGTGTCTGGGTATAACTTTCTCGCCATCTCAACCCTAGTCCAAAGTCCAAAGTCTAATGTCCAAAGTCCGGTTGCTGTTGTAAGTGGTCAATTCCAAGTCCCTTCTCTTAATCAGGACCAACGTTACAAAGACGGACTTTGAACTTTGGACTTTAGACTTTGGACCTCTTCTTTGAAGACCTTCCCGCGATGTTCAAAACTCCTGAACATATCGAAACTTGCGCAGGCCGGGGCCAGCAAGACGATGTCGCCCGCTTGCGCCGTCTCAAAGGAAAGTGTGACCGCCTCGCCCATGTCTTTGGCTCGTTCGCTCGGAGCCAAGTCTCCCAATTCGCGTTCAATCGTTTCCGCGTCCTCGCCTACCAGAACCAGCTTCCGAACCCGCTCGCGCACCAGCGATGCCAAAGGAGCGTAGGGCGCTTTCTTTCCGCGGCCACCGAGAATCAAAACGATCTTTCCCGCTTCGTCAGCGAATGCTTGCACCGCTTTGACCGTTGCATCCACACTAGTGGCTTTCGAATCGTTGTAAAACTTTACGCCCTCAACTTCCGCAACAAACTCCAGCCGATGCTCGACCGGTTCGAAATTCCGGATCGTCTCTCGCATTGAATCAGGAGCGGCACCGCAAGCCAGCCCGGCAGCGACTGCTGCCAACACGTTTTCGACATTGTGCAAGCCGCGCAGTTTCATCTCATCCGACTTCAGCAATACACGCTCGCCACCGGGCGCACGAGAAATGATCTCGCGGCCTCTCAGGAAGAGCCCTTCTTCCAGTTCTCCCTTGACGCTGAACGGCGTTACATGCGCGCGCAAACCTTTCGCCCAGGAGGAAATGATTTCGTCGTCGGCGTTAAGAATCGCGACATCCCCCGGACCTTGATTCATGAAAATGCGATGCTTGGCCGCCGCATAGTCAGTAAAAGATTCGTAACGATCCATATGGTTTGGCGTAACGTTCAGCGCTAGCGCAACTGTCGGATGAAACTCCTTGATCGTCTCTAATTGAAAACTCGACATCTCAACTACCGTCCAACCGTCATCGCGCGAACTTTCAACCAACGAAATAAGTGGGGTCCCGATGTTTCCGCCGACTAAAGTTTGCAAGCCTGCGTCCTTTAGTAACTCGGCAATCAACGATGTCGTCGTTGTCTTGCCATTCGAACCGGTGATTGCAACTATCCGCCCCTTCAAATACCGCGAAGCCAATTCCACTTCGCCGATCACTTCCGCCCCCGCGCGTTCCGCGTAACGAAGTGGAATCGCTTTGGTTGGAACTCCCGGACTAATCACAACCAGATCGAGTTGATCGAGCAGCCATCCCGGTAGTTCGCCACCCAGACAACCAACGCCTTCATTCTTTAGCGCCAGCGCAGCAACGTTCCATTTTTCAACTGGCTGCGCATCGTTCAGCGCCACCGTCGCGCCTCGTGCTATCAAAAATCTCGCGCTCGCAATACCGCTGCGCCCGGCTCCCATCACCAGAATCTTCTTGCCCGCGACGTTCATGCGGCAGCCAGTGAGCAGTGGGCAGGGGGCAGTGGGCAGTTATTAGTGGCCAGTGACCAGTGGCCAGTGGCCAGTAAAAAACTTGAGGCTCGCCGCCCGAAATACTGAAGACTAGTTTTCTTAGCGTTCATAAAAGACTTCCTACTGCACACTGCCCACTGATCTTCTTGCTGGCCACTGCCACTACTCCTTGGCCACTGCTCCCTACCTCAGCTTCAACGTCGAGAGACTCAACAGCGCAAACAGGATTGCCAGTATCAGAAACCGGAAAACTATCTTCGACTCTTTCCAGTCCTGCATTTCAAAGTGGTGGTGCAATGGCGTCATCTTAAACAACCGCCGCCCGGTGCCGGTTGTCCGCTTTGTCATTTTGAAGACGCCCACTTGCAGCGTCACTGACAACGCCTCGATCACAAACACGCCCCCCACCATCAGCAGCATGAATTCCTGTTTTGTAAGCACCGCCACCGTGCCGAGTGCGCCGCCTATTGCCAGGCTGCCAACGTCTCCCATAAAAACTTCCGCCGGTGGCGCGTTGTACCAAAGGAACCCAAGACTCGCGCCCGCCATGGCGCCGCAGAACACCGTCAACTCGGCCGCTTCGGGCCGGTGTGTCAATTCCAAATATCTCGCCCAGCGCGCGTCGCTACTTAGGTAAGTCAAGGCTGTCAAAGCTGTCATAGCGATGAAGGTCACACTTATCGCCAGGCCGTCCAAACCGTCTGTCAAATTCACTCCGTTTGAGAATCCCAGTAAGACCACCACGATGAAGATCAGGTAAAGAAACGGTCCGATGAAACTGATGCCGGTAGGATTCGCGGTGGCTTTGATAAAAGGAATGCTGACGTTCCAGGAGTAGTCGCTGGCGAAATACTTGGTCAGGATATACAGCACCGTCCAAACGCCGATTGCGATTACCAACTGACCCAGCAACTTTTGCCTGCCGGTAAGGCCGAGACTCTTCTGCCTCGCCATCTTGTAATAATCGTCGGCAAATCCGATTGCGCCGAATAGCAAGGTGGCGATCACCACCGTCCAAACGTAGACACTCGACGGCTTGGCCCACAGCAAAGTTGAAATCACCACGGAGCCAATTATCAGCACACCGCCCATCGTTGGCGTGCCGTGCTTGGCCTTGTGACCCTGTGGTCCTTCCTCTCGAATCTGTTGTCCTACGTTCCAGCTCTTCAAGGCGCGAATCAACCGGCCACCAAACACCAGCGAAAGCAGCAGCGCCGTTATCGAAGCGTAGGCGGTGCGAAAGGTGACGTACTGAAAAACGTTTAGCGCCTTGATTAGAAACCAATCTTTCTCCTTAAAGTGGTTATAGAGCAGTTCGTATAGGACGTAATAAATCATTCGCTATTTTGTCGTACCAGGAGCGGGGGCAAGCCCGCCTTCCTCACCTTAGAGGTTTTCTGAGTTCCCCTTTAGACCCAGCTTGAAAGTCTTTCAATCAAAAATAGGCAGCTCAACCCTGTTCAGCTCGTGGTCGGGAAGCTGGGCTTGCACCCGCTTCACCGGCCAGTGGGAACTGTTGACGAATAGCGGCAACTATCCTGTCGGTAGCGACGCCGCGCGAGCCTTTTACTAAAACCAGATCGCCTTCCCGCACTTCAGAAATCAGCGCCCGAGCCGCATCGTCCGAACTTTCGAAGAAGCGTGCCTCAGTTATCCCTACTTCCCGAGCGCCGGCCACGATCGCTGACGCCAGACCTCGGACACCCCAAACGACGTCGACGCCCGCTCCGCCAATTTCCTGTCCAGCTTCGCGATGAAGCGCGGCTTCGTCGGGCCCCAGTTCCAACATTTCACCGGCAATTACGATGCGCCGCCGGGCGTTTACACCGCCCTCGGTAATCGTTCGTACCATATTTATCAGTGAACGCGGATTCGAGTTATACGAATCATCCACCACTGTAAAGCCTGCCGCGAAATCAAGCACCTCACCACGCATATGAGGTGGTTTGGCGGTCTTCAAAGCCGTCGCAATCTGCCCGGGCTCGAGTTCGAAACAGGTTGCCACCGCTGCCGCCGCGAGGGCATTCATCAGATTGTGACGCCCGCTCATCGGCAGGGTCGCAGGCGCTTCACCCAACGGAGTCTGTAAACGAAACCTTATCGAGCCGAGGTGGCTGGTATCGATCTCACTGGCCGTAACATCAGCCGGATTTTCGATTCCGAAGGTAACCGTGCGCCCCGTGTGCTTCTCGCGCATTCGTATAACCCACTCATCGTCGGCGTTCAGAACAGCAACACCACCCGGCTTAAGGCCTTCGACCAGTTCGGCTTTGGCCGCTGCGATATTTTCTATGCTTCCCAGGTACTCCAGATGCACCGGCGCCACCATCAACTCCACCGCGATGTCCGGTGGCGTGATTTTGCAGAGCCGCTCGATCTCGTGCGTGGGCGACGACATTCCCATCTCGAGTACGGCCACCTCAAATTGCTCGGGTAACCTGCCTTCACTAACAAGGCGCAGGACCGACAACGGCAGGCCCAGGCCGTTGTTGTAGTTGCGCTCACTCTTCAACACGCTGCGGCCATTCGCGCTCAACAGATGAGCGGTCAATTCCTTGGCAGTAGTTTTCCCGGCGCTCCCGGTAATCCCAACGACAGGTTTGCCCCACGCTTCATAAACGCGATGCGCCAGCGTCTGTAACGCCGCAATAGCATCGTCCACCAGTAACAGACAACCTTTCAACCTCTGCAGATTCTGATCAGCGGCCACGCGATCAATGCGAGCAACGGCAGCAACTGCACCTCTCTCAAACGCGCTCTCAATAAATTGATGCCCGTCGTGAAAGGCGCCGTTGAACCCGGCTCGAACATAGTCTTCCTGCGATAGAGCAAAAAATAGCTCGCCTGGTCTAACCGATCTGGAATCGATTGAGAAGTCTGTTATTTCTTTGTCAAAGAACTCTGCGCCTGCGTCAGCAACGCCGGCGCTCATCGAAAGAGATGCTTCGCGAACATTCACGTGATTCCGACCTCGAGCTCCTCAGTTTGCTTACCGGCGTCAAAATCGTTCGCAGCGTAGTCGGGGAGCTGAATTAATGGAGCAATGACTTCAGAAAATTCCTCGACGACGTTGATGTCGGCCTGGGCCTTGAGCACGCGACTTTCGCGCAAACGTTTTCGACATGCCGTCACTCGGTCTTTAAGTCCACTACCCGTGATCTCGTTACTAAGCATTCGATGGGGGATCATTTGCCTGGCTCCGTTTGATGGTGGTGTTGTGATCTACGCCAACTCTCGGTTGGCATTTATTTCAATTAACTCTCCCAAAATCTACATAAACGATTTGGCCCGGCCGCAACTCGGAACCTGCTTCCGGCGTTTGCCCGACTACCCGTCCGCCCTCGCCTCGCGCTTCCACCTGCATCCCCAGCCTCGCACAGGCACGCGCGACATCACGCACGCTCCGGCCGCGTAAATCCGGCATCAGGATGGCGTTCTCCATGGCAACTGCATAAACAATCTCGCCGCCTCTATTGTCGGGTGGGGCTACCGTGGGCATGGTTGCGTCCCTGGTCTGTTCCTGTTGTATCTCGCTCTCGCGACGCTTCTCTTCCCGCCGCAGCTGTGCAATTTGCGCCGGTGTCTCCGCCGCTTGCGCCACTAGTTGCGGTTCGTTGAAATCGGTGTCGGGTATTACCCCCATCTCCGGCAGGATCTGTTCGGCAATCTGGCGAAACACCGGCGCAGCTACGTCGCCGCCGTGATAGGCTCCGCCCGGCTCATCGATGACCACAATGATTACCACCGCCGGATTGTTGACCGGTGCGAAACCGACGAACGACGCAACAAACTTCGTCGCGGAGTAGGTTCTCGTCTTCGGGTCAATTTTCTGAGCCGTGCCGGTTTTGCCCGCTGCTGTGTAACCATCCAACTGCGCCTTCTTGGCAGTACCGTTTAAGGTGACGCCCTCGAGCATGCTTCTCAACGCAGTGGCGGTCTCCTTTTTGATGACGCGATGCTGTTCGGGATTTGGACGGTAGGTTGTAACTCCATTCCCATTTCGAATCTCGCGAATAAGATGCGGAGCTATACGCACACCATCGTTTGCCAACGCCCCGAAAGCTGCCACCATCTGCAACGGTGTAACGCCGACTTCCTGGCCAATGGCTATTGAACCAATCGACGACGGCTGCCAACGATGGAGGGGCCGAACCAGACCGACGGTTTCGCCGGGCAATTCGATTCCGGTGCGCGCACCAAAACCAAAGCGAGTGATGAAGTCGTACATCGTTGGGTCGCCAACGCGTAGACCGAGTTTGATGGCCGCGACGTTGCTCGACTTGGCGAGGGCCTCCGCAACAGTAAGGTTGCCAAAGGGCTTATGATCGTGAATCAACCGCTTGGCTACGGTGATTGAGCCCATTTGGCAGTCGATGTGATCGTCGGGTTTCGCCAGTCCTTTTTCAATGGCCGCTGAGAACGCGACAATTTTGAAGGTCGAGCCCGGCTCATAAATATTCTGGAGTGCCCAGTTAGCACGCGCAGCCGGAGGCGCCGCCCCTACATCGTTGGGATCAAAGGTGGGTGCGTTCGCGAGCGCCAGAATGTCGCCAGTATGCGGGTCAAGCACAATGGCCGTTCCCGCCTTCGCATGAGAGTTTGCGATCGCAGCCGCCAGGGCCGCTTCCGCCTGATATTGAATCGACTGATCGATTGTTAGAATTACGGTCTGGCCGGGTCGTCCCAAAACTTCAGTGCTCTCGTAAGCCCTGCCAAGCGAATCTTTCTCGATGAATATCTTCCCCGGTTCACCCACGATCTTTTCGTTGTAAACCTGTTCGATTCCAGCCAGGCCGTTGCCGTCAAGACCGACAAAGCCGAGCACGTTGGCAGCCAAAGATCCGTTTGGATAAAAGCGCTTTGGCTCTTTCCGGGTGTGAACTCCGGCGAGCTCCATTTTTTCCAGTAACGCTGCCTTTTCGGGATCGATGCGCCGAGCAAGCCAAATGAAACGGCGGCCGCTATTCTTTGCTTCGTTAATCTGATCGACGACTGACTTTTTGTTCAGGCCTAACACCGACGAAAGCCCCTGGGCCGTTGACTCAATTGAGGCGTTGACTTGAGCGTCAGTGTCTTCTTTGTGCTGCCTGAATTCATCCGGAGCGAGTGAAATAGAAGTGGTGTCGATTGTTCGAGCCAGCTCCCGTTCTTCTCGATCGAGTACAGGCCCGCGCGCAGGGCTGGTCTCAATCGCATCCTGCTGTTGCTGGCGGGCGCGCGCGACCAGCTTCTCGTGCCGGTTCACTTGCAAATGGACCAGTCGCGCGGTGATTCCCAGCATCCAAAAAGCGACGAAAGCCGCAACGAAAAGCGTGCGGCGAATCGAAACGTCTGGTTGTGACTTCGTCTGACGGGAAAGACGCGCCATCGAGGATGTATCCCTTCTCTGAGATCTCAAATCTCAATTTCAGATCTCAAACCTGGAATCTGAGACTGCTAGTTGCCAGCGCGCCCCGGTTAACGCTGCAGCGATGCGGAAGGAGTAAGCAGAGCCGGTGCGAGTGACAATTGGCTCCGCCTGACGGCCTTCTGGGTTCCGACCTGACTGGCCAAAAGCGGTTTGAGGCCGAGTTCCCGCGCCTGTACCGCCAGCCGCGCCGGGGCAAAGGCCTGTTCCTTCTTCAACATCAAGTGCTGCTTTTCTTCGAGCAGCTGCGCGCGCTCACGCCGAAGGAGTTCGCTCTTGTAGCCGTAATCGACGGCTGCGAAATGCTGTTGCGCCGCGAATACGAAGCCGCTGGCCAAAACCAGGCCGCAGATCAGCAATAGGACAAGACGGGAGAGGGCGCGCACGTCGCGATCACGGTGAACCTGGGAATTAAGATGCGTCGAAGGAACTCTCATGGGGAACTCCGGATCTAGTAGGTTCTCAATCCAAGATCTGAGATCTCATTTTAAAGCTTGCGACATGCACGCAGTTTTGCGCTGCGCGATCGGGGATTCACATCGATTTCAATGTCATCAGCAACTACGGGACGCTTTGTCAAAATTTCGACGACGTGGCTGGCGCCACAAGTACAAAGATCGGGCCGGCCGCGGAAGTCGCATTGACAGTAGCCGGCGAGTCGCCGCAGTTCCTGTTTCATTATCCGGTCTTCAAGGGAATGAAAGCTGATGACGACGAAGCGTCCGTCGGGTTGTAAAAGATCTACTGCGGTAGTAACGAATCGACCCAGGTCTTCAAGCTCTCGATTTACTGCAATGCGTAGAGCCTGAAAAGTTCGCGTTGCCGGATGGATGTGCCAGTTTTTTCTTTTTCCAGCTGCGCGGGCCACAAGATCGGCCAGTTCTTTTGTCGTCGTGATAGGTTTCCCTTGTTCGCGACTTTCAACAATCCATTTGGCGATGCGGCGTGAGTTTCGCTCTTCGCCATATTCAAAGATGATTGCTGCTAAATCCTCTTCCGGCAATCGCAGCAGAAGGTCCGCCGCGCTTTCCTCGCCGGCATCCGGATTCATGCGCATGTCGAGAGGAGCATCAAAGCGAAAACTGAAGCCTCTCGTTGGCGAATCAAGCTGAAGCGACGAAACTCCAAGGTCAGCCAGGATTCCCGCTGGTTGGCCCTCTTCGAGTTCACTTAATATCCCCCCCAGCTCGCGAAAGTCCGAGTGAACCGCCCGAAAGCGTTCACCAAAGTGCGCCAGACGCTCCCGTGCAGAGACGAGCGCAGTTGCGTCGCGATCAATACCGATGACTCGCGTTTCAGGCGAAGCTTCAAGCATCGCCTGGCTATGTCCGCCCAGCCCCACCGTGCAATCAACAAAAAGACCTCCTCGCTCAGGAGCGAGGAACTGCATTGTTTCTCGTAGCAGCACGGGGCGATGGGGCGCGCTTCTGCCCCCCAAAAGCGCAGCCATCACCACCGCCCCGTGATCTTGTTCAAAGAACTTCTTTCAAGTAATGCGTGATGAGTACTGAGTGATGAGTCAGGAAACTTGTTTTCTGCAAAGCATCTCATCACTCATCACTCATCACTCATCACTCATCACTCATCACTCATCACTCATCACTCATCACTCATCACTCATCACTCATCACTCATCACTCATCACTCATCACTCTCTTCAAATTCCCAGCTTCGAAATCGCTGCTTCGTCGTCTTCCGTGTAAGCCTCTGAAAGTTTGCTGGCTTTGAAGACGTCGATCTCCCAAACTTCCAGGTAAGTCAGATATCCGAGGACGACAACATCTCCCATCACACCCGCACTTTTGCGAAGCAAGGGATGAATCAGGATTCGTCCCTGACCGTCAATCGTCGACTGCTGGCCAAAATAGTTCGTTCTGTCAAGGAACTTGCGCCGCGCCGGATCCATGCTCGGCAATAGTGAAAGACGTTGTTCTATCGATTCCCACTCCGGCAGCGGGTAGATGCGCACGTTGTCACCGCTGAGACTTGTTATATAGAATTCACCGCCGTGCTTTTCTTCTATAAGGCGGCGAAATGGCGTCGGCACCTTTAGCCGGCCCTTCGCGTCTATCCGGGCGGTGTAGTTTCCTCGCAGCATAATGTCGACCGGTTGAAAATTAGCGGGTGGCCTCTCCTGGAAAAGTTACTAAATGATCGTTAGCTACGAGGTTGGACCCACTTCCGACCACTTTCGACCACCCAGAACCGGATACTACGCTCCCTCAAATTTGCTGTCAATAGAAAACTCTGTATTTTTCTGGGCTTTTTCAAACCTTGATTGCTTCGGCCCTATGTTAATGTTCGCCTGTTGTCCGCCCCGTCGCAGTCGGAAGAACACCTGGATCAGAACTGAAACTCGGTCCTGAAAGCTTCTCGGATAGGCAGCCGGAACCTCGTGTTGTATATTGACCCGCCATGTCACTGCTCCGACGCTTTCGCTTTCTAAGAACTAATGAATCCTGATCACGTGGGATTTGCGGGCCTTCTCCTGTTTGGTTTGCTAGCCGCCGGCGCGAATCTGCTGGGCGGATTTGTGCTAATCAGATCAGGCGCACACCGCTTTGGAGAGCGCTTCCTCAAATATCTCGTCGCGCTCGGCGCCGGATTCATGTTAGCCGCAATTTTTATTGAGATTGTTCCCGAAAGCTTCAGCATCTGGACTGAAGGAGTCGAGGGTAAGGCTGCAGCCCAGGCGGTGGTAGGCGCGATGACGCTGCTACTCGGCGGTTACTTGCTCATTCAACTCTTCGAACACACCCTTGCTCCACACTTTCATTTTGGCGCGGAAACGCATCCTGAGTCTTTCATGAAGCCTTCGGCGGCTTACACGGCAGTTGGTGGTTTGTGGATTCACACGTTCTTCGATGGAGTTTCAATCGCGGCGGCATTTTTGGTTAACTTCCGAGTTGGTCTACTCGTGTTCGTTGCCATACTGCTGCACAAGATGCCTGAAGGATTCACGGTCGCTTCGATAATGCTTGCTTCGGGGCGCTCGACCCGCAAGGCTCTTTGGGCGACGGCCGCAATCGGAGCGGCAACGCTTGCTGGAGTTATTGCGGTCGCGTTATTGAATACTCGAGTCAAGAGTGCCGTCGGCTATGCCCTTCCCTTCTCTGCGGGCGTTACCCTCTATGTCGCCGCCAGCGATCTTATTCCCGAGGTAAATCACAAAGAAGAAAGAAACCCCATGGTCTCAATTGTCGTTTTTGTAGGGGTAGCACTTTTCTACCTGTTGCATAGATTGTTTGAGGGCTAGGCGGACCAGGTTTTAGTTGACGACAAGACTTTCCATCAATGTTTCGATAGCGCGCCGCGGTCCGCTAACCAGCGTCTTGCGTGTCCTTTTGTCTTTCACCTTCGGTTGCGCTGTCCTCCTTTCGGCAGTCAGCCTTTCGTTTGCGCAGACGGGCCAATCACCCATCCCACTTCCTTCACCGTTCACACCGGTCGTTGATAACGCCAACGTGATCGACGCCGATACCAAACAAAAGCTGGGATCGATTTACTTGAATCTCAAGCAACGCGCGGACATCGAGTTCGCGGTCGTGACGATTGACACGACGGGTGGTCAGGACATTTTTGAATACTCGTTGGCCGTTTATCGGGGTTGGGGTATTGGCTCAAAGACTAACGATGGCTTTCTGTTGCTCATCGCGGTCAAGGATCGAAAGTACTACACACAGGTTGGTTACCATCTCGAGGGCGATCTCAACGATGGCCTCGTAGGGGAACTTCAGCGCCAGTATCTGGTGCCGGAGTTCAAGCGAGGAAATTACAGTAAGGGTGTTTACGACACTGTACAGGCCTATGTTGCAACCCTGGCAGAGAAGCGCGGTTTCACTGTTGAAGGAATAGATAAGAGCTACGCATATCGCGAATCGAAGGGCCGACCGGCAGTCTCTGGAGGACTATCCAGTCCTTGCTGCACACTCCTGATAATTCTTGGCGTCATCATTTTCTTGCTTGCAGTGTCCAGAGGCGGCGCCGGTCGCGGCGGTGGAGGTGGCGGTGGCTGGTGGACTGCTTTCCTGCTGAGTTCACTGCTAAATAGCGGCGGCCGAAGTAGTGGTTGGGGGGGATCCAGCAGTGGTTGGAGCGGCGGCGGCTTTGGCGGCGGTGGTGGGGGATTCGGCGGTGGCTTTGGCGGTGGAAGTGCTGGTGGCGGCGGTGCCGGAGGCGGTTGGTAAAAGTAGAACAGGCATTCTTGCCGGTCTTATTTAGGAATCAGGTTTTCTGTTAGTATCGGAACACGCGAACAAACACGATGGCTAAGACAGTTGTTCATGATGCATTAAACGGTCTCCTGCGCGATCTGCAAGCGACCCATGGCGATAACCTCGTCTCGGTTGTGCTCTATGGCTCCGCAGCGGCGGGCGATCACGTTGAACTACGTTCCGACTACAATCTACTGATAACCCTGCAGCGCATCACCCCCGAGGATCTGCGCCTGGCCCAGGCGCCAACCCGCGAGTGGCAACGCCTGGGACATCCCGTGCCGGTATATTTCACCGCCGAGGAACTATCCGATGCGGCAGACGTATTTCCAATTGAGTTTCACCAGATGGCAAATGCGCGCGTCGTGCTTTTCGGACAGGATCCTTTTGAGTTGGTGAAACTGTCGGATGCAAATCTGCGGCATCAGACGGAATATGAACTGCGAAGCAAGTTGATCCACCTTCGCCGGATGTATATTCCCGCTTCTGTTTCGATCGAGAAGTTATGCGACTTGATGAGCGACAGTCTCGCGAGTTTTGCGGCGTTGTTTCGCGCGGTGCTCATGCTGCATGGTGAGGACGCGCCAGTTGCGAAACCCGAATGCGTTCGAGCGACTGCGCGGCGGTTTGGGCTCGACCTCGAGCCGTTTGAAAAGATTTTTGCCTTTCGTTCCAGTGATTATTTGCCCCCTTCTGATAAGGAAGCTAACGACATCTTCGGCGCCTACATGACGCAGCTGGATCGCGTTATTCAGGTGGTGGACGAATTTGACGAGACAAAGTACCGGGAGAAATGAAATGACTCGACGACGACTATCGTTACTAGCTTTGATTGTTTTCGTAACCGCGACCGCCAGCGGCTGCGGCTATAACACTTTGACAACCAAGCATGAAAACGTAAAGGGCAAGTGGGCAAATGTAGAAACCAACCTGCAGCGCCGCGCTGACTTGCTTAACAACCTTATCGAAACTGCAAAGCTGGCGGGCGTGCAGGAACAGGAAGTCTTCGGAAAGATTGCCGAGGCGCGATCGAAGCTTCTGAACGCGACCCAACAGGCGCCGCAGGGCGAAGGCGGCGACAAGACTCCCGAACAAAAGCAGGCTGTGATTGATGCCTCAAACAGTTTTGGCGGTACTGTGGGACGGCTGCTGGTCTTGCAGGAAGCGTATCCGCAGTTGCGTTCGAATGAAAATTTCTTGAAGGCACAAGACGAAGTGGTGGGAACTGAGAACCGCATTGCGATCGCGCGCAAGGATTACAACGACGCAACGCAGGACTACAACACTAAGCGGGCAACCTTCCCGACGGTAATCTCCGCAAAGTTGTTTGGGTTCAAAGAAGAGCCCTACTTCAAGGCGGAAGAGGGCGCTACACAGGTACCGAAGATCGACTCGAACACCCTGCGGCCAAGTCAAAGTCCGGCGCCAACGAAGTAATCGGTTGCTCTTCCAAACAAAAAAAGGCCACCAGCAACGGTGGCTTTTTTCTTTAAGCAGTGCTGGTCTTATCTCGCTTCGGGAGTTTCGGAAGCATCGATCGGTCTGCTCAACTCGATATCAATTTCTGGCAAGCCTCGTTCATGGTATGCACGAAGCACGCTGCAGCGCATTCCTTCAACTCCCGATCGGAAGGCTTCAACCCACCTACCTGAACGCCCAGCAGGCGCGTCAATCTCAACTGGTCCTTTAATAAGATCATCAATCAAACTTTGACTCCCTGCTTCAGCCACGATCTTTTTGAATAGCGTGCGCGCCGCGCGAAGTCCAGCACGGAATCCTTCCAGGTGCTCCTTTGCCTGGCAATAAAGAAAGCCAGTCCGGTGTCAACTCTTTTTGCATGGATGCAGTTTGCGCAATTGCGGAAGAGCTATTGAGAAACAACAGACTTAAAGAAACTAAAAACAAAAAGACCCAGAGTCCTCGTTCCTGAGAAGTGGGTTCCGCTCCTGCGACGGTTTGTACGCAATCAAGGTGTAAGAAGAAACGACTGGGGTCAGCTTTGAACCGGTGGAAGTAGAGGAATCCATGGTCAAGTTCTCCGCCTCTATGTTTTCGAGGTCAATAGAGTTATCGCTGTGAAGGTACGTCTTTGTTACGCGACCGGCGAGGATTACCGAATCCTAAAGACTATGACATCAGCACGCTACACCCAGAAATGAGGCAACGTCAATAAAAGAGTTCTTGTATTAATTTGAAAACAACTGAACTTCGAGAGGCTCGATCCAAGCACCCACAACCATGCCGCTGTTTCGCTTTCGATCAATGAGTGTGATCGTTAAAAGCCGCGCGAGCTGCACATCGCGCAATGGTCGCAGGGTTTGCCGCCGGGTTCCACGCTGCAGGTCTTCTCTTTCTCAAAATAGTCCACCAGCTCAGACACGACTGCTTCTTCAACGCCAAACTTCTCCATACTAGGATGCGAGAGCGAAGCATTGACTCCGGCAAGCCACGGCGAGTGAGTTGACGGTGCCGGGCGCGGGCTGTTCGAAAAGGTTGAAGGCGTGTTAGTTGAGCTGAAGCTGCTCGAGGGTTCCATTGGATCGGAATTTACCTTCGCCTCGAGTTGCGCAATTTTTCTTTGGAGCTCGCTCAGGCCGGCACGCACGGCGGCGAGTTCCGAGGTAAGTTCGGGTTTGGGTTGAGGGCTGCGCGCAGTTTGATTGCGAGTGCCGGTCGTGGAGTTTTCACCTGCGACACGACGAGCAATTCGTTCTGCAATCTCCCGCGCGTGATCTTCTTCCGTGCTCATCTTTGTAAGGACAGGCATCCTCGCCGGTCCCTTCCTTTTTAAAGCTGACAGACAGGAATGTCTGTCCCTACTCTTCGTCTTTCAGCAAGTCAACGTAATCGACTACGCCGACTATCGCTGAATCAATTGCCGCTCCAGGCTTTCCGGTAGAGGCCGTTGAGGCTCCCCAGCCCTCTTGCACAATCAAAACCGTATCACCCACGCCCGCATCAACTGCGTTTAGCGCCAACACCGTCATGGCCGTTTCATCCCCTTCGGGAGTTACCTGTTGACAGAGCATGATGCTGGCATTGTCGTAACGATGGTTTTTCGTGCTGGCCACGATGTTTCCCAGAACGCGAGCGAGAATCATTTGCTTTAACCCTGCGTCACGTGGAGGTCGGAATCGACGATGCCGATGATGGTGCAATCGGTGGGTGTGTCTTCTCTTTTGAAGGGAAAGCTCGCCTCTTTTCCGCGGCACCAGAACACTAATTCACCGACCCCTGCGCCAACCGAGTCGACGGCAACCATCGGACTGCCTTTTGGATCGAGATCCTTGTTCAGAGTTTGCACAACCAGTAGCGTCCGGCCCTCGAGCGAGTCGTTCTTGACGGTTGCGACCACCGTTCCGATAACGCGTGCCAGTTGCATTGATGGTCTTACGGATGACTGTGCGAACCGCCGTTGCCGCTGATATGACGCTCAACAACGCTAATAAGGTTGTTCAAGCGCTCATCTGTTCGCGACTGGGCTTCCGTTAGGAGTTTGATGTCGGCTGCCAACGAATTAACAGTCCCCTCGGTTCTCATCTGCGACTGCGCCAGCTGTCCGACGATATCAATAACGCCGATCAGACCATCGGATAGCCTATGATATTGCTCATGCAGCAATTTGCTTTCGGCTGCCTGAACTTCCCGCATGATTTCGATGTCGGCCGCAAACTTAGCCTGCTGCTCGACGATGAATTCCATCTTCTTGTTCATCTCTGCGTCACTCATGGAGCTTTCCTTCCTCAATAAGCGGAGGGTTTCTTCTTAAGCGGATGAACCGAGTTAGGGTTACTCGTTTTTCGTAATATCCACGTTATCAATCACTCCGACGATCGCGGCATCGACAGGCACATCTTTCATTCCCTGGGCCAGGCGCGCGCTCGAACCCGCCACGACCAAAACTCTCTCATGGTAGCCCGCGCCGACCGTATCGACCGCAACGACGTAACCCGTCGTGTCCGTGCCATCAACGTTGACCGGCCGCACGATAAGCAGCTTTTTCCCAAGGAGTCGTTCGTCCTTTTGCGACGAAACGACGGTTCCCAGAATGCGCGCGATGATCATGCTAGCTGCGGTTGCCGATGGGAAGGGCGTCGTCAACGCTGCCGTGCGGACGCGGGATCACGTGAACGCTTACCAGCTCGCCGACGCGACGTGCGGCGGCGGCGCCGGCATCAGTCGCCGCCTTAACGGCGGCCACGTCTCCGCGGACGATCGCCGTTACGAAACCAGCGCCAATCTTTTCGTAGCCAATCAAAGTAACGTTTGCGGCTTTGACCATCGCATCGGCCGCTTCAATCATTGCGACCAGACCCTTGGTTTCAACCATACCGAGTGCTTCTTGCATTCAGGTGCTCCTCATTTGTTGAATGGTAAATCGTGAATGGTAAATAGTAGACGACTTTCCCACCATTTACCATGCAACATTCACCAGACATTGCCCGGTCGTCCTTGCGTCAGAGCCTGGGCCAACAGTTCAACCAGCTCTTCCCTGGTAAGTGATATCTTGCCCGATCCATTCCTGGAAGATGGACTTGTATAACTTGTCGGCGCTGGACGATCGCCGGTGGGACACGATAATTGAGTCTCATGCAGGTAGCCACAGGCCTGGCAGCGCGCGTTCTCGCCGAGATAGCCGGCTGCCTCACGCACGTTGATCAATTTTTCAATCGCGTCCGCAGGCAAGTTCTTTGAGCCGCCAAGAATGCGCGCGAGTATGGCGATGCGAGCTGTATGTTCGAGTGTCTCCAAACGATCGAACGCTTGCCACAAATCTGAGCCATAAGCGACTGCACCATGATTTGCCATCAATAAAGCATTGTGGTGTTTCACCAGCGGCCGCATCGCCTCCGTTAACTCGTCGGTGGATGGAGTACCGTAAGCCGCAAGCGGTACACAGCCAAGCGTGAGAATAACTTCGGAAAGAATCGGCTGATCGATTGCTAGGCCCGCGACTGCGAAGGCGGTGCCGTGCGGCGGATGCGCGTGACAAACCGCCATAACGTCAGGGCGTTCCTCATAAATCAGGAGATGCATAGCCAGCTCGCTCGACGGCTTCCGATTACCCAACGCTTTCCCGGTCGCGTCTGTCACAGCGAGTGAATCTTCAGTCATGCGACCCTTGCACATCATGGTAGGCGTGGCAACGATCCGGCCGTCATCCAGGCGCACGCTCACATTGCCATCCGAAGACACAACGTAGCTGCGCTCGTATAACAAGCGGCCGATATTTACTATTTCACGCCTTGCGGTTTGTTCGTCCATGATATTCGCGAGCCGGCACTACCATTCGTGCTCATTGACTTCGCTCAGCTCTTCAACGTTAGGCTTGCGCCGGTGATTCGTTACAGCGCTCGTCTGTGGTCGGGCCAGGTAGTAGGAAAGCGATTCCAGAGAGGTTGTTAGGTCTACTGTCTTCACTTTCACGTCCAGACGCGCGCTCAAAGACGCCGGTGCAAAGTTCAAGATCGCCTTGATTCCAGCCGACATGATTTGGTTAAGCACCTTTTGCGCGACGCGCGCGGGCACCGCAATAACCATGACGTCGATTGCTTCCTCGCTGACGAGGTGCGGCATCTTCTTTACGTCGTGAATCAGGACCTTGTCCTCGCCAACGCGGCGGCCAATCTTCTTTTCATCATTGTCGAAAAGCGCTACCACGCTGAAGTTTGATCTACCGAAACCTTTGTAGTGAGCCAACGCCGTGCCCACTCTTCCGGCCCCCACAATCCCCACCCTATGCGGTTTATCCAAACCCAGAATCTTCGTGATGTGTTGGCGCAAATCTTCAACGTGGTAACCCAAACCGCGAACGCCAAACTCGCCGAAATAGCCCAGATCCTTCCTGATCTGCGCCGAGTTGAGATTAAACTGCTCGGCCAGTGCTTGCGACGATATGCTCTTGATCCCGGCACTTGAGAGCGTGTTGAGACAGCGAAGGTAGACGCTCAATCGATTGGTGGTTAGTTCTGAGATCTTTTCTGACTTCATTTTGAGGCAACCTGATCGTTAACCAGTATAGACCCAATGAACATAAGTTTCGAGTTCCGCGTTCCAGGTTTCAACTTCCAGATTCAAACTCCTGACTTGGAACTTGAAACTTGGAACTCGAAACTTAATCAACTACAATCGCGCCGTTTCGACCCCGGGGCCCTTCAGAACCTTTCGCCAATGATTGCACATTTGTCCGGCACGCTTCTTTCCAAAGAACCCAACTCGGTGATTGTGGATGTTGGCGGCGTTGGCTATGAAGTGACCATTCCCGTTTCGACCTTCTACGAACTTGAAGAGCCGGGATCAAGTGTTAAGTTGCGCATTTATACCCACGTGCGTGAAGATGCGTTGCAACTTTACGGATTCAAAACTTTGCGAGAACGCGAGCTCTTTATGCGTTTGATTTCGGTCAGCGGCATTGGACCGAAGCTGGGAATAACACTGCTCTCGGGAATGAGCGCCGACGAAATGATCGCATCAATTCGAACTAACAATCTCGCCCGACTGGTTGCGATACCCGGCGTTGGTAAGAAGACAGCGGAGCGCATGGTGGTTGAGCTGCGCGACAAGATCGGGCCGCTATCTTCAGTGACATTAGAGGAAGAGTATGGAGTGGGTGGCCCTGAGAGCGCGGAGACTACCTCTCTCGATTCGATGCAAAACGACGTGTTGTCAGCACTGCTGAACCTTGGTTATCAAAAGACGGTGGCGGAAAGAGTCATAGCAGCGGCAGTCAAAGATGGCGGTGAGTTATCGGTGGAATTAATTCTGCGCCGGAGTTTGCGTTTGCTTTCACCTCGCGTGTCTTCCAACACCTCGGACGAATCTGTATGAAGGACCTTCATTCATGGTAAAGCCAGTGAAACGTGCTGGTAAGGTGTCGGGCGGCCCGCGAAAGCGCGAGGCGACAAAATCCGCGCCCAACAGTATGTCGAGTAAAGGAAAAGCGGCTGACGCGAGCAGCCAAAGGGTTGAAGTCGTAAGCATGCGAAATGCCCAGCCTGCCGACGACCGGCTATTAGAGTTGTCTTTGCGGCCGACGCGCCTGGCAGAATACATCGGACAAAGTCACGTGAAGGAGAACCTCCGCATATTCATGAAGGCAGCTTTGAATCGGAGGGAAGCACTGGATCATGTACTGCTAACCGGCCCGCCCGGTTTAGGCAAGACAACTCTGGCGAACATTATTGCCAAGGAGATGAACGCGTACCTGCACTCGACAGCGGGCCCCGCGATTGAGATTGCCGGCGACTTGGTCGCGCAGATGACAAACCTGGAAGCGGGCGACGTGCTCTTCATCGATGAAGTTCATCGGCTTAACCCGGCAATCGAAGAGAAGCTCTACCCGGCGATGGAAGATTATGAGTTTGATCTAATGATGGGACAGGGCGCCGCCGCTCGTTCTTACAAATACAAGCTCGAGAAATTCACGCTGGTCGGGGCCACTACCCGGCCCGGATTACTTACAGCGCCTTTGCGCGGCAGGTTCGGAATAGTCTTTCATCTGGACTTCTATCCCGCTCAGGATCTGGAAATTATTTGTAAGCGCTCAGCCGAGATTCTTGGAGTGGAAATCGACGACAAGGGAGCCCGCGAAATCGCCGAACGTTCTCGTGGTACACCACGTATAGTTAATCGTCTGCTGCGTCGAGTACGGGATTATGCAACGGTAGAATATGACGGCCGGATTACCTGGGAAGTAGCAAAGAATTCCCTCGATCGAATGAACGTGGACACCTATGGCCTTGATGAAATGGATCAAAAGCTATTGCGCACAATAATCGAGAACTTCAAAGGCGGGCCGGTTGGTTTAGGAACAATCTCAGCTTCAATCCATGAAGAAAGAGATTCAATTGAGGAAATCATAGAGCCTTACTTAATTCAAATAGGTTTGCTGGTTCGTACCCCCCGTGGACGCAAGGTAACCCCCAAAGCCATCAAGCATTTCAAAGACAAGCTCTCCGACCCAGGACCGGCCCCAGGCAATCTTGAACTCTTCGATTCTCAGTGAAGAATTTGCTACGGTGTTGTCCACCTTGAAGTTAGCCTTCTGAATTATCAATGCGGAGACTTTCGTCATTCTCGCGTCAGACATTCGGCGTCCGCAACGCTGGACCCTGGCGTTCAATCATTAGCCACTCGCTGCATCAGTTTCACGAGAATGACCTGTTCACTTCCGCCGCAGCGATGAGTTATTTCGGCCTGATGGCTCTATTCCCGGCGTTGCTTCTAATGCTGGCGCTGAGCAACCGCATTACCGCCGCCACCGAGCTGCTCAGCCATGCCGTTGACGTTTATCCCGGATCCGCCAGGTTCCTGCGCGAAACAATTCGCTCGATGTCTTCAGTTGGAACTGGAGCCCTCATCACGTGTTTGATCGTTACGCTCTGGGCCGGCTCGTGGGTTTTCGCTGTCATCGAGCGGGCGCTAAACAGAATTTGGCAAACTACCGCGCGCGCGTTTTGGCACGGACGAGCGCTGACGATTGGCATGATCGGAATCGTCGGTATGCTGCTGGCCTTTTCTGTGTTGCTGACTTCAGTGGTGCTTCGTCTCCGAGAGATGGCGGAAAGACTCTCTCCGCGCCAGGCGGCGCAATATACGCTGTTGATTTCCGCAGGCAGTGTTTTTTGGCAGGGTATTTTCGCAGTCGCCAGTTTTTTGATAACTGTCACTCTTTTTGTCGTCGTCTATCGCTTCATGCCTAAGGCTGAAGTAACTTTGCGCGACACTTTGCCGGGCGCCATTATCGGCGGACTTCTTTGGGAAACTGCCAAGTATGTATTTGCATGGTCGCTCAACTATTTTCACTACGATCAAATCTACGGATCTGTTGGCGCGGTGGTAGCAGTGTTGACCTGGAGTTATGTGTCGAGTTTGATTCTCTTATTTGGGGCCCAGCTTTCCGCGGTGTTTCATCGCGAGCACCCGCATTATCCGAGTCCGATTGCAGTACCAATCCCGCAATAAATGCTTCTCTCCGAGTTCGATTATGAGCTTCCCGAAGAACTGATCGCGCAACAACCGCTCGAGCAGCGAGACGCGTCACGGATGTTAATTCTCGATCGGGCAAACCAAACACAGGAAGACTCAAAATTTGAACTTCTTCCGTCGTACATAAGATCGGGAGACGTGGTGGTTGTTAACAACACGCGCGTCTTTCCAGCACGACTGATCGGTCAGCGCGAACCATATGGCGGCCGCGTTGAAGTGTTGCTGGCTCGCGAGATCAAACCGGCAGTTTGGGAAGCTTTGGTGAGGCCTGCGCAAAGACTAAAAGTCGGTTCCCTACTCCGGTTTGGTGATTCAAGCCTGCGAGCTGAGGTGCTCGAATGCTTAGAAAAGGGGTTTCGCCTGCTGAGATTTGAAACTGAAACGTCCGAGAATAAGCCGCTAGAGATTTTGATCTTTGAGCAGGGGCAAACGCCGCTGCCACACTACATTCGGCGCCACGCCGGTGAGTCGGTCGACGATAGCGAACGCTACCAAACGGTATTCGCGCGCGAAAGGGGCGCTATCGCGGCGCCCACTGCCGGACTGCATTTCACGCCCGAAGTCGTCTCGGCAATCCAAGGGCGTGGCGCCCGGGTGGTTGAAATAACACTCCACGTCGGCTATGGAACGTTTGAGCCCGTGCGAGTCGACAATATCGAGGAACACCGAGTTGCTCCTGAGTTTTTCCAAATTGGCGAAGAGGCTGCCTCGATAATTAATGAGGGTCGGCGCCAGGGAGGCCGCCTGGTCGCGGTCGGTACGACTACCACGCGCGCGCTCGAATCGTCTTTGAACGAGCAGGGGTTAGTTAGCGCAGGAGCAGGCAAAAGTGAGCTCACCATTACCCCTGGCTATAGGTTTCGGATCACTGACGCATTGTTGACGAACTTTCATCTGCCACGTTCATCCTTGCTGCTGCTTGTTTCCGCTTTCGCCGGACGAAATTTCACGCTCGCAGCCTACCGCCACGCGGTGGCGGCGCGCTTCAGGTTTTACAGCTACGGCGATTGCATGCTTGTGATCTAGTGATTAGCAAAACGATGATGGTAGACTATTTGCCGGACCCAATTGGATAATTGGTTCTAATCTGCGATGGCTGTACTAAAGAAAATTCGCTCACGTTGGTGGTCGCCCTCGGCTGAAGACTTTCCGCTCAAGGCAGACCAGGCTGTGCCGGCAACGCTAGGGCAACGTTACGATATCAGGCCGCTAACAATCTCGAACCTCGACGAGTGTTGGCGACTCGACCAGCGCTGTTTCGTCGATGGCGAAGCATATAGCCGGGAAACCTTCGAATACCTCCTCACTGCCCCTGAAGCTGTCTCTTACCGCGCGACCACTTCCGGTGGTTCGATGGTTGGTTTTGTCGTCGGTCTGGTTGAACCCGATCATACCGGGCACATCACTACCGTAGGCGTGGCGCCCGACCATCGCCGGCGGCGACTGGCAAAGCGCCTTATGGCGGAGGTTGAAAGAGGCTTTAGACAGCGCGATGTGCGCATTGTACGGCTGGAAGTGAGGTCGCTCAATATCGCGGCGCAGAAGCTTTATGAAAGCCTCGGATATGCGGTAACGCAGCGCTTGCCAAAATACTATTCAAATGGCGGCGACGGCCTGTTGATGCTTAAATCGTTGGATTAGTCCGGAGGTTTGAAATCTTAAATCTGAGATCTGAGTGATGAGAATCTAAGATTTGAGATTTGAAATACTGCTGACTTAGCCCTTCCGCAGTTCCGTCAGGACCTGCTTCGCAACAGCTTTCAAAGTATCAAAGACTCCTGCCCCACTGGCCGCAACTGCCTCGACAACGGGCTCCTCTTTGCGCCGCAGCTCGGCGGCAAGCTCATCAGCAGGGATGATGTTGGGCAGATCGCGCTTGTTCAATTGCAGAACATAAGGCAGCTTCATCAAATCGTAGCCTTGTGTTTGCAGGTTCTCTTCCAGATTGTATAGAGACTCCACGTTTGCATCCATTCGTTCCTCTTGCGAATCCGCTACGAACACAACTCCATCGACGCCCTTCAAAATGAGTTTGCGAGAGGCGTCATAGAAAACCTGACCCGGAACGGTGTACAGATGAAATCGAGTCTTGAAACCGCGCACAGTTCCCAGCTCCAACGGCATGAAGTCGAAGAATAAGGTCCGGTCGGTTTCCGTTGCGAGGCTGATCAGTTTTCCCCTCGACTGCGGCGCAGTTGATTCGAAAATGTGCTGAAGGTTCGTAGTCTTACCGCACAGACCAGGGCCGTAATACACAATCTTGCAGTTGATTTCGCGGGAGGCGTAGTTGATGAAGGTCATAAGGCGCTTACTCTTCTGGTCACTTATTGGAATAGACTGTCGATGTCTTCATCCGTAATTTCTGCGAATGCTGTGTCCTCATCTGTGAATTCGGCTTTACTGATCTCGTCAACCATCGCTGACAATTGATGCGACACCTGTTTACTTCTTAGCTTCACCAAGCCCAGGCTTGAGCGTTCATCGAAAACAACGATCAGCAACAGTCGGCCGATGACTGAGATATGTATGCTCTCACGCTCGCCTTCGTGAGAAAGGGTGGGGAATTCTTTCTCACCGATTAATTGAGCCATGCCACCGGTGGCGGCGACATTGCCAGCCGCCAATGAGGCGAGACTCGTCGTGTCAAGATTACCCAGTTCGCCCTGAGAGGCTATTTCTTGACCGTCTTTGTCCACCAAAAAGACAACCTTGGCGGCCGAGTCCATGCGGAGTCGGGCCAGTACGGCCTTAATCTGATGATACTGCTGCTCTCTGAGCAGTAGAGGCGTGTCTGCCATTAGTACAGCTTTCTTGTTGAAGTTTCGGGAGGCAAGGACAATTGGCGGGTCTTGATTTGAAGAACCGAACCTTAGCGGTCAAGCCGCTGAAGACAAAGCATTTTTCGGTTCCTTTTCTCGCCGGCGCGGTGGGATCCGGTGCTCCCTCAAGCCGCAAGGCACTGTAACACAGCCAACAAGGTGCTTCAAGTGTTTTCCTTTGTTGGCCAATTGCAGGCTTAGGACAACTCAAAGTGTGAACGTTTAATCTCGATCTCAGGTCTTTCGTTGATTTAGCAGAGAGGCTATGTTACTCTGCCACCGCAACTTCCGGAGCGCTTGGTCCACATTGGCCTTTCAATTATAACCTTCGAAATGAGCGCAGTTACCAAAAGTCTGAGACGTTCAACCTCACGCACGGTCGCCCGTCGATCTACTCCGAAGTCTGCGGCGAAAGGGCGCACGCCTGCTTCTAAAACCGCACGTCCTAAAGCCGGTAGAGCTGTGGCGAAGAAGATGGCGGCGCGAAAAACGCAGAAGGTCAAAGTTGCATCGAAGGCCCGAGTTACCCCAAAGAACAAGGTTGCGAAGAAGACTGCGGTCAAAAAGAGGGTCATACTCAAAAGCCGCGTAGCCAAGAAGGCGATCAAGAAGACCGCTGGCCGCAAAGCCGTGCCGATGAAGCCGACTTTAGCGAAGCACAGAAAATCCGTCGCACCAAGCGTCAAAAAGACCCAAAAACTTGCGGCAGTGCGCGCACCACGACCCACGGTTGTCGTTCAAGCGCCACCTCGTCAACCGACGGTCGATGAAGCTGCAGCATTAAAAGCGTTCGAACGAGCACATAAAGAGTTTACGCGCGGTCGCTTCGGTGAAGCGCGTAATCAGTTTCGTGCCCTGCTGGACAAATACTTCCAGGTTTCTGAAGTAGCGGCCCGCTCTCGTACCTATCTCGCTGTTGCCGATGCGCGCCTGCGAACGGAAAGCATACTTCCGCGTGATGCTGATTCCCTCTATGATCGCGGAGTAATTGAATTGAACCGTGGAGAATTTGTAGCTGCGCAGGAAATGTTTGAACGAGCACTGAAGCGCGAACCCGAAGCCGCACACATTCATTACGGATTGGCTGCGACGCGTGCTCGCTTAGGTTCACTTGACCTGGCGCTGCAGTCGCTTCAACGAGCATTAGATCTTCAGCCAACTCTTCGGGTTCGTGCGCAACACGATCACGACTTAACTTCACTCCGTAACGATCCTGACTTTGATAGATTGGTTTTTGAGCACCACGTTTAGTTTTTCCTCAAGAAGTTCCACACGTTATCCAGTTCCCATATACAGTTTCAAAGCCCCGCCCTTTTAGGTATGATTCTGTGGTAGGTCGTCACTCGCACAGAGGCGAGGAGGACGTTCATGGAGAATGAATTTGCCTTATTTGTCTGAAGAAAATCGCGGACTCAACCTGGTAGCACTGGGCGGTGGCACTGGTCTGTCAACTTTGCTTGCAGGATTGAAGCGCCTGGTTGGCGATCATTCCTCGGGTGATTTGTGGATCTCAAACCTGTCTGCAATCGTCACGGTTTCAGACGACGGCGGAAGCTCCGGGCGCTTGAGAGATGAATTGCAGATGCTGCCACCCGGCGACATTCGTAACTGTATGATTGCTCTTTCTGAGGATTCGAATCTCCTGTCGCGCCTGTTTCGCTATCGGTTTCGCGGACAGGGCGAACTCGGGGGTCACAGCTTCGGCAATCTTTTCCTGGCAGCCCTTACCGAAGTTACAGGTGACTTCACCGAAGCAGTCAGATTGTCCTCGGAGGTATTGGCAAGTAAGGGCCACATCTATCCAGCCACCATTAGTGACGTCCGCTTAGCAGCCGAACTTGAAGACGGTAGCGTCGTGCGCGGCGAAACTCAGATCTCGGCTTCTCGCGCGCCAATTCGCCGGCTGCGCCTGGAGCCCGAACAGTGTTTGCCGCTTCCGGAAACCTTGAAAGCGATCAGGGCAGCGGACGTCATAACTGTTGGGCCTGGTTCTCTTTACACCAGCATTGTGCCCAACCTGCTCGTCGCCAGAGTCGCTGCCGCTATCGGTGAAAGCCAGGCTACAAAGATGTTTATCTGCAACTTAATGACGCAGCCTGGTGAGACAGATAACTACACTGCGCGCCAGCATCTTGAAACTACCAAGAGCTACGCACCTGAAATCCACTTCGATTTTGTAATCGTCAACGACCGACGCATCACCAAAGAACAAGCGCAACGTTATGCCCTGGAGGGTGCATATCAAATAGGGATTGACGACGACGCAATCGATGCGGAGCTCGACGAATCAACGCAAGTCGTTCGCACTAACCTTCTCGAAGCTGGCGAAAAGGTCCGACACGATTCCAACCTTCTGGCCCGTGTCGTTCTTGCGTGCAAACAACAACACGCCTTACGTCCCACTGTCCCCGCATAACTCATGCAGCCAATCGAGAAAGGCCAGCCTTTGCCGCCCCGCCAACCGAATCAGTCCCTCGTAGTGCTCATTCTTGCCGCCGGATTAGGAACCAGAATGAAATCAGCGCGCGCCAAAGTGCTGCACGAACTTGGCGGTCTGCCTCTGATTACTTACGTTTGTCGCACGGCCCAATCGTTGGGCCCGGAAAAGATCTACGTGGTGGTCGGCCATCAGGCGAGTGAAGTTCAACGGGCGGTCGAGACTGAAGTAGGCGACAGGGCAGCATTCGTCATGCAAACTGAGCAACGCGGAACTGGCCATGCCGTCATGGCAGCGCAATCACAGCTCGAGGACAGCGACTCGCTGCTGCTCATCCTTTCCGGGGATGTGCCCTTGATTCGTCAAGCGACGCTGGAGGACTTCGTCAGCCAACACCGGACCAGCAAAGCGGCTTGTTCAATCTTAAGTGTGCGACTCGAAAACCCGACTGGCTATGGCCGCATCGTTCGTGATGATAACGTCTCCTTTCTCCGCATAGTTGAACAGAGAGATGCCAGTCCCGAAGAGCAGACTTTGAAGGAGATCAACTCCGGTATCTATTGTTTCGAGGCCCGCAAACTGTTCGCCGCGCTTAAACGCGTCGAGCCGTCGAACCAGCAAGGCGAATACTATCTGACGGACGTCCCTCAGATACTGTTAACCGGCGGCGAGAAAGTAAGTGTTTACGTGCATGACAATGCTCGGGAAGTTTCAGGCGTTAACACCCGGGCTGAACTGGCGGAGTTCGAAAATCTAATGCGCCGCGGCACCATTCGCAAATTGATGGTTGACGACGGCGTAACTTTTCTCGACCCATCCCACGCTTACGTTAGCGCTGAGGCTAAGGTCGGTCGCGACTGCATCATTTATCCTGGCGTTTCGATTGAGGGCAAATCCATCATCGGAGAAGGCTGTGAGATTAGATCGGGAACACGTATTACGAATTCCCTGCTGGGAAACAACGTCGTAGTGAAAGACCACTGTGTGGTGATCGACTCAGAAATTCAGTCGAACTGTGCTGTCGGTCCGTTTGCGCATCTGCGCATGAATACGATCCTTGAAGAGGGTTCGGTCGTTGGCAATTTCGTTGAGGCTAAGAAGTCGCGATTGGGACGCCAGTCAAAGGCGATGCACCTAACTTATCTGGGTGACGCGACTATCGGCGAAAACACGAATATTGGCGCCGGCACAGTTACTTGCAATTACGACGGCAAAGACAAGCACCCGACGGTCATCGAGGACGACGTGCGAATCGGTTCGGATACAATGTTGGTGGCGCCCGTCAGAGTTGGCAAAGGTTCAGTCACTGCTGCCGGCTCGGTAGTCACGGAGGATGTGCCACCCAACACGCTTGTGGCCGGCGTTCCGGCGGTCGTCAAAAAGAAACTGAAAAACAGTGATGAGTAATGAGTGATGAGTCATGAGTTCGCCGTAAAAGGTTAGCTCTCTTTATACTCAGGACTCATCACTCATTACTCATCACTCGGTTTGGAGAATTTATGTGTGGAATTGTTGGCTATGTTGGAAACAAGCAGGTTGTGCCGCTGATCATTGACGGCCTGCGGAAGCTCGAGTATCGCGGCTACGACTCTGCCGGTATCGCGGTGGTCAACGAAGGCCACCTGCTGGAAATACGCCGGGCCGAAGGGAAGCTTCGCAACCTCGAAGAAGTTATCCGGCTTAGCCCACTCGACGGAACCTACGGAATCGGCCACACACGCTGGGCCACTCACGGCCGGCCGACTGAAGAAAACGCCCATCCCCATCGCGATTGCACCGGGCGCATTGTCGTAGTTCACAATGGCATCATCGAGAATTACCTGCAACTCAAAGAACAGCTGCGTAAAACCGACCACCAGTTTGTTACTGAGACAGACACCGAGATCATCGCCCATCTAATCGAAGAATATCTCAAATCCGATCACAATTTTGAGCAGGCAGTGCGGCGCGCGATGCTGGATCTCAAAGGCATCTTCGCGCTGTCAATTATTAATGCGGACGAACCGGACGTGATCATTGCCGTCAGGCAGGGCCCTCCAGTAGTCATCGGTCTGGGCGATCGCGAGTTCTTTGTGGCCTCAGATATTCCACCGATTCTGCAGCACACGCGCGATGTGTTTTTTCTCGGCGACGGCGAGATGGCCATCATCAACAAAGACGCCGTACGGGTGACAGACTTCGACGCAAACTCGGTCCAACCCGCAATCCAGCGAATTACCTGGGATCCGATCATGGCGGAGAAGGGTGGCTTCAAGCATTTCATGCTCAAGGAGATTTACGAGCAGCCGCGTTCCGTCCGCGACACGATGCAGGGCCGCATTTCCCTGGATACTGGCCGCGTCTTTCTCGACGAGATGAAGAACATTACCGAGGCCGACTTCAAGCGTTTCACTTCGATCAAGATCGCCGCCTGCGGCACCTCCTGGCATGCCGGACTGGCAGGCAAGTACATGATCGAGCAGCTCGCGCGAATTCAAGTGGACGTTGACTACGCTTCGGAATTTCGTTATCGCGATCCGGTGATGGACGAGAACACGCTGCTGTTAGTCATTACACAATCGGGCGAAACGGCAGACACAATCGCCGCCCTGAGAGAAGCCAAAGACATAGGCTCCAAAGTTTTGGCGATCTGTAACGTTTACGGCTCGATGATTACGCGCGAAGCCGATGGAACGATACTGACGCACGCGGGTCCGGAGATTGGAGTTGCTTCCACCAAGGCCTTCACTTCGCAGATGGTCGCGCTCTATTTGCTCGGTCTCTATCTCGGTAACCTGCGTGGAACGCTGTCGCCGCAAGAGGCGCAACACCATGCGCAGCAACTTGCCGAGTTGCCGGTTAAACTCGAACACCTGCTCAGCGATTCGGATGATATTGAGGAGTTGTCTAAGGAGTTTTTTAGATCGACAGACTTTCTTTACCTCGGTCGCGGCATAAACTTTCCTGTGGCCCTCGAAGGCGCTTTAAAACTTAAGGAGATTTCGTACATACACGCCGAGGGATACCCGGCCGGCGAGATGAAGCACGGTCCGAATGCTCTGATCGACGAGCGTTTGCCCGTGCTGTTTATCAATACGCGTGAGGAGGGAAACCGCTCGTCTGAGTTGCGTTATGAAAAGACGCATTCAAACATTGTGGAAGTGAAGGCCCGCGAAGGTATTGTGATATCAGTTTTGACTGAAGGCGACACGATGTCGGCCACCATGTCCGACTACGTCATCAACATCCCGCCTTCAAGCGACCTATTGTCGCCAATTCTTTCTATCATTCCGTTGCAACTGTTGGCCTACCACATCGCCGTGCGTCGCGGCTGCGATGTAGATCAGCCGAGGAACCTGGCCAAGTCAGTGACAGTTGAATAACCCTGACAAAACAACTCATCAACCCGTGATAAACAAAAAAGCGCGCCAATTGACGCGCTTCGTATTTCTGCCGGTCGGGTTCTTAACAATCAGCCAGTCACGCTTTCCTGGCCCGCCTCATCGCTAAAATTACCAGGATCACAATTCCCGTAACCTCGCCGACTGCCGCGGCTATTCCTACGACCCAGCCAAAACTCCACGACTGTTTCCCTACCCGGGCCTGATTTAGAAGCGGCCCGCCCTCCGAGGCGCTTTGCTGGTAAGCCTGCGTTTCTGCCGTGCGAAGGTAAGACTCCAAACGCTCGCGCCTGGTTGTGGCAAGTTTGAGTTGAGTGCGCACACCGTCTCTTTCGATAGTGAGCTGCCGGCGACGCGATTCACGCAACTCTTCAGGTTTGGTTGAGCCAATACCCGATAGAGCGCGCTCGATGTTTTCCGGTTTCAGATCTTCGTCAAGCTGACGCTGTCGCGCCTCCAGCTGCGCCTCTTCAGCTTGCGCCTCAAGCAACTGCGAGCGCAATGTAGCTGACGATTCCGGAACCTTCGCGGCCTCTTGCGCGATAACGCTCGCGGTCAACCCCGCGACTAGTGCCACGAACAAAACTAAATCTAACGCGCGTTTCATCTCCTTGGCCCGCCTTCTGCGAAGCTCCTCCCAGCGCAAAAATATCACCTTACTGTTTACAAAATCCAGCAGCTTAATGATCTGCCTGCACGCCATTCTCGACGCGTGCCTCTAACCGAGATCTCACCAGTATGTCGCTGACGAATTCGGCGATCAATATACGCCCTTCGCCACGGTGAAATTCATAGGTCGTTATAACGACGTCGTTCTCGCTGCGTTCGGAAACGCGCGCAGGTTTACCCAACAGTCGGACTACCTCGTCCGTTCGCAATCCTTCTTTAAGGTAAGTAGTCCGCGGACCGACCTGAACCACGGCGGGCTTAAAATCTTCCACCGGGTAACTGTAAGACGTGTGCGGGTAGAACGCATCTATTTCTGTCGCGGGTGCGTTGAGTTTCAAAATGGTTCCGTTGTGCTCGGTGTAACGTGCGCCGTCCTGCTTCGTTTGCGCTGACACGCAAACCATCGCTGCCATAACAACTATCACAATGCCTAATACTTTTTGCATAACTACCTTCTGATCCTTCCCTAAAACGGATTCTGTTCGAGACTATCTTGTCTCCACTTCTTAACGCGTAGAAAAGGGCCAAAAAAGGCCATTTATTGTCGTGATAAGTAGGAATGGCTATTTCATGAGGATTTTCCGAGCAAGTGATTGTCTGGGACCGCGGGCGTCTCGCCCGCAAACGCGCTGAAAGCGCGCAGACTTTCGAACCACACCTTTTCGCGCTTCGCGCTCGTTTGCGGGCGGGACGCCCGCGGTCCCAGACAATCACTTGATCGGTTTAGCGGTTACCTAACTCCTCCTGATGGTTTCTTTCTCTCTCTCCAACAACTTCTTCTTCCGTTCTAAGCCCCAGCGATAGCCTCCCAAACTCTTGTCTTCGCGAATAACCCGGTGACACGGAATCACAAGCGCCACCGGATTTGTCGCGCAGGCGCGAGCCACCGCGCGTACGGCTTTTCGTTGTCCAATCGCTTCTGCTACTTCGCTGTAGGAATGCGTTTCGCCATAAGGGATGGCGCGCAATTGTTCCCACACCTGCCGCTGAAAAGCCGTGGCCCGGATGTCGAGAGGCAAATCGAGGTGTGGACTCTTGTTTTTCAGATGTTCGACTATCGCGTTGAGCGACGAACGAAGCGCATTCTCTTCATGCCGAATCTCCGCCTCCGGAAACTCGCGCGACAGATCAGCTTTGAGTGAAGCGTCCGAGTCGCCGAGCATCACTGAACACACGCCCTTGTTTGTAGCTGCAACCAAGAGACGACCCAGCGGCGTTTCAACTATCGCGTAGTTAATCACGGCGCCACGTCCACCCTTGCCATAAGTCGCCGGTGTCATTCCAAGTTGAGCAGCTGCATTTTCATATAAGCGGCTGCTTGAACCGAAGCCCGCGTCGTAGATGGCGCTGGTAATCGCCTCGCCCTTGCGAACGCCCTGCTTGAATCGGTTCACACGTGAAGTCTCCGCATAGTCTTTCGGTGTGATCCCCATAACGTTCTTGAAAGTTCGCTGCAGATGAAAGGAACTAACGCCGAACTGCTGGCTCAAGGTTGACAGTGTGACTGGTTCGCCGTCGTTCTCGTCAATCAAGCGACAGACCTCTTGCGCCATTTGAATTTGCGGATCCTTGGCTCGCACCTCGCGAGGATGGCAGCGAAGGCAGGCGCGAAATCCCGCCTGCTCGGCCTGTTCCGGCAGCCGGAAAAACGAAACGCGCTCCCGGCGTGGACGACGCGAAGGGCAAGACGGGCGGCAATAAATACCGGTCGAACTAACAGCGAAAACAAACTGCGCGTCGAAGCGCGCGTCTTTCGTCAACACTGCTTGCCACTCTGCTTCGTGATCGTCCGGCAACAAATTCATCTGTTCTTTCATCAATGCGCTCATCTTAACACCTCCAGGACTTCGGTTCATTCTCAACTAGCGATGATATTAGTGAGTTTGTTACCTCGGTTCTATCCGATTCTTGTGGTCAAACTGAGATGAGTCTCAAGCCCATGAAAGCAACTGCAGAACCGCGAGCTGTAGCGAGCGGATGCTGGCACTCAACTATCCTTAATCTCCCGTGATGTTGTAGCATCCGCTCGTTACAGCTCGCGGTTCTGGAGTCAGTCCCCTTGCTCATATAAGACGTACGCTATCGCGTTCCTTAACGATTCTTCGGTCCAAAGATATTTCTTACTTCCTCCTCGAGCCCACGGTCCCAGGTCGCTGTGCCAGCAATTCGCAGTTCTCAACTCGCGAGTTGCATTCGCTTTGAACGCATTTAGTATTGGTTCTGGCTTACAGTTCGCCGTGACAACTGTATGCACATGGTTCGAGCGAACATTCGAAGCCCATAAGTCCCACTCACGAATCTGGCAAGTTTCCTTAATCGCGGATAAAACTATAGCTCGCCTTCCTGGGTCGAGCTTCGCGGGCGCTTGCTTGAGCAGACGTTGGTTGTACTGTTTCCGTTTCTCATTTGCGACCAATCGAGGCGTACCGTAAGCATTATGAAAACGATCTACGGATCCAGCAGTCCCATGGAGCCATGTTCCATAACCCCGAAAGGTTATTAGGTAACCGAGCGGTATCCGATCGTTTGAGAATTCCTGATCACCCTGCATACGCAATCTGTATACAAAAGGAGTGAGTTGAATTCCAACACCCGCTCGCTAAAGCTCGCCGTTCCGCAATACCGAGTTTCTTGCATAGAGTCAGTAGGGAATCTCACCCTGCATTGATTGCTCGTAGCATCCGCTCGCTACCACTCGCGGTTCTGCAGTGTCACAATCTGCCGATATCACTTGCATCGGTCGTGCGTTTTGCCCACGCACATTCGTGTGGTTAAATGAACTCTAAGTCAACTCCAATCCAATGACCGATTTCCTGAGTTCGCTAAATCCTGAACAACGCACTGCCGTTGAAAACACAGAAGGCCCGTTACTGATCCTGGCTGGCGCCGGCTCCGGCAAGACGCGCGTAATCGCTCATCGCATCGCCTATCTGATCGCCGAAAAAAGCGTCGCGCCCTGGAATATTCTCGCGGTCACCTTCACTAATAAAGCCGCACAGGAGATGCGCCAGCGCGTCCAGCGTCTTTTGCGCGATGAGGAACTCTCGAGTTGGCCGCTCGTCTCCACCTTTCACAGTCTCTGCGTGCGCATCCTTCGTCAGGACATCGAAAAACTTAACGACAAATACACGCGCACCTTCACCATCTATGATCAGGACGACTCAGTGCGACTGATCAAAAACTGCATCAAGGATCTCGGCTACGACGAAAAGCAGCTCGGCTTGCGCGCCACTCAGTCCACCATCAGCTCGGCAAAGAATCGCGGCGAAGACGTCGCCGCTTTTGCCGCGCGTGCGGATTACGTCGACGAACGCCGCGCATCGATAGCTCGCGTTTACGAAACTTACGAGGAGCGGCTGCACGCCAACAACGCGCTCGACTTCGACGACTTAATGATTAAGACCGTGCGGCTGCTGCGTGACGTGCCGGAAGTCCGCCAGAAATACAACAACAAGTTCCGCTACATCCTGGTTGATGAGTATCAGGACACAAACTCGCTGCAATTCTCGTTGATCAGTTTGTTGACTGAGAAACAACAGAACATTGCGGTGGTAGGCGACGAGGATCAGTCGATCTACAAATGGCGCGGAGCTGACATCACTAACATTCTCAACTTTGAAAGCCACTTTCCCAACACGAAAACAATCCGGCTCGAACAAAATTATCGTTCCACGCAAACAATTCTTGACGTCGCCGGCGCGGTAGTGAAGCACAACATCGAGCGCAAGGGAAAGAACCTCTGGACTTCGAATCCGCGCGGGGATCGCGTCCGCTATTTCCAGGCGTTCGACGCGGAATCCGAAGCTCGTTTCGTTGCCTCAAAGATACTGGAGCACCGGCAGGACGAGTACGACCTGCGGAGCGCAGTCTTGTATCGCACCAATTCCCAGTCGCGCGTTTTTGAAGAGGCGATGCGTCGCGCCGGCCTGCAGTACAACATCGTCGGCGGCTTCTCGTTTTACGAGCGCATGGAAGTGCGCGACATCATTGCCTATCTCAAGCTAGCGCTCAATCCAACCGACTCGATCGCGCTGCAACGCGTTATCAACAGTCCACCGCGTGGCATCGGCAAACAAACGCTCGATGAAGTTTCTCGTCGCGCGAATGACTGTGGCCTGTCGCTGTGGGAAACGATCGCGCTGGTGATCGAAAAGCCGGAGGGTTTGAGCCTGCGCTCAGTGTCAGCACTCAAGAGTTTCCGCAAACTTATCCTTCGCCTCGGTAAGATGGCTGGAATTGACGGCACAAACTCTCAAGAAACACAGTCTCAAGAACTAGAGTCTCAAGTTCCGCAGTCTCAAGGCTCTGAATCTCAAGAAGCTGTGTCTCAAGGAACAACCTCTCAAGTCACGGAGTCTCAAGGTCAGGAAGGGCGGCTTGCCCCCGCTCTTGCCACCGCCTCCCCCTCCGACATCGTCAAAGCCGCCATCTTCGAAACCGGTTACGAGAACGCACTCAAGGGCGAAAAGACCGACGAAGCCGAAGCACGTTTGGAGAACCTGCAGGAACTGGTCAACGCTGCTGTCGACTACGACGAGCAAGGCATTGACGGCTTGCGCGAGTTCATCGATCACTCCGCACTTGTTTCCGACACCGATCAGTACAAAGGCGACGCGCCCGTGACCCTGATGACCGCTCACTCCGCCAAGGGTCTCGAGTTTCCGCTCGTGTTTATCGCTGGTCTCGAAGACGGCCTCTTTCCTCATTCGCGTTCAGCTACCGATCCCGCGCAATTGGAAGAGGAGCGCCGGCTCTGCTACGTGGCGATGACGCGCGCCGAAAGATTCTTATATGTGACGCACGCAATGAAGCGTCGCGTTTATGGCGAAGAGCTGGCGTCTGAGCCATCGCAGTTTCTGAACGAAATGCCGCTGGAGCTGATGGAAGATCTTTCGCGTGGCAATTCCTGGCTTTCGTTCGCGCGCGGCTCAACGCAGATTGATTACGAACACGGCGAGTATCGACGAGGCCAGGCGGCTGGCGCAGGCGATTCAGAGAGCGGATATCGGAAAGAGAAAGGCAAGTACGCAGGCAAGACTTACGACAGCGTCGACTCGATCGCGGAATTCTTCAAGCAGCGCGCCACGCAACTCGGCAACACCAGCGGCAGCTTCCCTCGACAAGTCCAAAGTCCCAAGTCCAAAATCCAAAGTCCTAAATCGGAAAACAGGAATTCCGAACTTGAAACTCGAAACTCGAAACTCGAAACTCCGCCTTCGGCGGCAGAGTTTGTCCCCGGCTCCTACGTTCGCCACGCCAAGTACGGCCGCGGTCTCGTCCTGCGCCGTGAAGGCGTCGGCGATTCTCTAAAGCTCACCGTCACCTTTCCCGGCTACGGGCAAAAGAAGCTCATCGAGAAGTACGCGGGTCTCGAGCGAGCCTAGCTTGCCCGCTCACTATTCATCACGCTTCAAAAATTGTATCGGCAGTTTATGAGAGCGGGGGCAAGCCCACCTTCCCGACCCTGAGATTCTTCGATTGCTCGATCCTTAGCACCTTGAAAGCCTTTCCTGTCAAAGGTCATACCCAACTCTAATCAGCTCAGGGTCGGGAAGGCGGGTTTACCCCCGCTCTTGGCAACGCAAACTGCCTGTTTTGTGCAAACCTCATCGACTCAGTACTCATTACTCATCACTCATCACTCTTTATCCCATAACGTTCATTGCATGAATTATATGCGTTCATCTGTCGTCAACAGAATCACTCTTCCACACGCGTTTCACGTTGGAACGCTGTTTGCCAATGCTGATAACGGGTAAGTCTCAAAGGAGTAACAAGGTTCAAAAGGGGTATACAAATGAAAGTTAATTACAAGGGCCTCGTAACGTCGTCAGCGCTTGCTCTCGCAGTGCTCGTCGGCGCCAGCGACATCACAAGTGCTCAGGGCCGCCGCGGTCGCGGACGCGATCGCAGCGAAGAAGCTCAGCAGCAACAGTCAAATCAAAGTAATCAGAATCAAAATCAAGGACAAGGTGATCAGCGCCGGGCTGAGCAGGAACAGCGTCGCGCTGCGCAACAACAGCAGCGTGACCAGGCACGACAGCCCCAGGCTGATCGCCGCCAAGCTGAGCAACAGCAGGCGAATCAACAGCGTGCCGAACAGCAGCGGCAACGCGAGGCGCAGCAGAATCAACAGCGCGCCCAGCAGCAAGACCGATGGCAACAAAATCGACAGCGTGTCGATCAGAATCAGGAACAACAGCGAGCGCGCTGGGAGCAGAATCAGCAACGCGTTCGGCAGAATCAGGATCAGCAGCGCGCCGAGCAACAGCAGCGCGCGGAACAGGACCGTCAACGTCAGCGAGGCGACGAAGCCCGGCGCCGCAGTGAAGAACAACGGCGTGCGGAGCAGCAGCCACAGTCGGAAACGCAACGCCGCCAGCAAACCCAGCAGAACTCGGATTGGCAACGACGCCAGCAGACTCAGCAGAACTCCGATTGGCAGCGACGCCAGCAAGACGGATCAAACCGCACCAGTAATCAAAACCGCGACTGGCGCAACAACCAGAACAACAACCAACAGCGCGACTGGCGCCAGTATCAGGAACGGCGTGCTAACGATTATCGCCAGGAATGGAACCGCAGCCAGAGTTACGCCCTGCAGCGACAGCGCTTACTCGAACAGCAGCGACGCATAGCGCAGTTGCGCTATCAGCAACGTTATCTCGAGCGCTTGCGTCAGGATCAACTGCGTCTGCAAAGCTGGAGCTACAACGACTACGGCCCATACAACTATCGCTATTCACGTGGCGGCAGTTATTACGAAACCAATCAGTATGGCGCCCAGATGTTGCGCCAGGCGATTAACAACGGTTACGAGGAAGGCTTCCGCGCCGGCCAGGCCGACCGCCAGGATGGTTGGAACTTTAGTCCGCAGGATGCCATCGGCTACGAGGACGCCAGCTACGGCTACGACGGCTACTACGTAGACCAGAGTGAGTATCAATACTACTTCCGCCAGGGCTTCGACCGCGGTTACGAGGACGGCTACTACAGCCGCTACCAGTACGGCCGTTATTCAAACGGCAGCGCGAGCATCCTCGGCACGATCCTGGAGACGATCCTGAACCTCCAGCAGATCAACTAACCACCCGGTCATCATTATGAGTAACCGCTCGCTATTGTGAGCAACTAACCAGCGTCCAGTCTCGACCCGTCGAGACTGGACGCTTTTTCTTACGAAGGCTCAGCGCACTGGCAATGACTGCCCCCTCAAACCATCGAGCCCGCTTCGACTCTTCCGCGTGCTCGGTTATTTCTCCTTGACTAGTTCCTCGCATCTGGAATAGAGTGCCGACCGTTTCCTTGCAACACTCCGGGTCTTCGAGTGAGTTCCTACTAACTTCCGAGACTCTGTAGCCGAAACCCGTATTTTGTGTCCCAAACCCTTGGCTCTTAATTCATAACTTGGAATGTTAAGCGCATTTTGCGTTTTCATTCCGCTCTGAGAAGCTCAGCGTCAAGTTCCCAGAATTACCGATTCTGTCAACGAAAACGGAAAGCTCGAGTAAGGGAGCCAGGTAAACCACAATCAGGAGGAAGAAACGATGCCAATTCAAGATATGGAAGGCATGGAGCACAAACCTATACCGGTAATTTTCCTCATTGATGTTTCGTCGAGTATGTCAGGCTTAGGGATTCAACAGGTCAACATCAATCTCGCGGAGTACATTGAAGCTTTGAAAATCGATCCGGAAACCAAAGATGCTGTTCAACTCAGCATCATTACGTTCAGCGACTCAGCAGATACGGTTATGAAGTTTGAGCCCATAGCTGGTGTGGTATCGCCCACTCTCACTACTCAGCGCAGCACAAACTTGGCAAGCGGAATCGCCGAAGTGATGAGAGTCGTCCAAGAAAAGGCAGACTTCATCAAAGCGAAATGTAAACGCCCCCTGTTCATATTCATGTCCGACGGAAACGCAACTTGCCCCGAAAGGCAACGCGGGAATGAACCGGGTTGGCGAGACGAAGCAGAGAGAATGAATGCCGACTTCATTATGAAGCGTGCGGTGCGTGTAGCATTGGGAGCTGGAAATGAAATCAACGACAAGACCTTAGAAGCTTTTAAGCTCAACCCGGAGACGGATGTGGCTATAAGAATAGGTAGTATGAAGGATTTGAGTGAATTCTTTAAGTACATCCGGACAATTACAAAGGAGCTCTCGGCCGGAAAGCAACCAAGCAAGCCGATTGGCGCGGATACTTCGGAGACGGTAGTTATTATTGGGCCAACATAAAGTTGTAAGGAACGGAGCGGGACAATCACTTGCCTTCCGAAGACGGGACGAAGAATGCGGCAAACAAAGAGAGGGTGGAAGAAGCCTCCGTTTCCACTCTGCACCTTCTTTCATTTTCTTACATTGGTTCATCTCACACAGAACTTGGAAAGCCAAATCAGGATTATTCACACTTTGAGAAAGAGGCAGACACTCTTTTTGTGGCCGTTGGCGATGGTTTAGGGTCGTGCGCTTTCTCAGATCAGGGTTCGCAGCTAGTAACTCGGCAAATCACGCAGAAGATGCGTGATTCCATCGTTAGCGAACGGAGTGAAAGAACGAGTCAACCTAAAGAGCATGTGATCCTTAGAATAGGCTCCTTAAAAATCTCACGAGAACACTCTAACAGGGAGAGCGTCATACATCTCTTGGATAAACTTGATGAAGATATGTTTAAGACCGCGTTCGTGAAATCCATCTACGAGATAAGGTCAGAGCTTGAGCTCTTATCAACTACCACAAAGTTGCGTCTTCAGCCAAAGGCTATTCAGCAAATTTCACCAGCGGATTTCTCTAAAAACGATCTTCACCAGATTCCGGTCATGCATAACAAAGGAGATTTTGCTAGCACCTGTCTTTTCGCTATGACAGATGGAAAAACAATTTTTTCTTCGCACATTGGAGATGGAGGTATTTATTTAGTCTGTCAAAATAGATCTGAGCTGCTCGTTGAGCCGACAAAAGGGGATTCCTTGAATGAAACGATCCCGCTTACACATGATGAGTGGAATGACTATCTGAGAATCAGAGTATTGGACGTACCGCACGATGCGCTGTTCCTTTGTCTCATGACTGATGGATTTGCCGAAAATATCAGCAAGCCCGACCCCAATCCTTTTTTTCAAAGAATAGTCAATGAAGCAAGCAAGAGAACCAAGAGTGACTTCATAGCGTGGCTCGGAGAACTCAATGATTACTATGAATCAAGAGGATTCAGCGATGATGACAAGACCGCATCGTTTATTTTTTTCCAAAATATTTTCGAGGAAAGGTCGGAATGAAGGTCGGAGACACGATCAAAGATGTCTTCGGAACTGAGTATCTAGCCGAGGAGGTCTACCGGTCTGGAGGGCAGGGGGATACCTTTCGGGTGCGCCGCATTTCTGACAATAGGAAAGAACCGCTAGTAGTTAAGATCTACAAAAGTAGTGAACACGATCGTGATCAGCGCCTTAACAAAATAATTAACCAAGCATCCGGCATTTGTGAGGGGCTTCCGGTAAAGACGTTTTGTTTTCCGACACACGTTATCCGGGACGGTCACATCGAAGGCGTCGTGATGCCACATGCAGCCGGGTTAGAAATGTCGCAGCTCTTTGCGACTCCGGGCAAGAGTCCCCATTCACCTAAAGCCTGGACATATTTCAAGAGCGGACAGCTAAAATACAAAACGTTTTTGCTCAATGCTTTCCATCTCGCAAGAGCGATAAATAAACTCTACCGGAATGGTTTTAGTCACTGCGATCTTTCGATAGGCAACGTCTTTATTGATACCTCCACTGGACAGGTCTCAGTAATCGATTTGGATAATTTGGCCGTGGAAGGGTTCCTACCTGCCAAGGTATTAGGCACAGAAGGCTACACTGCCCCCGAGCTCGTTTCAGGACGAGTAACCCAGCCCAATCACAAAACAGACGCCCATTCGCTCGCTGTATTAATTTTCAATCTCTTAATGTTTAGACATCCCCTAGTAGGAAGCCATATCAATATTGATTGGGCGGATGAGCCTTTTGGTCGCAATGCGCTATACACGGATCATCCTAAAAATAAAGCCAATAAATTCACCGGGGGCGGTTTAAGGGTTAGTGATATGCCGAAGGATATTCAGGATCTATTTCATGCCGCATTCGTCACTGGCCTTCACGATGACAGGTACAGACCCACCGCAACTGCATGGATCAGACCTTTATGGAAAGCCATCGAATCTCTCTACGTTTGTGAGAAATGCAAACAGACTACATTCTTTAACGAGCGCGGCTCGCCTGAATGTTTTTTTGGACACAGAAACCAACGACCTTTTGGCAAATTAGTCTTCAAGACTGGCGTTGTAAAGGTGGTTGAAGCAGGCACCATCCTTTATCCGCACCATTTCAACATAAAGAATGGTGAGTATGACTTGTCCGAAAAACTTGGTGATTTCAAGCCGCATGGAACCAAGGATCTAATCTTCGCCAATCGAAGTAACCACGTCTTAGAAGTGTCGTTCTCACGGACCACGAACGCTCGCAGCACGCTTCTAAGGCAACAAGGTGTTTTGATGTCTCGAACGAAGAGAATTTATTTCCTCAATGGGCAGTACGCCGATGTAGAGTTTTTCGACTGAGCTGATTTACTGTCTCTCTTGCTTCACTAAAGTCAGTTTCTACTTAAATGATTATCGCATTAGTCATACTCATGCTCTTGTTCTTTGCTGTCGGTGCTCTCAGTTTGCTTTCTCTTCGAAGCGATTTCGCGAAGGAAGCTGCGTACCTTGAGGCTTTTAAACGCGAGTTACACTCCCAGAGTCAATCTCCCAGTGCCTTCTATCAAAGCATAAAGACGTCCAGTGTTATTCCAAACGAGAGCATAGTCTTCGAGCGAGTAGAAATCCTCTTTAAGTTAAGCGATCATGGTGTCACTCCAAACTTATCAGAAATCTCCGACCTAGCAATCTCCAGGAAAGAAACAAGGCGCGGAAATCAATTCGCCAATTTTGTTCTCTCAACTCTGTTGATTTCAGGATTGGGCGGCACGTTCTTGGCATTCCGAGAAATTTTGGTCAGCAGTGACATTAGCCAAGCAGTGTCAAACGGCGTAGTCGACATGAGGAAGTACACGGAGGTTGTGACTCGGATTTACGATGGTTTCAACAGTGCTTTTTGGGCAAGTATTTGTGGGGTTTTTGGAACGGTCATACTACTCTTTCTCAAATTCATAGTAGTGAATCCAGTAAAAGATCGCTTCTACAATAGCTTGGATACCGTTACCCAGTCAGAACTTGTCCCCATGTTTTCCGAGCTTCGCAAGAGGCCTGACGATCTCTTGTCAAAAACAGCGGTCAAACTGGATGCGTTATTAAATGCCCTCCAACCTATTTCCCAAGATTTCAATAATGCCTCGATAAAGGCGACGGGTGCACTTATTAAGATGAACCAGTTCGCTGCGATGTTTAGTGGGGCCACAAGCAAGTTCTCCGATTTTACGGCCCCGAATTCACCCTTCCTTTCGGCAATCGGCAAACTTTTTGATGGTGTTGAGAAATACGAGTCTCGCTATCACCACTATGAGACTGCTTTAAACAAACTCATTCAGGAAGTCACGAACCAAAACGTGCGCTTGGCAGAAACTCAAAACATGTTTGTACAGTTTCATACGACTCTCGAGAGCGTGCACAAACAATTCCGGATCGAGCTCGAACAGTCTAATAACAATTACCGCGCTGGTATCGATAGGATGAATCAAGCATTCAGCAACGAGGTTCGAACGATTATTCAGAGCACTTCACAGGTCGTCGAAGGGTTACAAAGAGTCTCCGCTGATTTGCACGATCGCCAAAACACTTACGCTAAAGAGTTCAGAGCGGCAACGGATAGGCTCGACTCAGCAATGGACAAAATAGATGCCACGGCTAGATCGCTCGAGTCATCAGTAACTAGGATGGATACCTCCGCTCAAAAATTGACGGATTCCAGTACGCAAATCAACGAAAAACTTAGGGGCATAGAGCGGTCAATAAACGCTATCGGGCTGTCTCCCACAGAGATTGAGGCGATCCAACAATCGCTAAGAACAATTAACCGAACCCTTGAACGAAAGAAGTTTACCTTTTCACTCTTTGGATGGAAGCCATGATCCTCCGGCGATCTTTCGAACTCAATTATTGGCCCAGCATAGCCGACATGGTCCTAGCTGTCTCAATGATCTTCTTGCTTCTATGGTTCGTCGAACGGTTTCGAGTACTTGAATTAATGCAATCAAACGCGGCGCTTCAGCAAGAGATTGATTCGCTGCGCCGTGACAAGCCGCCGATAATAACCTTAGATGAAGCCTCTGGCTACACCTTTGATTCCGGAAGCGCCAGCCTGTCGACATCGTTTACGTTGGCGTTGCAGCGTGAAATAATTCCAAAGCTCGAAAATGTGCTGAAGGAGTACAATGTTGATGTGATAGAGGTGATAGGACATACCGACGGACAGACGGTTAGCACCAAACAGAGCAATCTTGATATCGAACTAGAGAATGTTGTCCTAGAGAAGTCGACAATAGACGCTCTCATTTTTGGGTCTAACGTTGACCTAGGCCTAATCAGGGCGATAGCAGTAGCAAAGTATATAAAGGGCCATGCTAATGGAAAACTACAAAGCGTACATTATCGATTCTATTCGGCAGCACAACTCATTCCCCAAACCGGCGATCTTCAGAGTGTTAATCGGGAACCCGAAACTAAGCGTAGGCGCATAGAGCTTCGATTTACCCGATTATCGAAGTAGGAAAATATGACGTCAAAGAGTGAGGTTCCTCTCTCGCAACTGAAGCAAATGGCTGAAATCATGCGTCATTCAAGCGATGGGAAACAACAGGTCGCGGTGGATCCGGTAAATGATCACAGTCTGACTCTCGCAGCAAAACAAAAGATTGCCGAGAGCGAGGCGTTTTTTAAGCAGTGGGAGGCGAGAGATCTCTTCCTTACGCCTAAAGGCCCACAACCTCGAAAGCAATACGAAATCATCTTACTGAAGACGCTAGATTTTGATAGAAGCCACCAAGAATTGAAGGTTAAACTTGAATCGGAGCTTGCAAGTCGAATTACATACTTGAAGTATGAATTGTTGCCAACAAAAATACCAGAAGAAGCAATAATTGACATGACGAGTTGTGAGATGGTTGAGGACGTCTTTTTTACGATCGAAGAGCTCATGATCTTTTGGGGATATTCCCAGCTTTGACTCTCTACTTGTGACCCGCTAGTTCCCTTTAAAGATGTTTCTTATCGCTTGGATGATTTGAAACATTCACACTGGAATCCACACGCACAAAACGTGATGCAACGAGAATCAACACGCGCGCGATGACACGATGGGTTTGACTATTTCACGGGCGACATGAGGCGGCGCTTGGCGGCTTCGGCGGCGACTTCGGATTGGCCGTTGAGGGTGAGGAGTTTTACGGCGGCGCGGCGGACTTCGCCGCTGGGGTGTTCTTCAATGGCTTTTATCAAGGGCTGAATCTCGCCTGTCTTGGCCATCGCAAATAGCAGGCACAGGGAATTGTAGGCGTCCTCGCGACTATCGCCTCCCAGATCTTCAATTGCTTTGCCGGCGACGCCTGATGCGGCCAGGGCGATGCCGATGTTTCGGCCCTGCTCCGCAGAGCTCTCTTCGATAGCGCGACCGAATGGTTCCGCGCTGTGGTCCGGGTCGAGTTCGTAAAGCGCCCGCGCGGCGGCGTTGCGAACGTCGGGTGAGACGTCAGCAAAAGAGTTTACGATTAACTTGAACGTCTCTTTGGCGCCTGACTGCGTTAGCCTGGCCAAAGCTTCGACGCGGTCTTCGGGAAAGAAGCTGATGAGACCAGCGACGATCTCGGCCGGCACGTCGGTAGTATCAACACCAATCATTGACGGGCGAAATTCAACGCTGCGCTCGGATTCAACGCTTCGCTCAGACTCAAAGCTACCTTCAAACTCAACGCTGCGCTCGGATTCAAAGCTAAGTTCAGACTTGACGGTTCTCGCAGACTCCACACTGCGCTCAGATTCAACCGTGTGCTCAAACTCAACCCTATGCTCCGGCTCAACATGCTCCGGTTGTATTCTCAAGTAGGAGGATCCCGCAAACTTTGGACGATCGGTGGTTGTTTGATCGCTTGGAGTATTGATGAGCGTGTTTAGGGGGCCCATTGAGACGGCGGGGTCGCCGATTCGGGCCAATGCTTCAGCGGCAGCACGAGAGACTTCGGGCTCACTATCGAAGATGCCCGCGATGAGGTGTGCGGTCGCCAGGTGGCTGCCAACGATGCCGAGCGTGTAGGCGGCGGCAGCTCGATCCGAGGCGGAGTCGGCGCTACGAAACTTGTTGGTTGTTTCGTCGAGGTATCCGTGCTTGATGAATATTTTTCTGGCCCGCTCCTGTGCGGCAGCGTCGGGGCCGGACATGGCGGCAAGCAACTGCTCGGCGACGAGCTGTCGCGTGATGGGATCGGAGGGGCGAGTGACTTCAGCGCTAATGGAACTACCCGCGACGAGATCTCTCACCTCACGGAGTACGTCGTCCAGTTGCAGGTTCACGGGGAGCAGGGTATAGGTTTGGGTCGTTTCCACATAGTAAGAATAGGACTATTCAGGCCCGGGTTCTTGGTTGCCAAGGGATTTTATTCTCTGTGCCCTCTACGTGTTCACTGAGAGGATCTCCAATTCCAAATTCAAGATCCCAAATTTAAGATCTCAGATCTCAGAACTAGCCTTTCAACAACTCATTCGCTATCGCATTAGCGCCGAAGACTTTCCGCAGCACTTCCATCATCCCACGCGCATCCACCGATATTGATCGATTAACCGACTCGTCAAACTCAAAGTTTCCCACCAGTGACTGAATGTTGCCGTCAAAAATCAGCCCGACCAACTCGCGGTTCTTGTTAATCGCCGGCGAACCGCTGTTACCACCGACGATGTCGTTGGTGGAGACGAAATTGAACGGCGTCTCTAGATTCAGTACTGAACGCTTGCTCGTCCAACGCGGTGGCAGGTTGTAGGGGAACGCGTGATGATATTGATTTGAGCGCGCGAAGAGACCACCGAGCGTCGTGAAGGGTGTAACAAGCTTGCCATTCTCGCGATAGCCCTTCACTGCGCCGTAGGAAAGCCGCAGCGTGAAGGTGGCATCGGGGTAAAGCTTGGTTCCCTGATCTTCGAAAAGTGCGTGGGCTATCTTCGCGTAGTTTGCGCGTTCGACCGCCACCACTTCTTCCTCATAACGCTTGCGTACGGCACGCGCTTCCTTGTCGACGTCCTTCGCCAACTCGATCATCGGATCGTCGCCGCTGTTAGTCATTCTCACCCCAGCGGTAACAACCTGCTTGCGATATTCGACGTCTTTGAGTTTCGTTCCGTCAATCAATTCTGTCGCGCGCGCTTCCGGAGTTTTACCCCGGAGCACTTTCTTTACCAGCGCGTTGTTCGCGCCATATTCACTCTGCATAAACGTGAGCGAATTGGCGAGCTTCATCTTTTCGAAGTCGTCATAGATGGGCGCGGTTGAGTACAAACTCCCCAGCAGCCCAGCCCGGCGGGCATTCGTATACTCCGGTAAACGTTTCGCGTCCGGCTTCTCATTTTCATCAGCAAGCCGCACGAGTGCGCGCGCGTATCCGAACAGTGGGGTGTTGAAGCCGGCGGCGAGATCAAGGAAACGCCGATCGCGATCATACTGCGCGAGATCCCTTCGTCCTTTGGCGATAGCGTCCCAGGCGTCGCCATATTCTTTTTGCTTGCGCGCGTCAGCGTTGACCGCATTTCGCAACGCTTGTTCAGCGACACGCTTGCGGGTCATCAGCTTTGGATCCCGAAGCCCGGCAATTTGCCCCTTGTAAACTTTTAGGGAATTCTCAACCGAGTTCAGCTCGTTCTGGCCGCGGCGCGTCTGCTCTTCACCCTGGGCCATGTAAGCTTTCAGCATGCCGCGGCGCGATTCCAGCAGCCGAATCAATAACGGAATGCTAACGTCGCGCAGCGATTCCAGATGGGCAACTGTGTTTAGTCGCTGAGTAGAGCCCGGATGGCCGGTAACAAAAACCAGCTCGCCGTTTTTCACGCCCGTCTTTGACCATTTGAAATAATTTTCAACTTTCACGGGCTGGTCGTTTTCGTAAACTCTAACCAGAGCCATGTCGATGTTGAAGCGCGGGAAGTTGAAGTTGTCAGGGTCGCCGCCAAAGAATGCGGCCTGAAACTCGGGCACGAAGACGAGACGAATATCGGTGTATCTCTTGTAGCGATAGAGATTGTACTGGCCGCCCTGATAGAGCGTAACGACGTCGCTCCGCAGGCCCGTCTGCTGCAGTGACTGGGCTTCAATGGCAGTCATTTGCGCGCGGCGCGCGGCGCTTGCTTCAGTCGCTGACATATCGCTTTTCACAGTGCTGTTAACGACAGCGGTGACGTCTTCGATGCTGACGAGCTGATCCAACGAAAGGCCCTCCGCCTTCAACTCTTCAGACTGATTGCGAGCGACAAAGCCTTCCTTGGCATAATCTTTGGCCGCGGTGCTTAGTTCGCCGACGGCATCTTCGACAATGTGATAATTTGTGAGCACCAGGCCGTTAGGCGAGACGAATGAGCCCGAGCCGTTGGGAAAGCGCACTGAGGCAAGCTGAACTTTTTTTAGCCAATCGTCCGTAACTTCGAATCCGTATTTTTGTTTGATGGTCTCCCTGGGTACGTTATTAAACGTCCACATGCCTTCGTCAACTGCGAAGACGGGAATGGATTGGAAGGTCAGCAGCGCCACGATCAGCGCACACAGAAGCATGCCTCGATTCAGAGATGTACTCAGTTTCATCATTAACCTCGCGAAGATTTTTCCGGGAGAACTAGTAGTGCGTGTTTCCTGCCTGGGATGCGTGAATTAGAAGCGGCGAGGTTAACTAATGTCAAGCTGGGTATCGGAGCTAAGGCGTCAAGCGTTTGGCTGGGACCGCGGGCGTCTCGCCCGCTTCTGAGACGCGTTGACTTTAACTCGTGATGTTTGCGCCTGCCGTACACAGGCGGGCGGGCGCCTGCGGTCCCACCAAGGCGCTTGAACCTGGAAACCTGATCAACGAGATTATGACGAACGCCAAACCGCGCCGATCGACAAAGCCGAGGGTCTCTGCCTTCGCCGCGCAACTGCTGGAGCAGTGGCGACGACTCGCGCTGCCTGCTTCAGAAGCAGCCATCGTAATTGCCGTTTCTGGTGGCGCCGACTCGACCGCTCTCCTGCTGGCCCTGGATGAGTTGATCAAAGCCGATAAGCTGCGGCTTAACTTGACTGTCGGTCATCTCGATCACGGGCTGAGGCCTGATAGCCGTAAGGATGCGCTGTGGGTCAAGGAACTCGCGAAACGACTCGGCTGCGACGTTGTTGTGGCTCGCGCCAATCTAAAAGCGGCCTCGGGTGCAAAGAAGAAAAGTCAGAATTTGGAACAGGCCGCGCGGGAGGCTCGCTACGAGTTTTTGTTCAAGACAGCCCTGAAAAAGCACGCCGACTATGTGTTGACTGCGCACACACTCGACGATCAGGCGGAAACAATCTTAATGCGGCTGATCCGCGGCAGTGCCGCAGAAGGGTTGAGTGGCACGCCGGCGATCAGGAAACTCAAGAGCGACGCAAACGTGCTGCTGGTTCGTCCACTGCTTGCCTGGGCACACCGCGGCGACACCGAAGACTATTGCCGGCTGCAACAGATCGATTTTCGGCTCGATGAGATGAACGAAGATGAAGGCTTCTCCCGAGTCAGAGTTCGCAAACAACTCTTGCCGCTGATGAAGTCGTTTAATAATCGGGTGGTGGAAGCGTTAAGCCGCACCGCCAGTCTCCTTAATGAAGACGCGGAGGCGCTTGCCGACGAGGCCGACCGGCTGCTGGAGCTGGCTCTGGTCGATCCAAAGAATAGTGAAACCAAGGTGCCGTCGCTCAGCGTAAGTGTTCTATTGCAAAGCCCGGCGGCGGTGCGGCGGCGCGCATTACGCGAATGGATCCTGCGCTCGCGCGGGGATCTCAAGCGGCTTGAAATGGTTCACCTGGTTGCAGTTGAAAAGTTGCTGGAGGGTGATCGCGGCGGCCGAGTTGCAGAATTACCTGACGGCTTGAAGGTCACGCGCAAGCGAGGAATGCTGGAATTATCAGGCAAAAAGGGGTTGAAAATGCGCCCGGTGACCACTAGAATTCGCTGGGGTTGACACCGCCAGGCAGAAGCCGGCGGTTTTCGCTTTTTACCGGGCGATGGCTTCCGGGAACTCCCGGGCCGAAGATGTTTCTAATAGGGTGTTTCAGCGCAACCAGCTAAATCTGGCAGGCATCAAACGACTCCGCTTCGGCAGCTGGCTCGCTCACGGGCGACCCCTTTTGGCGAAGCGACAAAGGAAGTCATGATCGGTTATGATCGCAGTCGGAGGCTTTAATGACATTGAGTTCTACAGCTAGACAAATAATTTTTTGGTTGCTGATCGTCGCCGGGGCCGTGCTGCTCTACCGGCTCGTCAATCCTTCTGGCAAGACTGCGCAAGCCCTCGACTTGCAAGCGCTCTACCAGAAGATCGACGCCGGCGAAATCGTAACGTTGACAGTCAAGCAGAATGAGACTACGGCCGTTGACAATCGCAACCTCGAATATAAAGTCCAACTCACAAACGAGCAGATCAAAAATGAGTTGTTCAAGAAGGCGAATGAGAAAACCGCCGAAGGCAAAACTAAAGTAGCAAAGTTTGAAGACGACTCGGGCAGTAGCAGCTACATCTGGCCGATGTTAATCACCTGGGCGCCGCTCTTGTTTATTATCGGCATCTGGGTCTTCATGCTGCGGCAGATGCAGTCCGGTGGAAACAAAGCGCTCTCGTTTGGTAAATCGCGCGCCAAGCTTTTGAACAACCAACAAAAGCGCGTGACGTTTAAGGATGTCGCCGGCGTCGAAGAAGCTAAGGAAGAGCTGCAGGAGATTATTGAGTTTCTTAAAGAGCCGCAGAAGTTTCAAAAACTCGGTGGCCGAATTCCCAAGGGCGTTCTGATGATGGGCCCGCCGGGAACGGGTAAGACATTATTGGCGCGCGCCATCGCCGGCGAAGCGAATGTTCCCTTCTTCTCGATTTCGGGTTCCGACTTCGTCGAAATGTTCGTCGGTGTCGGTGCCTCGCGCGTTCGCGACTTGTTTGAACAGGGTAAGAAAAATGCCCCGTGCATCATCTTCATCGATGAAATTGATGCAGTGGGCCGTCATCGCGGCGCCGGACTCGGCGGCGGCCACGACGAGCGCGAACAAACACTGAATCAGTTGCTCGTCGAGATGGATGGGTTTGAGTCAAACGACGGCGTCATCCTGATCGCCTCGACTAACCGTCCGGATGTACTCGATCCGGCGTTGCTCAGGCCAGGACGCTTCGATCGACGCGTCGTTGTCTCGCGACCTGATGTGCGAGGACGTGAAGGTATTCTGAAAGTTCATACCCGCAAGATTCCGCTTGGCGAGGATGTCGACATCAGCGTGATCGCTCGCGGCACACCAGGCTTCACCGGAGCCGATCTCGCCAACCTTGTTAACGAAGCGGCCCTTAACGCCGCGCGCTACAACAAGAAACTGGTGGCGATGGCCGACTTTGAATTGGCCAAGGATAAGGTCTTGATGGGCGCGGAACGCAAGAGCATGGTGATCTCAAACGAAGAGAAGCGCGTCACCGCCTATCACGAAGCAGGCCATACGCTAGTCGGTTTGAAAGTTCCTAACGCCGATCCGGTCCACAAGGTAACGATCATTCCGCGCGGCATGGCGCTCGGCGTCACCCAACAGCTGCCCGAAGGCGATCGCCATAACTACAGCGAAGAATATCTGCTTGGTCAGATTGCAATCCTGATGGGCGGGCGAATTGCTGAAGACGCATTCCTCGGCAGCATCACCACCGGCGCCTCAAACGACATCGAACGCGCTACCGAACTCGCGCGCGCGATGGTTTGTGAATATGGCATGTCGGAAATGGGCCCGTTGACCTTCGGCAAAAAAGAAGAGCAGATATTCCTCGGACGCGAGATCGCGCAACATCGCGACTTCTCCGAAGAGACAGCCATCAAGATCGACGAGCAAGTGAAGAAGATAGTCACCGCTCAGTATGAACGGGCCAAGAGCATTATCGAGGAAAACCGCGACACGATGGTGCGGTTGGCCGAGTGCCTGCTCGAGCGTGAATCACTGGACGGTGTCGAGATTCGTCGCATAGTCGCGGGCCTGACACTGGATGAAGCACCGCCAGTGGCTGATCCTGGCGGCGACGATCGACCGCAACTGAAAGAGCCAAAACCGATGAAGCCGCTCCTGCCGCCAATCACCGGAGGCAATCCGGCGCCGGCTTAAGGAATCGAGGGCGGCAGACGACAGTCGCTCAACTTTAGAGAGGGTCTAAGCGATATGAGTGGGGGAACGGGTGGAACAACTCGTTCCCCTTCTTGTTAAAATCAGTGTGACAACATGGCATTACCGTTTGCGACAAGAAGGGTGGGCGCGTGGCTGCAGTTTCTCTCCTGCGTGGTTCTCCTTAGTCTTCTAATCGGGTTTCGCGCAGTTACTGTGGACCTAGTATTCGGATGGTTGACGCTGGCTTTTCTTGTCGTGATGTCCGCACTCGTAGTGCGGACGAAGTGGAGGCACCGGCTTCATCAGCAAGGAAGCGCTGTAGAAAAATCAGATGCAGGTGACGTAATTCTTCGGCGCATCCGACGATGGTGGATGGACGAGAAAAAGGCTTGACGGAGCAGTAGTCCGACGAAAGGGTTAAGGGGAATGGGCAAATGCTCGTTCCCTTTTTTGTTTTATCCGCAGATTACGCCGATTTGATAACCAACGTGGCTTTGAGGTTTTTTGTAATCTGTGCAATCTGCGTAATCTGCGGATTGCTTTTCGGGTATCATCGCCACATGCGCGAATGGCACATTGCAGGCGGCCGCAAACTGCCGATCGGTGAACGCACTCTGGTGATGGGAATCCTCAACGTCACACCGGATAGCTTCAGCGATGGTGGCGAGTTTTTCTCACTCGATAATGCGATGGCCCATGCGGAACAGATGATCGCTGAAGGCGCTGACATCATCGATGTGGGTGGTGAATCAACTCGACCGGGCGACGCTGCGATCCTGTCAGCTGCGGAGGAACTCGAGCGGGTGTTACCAGTTATTCAATCGTTGGCTAAGCGCTTCGATGTTCCCGTTTCCATCGACACAACGAAAGCTTCAGTGGCTCGCGCCGCGCTCGATGCCGGCGCGGCAATTGTTAACGACATCTCTGCGTTGCGCTTTGAACCTGAAATTGCTGATGAGGTGGCGAAGTCCGGCGCCGGCCTGGTGCTGATGCATTCCCGTGGCACACCCGGCGCGCTTCATGGGCTGGAACCTGTGGCTGACATCATTCAAGAAGTTACGAGTAGTTTGCACAGCAGTGTAGAGATAGCTGAAAAACGCGGCGTGAAGCGCGAATCAATCGTCATCGATCCCGGCATCGGCTTCGGCAAGAGCCAGGAACAAAACCTCGAACTAATTGCCAAACTCGATCAGATCGTCGCTGCCTTCCCCGACTTCCCTCTTCTGATCGGCACCTCGCGAAAGTCTTTCCTCGGCCGCATCCTCGCTGACGAGAACGGCAACCCCGCTCCCGTCGAAGAACGTCTCCACGCCAGCCTCGCCACTATGACCGCCGCCATCTTAAAAGGCGCACACATCGTCCGGATCCACGACCTAAAAGCTTCGGCGGAAACAGTTCGGGTTGTTGATGCGGTTAACAGGAAACGCTGAAGTATCTTTCGACGAATAGCGGCGGCATGAATTTAGCTCGGCGTTTTAACGCCGGGAAGCGTCAACAGTGGGCGACCGTCGTGCCTCTTCAATCTTCCCTTCGGTTTTTTGAGAAGCCTTATTACGTACCATAGACTTCACCTCATGCGCTTATGGCTTTTTGGTGCGCATCTCTGCAGGCGGCAGTGTCGGTGTATTCGTGGAACTCGACGACCTTGCCGTCGCGGATCGTCCAGGAGTGGGCGAAGGCACCGGCGAATTCACGCGTGTTGGATTTGACGCGCCATTGATAGCTGCCGAGTGCAACCACTTTGTCGCCTTCTGCGATTATTTCACGTGGATCGAAGCGCAAAGGCTCCTGCGATGCGCCGACGCTCTGGAAGAACTCGGCGACGCTGGCGCGACCGGTCCGTGCGCCGGCGAAAGGCACGCCTTCCATTTGAGGTAGTGTCCAGGTGACGTCGTCGGCCATTAGGGCGACTAAGGCGTCGATGTTACCGGTCTGGATGTTGGGTGTAGGCCTGGTTGAAGATATTCTTGTCTTGCTCGCTCATGGTTGCTCTCCTCTTGTTCGAAATTCGGCCGACTTTTATCGCTGATGCGATAATGAGTCAAGATATTTCAAAGGCGGTTTTCGCGCTTCGCGCTCATTGCGGGCGGGACGCCCGCACTCCCAGACAATCACTTGATCGGTAGCAGACTGCTATAATGCGTCCATGGCGAAAGAAGATAAAACTAAGAAGAAGGCTGAGAGTAAAGAAAAGACTACCAGCGCTAAGCATGACGACGAGGACGGCGACGCTGCTCCGGAGCCAATTGAACTCGAAGCGGTGAAGTCGAAAAAGGGCGAACCGGACGACAATCTAAAACGACGCGCGGAGTGGTTTCAGAAACGAACTGGTGGATAGACGCGTCGGTTTCGGTCAAAGATCCGGGGTTTGATTTTCTGCCGCCCTCTTCGAGGGCTCGATCGTTTATCGCGTCTGATCCCCGGGCTTACGCCCGGGGCTACTGGATGCCGCGCCTTCGGGGCTACCGTCTCTCCCTTTTTCCCTTTCGCTTTACCTTACTCCGGTTTCCCCTTACTTAATCTTCAGCCGCCAGATGCTACGCCCGTAGGTGGCGGCGTTGAGCGTCCCGTCTTTCTCATGATAGACAAGATCGACAACCATCGCGTTTGGCAAATTCTTCGTTAGGTTCATCCACACGCGCGCCTTTGTATCCAGCACGAAAACTCCCGCATCATTAGCTACATAGACCTTGTCAGTCTCGTCGTTCCTGATGATCACCGCGTGATGCGGCACGTCTGGAAGTTGGCCAAGATCCACGTCTTCCCAGGTAAGCCCGCCGTTTTCCGTGCGAAAAAGATGCGAATGACCAAAATTTGCGACGGTTGCATAGACGAGGTCAGCGTCATCAGGGTGACTCTCAAGACGCGTAATGGTGTGACCCGGCAGCGTCGAACTCGAAAGGTTCGGACTCCAGTTCTCGCCACCGTCACGGCTACGGAAGAAGCCGCCATTTTCTGTCGCTACATAAATTCGTTTCCGGTTGTGCGGCGCGACCTCTATTGCCGAAATAGGACTACCATCAAGCTTAGGGGACACAGGATGCCAGCTCTCACCGTCGTCCGTAGTCCGCCAGACTCGATATGAACCAGTGAAGACAGTTTTTGAGTCTGCCGGATCCAGAGTAATGAAACACATCCAGACTGAACCCTGCTCCTCCGCTGAAGCTCGAGGTGAGACATTTTTATGGACCTTGCCGTGGAAGCGCCGGATGTCGAGATTGTAGACAGAGCAGTAGACGTGGTTCGGATCCTTGGGATCAAAAACGATCCAGCCACCATCGCCTTCATAGATTTGAAAAAAGCTGGTCGGGGCCCCGGTCTTGGTAATGATCGTACCGTTGTCCTGGGCGCCGCCACCGAAAACTTCTCCGTTGCTCGGCGCCACGTCGAGATCGTAGAACATGGTGATCGCCAGATCGTTACTACAGTTCTTCCAGGTTGAACCGCCGTCTTCGCTCCGGTCAACCCCGCCGTCGTTGCCATCGTAGACCAGGCCAGGGACTGAGGCCGGCATCAAGAGCGCGTGATGATCCGAATGAGCATACTTAGGATGACCACGGTCACGTTCCCATTGAGTTATTCTGCGCCAGCTGTCGCCGCCATCCTCGGTACGATGCAAATCGACTCCGCCGCAAATCACATGCTTGTGATTGGTGGGATGGACGACGATCGTATTGCCGTACGACATCTGTCCTTCTTTGTCGAAATGGCCACGACTGATGTCCTTCCAGGTGTCGCCGCCATTCGTACTGCGATAGACACCCAGCATCAGGTCGCTGCTCTCGCTACTTTCGTCCGCCGCGATCGCGTACATAACCTGCGGCTTGGACCGACTAATAGCCAGACTCGTGCGACCGAAGAGCGCGGGCGGAGGTAGTCCCTTGCTCAAATGTTCCCAATGCTTGCCGCCATCGGTTGTCCGCCAGATGCCGCTGCGCGATCCCTGTTCGGTGAAGGTGGCGAAGATGGTGCCTCTTTTCGTCGGATGGAAGACGATCGAGTGGCACCAGTAATTCTGATCCGAAACCAACGTCTCTCGTTCCCAACTCACGCCGCTATCAAACGAAGAGTAGAGGCCACCGATACTCTTGCCGCTGTAACTCACTTCGCCAAATCCCACGCCGCCAATCAATAGATGTTTCGAATTGAAAGGATCAATGGCGATCACGCCGATGCCGCGCGGAACGCCGCTTCTATCTGGCGTCGCCAGCAGTTGCCAGGTGCGGCCCGCGTCTTTGCTGTTGTAAAGCCCGACGCCCGGATACGAGTCGAGTGACAGGTTAGCTTCCCCGGTGCCGCAATAAATCGTGTCGGGATTTCGCGGATCGATGGCCAAGGCACCGATGTTCAAAATGTCCTGATCATCCCAACACGAGGACCAGTTCTCGCCGCCATCTCTACTCTGCCAAACTCCTCCTCCGGCCGCGCCGGCCCAGAGGCGTTCCGGATGTTTCGGATGACAGGCCAGCGAAGTTATGCGGCCGCCGATGTTTGTCGGTCCTACACACTCCCATTGCGAAGTTACGTTTCGTGGCACTGCCAGCGATTTTTCAACTCGGAGGCGTTCGTGCAACAGTCTATTCACCGGCGCTTCTCTCACGGGCCACGAGGCGCGCGCCTGAAACCAGCGACTGCGAGCTTTGTGGCTCGTCAGACGAACGGATTGGGCCTTCCCCCTGGTGCGCGGCACCGAAGACAAGATGACTTCGGGTTCTTCTGCAGCCTCGGTTGCACCGCTACGCGAGCGCTTCGACTGAGAACGACCGGCCTTCAAGTTCGCCTGTTTTTTGCTCTTGACCATTCGAGTCTCTCCTCTGGAGTGTTGGGCGGCTGGAGTGTTGAGAATCTGTCGTGAGTCGAAGTAAGATTTTTTGCGGACTCGCGAGAACGGGGACAATATTCCAAATCAAGGTGCGCGTCAATACTGCTCAAGTGATTGTCTTGGACCGCGGGCGTCCCGCCCGCAAACGCGCCGCAGGCGCACAGTTTTTTTGGAGTTGACTTCCGTTCCCTTTTTGCGCCTTGCGCTCATTTGCGGGCAGGACGCCCGCGGTCCCAGACAATCACTTGACCGGCTGTACCTGAACTTGCTTAAGGCATGAGGGTGCGAGAGAATTCCAAAACGATTTTCCAGTTCACTTGCCCGTCTCAGGATTGAGAGCTTTAGATGCCAAAAGTCATTAGGTTATCAGCGTTTGTATTGATGCTGTTTTTTGTCTGCGGCTTTGCCGAATGCTACAAGCCGGTAACCAAAAACCAACTTCCCAAGCACATCAAGACCATAGCCGTGCCCGCCTTCCAAAACAATGCATTGCGCTACAAGGTTGAATCACGTTTCACTGAGGCTGTGGTTAACGAGTTGATTCATCGAGGACGGGGCCTGCGCGTGCAGGGCAGCCGGGAAGGAGCCGACGCCGTCATCGAGGGAGTCATCAAAAGTTTCAGTTACGGCGGCGTCCTGCTTGATGACCGGGGCCGAGCCAGAATTTTTGAAGTGACAATCGAAGCCGCCGTCACCGTGCGGGATCAAACAGAAAACCGCGTGCTCTACGACAATCAGAATTTCGTTTTTCGCGGCGAGTATGAATTTGCCAACGACCCGCGCAACTTTTTCAACGAAGAAGATCCGGCCGTACAGCGCATGGCCCGTAACTTCGCCGAGAGCATTGTGTCCCTTTTGACAAACGCAGTTCAGATACAGAAATGAGCACGCTCACACGCCTCGAACTCGATCGCTCTCTCGCCGCCGGCCGCATTCAACCTCTCTACCTGCTCGTCGGTTGCGAAGGTTACTTGCGCGATGAGGCTGCCGTAAACATCACCGCCGCCACGCTCAGCGGCACACTGCTACGAGAGTTTAACGAAGCTTCCTTTAGCCTCCTGACAGACTCGGCGATGGCGGCAATCGCCGCGGCCGAACAACTTCCCATGATGTCTGAACGGCTGGTGGTAAGAATCAAGGACTTTGGCAAACTGCGCGAAGCTGATGAACAAATCATCGTTCGTTATTTGGAACGCCCGGCAGAATCGACGGTCATGATCTTCGTCGCGGAGGATCTCGATAAGCGCAAGACGCTAACTAAAACTTTGCTGGCGACCTGCGCAGTGGTCGAGTTTCCCGCAGTCAAGGATGCTGAAGCAAAAGCCTGGGCGCGCACGCGTTTGAAGGAGCTGAAAACTACAGCAGACGACCGGGTACTCACGGACATCGTCAGGCTGGTAGGCACTAACCTGCAGACTCTGGCGTCGGAGTTGGACAAACTTGCGGCCGCAGCTGTGGAGACACGGCAAATCACAGCGGAGCTGGTCGATGAGTTAATCGATCGCTCGCGGGAGCTTTCAAATTTCGATCTGGGCGATCAACTGATTGCCGGCGATCGTCGCCGGGCCCTGGAGACGCTGCATCGTTTGTTGGAGGATGATGTTGCTCCGGTAATGCTGGTCGGGCTGATTGCTGGAAATTATCACCGACTGGCGTTGGCGAAAGAATTGTTGAAGCGCGGAGCCCGCGACGAAGTCTATCGACTGATTTACGGGCCCCCCGCAAAACGTGACGCCTTTATGAGTACACTTCAACGCAGCGATTCAACCAAAATCGCTCGCGGCGTCCAGCTAATCGCCGCCGCCGATCTGGCCATCAAAACCTCTCTCGCCGGCGGTGGCCCCAAGGGCGCCCGCCTGCAACTTGAAGTGCTGGTTTGCGAGTTAGCAAGCTAGTTAGGAGTCTGCCGGAGAAAAGTCCCAGAGGGACGAAATGTTGATAGATAAGACGGACCCCTCCCATCCGGTAGCCCATTTATGGGCGACACAACAGCCACAACAGCCGTTTCGCTCGTATCGGAGCTTGGAATCTGAAGCTGGCCCTTTACTATAAACATTCCGTCCCTCTGGTACTCTTTTTCCACCGGCTATGGGCGCACACCTCAACTCAGCCGCTCCGTAAACGGCACGAGAGAGGACTCCTTTCGAAATGCCGAGTTGTTACCAACGTGCACCGTTTCCGGCACGGTGATGATTTGGTTTTGAGAGTCATCAGTAATCACAATCGCGACTGTCTGTATGCTCATACCGGAAACAGCCGCGGAAGAACCAGCAATCGATCTGAAGCTAAAACCCGCTAATACAACTAAAGTAGCAGACCCAGGAATACTTTTTTCATGAGAGAGGACTCCTTTGAGTGTGAGGTCGTTTCGTAACTTAAGTGTCGTAAGTTGATTCGGCTACATCATCGCGGCCTCCGACCTGGCTGCCAAGACTTCGCTTGCGGGCGGCGGCCCGAAGGGCGCGCGCCTGCAAATGCAAGTGCTCGTCTACGAATTAGCAAGCTAAACGTCCGCTTCTATTCGGAGCATTTCTACTTCGCAGGTTTACCTCTGGAAGGCGAACGCTTCTGCTGTTTTGAACTCTCACCCGGCACATTCGGGCCCTCAACGATTATTTCTGGATCAACGGAATAGAGCACGCCGTTTTTGGTCAGGACCCTTACAGTGCATCTGAAGGTTTCACTTTTTACCTCGACGGTAGACACGATGTAGGGGCCGATGAGCGAATAAACGCCCAACACATTGCAGCCAGCGCTGTGGCCATGTTGGCTGGCTATCTGGCTGCTGCCGACGATTATCGGGTTCTCCACATTCTCGAATGGAGTATTCTCCGAATGAAAATGTATCTCGATCCATTCGACCTTCTGCGCGCTGCAACAGGCTGTATCAAATGCAGTGAAGTAAAAGTTGGAACCTGCGTCTACTTTTTTGGCCGCCTGACCGTCTCCTCTCCAGCTGCCATCTTGGTTGACCTCTGAGAAACCAAAGCCCATGGAGAAAACTGACTGCCCGGACTGCAACGCTTGCGTTGCTGATGAAAAAGCGACGTCGAGAGAATAATTTTTAGGCAAGTTCTTTACCATCGGAGTTTCCTTTCCTTCGTCTGTGGCGTTTGCGTAGAGAGTGCAACCACCGGGGGTGAGTAAAACTTTGCGCGTTAGGTTTCTTATCGCTGAGGATTGTTTGAAAGTTCGACCACCATGTTGTGGTAGCCTGGATCTTCTCGCAATCCCAACAATTCCGGATCACGAGTAAACTCTTTCATCGAATATCCGGCTTTTACTGCGGCGGCCATAGTATCGAGCGCCTGGCGCCGTTGGCCGCATATTTCATAAATTGTGACCAGCCTCGCCAATACTGTGACGCTCTTATCCTGCTTCTCGAAGGTGGCGGCATCAGCTAATGCTTTCTGTTTTTCTCCGCTTTTAGCCAGATACAGGTCAAGCCGGCTGCGCAATTCTGCGTCATTCGGCTTAGCTGCGAGTTCCTCCTGCACCTTTTGTGTGGCGCTAGCGTAAGCCTCCTTTGCTTTCTGATCGTTGCCTGCCCAACGATAGGCGTCAGCCAGGTTGGCCCAGATTTGGTGGTTGTTAGCACCGAGCTTAATGGCTTGCTCCATTGCCGTCACCGATTGCGGATAAAGCCCCTGAAAGAAGAGACTCGTTCCCAGGTTGGAATAGGTGCTGGCGGTTGGCTTGATCTGCAGGGCCTTTTGATATTCGGCCGCAGCGTCGGCAAAGCGCCCCTGCATGTGATACACGCCTCCCAGATTGCGATAACCGATGTGGGAGTCTGGCGCCAGTTTGATGAGATCGGCAAAAGCCTGCTCGGCTTCCCGGTAGCGAGATTGCTGAAAATAAAAGTTACCGAGCGCAAAGTAGAGGTCCCAATCCCTTGGTCGGAGTTCGATTGCCTTCTTATAGAGAGCTTCCGCCTCAGGCCAGTGTTTTCTGGCCCGCTCGACATCACCGAGACCACGATGAGCACCGGCATTAAGCGGGTCGAGAGTCAACGCCTGCTTCAACTCTATCTCAGCCTTGTCGTAATCGCCCTTCTCGACCAACACACGTCCCAGGCTGACTCGGTTATCGGCGAGCTGCCCATTAAGATCCACCGCCTGCTTAGCATTTGAGTAAGCAGTCTCCAGCAACTGCTTATCGCGGTTTCCCTGGTACTTCAGCAGGTAGACCAGGCCGAGTCCGGCGTAGGCCGGCGAATAGTTAGGATCTTTGGCGAGCGCGGTTTGAAAGTCCTGCATTGCACCGTTCAGATTTTCATCTTTGTCGTAGCGCTCCAAAAAAGCCGACCCTTGTTGGAACAGTTCGTAGGTACTGGCGCCGGCATCAAGAGGCTTTAAACCGGAGGCCGCACCGGGGCCAGCGACCGCCACCGCGCGCCGTTTGAGAGCGACTGTGGCGACAGCGCCGACTATGACTAAGACTACTAACGCCGCGGCGATGAAAGCTGCTCGCTGGTGCTCTGTCTTCCAGGTCTTGACACGCCAGGCAAGATTGCGGAATGCCCGAGTTGGTGAAGTAGTAACAGCTGCCGAATGCGCAGTCAGCGTCGCGTTTATCTGGCCCAGATCCCGGCAGAGTTCATCGGCGTCCTGCTGGCGAAGCTCCTTTTTCTTGTTCAACGACTTCATCACGGCCGCATCCAGTTCGACAGGAACAGCGGGTCTCAGTCGTCGCGGTGAAGTAGGATTGCTTGCCAGAACGTTGTGCATGATGGCGGCCAATGTTGGACCAGAGAATGCTCTTTGCGCCGTCAACATTTCATAGAGAATGGCACCGAAGGAAAAGAAGTCCGCCCGTTTGTCCGCTGCCTGGCCCAGGGCCTGTTCCGGTGACATATAAGCGGGCGTGCCGATGACTCCACCGGCCATCGTCAGAGCATGAAGCGTGGCCGCCTCAGTATCAATTTCTTCACTTGTATCCTGGAACTGTTTGGCTAATCCGAAGTCCAGCACTTTGATGAGGCCATCCGGTGTGATCTTAATATTTGCTGGCTTGAGGTCTCTATGAATGATGCCCCGTTTGTGAGCGGCTTTAAGAGCATCGGCAATCTGCAACGCCAGGCGCAACGCATCTGCTATCGGTAGTTCCCCTCTCCGTAAATGGTCCTCAAGCGTTTCGCCCTCAACCAGTTCCATAACCAAAACCGGCTTCCCCTGATATTCCTCGACGCCATGGATGGCCGCAATATTTGGATGGTTGAGCGCCGCCAATAATTGCGCTTCTCGTTCGAACCGAGTCAGCCGCTGAGATTCGTTAACCAGCGCGGCCGGTATGAACTTGAGCGCCACCGCGCGATTGAGTTTGAGGTCGCGTGCGCGATAGACCTCGCCCATTGCACCTTCGCCGATCTTCTCGTCGATTTGGTAATGGGAGATAGTCTGGCCGATCAAAGAGGCCTCGCTTTCCGGTTTGGAATTAACTAAAGGAACGACCTGAGGAACGATACCCTTCGCAGTGAGTGGACTCTAGCAGATCGATGTTTAATAAACAATAAAAGACGCCAAGAAGCTATCCGCAGATTTCGCAGATTACACCGATTCAAGAAAACTCAAACCAGAGACCTTTTGTATTCCTGGTTGGCTCCTGCTCCTAAATCAGTTTTCCGCTTCTTGCTAAGTCTGTGTAATCTGCGAAACTTGGGGCTAGCTTGCTGGAGTCAGTTAAGAGTGGCATCTGATTCCGATGGCAATTCAACCCCGTAAGCCAGAACCATCAACCACCGTCCATCGCGTCGCACAAAGACGTCAGTAAAAGCGACGGCACTTTCCTCCGTCTCTCCTTCGGGTGGTCGAGCCTCGGCGACTTGCACGCCGGTCAGCACCGCCGTGTCGCCATATACATTCACTTTCAGTTCTTCGCCACGCAGGGAAATAATTTCAACAGGAAAAGAAGTGATGCTTTCCAGGAACGCAGCCTTATCGGCTTCGGCGCCGAAGTGCGTTCGATAAACAAACTCGTCTGCCAGCATTGGCTCGAGCGCGGCTGTGTCCTTGCCCTTAATGGCCGACATGATGTCGCGCTCGAGTTGCAGGATTTCTGAAGTCAACTCTGCAGCGGAGTTACCTTGATTAGTCATCACGATTAGGAACTGGGGCAGTTTGAGCTATCTCATTTTCATTAGCACCGTGGCTTCAGCCCGGTGACCAGTATGAGCGGCTAGGCGAATGAACCCGTTTAAACGGTAATAATATACTTGACAACTCCACCCTGCCGTGCTAAATTCTCAGCATGGCAACCGAACCAAAAACACTTCAGCAAGCAATCCTCTATTTCTCGAATCCAGATAACTGCCGGGAATACCTGATAGCTCGCCGTTGGCCGAACGGTGTTACGTGCCCGCGCTGTGGCAGCGAGAGCGTCACGGAACAGCCGAAGTATAACCGCTGGCAGTGTGCGAGCCATCACGAGCGCAGACAGTTTACCTTAAAGACGGGGACTATTTTTGAGGACTCCCCGATAGGGCTAGACAAGTGGATGGCGGCCATGTGGATGATCGTCAACTGCAAAAACGGCGTTAGCTCATACGAGATTCACAGAGCAATCGGCGTCACCCAAAAGAGCGCATGGTTTATGAATCATCGCATTCGCCTCGCGCTCGGCATGGAATCATCTGACAAGCTTTCCGGCAAAGTAGAAGTTGACGAAACCTACATCGGTGGTAAGGCGCGGAACATGCACCGCTCGGCACTGGCTAAACGTGTCACTGAGTTTGCTACGCCGTACACTGGCCGCAACCAGAACATCGGCAAGGTTGCCGTCTTGGGCTTGTTAGAGCGCCATGGCGAAGTCCGCACGATGGTTGTCCCGAATACTAAGCGCGGCCCACTTGAGCGCGAAGTCAACAAGCACGTAGAGCAAGGCTCCACGGTCTACAGTGACGCGCTACGCTCTTACAATCGGTTAGGCGAGGACTATATCCATAACGTGATCAATCACGCCGAGACCTACGTTCGTGGCCATATCCATACAAACGGAATCGAGAACTTTTGGAGTCTGTTAAAGCGAACACTTGGCGGCACGTATATCAGCGTTGAGCCATTCCACCTGTTTCGGTATCTCGACGAACAGGCTTTTAGGTTCAACAAGCGCAAGCTCACAGATGGCGAAAGATTCTCCATCGTTGCGAGTCAAGTCGTAGGCAAACGTTTGACGTTGGCCGAAGTGACAGGTAAAACAGATTCACGCCAACCCGCGTAGCCCTGCCGCGCAAACGGCAGGGCAGAGGCAAACGTTCTTTCACCCGTTTTTCTCGGCCTCACGATAAGGAGTAAATCAGTATGGCCAAGACTTCGCCGATTCGCGTTGCCGAACTATTGATCGACGCGGAGAATCCGCGTTTGACTCAACCTAATGTTGGGCAACGCGAAGCTTTGTTGGAGTTTGCGCGCGATCAGGAGAAGAAACTGATCAGATTGGCGCAAGATATTGTCGAGTACAAATTGAACCCGGCTGAGCTTCTAATAGTTATGCCGTTGAAAGATGATCTGGAACGGTATGTAGTTCTGGAAGGGAACCGGAGATTCGCCGCACTCAGGGGATTGGAAAACCCGGACTCGCTGGCCTCTGCGTTGAATCCAGGGTTGTTAAAGGAGCTGCGAGAACTAAGCAAAGCTTATCAAGAGAACCCAATCGAATCCGTTCAGTGTTTGGTGGTAAAAGATCGCGAAGAGGCACGTCATTGGATCGAGTTGAGACACACGGGAACTAACGAAGGCGCAGGGTTGGTGCCCTGGGGTTCGGATGAAGCTGCACGATACAGAGCCCGCACGGCAGGATTTCAGATACATACTCAGGTGCTGAATTTCCTTGAGGATCGCGGTGATTTGACCCCGGAACAACGTCGCAAAGTGCCTGCTTCGAGTTTGCGCCGATTGTTAACGATGAAAGAGGCGAAGGCGAAACTCGGCATTGACTTTAAAGATCGCAAGCTGGCCGTGGTTGGAAACGAAAAGCAGGTAGCAAAGGGACTGCTATACGTCGTCGATGATCTTGCGTCTGGCAACACAAAGACGGACAAGATTTACACCAAGACTCAGCGACTAACTTATATCCGCCGGTTGCCAACATTCATCACGGCAGTTGTTAAAAAAAGTGCCGTCACAACTGCGGGAAGTAAGAAGAAAAAAGCCGCGAAGGTAACGGGGCCGAGAGACGAGCTTATCCCACGCGACTGCGCTTTGAACGTTACGGAACCACGAATCAGAAAGATCGAGATTGAATTGAGGGGTCTCAGTCTTGAAGACTACACCAACGCAGTAAGTGTTCTTTTCAGAGTGTTCATCGAATTGAGCGTCGATGCTTACATTACAGATGTCGGCCTCGCGACCTCAATTGACGCGAAGCTTATGAAAAAGCTTACTGACGTAGCCACCGATCTGCTAGGTCGGCAAAAACTCACGAAGCAGCAGTCAAGACCGATTCAACGCGCGGCAGCAAAAGACTCATTTCTCGCGCCTTCGATCAGCGTGATGAATCAGTATGTTCACAATCCACACTTCTTCCCTGCGCCAAGTGATCTCCGCGCCGCGTGGGATAGCTTGCAACCTTTCTTTACGGCCATTTGGGCACCCTGATAAGCGGCCTCTGGCGGGCTGGCCAAAATCGACTTTGTGTTGGTAGACTTCTCACATGGCCTTCTATACGCCCTTACGTTACCCCGGTGGAAAGCGACGGCTGGCAGCCGTCATCATGCGTCTGTTGGACGCCAACGGCTTAAAGGATGTTCATTACGCGGAGCCTTACGCTGGCGGTGCGGCGGTCGCGCTCGCGCTTCTCATGGAAGAATATGCCTCCGTTATTCACATCAACGATCTGAGCCGCGCTGTCTATGCTTTCTGGTACGCGGTATTAAATGACACTGACGAACTATGCCGCAGGATTGAGCGCGTAGAGATCACAATGGAGGAGTGGCATAGACAACGTGCGGTCTATGAGCAACAGGAGACAGCCGATCTTACTGACTTGGGTTTTGCTACCTTTTTTCTAAACCGCACGAATCGCTCCGGCATTATCGGTGGTGGAGTAATCGGCGGGAAAAACCAAACCGGCGAATGGAAACTTGATGCTCGGTTCAATAAGGCGGAACTTATCAGACGCATTCGCAAGATCGCGAGATACAGAAGCCGGATTAGACTCTACCAGTTAGATGCGTTGGAATTCACGACAACCATTGTCCCGCAGATTGGACCAAGAGCATTTTTATTTTACGACCCGCCGTACATTGAAAAAGGAGCGCAGCTTTATCTCAACGAGTACGAACTGGCGGATCACAAAAGACTGGCCAAAGCAATAATGCGGCTGAAATGTCCGTGGGTTGTTACTTATGATTATGCTGCCGTTCGTCATAACCTTTACGCACGGCGTCGCCGCATCGTTTATACACTCAACTACACCGCCAACAGCCGCTATGAAGGCTCAGAGGCAATGTTTCTATCCAATGGATTAGTGGTGCCGAAACTAACCGAACTTCTCACCGATACCATGCGCGCTCTTCCCTTCAAGTCTCGTCTTCGTCGTCCGGCTCGCTCGTCGCGTCCCGCAAGAATCGCAGCTTAGCAGCCAGTTTCTCAATTCTTGCGAGATGTTCGTCTCGCATGGCTCGCTGATCGTCGCGCAAATCTTTCGGCGCATCCGGGTCAATCTTCTGTTCCGAAATGTTCTTCTTTGAATAAGCAAGCGACTTAAGCAACTCCTCAATATCGCCCCGGTTGAGGGTTCTGTACATGATGTTTACTCTAAACCTTGGAGCCTATCTTGCCAAACCCTTACGTGAGCGACGCCGGATCGGTGTCCGTTCATTCAGTAAGTCTTTGTGTCTGGTTTCTAAAATGTAGCCGAGCTTCTGATAACTCATCTTGAGATTAGCAGCGGCGCGAGTGAGACTACCATCTACCTGAGCAAGCGCACGCTTAATCAATTCGCCCTCGTACCTCAATAGTTCCTGATCGAAGTCTAAAGATTTATTTGCGAGACCTTCCGCAGCTTTCGGCATCAAGCCCGCTTGCACCTTCGCCAGAACCTTGATCGCGGCAGCATTCATTCTCCGCAACAGGTCAGGACTTTGCGAATCCGCAAGCCGTTCATTCGCTCGCTCACAAGCGAGAGCCAAAGTCTGAGGCGAAAGATCGTCCAGTTCCTCAATCATGGTCAGCGTAGCGATACCCGCCAGACTAAGTGCTCCAACTTGTTCCGCAACTTCAATCGCTTTCTGCAAGTTGTACTGTGCCGGTTCCGTCTTGCCGAGTCGCGCCAAAGCGATGCCGCGATGTATGAGCGCATCAACCAAAAGGCATTGTCGCCCGGCTCTTTCAAAGCTACGTCCCGCAAGCCCTGCAACCCTCTCTGCTTCTGCGAATCTTCCTTGCGCGATCATAACTTCCGCTCGCATTTGATCAACTTGCGCGGTTCTTACTTTGTCTCTGAGACTGACCGCCAAGCGCCGGGCATGATCCAGGTATTCGTGCGCTTCCCTGAAACGAGACAGTTGGAGAAGGACGTTGGCGATATTGATCTTCACCATTGCGCGGAAGATGGTATTACGGGTGAGTTTGAATTGATGATCCGCTTGCGTATACTCGCTAACAACCTGTCTTAGTTGTTCTGCTTTGTTCTCTGGCGTCACTTGCGTTCGTAGCAGTATTCCCAGCGTATTGTGATAGTAACCCTTCATCGTATGATGAGCGAGTTTCTTAAACAGCGACGCATTGTCAGCAAGGATTTTCAGGGCCTCGGCATATCGTGAAGATGAACGCTCCGTTATTGCTAGACCTAGCAACGCGTTCGCCCTCGTCTTTCCTTCGGTAGTTAACTTCTTGAGCGCCTCGGTGAACATGATCCGCGCTTCATCAAACGAGCCTTCCCGCCAATAGCAATACGCCAGCTCTGTTCGCGCCTCTGCAACCTTCTTTAAGTCTCCGGCTGACTCATAGAGAGTAATGCTCTCAGTAATCAAATCTCTGGCCCAGCCGTCCGCTTCCTTGATTTCATCTCGACTGCCGATCCATCCGGTCAGTATGCCAACGCAAAGCAAGACTTCAGGAACCACGGTAGGATGCAGGCCGCTTAGGTCTGGCCGTTGGCCCAGACCTTTCCATAAGGGCCGCATTACTTCCTGAGCGCCGTCAAAGTCACCGCTATCTCTTAGTTCCAAAGCCTTCTGACATCTGTCGAGTGCGGTTAAGTGCGGTATGTGGGTTTTTCGTGAGGTTATCTTCATGCGAGGACAGCCTTTCAATCTGAGTGTAAGAGACCATGCGGACGGCACGGATATTAGTCTCACAGCCCAACCCTTGCAAGAAAACTTGTCAGATAGGTCTAATCACTTTGATGTAGAAATTTTTGCATCGCCTTAACACTCAAACCAAATAGGAGAAAAGACCATGAAGCGATTACTAATAACTCTCGCGTTGACGTGCGTTCTCTCAGGCTCAGTATTGGCCGGAGACGTTGATACAGCGGGCGCTCCCGCGCCCGTGCCCGGTGATTTATCGACTAGCGGTGCGCCATCACCCAGCGACGCTCCGGGCGACATGGGGAACGGCTTGGCCCAGATGATTCTCGATCTGTTGTTCTAGTTCCGAAAGAGTCTGCTTAGGTTTGGTTGAACTGCCTTTCGGCAGTAGACCGGAAGTGTGTCTAAAAGCGAAGGGCGTTGCTGTCTCTTACCTCAGCAACGCCCGTTCTTCTTGCGGGTTACTGTCCTCACCCCAGCAACCACGCAGGACAGATACATTCAGCATCCGTCCCAAGGTTACGCAAGGCTAATCCAATGCAAATTATTCGGCAAGGATCGGAGCGATGAGGCTGAGTTCGGAAAGATGCAAGGACTTTTGTAAGGCCGCCTTTTGCTGACACCCAACTCTAAAGGCGCTATGATGGCCACATGAAACCAGAGCCACCGCCAAAGGTCGAAGGCAAAACACCGTGGAAGCGATTAGACAATGCCGTGCGCCACATCTTCACCGTCTCAAAGGAAGATGTTCTGAAAGCAGAAGCGAAGTCAAAACAATCTCGCCAGAAGAAACGATCCAAGCAAAAAGCCATCGCGTAATATAAGCGGACGGCGCTCTGATGCGCGCCGCCGCGTTCAACTCCGACGTTATGGCTTCCCTCCTTGGGGATTGATTTCAGTTAGTCGAAAGGATTAGCTATGAAGACTCAAATAAGACGTCCATTTCTGAACAGTGCGATTTCGCTAGTCGTATTTGCTTTGGTCCTCCTGATGCCTATTACTCTTAAAAGTCAAAATAACAATTCCCCCTCAAATCTGGAGGGCACAGCTTGGAGAGGTCCTGATGTCCCATTCTCAACGTCTCTTGGACCCGCCGTAACCCATGTGTTCTATGGATTTGAAAAAGACGGGAAAATGACTTCGCGAGCGATATCCGGCCATGTCTCACAAGTTCAGGCCATTGGTGAATTTCAAGATCCGATGTTCAATCCGTTCGGTGACAAGAACCCTTACCGCATGAAGCTCTACACTCCGCCGGTGGGCATTGCAGTGGTGGATGTTCCCGGCACGTACAAAGTAGACGGCAATAAACTCCGCATCGATTTTCCTAAATCGTTCGTTAACGCAACCATTCGTGGCAATGAAATGACGGGTGTTGTGACTAATAGAGCCTCTGGCGAAAAGGCCGATTGGAGCGTTAAGAAACTTGAACCCAAGGACCGTGTAGAGCAATAACACGCGCGCATAACAAATCGTTCGACGCGAGCGGCGGGACCCTTGTTTCTCAAGCCGTTGACAAAAATTCTGCCTTGGTCGTCATGGATTAGCGAAGTATATTATTACCGTTTAAACGGTTTGCCGTTTTGTCTGACCCCCTGGATCTCCGGGCTAAAGCCGCGGTGCTAATTAGATAACCACGTGCTACCCAACCGTTCCTCTATTGTCCTGCCCCGGCGCCCGCCGCCTTCGCGCGCTTTTCCATCTCCTCCATCGACACATCTTCCTTATGCGTCGAGACATGCCAGACATGACCGAAAGGATCGATTAGTGAGCCGCTGCGATCGCCGTAGAATTTGTCAATCACAGCTTCCTTGACCGTAGCGCCAGCCTGCACAGCCTGATCGAAAACTGTGTCGACGTTTTCGACGTAGATCATCAGACTCACCGGCGAACCGCCCAGCGACTTCGGACCGTTGTATCCCATCGCAGGATACGCATCAGCGAGCATAATCGGCGAATCGCCAATCTTGATTTCCGCGTGTCCGACCGACCCGTCCGGCCCCGGGAACCGGAAGAGTTCTTTAGCGCCAAAGGCCTGCTTGTAAAACTCGATCGCTTCGCCCGCGCCTTCGATGATCAAATAAGGGGTTACCGAATGATAACCCTCTGGAATTGGTTTGACTGCCATTGTCTATCTCCTTCAACTTCTGAAAATTAAGCTCCTGTGTGACTGCGATTCCTTAAAGGTAATTCTAACGTATCGTCACCAGCGGCAACTCAACAAAGCTCTGTAGTTTAGAATCGCCCGGCTTGTGATAAATCCGCTGGTCAGCTTTCCGGTAATCCCCCGGCTTCGCCCAGAAAATATTAGGTACAAATGTTTGCGGGTTGCGATCGTAGAGCGGGAACCAGCTCGATTGCACCTGCACCATGATCCGGTGGCCCGGCAGAAAGACGTGGTTGGCTGTCGGCAAAGCGAAGCGATAGAGCAGCGGAACGTTTGCGGTGATTGGTTTGGCTTCCGACAGACTTTCGCGATAACGACCACGCAGGATATCAGCGGAAATCATTAACTGATAACCACCAATGTTTGGCTGTGCCGCGACCTCGTCGGGATAAAGATCGATCACCTTAACGACCCAATCAGAGTCAGTTCCGCTTGTGGAGGCGATCAAATTGACGATCGGTTCACCGCTAATCTTCACCGGCGCATTCAAAATGTCAGAAGTAAAGACGGCCACGTCCGGGCGACCTGAGGCTTCGCGCTGATCGTCAACCAGCCAACGCGACCAGCTGGCGCCGTCGATAGGCCGAGCCCGATAAGGCACCGGCCTGGCGGGGTCTGAAATGTATTCGTCGTAAGCCGCCTCACCTGATTTCGCTTCGTCGAAGCTCGCCTTCGAACCGGCGCGAAGATAGAAAGGCATGGGGTGGATTACGCAACCGCTTGCGCAGCCCGCCGGCCAGGCAGACAGCCGTTGCCACTTGTTCGTTCCTGTTTCAAACGCCATCACCGAAGCGATCTCAGCTTTGGGACCGTCCTTAAGATAGTGATCGAGAAACGGCCGCAGGATTTCCTGGCGAAAAGTCAGGGCCGTATCGCTGTTGAACTTAATAGCGCCGAGCGCGCTGCCTTCACGAATTTCCTGACCATGATGCCAGGGACCCAGCACCAGAAAAACCTTGTCGTTGTTGGTGTCCTTTGGCTTGATTGCTTTGTAGACAGCGATGTCGCCGTAGATGTCTTCCTGGTCCCAAAGGCTGTGCACCAGCATCACCGGAACCTTCAGCGGTTGCGCAGCAAGAATTTTGTCGACTGCCTGGTCCTGCCACCAGGCGTCGTAGCTCGGGTGTTCGAGCAGTTTGCGCCAGAAACCAATTTGTTCCAGGCCACGACGGCGACCGAGTTCGCCGGCCGAGCCCGCTTCCATAAACATGTCGTAGTCATCGAAATGGCTCGTCCACCATTTCACGTCGTTAGCGCGGGTCGCCTCCTGATCATAGATGTAGCTCATTCCCTGCTGGCGAAAGGCGCCATTGTGAAACCAGTCGTCGCCGCGCCAGCCATCGACCATTGGATTCATCGGCACAGAAACTTTCAGCGCTGGATGGGGATTGACGAGCGCCATCAGTGGCAAAAAGCCGTCGTAGGAAATTCCGAGGATGCCAACCTTGTCGTTGCTCTCGGAAATGTTTTTGACCAGCCAATCGATCGTGTCATAAGTGTCGGTGGCGTGATCGACCGGAGTCGGGTTCAGCGGCCCATGCAGCGGCCGGTTCATCACGTAATCACCCTCGGAGCCATACTTGCCGCGAATATCCTGAACCACGCGAATGTAACCGCCTTCGACGATCACGTCAGTGGCGTTGTCGTAGCCGTACAGACTTGGGCCTAGATGAGAGCTGTTGGTGTGCGTAGTGAGCTCAGTGGCGTTATAGGGCGTGCGCGTCAGCAGGATTGGCGCGGCCTTAGCACCCTTGGGAACCAGGATAACGGTGTGGAGTTTCACGCCGTCGCGCATCGGGATCATCACCTCACGGCGCACGTAGTCAAACCCGTCATTCGTAGGTTCAATCTTCTCCGGCCTTTCGCTCGGTAAGGTTTGGGTCTGGGCTCTGGTGGGTTTGATAGACAGAACCAGAAGTGCGAGCGTCAGCGATATCAAAGTTAACGTACGAAGACTTCTTGTCATTTGGTTAATTGCCTCCCGGAAATCTGTAGATCGATCGACCAAGCGGCACACTTTACTAGGTAGTGACCCGATTTGAAAACCTCGGTTGCGTCCTCTGTGTTCTCTCTGTGCCTCTGTGGTGAGTTTTTTCCCGAGCAATCCACTATCGCAGACAGAGAGAACACAGCGCGGCGTGGCCGCAACCAAATGAACTGCTGAAAGAAGTCATTCAACCAGCCAGCGAAGCTGGCGGACAGAGTGATAGCCCCAGGCGAGGCAGCCGAGCCTGGGGAAACGCAAACCAAAATCTTCGGAGCCCACGAAGTGGGCGATGGATGAAACTTCAAGGTAGCTCGTGATCGCAACCAGATCTAACTGGCTAAGCGTCTGTCGCCCGCTTCGCGGGCTCAGTTCAGTTTTGGCTCTGACCCCAGGCTCGGCTGCCTCGCCCTGGGGCTAGCACTCTCTTCGCCAGCTTCGCAGGCTCGTTGAATGCTTCCCTTCAACTATCTCCAACTACACAACATTAAAACTCTGCCAAGAAACAAGAAGTTGTCGGTTTGCTTCGCAGAGGACCCACAGAGGAAAGCTAATACGAGGTTACCTTTGCAGTAAGACGCTCAGCTGGGCACAAGTCGTTCGAGAGCAGTGCGAATTGCAGTTGGCATCGGCACAGGTTTTTGTGTCTCGCGATCAACGAAGACATGCACGAAGTAGCCCACGGCTGACGCAAAGTTTTCGCCCTGTTTGAATATGGCCAGCTCGTAACGCACGCTCGAATTGCCAAGCTTGCCGACTCGCATCCCAATCTCAATCGTTCCGGGAAAAGCGAAAGGTCGCAAATACTGACACTGCGACTCCGCTGCGAACGCCACGACCGTACCGGCTGTGATATCGAGGCCGCCTTCCGCGATCAAGTATTCATTGATTGCCGTGTCGAAGAAGGCGTAATAGAGCGCATTGTTGACGTGGCCATAGATATCGTTATCCATCCAGCGTGTCGGCAGGGATGTGTAGTGTGAATACTCTGCCCGGGAGATTTGTGGCTTCTGTGACATGTGTTCACAAAGCAGCGGGGGCAAGCCCGCCTTCCTGACCTGAGAGACTCTCGGAATCTCGGTTGTATCGACCCGAATGTCTTTCAATCGAAGATCAGAAGCTCAAGTTTGCAGTCTCTCAGGTCAGGAAGGTGGGCTTAGCACCCCAGCAGGACTGCCCTGCCGGGGACCCCGCCTCGCCCCCGCTTCTTAGCTTCCGAATTCGATAATCTGCCGCACTGCCAGCCCCTGTGCTAAACGATCAAAGCCAAGGTTGATTTCCTCGAGCCGCAACGTATGCGTGCGCAACTTGTCTACCGGCAGCAGACCCGCTTGATACATCCCAATGAAACGAGGGACGTCGCGGCGCGGAATGCATGATCCCATGTACGATCCTTTGATTGTTCGTTCTTCAGCCGTAATGCTGATCGCCGGAATCGAGAACATCCTGTTCGGGGCCGGCAAGCCGACGGTGATCGTGGTGCCGCCGCATTTGGTCGCTCCATAGGCCTGGATCAAAACCTGTTCATTACCTACGCTCTCAAACGCGTAGTCTGCGCCACCCGCTGTCAATTCCCTGATCGCAGCTAGGGGCTCGTCTCTCTCCACATTGATCAAATGCGTCGCACCTAGCTCGCTTGCAAGCGTCAGTTTGTCGTCAACTCTATCGACGGCGACGATCGTACTTGCGCCGGCGACGCGCGCGCCCATGATGGCGCTCAAACCTACGCCACCCATACCAAACACCGCTACGGAGCTGCCCGGTGTGACGCGGGCTGTATTGACCACTGCACCGACACCTGTAACCACAGCGCAACCGAACAAAGCAGCGGTAGCAAGCTGGACAGAAGCGTCAATTTTTACCAGCGACTCTTGCGCGGCGACGGTAAATTGTGAAAACGCGGAAACACCAAGGTGGTGGTTGACGGCAGCTTTGGAATCGGCAAAATGGCGCGCGCCCGAAAGTAAGGTGCCCGCGATGTTCGCCGCATTGCCTGGCGTGCAGAGTGCGCCCCTCGCCGAAATGCAAAAGTTGCAGCGTCCACAGCAAGCCACCCAACTAAAGACTACGTGATCACCCGGCGCAAACTCCCTAACCTCCGCGCCCACCTCGCGCACGATCCCACTCGCTTCGTGGCCCATCACCATCGGCATCGTGCGCGGGCGCGAGCCGTCTACCACTGAAAGATCGGAGTGACACAAACCAGCGCCGGCGATTTCAACCAGCACTTCGCCCGCTCCCGGCCCGGCGAGCGTGATTTCGTCGATGCGAAGCGGCTGGCTTTCCGAGTAGGGAGCCGGCGAGCCCATTTCATATAAGACCGCGGCTTTGGTTTTCATGCTAGATGTACAAGGCTCTTGTTTTGATTTTAGACGTACAAATCCTTGGCGCTGTGCCACTCGTGCGCCACATTTTTCATTAGCAGCGCATGATCAAATTCGATGCTGCCCGCGGGAAACTTAGTCTCGTCGGAGAAGTAGCTCGACTCGACCTTGCGAACCTCAAGGGGCTCCACCTGCCATTGTTCCGTTTTCAAGTTCAACCCATCCAGCCGGTTTGGATCGTGCGTTACTGAATAGCCAATTGAACCTGCTTCAAAGAATGCGGACGCCTCTGCCAACGACGAAAAAATTGAGTTTCGCGGCAACTCCTTGGCCGTCGCCCCCTCAATCTTTACCGCCACCCTTGAGTCGGTCGATTCAAGCGAGATGCTGATTTCCGACTCTGATTCCCGAACACTAAATGATGACTGATGGTGTTCGCCTGGAAAGATGCGACCGCCCAGCAGGTGGTTGAGTTGAGAGTTGGTGTCGCGCCGTGAAATAAAAACTCCTTCACGCGTGACCCCATCTTCATCCCACAATACTGCCACGCGATGGGCCGCATTCTCGCTATTCAACCCGATGCTTTCGGGAATAAATCTGGGACGGATATGTTCAAGTCGTATCAGACAGATGCCGGCGACCGCATAGCCACGCTGCAGTTTGGGCCTGAAGCGCGGAGGCAATTGCTGCTGCATTACCTGAGGATCAACGCGGAAGTTTGCCAGGATTCGTCTGCGGATTACACCTTGAATAACAGGCAGTTTCATGGCGCACACCGACTAGGAAAACATTGGCAGTTAAAGGCAACCTAGCTCGAAGCGGGCGAGACGCCCGCGGTCCCAGGGAAGAGCTTGAGCGCTTCCTAAGTAGCTTCGGATCCACCCTACTCGGAGATCAATGCCGCTACAGTCGACGCCGGTTCGGGTGTATTTGCTGAAGGGCTTCTGCGAGTGGAAGCAAGATTAACTGGAGGAGCGTTCAAGTCCCAAACGATTCCAAACCACGATAGCGCCTTGAGGGTGTAGTGGGAGACGTCTACTTCCCACCAGTAGAAACCCTGTCGCTCGGATGAAGCGTAGTGGTGATGATTGTTGTGCCAGCCTTCGCCCAGCGTAATCAGCGCCACGAACCAGTTGTTGCGGCTGTTGTCGTCAGTTGCGAAACGGCGCTTGCCAAAAATGTGCGCCAGCGAGTTTACGGTAAAAGTGCCGTGATAAAGGACCACAGTGCTGATGAAGAAAGCCCAAACCAGCATCTGGAATCCCGACGTTCCCAAACCCGGTGCGTATCTCTGCAGCACAGAACCCAACACGAACGCTGAGGCTGCCAAAATGATCGGGGGCAGCGAGTAGTAACGATCGAGAAAGCGCAGTTCAGGATACCTGCTCAGGTTGGCGATCAGCTTCCAGTGCGTCTCCTGGCTGTCCTCGGAAAGGAACCAGCCGAAGTGTGCGCGCCAAAATCTGCGCGTCAGCGGCGAATGGAAATCCTGGTTTGTATCGGCGACGAGATGATGATGGCGGTGATGTGCTGACCACCAAAGGGGACCCTTCTGATACGAGGCTGTTCCGGTGAAGGCGATCAGAAACTGGAAAACTCTGCTGGTGCGGTAGGTGCGATGGGCCAGCAGGCGATGAAAGCCGGCGGTAATTGCAAACATGCGCACCACGTAGAGAGCCAGACAGGTACCCACTGCAACCCAGCTCACGCCGGCCCAGATAACCAGCAAGCATGCCAGATGCATGAAAAGGAATTGCGCGCAGATTGAATGATCGAGTTTCTCGTGATCAAAGCCGCGATTAGAGATTATTGATTCTGACAATTGGAGGACCTGCTCTCAATAAGATTGCTTGCCAACTATGAGGAGCCTGCATCTTACTGCGACTCCAGCTAATACAAATTCTACGACTCCAGCCTGGCATCCATCGTAATCTCCGCCTTTAGGAGTTTGGAAACTGGACAGCCTGCCTTCGCGTTGTTTGCCGCCGTCTCAAATGCCGCGTTGTCCGCGCCGGGCACCTTTGCGGTTACGTCAAGATGGACTTTAGTAATCGCAAACCCACCGTCAGTTTTTTCCAAGCTAACCGAAGCAGTTGTGCGGATGCTCTCTGCCGTCAGCCCAGCCTGACCGAGTTGACCTGAAAGCGCCATTGAGAAACAGCCCGCGTGCGCGGCGGCGATCAACTCCTCCGGATTGGTGCCGATACCATCCTCGAAGCGTGTGCTGAATGAGTATTGCGCGTTTGCGAGGACGCCGCTGTCCGTCGAGATTGTTCCCTTCCCATCTTTAAGGCCGCCATTCCAGACAGCTGAGGCATTGCGTTTCATTTATCCTCCTGTTGGTTAACCGATTAATTCCTTCACCATAGTACAGAATTGCTCATTTTCCCTGTGTAATCTCTGTGTAATCTCTGGGTGTTCGTATTGGAGTTAGCGGGAATTCCGACTTTCAAGGCAAAGTCGGCTCCTCATTGACGCGGAAATCGCGCGAACCGTTAACAGAATTAGGGATCAGTCGCAAACAACCTCACTTCGCCCACTTCCTGGGACGGAGTGATTAGGCCCTCAAACTTCAAGCCGATCTTTTCCAATAACCTGATCGAAGCATCGTTGTCGAGAGACGTAATAGCCACTATCCGCTGGAGTCCAAGCACTTCCCTGCCATACGACATCACGCCCGAGGCTGCTTCAAAGGCATAACCCTGCGACCAGTAGTCCGGCAGAAACGCGAAGCCCACATCCGCGTCGGGCAACGTATCTCGTTTCAGCAGTCCACACATCCCAATCGGAACGCCGGTGTCTTTGAGTTCAACTAAATACAACCCAAAGCCAAATCGTTCGTAGCTTGCGATCGGCCCGGTTTGAATATAACGAACTGCATCCTCCGTGGTTCTAACGCCCTTATCCCCGATGTAACGGAGAAACGAAGGCTGGTTGAGAAGCTCGAGAATAAACTCCGCGTCGTTAGACGAAAGGCGGCGCAGAACCAAACGTTCGGTTTCGAGAATCTTCATAAGCGGTTTTTACTCAGTAGACACACTAGGCGCGTCTGAAGTTTCGATACATCCTCGCCGTCATGTATATCAGCAGTGCAGGAAGCCAGACCCAGATGACTTCACTCAGCAATACTTCCAAGCCTCGTTCACTAAAGAATTGCATGCCAATCGGCGAAACCTCAATCGGCCGGAACGGAAAGAAATAACGTTCGGCGCTGAACGGCGCTAACAGGGCTACACCTCGGCCGCCATTCGTCAGAGCATCAAGCAATGGGTGCGACAGGGTCACCAGTGTGAAGTAGAGAACCAACTGAAGTTTGCCAGGTCCGGTTGCTCGTTTTCCAAACGCGAACATCCCGACAACAAACCCGACAAACAATGCAAACGCGATTGAATGAGTCAGACCGCGATGCCCGAACATACTGTCGTACCTGACACCAAACGCAAATCCGATTGCGTCAGCATCCGGCAACATCGCGCAGGCGGCAGTTAAAACCCAAAACCGTGACGGCATCGGCTCAGTGGTGCAGGCCGTGCCCAGTGCCGAAGCAAAAATCGCATGTGAAAAAATGGAGGGCATGCGTTCAGTCGTGGGTCACTGAAAGACGTTCTCGCGTTTAGCTGTTCGCACCCTCTTTACGCGCAACCGCTTCACACCAGGCGGCGACAAAGAGAGCGCCGGGAAACTTCGCGAACCTTAGCCACGCCTCGCGCATGGCTTGAAGGTCCGATTCGTTCGCCCAACCTCGACTCGTAAACGCATCACTCCAGGTTTCCTCGAGTAGTCCTATAAATACTTGCGCCGCGCTCTGGAGCACATTCGGATTAGAGAGCGTTTCATAAGTAGCTGACAGGTTTAGGTCGCTGAAGCCAGCCTCCAGTAGCAATGCCCCTATCATCCGACCACTCTCCCCGTTGTGGCCGTACTCGGCGCGCAGTCGCCGGTACAGTTCGTCATACTTCGCCATCGCCGGCTCGTTCGGATAAACAATGTCGCCGCCATGATCGAATTCTTTCACGCCAATGACCCCGCCGGGTTTGAGAACGCGATAAGCTTCGCGGAGTCCTCGGGTTGGTGCGCGTAGATTACCAATCAGGGCAGACATAAAAACTGCATCGAAGGAAGAATCCTCAAACGGAAGTTCGTAGATATTGGCGGCTTCGAAGCGGACATTGGTTATATTTCTTTGCGCCGCGGTTTTTGTAGCCAAGGCCATTTGCGTGGGCTCGATATCTGTACCGACCGCTGAGCCCGGCCCGACGATTTCAGCGAAGCCAAGCGTTACTGTACCGGGACCGCAGCCGCAATCGAGAAGTTTCATCCCTGGCTTCAGGTAGGGAAGAAAAAACGCCGCGTGTGTTTGCGCGCTGCGTGCGCCCATCAAAGCGACTGCTGCCGGACCGTAGCCCATCGTGTATTCTTCGCGGTGGTTGGTCATGATGTCCTTATGGTTTTGTTTGATTTCGTAGCCACTTTCACCTCCCTCTTCGCGAGCCGGGGGAGGGTATCGCTTTGCTTGGAGCCCCGTCCGTATTGCCGTCACGAATACTTCGCCGCCAGCTTTTTTATAGTCGTCCGGTTTCGCAAAGTCGCCGGCATGCCGAGTGTCTTCTCCAGTCGTGCTCCCGAAAATTGCGAATCTCTAAAACTGGTGCGGCACAACCAGTAAACTTCACGGCCATGCAGATGAAAGTGATCACTTTTCAGACGCAGCGCAAACAATTTCTGCTGGGCTGCTTCGTTCGGGCTGGCCGGCATGAAACCGATATACAGTGTGTTACCCGGAGTACTGAGGTCTCGCTCGGGAAAAGGTTTGTAATCAGCGATCTCGGCGACCTCCGACGCGGATCGAATGAAGGTCGCCACCGGGTAACCGAGCGTCAGATCCAAAGAAGCCTCTATTTTTCTTTCCAGCGTCCTGGCGGTCCGCGAAGGTGAATCAAATATCACATTGCCGCTGGCGATGAACGTCTCAACATTCGTAAATCCCAGGGCTTCAAACAATCCTCGGAGATAGTCCATCTTCACAGTGTGGCCACCAACGTTGATGGCCCTCAGGAATGCAATGTATTTTGGCATGGCTTTTTGGAGGGAGCGACAGTGATCAAAGCGTACGACTAATTCGACGAAACGTAAGCGTCGTACGCAGCGCGCGCTAACGCAGCGATCAGCTTCTCCTGCGCCTCGGTAGATATTTTGGCTCCGCTGATTAGGACGGCCATCGCCAGGTGACCCTTTCCCTCGGGTAACGTGATGAGCCCAACATCATTTGTGGTGCTATCACCGCTCCCTGTCTTCTCGGCTACCTGGGTGCCGGCGGGCAGGTTCGCACGCAAGCGTCGCTCGCCGCCAGTCCTTGCTCGTTCCATGAATCCGAACAACAACGAGAACTGCGGTGCTTGTAATAGTTCGCCCTTTTGAAGTTTCGCAAGCAATTGTGCCAGGTCAGCTGCCGTGGCTTTGTTCGGTTTGTCTCGGTGCGCCGCGAAATCCCGTGACGAGTACTTGATATCTATATTCGAGAAGCCGAATGCCCGCATCCTCTCGCTGACTCCCGCCGGACCGCCGATCAGTTGCAGCAGCTTATCGCTCGAGGTGTTGTCGCTGCGCACGATCGAAAACTCCAGCAGCTCTGCGACAGTTTTGTCGACCGGCTGGCGCCAAAGATCAGTATTGAACTGCGAACCTGGAGCCACATCAGCGGGCGAAACCCGAACCTTCCTGTCGAGTGAAAGGTTTTTCTTTTCAACTTCCTGGAGGACGGTGATTGCGAGCGGTAATTTATAGACGCTGTATAACGGCAGTTCCTTCTTGCCTTCGAAATCCGCAGTCCGGCCTGACTCAACGTGGACTACTGCGACGCCAATGTCCCCACCTGCATTCTCACATAACGTCTTGAAGCGCTGGGCCAGCGCCGTGTCGGCAGCTTCAGGCCTTTCTGATGAAGACGCGTTTGACGCCATTAGACTCGGCGCCGAAATCGTTGTTGGTCTAGTGCGACTGCAAGCTGAAAGGCCTATTCCCGCTATTACTAATGCAAGAACGCCAATAATACGATGTGCTAATTTCAGAATCTCTGTGCCCCCTTTGTGTGACCTGTGTGTCTGTGGTGAGTAGTTGATTAATCTTTTATTTCTCACAAAGTCACGACCGCTTTTAGCCGCAACCCAATGGGTTCGTTGTAGAAATCATTCACCAGCCTGCGAAGCAGGCGGAGAGAATGCTAGCCCCAGGCGATGGCGAAGCCGAGCCTGGGGACCGAACACAAAACAGGTTCAGCCCACGAAGTGGGCGAGATGAAACTTAAGAAAAAATAGCGTGGACCCATCAAAAATTTCCGACTACCATCTGTCGCCTGCTTTGCAGGCTCTTTGAACTTGGTGGCTGTTACCCCAGGCTCGGCTTCGCCGTCGCCTGGGGCTAGCACTCTCTCCGCCCGCTTCGCAGGCTCGTTGGATGATCACTTTTACAGATATCGATCAGCGCGTCAAAACTCGTCAGCTAGGTTCATTCATGGTTTGATGTTCAACCCATTCATTTTCGCTGCGCCTTCGCTCAGGGCCTGTTTTGCTTCCGCGAAAGTCAGAAGTTGTTGAGCCGCTGCCTCTTCTTCCCAACGGATCGTCCGGTCCTCAATCGCCTCAGTCGAGCCCGTCTCGCGCACCAGGAAAAACTTAACAGCTGCTTCTTTGCCACCTTTAATGAAATCCTGCGTGGACAAGGGTGCGACGATTTCTCCGACGGTGCCTGCTTCTTCTTCAAGTTCTCGCAAGGCCGCGATCTCCGCAGTTTCCCCGGGATCGATATGCCCCTTTGGCAAAACCCAGTTGAGACCATCTGAAGAGGAAATTACGAGATAGAGAACTTGATTGTTGCGCTTGCGAAAGACGACTGCCCCTGCATGTGTTAGTGGTCTGGTCGTCGTCACGAAGCCGCAACCTCTGACGAGCGAAAGCGGTTTGCGGTTCTGGCCCGCGCCTTCACTGCTTCAGTCTCTCGATCTCGCGACGGTGCGTTAGTCACCAAAGAGTGAAGGAGTTCATGCGCTGCCTGCGCCACCTGTTCGACTGCCGCGTTAAAAGCAACCTCGTTGGACTTCGAGGGCTTGGTGAAGCCGCTTAGCTTCCGGACGAATTGCAGCGAAGACGCGCGGATTTCTTCCTCTGTCGCCGGCGGTTTGAAATTGTGCAGAGTCTTAATATTTCGACACATAGTATTTTTACCAACCTCCAATCGGATTCAAAGACAACTATAACGCGAGCCTTCATTGTTCGGCCAACGAGACCAGCGCGGTACCGCTTTCACCCCCTTTCCGCAAGCGGAGAGGGGAAGGGGGGAGCGGAAGGCGGCGTCCGGTGTCCCACCCCAACCCCTCCCCGCTTGCGGGCAGGGGCAAACGATGAGTTCACTATAGATACGCTGTGAAACCCCCCGAAGCTTGACGTCCGGCCATCCCAACTGCTAGTTTATGCATCTATGCAGTTGTTATGCAGTAAAAGCGCATAGCCAATGGCCGTTATGCAGAAGAGTTTAAGACAAAAAAAGCTTCTCAGCTTAATCAAAGCAAAGCCTTTCGCAACCCAGGCCGAGCTGCGCGACTCCCTGGAGCGCGCCGGAGTTCCGGCCACCCAATCGAGCCTGTCGCGAGATATGGAAGAGTTGGGAGTTGTGAAGCATCGCGGTCATTACACGATGCCCAAGGCAAACGGAGCTGCTTCCCGCGGCTTGTTGAGTCTCGACTTCTCCGGCGACAACCTTGTGGTCGCCCGAACTGAACCCGGCCATGCTTCATCTGTGGCGGTGGAGATCGACAGCGCCGCGCTTGATGAAATAGTCGGCACTATCGCCGGCGAAGACACCATCTTCGTGGCTGTTCGTGATCAGAAGGCGCAGCGTTCGGCGATGAAAAGAATTTGGGAGCTGTTTGGATAGAAGGCCGAACTTTGTACTTTGTTCTTTGTACTTAGTTATTCGAGAAGCATAACTTTTTCGGCTGCGGGCGCCGTTGAATAGAAGTCAAAGCACAAAGAACCAAGCTCAAAGTTCAAGGCAAGAATCTAATGGAACATAACAACAAGATCAAGAAGATCATTTTAGCTTACTCCGGCGGGCTCGACACCTCAGTCATGCTTCGTTGGCTGAAGGAGCGATATGCCTGCGAGGTGATCTGCTACTGCGCGGATGTAGGCCAGGGTGAAGAACTAACTGGACTCGAGGAGAAAGCCCTCGCCACGGGTGGCTCAAAACTCTACGTGGAAGATCTGCGCGAAGAGTTCGTCAGAGAATATGTTTGGACAGCAGTTAAGGCCAACGCGATTTACGAGGGCGTGTACCTGCTCGGCACTTCCCTCGCCCGTCCCGTGATTGCCAAACGCCAGATTGAAATTGCACGTCGTGAAGGCGCTGACGCTGTTGCGCATGGCTCGACTGGCAAGGGAAACGATCAGGTGCGATTTGAGCTGACCTACTACGCACTGCAGCCCGATATCAAAGTGATCGCGCCGTGGCGCGAGTGGGAATTCACCGGGCGCAGCGATTTGATCGCTTACGCGAAAACTCATGGGATCCCTATTACGGCCACGACGGCGAAACCATATTCAACTGATCGCAACCTGATGCACGTGTCTTACGAAGGCGGAATCCTGGAAGACCCGTGGGCTGAACCGCCCGAGGATATTTTTCAACTTACGCGCTCGCCTGAAAATGCCAAAGCGGAGGTGGAATACCTCGACGTGTCGTTTGAAAAAGGCGAGCCGGTGGCTATTAACGGGAAGAGCCTCGGCCCCGTTGCCCTGTTGGAAAGTCTAAACAAGTTGGCGGGCGAACACGGCATCGGCCGCGTTGATCTGGTCGAGAACCGTTTCGTAGGCATGAAGTCGCGCGGGGTTTATGAAACACCCGGGGTGACGGTCCTGCAGGTTGCGCATCGGGCGCTGGAATCAATAACTCTCGATCGCGAGGTGATGCACCTGCGCGATTCACTCAGCGTCAAGTTTGCCGAGAGCATTTACTACGGGTTTTGGTTTGCCCCTGAGTTTGAGTTGATGCGCAAGATGGTGAACGAAACCCAAACCAACGTTACCGGGGACGTGCGTCTGAAACTGTTTCGCGGCAACACCATCGTGGTTGGACGCCGCTCGCCGCATTCGCTCTACGACGAAAAGGTCGCGACATTTGAAGCCGACACGGTTTACAACCAGCGAGATGCCGAAGGCTTCATTAAGCTCAACGCGCTGCGTTTGAGATTGAGAGGTGGACAAAACAGCGGGGGCAAGCCGCCCTTCCCCACCCCGAGCTGATCCGTTGGCCACGAAAATTGGTTGAGAGGCATTCAGTCGAAAGAGACGCTTCAGGAAACTGAGTCTCTCAGGTAAGGAAGGCGGGCTTGTCCCCGCTCTGGGAGGTAGCGATGGAAACAACTCTTAAGGTTATAGACGCTGACAAGATCGGCTCAGCCACTTCGCCGCTTAATCTCGGCCGGACGAACGCTATAGTCCCGTCGTCGGAAACCCCGCGCGCGGGCGATGTCGTGGTCGTGCGCGCACTCACTGACAGCGCCACCTATAACATGCTCGAACTACCTACCGGCCGTCTCGCGAAGATCAATCCGGGCGACGTGTTGATAGGCGTCCTCGGCAGGCGACGTGCGTTGAAAGGTTTTGTTGGCGATGTGCCGGGAACGATTAGTGCCGGCGACCAGTTGCACCTGCTAAACATGGGTGGGGTCATCGGAAAGTGCACCGGCCATCACTCTAGTTTGAGCGATGCTATCCAGGTAGAAGTCATCGGCCTCGCCTGCGACGAACAAGGTCGCTTGAGGAATATCGCCGACGCCGCGTTGACGCCGCAGACCAAGCTCGGCGAGACCGCGCCTTTGGTAATAATTGCCGGCACCTGCATGAACAGCGGCAAGACTTACGCTGCTACTGAGCTAATCAAACAGGCAACGCGCGCCGGCATGCGAGTGGCAGCCGCCAAACTCTCCGGAATTGCCTGCCTGCGCGACACGCTTAACATGGCCGACCATGGCGCCATCGCTATCGCGAGTTTCCTCGATTGCGGTTTGCCGTCAACGGTCGGCGCTACGAATCTTTCATCAGTGGCCAAGACTATCATCGCTCGCTTGAACGAGAGTTCGCCTGACCTGATTATCATCGAACTGGGTGACGGACTGCTGGGCGGTTACTCGGTCGAATCGGTTTTTGACGATCTGGAATTGCGCGAAGCGACTGCAGGGCTGGTCTTCTGCGCCTCGGATTATGTAGGCGCCTGGGGCGGCATTGAGCTCTTGCGCCGGCGCGGAATTGAGATAGACGTGATTGCCGGCTCAGTTACTGACTCGCAAATGGGCGAAGATTTTATTGAGAAGGAGTTTGGCGTACCGGCGGCGAATGCCAGGCGGAATGGGGAGAGGTTGTTTGAACTTCTCGCTCCGAAAGTTTCGAGTTTCGAGTTTCGAGTTCGGACTCAAAGACTTCGCACACCGAGAATTCTGAGCAAAACGCAATCGAGGTGGAAGGCCTTTTAGTCTAGTGAACTCGAAACTCGAAACAAGAAACTCGAAACTACGCGTCGCGATTTACGGCGGTTCAGGCTACGGCGGATCAGAATTGCTACGCATTCTGCTGTTCCACCCTGACGTTGAAATCGCTTTTGTCACCGCAAATGAACAGGCCGGCAAAGCTGTCAGTGAAGTTCATCGAAACCTTTACGGCTTGACTGGTCTTCACTTCAGGACCGCTCCCGAAGACGCGGCTGAAGTTAGCAGCCTCGATTGTGTCTTCCTCGCGTTGCCGCATGGACAGGCAATGCAAGTTGTGCCAGGCCTGCCCGAGAAAGTGAAAGCGATTGACTTGTCAGGAGACTTTCGGCTTCGTGACCAGGAGATTTTTGAGCAACACTACGGTCGCGCACACACGGCGATGCCATTGCAAAGTGAATTTGTCTACGGCTTGACCGAAACAAATCGCGAGGCGATTAAGTGTGCGCGACTGATCGCAAATCCCGGCTGCTTTGCGACGGCCACGCTGCTCGGGCTCGCGCCACTGGTTGCTAGCGGACTTGTTAACGGACGTGTGATCGTGGATGCCAAGACCGGTTCATCCGGCTCGGGCGCAAAAGCTGCCGCTAACACGCATCATCCGCAGCGCACGAACTCCTTCTACGCTTACAAGCCGTTCACACATCAACATCTGCCGGAGATCGAACAGGAACTTGGAAACGTCGGCGACTGGAACAGCGAGTTGACCTTCATGACACATTCGCTTCCCGTTTCGCGAGGCATCTTCTCCTCCATTTACCTTGAGGCGAAAGAAAGTCTGACTGAGGCGCAACTACATTCGATCTTCAAAGACTTTTATCGTGAGTCATTTTTTGTCCGACTGGTAAAGGGCTCACCTGATATTAACTGGGTAAAGACCACTAATTTTTGCGACCTCGGATTTGCAAGTCGCGGGCGGCAGGTAGTGGTTTTCTCCGCGCTAGACAATTTGGTAAAGGGCGCGGCCGGCCAGGCAGTCCAGAATATGAATCTGATGTTTGGTCTGGATGAAAAGACGGGGTTGATGCTGGTGGGCTCGAATCCATGAGCGACAAAGAAGTCCAACCGGCGCCAGTTAAACCAGTGGCCACGCTTGCCGATCTTGAAAAGATCGATATTCGCGTCGGCACCATACTGGCGGTCGAAGAGGTGAGCGGGTCAGATAAACTCGTACGTTTGATTGTTGACTTCGGCGATCATCAGAGAAACATTCTGGCCGGCATGAAACAGGAGCGAGCTGACCCAGGATCAATAAGAGGCCAACAAGCGCTTTTCGTTGTGAACCTTGAACCTCGGAAAATAATGGGCGAAACGTCGGAAGGAATGCTGTTCGACATTGGTTACGCAGACGGTGTACAGCCGGTACTCGCGGTGCCGGAAAGTGTTGTCCCGAATGGAACGAGAGTCGGATGAAACCACAGACCAACCAAAAGCAAACCACTTTTACAGACGTTGCGGCGCTTGAAGAGCGTTACCAACTGGCGACGTACAAAAAAATGTCGATCGTCGCCGAACGTGGCGAAGGTGTTTGGATCTACACGAGCGACGGCGAGAAGTATTTGGATCTCTACGGCGGGCACGCGGTGGCCGGTACGGGTCATTCACATCCGCATGTAGTCGCCGCCATCCAGGCCCAAGCCGAGAAGCTTTTGTTCTATTCCAATCTCGTTTACTCGAGGGCGCGCGCTGAGGCTGCCGAGAAATTGGTTTCAGTTGCGCCGGTTGAACTGACCAAAGCTTTCTTTTGCAATTCCGGAACAGAAGCAAATGAAAACGCGATGCGCATGGCCCGCATGGCGACCGGACGGCAGAACGTCATCACCTTCTCCGGCGGATTTCACGGGCGCACCGCCGACTCTATCAGCGCAACCTTTTTGGGAAAATATCGCGAGATCGGCAAGCCAAATGTTCCCGGCCACATCGAAGCAGAGTTTGGCGACATCGAATCGGCGCGAGCCGTTGCGGATGAAAGTGTAGCGACCATCATGCTCGAACCGATTCAGTCGATGGCCGGCGTTCGCATGGCGAGTGCGGATTACTATCAGGCGCTACGCGAACTTTGCGACGAGCGCGGCATCGTTTTGATCTACGACGAAGTTCAGACCGGCGTCGGACGCACCGGTGATTGGTTCTTCGCCGGCAGCGAAGCGGGATCTAAGGTCGTGCCGGACATCATCACGCTGGCGAAAGCGCTGGGCAGCGGCATTCCTGTAGGCGCCTGCCTGGTTACAGAAAAGATTAGCGCCAGCATCAAGGAAAACGATCTGGGGACGACCTTTGGCGGGGGGATGATCGCAATGGCAGCGGTGACTGCAACTCTTGAAGCGATCGAAAACGACGGGCTGCTAGCAAACGTGAAAACTACTGAAGCGTATTTGCGTCAGAGGCTGGCAGAAGTTCCCGGGCTTGCAGCCGTTCGCGGGCGCGGGTTTCTGCTGGGCATCGAGTTTCGCACGCCGGCGGCGCCGGTTCATGAAGCGTTGCTCGATCGTAAGATAATCACCGGCACGTCGAGCGATCCGAAGGTGTTGAGACTGCTACCACCATTGTGCCTGAGTAACAATCAAGTCGATCTTTTTGTCGAAGCCCTGCTGGCAATAACGGCAAAGCCTTAGGAGGGATGAGTGGATTACAGTTGGTTTGATCTGGTCGGCAATATCGGCGTGCTGCTGATGGTGATTGCTTACCTGCTCTTGCAACTCGAGAAGCTGTCGAGCTCGGCCTTGAGTTATCTGCTATTGAACGCGGTTGGCGCGATGCTCGTTATGATCTCGCTGATGTTTCGTTTCAACCTTTCGGCGTTTTTAATGGAAGCGTTCTGGTTGCTGATCAGTTTGTACGGACTGGCCAAGCCGCTGTTATCCCGGCGCGCTGTTTAGCGTCAAGCAGTTCATGCTATGAGAAATTTCTTAACAACGGGTGACTACTCACGTGATGAGCTGAACGGCCTGATAGATTCGGCGTTGCAGTTCAAGCGTGGGAAAGATCACGCCCGCCCGCTCGCGGGGAAATCTGTCGCCCTGGTGTTCTTTAATCCCAGCCTGCGCACGCGCGCGTCGATGCAGGTTGGTATCTATGATCTCGGCGGAAATCCGGTTGTGCTCGAACCGGGAGGAACCAGTTGGACGTTGGAACATCGCGATGGCGTCGTTATGGACGGTGATAAGACTGAGCATGTCGCGGAGTTTGTTCGGGTGCTGGCGCGTTATTGTTCGGCAATCGGCGTGCGCACCTTTGCGGCGCTCAAAAACTGGGAAGAAGAACGAAACGATCCGGTGCTCTCAGCCTTTGCCAGGTATTCCAAAGTGCCCTTAATCAATCTCGAATCAGCAATGCATCATCCCTGCCAGGCGTTGGCAGACATGATGACGATTCGCGAAAAATTTGGCGCTGATCGAAAACGGGTTGTGTTGACGTGGGCCTGGCACCCGAAGCCTTTGCCGATGGCGGTGCCGAATAGTTTTGCGTTGGCTGCCGCGCAAATGGGACATGACCTGGTAATTGCGCAGCCGGAGGGTTACGAGCTTGATGACGGCCTGATGGCCGGCATTCGGGAGCAGGCGGCAGGAGCAGGCGGCACGGTTGAAGTTACCAACAGTATTGATGGCGCGTTTGCAGGCGCGGATGTTATCTATGCGAAGAGCTGGGGGTCGAAAAACTTTTACGGCACGCCTGAAAGTGACATTGAGCAGCGCGCTCAATATCGCGCACAGTGGATTGTCGACGAGCAAAAGATGGCGCGCACGAACGGCGGGATCTTCATGCACTGCCTGCCAGTACGACGAAATGTGATTGTTACTGACGGCGTCATCGATTCACCCGCTGCGGTAGTAATCGACGAAGCTGAGAACAGGCTGCATGCGCAGAAAGCGATCTTGACAAGTTTGCTCGGAAAAGAAAATTAGCCGCGGATGAACGCAGATAATCGCAGATATGATTGAACCGGGTTTGAAATACTGCTTTGTTCCTGATTCGCGTGTATCCGCGTTAATCCGCGGCCAATTATTTTCCGGTTCCTTGGGCACGAAGAAATGACTAACACAAACCAAGTCGGCGATCAGTTGCGGCTCGACCTTCTGCGCGAGGCGCTGCCATACATTCAGCGCTTCCAGGGGCAGACCTTTGTCGTCAAGCTTTCGGGGAAAGCCACGGAAAACCGTGAAAACCTGAGCTCGCTAGCGGAAGAGTTGGCCCTACTGCATCAGGTTGGCATACGCATCTGCGTCATCCACGGAGGCGGCAAACAATTGAGCGAGCTCGCCAAGCGGATGGGCATCGAGCAAACGATCATCGAAGGCCGGCGCGTCACTGACGATGCAACCTTGGAGATGGCCAAGATGGTTTTCGCGGGGAAGATCAACACTGACATTCTTTCGGCCCTGCGCAATCGTGGCATTGAAGCCGTCGGGCTATCAGGCGTTGACGGTAATATTGTTCATGCTGAGCGGCGGCCGCCGAAAGAGATTTTGAATCGCGAAACCGGCGAACGCTCACAAGTAGACTTTGGTCTCGTTGGCGACGTCGTAAAGATCAATGCGCGCCTGCTGACGGTACTGCTCGATCAGGGTTACCTGCCGGTCATCTCTTCGCTGGGCGCAGACGCGGAAGGTACGGTCTTCAACATAAATGCCGACACCATAGCCGCGGAAATTGCCGCACAGTTGAAAGCGGAAAAGTTAATCCTGCTTTCAGATGTGGATGGGCTTTATCTGCGGGCCGGTGAGCCGGAAACTAAACTATCGCGACTCACCGCGGACGAAGCGGAAGCGATGATAAACGATGGCACGGCCACCGGCGGAATGATTCCCAAGCTTCAGAGTATCGTTCAACTTCTAAGCCGAGGCGTTCACAGTGCTCATATACTCAGCGGCACGACGCGCAACGCATTGCTCAGCGAAGTCTTCACTGACAGCGGCACGGGCACGATGATCGTGGCGTTAGATCTCATCGCTCGACGCTAAAACGTTCAACTGCTCCACTCGGCAAAAAAATTGACAGCGATTTCACTCGAAACTAGAATCGCCTCGCTATTGTTCGACTCCCACTCCGAGGTCACGAAACACCATGCCTCACTCAGAAGTAAATAGAAAATTTCTTAAGCTCGCGGTAGCCACGGCCCTTCTGCTTTTAGTCTCAGTGCTGCCCACAAATCCGGCGAAAGCCGGTGATCCTGAATATGTCGGCACTCTTGATGGTCAGCTGGTACCGAATACCGACGGCCTCGATCAAATTATCTTTCGCCCGCTGCGAGATCTCTCCAAAGTTAAGTTTGCGACTCCGCTTGAGTCGGGGGCCAATATCACGGCTGGTCGTCTATACGATCCGCTTCGCGACAAGTCTGCAATATTGACGCTGCTGGTCGAAGCAGAAGACGAAGCACCGGTTCTCTATGCCGACATCGACCTCGACGGGACGATGGCCGACAGCGAAAAGTTTTCATTCGACCATGACGAAGACGGCAATCCCTATATTTTCCAGACCACCATCGAGCTTCCCTTCAAGAATGCCTTATTCAAGTCTTATCCAATATTCGTTCAATACTACAAAGACGTGCATTGGGACGAAATGAAGGAAGACGAAAAACTGTTGTTACAGTCGAAAGAAGCTTTTGCCAAAGGCAAAGTGGATCTTAAGGGCAAAGCTACGATGGTTGAATATGGTTTCAACGCGCAATCAAAGAAGATTACGTTGAGCAACGGCTGGTTGGGGGTCGACAGCGATGGTGACAATACAATCGACCTCGATCACTTTTCGCCGGAGGCAGCCGAGGCACACGAAGAGACGGTTGTGTTTCGGGTGGGCAACCAATACTTTTCCACCAAGAAGGTAGACCTTGAAAAAAACCTGATCGTAATGCGCGAGCATTCGGCCTCTGACTATAAGCGCGTCGAACTGGTGATGGGAGCGGAGTTGCCGGACTTCACCTTTTCCGACTTTGACGGCAAGAAACGAAAACTTTCGGAGTTTCGCGGTAAGTATGTGCTAGTCGATTTTTGGGCCATGTGGTGCGGGCCGTGTCGACGGGAATTGGCTTATCAAAGAGTGGCCTATTCGCGTTTCCAGGCGCGTGGTTTCGAGATTCTGGGTATGAACAACGATCCGGATTATTCTCAAATCAAACCGTTCCTCAGGAAAAATGGCATGGGCTGGCCACAGGCCACGAACGATAGTATCGAGCAACTGCAGGTGCGTTACCGCATTCATTCCTTCCCCACCACGCTACTAATCGATCCGGACGCCAGGATCATTTCGCTTGGTCAAACAAGAAAGAAGCAACCCGGCCTGCGCGGCCAGGACTTGCTGAAGTCGCTCGATCGGTTGCTGCCACCCTAGACGCTCACATACTAAACTCGTCCAATTGAATTAGATGCCCGACGGATCGGAATCCAGAACTGAGCAATTGAACACTCATCGATACTCGGACAAAATCAGAACTGGGAGCGATAGCGACCAGCCAAAGAATCCACCTCAAAAGTTTGGGCGTTGAGTACAGCTTAGACGGCAGTTCTTTGTCAGTTGCGATTTTGGCTGGTCGCTGCCGCTCCCAGTTCTGATTTTGCGTGGCCGAAGTTGAATCGTCGTTTGTCTGGTCAATTCCGCGTTTGTTGGTCCTCGTTATGCCTATGCATCTGCCGAATCATTTCACAGCCGGTGGTGGCGGAGCGGTAAACTGAGCCAGGTCGCTCAAGCCGAGACTCTGTTCGATCTCAGCCATCTGTTTCAAAGCACTCTCAAAACCGTCTTCACCAAATTGTTCGTGCTCGATTTCTTCAAACTTGTCATTCATCTCATCCAGGGCGTCGGCGGTGAGGGTTTCCTTCCACGCTGGGAAGACGACGGTGTCTTCGATGGCGGCATGATGCTCATACATTCGCACCAGGTCTTCCAACGCCGCGGCAAATGTTTTGATATCAACGGCGGCAAGCCTGGGTCCAGCGGTGGCGGCGATAATGAAGTCGGTTATTTCACGCCCGCGTTGATGTTGAGCTACAAGCACGTCGGCATAACCACCGGCGGCACCATCGGCTTTCTTTACCGCCGGGAAAATGTAGACCTCCTCCAGTTTCTTTTCGTGATACTCCTCGCCGAAAGCGCGAAACAGTTTGGCAGTTTTCTGAAGCGGCTCCGGCGGCACGCTGGCCCCGGCGCGCAACTTCATCGCACTTTCCTGATAGACCAGGAGCGCCCGACGGAGCACGCCGTGTTCACGCATCAAGTCTTCAGTGGCAGTCACCTCCACTTCCTCGTCGTCTCTTCTGGCTTCATTGGCTGTGGTTGGCGCAGTCTGCTTGCATCCGATCAAGATGGCCCCGGCGCCAAGACTCGAGAATCCGGCCAACCACTCTCTTCTGTTTATTTCCATCATAGTTCTCCTGCTGGGATTTATTCTCAAAATATCATGGCCCTTCGTTTACAACCTTTGCTCTTGGTCTTCTTTTGGACGTAGACTAAGCATTCCACTATACAACTTTTTTGCGGCAGCTTTTGCCGTCCTCGGGGACGAGTGTGGACAACCAATCAATCGCGCGAAGGTTTTATCGGCTGGCTGCGCTAATGGACATTCGCGGCGACGATCCGTTCCGGCTGCGTTCATATCGCAACGCGGCCGAAGCCATTGAAACCTGGCCGACGCCGATGCAGAAGATTGCTGCCGAAGACGGTATCGCCGGCTTGCAGTCAGTTCCCGGTGTCGGTAAAGCGATTGCTGGGAAAATTCTGGAGCTTCTCGATCGCGGCACCTTCGACGCCTGGGAACGGATCATCAAGGAAACGCCTGAAGGGGTGCTCGACTTGTTGGATATTCCGGGCATTGGACCAAAGACTGCCGCGATGCTGCATCAGAAATATAAAGTGTCTTCCCTTGAAGGGCTGAAAGAATTTGTGGCCGGCGGTGGACTTGAGATGGTCGAAGGAATTGGACCGAAGACAGCTGAGCGAATTAAGGAGAGCTTGACGTAAACTTGAGGAAGCTCTCTCAAGTAGAACTTGAGTACCGCGAAGCGGTTATGTAACTTAAGCGGTGGGAATCGGTGCAATGTCAGGTTCGATTTGCGCACCAGACGCAACGCCCGTCGGGGTTGTACTTCTTAACAACGCGGTCCCGGGGTAGCCGCGCGGCGCGGCAACCCTGGGCTAACTTACATAACCGCTTCGCGGTACTGAACAACTTGAATTTCATTCGAGGGACTATGATCAAAAAAATTAAGCGTCGTGAATTTATTCGCACCAGCGCCGCCGCCGGCCTGACCCTGGCCGGCACAAAAGCGTCAGTGCTGCAGTTCCCTAACATCATTGTCCAGGGCGCTGTGAAACCGATCGTCGTTTCATCAGCCAATGGTAATAAGTTCAAGCACGACGGAAACGTGACGGCCGTGCAAAAGGCCTTCACGATGATCACGCAGGGCGCGGACGTGCTTGATGCCGTCATTGCCGGCGTGAACATCGTGGAGCTCGATCCGCTTGACGATAGCGTTGGCTACGGCGGGCTGCCGAATGCGGAAGGCGTCGTCCAGCTCGACTCCTCCTGCATGCATGGACCAAAGAAACGTGCCGGCGCAGTCGGGGCACTCGAGGGCGTGCGCACTCCGTCGCTCGTGGCCAAGGCCGTTCTGGAAACTACCGATCACCATCTCCTGGTCGGCAAGGGCGCGCAGGACTTTGCCCGCAACATGGGTTTCAAGATCGAAGACGATCTAAATACGGATCATTCGCGAGAGCTATGGCTCGAGTGGAAGCGTAGAACTGATCCCTCGCATTACCTCGATCCGAAAGCACGCGCGGAGGTTTGGCGTCGTGAAGGGTTGAAGATGGTGGAAGAAGGCCTGGTTGATCGCGAACACTACTACGGCACGATCAACTGCGACGGCATCAATGCGAAAGGCGAAATTTGCGGCGTGACTACCACCAGCGGGTTGTCCTGGAAAATTCCGGGACGACTGGGTGATTCGCCGATTCTGGGCGCCGGTCTTTATGTTGACGGCGCCGTCGGCGCTGCCGGCTCGACCGGACGCGGCGAGGCGAATCTTTACAACCTCTGTTCGTTTTTGATTGTTGAAGAGATGCGTCACGGAAAGCATCCGAAAGACGCCGGCATGGAAGCGTTGCGTCGCATCAAGGCGAATACCGTCGAGAAGCGTCTGCTGAATAGCAAAGGCAATCCAAACTTCGGCATCAACTTTTACATCATTAACGCGAAGGGTGAGTTTGCCGGAGTGACTATGTATCCCGGCCCGCAATTCGCGATCTGCAACGAAGCCGGTCCGCAGACACTGCCTTGTGATGCGTTATTGCAGGGAAAGTCGACTGATTAATCTGCAAAAGTTTGCAACAGATTCAGAGTCCAGATGTCCTCACATTTGCAAAACTTAGCTGGCCTGCAAAAGCGAAGCAGTATTGCCCGGCTGCGTCTGCTCGCCATCGGTTTGACTGCTCTCTTCTGCCTGACCGGATGTGGTAAAGACATTTTCAAAACACTCGGTGAATTAGCTACCCTCCGAAACGAGTTGATTACAGAATTTCACGAACAGAACATAGATGTAACGCTCCAGAACTCAAACAATCTCGCGGTTACTTTTGTTAATTCACCGCTCAATACAAAGCCCGATCAACTATTTAGACGCGCTCAGGAGACTGCGACCTTTATCAAGCGTCATTACGCGGGCATTGATCGACTTGAAAGTATCCTGGTCAGATTTTTCAAGCAGGAGAAGCGCATGCTCGTGGTCGACTATACCGAGGAACTCGATAGTTTTGTGTTTGGCAAGGACGCGGTCCTGATTGGAGCGCCGCCCGAATTGGGGCCGAACGCGTTCAAAGACGTGGATGATGTGAGCGTCAACTACAATCCGTCTCGCAACGAGAGCGAGGTCCAGATTGTGCGGTTGGATCTTGAAGGCAACACCGACAAGGGAGTGGTTTTGTCACCCCATTTCAAAGTGCGCGGAGATGCGAGCATTGCCGGTCACACAATTGGAATACCGTCCGCGGTAATTTTCAATTTCGCCTCGTTCGCCCCGGAAAAAATTTTTAAAGACGATCCTGCATTAAAAATTGTCGCTGATGGTCTTACCGTCTTTAACGACAAAGCCCACAATATGAGCACGACGACAGCAGGCGGTAATGAGTTTTTGGTTCAGGCAATTCCTCTGGAGCAGTTCCTCAAAATGACAGCCGCGAGAACAGTGATTCTGACTTTAGGAAGCAAGGAGTTTTTGCTGAGCGAGAGTCAACAGCGGGCCTTGCGCGATATGGCTGAGTACGCTAATTCGGGACGGAAACGCTAGCCAGGCTTGACTACAAGACTAACTACGCGATGAAACGTTTTCACCTGTTAGTTGGATTAATGGTTGTGGTTATCTTTCTCCTCACGGGCCAGTATATGGAGTACGTTCACAATCGGCTAGGGACAGTCTTGCACGCGTTGGCTCTACTAAAGCAAAAGGGCTCATGAAAGTCAGAACGGCGGGGGCAAGCCCACCTTCCCGACCTCGAGATTACTTAAGTTGACTCGTCACTCTTTACGAAAAGGCTTTCAACACGAAAAGGCTTTCAACGCAGCAGGTATGCGCGAATTGGAGAGTCTCTAAGGTTGGGAAGGTGGGCTTGCCCCCGCTAATACGTTACCTGGCGCCACTGGCGCTGAGTAAACGTGTTTCCGCCTGGCGCTTCACGATTACGAGCGTAATGTCGTCAGCGGCTTGTGTGCCTTGTGAGAATTTAGTCAACGCCGATTCGATGCGATCGCGAATTCCCGCGGCTGATGAATCAACGTTCCGCGATACCACTTCATAGAGCCGGGTGGGACCAAACTCCTCGCCACTCGGGCTCGCCGCTTCAGTTACACCATCGGAATAAATCACCAGCACGTCGCCCCGCTGCAACGTAGTTCGACCTTCGCGGTATTCGGCGTTGGCCTTAATACCCAGAGGCAGACCACCCGAAGCCAACTGCTCGACAGTTCCCGCGGCATGAACAATCAGCGGCGGGTTGTGGCCCGCGTTTAAGAATGATAGCGCGCCCGATTCGGGGTCAAGCTCCGCATAGAACAGTGTGACGAAGCGATTAGAGGGTATGTTGTCAGCCAGGTAGCGATTAACAGCTGAAATGGTTTCGACCAGCGAATCATGCGAACCCGTCTGGGCATGGATTGACGCATGGAGCGACGACATCAGTAGTGCGGCGGCGGTTCCTTTGCCGGAAACGTCGCCCAACGCGATAACCAAACGGCCATCCTCACGCTGAATAAAATCGTAGTAGTCGCCGCCGATTTCGTAGCAAGGGAAGCTGATGCCCTGGAATTCATAACCGGTAACCACCGGTGGCGCTGTCGGTTGGAAGCGTTGCTGAATTTCCATTGCCAGTTGCAGCTCACGCTCCAGTCGCTCCTGTTGGAATCGGGCCTCGACCAGTCGTGCGTTCTCGACGCGAATAGCCGCAACCGAAGCCAGAGTGGTCAACACCTTAAGATGGTCTTCAGTAAACCTGCCCTCCGCGATCGGCGAATCGGCATAGATGATCCCGAAAACTTTTTCCGAAACTCCCAGCGGAACAGCGAGCACGGATCTAACTCCCTGCAGCACAACGGTGCCGCTGGCAAAGCGCGGGTCGTGTTGCGCATCCGAGGTCAGCACTGACTTGCCACGGATAACAACTTCGTCCATTACGTTGCGGCTGACGCGAATCTCACCTATAGCACCCACGCGATCGCGCAAACGCGCGACGGCCACTTTCATTTCTTCACTGTGCTCATCACGCATCATGAGCAAACAGCGATCGGCTGGAACCGCCTCGAATACCAGGGAGACGATTTGTTCCAGCGTCTGCTCCAGCGTTGAAGAACTGAGCAGCGTGACACCCACTTTGCTGATCAAGGCAAGCAGGTCGCCTTCGCGGGCCACACGCGCGACCTCGCTGATATCAGGTTTGCTGCGCGCACCTTCAATCGCTTCGAGTAAACCGGAAGTGGTTCGGTCACCGGAAGCGAGAGCGATAGTTGCTTCCGGCAGCGAGGTGGAGGAATTATCCGTAATCATCGTGGCGCCCATACTCGAGTGATAGGTGCCATCGTCAAAAACTATTTCCGTTTCGCCGATCTGGATACGACCGCCTGCGGTTAAGGGAACCGTGCCGTCAACGGCGCCGCCGTTGTAAAGCGTGCCGTTGGCGGAACCCAGATCCTGAAGGAAATACTCTTCACCCTCACGGCGCACTTCGGCGTGCACTCGCGACGCGAAGGGGTCGGGGATACACAAATCGTTGCGCGCAGATCTGCCGAGGGTGATTCGCAGGCGTCCCAGGGGAAACCGGTCGGGGGCACGATCGGGATATTTCACTATTAGCTCAGGCATTTTTGTCTTGTTACGCTTGTCTTTGTGGCTTTCAGTTTTTTGTGGTTTTTGTTTTGCGTTTTCCGTCTTCTTAGATTTGAGATCGGCCGGAAACAGCTATTGCCGGTCCCTGACGCACCACGACCGTGCCGGCGATTAAGTCGTGTAAACCACGTCCGCGCGAAGTAAAGGCAATGATTAGAAATCCCAGACCCAACGTAATGAATGAAAGTGGATAGCCGACGAAATGTCTTAGCAGAGCTCGTCCGATGCCAATCTCCGAACCGTCCTGCTGCAGTATGCGCAGCCCGGCAGCCCACTTGCCAATCGTGAAGCCTGTCAGTCCGGGAAGGACTCCGAGATTTAAACCCGCCACCACAATCGCCACCACGACGCCGGCAGTTTCGCTTGAATTTCCCCAGGAACGCGCGCCCCCACCAAGCATCCGGCTGACGAGTGTACTAACGGCCAGAATTGCTACCAGCGCGATGTAGTCGATCAGGATCGCGCCACAGCGCAAAGGAAAAGGCGCGCGAAATCTGGCGAAACCCTGAGTTGTTGCGGACGACTTAACCCTGGCTCGGGGTGGTGCTGTTTCAACTCTTGCGGTCATTAATGTCTTTCGAAAGCGGAATTTGGTCTTGGGACTTTGGCCCTTTGGTCTTTGATTTTTGTACTTTGAACTTTGTACTTTGCACTTTGATTTTCGTTAGCGGCAGATACCTGAAGAACAGAGTACAAAGTTCAAAGTACAAAGTACAAAAATCAAAGACCCAAGGCCTATCCTATCCCAGCAAAAAGTGCAGCGTTGTCTCACCAAGGCGGATCTTGTCACCGCTGTCCAGAACTCGTGGTTGGCGCGGCGCGAGTCTGACGGAATCGTTAATCACGGTGCCGTTGACTGAACCCAGGTCTTCGACGAGAAACGTTTCCCCCTCGCGCCAGATCCGGGCGTGGCGGCGCGAGACTTTGGTTTCGGGATCGAATCGCGATAGGTCGATCTCGGGAAAGACGTTTGAGTGCGGATCAGTGCGGCCGAGCAGGTTGTTGTCTTTCTGTAGCACGAAAGACGCATCCAGCTCGGTTGTTCCAGCAACGACCAATTTAGCGGTTGGCCGCGCCGCTCTTAATGTCGCACTTGATCCCAAACCGGCCATAGGCTGACGCGCACCGCAGTGGGCACAGAAAACGTCGTCAGCCGCGATTCGTCCGCCACAAAAGCCGCAATAGACCGTTTGCACTTGAACGGTCTCGCCGCCGATCTGTGTGGAAGCGGCGCCGAAAGTCAGCTGCCCGGCATTCATTTTTTCCAGATGAATCGCGAGCGCATCGCGCATCGCGCCGGCAGAATGAAATCGATCCTCGGGTTTGTATTCGACCGAGCGCATTAGAATCTGTTCCATCTCGCTCGATATTGAAGGCGCTATCTGTCGCGGCCGCGGATTCTTCTGGAAGTCGAAAATCAGAAGCGGATTGTCCTGGGGGTCCGAACCGGTTAGCAGATGAAACAAGGTGGCGCCCAAACTGTAGACGTCCGAACGCGGCTCAACGCGGCCGCCAAAAAGTTCAGGCGGCGCGTAACCCATGGTGCCCACCGCGGTCACGCCCTTCTCTTCCCGCTTTACCCAGCGCGCGATCCCAAAGTCGATCAGCATTACCCGGCCGCTGTTGCCATCGATCATCAGGTTTGCCGGTTTGAGATCGCGATAGATGATGGGCTTGGGCCGGCTGTGAAGATACTCAAGGACGTCTGCTGTTTGCATCCCCCAATCGGCGACCGTCTTTTCGTCAATTCGTCCACCTGGTGCGGTGCGCAACCGCGAGGCCAGATCGCCGCCGGAAATAAACTTCATTACCAGATAGAAACGACCGAGCGGTTCATCGTAAAAGTAATCGTAGATGGTGGGTATGGATGGATGTTCGAGCGACGTCAGCAACAGAGACTCGCGCTTGAAATCTCCAATAGCTTTCTCGTGCTGAGTCGGATCGAGGTGGGCCTCGACCATTTCCTTTACCGCGCGAGGCGCGTCGCCCAGATTACGATCCTTGGCCAGATAGACCGCGCCCATGCCGCCGCCGCCGATGCGCCGCACAATCTCGTAGCGTGAATTCAGCACGCTGGCCGGATCGAGTTGCTTTACGGTTGACTGATGACCCCCGGTGTTGCCCTTCTTGATGGTGTGTTTGATGAGCGGCGCTTCCTCGGGCACTTCGCCGGTTGTCTTGCCGCCCAAAGAAACTGATGACTCAAAGTCGGTGCCGCTAATTTCTCCACTTATCGCCGCGCTGACAGGAGCTTCGGTTGGCTGCGCGGCTTCGGGCGCCTTAGCTGCAGCTGCGCCGCTCTCCACCTCGTCTTCATAGGAGAGTGTTGTCTCTTCAGACTCCTGCGGCGACTTCTCGGCAGGCGGATTCTTCGTTCCGCAATTACTGCAGAACGCTTCGCCTGGCACTGTGGTAGTACCGCATTTGAGACACTCGGCCATTTACTCTAAGTCCATTCGAATCGTCATACCGCAACCCGCTGGTCTACTTCACAACCTGGAAGCGCAGAAAAGTTTTTCCGACGATAATCTCGTCGCCGTCGCGCAATGGCTGACGAGTTCCCTTCGGCAGTCTTTTTCCCCGGTTGATAAACGTGCCATTGGTCGATCCCAGATCTTCCAGCAGATACACGCCATCATTGAACGTGATCCGAGCGTGGCGGCGTGAGACCTTCGCCTCCGGATCGTCAGAGTCCAGATCTACGTCGGGAAAAACTCCCCCGTCGGCATCCCACCGTCCGATATAAGACTCCGCGGAACTCAGCAGAAACTGTTTGCCAACCGACTTGCCCCGTTCAATCACCAGACGTGCATGAGCCTTTTCGGCTGAGGCCGCTGCCGATGCAAGATTCAGCGCTGCGCTTGCATTGCCGCCCGCCATTTCCGGCTGCGGGACCTCGGCTGGGGAATGGGAGCCGTTCTGTCCCTCCGGCCTAAGCAGGTTTACGCTGGAAGGATTGGGCCCGGAATTTGGGCGCAACGGCGCGCCGCATTCATCACAATACTGTCCTCCATCGAGGTTTGAGGCTTTGCATCTTTCACACGTAATCATGGTTTTTTCGGAAGTTTGCGACCCGCACCCAATCCGCGATGAATTCTCAAGTTGTACGAAATGACTGAGCTCAGGAACGGCGGATCATTCTAGCGCGAAAGTATTCTAGTAGCCAACGTCGTTAATTAAGGCCCGGGAACAAAGTCCAGTGTGCAACGTCCAAAGTATAGAGCCTCTGTGCGGAACAGACGTTGGACCTTGGACATTGGACTTTTGACAATAAACAATGCCGGGCCTTTAGCCCCCGCTTTCTCTCCCTTTATTGAAACTGTTTACGCTTTTTTGACGTAAGAGTTACTCGAATCAGTTTGGTTTCAAAACCCGCGCGTTTTGGTGCAAAATCAATATTTTGGTACAACTTAAAGAAGTTTAACCCCCGATTAAGGAAACGTTATGGCTTTAACGAAGAAGAAGAAGATCATTATCGCGGTCGCCGCCGTCGCAGTCCTGGCACTAGTAATAATTATCAGCGTATTCGCCAGCCGCAAAGACGAAGCTGAAGTCACCACCGTCAAGTTGGAGGTTAAGCCTGAACTGCGGCAAACGGTAACCGCCTCTGGCGAAGTGAGACCAATTCGTTACATCAAGCTTACCAGTGAAGTTCCCGGGCGCATCGAGGAAATCTACGTCAACCCCGGCGACCAGGTGACCCTCGGAAAACCTCTCGTTCGAGTAGATCCAACTCAACTGCAGTCGAGTCAGGAAGCACAATGGGCTGCCGCCCAACAGGCTATCAATGACGTTCAGAACGCGCGCAACGCAGTGTCTAACGCACAACAGGGGCTGGTGGTGGCAGAGTCTTCAGTCGCATCGGCGAGACAACAGTTGGTTGCCCTGCAGACGTCGGTAGATCGCGCCCAGGTTGATTTGAACACTGCGCAGCGAGAGCTGAAACGCTACACCGATCTAATTGAAGCAGGAGTTGCTTCACGCTTCGATTACGACGCCGCGCGCGATAAATTCGATCAGGCCAAAATTGCTTTGCAAACGGCCAAGGCGAACCTCGACTCGCAACGAGTTGCTGTCAAAGAGTCGATGGAAAGAGCCAACCAACAAAAAATTTCCGTGCAGGAAGCGAAGACTGGAATCAGGTCGTCTGAAATGCGCGCGAGTCAACAGGCAGCTTTGCTGCGCGGACAGTCAAGTCAGCGTTCCAAGGCCACCCAACTTTCGCCACTGAACGGCGTGGTTGCCGACATCCCGACTCGCGTCGGTGAATATGCAGTCTCACAACTATCGACGACTCCGCTGATGACAATCGCCGACATGTCCACTATCAATGTTGAAGTCAACGTAGATGAAACCGAAATTTCAAACGTTGAAGTCGGCCAACCAGCTAAAGTCAAAGTCGATGCGCTCGGCGATAAAGAGATTGCCGCAGTAGTCACGCAAAAGAATCCGCTTGCTGTTTCCAAGTCAGACACGCAGGGCGGACTCTCGAATCGGGTGAACGTTCAGGAGGCCAAGGAGTTTAAGGTTACTGTCGAACTGCGCGACATGCCCGATGAGATTCGCAACGGGCTGCGGCCAGGCATGAGTGCAACCGCAACCATCACCACCAAGACCAAGAACAATGTGATCGCAGTGCCACTCGAAGCAATTGTTGAGAAAGCGCCGCCGGCGCCATCACCGGGATCAAGCGTCGCGGGAAGCGTGCCGACACCGTCGAACGGCGAGAAGCCCAAGAGTCTCAAGGGCGTGTACGTGCTCACTGGTAACAAAGTGAAGTTTGTCGAAATCACCACCGGAATCACTGGCGAAGCGGACATTGAGGCCACCAGCGGCGTTAAGACGGGCGATGAAATTGTAAGAGGACCAAGCCGAGTCTTGAAGACGCTCAAAGACGGCATGACTGTGAAACGCACGGAGCGTAAGGCGGGTGCCAGCGGCAACGCCAACGAGGGCAGCTAATGAGCGACGCGACACTCGTATCAACCCCAGAGACGCCTGCCGTTTTGCCGGCGGAGCCGCGACCCCCGCAGCCGCATGACTCCAACTCGCTGATCTCGATGCGAGACATCTGGAAGACTTATCAGATGGGCTCGGAACAGGTACATGCGCTTCACGGAGTGTCTTTCGACATTCCCAAGGGCGAGTACATTGCGATCATCGGACCATCCGGCTCCGGCAAGTCAACGCTGATGAATCTTATTGGCTGTCTCGACACGCCCAGCAAGGGCGAATACTGGCTTAACGCCAAGAACGTTTCCGAGATGGACGACGACGAGCTGGCGCGCATTCGCAATCAGGAAGTCGGTTTCGTTTTTCAAACCTTCAACTTGTTGGCACGGGCCACCGCGCTTCATAACGTTGAACTGCCCTTAATATACGGCGGTATCGGATCCGCAAAGCGACACGAGATGGCCACGCAAGCGCTCACGGCTGTGGATCTAGCGGATCGCATCACACACCGCCCTAATGAACTATCCGGAGGTCAACGTCAGCGCGTCGCCATTGCTCGGGCCCTGGTTAACCATCCGTCAATTCTTTTGGCGGATGAACCTACCGGAGCCCTCGATACGCACACCAGCATGGAAATCATGGATCTCTTCGAGCGCTTGCATGGTGAAGGCAATACGATCATTGTGGTTACGCATGAGCCCGATATCGCCGCTCGCGCCCATCGCGTAGTTTCTATTCGCGATGGTCTGATCGAAAAGGACGAGAAAATCCGATAGCCGCTCGCCCCAATTATCAAAGTTTCAGGGCGGGTCCGTGTACCCGCCCATTTTTGTTTCACGCCACTTAACGCAAATGCAAATGTTGACACGTCTCAACCCCGAAGCCGGCAAGGTGGCTGCGCCCGGAAGGAAGCGCTCAGCGTCGTTCCTACGTCTGACCGCGTTATGGGATGCGTTTCTCGTCGCGCTTGGCAGCTTGAGGCAGAACAAGCTGCGCACCTCGCTCACGCTGGTGGGCATTGTGGTGGGCGTCGCGGCGGTAATTTCGGTGGTCACAATCATCCAGGGTTTGGACAACAAGGTCGCAACTACATTTTCCTCGCAGGGCTCCACCGTATTCACAATTTCAAAGCGTCCGCAAATCATCAAATCGCGCGAAGAGTTTATAAAATTCAACAAGCGCAAGGACGTCACGCATGAAGATGCCGAAGCCATTGGGCGTCTGTGCAGCGCATGTTGGCGCGTGGGCGTGGCGGCAAATGTACGCGAGACCCTCAAACACGCGGATCAGAAGTTCGAGAATGTAAACGTTCGCGGGGTAACGCCGACAGCGATGTTTGATATCGACGGCCGCGCTATCGACGTGGGCCGTATCTGGACTGATGCGGAAGGAATCTCAGGTCGTGAAATCTGCGTGGTCGGGCCCGATGTGCTGACTAATCTCTTTGGCGGCGCTTCCGCGGATCGCGTGATTGGCCAGGAGGTCAGGATCGCCGGTCGCCCGTTCCAGATCATTGGCGTGCTCGAGCCGCTTGGCTCGATTTTCGGCGCCTCGCGAGATAGCGTCGCTTACATTCCCTATTCGACTTATCAGAAAATCTACGGCGCGCGCGATTCGATCGTCGTCTTCATTCAGGTGCCGGGCGCGGAGCAACTTGAATTAGCTGAAGATCAGGTGCGAACGGTGATGCGCAACCGGCGCGGAGGACTTTTTAACCAGGAAGAGGACCAGGGGTTCGCGCTGGAAACACAGGATGTCTTCCTCGATCTTTATGGCAAAGCGACAGCAAATATTTATCTCGTGACCATCGGGGTTGCTGCGATCTCGCTTGTCGTTGGTGGCATCGTCGTAATGAATATCATGCTGGTCTCAGTGACGGAACGGACCAAAGAGATTGGCATACGCAAAGCTATCGGCGCGCGGCGCAAAGACATTCTTACGCAGTTTCTGATCGAAGCCGTAATGGTAACTGCGCTTGGCGGGGCCATTGGAGTGCTAACCGGGTTTGGCCTGGCTTATTTGATTGCCGCCTTAATAGGTTTTCCCCTTTTGATCAGCGTTGCGTCTGCTGTGCTGGGGGTAGGAGTTTCGTCAGTCGTGGGAATAATCAGCGGCCTTTGGCCCGCCTGGCGCGCGGCGCGACTCGATCCGATTGAAGCGCTGAGATCTGAGTAAGGCAGGACTCAGAACTCAGGATTCAGAATTTGGAAGACGGAGGGAAAGTTAACGCCTACACTTAGGAAAAGCCGCTTATAACCGTTCGACGTGGATACACCCTGACCACGCACGATACCTCAGGAGGATTTATGCAACGGATAGCGGCTCAAACCTTTCGAGATCTGATTGTTTGGCAAAAGGCGCACGGCTTTGTATTAGCATCGTACCGACTTAGCAAGAAGTTTCCGCGTGATGAAATGTATGGTTTGACATCTCAATTCCGTCGCGCTGCAGTTTCTATAGCCGCAAATATAGTAGAGGGCTTCAAGAAGAAAGGTCAGCACGATAAGGCGAGATTCCTGAATATCTCGCAAGGGTCGCTTGAAGAGTGTCGTTACTACCTTATCCTGATCGCAGATCTTAATTATGGTGACACGAGTGAACTGAACGATCAGCTTTAAGAGGTCAGTCGCTTGTTGACAGCTTATACAAATACTGTAGTAAGCAACTTCTGACTCCTGAGTCCTGAGTCCTGACAACTTGCCGATGCGCCTTGACGACATCAAAGAATCCGCCCTGATGGCCTTCGACACCCTGCGCGCAAATAAGCTGCGCTCGGCGTTGACAATACTCGGCGTCAGTGTCGGTGTGATCACCGTAATCTTTATGGTCTCGATCATTCAGGGACTTAACAAAGCATTTGCGGATCAGGTCGAGTCGCTGGGTTCGAATACGATTTTTCTTTCCAAGTTTGACCCGAGTTTTGGTCGTCCGCCCGGACCAGAAGAAATTCATCGCAAAGATCTCACCATGGACGATGCCGAAGCCTTGCGGCGCGAGGCGCCTTCGGTGGCCGGCGTTTCGCCGATCCATCGCATGATTGCCGTGACCGCGCGGTATCAAGACAAGCAATCAGACACGCCAATCCTTCTCGGGGTCACGCCTTACTACGAATTCGTTCATACGCAATACGTCGCTCACGGTCGTTTTATCAAAGACTTCGACATGGACAACCGCGATAACGTCTGCATCATTGGCGTGGATGTTGTGCATGCGCTGTTCCCCTATGAAGACCCAATTGACAAAGATGTCAGGCTCAACGGCAACCCTTACAAGGTCATCGGCGTCATGGAGCCGCTGGGAAGTTTTTTTGGACAGTCCCGCGACAATTCGATTTTTATTCCGATCACCACCTTCGATAAGTACTACCCCGATCGCCCATTTCCGGAAGTTGTCTTCTTCATCATCATTCGTCCGCAGTCGCGCGCCTACGTCAAATCGGCCGTCGATGAAATAACTGACATCCTGCGTCGCCGTCGTCGCGTACCCCTCGGCGCGCCAAATAATTTCGGCATCTCATCGCAGGACTCGCTACTGGATATCTACAATCAACTCACCGGCGCCACCGCGCTTGTACTCACTGCGATATCTTTCGTCGCCCTGATGATCGGCGGCATCGGCGTAATGAACATCATGCTGGTGTCGGTGACTGAACGTACGAAAGAGATCGGCGTACGCAAGGCCGTGGGGGCTACGCGTTTGAATATTCTCTCGCAGTTTCTGATTGAGGCTGTGGTGTTGACTGGAATCGGCGGACTGGCCGGACTGGCCGTCGGCGAATTGCTCGCCTTCGTGATCAACAGGTATTCGCCGCTGCCTGCCTACGTGCCAATCTGGGCCATCGCGGTCGGCATTGGCATTTCAGCCGGCGTCGGGATCGTCTTTGGCCTGTGGCCGGCATGGAAAGCCGCGCGACTCGATCCCATTGAAGCGCTGCGGTGGGAATAACAAATGGTTGAACCGCCAAGACGCCAAGAGCGCCAGGAAAACACCCAACCAAAAATTCGGATTATACTTGGCGACTTGGCGGTTACCGTGTTCGTGCAACCAAAATGAGCTGGAAGCCGTAATATCTGAGCCGTGAAATTCATCGAGACTCTCAAACTTGCGCTCGCCGCAATCTGGGCACACAAGCTGCGCTCGGCACTGACCCTCCTGGGCATGGTCATTGGCGTGATGGCCTTTGTCGTCGTGGTGTCGCTGATCCAGGGTTTTAATGTTTACGTCGACGAGAAGATCGCCGGCATCGGAGCGAAGTCGTTCAACGTGCAGCGCTTCAATCCGTTCGAAGACTTCAAGGATACGGACACTATTGCCGCTGCCCAAAGGCGTAATAAAGATCTGACGATGGAGGACTACGAATACCTCCTCCAGCGCTCAACCCTGATTGACAAGCTCGGCGCCAAGGCCCGGGCCACGCCATCCGAGGTCAAGCGCGACAACAATCTGCTTGAAGACGTGTTCGTAACAGGCGCCACGGCAAACACGGCAGACATCGAAAACCGCGATATTGCCAGCGGCCGGTTTGTTAGCAACGGCGAGAATGATGCGGCGGCGCGCGTGGCTTATATCGGCGCCGATGTAGCAACGAAGCTCTTCCCGGCCGGCAACAGCGTCGGAAGCGAGATCACTATAAGAGGGTTGCCTTACCGCGTTGTCGGAGTCGAAGCCGCGAAGGGTACCGTCTTCGGGATACCGCAAGACACGTTCATCGTCCTGCCGCTGAAAACATACGCCAATAACTTCGGCGGATTGGTCCGGCAACGTTCGCTCTATTTCCTGGCAACCTCGAAGACGGACAAGCAATTTGCCGATGCCGTTGAAGAGACTCGTTTTCTGATGCGTTCGCGACGCAAACTGTCGTTCGGCGAGAAAGACAATTTTGGTATCGTTACGCCGGATGCAATCACCGGCTTGCGCGATCGAATCTTTGGTTCGATCTTCCTGGTAGCGATGCTCGTCCCTGGTATCGCACTGATTGTAGGCGCCATCGTGATTATGAACATCATGCTGGTTTCCGTTACCGAACGCACCAAAGAGATTGGCATTCGAAAATCACTCGGCGCCCGCAGAACGGACATTCTGAAACAGTTTTTGGTCGAAGCAGTCACGCTGGCGACAATCGGTGGCGCCGTTGGAATTTTCATGGCCTGGATCATCGGACGAGTGGTGACCGCCTTTATTTTTCCAACTTATTTGTCGTTGTTCGCCATCCTCGGGGCACTCGCCGCATCAGGCGCCGCTGGTACTCTTTCGGGACTATTTCCTGCCTGGAAGGCGGCCCGGTTGGATCCAATTGAAGCTTTGCGAGTGGAGACGTGAGATCAAGCACCGTTGCAGAACCGCGAGCGGTAGCGAGCGGATGCCACAAACAACTAACACTGGAGGGGAAGGATGCTTCTAGCCTCCGCTCGCTACCGCTCGCGGTTCTGCACTGAATGCGGCTACAAACAACATCATGAAAATCCTGCGTAACGACATCTATGAAAACCTGCGGATGGCGCTTTCAACGCTGCTGGCCAATAAGCTGCGTTCCTTTCTAACCGTCTTTGGTGTGGTTATCGGCATCATTACGGTGATGTTGATTGCGTCTATCATCAGCGGCATCGATGTCTCCGTTAAGAAGGAAGTGGAATCATTCGGCACGCGTTCAATGTACCTCAGCAAGTACAACCCGGGCATTCACATCGGACGGCTTTCACGCGAGGAGCGCATGCGTAAAGAGCTAACATATGACGACTCAATCGCTTTGGCCGGTTTGCCGACCGTCGAACTCTCAGTTCCCTTTTTGGATATAACCAATAATTTCTTCGGCCAGAAGCTGTTGGTTTCCGGCGGCGGCAAAACTACTGCGGGGGTCGCACTGCAGGGCACCCTTCCGGATTTTGAAAAAGCGGGCACTCAGGTAATCTCCGACGGACGTTTCTTCTCAGACTCTGAAAGTGACAACCGCGAGAACGTCTGCGTTATCGGCTCGAAGGTGGCAGACGATTTCTTTCCGTACAGCTCAGCGGTTGGCCAGGAGATAAAAGTCGGCGCCGATCAGTTTCGCATTGTGGGCGTGCTGCAAAAACGCGAGCAGTTCCTTTTCAGCGGCGGCAGTGACGATCAAAACAACGTCATCTATCTACCCTTCTCGGTGGCAAAGAAACTCAAACCAAATGCCGACGACATCTACGTCCTCGCAGTGGCTAAGCCGGGGATGATGGATGAAGCAAAGGACCAGGTGCGCGATCTCCTGCGTGTTAGACGCCAGGTGCCTTTCTCAGCGCCAGACAACTTCGGTATGGAAACTTCGGAAAGCATTCTCGACAACTTCCGCTCGATTACTTCCGGCCTGGCAATCGCTATGGTAGTCATCTCGTCGGTGGGCTTGATGGTGGGCGGCATTGGCGTCATGAACATCATGCTGGTTTCCGTTACCGAAAGAACTCGAGAGATTGGCGTGCGTAAAGCCATCGGCGCGCGACGCAGCGACATCATGTGGCAGTTTCTTATTGAGGCCGCGACGTTGACTGGTATTGGTGGCCTTGTCGGGCTTTCGATTGGTTGGCTGCTGACGCTCTTGTTGCGCCTGCTGCTGCCGTCTTATGTGCCGCTGTGGGCACCGATTGGCGGATTCATCGCCAGCGTCGGTATTGGTTTGATCTTTGGAATCTGGCCGGCCTGGAAAGCCGCGCGCCTCGATCCGATTGAATCACTCAGATATGAGTAGAGTAGGACAGACATTCCTGTCTGTCCTGTCGGATGATTTCTTCGCTGTAAACAAAATCAGAACCGGGAGCGGTGGCGACCGGGTTCAAGTTTCATTGCACGCATCACTGGTGCAAGACTGACCCGGTCGCTACCGCTCCCGGTTCTGTATTAGTCGACCCACTTATGGATCAAGCCATGAAGCTCGAGAACAGCGTCGCGAAGATCATTCCCACAATCAAGGCCAGTACCCACAACGTAATCGCAACGCCCCAGGCCGTGCTCGAACTCACCTTCTGTCCGGCATTAGCCAGTCCCTTGGCCCGCAACCACAAGCCGTAAAACGATAGAATGCCGATCGTGCTTCCCAACACAAACAGCGCGGGATGTTCTGCCGGTGTGAACAGTATTCCCAGGTTGTCCTGCAGGAGCGACTCCGCGTTGAGCACCGGATGAATGTCCTCGGGCGCTTTAATGTAGAGAATGACCAAACTCACCAGTTTGGTGATCACAATGATCGGCAAGTATCCCCAGATGACAGCTGCAAACGCCTGCCAGAAATTAATGCGCCCGCCGAATGCCAGCACACCAAGGAGCGAAAGCGCCGCCACCAGCGAAACGAAAACAAACAAACCGATGAAGCCTTTCGCGGCGGTCTGCACGCGCTGAACCGGCTGTTTGGCCGCCTGAAGATTGTCCTCCCTCATTTTCTCCAACCTGTCAGGCGGAGGCTTTATCGGACTGTTCTCCAGGCTGTCCATCGTGTGTTGCACGATCCTCTCCGGAGTCAGCCGTTGAACGAAGGCAGCCGTGTAGACAGCATTTGCTATCCCAATCACCAGGAACGCGGCGAGCCAGGTCGGATGTGTTCTCAAATTGCGGAAGACGCTGCTGGGTGCGTAGAAAATTGCCAGCAGCTTTTGTGGCCCGGACATCGGAGCCTCACCTGATCCGGCAGATTGCGGAAGGGGAATGAAACTGAAGGCAAACAGCAGTATGCCAAAGAAGCCAAAGGCGGCGCCGGTACCAACTCCGCCGGGAAGAATCTTGGCAATCCCGGCTACTAAAATAATAAGACCTAGCACAAACAAGACAATCGCCGGGATGCGAAGCTTGATCGGCCGCGGGGCTGGCACCTCAGTTGGTGATTGGGGCGGCGCCGGTGGTGGTTGAAAACCCCCATCAAGTGCTGTTTGAAGCCCCTGATCAGGTGGTGGTTGAAATCCCTGATTCGGATCGCTCATTGAAGTTTCCTCCTAAGAATGAAGGACGGGGAGACAGTTCCGTCCGAACAAGAAAAGATTCGCCAAACATACGCGGCGCGGCTGATTTTTGTTTCACATTGAAATCACAACTGCAGCCTCGAAAGCCCCTCAATCAAGAACTACCACTCAACTCCTATCAGCTCCAGGTCAGGCTGGCGGGCTTGCCCCCGCTGTATCTTTTCGAGGATCGCTCCTGGTTGCACCAACCTTCGGCGAGGCCTGTTCCCAACCGGGCACGCGGATACAGGCGACCTCATGGCCTGGCGAAACTTCGCGCAGTTCGGGATCGATCCGGGCACATTCGTCGATTGCTATCGGACAACGCGTGCGAAAGCGGCAACCTGACGGCGGATTGATTGGAGTGGGAACGTCGCCTTGCAAGACTATCCGTTCACGTTTGTGTTTGGGATCCGGAATCGGTATCGCCGACAGCAGCGCTTTGGTATATGGATGCAACGCACCTGCATAAAGCTCAGCCGCGGTCGCCACTTCTACAATTCGTCCCAGGTACATCACCGCAACGCGCGTCGAGATGTGCTCGACGACCGCGAGTCCATGAGAAATGAAAAGATAAGCCAGCCCAAATTCCTTCTGGAGATCCTGAAGCAGATTAACTACCTGCGCCTGCACTGAAACATCCAGGGCCGAAACTGGTTCGTCAGCGACGATCAGTTTCGGATTGAGCGCGAGCGTGCGGGCGACGCCGATGCGCTGGCGCTGCCCACCTGAAAACTCATGGCTGTAACGGTCACGATAATCCGGGTCAAGGCCAACCTTCCTCAGTAGCTCGGCAACCCGCTCGCGTCGCTGTTTGCGGTTGCCGATCTTATGAATGACCAGAGGCTCGCCGACAATGTCGCCTACCTTCATGCGGGGATTGAGTGAAGCAAACGGATCCTGAAAAACTATCTGCATCTCGCGGCGAATTTCGCGCATCTCCGTCTTGCCCAACAAAAGCACATCGCGACCCTCAAACCTTATTTCTCCCGCCGTCGGCTCTATCAAACGCAACAGACAACGACCTACCGTGGATTTGCCGCAGCCGGACTCGCCAACTAAGCCCAGGGTTTCTCCGTGAAAGATTTCAAAGGACACACCGTCTACCGCGCGCACGACGTCGTCGCTGTTCTCGACAGCAAAATGCTTTACCAGACCCCTTACAGTAACCAGGTTGTTATTGTCGATCGTCAACGCTTTTCATCCATTTTCCATCTGTTCATTTGATATTTCTCATTTTTCATTTCAAATCGATCTAATGAATTAGTCTCATCATGGTCAACAAGGCCGCGTCATCAATAACAAATGAAAAATGTCAAATGACAAATGGAAAATCGTCTTATCCGACTTAGACCAGAGGCTTCCCTTCTGCCTGATGATCCGCCGCCACCGCCGCAGCCAGGTCAAACAGCACACAACGCACCTTCACTCCACCTTCGAGATCGTAAAGCGGGATTTCTTCCTCAGTGCAACGCGGCATCCGGTGCGGACAACGTGGCGCGAAGTGACAACCCGGAGGCAAGTCAGTCGGGCTCGGTACCGTCCCTTCAATGGTTTCCAAACGTTCCTGCTTGGCTACCATCGCGCTGGTCAGCTTGGGAACAGATCGCAACAGGCCCTCGGTATAGGGATGCTTCGGACGTGCAAACAATTCTTCAACCGGCGACTCCTCGACAATTCTTCCGGTGTACATCACCGCAACCCGATCAGCTACTTCAGCCACTACCCCCAAGTCGTGAGTTATCAGCAGCACCGCAAGTTCGCGATTTCTTCGTAACTCGTCCAACAACTCCAGGATTTGCGCTTGAATGGTGACGTCAAGCGCCGTGGTCGGTTCGTCGGCAATCAGAAGTTTGGGATCGCAGGCGAGCGCCATCGCAATCATTACGCGCTGGCGCATCCCGCCTGAGAGTTGATGCGGATAATCATCCACGCGTCGCGCCGGATCGGGAATAGCGACCTCACGCATCGCTTCAATAGCAGCAGCGCGAGCGGCTTTGCGCGAAAGTTTGCGATGCAGCCGGAGCGCCTCGGCAATCTGTTCACCGACGGTGAAGACCGGATTAAGCGACGTCATTGGATCCTGAAAGATCATGGCAATGTCGTCGCCGCGAATCTGGCGCATCTCGGCTTCTGACAACTGCAGAAGATTCTTGTTGTCGAAAGCGATCTCACCGCCCACGATTTTCCCCGGCGGCGCAATCAGTCGCATGATCGAAAGCGCAGTGATCGACTTGCCACAACCTGATTCGCCAACCAGCCCCAGCAACTCGCCCGAGTCAAGATAGAAACTCACGCCATTAACCGCGCGCACCAGCCCGGCGCGCGTGGGAAAGTGCGTTTGGAGATTTTTGACTTCGAGCAGGTGGTCAATCATGGAAGTCAGATCACTAATCATCACTAGATTCTTCAACATGGAAAATGCGGTCGTCCCACTTTAACAACTCCGTCATTTTGTCAGGCTCTAGTGCTGCGTCAATGAATCGGTGAATAGCGAGCCGCAGGCACTGTTCGGTAGTCCTTACAAATTGCTCCAGCGATATTTGACCGCCATCTTTGCCTTTTGGTAGAGACAAAGAGATTGCACCATGAACAATTTCACTGCGAATCTGGTACGCTTTGCGCAGATGTAAGTAAACCTCCTTTCGCTTTGTTGGAGTGGCACCCAATAGGAAGCCAGCTCGAAATGCGAGCCTATAACTCAACTCGCCTCTGTACTTCTCATTTCCAATCTCGGCTAGAAACAAAGCTTCGGCTGCAATTAGGAGATCGATGACCTTGTCTTCGCTACGGTGTCGCTCACAGGCATAGGCAAAGCGCCTTACTGCGACGTCCAAGGCCTTCCAATCCATTACCCTCTTATTTCGAAGTTTGCACCAAAACTTCCTGAATTCTTCCATCTCTTCTTCGTCTGCTAGATATAGAGATGGATAGTCACCCGCCATCGATCGATTCGGAAAAGTCTTGAACTCATTGAATAGCCACTCCGAGCTTCGATGTTTTATTCCTGGACAGTGGATATATCCGGATTTGAATAGCATAAGAGCATTCACAATGTCCCAGACTTCTTTGTTGACTTGAGAGATGTGCTCGGTTTCTTTGTCCATCTCTTCAATATCCAAATTTCGCTCATCGCCGATGATTTTTGGAAGATCGTACCTTATGCGCACAGCATAAGTTGGCGTGTAAAAGGGCCTTTCCTCTCTTTCATACTCCATACTCTCTGTCTCGGTGATATAGCCGTATTTCTTCTCTTCATCTCTCGTCAATAGACTAACCTCTACATTATTCGACAAACTTAGAGTTTTGTTTTCGCTGAATTCAAGTCCATGCAAAGGTGCCACAGCCTCTACAGTCACGCTTGAGACGTTATAGAAAAACTCTTCAAATGCCAGGTAGCCTCTATCGAAATGCTTTGAGTCGAAGAGAAGACTATTGCCAAGCATTCCTAACTTGACGATTCGTTTCATTAGTCGGGCTAATGGAAGCATGCGGGTACGTCTACGGTGAGTGCCCACCACCGTATCTAACTGTCCAATGATCGGCGAGCATTCCGAAAGCAGTCGGACGGTCGTGTGATATTCAGGTAGTTCCTTAAGATAATCATCGGAGGTCCAATAGATCAGAAACCGTTCCGTTTCATCACCGGGAGGCGTTTTAGAGGGGATTCGTTTCACTAGCATTTCAAGCGCCGCAGACACATACGCCTTCATTGCTTGATATAAACCTTCATTTTCGACCGTCATGTAGATGGTAAAGACCACGTTGTGTCAGACGATATGAGGCTCTTGGGTTGTGTGCTAAGGCTCAGCAAAAGGATTTACAATCTCCAGTCCCTCGGCTTGTGCCGACGCATCGAAATCCTCGGAAAACAACCGCGTTACTCCGGCTTCGAGACATGCCGCCACAATCAACGCGTCCCATGATGAAAGGCTGTAGCGGGTAAGTAACTGTTCCGTTTGCTCGAACATCTCCCAGGTAGGCAAGTGTGTAACCCATAACTTTCTGAGTTTATGGATGTCCTGCCAAGCTTTCTCTTTACTGTATCCGAACGATTCCAGCTTGCGACTCGCCGCGATGTACTCACAAGCTACCTGCCATAGCAAAACACCTCGCGGCAGCGTGCGAACAAGCGATTCCGCGATCACTTGCTTCCCCACATTGCGTCGGTCATGAACGTAGATCAAGATATTGGTATCAACGGCGTTCATGTAGGTCTTCGCGAGTGAAATGAGGCGCGTTTTCTGGGATTGGATTGTCGCGCATGTTCTGGACTAACTCTTCCATTATGCGTTTGCGCTCGTCCGGATCGGTGACCAATGGTTGGAGCACATGCGGCCCTTCAATCACCAAGTCAACCTCCGAATTCTCAGGCAAGTCACAAGGTGATTGAGGAACAAATGCGCCATTTTGATAGATCGCCTTTAACCTTTGAACCATACTTTCTCCTTGTCAAACATTCTACACGTACGGACGGTAAATCACTTCACTCTCAAAACAACAATACCGGCCAAGTGGCCAATGCAATATTGGCTTCGCGATATTTTCCTCAGCAAGGGCGCACATATTTGGTCCGGCTTTCGTTATTTTTACCCACGATTTCCGTATAGCCTTTGCAGTTGCAAACCCCAGTTGAGGAACGCTTGTGTTTCATGCGCCGCCGGCCGTTGATTCTGCCGGAAAATAAAAAGCTGGTTTCCGCCGCCGTCTGTGCTCGCTCCTTCATTCATTTCATAGAACCCAAGCAGCGCATCAGTGAAGACTGAGCGCACGGCTGGTTCATCAGGACCGCGCAGCAAATACTTGCTGGAAAAGTCCGGGCGATTACCGAAGTCAATGTCCTGATAGCCAAACGCTGAAATGATTTTATGAAAGAGGTGCTCGGGTCGCAGTGAGAAAGGCGGCAGGTTCAGATTAGTCGGCTCAAAGTAAACCACCGACTGATTGTATGTGCTGCGGTTTTTTCCAGAGCCCACGACGTAGTAGTAATCGAAAACAGCGGCCTTCACGCCGTCAATTTCGCCGTACATTGCGTTCTTAATCTGCTTACTGTGTCCCTGATTAAAGAGCGCGAACGTTTCCAGGTTAGGAATCCAACTCAGGTCGGCAGCTTCACTAAACTGCCAGGCAAGCAAACTTGCAACGTTCACCATCTGACGCGTGCGCTCCTGCTCGCGCCGGCGCGCAACAATGGTGGCGACGATGAGTCCGCCAATCAGCAACACGAAGAAGGCAATGAAAATAACGGTGATTAATACTGCCGTGATTTGACTGTCCACAGAGTCGTCTATTCTCCCGGAGTCATTGGCCACAATCGACGCCGGCGATTCGCCAACCGGCGCGGGTGCGCTCTAGTGTCACCTTTTGCTTAATCGTATCAGCCACATTTCCTTCAAGGGCAAGCAAAACTGTGGCGCGAGCGCCGCGAATGCTCGCGAGTTCCGTGGTGAAGTTCTTTTCCCACGCCGGGTTCACTTCCTGCGAGCACACGATGACATCAGCTTCCATCTGCTTCTCCAAACGCGGTATGCGACGAAGGAACGCCGGAGTTAGATACTTGAGCGCCGCCGCTCGATTCTTGAGCGGATCGTAGTCTTCCTTGTTAAGGCGCTGGAGATACCACGCATAGAACTGCTTTACGGTTTCCTGCGGGCCTGGTCCTGCGGCCGGGCGAGTGGCGTTCACAGTTTGTCCTGAAGCGGAGGAGTCACGTAGTAACCCAACAGTTATCGAGGGCCCCGCGTTAGCGGTCGCGACAATGAAAACGAGGATCAGTAGCAGACAGCGCAGTATCATTCGGGGTCCTCCAGGGATTCAAACCGTCGAAGTTTCTTTGTACTCACCCCAAACCTTGCGCAAGCGATTGCTGATTTCGCTGACCGTCGCGTGCGCTTCAACGCATTCGAGAATGCGTGGCACCAGGTTTTCTGTGCCGGCCGCTGCTTCTTCGAGTTTGGCGAGCGCGGCATCCGCCATCACCGGATCTCTACGGCTGCGTACCGCTCGCAGACGCTCAATCTGTTGCTGTTCAATGGCCGGATCGATGCGCAGAGTCGGAAAAGGAGTTTCCTCTCTACTTTGAAAACGATTGACGCCGACAACTATCGCCTCTTCACTCTCAATCGCCTTCTGATAGCGGTAGGCCGACTCCTGAATTTCCTTCTGCACGTAACCGGTCTCAATCGCGCGCAACATTCCGCCGAGCGCGTCTATTCTCTCGAGATAGTTGCTGGCGCGGTCCTCAATCTCATCGGTCAAGTGCTCGATCGCGTAAGACCCGCCCAGCGGATCGGCGATGTCGGCCACGCCAGACTCGTGAGCGATCACTTGTTGCGTGCGCAGGGCCACCCGCGCCGCTTCTTCCGTCGGCAGGGCCAGGGCTTCGTCCATCGCATTGGTGTGCAGCGATTGAGTTCCGCCCAGAACGGCGGCGAGAGCTTGAATCGTGGTGCGCACAATATTCACTTCCGGCTGTTGCGCGGTCAGTGACGATCCGGCCGTCTGGGTGTGAAAACGCAGCATCGCCGATCTCGGATCGCGGGCCTTGAAACGTTCACGCATAATTCGCGACCAAAGCCGGCGCGCCGCGCGATACTTGGCTATCTCCTCCAGCAGATTGTTGTGGGCGTTGAAGAAAAACGAAATGCGCGGGGCAAAATCATCAATGTCCAGACCAGCCTTGAGCGCTGCTTCAACGTAAGTGATGCCATCGGCGAGCGTGAAAGCGACTTCCTGAACTGCGGTCGAACCGGCTTCGCGTATGTGGTAACCGCTGATCGAGATGGTGTTCCAGGTGGGTACTTCGCGGGCGCAGTAAGCGAAGGTGTCCGTCACCAGCCGCAGCGATGGCCGCGGGGGATAGATGTAAGTGCCGCGCGCGATGTACTCCTTAAGGATGTCGTTTTGCAACGTGCCTTTAACTTTATCGAAGGAAACGTTTTGTTTGCGCGCCACTGCGAGATACAGACAAAGCAGCGTGGCCGCGGTCGCGTTGATGGTCATTGAGGTCGACACGCTATCGAGTGGAATGCCGTCAAACAAGCGCAGCATGTCTTCCAGCGAGTCGATTGCAACACCGACTTTGCCGACCTCACCAGCGGCCAACGGATCATCTGAATCAAGGCCAATTTGAGTGGGCAGATCAAAGGCTACTGATAGCCCGGTGGTGCCTTGCGCAAGCAGATACTTGTAGCGCGCATTGGACTCTTCGGCGGTGGCGTAGCCGGCATACTGCCGCATCGTCCAGAGGCGGCCGCGATACATGTTCGAGTAAATGCCGCGGGTATAGGGAAAGTCGCCGGGCGAGTTCAGGTCCTTGTCGTAGTCGATGGGCTCGGTATTGGATGGATTGAAGTCGGCCGGCAGATCAATTCCCGAAGAGGTTTCGAAACGCTTGCGGCGCTCAGTATGTGACTTAGTGGGCATAGTGCTCAGTGATACGGCCTGCCGAAGAATCTGCGGGCCGGAAGGTCGAAGCCTAGCACAAAAATCATGTCAGCCGAACTGACGCAAGCCTGGCAAACTGCAGAACCGCAAGGGCATCAAGTGATTGGCTGGGACCGCGGGCGTCCCGCCCGCAACGTTCCGCAGGCGCGCAGTTTTTGCCGTATGCGTCTAGAAATCCAATTCGCGTTTGGCGCTCGCTGCGGGCGGGACGCCCGCGGTCCCAGCCAATCACTTGACGCCGTACTGTGTTAGATTCGACTCGATAACTCTGATCCCATGAACACAGTCACAGTTAACAAGCGCGGCGCCGATCGCATTCGCGGCGGGCACCTTTGGATTTACCGCAGCGATGTCGTTCAGGTGGACGCGGGTGCGGGCGGGTCGGTTGTGGTCGTGCGCGATCAGAAGGGGAACTTTGTTGGCCAGGCGTTTTTTAGCGACAGTTCTCAAATCGCTTTGCGATTTCTCAGCCAGACAGAAGAACCAATCGATCGCGAATGGTGGCGTCGACGAATCCTTGCGGCCGCGGGCAGGCGCGCTAACATCGCTCCAAATACCAACGCATATCGACTGGTTTATACCGAGGGCGATCTGCTGTCCTCGATAATCATCGATCGCTATGACGACGTCCTGGTGTTGCAAACTCTTTCGCAAGGCTCCGAGGCCATCAAGCCGCTGCTCGTTGATTTACTGGTGGAACAATTCGCTCCGCGCGCGATTATCGAGCGCAACGACGTACGCGTTCGGCAGCACGAAGGGCTGGAGATGATCGCGGGCACACTTTACGGCGAGGCCCCGGCGGAGTTTGAAATTGTTCAGGACGGTATCAGGTTCCTGGTCGCTCCGCTTTCCGGACAGAAGACCGGATCATTTCTTGATCAGCGCGAGAATCGCATGGCAGCCCGGACCGTGGCGCATGGCCGCGCACTCGACTGCTTTACCTTCGCAGGAGCGTTTGCGCTCAACCTCGACGGACTTTGCCATAGCATCATCGGAATCGACATCTCGGCTGAGGCGATCGCGTCAGCCCGCAAGAATGCCGAACTCAACAACATCAAGAAGGTTGAATTCCGTGAAGCAAATGTCTTTGACGCGTTGCGCGAGATGGAAACAGCCGGCGAGCGCTTTGACACCATCGTCCTCGACCCGCCCGCCTTTGCGAAGAACCGCGCCAGCGTCAATGCAGCCGCGCGAGGCTACAAAGAAATAAATCTGCGCGCGATCAAGTTGCTGAACCCGGGCGGCATTCTGGTGAGTTGCACCTGCTCTTATCACCTGCCTGAGGACCTTTTTCTGGGAATAATCGCCGACGCCGGCAAAGACGCCCACCGTCAAGTTCAACTCGTTGAGAAGCGAACGCAGTCAAGCGATCACCCGATACTTTTGGGAGTGCCGGAAACTTACTATCTGAAGTGTGTAATTGCGAGAGTGCTGGATTGATTATTTCCGGGACGAACACCGGAAGACGTCAGCGAACCAGCGGGGGCAAGCCCGCCTTCCCGACCCAGAGGCTCTCCAGTTGTTCGTTAAATTCAACATAAAGTCTTTCAAGCAAGGATCAAAACTCAAGGATGAGTAGCTCGCGGTCAGGAAGGCGGGCTTGCCCCCGCTGGTTGACCGGCATTCAAGTATGAATCTGAAACTGTTCCGGTCTTAACTTCGCAACTCCTGGGAGCGCGCGCTGTCTGCGAGTCGCTTTGCATCAGGAAGCGCTTCGAGTGCGCGCAATACCTGCGGGTCGCTGTCGAGCAAGACGCGAGCGCCGGCGTCGTTGGAGTATGCGGCAGTCACGATTTCTTCGCGCAGGCGCAACTTCACGAAATCGAGTTCTTCATCAAGTTGAGCCGGGGTTAGTTGAGAGGCGGTGTCGGTCCGCACGAAACCGCGAAAAGCATCCAGCACGCGATCATTGATCGGATAGTCGGTAGCTTTGGCATTTCTGCCATATTGGACCCGCTCAACTTTATACGATTCGAGTCCTGCAACTCGTCCGGCGGCAAGCTGCCGGGTAAATTGAAACGCCGCCTCAGCGATGCGGTTTTTCAGTGGCGAGAAAACAACGGGTTTGATGTCGATATCAGGCGTGATTCCGCCGCCGCCGTAAAAAACGCGGCCGCCAGCCGTCTTCACTGCCGGACCGCTTTGCGGATGCGGAGTCGGAGCTGGCTGCGTTGGGGTCGCTTCGGCTTTGCGTGATGTTGGTGAGCCGGCGGCTGCAAGCGAGCCTGGAGTCTTAGTGTCGTCTTCGTCGTGTCGCGTGTAGTAGTCGTAGAGTGAGCCGCTGGAATAATCGCGCTGCAGCGAACGGCCGGAAGGCGTGTAGTAGCGCGCGGTTGTAAGCGTCAAGCCGGTACTAAACGGCAGCAGGAATACGTGCTGGACCAGGCCTTTGCCGAAACTCGTTTCACCGACAATCAGTCCCCGATCGTGATCCTGAATTGCACCGGCAACAATTTCTGACGCCGAGGCTGTACCGCGATTGATCAAAATAACCAGCGGCACGTCTTCAGGATCTGCTCCGGTCGATTTGTAAACTATCGGGTCGCTATATTCAGTGCGACCCTTTACGGAAACTACTACCAGGCCACGCGGCAAAAATTCACTGGCCACATCTATTGCCTGATTGAGCAGCCCGCCGGGATTGCCCCGCATATCCAAAATGACCTGGCGCATGCCCTGGTCTTTCAGTTTGTCCAACGCCTCGCGCAGCTCTTCGTCGCTCGTGCTCTGAAATCCGCCCGTCAAACCAATGTAGCCGGTGCCCGGGCGTAACATGTAGGCATTACGTATTGAGGGCAAGGGCACCAGGTCGCGAATAACGGTAAACGTTAGCGGCGCTTCCGATCCGGCGCGCTCAACTTTCAGCGTTACGGGTTCGCCTTTGCCGCCGCGGACTTTTTTCGAAACCTGCTCGCTTGACCACTCGCGCGCGTCCTCGCCGTCTACTTCCAAAATGCGATCGCCATAACGAAGCCCAAGCCGGCCCGCCGGCGTGTCTTCAACCGCTGACTGGATGTAGACTCCGTCGCGATGCTGGACGATGGTTACGCCAATACCGAAAAACTTCGAGTCCTGATCTTCTCTAAGCTTCTTAAATTCGTTGTACGGGAAATACATTGAGTGGGGATCAAGCGTGGAAAGCATTCCCTGAATGGCCGCCTGAGTCGCCTTTTCATAATCAATGTCGCCGGCATATTCCACCGATATTGCCGAAATGGCTTCGTTGTAGTCCTTTTCAATGTCGTCTGCCGCGGCGTAAGAAACGGCCCCATTGGTCGGCGCGCTGCGACGGAATCGCCGCGATCGGCCGATAGTGCCGCCAACCACGGCGGCGATCAGAACGAGTGCACTCGCGATGAGCAAGAATCGTCTGGACATACTTGATTCCGAACTAGTTAAGCTGGCTACTTCCCGGTATTGGCGGCCCTCCCCGGCCACCAGAGCAATATTAACACAAGCGGCTTTTTTCCTCAGAAAAGGCCCAGCGTCATGGCTGTGGTATATTCGCGGCAATAGGATGACGCTTTCACTGTCAATCGTTGTTCCTGCATATAACGAAGGTGCGCGCCTCGGCAAATCGCTGCGCGCGATAGTTGCCTATCTAAACGAATATGCCCCGCAGTCGGAATTGATCGTGGTGGACGATGGCTCGACTGATGAAACCGCAAACACCGCTCGAACGGAACTAGCCGACTCGAAAAGCGTGCACACCTCAGTAATAAGTTACAAATCCAATCTGGGCAAAGGACGCGCGGTCAGGCTCGGTCTACTCGCTTCCCGCAGTGATATCGCCCTGTTCACCGATGCCGACCTCTCGACCCCGATAACGGAAACTCCCAAACTCGTCGATCCAATCCTGCGCGGCGAATGCGACCTTGCGTTCGGCTCGCGAGCGCTTGACCGAAGTTTGATTGGCGTTCATCAACCATGGCGTCGCGAACAGGGCGGCCGCATCTTTAACCTTGCCGTGCGTCTCGCAACTGGTCTTCCGTTCTGGGACACGCAATGTGGCTTCAAGGCTTTTCGTATGAGCGCCTGCCGCCCGCTGGTTGAAGGTGCCACTATCGATCGTTTCGGTTTTGATGTTGAACTACTTTACGTGGCCCACCGCGCCGGCTTAAGACTCAAGGAAATTCCGGTGCGCTGGAATCATGCTGAAGGAAGCAAGGTCAACGTTGCTAGTGACAGCCTGAAAATGCTTAGCGAGGTGGGACGTATTCGCCAACAGGCCCGCCGCGGCGTTTATGAGCGGGCGATTAAAGCAGTGCACGATACACAGACTTAAAGGAAATGGTTTTCGGTCTTTGGGCTTGGGTCTTTGAACTTTGATCTTTGAGCTTGGTGCTTTGAACTTGGTTCTTGGTCCTGGCTCAAAGTACGAAGTACAAAGATCAAAGCACAAAGTTCAAAGACCCAAGACCAAAAACCAAAGACCCAAGACAAAAAAACTATGACCGCACGCCTTAACGTAAACATCGATCATGTCGCCACGGTCCGGCAGGCGCGACGCGCGCCCGAGCCCAGTGTAGTCGCCGCCGCAATGCTCTGTGAACAGGCCGGAGCTGACGGCATTACCGTTCACCTGCGCGGCGATCGCCGTCACATCCAGGACTCGGACCTGCCCGCATTGCGGGCAAGCGTTACGACCTATCTGAATCTGGAGATGGCCGCAAACGAAGAGATGCTAAAGATCGCGCTGGACGTGAGGCCTGATGCGGTTTCGCTTGTTCCGGAGAGTGCAAACGAAATAACTACCGAAGGCGGCCTCGATGTAATAGCCAACATCGCTATCGTGCGCGCCACTGTGAGCCGCCTGCGACAAGCGGGAATACTGGCAAGTCTTTTTATCGATCCGGATCCAAGACAGATAGAGGCAGCGCATGAAGTGAACGCGCAGCAAATCGAGTTGTGCACTGCGCCTTACGCCGACGCGACGCTGGGCAGCAGCGGCTTTCATGGCGAGGGTGCTTTGCGTGTGGGCCAGGAATTAAGACGGCTGCGAGAGGGGGCCGCGCTGGGTACACAGTACGGATTGTTAATCGCCGCCGGTCATGGGCTTACTTATAGAAATGTTGGCGCGGTCGCCGCGTTGCCGGAAGTTGCTGAATTCAATATCGGCCACAACATTATCGCCCGCTCAGTTTTTATTGGGTTGGAACGCGCCGTGAAGGAAATGCGCGATGCGATTCGAGCGGGAAGCAACTGCTGAACCCTTTGGAGTGCGGTGACCTGTCACCGCTTTAGTCGGTCGCGACCTGTCGCGACCACGGTTGGACTAAAGTGCTGAAAGAGCTGGGCGTCAAGCCGCCCAGGACCAAAGCGGTGACAGGTCACCGCACTCCAAAAAGGACTAGTTTTTCGATCCGCCGCCGGCGAGTTGCAGGCGCACAACCGAACGCTCCAGCTTCGCGCGCGCTTGTTCGAAGTCTTCTTCCGTTCCGCTCCAGCCCGTCAATTGTTTTTCAACGTGCTCACGCGCCAGACGCGCTCGCGCAGCATCAATCTCTTCGGGCCGCTCCGCCACCTCAGCCAATACCGAAACAACGTCATCCTTAACTTCGATGAAGCCACCGGACACATGCAGTTGAAGAGTTTTGCCGCCGCTCGTATAGGACAGCACGCCGGTCTGTAACTGTGAGATGAGCGGGGTATGCCCGGGCAATATGCCTAGTTCGCCACCCAAACCGGGGGCGACCACCGTCTCAACGGACTCAGAAAGTACGCGGCGCTCGGGTGTCACTACTTCAAGTTGCAGTGTGGCCATAAGTAAACTATGAATGCTGAACGCTGAATAATGAACGCGGATAATTCTTCAGTTCATCGTTCCGCGTTCATCATTCATCATTATTGGGCTATCGTCGTTCCCTTTTGCACGGCTTCTTCGATTGTGCCGACCATGTAGAAAGCCTGCTCCGGCAAATCGTCGTGCTTGCCGTCGACAATTTCGCGGAAGCCTTTGATCGTATCTTCCAGCTTTACGTATTTGCCTTCCAGACCGGTGAACTGAGCAGCCACGAAGAACGGTTGCGAGAAGAACCTCTGAACTTTGCGCGCGCGGGAAACGATCAACTTGTCTTCGTCAGACAACTCGTCGAGACCGAGAATCGCGATGATGTCCTGCAAATCTTTGTAACGCTGCAAGACGCGCTTCACGTCCTGCGCCGTGTTGTAGTGCTCTTCACCGATGATGCGCGGATCCAGGATGCGTGAAGAAGACGTCAGCGGATCAACTGCCGGATAAATTCCCAGCTCGACGATCTGGCGCGAAAGCGCCGTCACCGCATCGAGGTGGGCAAACGTAGTTGCCGGGGCCGGGTCGGTGTAGTCGTCAGCCGGCACATACACGGCCTGGATAGAAGTAATCGATCCTGTCTTTGTAGAGGTGATGCGTTCCTGCATCTCGCCCATTTCCGAAGCGAGGTTTGGCTGATAACCCACCGCCGAAGGCATGCGGCCAAGCAGCGCCGATACTTCAGAGCCGGCTTGCGTGAAGCGGAAAATGTTGTCGATGAATAGCAGCACATCAAGACCCTTGTCGCGGAAATACTCTGCAACCGTTAGCCCCGACAGTGCCACACGCAAACGCGCTCCTGGTGGCTCAGTCATCTGTCCATAGATGAGCGCGACCTTAGATTGTCCCAGCGCTTCCATGTCTACCTTCGTCATATCAAACTCGCCGGTGTCGTGGAAGTGCTTATTAAATTTGTCGCCAAACTGTATGACCTGCGACTCAACCATCTCTCGCAGCAAGTCGTTGCCTTCACGCGTTCGTTCGCCAACACCTGCGAAGACGGAAAAACCGGATCGGGCTTTCGCGATGTTATTGATCAACTCCATCACGATAACTGTCTTGCCCACTCCAGCCCCACCAAAGAGCCCAATCTTGCCCCCGCGCACAAACGGCTGAATCAGATCGATAACCTTGATGCCCGTTTCAAACATCTGCAGTTCAGTTGACTGCTCTTCAAAGGTCGGAGCATGACGGTGAATCGGATACCGCTCGGTGTGTTTGACGTCGCCCAGGTTGTCCACCGGTTGCCCGATAACGTTGAGCACGCGCCCGAGAGTTCCCTCACCGACCGGCATCGTAATCGGTCCGCCGGTATCGATGGCCATCATGCCGCGCACCATGCCATCTGTCGGCAACATGGAAACGGTTCGTACCCGGCCCTCGCCGAGATGCTGTTGAACTTCCGCTATCAGATCGATTGGGGTGGGGACATCAAAGCCCTCAGAGACGATGCGGAGCGCCTGATAGATAGGCGGCAGTTGCTTCGCCGGAAACTCGACGTCTACTACGGGACCGATAATCTGCACCACGCGGCCGGTAGCGCCGGCCGTGGGAGTAGTATTTGCGCTGGACGTAGCCATACTTTCTTTCTGCTCCTCTTTGCTGCCAATGAAGGCGAAAAAACCGGAAGGATTAAAAGCCAGTCAAGATACCACAAGGGCGAAAGTTGCGCCAAACCGGACAATTGATTTGCTCGTCAAGTGATTTGCTGGGCCCGCGGGCGTCACGCCCGCAACGCGCCTTCGGGCGCAAATTCTTTTTGGAGTCAATCTTTTCGCGCTTCGCGCTCATTGCGGGCGGGACGCACGCGGTCCCAGCAAATCAATTTGATCTCGCGATCTGGTTGTACCAAGTCGTCAAGTATTGTTAGCATGAACGCACTGAGTTTGCAGCGAGTCGCACGGCGAGTCGCAAAGTCGCCCAACCTGGCTCAGCCAATGTGTTGATAAACCAATTTTCTTGGAGCAGCCGGCAGGGGCAAACGTGCATCTGAATCTCGGCCCGATTGGTACAGAGTCGAGCAAAAATCATCTGCGCGCTACCTTTTGTCCTCCCGAACGGGCATTCAGTTTTCGCCAGTAATATCCCAACAATACAGGAGATTTAGCAGTGAAGAATTATCGGTTCCCCTCCCATGCCTCACCAACTACTGGACTGTTCAGAAAAGTAACTGGGATACGAGCGGCGCTGATCCTGGCGCTGGTTGCCTCGCTTTCGAGTCTGCCGTTTTATGGGCTGGCGCAGAACAACTCCGCGCCAGTGAAAGCAAGAGCCTCGGCCGGCTATCGCCCAACTCAGGAAGGCAGCGTATTCGTAATTGAACGAGGCGCGGATGGCAATACTGAATGCCGGCAAGCGACAGCGGATGAGGCGCGCGCTATCAATGCTGGATCAGGTAAGCAGGAACTTTATCAAATCAATCACCTCAAGACCGAAGCAAACGCACCAGCATCCGCAACCGGGTTAACGATTATCCTGCGCGCTACGGCCCAGCTCAACGCAAACCCCACCGCCAAGCAGGCTTTCATCACGGCCGCAGCGCAGTGGGAATCGCTTATCAAGGATCCGATCACGATCAACCTTGACGTTGATTTCGGCACCACCTTCTTCGGTACGGCTTTCCCCAATTCAAACATCCTGGGACAAACCGAAACGCAGTTACTCTATAGCCCTTCAAATTATCCCGACATACGCCAGCGACTCGTCAATCATGCTACCGGTTCCGAGGGCACACTCTACGCCGTGCTACCGACGGGGAGCGTTCCCACCGACGCCGGCAGCGTAGATACAGTCCTGCTGGCGAGTCCGCTTATGCGGGCCCTGGGTTTGCTTCAACCAATTGCCGACGATGCTGAGCAGGGTGGCCAGATTGGCCCGGCGCCACGTATCGGCTTTAACTCCGCCTTCGGCTTCGACTTCGATCCCAGCAATGGCATTACTTCAAACCTGACTGACTTTGACGCGGTTGCGGTCCACGAAATGGGCCACGCCCTCGGGTTCAACTCGCTGGTAGGCGATCGCGAGCAGACACCGTCAAATCCTCTTGCAGTTAGTGTCTGGGATATTTTCCGTTTCCGGCCCGGCACCGCAACTCTCAACAACTTCAACACGGCGCAGCGAATTCTTGCCTCCGGCGGCTCGCAGATACATTTTGCCAATGGGCCTGAGTTGGGACTCTCTACCGGCAAACCCTCGGCGCCTGTCGGGGGCGACGGAAATCAAGCCAGCCATTGGAAGGCGGATGAACAAAGCGGCACTTTTATCGGAGTCATGGATCCGACAATCGCCCGCGGTCAACGCTATACGATGACGAACAACGATCAAAACGCGATCGACATCTTCGGTTATACGGTGGTCGCCACGCCTGGCCCACCCAACGACAACTTCGCCAATGCGCAAGGGTTAACCGGGAGTTCGGGAACGGTTAACGGCAGTAGTAGCTTCGCAACGAAAGAAACGGGAGAACCAACGAATCCGCCAGGAACCGGGGGCGGTAGATCTGTCTGGTACAACTGGACCGCAACCGGGACAGGCCAGGCTACGTTCGATACCAACGGAAGCAACTTCGACACGATTCTGGCCGCATACACCGGCACAGCCGTCAACGCTCTGACTGTTCTCGCTTCCAACGACGACATCTCGCCCATCAACGATCCGCCACCACGCAACATTCAAAGTTTGATAACTTTCCCGGTCACCGCCGGCACCATTTACCGTATCCAGGTCGATGGATTCGACGGCGATCAGGGCAGCATCGTCCTTCACTGGACGGGGCCAGGTACGCCGACGCCGACACCGACACCAACTCCTGGGCCCAACACAGTGCAGTTCAGCGCCAGCACCGCCAGCGCCACCGAAACTGCCGGCGCAACAACTAAGGTCGATTTGCTTGTGACGCGTACGGGCGACACCGCGGCTGCAGCCAAAGTGAACTACGCGACCAGCGATGCGACCGCGACTGACCGGTCGGATTATGAGGCCACCTTGGGAACACTGCTGTTTGCCGGTGGTGAGACATCGAAGACAGTTACCGTCTTCATCGTTGACGATGCCTTTGGCGAAACGCCTGAGACCTTCAATGTTACTTTGAGTAATCCGGTAGCCTGTACCCTCGGGGCACCGGCGGCTGTCACCGTCACTATCAACAGCGACGAACTAGTGAATGGAGCTAATCCCGTCAAGAACGCCAGCTTCAACAACGACTTCTTCGTACGCCAGCATTATCTCGATTTCCTCAACCGCGAACCGGACAGCGGTGGGCTAAATTTCTGGAAGGGCCAACTCAACGAATGTGAGAGCCTTCCGTTGCCGGGCGGCTTCACGGACGCACAGCAGTGTCGTGATATTCGCCGCATCAATGTCTCGGCAGCCTTCTTCCTGTCGATTGAGTTTCAGCAGACCGGCTACCTGGTTGAGCGCCTCTACAAAGCGGCTTACGGCGATGCCGTGGGTACATCGACTCTCGGCGGCAATCACACACTTTTCGTTCCAATCGTGCGACTTAACGAATTCCTGTCAGATACTCAGGCCATGGGAAAAGGCGTGGTCATCGGCGCGCCGGGGGCGGATCAGTTATTGGAGAGCAACAAGCAGGCGGTGATAGCAGATTTCGTTCAGCGCTCTCGATTCACTACGCAATATCCCGGTGGGATGACCTCGGCGGCATTTGTTGACGCGCTCAATGCAAATGCCTCAAACGCCGGAACCCAGGTGTTATCTCCATCAGAGCGTCTCCAACTAATTAATGAGCTGGATTCACAAATCAAGACCCGAGCGCAAGTGTTGCGAGCGGTAGCGGAAGACTCTGATCTTTTTGCCGTTGAGAAGAACCGCGCCTTCGTGTTGACTCAGTTCATCGGCTACCTGCGGCGGAACCCAAACGATCCTCCAGAAGTTGGTTTGGACTACACCGGCTTTGACTTCTGGCTCGGCAAGCTGAATCAATTTAATGGGAACTTTGTGAATGCCGAGATGGTCAAATCTTTTCTCGTCTCCGGAGAATACCAGGGACGCTTCGGACCGTGATCTGGAATCTCAAATCTGAGATCTGAAATTTGAGATCTCAGATTAAGGTGCGGGGCCGGTAAACTACGGACTAACCGGGGGTGGCGCAACGCGAAACCGATCTTCGCCGGAAGAATCGCACGTCATCTCAATCACGCGATAACGTTTGCGTAGTCTCGCCAGTTCTTTTGCCTGACGCTCCAGCTGCTCCTGGTAATCATCCGGCGGATTACCCCAGCATCCGACCAGCGGATAAAAGCGAATTTCCGTTCCTCTGGCGTCAACCAATTTGCCTTTGCGGCAGCGCGCTCCCAGCGACTTTAGTTTTTGCGCGACCGTTACGGTAACGACCTTGCCGGACTTCGCCGCTTGCGTGGAAACAATAGAAGTTGCCTGGATCCCGTCCGGAAGACAGCTATCAGTGTTGTGATCACAATTTGTTGAACCAGATATGGGCGAGTGCGTCGTCAGCAAGGCGGCACTCAACAGAAACAGGAACACCATTGATCTCTCCTTCCGGATGAAAGTGATCTTAGCCTAAGGAGTCCTCATGAGACGAATTGTCTTAGTCTTAACCTTTGCTTTGGCGCTACTGGCTTGTTCCATGGTCGTTGGTTCAGTCTTGTCGCGCGCCAGTGTAAATCCCACCCCGGACGTTATCTCAGGTAACTCCGCTCAGATTGCATCGAGCAACTGGAACGCCCAATCAACCAATGATAGCGCCGGCATGGAACGCACAGATTCGGAAGAGGGCGAGGACCCAGACATGCCGAAAGGCAAGCGTCGAGGCCTGGGAAACATCGACGAGAAGACTTATCTGCGACTCCGCGACGAATACATCAGCCGGCGGCGCGGCATTGAACCGGGTGGACCGTTTGATCCCGAAGCGCGTGGCCGCGCCGTAAGACAGATGCAGGCGCAGGAAGCCCTTCAGCTTGAGATGACAAAGCGTTTGCACCTGAACGGAAGCAACGCGCTGGATCCCGACTCGGTCAACGCCGTCTGGACGCCGATTGGTCCCGCGCCTTTGCCAAACGGATCTGGCAACCACGCCGTTACCGGCCGCGTCACCGCGATCGTGGTGGATCCAACTAACTCCAACAAAGTCTATTTAGGCACGGCGCAGGGTGGTGTTTGGCGGTCGCTTGATGGCGGCGCAAATTGGACCAGCATTTTTGATGACGCTCTGTCGCTCGCCGTCGGCTCACTGGCGCTAGCGCCCTCAAACCCCTCGATTCTTTACATTGGCACCGGAGAATCAAACCGCAGCGGTGATTCATTTTTTGGCGTGGGCGTCTATCGGATCGACAACGCTGATACTTCTGCGACCCTGGTTGGCCCAATCAATCCAACCTACTCCTTCAATACCGGCGGCGGTACGGCAACCACCAGAACTTTTTCCGGACGCTCGATCAGTCAGATTGTCGTTCATCCCACGCAACCGGGAACTATCTTTGTGGGCACGTCGTCAGGAATCGGTGGCAGCGGAGCAAATGGGCTTTCAGCTTTCGTGCCCCCAATCGCGCTGTTAGGCCTCTACCGATCAACCAACGCTGACGGCCCGCTCGCTTCGATCACATTTCAAAAACTTGCCGTCGCAACTGCCGGCTTCAGCCTTGATTCTCCCGGCACCGGAAATCGTCGCATTACGGATGTGGTCATGGAGCCCGGCAACCCCGACAACCTCATCGTGGGAGTTTTTGGCAATGCCGCACCAAACGATGGCGGTATCTATCGGACAACGGATGCGCTGGCAGCTAATCCAACTTTTACCCAGGTCAAACAGCTCTCCGTAGACAGGATCCAGTTTGCCATTAATAAGGATCTCAATACCGGCGTTGTCAAAGTACTCGCGGCAACGGGAGAAACACCCGTTCCAACGTGCACCTCAGCCACTCAGCTCGGAGTTCTCAGGCAATCGGTAGATGGCGGTATTACCTGGCCCGATACCAGCGCCAACGCGACCACCGGAGGAATACTTACCGACGCGGCAGGTTTTTGCGGGGCGCAGTGCTTCTACAACGTGACGGTAGCGATTGATCCACGGGACGCGAACAACATCTACCTCGGCGGTAACGTTCAATCGACCTGTTCAGGCCTGATGCAAAGGTCCACAAATGGAGTGACGTTCTCAAACGATGCCAGCGGTCTTCACGCAGATTCCCACGCGCTGTTTTTTGACCCGCTCACTTCGCCTTCAACTATCTTCACCGGAAACGACGGCGGCGTTTGGAAAAGATCGGCTAACGCAGCCGTCGGCACATCCTGGATCAATCTGAATAGTGCTCCGCTTAACACGATGCAGTTCGAAAGCGTGGCCGTACATCCGATTGATCAGTTCATGACCATTGGCGGCACGCAGGACAACGGCACCGAGGCGCAGCTGCTCGCTACCGGCAACTGGACTAACGCTGAGGGTGGCGACGGGGGTTACGCGCTGATCGACCAGAGTGCTACAGATACTACCAACGTTACGATGTATCACACGTTTTTCAATCGGACCGGGACGCAAATTGGGTTTGACCGTATCGTCAACGTTCCAAACTGTCTACCCATCAAGGATTCATGGCCCACTCGCGGAGATTTTGGAATCGCAGACATTCCAACTCTCGGCTGCGATGGCACGCCTAACCTGATCAATAACGGCATCAGCAGAAGCGACAATGTTCTCTTCTACGCACCGATGGCGCTGGGACCGGGGACGCCAAACACCGTCTACTTCGGCACGGATCGCTTGTATCGTTCGGGCGATCGCGGCGACCATATGGTGGTTGTCAGTCAGGCTCCCCTTTCCGCCGGCGGCCCGCCGATCAGCACTATTGCCATCTCACCACAGGATGACAATTACCGCCTGCTCGGGTTGCAGAATGGCCAGCTGTTTGCCACGTCGAGTGGTTCAAGCAGTCTCGTTAACATCACCGGCTCGGTTTTCCCTTCCAATCCCGGCAGCGTCTCAAACGCCTTCATCGGCCGGGCCGTGTTTGATCCCCACAACAAGGACATAGCCTACGTCGCGCTTTCGTACTTCGCGCCGGGCGGACAAGGCATTTGGAAGATCACGAACTTTAGCGCTGCCACCGGCGCGACACCGGTCACCGCCAATTGGACCAACGCTGCCAACGGCATCCCGAGCGTGCCCATCAACGCGCTGGTGATCGATCCAATCAATTCAAACACGCTCTACGCCGGCACCGACATTGGTGTTTACAATTCTACTGATGGTGGTGCGAGCTGGGCGCCTTATGGCACCGGACTACCGCGATCGGCGGTTTTTGACATGGCGATTCAGAGCCCCAGCCGGATTCTCCGCGTCGCTACGCACGGACGTGGCCTTTGGGAAGTTTCAATTCCTAACGCCTCTCCTACCAATGTCGTGCAATTCAGCACCAGCAACCTAAGCGTGACTGAAACACTCGACGCAACAACGAAGCTCGACATAACGGTCAACCGCAGCGGCGATACTTCGGGAGCGGCAGCGATCGACTACGTCACGGCAGACGGCACGGCCAGCGAACGATCTGACTACCTCGCCGCCCAGGGCAGACTACGCTTCGATCCGGGACAAACGTCACAGACCATAAGCGTCTTCATTGTGGACGATCGCTTTGGAGAGAGTGATGAAAACTTCACGGTAACACTTGGCAATCCGATCGGTTGCACGCTCGGTCCAACATCAAGCCTGACCGTTGTCATCTCCAGCAATGAAACAGTAGACGGAAGCAACCCGGTCAAGAACGCCAGCTTCAATAACGATTTCTTCGTGCGCCAGCACTACGTCGATTTCTTCAACCGCGAACCGGACGCTGGTGGCCTGGCTTTTTGGAAGAATCAAATCAGCGAATGCGACAACGTCCCCTTGCCGGGCGGCTTCACGGACGCTCAGCAGTGTCGCGAAATTCGCCGCATCAACGTTTCGGCTGCCTTCTTCCTGTCGATCGAGTTTCAACAAACGGGTTACCTCGTCTACAAGACCTACCAGGCTGCCTTCGATTCGCACGAGTTTCTGAGGTTGCGCGACTTCCTGCCTGACACACAGGAGATTGGTCGCGGCGTGGTGATCGGCCAACCTGGTGCCGATGCACAGCTGGAAGCCAACAAGGTGAGGTTCTTTTTGGATTTTGTGCAGCGCGCCAATTTTGTCCTACCCTCCAATTATCCAACCACGATGACGGCCGCGCAGTTTGTCGACAAGCTGAACGCAAACACCTATGACCCGCTTGTTGGCCCGGGCGTGGGTGCGCTAACGCAAGCGCAGCGGGATGCGCTGGCCGCGCAATTAGCCTCCAACCCGGCATCGGCGACTTTGCGCGCGCAGGTGCTGCGTGCGATTGCGGAGAATTCAGTCTTCCACAATCGCCAGTTCAACCGGGCTTTTGTGTTAATGCAATACTTCGGCTATTTGCGACGCAACCCGAACGATCCGCCGGAGATTGGTCTGGACTTCGCGGGCTACAACTTCTGGCTCGGCAAGTTGAATCAGTTCAACGGCAACTTCGTGAACGCCGAGATGGTGAAGGCCTTCATCACTTCCGGTGAGTACCAAGGGCGCTTCGGACCGTGAGCTGGAACAGCCTGGTTCTTCCAGTTCTTCCGTCAGGTAATCTGAATTTGAGATTTGAAATTTGAAATCTCAAATACAAAAGGCCCCATCGCGTAAAACGATGGGGCCGATTTTTTGCACTTGCGCGCTGCTTAGTGCTTTTCTTCCGGATCTATCCGAATCTTCATCCGCTGCAGCACCTGCACGTCTTCGTCGGTTAGTTCGAGATTTGTTTCTCCGTTTCCTTCACCTTCGCCGGCATGTGGCCGTAAGCCGATCTCGAGTCTAAGGGTCAATTCCATCTCATAACCGGCATCGCGCAGCCGTTCGATGGCCTCGGCAACTCGTGGCGAATTCTCAACCGACTCGTTAATCGCGGTGCCAATGTCGCGAACAATCTCTTTTGCTTCGTCGTCTATTTCCAAGCCCTATGCCTCGGTTCTCAATCTCCCGGATCTTGAGAACTGAAAATCATCAATTCTGCCAATCTCATTGCCCATGCTACGCGAGCGTCCCGCGGAGGGTCAACCATCGATTTTATCGGCGGAAATGATTCAGTGCTCAGAGAAAGACGCTTGAATTCGCGTTCGCAGTCAATTACTCTAAGACCTTCCTTTAACCACTTGTTCGCCCCCGAAGAAAACTATTCGATGGTAGGAGTTTGCTAAACCCTCCGCCTCCGCAAACATTTTATGTACAACACAATCGGGATACTAACAGGAGGCGGTGATGCCCCGGGCCTGAACGCTGTAATTCGCGCAGCCGTAACCACGGCGACCGGACAGTATGGACTTAAGGTAATCGGAATCGAAGACGGTTTCGAAGGTTTGTTGGGCGAGACTCATACACGCCCGCTGGCAGCTTCCGACGTTCGTGGATTATTGCCCCGCGGCGGCACAATCCTGGGGACGCGAAATCGCGGCCGGTTTGTTGAGCACCATGCAGAAGGTGTGGCGACGAAACCGCAGGCAATCTACGACGAAGCAGTCGCGAATTTGAACCGCCTGGGAATCGACGCGCTGGTTGTGCTGGGTGGCGAAGGAACGCTCGCGATCGCTGCGGACTTTGCCAGGCTCGGTGTTCCTGTAGTGGGTGTTCCCAAAACTATCGACAACGACCTCGCCTGTACGGAACTAACCTTTGGCTTCATCACCGCGATGGATTTCGCCACCGATGCGCTTGACCGACTGCACACCACGGCAGAGTCGCATGAGCGCGTCATGATCCTGGAAGTGATGGGCCGCAATACGGGATGGATTGCTTTGCATTCCGGCATCGCCGGCGGTGCAGACGTAATTCTCATTCCGGAGATTCCCTTCACCATGCAGTCCGTCGCTGACAGAGTACGGGCGCGCGATGCGGCTGGATCCAGTTTCAGCATCGTAGTTGCCGCCGAGGGAGCGATTGAGACTGGTCACGAACTCATTTACCAGGACAAGGGCGACCCGCAACACGCCCCTCGCCTTGGCGGCATTGGTGCTTATTGCCGATATGAGCTCGAACAGCTCACCGGCAAAGAAACTCGTTGCGTAGTACTCGGACATCTGCAAAGGGGTGGCCGCCCCAATGCTTTTGATCGTATGCTGGCAACGAATTACGGATCGTGTGCGGTACGCGCCCTGGTGGAAGGGCAACGCGGAGTGATGGTGGCGCTGCAGGCGGGCGACGTCATCACGGTGCCGATCAGCGAAGCAATCGCTAACATCAAGACCGTGCCTCCAAACGGCCAGCTGGTGCGCACCGCTCGCGACACGGGGATCTCCTTTGGCGCGCCGGATGAAGCCCGGTATCATCGTCAACCGTAAGCACAGCGCTCGTTCGGAAATGAAAGTGAGCAAGCAATTGTCAGCAGATATTAAAGAAAAACTTCAGTTGCAACTCGATCAGCTGGAATCAGAGTTACGCGTGCACCTGCCCAAGGAGATTAAGCGCGCGCTTGAGTTTGGCGACCTGCGTGAGAATTCCGAGTACCGGGCGGCGCTCGACCGGCAAAATGTCGTCAAAGCCCGCATTGTCGAACTGCGTCAAAGAATAAGCGAGATCTCTTCCATCGATCTTACAAAAATCTCCCGCGACAAGGCAGGTTACGGTTCAACGCTTGTCTTGTACGACTCTGAGAAGGACGAAGAAGTGACCTATCGTCTAGTGACTTCGGAAGAAAGCGATCCGCAGGAAGGCTTGATCTCAACTACTTCGCCGGTCGGGAAGAGTTTGATGGGCAAGCAAGAAGGCGACGAAGTAGTAGTGCGTACTCCCGCCGGCGCGCGCAACTTCGAGATAAGACAGCTGATTACCATTCACGATCAGATTGGCACCGTTGAGGACAAAGCCTAAATAAAAATCTGAGTGCCAAAAGGCTGTAAACTAACAAAACTTTTCGGCATAATATCGTAGAGGAGAATTCAAACAGAAGATGTTTGTTGGTGCTATCGGCCGCGGGGCGCAAAGGATCATCGATGCGATGGTGCGCTGGCTCGCCTACGGCCATATCAATCCCAACATCCTGACCGTCATCGGCGTCGCTATCAACGTCGGCTCAGGTTTGCTGTTCGGTTACGGTTACTTTTTCTGGGCCGGCATTGTCCTCATAGTTGCCAACCTCTTTGACATGCTGGATGGACAAGTCGCCAGACTTTCCGGACGCGTCACTCGTTTCGGCGGCTTTTTGGATTCCTCGCTGGACCGGCTTTCCGACATGGTAGTTTTCGTCGGATTAATGGTCTTTTATGCCCGCGACACGCAGTTTCATTCCACCCTTAACGTTTTTCTCGCCGGCGCAGGACTAATGGGTTCAGTTATGGTAAGCTACGCGAGCGCCCGGGCCGAGAGTCTGATTGAGAAGTGTGATGTCGGCTTTCTAAAACGGCCCGAACGCGTGGTTCTTTTTATTATTGGCGCCCTAAGCACTCATCCGGGTTCGACAAACTTTTTCGCTAATCGAATGCCGGCAGTTCTGTGGGTACTTGCGGTGGGTTCGTACTGGACCTTCGCGCACCGCATGTATCACACCTGGTATGAGCTGACTAAGGTGAAGACGGAATCAAAAAAAGAAGGAACAACCCCCGCTATCGCCGCATCTAATCCCGGGCCTGAACGCCGTACTGAACAGCCCGTGAGCGTCGGACATTGATAGATGCCAGGACATCCACCCGCCGACGACATGCGATTGAAGACTGCTTTTAGTATCTGAGGTTAAATAACGTGACGATATGCCCCTGTTGTGGTTTTAAGTCTGCCAACGCCGCGAGTGGTGTTTATAGTGAGGCTTGCTCGTCTTGTGGCGCGCATTCCGTCGGTGAACCATTGCCCCGACCCGAACACGAACTGCCTGCTTACGGACGCTCGCTGCTGCTGGCTGTCACGGGCGCGTTTGCGGTCCTTGTTTTCTTCAGCCAGACAGTCGTCGCTTTAATGCAGGACTCCGCACGAGCTGCAACCTCTCCTTTAGCTCTCTCTTCGATGATTCCCTTCGATTTCTGGTCCTGGCTCGCCGCGGCGGAAACCGCCTCCTGGCGTTTAAGGTGGGCAGTAATCCCTTTAGCCATCCTGGTAGTGTTCGGCAGTCGCAGAATCTATAGCTCGATCAAACAGTCTCCGGCCAGTTTCTGCGGTCTCGGCTATGCGCGCAAAGGTTATTTCGCTTCAGCAGCAGTCCCGCTCCTGGTCTTAATACTAATTGGGATTACCGTGCCGGCACGTTTGCGCCACCGGCAATGGGCCATCGAAGCAAAAGATTACCCGTCAATCCGCAGGATCGATCGCGCGTTTGACGAATATCGACAGCTGGTCGGCTCTCTTCCCGGCGAACCGAAGGATCTTCTCAAACGGCTGCCTGACGAAGATGGCTCAATCGCCGAAGCCTTGCGGAATCTTGACACCTCCAACTACAAACCCACCGCCGATCTCGCAGCGGTGCCAAACACGCAACCCCGACAACTGAGAGGCGCCGTCATTCGAAATGCTTCCATGAGCACGGCAGATGAGTCGCTCGGTGAACGGCTGTCGTTAACAAACTACGAACTTCCCTTGCCGGGCCCGGATAAACTCATGGGCACCGAGGATGATCTGGTTGTGCTGGACGGCGTGATCTATAAAGCATCTGAGGCCCCGCGGCACAGAGGTGCCGGTACCCCTACTGCCAAGCGAACCCGATAGCCCAAGACTTACTAACGTTAGTTTCTGCATATAACGACGCCCTGTATACTCTGCAGGGCGTCGTTGTTTGCGGAAGGAATGAGTACTGAGTGATGAGTGAGTACTGAGTGATGAGTACTGAGGGTTTAGTGATGAGTGATGAGTGACCGGCAAAGGCGATTAACGACGGGCGACTGAAGACTGTCGATACTCGTTACTCATTACTCATCACTCATCACTCATTACTCATTACTCAGTACTCATTACTCAGTACTCATCACTCTTGAAGAGAACATGTTCAGCAAAATCCTGATTGCTAACCGTGGCGAGATTGCGGTGCGAATAATTCGCGCCTGCCGCGACCTTAATGTTTCGCCAGTTGCCGTCTATTCAGAAGCCGACGCGTCTTCTGTGCACGTCGGACTTTGCGATGAAGCGGTTTGCATTGGTCCGGCGTCTTCACTCGAAAGTTATTTATCCATTCCAGCGATACTCGCGGCGGCGAAGTCGACAAACTCAGAAGCGATCCATCCCGGCTACGGCTTCCTCGCTGAGAACGCAGATTTCGCGCGCGCCGTAACCGAAGCGGGCCTCAAGTTTATCGGCCCAGGCGCGGAGGCTATGGAAATCATGGGCTCAAAGACCAGCGCGCGACGTGCTGCAGTCGAAGCTCAGGTTCCTATCGTTCCGGGTACAGTTGAACCATTGAATTCCCTTGCAGAGGCCAGGACTCTTGCGGAACAGTTTGGCTATCCCGTTATGCTCAAAGCTTCTGCCGGCGGCGGCGGCAAGGGCATGCGACTCGTCGCCTCGTTCGCAGAGTTGCAGTCGGGTTTCGAGAGCGCCCAATCCGAGGCGGCTTCAGCCTTTGGCGATTCCGCAGTCTATCTGGAAAAGGTAATCGCCCGGCCGCGGCACATCGAGATACAGGTCTTCGCCGATAGCCATCGCAACGTCGTGCATCTGGGCGAGCGCGAGTGTTCGATTCAGCGGCGTCACCAAAAAGTGATTGAAGAGTGTCCCTCGCCAATCGATGACGAACGACTGCGTGAAACGATGGGCGCGGCTGCAGTGAAGCTCGCGCGCGCGGTTAACTATGTGGGGGCGGGCACGGTGGAGTTTCTTGTCGCGGACGAAACTCGCGATTTTTATTTTCTGGAGATGAACACGCGACTGCAGGTTGAGCACCCGGTGACCGAACTAGTCACCGGGATCGACCTGGTTCGCGAGCAGATCACAGTCGCCGCCGGTGCGCCGCTTAGTTTTACTCAGGACCAGGTTCGCTGGTCGGGTCATGCCATCGAGTGTCGCGTCTACGCAGAGGATCCGGAGAACAACTTCTTTCCTTCGCCGGGAAAGATCAGTTATTTGCAAGTCCCGTTTGGGCCGGGCATACGGAACGACAGCGGCGTCGAACTAAACTCCGAAGTTTCAATTTACTACGATCCGCTGATTTCGAAACTCGCAGCCTGGGGGCGAAGTCGAGACGAGGCGATTGATCGACTTCGCCGGGCGCTTGACGAATATGAAGTGGGCGGAATCCGAACCACGCTTCCCTTCTTCCGCGAGATTGTTCGCGACGAGGAGTTCAAATCCGCGAAACTCGATACGGGATTTATTGGTCGTTTCAACGAACGTCGCGCCACCACGAAGAATGAAAACAGCACTGAAGAAGTGCACAGAGACATCGCAGTTATTGCGGCAGCGATCCTTCACGCGAAGCTGCAAAGAGAAGCGAGCTTCAATAGCCTGCCGGAGGACACCGAGAATCGCTGGAAGATGTCGAGCCGTGCGTCGTTGCACGAGGCGCGAGATGCCATCAACCCTGGTCGCAAGCGAAGAGGTTGAATGCTCCGTTAGCCACGTCGGGCCATGCTTCCTATGAACTGATGAAACTAAAGGCTCAACTATCCGGAATTGAACACGAGGTCTCGCTTAGTCTCGCGGACGACACCGTCGACGTTGCTGTGGACGACCGGCATTACGACTTGCAGGTTCGCGAGTTGGGGTCGGGCGAGTATTTGCTGATCAGCGGATCGAACGTTTACAAATGCCGGGTTTCCGGACGCAGTGGTTCCGTCGGGGCCGGTCAGTCGTTTGCGATAGTTGTGCGCGGTCGGACCTATGAGGTTGCAGTGGTTGATCCCAAGCGACTGCGCAGCGGTGAAAGCGCCGGCGCCCATCACGCGGGCGCCGCTGAGATTGTTTCACCGATGCCGGGCAAAATCGTAAGAGTGCTGGTTGAATCCGGCGACAGAGTCGAGGCCGGCGCCGGGATCATCGTTGTCGAAGCCATGAAGATGCAGAATGAAATGAAAGCACCGAAAGCCGGGACCGTTGTCTCCATTAACGCCGCAGAAGGCGCGACGGTGAACGCCGGGGATGTCTTGGCAGTGGTCGAATAATAACGCTGATCGATGAATGATGAACGATGAACAGTAAAGGCAGCCCTATGAAGAGCGACCTCGAAGGCCTCGATTCATCGATCATCGTTCCGCATTCATCGTTACGTATTCTCCTCTGGGACATCGACGGCACGTTGATCCATTCCCTGCGACGCGGGGCGTTCAAAGATTACACAATCCCAATGCTTGAAGAAGTGTTTGGCACCGCCGGTCGTTTACCGGAAATGATTGTTTCCGGAATGACGGACCTGCAGATTGTCGGAGAGGCTCTCAAGCATGAAGGGTTCACGCAGGCGGACATCTTTGAGCGCGTCGATCACCTGCGTGAGAGTTACATGACTGCGATGCGGAAGGCGACCGGCAACGGTGAGGAGTTTTTTCAAGTCTTACCGGGTGTGCGGGAAACGCTGCGAGCCGTTCACGAACATCCTCGCTATCGTTCGGCGCTGGTGACCGGAAACATCGAGCAAGCGGCTTACTTGAAGATGGAGCTGGTTGGTCTCTCGGAATTCTTTGACTTGCCCGGCGCCTTTGGTGACGAGTCGCATAATCGGCGCGATTTGCCCGCGCTCGCCTATGAGCGTATTCGGAAACACCTGCAACTAGATCTCGCGCCCGAACAGTTCATTGTCATCGGCGATACGCCCAACGACATCGACTGCGCCAAACACTTCGGCGCCCGTTCTTTGGCCGTCGTCACCGGCCGGCTCTACAGCAGAGACGATCTGCTTGCGTGCATGCCTGATGCTATGCTTTCGGATCTGTCCAATTTAGAGTTGACTATGCAGACCATCTCGACTCTTTAGTTCCCCGAAAAGTATCAGCCGCTCGCATTTGAAAGAATTCCGCGAGCAAAACAGCCAAGGTTCTTCCACTGTTCCGAGCGGAATGCTTCCTATTCGATCCAGGGGTGGCGTCCCGATTGATCGGGACTTACCCCTGGCTACTTTATGTCACGCCTTCAGCGTGAAGAGCCATCGGCTGTCTACTGTTTGCTGTCTACTGTTTACTGTCTACTGTTTGCTTTCTGTTACCCCAACCTCATACTCCGGCTTCGGCATCCCCATCAGCCATTTATCAAACCAGCCTACGATGTGTTGCAAACGTTCGATGCGATGCCAGGGTTGGCCGGAGCGTGACAGCTCGTGCGACTCATTCGGGAAACGCACCATCACAGTCGGAATTTTCCGATACTTCAACGCGCGAAACATTTGTTCACCGCCAGGCCCCGTAGGCGTGCGCCAATCTGCCTCTCCCAGGATCAACATCAGCGGCGTCGTCACCTTGTCGATGTAAGTAATCGGCGAGCGCGTCTTAAAGTCTGTGTCCTCCCAGGGCGCGCCACGAAACCAGGCCGGCTGGAATTGCGTGAAGTCTGCCGAATACCACCAACCAGACCAGTCAGCGATATCGCGTTGCGAAACGGCTGCCGCAAAACGCGTGGTGTGTCCGATAGCCCAATTCGTCAACACGCCACCGCCACTGCCGCCGGTGATCCCAAGCCGCTTCTCGTCGATGTAGCCGCGCTTGATTAGTTCGTCCACACCGGCCATCAAATCCTTGTAGTCATCGCCGGGGTAGTTATATTGAATGATGTTCCCAAAATCCTGACCATAACTCGTGCTGCCGCGCGGGTTCGGATAGATCACGACGTAACCCTTCGCTGCCATCCACTGAAACTCATGATCGAAGATAAAACCGTAAGCAGCGTGCGGGCCCCCGTGAATGTTCAGGATGAGCGGATATTTTTTGCTCGCATCGAAGTTGGGCGGCTTCTGCACCCACGCCTGAATGCGTTTGCCGTCAAACGACTGATACCAGATCTCTTCCGGCGCGCTAAGATTTAGCTGCGAGAAGAGCTCATCGTTGAGATGTGTTAGTTGCTTCAAGTTGGAGCCGGGACGCTCGAGCAGGTAGAGATCACCAATCAGGGTTGGCGTCGAAATGTTATAGACGAGCTTAGAGCCATCAGGCGTGGTGCGAAAACTCGTTACCGCCTGATCGCCCTGCGTAAGCGTCGTAAACTTCCCGTCTGACGCGGCAAACGTTGCCAGGTTTGCACGTCCCTCTTTTGAGTAAACTTCAATGATGCCGCGTCCATCCGCGGTCCAGACGGGCGGGCTGCCACCGCCGCCGCGAGGTGCGCTGCTGTCTCCGGTGAGGCCCGCGGCAACGTCGAAGTCGAAAGTCTCTGTGAGATTGCGGGGTTTGGCATCGGGCGCGATGTCCATCACCCAAAGGTCGGGCTGGCGGTAAGACTTTACCGGGCGGCCGATGGAGGCAACGAAGGCAAACTGTTTTCCATTCGGGCTGACAGCGAAGCCGCCGGCGTCCATGTCAAAAGTTGTGAGCCTGGTCGGTTCGCCACCGGAAGCGGGGACGGAATAGACGGTCGTCGTCGGTAGTTCGTAGTAAGACTCATCGTTGCGATCCGAAGTGAAATAAATCTTCGAATTGTCTTTGGCCCAGGTGACATTGTCTTCGCCAAACCGTCCGGAGGTGAGTTGTCTGGGAACAACTTTTTCATCTGCATTGCGAGGCGCGGCCACAACCCAAATGTGTCCCGGGCGTGCGTAGTCAAGGTAGCCTGCGCCATTCGCGCGATAAACGGCACGCGTGATTACACGCACATCGCTCTCCCGCTTCTCTTCAGATTTCTTTGTATCCGCAGGGCTAGCCACCGGCGAAGCGGCCGGTTGCGGGGCTACTGGAGCTGGACTTGGCAAGCCCTCTTTCTGAGTGTCCTTCTGTTTCGCCAGATCTTCCGGGTTGGCGTTATTAACAAGCGCGATCATCCTGCCATCAGGCGACCATTGCGGCTGACCCGCTCCCTTAGCGAGCGACGTAAACGGAAATGAGTCGCCCCCGGCCATTGCCAACATGAAAAGTTGCGGCACGTCGGGCCGTCCGTCTTTTTCAGTTATGCGAACAAAGACCAGATACTTGCCATCCGGCGACCAACGTGGCGAGGAATCGCGCGTGCCACTGGTGAGCTGGTGTGTCTCGCCGGTGGCCGGCGACACGGTCCAGATGGAAGTGTTGTAGCCATCCTTCTTGTCGTTGACGATGACGCGAACAAAGGCGACGCGCGAGCCATCGGGCGAGATCTGCGGATCCCCAATCCAGTTAAAGCTGAACAAGTCTTTCTCGGTGATGTTTCGCTTCTGCGCGGCGGTTGGACTGACAACGAAGGCGAAGGTGATAAGGAGAGCGGATAGGATGGATCGCATGGGTTCCCTTTTTCGAAAGATGGAATGTTACACGGAGAGCGTCGGCATTCTAACTCAGGGTTCGTCAAGAAAAATAGGATTAGCGGAACAGGATTGCCGGACAAGGCAGCGGGGGCAAGCCCGCCTTCCCGACCTGAGAGACTTCCAGGTTTGAGCGAATTTTCCAGACATGAAAGCCTTTCAAGCAAATCAATCAGCGTCAACATTGATCAGCTCCAGGTCCGGAACGTGGGCTTGCCCCCGCTCTTTTACCTAATTGATTTTGCTGACTATTTAGTTAGATCCGATGGAACCCTTTGAGTATGTCTCGGGTAGCGAGCCGCAGGATTACAGGTCTGCCGTGCGGACAGGTTGTGGGCGAAGAGGTTTTTAGTAGTCGATCAATAAGCCAACGCATCTTCTCGTGTGTAAGCGACATATTCACTTTGATCGCGGCGTGACAGGCAAGCGAGGCCGCGATGTCGTCACGCAACGTTTCGCGGGCGCTGCCCTTTTTCTCCGCATCGACCGTATCGAGAAGTTCGGCGAGCATGTTGCGCGCTTCACCGGCAGGTAGATCCGCAGGCGTGGCCTTTATCGCTACCGTGCGACCCGATAAGCGCATGAGTTCAAAGCCGTAGCTTTCTAGTTCCTCAGCGAGCACCTCAAAAACTGAAGCTTGGGCCGGAGTGAGATCGAAAGTCTCCGGTATTAGAAGATGCTGCGACTCGGCTGACCGCGCCGACTCCAGCGCGCGATACTTATCAAACAGAATGCGCTCGTGGGCGACGTGCTGATCGATTAACAAAAGGCCGTCGTTGTCCACGGCTATGATGAAGCTTTCGTCGAGTTGACCGAGAGGACGTATATCGTTTGTTAGTGATTCGACTGAGACTTCACGGGTGAACTTTTCCGCGGAGTTTAAGGGTGGGAGAGCGGTGCTTGCGGAGACGGACCCGCCCGTTACCTCAGGCGATACTGACAAATCCTCTACCGCTTCCGTTGGGCTACCGCCACGGAGCTGCTCGCGCTCCGCGCTCGTTGCGGGCGGGACGCCCGCGGTCCCAATGTTTAGTTGACTCGGCACTCCACGCTCCAGGGCTTGGTCAGCCTCAATGAACAATGGAGTGAATTCGATTCGCGATTGCGCGATTGGTTCCTGAGTCGCGCGAGGCTCATCAGTTTCAAGAGTCTGAAAACTCCCGACGTTGGCTGGGGCGTTAACAGCGACCTCGGCCACTGCTGCCGACATCGCATTTGCAAGACCTGCTGATTCGGACTGCACGTCCTCAGGCTGCGGCTGATCTTTCAGATCCGCGCGCACGTAGCCGGCGCTGGCCAACGCCCCGCGCACCGCTTCCCGCACCGCATCAGCCACCGCGGCTGCACGGCGAAAGCGTACTTCTGTTTTTGCGGGATGCACATTGACGTCTACTTCTTCGAGCGGTATCTCGATGAACAAAAGCGCAGCCGGATAAACTCCGTGTGGCAACACGGCGCGATAACCTTCCGAAAGCGCGCGCGCAATCAGTCGATCTCTAACAAACCGGCCATTCACGAACAGGTATTGAGAATCACGCGAAGTGCGCCGGTCGCGGGGTGCGGAAATAAAACCGCTCACGCGCGCAATTTGTCCCGGAGCGCCGCCGACCGCAAGCAGGTTATCGAGAAACTCCGGGCCAAAAACCTGGTAGGCCCTTTCCCGCAGATCGCTCGCCGGGGAAACGCGCAACACCTCGCGGCCATTATTAATGAGCGTCAAAGCAATCTCAGGATGCGCCAGCGCATAGTGAGTTACGAGATTCGTAAGGTGAAAGCTTTCGGTAGCTTCGGACCTAAGGAATTTTCGACGCGCGGGCACATTAAAGAAAAGATCGCGGACGGCGATGGTGGTGCCGCGCGGGTGTGCCGCATCTTTGACGTCGCGCATCTTCCCGCCTTCGATCGAGACGCGTGTCGCGGCGCCCGCATCTTCAGTTTTGGTGGTGAGTTCAACTCGCGCGACAGAAGCAATTGAGGCGAGCGCCTCGCCGCGAAATCCCAGCGTGGCGATGTTGTTCAGATCTTCCGACCTGGCAATCTTGGAAGTCGCATGTCGTTCGAACGCCAGCACCGCATCATCGCGAACCATCCCGTCGCCGTCGTCAGAAACTTTCAACAGCCGGCGGCCACCTGACTCAACGTCGATGACGATGCGTTTCGCGCCGGCGTCGATCGCGTTTTCGACCAGCTCCTTAGCGACTGAAGCCGGACGCTCGACAACTTCGCCGGCAGCGATTTGGTTGGCAACGTGATCTGGAAGGACGCGGATTATTGACATTGTCAGAAGGGCTTTGGTCTTTGGGCTTGGGCCTTTGAACTTTGTTCTTTGTCCTTTGTTCTTTGAACCCTGCTCTTTGTATTTGAACAAAGGTCTTAAGATCAAAGCTCAAAGAACAAAGTACAAAGACCAAAGCCCAAAGACCCAAGACCCATCCTTATAGATACACAATCTGATGCTCATTCGATCCGATATTGATCGCGTTGTAGATCCAGTCGACAACGTAACGACCGTGGCGCGCCAGCAGTGAGGTGATATTGATGTGGCGTTCCTGCAGTTCCTTGTGTGGGAAAAGCTGATCAAACGCACGTTCCAACTGCCGTTGGGTTGCTTCATCACGGGACATCTGCGCGCGATGAAAACGGGTGCGCAAGCCTTCGAGCTGGTAGTTGATCTTCCGGCGGCCGGTTTCGAGTGCGTCGGCCAGAGTTGGATCCACGCTTCGCAGTTGTTCGCGCAGATCGTCAAGCTCGCTGTTGAAGGTTGCTTCTGTCCTGGTAAACGAGTTCGCGGTATCCGCGCCCAAATATTCCTCAACCACACGCTTCAAAACACTCTCCGGACCGGCAAACAAGTCGGCGAGTCCCAACCCATATCTCTCCAACACGCGGCCCGTATGTCGTTCAATCATGGTCAGGCTCGAGCGCGGCAGTATCGGGGTAATGGGCCGCTCCAGCAAACGGTAAACTTCACCTGTCTGCGCAAAGTAAGCAATCTCGGCGGCGCCGCCGTAATAAGCGATCGTCGGCAGGAGATAATCCTGAATCACGGCCCGCAAGGTAACATTCGGACTGAATTTTTCCGGTTGCGCCAGCGCCAGCTTCGCCAGTTCCTCAACGGTGTACGACTCATCGGTCTGCTTGGTAGTGTACTTTCCATCACCGGCGCGGGTCAGCGCCTGACGCGCTCCACTATCATCATGAAGAAAAAGCGGAAAAGAATTTTCTGAGGCCGTAACCTGCGCGTGGTATCCCACTTCCACCAGTCTTTGACTGCGCGTTTCTATCGCCTTGGCAATGTCATGCGCGCGCAGCGCCGCCTTAGCATAGAGCGGTGCCGCCAACTTTTTCAGTCTGGGATCCAGCGGATCGAGCAGCACCAATCCATGACTACCCACCAAAGAAGTCATCATCCGTGCAAACGCTTCGCTATACGAGCGCCCGGGCCGCCAGGCATCGCGCACTACGGCGTCAAGATCGGGTGTGAACTCCGAAATGGGAAGGAGCTCCAGTAGTTGAGTGAGAATAGTGTCGATTGAATTGTCAATAATCACTCGGCCTACCGGCTGACCCTCCTGGTGCAACTCCGTAGACACTCCCACTTGGGCCAGCTTGCAATCGCGACCAATGAACTCAGCTTTGGCTACTTCGGGGAAATCGTGATCTTCAGTCGCGATCCAAAAGACAGGAACTGCCTTTGTCTGGCGCTGCGTCAAACAGCCGGCGAGCTTCACCGCCGATAGCGCTTTGTAAATCGTATAGAGCGGACCAGTAAACAAGCCGGCCTGCTGACCGGAGACTACAGCCAGGCATTCGGGATCTCGCAGCAGCTGAATGTTATTTAATGTCTGTTCACCTGCACCCCACGCCGAGTTCATGTCCAGCAAGGCATCGCAAAGTGCGCCGCGATCTGTCGTGTGCGCCGCCAGAACTTCCGCAGCGCGCGTCGACAGTTCGTGATGAAACCGCACGGCAGAAGGGTAAAACTCGCGTAAAGCTACCGGATCACTTAGATAGTCAAGGAATAGTCGCGATTGATGGGGGATGCGATCGAAAGAAAGCGTTTCGACGCGCAAACCCGATTCTTCAGGCGTGCTGTAACAAGCAGGTTCGGCGGTGCTCAATTTGTTATTACTCCCTGGCCGGGCATCGTGGAAATCATTTTACGCAGGATGCTCAACTTGTACCAGTGAGGAGGCAAAAAGGATAGCCGCCATGACGCCAAGATCGCCAAGGCTGATAACGATGCGCGTCAAGCTTTCAATTCCGCCTTGTGCTCGACGAGCTTGTTTGATTCCCTTGGCGTTCCTGGCATCTTGACGGCTAGTTCTTCCAAACATCGCCGGATCTCTTCTCGGGCCTCATCACTCGGCGGCGCGAGCGGCGCTCGCACAGAGCCGCCGACGTAACCCTTCATTTCGAGCGCAGCTTTGAGACCGCCAATGCCAAAGCGCGTTGTTACTGCCTGAGCCAGCGGTGTCAGTGCAGTTTGCAGACTCGACGCATGTTCATTTTCTCCAACCGTGACTGCGCGAAATATCTCAAGGCAAATTTCAGGAGCGACGCAACCTACTGCCAGAATTCCGCCGCAGGCTCCGGCACTGAGAGCTAGATTAAGTACCGTTCCATTTCCAGTAAGCACGGCAAAGTCTTTGCGCACGAGTTTGATCGTTTCTCGCAGTCCCTCCAGGTCAGCCGAACTGTCCTTGATGCCGATTATGTTTTCGTGCTCACTCAAGCGCGCCGCGGTTTCGGGTTCAATCTTGATACCTGTGAGTGCGGGCATGCTGTAGAGAATTACGGGCGCTGGCGACGCGTCGGCAATGCTTTGATAGTGAGCTATCAGAGCCTGCTGCGTAATGCTCGAGCGGTAGAAGTGTGGAGTGATGATTAGAAACGCATCAACATTCACTCTCTCGCTAACGCGTTTGATTTCGTTAATGGTGCCGCGCGTGCTTTGTTGACCGGCGCCGGCGATGAAGGTCAAACCATAGGGGCGTTGTTCAATCCCAGCTCGCGCCGCCTCAATGACCTCGAGATACTCCCGTTCATCCAGATGCGCTCGTTCGCCGGTAGAACCAAGCAGCACGTAGCCGCTGATCCCGGTTGTGTTCCACCTTGCGATATTTGCACGTAAGCCAACGAGATCAACGTTGCCGGCGGCATCGAAGGGCGTGGTAATCGGCAGCAGGACGCCGCGCAAATCTTGAGAAGACAGCGCGGCGTTAGAGGTGTTTGACTGCTGGCTAAACGTTTGTTTCAAGACGCGGCATTATAGCGAGCGTCTGGGACGCATGCAATTTCCATTGCCCCTCGCGAGCCACGCCGCATCTCAACCATCAAACTAGGGAACACTATCCCAGACTTTCTGCAGACCACCTTTCTTGAAGAGAGCGGAGCACTGTGACACCGTCAAGCCGCCCAGCTGTACATGCGGCTTATCAATGAACTTCTTCCAGTCGCCGCCCCATTCCAACCCTTGCTTAGCGGCCTCGGCTCCGATGCGAACGAAACCAGGATTGTCGTTCCACTGGGGCTTACCATTGAGAAAAGGACAGAGATCCACTGCCAGGCCATAGTTGTGATTTGACTCTCCACCTTTTGCCTTCGTGACTATCTGCCCCGGCTTGGTTCTGCCTTGTGCGAATAGAGCGTCTTGCTCCGCGAAAGTACGCAACCCCTGAACGACTTCAACTACCATCCCCTGAGAGGCGAGCGCGTTGATTAGCGCGGTAACGCCGGCAGCTAGTCTGGGATGAACTTTCGATAAGCGGGTCTGTGATGCGTTATTCATGTTTGTTATTTCCTCCTTTGAAATGTTATGGGAGTCGGCTAACTTACCGAGTCTTCAATTTGCCGCGGCCAAGGCTGAGTTTGAAATCACACTAGCGCAAAGGGTCACGTCAGCCTGCAGTTACGGTCTGTCTTCCGCCATGGTTCAACCCACGAGACCACAACCTAAAATCATTTTGGCGGAACCTCCTCTTGCCTTTTCGGCGGAGCTTCAGGCGGCTTAGCCACTTCATCGGGGGACTTACCCGCAGATCGGACGTTAATAAATTTATTGAGCATGTCGAACCAGAACGGGGCGCCTAACGAGGCCGCGCCGATAGTGAGGATTAATCCAAGAAGCTTACTGAGCCACCAGTTGAATCCATCCGGCTGCTCGCCTTTATAGCCTAACGGTACGCCTAGTGTTTGAATTGCAGTTACGTTCTTCTTGATTTCCTCCACCTTGTCTGCAGGCGGCTTCGATGCGTCTGGAGTTCCCTGGGGTGGCGGAGTCTTAACGTACTCCTGGGCTTGTGCGACCAGCGCATCACGCAATGCCTGATCATTCGAAAGGGCCTTCCCGATTCGAAGTGTATCAGCATTTGTCGCTAAGACGACCAGTACAGCTATGATGATTATGATGGTCTGCGTTCTAGTTTTATACCAGGCGGAAACTCGATCCATGGAATTATTGAACCAGATCTCAATGTTGGCCTGCACTTTTTTCAGATCGCCACCAGCATCATCGATCATGACAAGCATAGCTCTTCGTAGAGTTGAATCCTCAGGAAGCTTTTGAACCGCGCCTCGAATATCTTCAATAGTTTTGGGCTCAGAACCTGCAGGAGAAATAAGGTCGAGTAGAGTAAGCGCAAAAGTACGCGAGGGGATATACGAGGGCTTTCTTCCATTTTCCTCCAACGCTTTAATTAATGGATGGGAATAAAACGAATCTACAAGAGTTGTGTCAGGCTTGCTTCCTGGCGCGCTGTCCTTCCCCTTGGCATCGTTGAGTAAGTTCCTGATGCCCTGAACGAGATTCTTGGTCCGCCGATCCACCCAGCCTGCGATTAGCTCGTTAACCGCGGTACAGGTAAGCGCCAATATCAGGTAGATAAAAATTAACCCGACGGCGATGTCAATAATCTGTAAACCAAACATGTTGAGACTCCTTTTGGTCCAAAGAAATGTGCCCGTGGGCCTACAGCACCAATGTCGAAGGCTGGTTGTGTATGTAGCGCCGCCCGACCTGGGGACGTTGAGTCGAGGCTGGACAGCATTCGACCCAGCCGGCAGCGGCAGCAAAATTCGGCTACTTCGCCGCGGGACCTAGAACAGATTTTGGAAGACGATACGCGTCACGAAGTTTCCCTTCTTATCGCCAGGAAGGCTACGTACGGTTCGCATATAGCCAGCTTCGAATTTTGCAACGACGATCGTCAATTGCAACCCACCACCAATGCCGAAGCGAGTTCTGTTATTAACACTGCTCGGCACTTTGAGGTTTGCGCCATCAAACATCAAGAGAGGTTTAATAGAGAATATGTTCGCCTGATCAGCAATAAAATTTACGGCCGGCCTTATTTGTCTAACGATCCTCTTGGCTTCTTTTTGCGCTGCTTCGGGAGTAGCGCCGCCGTCTTGTAAATCAGAACTGATAAAGCTTTCCGCGGTTCCCATCTGTCCTTTGATGATATCTTTTAAGGTTGTACCCTCGTCTTCATCGACTACTTCAGCAGGGATAAGAGGTTTGGACCAACCTGGAACAGGAATCGTGACGTTCATATTGAAGTGCCGGTAACTAGTTCCGCCTCGGACCAGCGACGCTCCGATCCTATTGCCTGCCTCGCCTTTCCCGAAACTGCGCAGCAGCGGTCCGGCAGGAAAGGACTTCAAGGCCGGCTCGTCCGCCTGATCATAAAGGAAGTTGGAAAGCGAATTCCCTCCGTAGAAGCGCGCGTATTCCGGTGGAGATCCCGAAGCCCGTGCAGCTCCAAAAAGCGTCTCTATGCCGAGGGTTTGATTAAGAGCGATCGCAAACTCTTTTTGATAACCGAACAGCCCCGCGACCCGTCGGTAGGAATCTAGACTACTGTTAGGCGAAGAAGTCTCCGCCCAGACACCTAGTCGAGCCAAGCCGCCAGCCAGTCGGCCCTCGAATATTGCCCGCCCCTCAAACGCACTCTCTGAAGTTCGTTCCGCCAGGAGTCCGTCACCAGACACGAATCGGTTGCCGGAGTAGTGATAGGCCGCGCTTGTCGTAATCCGGCTGAGTATGCCCCACTCCGGATGAGCCTCAAGGTTGAGGGTCAAACTACCGATGTTGCTGCGGTATGTGCCCTCGCCCCAGGGTTCTTGCCTGCCAGTAAAGCTTCCGTCAACCGAAATACTTTCGAGAACTTTTCCCGGCCGAAGACGCTTTAAAGCGAGGGTGACATCGGAATCATAAAATGGATTCTCCAGAGACTTCCGGCCCATAACATGGAGATTCAACCGGGTGTTACCTTCTACCGGAAGCTCCTTGCTATTGAATAGCATCGGTTTTAGAGTAAGCAGGTTTGTGGTGATCTCAACCTTCTCCGAGGCGCCATACCTACGATCATAATCCCCGCCAAACTTCGGGTTGAAAGCAAGCAGAGGTCTGGGCGTTTGCGTAAAAAGTGTTGGGCGGTTAGATCGTGGGATGGGCAAAATCAACTTGCCAGAGCTGTTCCGCTCGAGCCTTATGAAATAGGGAATAATTTCGACGTCAAGGCCTCCTTCAACAATCCGCGGACACGGTGAAATGTAAAGCACCGCGAGCACTCCGCCAGACTTGTTCTTACCCCCGCTGCCAATAAAGGCCTCATCAACATTTTCGTGATCCTCGGTGAGAGCCCGCTTAAGGGCTTGCATGGTCGCGGAGAGTCTACTGGATGTATAGGGCTCGCCAACGGCAAGCAGCGGTGCCCCGTCGATGCCCGGGGATATCGGGGGTACGCGGCTTCCACGTGCTGTTATTTTCAGTGAACGAACGCGAAGGCCTTCGGTTTTTCCGTTGTCGTAATTACATTTGTCTGACGGCCCAGGCCCAGGGGTCTGAGCTTGAGCCGCCGGAGATGTCGCCAGATTGAGGAACAATGCAACCGAGAAAAGAACCAGGTGTCGCAAAATGGGCTGGTGAAGAGCGACGATTTGGTTAATCATTTTCAAACTACCTCAGAAAATTTCTGTACTATTTGTTGGCCATCGCAGCCTTACTCATTCCGGCGTTTAACGCGGCTGATTGAGCCGGTGTCGCGTTTCCGCCCGCCGCACCCACCGCCTTCGCCACCGGAAACACATCGGTCTTAAGCGCCTTGACGGCACCTTCAGTAAGACCGTTGATTGCGGCCCTTCTGAGACCCTTATTTTCATCATCCGATCCGGCAGTGAAAGAAACATGGACGATCTGAACGAGCTCGGTACCCTTTTTCTTGAAGAGGTCAAACACGAGTTTCCAGACCGCATCGTTCGTGGCGGTGCAGGCTTTTTCCACCATCACCTCGAATTTGAAGTTGGCTTCCGGCGTCATAACCATGACATTAAGAAGAAACGGCTTACAGCTCTTTGGTTTGGTCGGTACGACACTAATGGACGAAGCATTTGGCATTGTTTATCTCCCGTGGATTGGATTTGCGCCACGCGTGAGAAGAAAGGCGATGTGCCTTATAGTGCTGGGCTGCCTCCCAGTTTTCACGCGTATGGCTTAGATCCTTCGCATATTAGGCAGTTAGTAAGATTCGAAAAGGTAGCCCAGCTGAAAGAGATGTTTACGCCGAAGCGTTTTTTCCACTCATGAAGCTAGAGCTGCTGTCGCGAGGTCGTTAAAAATCTGCTCAACCGAGCGAGTGCAAGGAAATTTGAGAGCCCGATCAGTTCGGGGGCGGCTGTTGGCAATGAGAACGGCCGCACAATATTCCAAGCACCTAAGCTTGTCAAGATTTTTTGCAAGGTTCTTTGCACGCTTTCGGCATAGCGAGATGCGCAACGTTTCCAGTTTGGTTCAATTGAGTGTCTGCTATCCCTGGCTCGCGCTATTCAATGCCCAACTTCTTGCATCTACCTCTAATGTCGGGAGTGACACAAACATTTCAATACAACCAGGGTTTTTATTTATCAAGATAATGAATCGGTGCCCGGAATACGCGTTGAGTCTGTCTAATGTGTTTGCGAAAATCCTGAAGATTGTCGACACTACTCAGTGAATTATTGCAATCAAGCTAACAGGAATCATTGACCGTGAACGTAGGAGACACTGATGCGTAAGTATCGCTTTATTCAACTCGACGTGTTTACCAGCGAGCCCTTTGCCGGCAACGCGCTGGCGGTGTTTCCCGAGGCCGAAGGACTCAGCGACGACCAGATGATGAAGATCGCGCGCGAGATGAATCTCTCGGAGACGGTTTTTGTGCTTGAACCGCAGAGCAAGCAGACGGCAAACAGTAAACAGCCAGCAGGAAGCGATTCCTCAACGGATGTTAATCAGACTGCTCCGACGGTGCTGCGGCGCTTGCGGATCTTCACGCCGACGCGCGAGATCCCTTTCGCGGGCCATCCCATTGTCGGCACCTGGAATGCGCTGGCGCGAGAAGGCATCGTTCCTGTTCCTGACGGTGGAGATGGGTGGACACGTATTCTTCACGAGATCGGGATTGGCGTACTGCCGGTGGATATCGAGTTTAAAGACGGCGCGCCGGTGCAGGTTGTGATGACGCAGGGAAAGTTTGAGATCAAAGGCGAGGTGGACGACGCCAACGATCAAGCGGAACTGGCGAGGGCCCTTGGTCTCCGTATAGAAGACCTTGATGAAACTCTGCCGATTCAAATCATCTCAACCGGCCTCCCGTTCCTTGCCGTGCCCGTTCGATCATTAGCCGACCTGGGCCGCTGCAAAGTCAACGGCGGATTGCTCGCCGAGACTTACCAGCGTCTGGGCGCCACCGGCTGCGAGGCGTTCACGCGTGAAACGATTGAAATCGGCGAAGCCCGGGCGCACGCGCGCATGTTTGCTCCCGGCGACAACATTGCGGAAGACCCGGCAACCGGCAGCGCTGGAGGCGCATTGGGAGCCTACCTGGTCTATCACGGCGCGTCAGGCGCCGAGCCGGTTGATGGGCGGTTTCGGTTTATCATCGAGCAGGGCGATTTCATCCACCGTCCCAGTCGGATCAACCTCGAAGTGAAGGGCAAACCTGGTTCGATCGAGGAAGTTCGCGTAGGCGGGGCTTCGGTTGTAGTTGCGCACGGCGAAGTCTCGTTTTAAAAAGTTTCAAGTTTCAGGTTTCAAGTTCGGCAAGGTTGGCTTGATTGCGGGTTAGTAACTCTGAACTTGAAACTTGAAACTCTTTCCATATGACTAAGTCATTCGATCTGGTAATCATCGGCGCTGGACCAGCGGGACTCTCTGCTGCGCAAGCCGCGGCTCAGCAAGGCTTGAGTTATCTCGTGCTCGAGAAAGGAACTATTGCCGACACGATTCGCAAGTATCCCGTTGGCCGCACGCTTTTCTCAACGCCTAACGAGCTCGAGATGTTTGAGGGCGCCTTAAAACCCTGCCGCGAAAAACCTACGCGGGAAGAGCTACTTTCTCACTACATCCATTTTGTTCTCGAATACGATCTGAACATAAACACTGACGAAGAGGTGCTTGATATTGAGAATCTCGAGAGCAAGGGATTCCTGGTTCATACCAACAAGAACCAATATAGCGCCGCGCGGATTTTGTTCGCGATTGGCGCCATGGCGCATCCTCGTCGCCTGAATATTCCCGGCGAAGATTTGCCGAAGGTTCATCACCTCTTTGTTGAGCCTTACGCTTACATTCGTAAAGACGCGATGGTTGTCGGCGGCGGCAACAGCGCGGCGGAGGCGGCGCTTTTCCTGTCTGAAGAAGGGGCGCGTACGACGCTGGTAATCTGGCGTGAAGACTGGGAAAACACCGATCCAAAAGCCGGGGCGATGAAACATTGGGTGCGCAAGCCGCTTGACCAGGAAGTTGCGGCCGGACGTTTACGCGTGGTGTTGTATGGGCAAGTTCTTTCAATCACCGAACAAGATGTTACCCTGACCACTGAAGACGGCGACATGCTGACCTTGCCTAACGAGGTACTTTTTGTCCTCATCGGCAGCGATGCAGACCTGACGCTCTTGAAAAAACTCGGCGTGAAAACTGAGCCGGGAAAGCTAACTGAAATCCCGATCTACGATCCGGAAACGTTTGAGACAGACGTGCGCGGAGTTTACGTGGTTGGCCACTTCACGCATGCTCGTCATATCAAGGCCGCGATCGATGTGCCCCGTCGCATCGTGCCGCTGATCGCAGCCGCCTTGCGCGCAGAGCCGATTGCGAAATAACGAAATTCAGGAGTCAGGACTCAGAACTCAGGAGTCAGAATTCTGGAGTAAGTGGCAGTTGTTTTCCTGCGACTAATTTGAGTCCCACGTTGATTACAAGATCTTCTGAATTCTGACTCCTGAGTTCTGAGTCCTGTTTTTTGACCGTTTCATCACCACCAATGGCCGCTTGGTCACAAAACCCTTATCTCCCCGCCGGGCTACTGTTATTAAGGGCAACTCTTAGTGCTCATCAGAGGTTAAGGCGGCAACTTCGAGACCGTGAATTAACGTTCCCACTTTTCACCAGGAGTATGAAAATGACTAAACGTTCTGCATTTGATCGCGCGTTCGTCCCGCAACCCGTCTCTTCCAATCACTCAAGCCGTTTGCTCGCTAACCGCGGGCGAGGTGCGGTCATCAGTCTCCTGGGGACTCTGGTATTTCTGGTTCTCTTCTCTTCGTCTGCTTTCGCACAGTCTGGCGGACCGGAAAAGCTGACCATCAAGTCCAGCGTGTTGGGAGAAGACAGAGTGATACTCGTGCGCACACCTCCGGGGTATGCGACCAACAAACTCGCTTATCCAGTGCTCTATATGACTGACGGCGACGCCCACATCGGGCATACCGGCAGCACTATCGAGTTCCTGGCTCGCAATGGCAGGATGTCTGAACTAATCGTCGTAGGGATCACTAACACCGATCGAACTCGCGATCTGACGCCGGCAAAAGGGACCGGTCCCAACGCCGCGCAATTTCCGACCGCAGGCGGCGCCGACAATTTTCTGAAGTTCATAGAAACGGAAGTGATTCCCCAGATCGAGAAGAGCTATCGAGTACAGCCCTATCGCATTTTGGCAGGTCACTCTCTCGGCGGACTCTTCACGGTTCATACGCTGATTACGCGCCCGGAACTTTTCAATTCTTATATAGCGGTCAGCCCGTCTCTGCAGTGGGCCGATGAAGCGACTCTCAAGCGTGCGCAAGAATTCTTCAAGACGCGTAAGGAGTTGAATGCAACTTTGTTTACCTCGCTTGGCAACGAACCCGGCGATATCGGTAAAGACTTTGTACTGTTCAAGGAACTACTGGCCGGCACCAAAATTAAAGGATTCGAGTGGGAAGCCGAGCAGATGAAGGACGAGGATCACGGTTCGGTGGTACTGCGCAGTCACTACGTTGGCCTGCGGAAGGTTTACGAGGGTTGGCAGATGCCGCGAGATCCGGAAACGGGCGCAGTGGCCGGCGGACTCAAAGCGGCTGACGCGCATTACAAGTGGCTGTCGGAAAAATTCCATTACTCGATTCCGACGCCCGAAGCCGTGATCAATCAGATCGGTTACCAATTCCTGTTAGCCGAAACCCCTAACCCTGAAGAAGCGATTGCCACGTTTAAGATCAACGTCGAACGTTATCCAAACTCTGCAAACGTCTACGACAGTCTTGGTGAGGCCTACGAAAAAACCGGACACCTTGACTGGGCAACGCCTCAATATGAAAAAGCCCAGGCCCTCGGCAAACTGAACCACGATCCAAACGCCGCGGTCTTTGCCGCAAACTTCACGCGAGCCAGCGATAAACTGAAACAAGACGCAGCGGCGAAACAAGGTAGCGCGCCAAAGGATGCTGAAGCCGCCAAGAAGAACCAATAAGCTATGTCGATAAAACCATCAGCCCGGAGGGCTGGCAGACAGTAGCCGGTGGTTGAAGCGAAGCGAAAACCACCGGTACAAATCAGAGAAGAATTGCAGCCAGAAGGGGTGCGAGAATCTCAAGGAAAGCCTTGGACGCCCGTCTCATCTGGCACCCCGTCGGGGTGCGGTCGGGCCGCCTGCCTCAACCCGTGGTCTGTGCTTCGCTACGACCACCCGCTACTTTCTCGCAAACCCTCCGGGTTGCATCGTTGCCTTCAAACTTCAGTTCACGGTTTACCTTGTTGTGCAAAGCTTCTGAGGAATCGGGCGGGCACCAATCTGCTAAACGGTTAGCTGCGGACGAACACATACCTGGCCCGGGACATAATCATCCCGGAGTTTGTAATCGTTCGTATTAGAGTTTTGCCATCAGGCGAGAGTTTCCACTCTTCGATTGTGACAACTTCAAGCGGAGCCCTCGTTTGAACGCCATTAGGCGTGAATGCAGTTTTCCTGACGAGCTTTTCCCCTCGCCATCGGGTTATCGGCTCCGGACTTCGAATGCCTGCACGCGAACTTGATTCGGCCCGCCCGTCGGTGTAGTAGACCCTTTCCTCCGAATACTCACGACCGCCCTCCTTGTACTTCCTGGTGATCCTGATTTCGGGTTCACGGTGGACAATAGTTAAGACGTAATCAACCATCTGCTTTTTCATTGCCGGATCAAGGCTGCTTCTTGAGTAGTCCAACGTCCAGGTGCCGCTGAGATCGGGCGGCGTCTTCTTGTTAGACTTTTTCACGCCGCTCTGGGCCAGGCAAACGCTCAGCGTTAAAAGTATCGTGATGCTACCCAAGAAGATTTTCAGTTTCATCCCTCCAAATCTACCAGGATATCGCGGGTAACGTCTGTACTCGGTCTGAATCATATTTCACTCACGGAGGCCCGGTTTCCGAACGAGCTTACCATCTGGCCGGTTGATGTTTACAATTAGCGCGTGAGTAGCGAACAGTCGGTTTTGATATTAGGCGCCGGCGCCGCAGGTTTGGCTGCTGCACGCGACCTCGCGGCGGCCGGCATTGAAGTGATCGTCATCGAAGCCCGCGATCGCGTCGGCGGAAGAGTCCACACTCAGCACAACTCCAGCGTGATTCCAGTCGAGCTTGGCGCCGAGTTTGTCCATGGTCAGCATCCGCAGCTGCTGCAGATCATTGAGAATTCCGGCCGGCCCTTATGCGACGTTACTCACCGTCATTGGTATTTCGAAAACGGTGTGGTCAGCGATTCTCACGACTTCTGGAAAAAGCTTACCGCGCTGATGGACTTAATGGATCCCGATCAGCCTGATCGCTCGTTACAGGATTTCCTCGATTCGCTGCCGAACGATGAAGCAACCGCCAGAGCCAAGTCCGTAGCCACGAGGTATGTGGAGGGATTTCACGCCGCCAGCGTCAGTCGAATCGGCGTTCACGGGTTGATAAAAGCAAACGAAGCCGAGGATGAAATCGACGGCGAGGACTCCTTTCGCGTCCTGGGCGGGTACGACGTTGTGACTGAAACCCTGCGCGCCGAGGCTCAAGCGCATGGCGCCATTCTTCACCTCAATACCATCGTCAAAGAGATTCGCTGGAACAGAAACCAGGTAGAAGCAGTTTGTATCGCCGACAAACGACTGCAGAAATTCGCCGGCTCACGAACTGTGGTTACCTTACCGCTCGGTGTGTTGCAGGCAAAGCATCATCAACGTGGCGCGGTACGCTTCGTTCCTGATCTGCCGCGTCAAACACAGGCCGCGATCGACGGCATCGAGATGGGTCAGGCAACCAGAGTTGTGCTGCAATTTCGCGAACGCTTCTGGGAAAAGCTTGAACTGGCCGGAACGGAATGTAGAGAAAAACTGTCGCGACTGGGTTTTGTTCACTTTCCTGAAGCGCCTTTTGCGACCTGGTGGACGTTGTTACCGGTGCGGGCGGCCGTGATGGTTGGCTGGGCGGGTGGTCCAGCAGCTGAAAAATTTGTGGGGTGCGGTAAAGAATATGCAGTCGACCTGGCCCTAAGTTCACTCAAACAAATTCTCGGCATCCCGGAAGAGCGTTTGCGCAATCTCTTGTTGGCGGCCCACGCACACGATTGGGGCTCGGATCCTTTCTCTCGAGGAGCTTATGCCTACCTGCCGGTGAATGGCCTTCAGGCCCAGCGCACGCTCGCGCGTCCGCTCGACGATACAATTTATTTCGCGGGTGAAGCGATTAGCGTTGGACATATTGGAACCGTGCACGGAGCGATTGCCAGCGGGCACCTCGCTGCCGATGAGATACTTAGAGCCGGTTAGGTGAAGAAAATCATTTGTCATTTTGGAGGAGCGGGGGCAAGCCCCCTTCCTGACCCTGAGGTGATGAGACTCGAGTTGTAATTTGTGATGGAATGGCTTCAGCACAAGCCTTAATGAGCGACTCGGAAAATCTCTAAGGTTGGGAAGGCGGGCTTGCCCCCGCTCCTGATCGCTTCTCCATCTCTCCTCCCGATTTCTCCATTTACCATTTACGATTTACTATTCTCGCCATGCGATACAGAAAATTCGGACGCACCGGCTGGCAGGTCAGCGATATTGGGTACGGCATGTGGGGCATGGGAGGCTGGTCCGGCTCAGACGATCAGGAGTCGCTTCAGTCTTTGCAGGCAGCAGTGAAGCTTGGCTGCAACTTTTTCGATACCGCGCACGCCTACGGCGAGGGACACAGTGAAGAACTGTTGGGCCAAACGGTGCGCGCCAACCAGGATAAGCGGCTATACACCGCCACGAAGATCCCGCCCAGGAACAAGCAGTGGCCGGCGCACCCGGAATCTACTCTCCAGGACAGCTACCCGCCGGATCACGTCGAGGAATATGTGCATCGAAGTCTGGAACATGCGCGCCTCGAGAGTTTCGATCTCGTTCAGTTTCACACCTGGGACGATAACTGGTTAAGAGATGATCGCTGGCTATACAAGCTTGACGATCTGCGCAGTCAAGGGCTCATCAAGGCAATCGGAATCAGTCTGAACCGTTGGGAGCCATGGAACGGCTTACGCGCAGTCAGAACTGGCGAGATCGATTCCGTCCAGGTTGTCTACAACATCTTCGATCAGAATCCGGAAGACGAGTTGTTTCCTGCTTGTGGGGAGACAAACACCGCGGTAATTGCGCGCGTGCCATTCGATGAAGGAACACTGACCGGCACGCTCACCAAAGAAAGCACCTGGCCCGAGGGCGATTGGCGCAATGTTTACTTCGTTCCCGACAACCTGATTCCGAGTGTGGAGCGCGCCGACGCTTTGAAGGAGCTTTTGCGCAAGTGGAATCAGGAACATGCCGGCGAAGGCGAAATCACGCTACCCGAACTTGCCTTGCGATTCATTCTCTCGAACGCGACTGTCACCACAATCATTCCCGGCATGCGCAAGCCTTCTCACGTTGAGTCCAACATCGCCGCCAGCGATGCCGGGCCGCTGCCCCGGGAGCTTTACGAGCAGCTAAAGCAACATCGCTGGGTGCGCAAGCTCGACGTGAATCGACCAAGTTAATGCTGGGGGCGCGGGCGTCTCGCCCGCAATGAGCGTGGAGCGCGAAAACGCAGTTGAGGTGAACTTGTCTCCTCCGAGTCGCGTTTAGAACGACCCGAGACAATCGGGATCAGTGGGGTCTTGATCGCAAAACGGGTGCCCACCCTTACCTGTTTTGATCCCCAGAACCACCGCCAGTACGACGAGCCCTGCCACAATAGAATAGACTAATATCTTTTCTTTCCTGGTCATGTCGCCGTAATCCTTCGCGGTATTCTGCAGCCTCGCTCTCTCAAGCCGCTTGACGTCCGCCAGCGTTGCCGTGTCAACACGACTCCTCGCCAGGACTTCGGCGACAGCCGTCTTCAAGTCCGACTTCGGTTTTATCTGCCCGTCGCTCACGCCGCCCTTTCCGCTACGTTCGGCTGCGGATGGCGCTGCTGACTGAGCGAACGCTTTAGCTGGCGCAGACGCTAACAGCACGGCGGCACAAATCAACAAAGAAGTGCCCTTCTCGAGCATGTTTTTCCTCCAAGGTTAGACGACAACTCTGATCCAGCCACCTCGATGTCTCACCCTCCAGAGAGCCCCAGAAGGGTCACAACCAATGAGACAAAAAGAAAGGCCAGCAAACCGGCAATGGCGCTGACACCCACCGTAACCAGGAATTCCATTCCTCCGGCGACTTGCTTCGGCGCGATCATAGGGAGAGCCTCCATAATCATTAGTTTATTGACTAACTCGAAACCACGCTGCTATCAGATCTCTTTCCGTTGCCGGGTCTGGCCGCTTGGACTACAATTACGGCCGACTCGTCAACATATTCTGTGAGGTGGTTCCCAAACTTGGCGGGAGCTTAGAACAAAGCGTCCGGCGAGTCCTCGGGAAGCCCTCAATACTTTCTCAATGATGGTTCTCAAAGCCGCTTATGTCCGAGCAAACCAGCGATTTTTATGAGTTTGGCCGCTTTCGCGTGAAGTCGGATGAGCGCTTGCTGCTGCGTGGCGAAGACCTCGTTCCGCTAACGCCAAAAGCGTTTGACATACTCCTGACGCTGCTGGAAAACGATGGACGGATTGTCAACAAAGACGATCTGATGAAGAAAGTCTGGCCTAATACCTTCGTAGAAGAAGGTAATCTGACCCAAAACGTTTCCCTTCTGAGAAAAGCGCTGGGCGAAAGCGCCAACGGTCCCCAGTTTATCGAGACTGTGCCGCGCCGGGGCTATCGCTTCGTGGCGCCGGTGAACCGCGTCCCCGAAAACGGCCAGGGCGACGTCGTTGATAACGCAGCCAAGCTGCCAACGAATGCGCAACCGGCTCAACCAGGCGTCAAGGTCAGCCGTTCGATCTCGGACTCTCGAACTTTTCTGTCACGGCGTCTACCGGCAATTGCTCTGACGCTGGCGATTTTGGTGATAGCAGTCGCCGGCATTGCCTACCTCAGCGCCCGCAACAAGGCCGGCGCGAGCCCGAGCGCCATTCAATCAATCGCTGTGCTGCCGTTTGTCGACGATAGCGCCGATGGCGATGCTGAGTACCTTGACGATGAAATTGCCGCAAGCCTGGTTAACAGCCTGACCAAACTTCCCAAACTTCGCGTGGTGCCGCGCAGCGTAATGGTGAGTTACAAAGGACGCAACGTCGATCCGCGCCAGGTAGGGCAGGAATTGAATGTGCGCGCCGTAGTGACCGGCCGCGTGCATCGTCGCGGCGACACCATAAGCATTCAGGCGGACCTGATCGATCTCGATAGTGTTTCGCAGATCTGGGGTCAACATTACGAACGGCGGCTTTCGGACATTCTGCTGGTGCAGGAAGAGATCTCGCGCGACATCTTTGAAAACCTGCGCTTAAAGTTAAACGTCGAAGAGCAAAAACAATTAGAGGCTTACCGGCTTTATCTGAAGGGTCGCAACGCCTGGAACAAGCGCACCCGTGAAGGAATGCAACAGGGCATCGACTTTTTCCAACAGGCGATCAATGCCGACCCGAATTACGCGGCGGCTTACGCGGGCCTCGCGGACTGCTACAACATGCAGGTGATCTACGGCGTGTATTCGCCGGGAGAAGGTTTCCCGAAAGCCAAAGCGGCGGCGGTCAAGGCGCTGGAGATGGACGAGACTCTGGCCGAGGCGCACACGTCGCTCGCGTTCATCAAGTTTCGCTGGGACCGCGACCGCGTGGAAGCCGAACGAGAGTTTCTATTAGCGATCAAACACAAGGCCACTTACGCTCCGGCCCACCAGTGGTACAGCTCTTACCTGGTCGCGCTCGAGCGCTTTGACGAGGCCATCGCCGAAGCCAGGCGCACCGCGGAACTTGAACCGTTGTCGTTTACCGGCAGCTCACACCTCGGCTGGATTCTCTACTTGTCCGGACGAAACGACGAGGCCATTGCCCAATGCACCAAGATTCTGAATCTCGATCCCAATTCATTTCCGGCCCGCCGGTATCTCGGCCTGGCCTACGAACAAAAAGGAATGTATGCGCAGGCGATTGATGAGTTTCAGAAGGGCGTAAAAATCTCGGGCAGCCCGCTCATGCTCGCGCTGCTGGGTCACGCTTACGCGGTCTCTGGAAAAACTAAGGAAGCGCGGCAGGTGTTAAGTGATTTGCATGATCTTAGTGACTCGCGTGAGGCTGAGTCGCGGCGTTACGTTTCGCCTTACACGGTGGCGGCGATTCACGCTGGACTCGGCGATAAGGACCAGGCGTTCAAGTGGCTAGAGCAGGCGAACGAAGAGCGCGACGTTTGGCTGATGAACCTGAAGGTCGATCCGGTGTTTGCGAAACTGCGTTCCGACAAACGCTTTCAGGATCTGCTGACGCGCGCTGGACTAAGACCGTAAGTTTTTTTTGGAGTGCGGTGACCTGTCACCGCTTTGGTCGGCGGCGACCTGTCGCCGCTTTTTTTCGCTCCGTGAACTATCACCCCACCCAATCAATAGTCATCATCGATCTTTAACTGGTCCACTTTAAAACTGTAAATCGTTTTGATAGTAGCTGGGGTTGCAGTGCGTTCAAACCAGCTGGCGGAACACCACGGATATTGATTAGCAACCCACACCAATCCATGCTTCACTGCGTTTTGATGAACGTAGTTGAGTCGAGCCAGGTATGAGCGCTCATAGGTCAGCTTCTTATCCCAAAAGTTGTACCAGATTTGACGGCCGGCAGTGTCGTCAAGCAAATTTGTCTTCCGAGCAGTGTTCGAATGGAGGTGCTGTAAAAACTTTTTGAGCGATCCTTCTTCATAACCCCGGCCGACGAAATGATAATGGTTCACAAAAACCGCCCATGCCTCAAGTTGCCATTCATAGACCTTTGCAAGGGTAAGCAACTCCTCCTCCACCAAGCTTAACTTCTCTGCGGTGGTGAAGACGTGCGCTTTGTGAATGGTCGCCCCCGTTACCATGTAGATCCCGGATGAGTCGAGACAGTGAATGGGAGCGTGGGGCCAATCTTTAACCGTTGACATAGAAAGTAGTTCCTGTAAATCGACTGGGCGACGTGTGGCGAACTCTATTGAATTAGTTCAGAGCCACGATGGAGTCAAGGCACTGCTCGATCAGGATAGGTATGAATGAATGACGGGAATCTTGCATGAAGGCGAGAATAAAACCCGGCGCCGCGGGCGGCGACAGGTCGCCGCGGACCAAAGCGGTGACAGGTCACCGCACTCCAAAAATTCAAGCCACCTTTACTATCTGCTTGCCAAGATTGGCGCCGCTAAACAAGCCAATGAAAGCTTGGGGCGTGTTCTCGAATCCTTCGACGACAGTTTCTGCGTACTTCAGTTTCCCGGCAATCAGCCACTGGGCCAGGTTCATTACACCTTCGGCAAAGCGCGCGGAGTAGTCAGTAATAATGAATCCTTTCATCAAGGCGCTATTCACTAGAAGAAAAGGCTGCGGTCGCGGGCCGACGTCAGGCTTGTCGAGATTGTAGAGTGAAATCTGACCGCAGAGGACAATGCGCGCGCCGTGATTGAGCAAAGGCATGACGGCGTCAGAAATTTCACCGCCCACATTGTCGAAATATACATCGACGCCTTTAGGACAAGCCTGCTTCAGCGCCCGACTCATCTCGGCGTTTTTGTAATTAACAGCAGCATCAACGCCGAGCTCAGCGGTCAGATACTGGTTCTTCTCATCGCTGCCCGCAATACCCACCGCGCGACAGCCTTTGATTTTCGCAATTTGGCAAACCGCCGTCCCCACCGCGCCGGCGGCGCCCGACACGACTACGGTCTCTCCTTCTTTCGGCTTGCCGATGTCGAGCAGTCCGAAATAAGCGGTGAGCCCTGGCATACCCAGAATGCCAAGCGCAGTTGTAATAGACGCAACCCGTGGATCAACTTTTCTCAACTCCAGCGGCCTGGCCGCGTTGTAAAGCCGCCAGCTGAGCATCCCGGTAACAATGTCTCCCGGCGCGAACTCAGGCGCGCGCGATTCAATAACCTCGCCAACCACCCCACTCCTGATTACTTCCCCAATTTGAAACGGAGGGACATATGACCGGCCTTCGCGCATGCGTCCGCGCAGGTATGGATCGACTGAAATGTACAGCGTGCGCACCAACACCTCGCCGTCGTTAAGCTGTGGTGTATCTGCGTCCACGATATTGAAGTTGTCGACCGTAGGCATGCCCGCCGGGCGGCTGGCGAAGCGGATTTCTTTGTTTGGCATGGGAGGATGATACTACGCGCAGCGAATTGATGAGTACTGAGTTCTCCTTTCAGAGTATTGCCTTTGGTGAGATGAGGTCAGTACCACCACGCGGTAGCGGGTGGGTGTAGCGATTACCGATTGTGAGATAATAGAACCGTCGGATCGGGCTTTTGAAAAGGGAGCAATATAATGAGCTGGAATCAATCTTCGAGTAATCAGTCGTCATATACCGCGCCGCAGGTGGCGGACCTGCGTGACGAGCGCGTCAGCGCTTTTTTAAGCAAGGTCTATGGTTGGATGTTTCTGGGCTTGCTTATTACGGCCGTGACAGCTTTTGCCGTAGCTTCTTCGCCACTGCTGATCGAAACACTGATCCTTAACCGGCTACTGTTTTGGGGGTTGCTGTTCGCCCAGTTGGGGCTCGTCTTTTATCTGTCGGCACGGGTTGATAAGGTGGCGCCTGTAACTGCGGCCGGCCTCTTCGCCCTATACTCCGCGCTGGTAGGAATAACCTCTTCGGTGATCTTACTGATTTACACCGGTTCATCAATCACTTCGACTTTCATAATTACGGCCGGCATGTTTGGCGCCACCGCGTTCTTCGGCACCATAACAAAGAGAAGTCTTGCAGGCGTGGGGCAATTCTTCTTCATGGGTTTGATCGGGCTCATCATCGCATCAATCGTCGGCATCTTCTGGCATAGTGAGCTGTTGCAGTTTGTAATTTCGGTTGTCGGCGTTCTGGTATTTACCGGCCTCACGGCCTGGGACGCGCAACGCCTGAAGCAGATGGCTGTCGCACTGCCGGACGGTCGAGCGGGTTCATACGCCGTAGTCGGCGCGCTCTCGCTCTATCTCGATTTCATCAACCTGTTTTTCTTTTTGTTGAGGTTTACGGGAAACCGCCGGAGCTAATTATTACATCGTGATCGACCGCTGGTCATTCGTGTCTCCGGCATTGAAATGAGGTCTATACCGCCGCGCGGTAGGTTGCAATCGCATTTCAAAAGTGTGCCTCGAAATACGTCTTGTGACGCGTCTGACAAACCTGAGATCTATCTCATGTCGCAGTTGAAAATTTGATTGACATTGATTTGAATGGTTGTATTCTGTGCGCACCCCTTAACAGTTCGAACCCGATTTCCTCTAACTTTCTCCTCCTCTGAATTGAAACGCAACCAGAGGTGTAAACGAACCCGGGGACGTTGCTGCCAGAGTAGTGCGTTCACCTTTCCCGACAACTCTCCCAAAAAGAGAGTGCCATGCGGGAAAGCGCATAGAGCTATCATCAACAGTTTGTTGAGCGCTAAAGATAGCCGGGCAGACTTGAACGCTTACTCGCGAAGAGTCGCAGCCAACCGCCATGCGGATTCCTCCTCATTCCACTCAACTCAAATAGCCGCCTGTGTGCTTTGAATTTCGAGAAACGGGCAAACCTTCCCAGTTGCCTTTTGCTGTTTTAGCAAACGGAAAGCTCCCAGACTTTCCTCTTACGCAGCGCTTGCGCCGCTGCAGACGAGGAGAATATTTATGAAAGTGAGAACTATTGCAGTAGTCCTGTTTCTGGCCGCGGCGATGTGTTCGGCCTTAGTAAACCGAACCGTCCGTAGTCAAGCAACCTTTCAGGCCGATCAGGCCAACGTCGCGGCGAGCTCGAACGCGACTTACACGCCTGGATCAGTCTCTCTGGAAGGCGTGCCGGAGAATGACCAAACCACCTACACCTTCCGGACCGACGTTAATCCACCTGCTGCGGGTGGACCGCCCGCCGGTTCGGCCAGCAACAGTTCCGAATCCAATTCGGACATTCATGAGTCGTCGGTTGTAATAATTGACGACGGAGGCGGAGGCGGAGGCGGGGGCGCTTGTATCCAACCAGCCACCGGCGATGCGCTTACCGGTTTCGACGACATGACAAATGGCCTCATTCCGCAGGGCGTTGCTCCGGGGGACTGTGACGACCCAGTGCCGGGCACGTTTCTGCAGGACAAGGCTATCTTCGAAGAAGTCGATGTGAAAGAAGACGGCCTGGGTCCGGTTTACAACGCCCAGTCCTGTAAGGAATGCCATCAGAATCCGGTGACCGGAGCCATCAGTCAAATCACGGAATTGCGCGCCGGACACACCATCGGCACCACTTTTTATGATGCGCCTGGCGGTTCACTAATCAACGATCGAGGCATTCCCACCGATAACTACAACCCGGCCGATACACGAAAGAGCGCGAAGGTGCAGGAGCGCGTGCCACCGCTCTATACGGCCGCGGTCATCAGCGGGCCGGCCCTGACTGCCGATGAGCTGACCCGCACTTTCCGAACTTCGCTCAATACGCTCGGCGACGGTTTTGTTGAAGCTATCGCCGACGGAACTCTGGTAGCGATCGCCAATAATCAACCCGGGACGACCGGTAATGAAGTGCACGGGCTGATAATTAACGTGCCTGTCCTGGAGGCGAATTTCCTAACCAACCGGGATTGTCGAGACCCGCTTGCGAGGTGCGTTCGCCGGGTTGGTCGCTTCGGCTGGAAGAACCAGCACGCCAGCTTACTGTCGTTCTCAGGAGACGCTTATCTCAATGAGATCGGTATTACTAATTTCCTGATCCCGGATGAGAATACTTCGCTGGGACGTTTTGTCGGATTTGGCAACCCACACAACTTCGACATCGTGCCGGATAACACGCTCTGTCCTGGCCAGTCCTTTCCTTGTGCCGAAGATCCGGCGCAGGACATAAAAACTTTCACGGAGTTTATGCGGGCAACGAAAGCGCCGCCGCGTGACCCGGATATCATTAGTCAGTTCCAAGCGGACGTGGATGCCGGCGCCTCGCTCTTCGCCACCATGGTAGTAGGCGGCACGCCTTTCTACAGCTGCAGCGTTTGCCACGTGCCCGCGATCGTTACCGCGCCGGCATGCACGGTGATCAATGGCGGGCAGTTCACCGTGCCGGCAGCGCTGGCCAATAAAAACATTCGGCCGTTCAGCGATTTCCTGCTCCACGACATCGGAACAGGTGATGGCATCGTGCAGAATGGCGGGCAGATTACGCGCACAATGGTTAGGACACCGCCGCTGTGGGGCGTGCGCACGCGAACGCGTTTAATGCACGATGGCGAGGAGCGGACTTTTAACGACGCGATCTTGCGCCATGCGGGTGAGGCTACTCAGGTTCGCAATAGATACGTGAACCTAAGCGCGGACGATAAGAGAAGACTCATCACTTTCCTGGAATCACTGTAGGCGTGGCTCGAACGGTCCAACCGTTAAGTCAATTCAATCAGCCAGGGAGACTCGCCAGGCTCTTCGCGGGCGAGTCTTTCGGCTATTAGTCTCAGTCCGTGAAACGGACGGCTGATAGTAGCCCGCCGATTCATCGGTGGGATCGAATCATCAAATTACATTGAGACCGTGAAGCGGACGAATGGTAGTAGCCCACCGATTCATCGGTGGGTATCGAATTGTCAACTCATTAATGAGTCAGTGAAGCGGACGAATGAATCCTACGCAAATAGGTAACGTTCATCGTATGCAATTCCATGCTTGTCGAGAAGCGCGCGAAACTCCTCTTGGAATGTCTTCCTCCGATGATGCTCTTTTTGACCTTTAATATAGGCAATCGTTTTCTGTGACTGTGAAGCGCTGACACTAAACGCTCCGTAACCTTCCTGCCACTCGAACTTCTTGTGCCTTGGAAAAGTATCATGTATCCATTTTGAGGACCCACCTTTGATAAGCTGAACGGCCTTGGCAAAACTCATCATCGCCGGAAGAGACAACAGCGCGTGGATATGATCAGCCGTACCTCCTATGGCAAGGGCTTTCATCCGATTAGCTCTGGCGATCCCGCCAACGTAAGGCCAAAGATCCGATTCCAAGCTCGACTGGATAAACGGATAACGCTCTTTGGTGCTGAACGTACAGTGCATGAGGTTGTTAACGTAAGAGTGCGACACGATCAGGCTCCTTCGGTTTGCAGTCCTTCACGAAACGGAGAGATTATCGTCGCTCTGTATTCGACAATAAATGGAGAAGCGAGCATCGATAGTTTTGCTTCTTACCGGATTTCTTGCATTAGGTGACGTTGTGGTGAATTTCAGCCGTCCGCTTCAAGGACTGATTGATGGGGTAACGCTCGATCCCACCGATGAATCGGTGGGCTACTGTCATCTGTCCGCTTCACGGACTGGTGGAAAAAGCCTGACATCACTCACGGAATCAACAGCAACTTCCCCGTCGTCTTCCGGCCTTCGAGGTCAAGATGCGCTTGTCGCACGTCTTCGAGCGGATACTTCTTATATATCCGCAACTTCAACTCACCACGAACAACCATCTGCAAGACGTCGTTTGCGCGTTGCTCGAGTTTTTCGCGGCGCGCGACGTAGTGTTGCAGGCTGGGACGCGTGACGAAGAGTGATCCGTGTTTGGTAAGTTCGAGAAGATCAAAGGGCGGTACTGCTCCACTCGCACCGCCGAAGAGAACCAGATATCCGCGCGGACGTAAGACTTTCAGGTCGCGCGCGAAAGTGTCTTTGCCCACGCCGTCATAAACAACGTGCACGCCCTCATTGCCGGTCAGTCGCTTTGTTTCAGTCTCAAAATCCTGTTCGGTGTAGATGATCACTTCATCAGCGCCGGCGGCGCGCGCGAGTTGTGCCTTCTCTTCAGAACCCGCGGTTCCAATTACGTGAGCGCCGAGTTGCTTTGCCATCTGCACCAACAACAGGCCCACGCCACCGGCCGCAGCATGAATCAACGCCGTCTCACCCGTCTTTATTGGATAAGTGCTGTGACTGAGATAGTGGGCCGTCATGCCCTGAAGCAGCGCGGCAGCCGCCTGCTCGAAGTCGAGTTCATCGGGAATCTTGATGAGACGGTCCGCCGGCACCGCGGCATATTCCGCATAACTTCCGAGTACGCCGGTATAGGCCACGCGATCGCCAAGCCGCAGGGTGGTCACGTCCGGGCCAACTGCGACAACGATGCCTGAAGCTTCCTGTCCATTGATAAACGGCAGCGGCGCAGGATAGCGGCCCTCGCGAAAATAAACGTCGATGAAGTTAACGCCCGCCGCCTTGATTTGAACCAACGCTTCATTTGGTTTTGGATCCGGAACGGGTAGCTCCACGAGCGTGAGCGCTTCCGGTGCGCCAACCCGGGCAACCTGAATGGCATTCATGCCGGAGAGCATACCTCACCTATGGTGAGGAATTGTAGATACAAACACAAAAATGCCGCGACTCTTGCCGCGGCATTTTTGTTTTAGTGAATGTCCACAGACTTCAGTTATACAGCCTTACTCACTAATTAATTGATGCCAAAAATTTGACCCAATATTGCGGCAGCAGTGCTGCTTCGCCGGTAGTTTCGGTTCCGCGCAGTCTGACGATACCCGGCGTCATACCCACGTATGAACCCTTCACGAAAAACCTGGCTCGAAGCCCGCTGGTAATAGCGTGAACGCTCCGGGCTATAGCTCTTGTTCTGGCGGCCATCATCGGCACCGGTATTCAGACCCTGCTGGTAACCACTGTTAAGTTCCTGTTGCTCGTAGTTGCCATTCCGATAACCACCATAGTTACCATAAGCACCGTAACCATAGGTTTCTTCGTTGCGGTAGCCGCCATTACCATAACCATAGTTTCCAGCGTACTGCCGGTAGCCCTGATCGTAGCCCCTCACGAAACCGTCGCGAAAAGCCTGGGTCGGAGCGTCGCGGTAATAACGTGAACGTTGCGGGCTGTAAGCCTGGCGACGTTGTGCATCGCTAGCTCCCGTGTTCACGCCATATTGCAATCCCTGCTGGACCTGCTGAGTGTTGTAGCCACCGTAGCTGCGGTTGGTCCATTGTGCATCGACCGTCGTGCTGGCGGTAGCGATTATTCCGAAAACAAAAGCCAGCGCTATCAAAGCGCCACCAAATCTCTTTTTCATTTTTCCCCCTCCGTTCTGAGGTGGAAAAGTGCAACCGTTATGCCGCTGTTTTTTGCTTTGAATTATTGGTTTAAGTTCCGAAAAAGTACCCATTTCATGCAAACAGGGTGTTCGGGATTCGACACAGCTGGTTCAGTCTGGATGACGCTTCACTGCTTGGTTGTACACGCCCATGAAATGTTTCCGTCGGCACTCGCATATACGTTGGAAAGACTAATCCTCCTCGCTTCTCACCCCGCGACCCTCCCAGGGTGGATCTTCAGAAATGAGATCCACCCCGCGGAGGCAGCGACGGGCGGCGCTTGCTGATCGATCGAACTTAGGAGTGCAACGCCAGTCTCCTGATCATGCCGCCCTGGGCATCGGCTAAAGGGTGAACCACAATGAACGCACCCGCATCGACTCCGTGAGCCACCTTCTTGATTCTGCCAATCTCCAAACGAGTGACGACGCAAAACAGAATGTCCTGCTCTTCGTCAGTCATCCCACCGCGCCCTTTGTAAACCGTGACGCCGCGTTCGAGCTCGCGCAGAATCACTTGCCGGATCTCCTCGCTGCGTTCAGACATGATGATGACGGCGGTGTATTCCTCGACGCCGTGGATCAGGAAGTCGATTGTTTTCGAAGCGGCAAAGTAGGTCAACATTGAATAGAGCGCTGACTCAATTCCGAGAAAGAAGGCGGCGGCGGAAAAGATGAAAATGTTCAGGAGAAGTATCACGTCGCCGACCTTCAGGAGATGACTACTTTTACTGATTAAGAGGGCCGCGATTTCAGTGCCGTCCAGCACCGCGCCGCCGCGAATCGCCAGTCCAATTCCGGCGCCGATGAAGAAGCCGCCAAAAACCGCGGTCAGGAGTTTGTCAGGCGTCACGTCAGGATACTTAACGAAGGCAAGCACGAGGGCCAACCCGGCAATCGCCAGCGTGCTCCTGATTGCGAAGGCTCTGCCGATCTGACGGTATCCAAGCGCAATGAACGGAAGATTAATAACCAGGATGAGAATTGAAAGCGGCCAACCCAGCACATTGGCGAGCAACATCGAAACGCCGGTGACGCCTCCGTCAATGAAGTGACTGGATAAGAGAAACCCCTTCAACCCCAGACCGGCTGAGAATATGCCCAACACTATGAGAACCCAGTCGAGCATTGCGTGAATAAGTTTCTTCATGGCGATTCCTTCCAATGATTGATCAGGGTTCGTCAATCGTTGATAGTGCCCTGAACCTTACTTTGTGCCACCTGTGCGCCCTCTGTGCCTCTGTGGTGAATCTTAACTCGACAAAAACTCACCACAGAGGCACAGAGTTCACAGAGGACCCACAGAGATTTCAAATCAGGACACTATGCCGTGGCCTGCCTAATTACTCGTCACTGTCTTTCCTGTTCTTTCGCGAATTCCTTTCCAGGTAAAACAGACCGGCAATTGCAAACGCGACGATCAATAAAACAACTATAGCTTCTGAACTCATAATGGATCTCCTTGCGCTCCGCCAGCATGGCGAGAGCTTCGCCTCTCTCTGTCGAACCAGAGAGACATACTTAGAATGGTGACGCGCACCTAACCGGCGCGTGCCCAAAATTATTCCTTGGAGTTAAGTGTAGGCGGGTGGCGCTCGGCCACAGGGGGTCGACCAGCGGAAAGAAAGGTACAAGACCAACCGGTCAGTGTTTACCAGTCGTTGCCTTAATAAGACTTGGGGGGCACCTGCTTTTGCGGGCGCCAGTCCACAGTAAATTAACGAATGTTTGCTGCGGTTCTGTTTGGAAAAGTCGCCCGCAACGCGCTGCCCGGAAGACGAAGTCAGCACGTGATTGCGCAAAAGAGTCTTTGCGTAGTGAACGGAAGTTGGGCCCGGCTTCTCTTCTGTCTGTCTCGCTTGAATCTTCGCGTTCGCTGAAGTGACTGAGGAGAAGAACAGGCCAATCAACAGCAGATTGATTATTAAACTGTGGGAACGCTGGGCAGGCATGGTGCTGGAGATCTTCATTGAAACGCCAACATAGTATCAGCCGCAGCCGCCGAATCGTAATGGAGTGTTTTGGAGGGCGGTGCACTCCAGACCGGGTCTCTGACTTCAACCGCCCTTGGTCGATGTCTTTTCCGATAAGACCCAGCGTCGCGGATCGAGTTCAACCTTGCTTGGTCTGGAGGGTAAGCGGATGGTGAAGGGAGCACTTGGACCGTAGGCTCTCACTGTCGTATAGCCAGTTTGCTTGCCAAACGTAAGCGCCACGGGCAAAACCATGAACCAGTCGGCCGGCGCGTTACTCTGCGTTACGTTTCCCTTCATTAGCACCTTACCGTCCGGCTGATCCTCGAAGTGGTATTCAAGCTGATAGGAGGGTAGAGCTGACTGATAAACCCACTGGCTGAAGAACCAGTTGAGGCTCGAGATGCCGTACGTGCGTGCAATGGGAGACTTCGCAAAGTGTTCATTCGCCACCTGACGAAAATCGTCGGTCGAAGCATAGCCATCACGGTAGCGGTTAACAAAGTCTGTCATCATCTCAAAAAAGGCATTGCCTTCGCCGGTATCAGGATTAGTAAAAAGGAAGTGCAACATACGAAGCACCAGGGCGCCTTTGTTGTAGATAAGTGTTTCGTAGGCGCCAAACGTCTTGACCGTATCTAACCTATGACCAAGAATGATCGGGCCGACGTCAACCAGCCTCCCCTTGCCGATCCCGCTGCGCGTCATCGGTGGTTCCTTAAGGGAATTCCGGGCTCGATCGATAAGGTCGTCGCGCGAGTTGGGCCCGGCTCTAATACCGGTGTAGAGCATTCCTGAATACTCCGCAAATCCTTCGCTCAACCACTGATCGCGATAAGACCGCCACGAAACAATGTCGCCCCACCACTGATGGGAAGTCTCGTGGGCGATGAAGGAGTAAGTGTACTTGCTGGCCCTGTCAGCGCCGGGGATCATCACCAGCGTGGGAAAGCCCTGGCCGAAGTTGAATGGGTGAAAGGCCGCACCAAAAGTTGGATATGGATACTTGCCAAAAATCGAGGTGAAATATCTGAGCGAGTTATCAAGCTCAGCCAGCATGAAGTCTTCCTTGATCGCGACGATGCCTCCGGAGAGCGAATTAAACTCCAGCGGAATAGGATCGCCGACCCCGCCTTTTTCGAATTTCACCATTTGCATGTGTCGCTCAAACGGCGCCAGCGCAAAAGTAATTAGAGCAACCGGGTGGTGCATCTCATACTTCGTCACCATCATCTCTTTGTTTTCGGGATCAGGTTCTTCACTTAAGCGTTTTCCAACACTGGCGATTTTTAATCGCTTCTTATGTCTAAAAGTGATGTCGAAGGTGGCGCGGTCAAGATAGCCTTGACGAGGAAACCAGGTTTCATTTGAACGCGGGTAATGGCAGTCGCAATCAAAGTCCGGGTCAAACATGAAATCGCCCTGCAACAGAAAATCAAACTCGAGTTTCTTTCCCATCGCCTGATCGGACGGCAGAAACACGGTAAAGCCACCTTCCCAATCCTCCTGAGCGAAGGCTATATCGCTTCCGCCGAGGCGCGCCTTCTGAAGGCGCAACTGTTTCTTGAGACGCCGGCTTTCAAACTCTCCGAGACTCTCGCCAATGTTGAAGCTGATCGCGCGCAGGTTTCCAACCAGCGTCAGCGCCTGGATACGCGCCAGCAAACCCAAATATTTTTTGTTGTCGCGTAGATCGAGATCCAGGTCGTAGTGATTTATGTCCAGCTGATTGTTCAAGTCTGAGTAGCTAACGCTGCGTCGTTGGTAGTCGTCCTCGCCATAAAACGCCATCCAGATTTCGGCGTCATAAAGATCTGACTGGTAGTTGTAAATCAGACCCTTCTCGCCTCCATTGAGATCAAAATTAGCGACTGGGATGCGAGTCTGGTAATCAATCACCAGACCGAAGCGTCCGCGCTTACCGCCATTGAAGGTCGCGTAGAAAAACCCCGGCTTCTCTTGATTGAGAATCGAGATGGCGATACGCGCCGAGAGGTTTGCGCCAGTCTCCTTCATAACCCGCGCTTCGGTCTCGTTGGCGAGTTTCTGTGCATTTGCGTCGGCGGGGGCCGGGGCCGGTTTCTGGCCCAATTGCTCAAACGTGTCGTCGCTGAATCTCAGCACTGCGGTGTCGAAGTCTGAGTCAACACTGTCAGCGCCCAACAGCCGCCGCACGTTCTCCTTTTCAAAATCACTGGGCGGGACCGGCGCACTAAAGGTACCGTCACCGATAAAGACGGCTCCGGTTACGTGCCCCTCAATCGGTGCGGCGAAATAGAAGGTGCCGGTGAAAGTCATGTTCACACGATCGCGTTTGAGCACCAGGCCATTAACTTTCGCCGAGCCGCCATTAAGCGAAAATGCCCTTACCTGGTCATAAAATTCTTTTCCACCAGCAGCGCCCTGCTGGGCCCAGACGGCGGGCGCAAAAAAGAGTATTGCCGCCAGGCAAACAAGGCAGTAGGAAACCCGGCCGCGCCGAGAGCGTTGGGTGCGACTGCCGGGGCTAAAGGGAATTAAGGGCCTTAAGGCCGCGGGAATAGACTTCTTCGAGTATGAAACTTTCATGGTGGGAGTCTCAGCTGAGCGAAGTTGAAAAGTCGCAACAGATAATAGTCGGTTAACCCGGTTCAGTAAATCCTGGTGCGAGCCGGCTGCGTCGAGTAACGCGTAAGGCAACTGATACTGGGCGTGGCGTTCCGGGGCAGTTGTGTTTACCCCTTTCGCGTGCTTGACCGCCTGCCCTTGTCCCTATTACCCTCTTGTCCCTATTTCCCCGTTTCCCAGTCCCCTTTTCTATTAGGATCGAGATGCTTGAAGGTTTTTAGAAGTATCGAGACGTTGCAACAAGGAATCGATCGGAGGCTTTAGGCTAAACAAATGAAACGAACCATCAACTTATTGGCACTCGCCGCAACCTTCACCTTATTCGCTGCACCGGCGTTGGCCCAAACCCCAACATGCGATGACGCGTTTAAGACGGCCACCTACAAAAAGTGGTACGACAACCGGAAAGATCATCAGGACATCGCCTTTCAGGCGGCAGAAGAGTACATCAAGGTTTGCCCCGACGATGCGGGCCCTTATGCCGGGGCAATCAAGAAATTCTACGACGCTTACAAAGCTGCGAATAATGCCAACGAAACCAAGAAGCAGTTTGACGATGCCGTCGCCAAAAAGAATTATCCCGAGCAGATGCGGCTCGGAAAGTTAATCATTGCCGCAGAGCCGGACAACTCGGCAGCGTACATCATCATGGGCGTTGCTGGTTTGGGTGATCCAAACCTGCTGAATGATTCCAGTCAGTACGCGAAAAAAGCGATTGAGTTGATCGAAGGCGGCAAGCCATTCGCGCCCTTTACGACCAAGGAGCAGGCGCTTGCTTACTTGAACAACGCCGTCGCAAAGTCGATGATAAAGAGCGCGCCTGCCGATGCCATTCCATACTTTTTGAAAGCCGCCAGGTACGAGAGTGATCTGAAAAAGTCCGCCCAGCTTTACGCCGACCTCGCGGGCGCTTATGGCGAAGGACCTATCGCGAAGCAATCTGAAGAGTACAAACAGAAATATACAACTGAGTCTCCGGAGAGCAAGTTGGCAGTCGATAATTTGAATCAACTTATCGACCGGCAGATCGACGCGCTCGCACGCGCTGCTTCGCTCAGTACGAACCCGGCGAATAAAAAGGCGCTCATGGATCTGCTGACGGGTCTCTATACGGACCGAAACAAGAACACTACCGGGCTCGACACATTATTGGCGGGCGTTCTTGCGAAGCCGGTACCGGATTACCCGACGCCGTTGGCGTTGCCAACACCGGCGGCAACGCCGGAAGCGGCGCCGGCAGCGACGCCGACTACGACCCCGGCAGCGACGCCGACCACGACTCCGGCAGCGAAGCCGACAACAACTCCGGCAGCGAAGCCAACAGCGACTCCGGCAGCGAAGCCGCCAGCGACCCCAGCGAAGCCTTCGCCGTCACCGAGTCCGGCAACGCGTAAAGCCTAACGCCGATGTCGATTGCGGATTGCTGACTGCCGATTGCGGATTGCTGGCAATGATGGGGCACTAGCCCGACCGTAAGGGAGGGCTCCGCTTGTTCGGATAGCTGAACGGTGGGTCGACTAATACCGAACCCCGACGTGTCGGGGTAGCGACCGGGTTCTTCACGGCAACTGCGCTTGAACGAAGGAGACAACTCAATGGCGATAACAAACAGTCTGGCAGGCAGAAACCTCGGAATGATCTTACTCGGCCTATGGTTAATTCTCACCGGCCTCTTGCCGCTGCTTAACATCAGAGTCTCTTCTACCGTCACGACCGGCTTGGCCGTGCTTGCCATAGCCGCCGGTCTACTGATCCTGCTCAAACGCTAAACACACTCGGTTTCAAGCCCCCCTCTATAACATCTCTTCGTCCGAGAGGGCGCAAGAATTTTGGAGTGCGGTGACCTGTCACCGCTTTGGTCCGCGGCGACCTGTCGCCGCTCTCACTCGCCGCAAATTCAACCTGGGGTAGTTGCCAAGGCTCTTGTATTGAAAGCCAGTAAGCAATCAAGTATTCTGCGGTAGAACGATGGAGGCGACGCAATGGCACAAGACTTTTCAAGAATAGTCGAGGACGTAAAGCAGCTCTCAACGGCCGAGAAGGAAGAATTGCAGGAACTTCTCAGGAGTTATCTGATTGAGTAACGGCGGCGGGAGATTGAAGAAAACTACAACGCCGGTCCCGTCGAACTCCGCGAGGGCGCAATCACCTTCTCACGCGATCCCGACTCTCTTCGGAACTCCTTAAACAATGACTGAGTTGCGTTCAGCTCCTCATTCAAGCGTGCTTTTAAAAGACGAATCAAGGGCAACGCAGTTTTGGAAACGCGCTTCTGGGAGAGACTGGAAACATTTCAGAACAATCCTTTCGATCAATCACTCAGAACTCACAAACTATCCGGAAGACTAAAAGACCTTTGGAGCTTTTCAATTGAGTACGACCTCCGAGTCGTCTTCTCGTTTCTGGAAGGCGATCGAGCCTTGTTCTTCGACATCGGCTCGCACGAAGAAGTGCATTGAACGCGTGAACGGTTTTCAGGGCAAATGCGTCAGAGCGAAGCAGGTGCGCGCAATGACAAAACGCTTTTTGGAGTGCGGTGACCAGTCACCGCTTTGGCCAACGGCGACCTGTCGCCGTCATCCTACGCTATACAAGTCGCAACCGACTAAAGCGCTGACAAGTCAGCGCACTCCAAAAAATCAGACCCAACCATTTACATCTCATCTTGCGCCGCGCGGTCACGGCGGGCGACGTGAGTTTGGTAAGCGGCTTCTTCTACAGCGTGCGCAACAGCTTCGCCGACGCGTTTGTCGAAGACTGACGGGATGATGTATTCGGGATGGAGTTCGTTGTCGCTGATGATCGAGGCGATGGCGTGGGCGGCGGCGAGTTTCATCTCCTCATTGATAGTGCGGGCGCGGCAGGCGAGGGCGCCGCGAAATATTCCCGGGAAGCAAAGCACGTTATTAATCTGGTTCGGATAGTCGCTGCGGCCGGTGGCCATTACGGCAACGTAAGGCGCCGCATCCTCGGGCATGATCTCCGGCGTCGGATTGGCCATCGCAAACACGATCGGCTTATCGGCCATTTGCTCAACGGCTTCAATTCGCAGAACCCCGGGAACTGAGAGACCAAGGAAAACATCGGCGCCTTTGATGATGTCGTGAAGACTTCCCTGCTCTTCATTCGGATTGGTGTGCTCGGCGTACCACGTCTTAATCGAGTTCATATGTTCCTGCCGGCCGCGATAGAGCGCGCCGTGCTGGTCGCAGCCGATGATGTTAGTCACGCCCGCGTGCATGATGATTTTCGAGCAGGCGACACCAGCCGCACCCACGCCGTTAACCACCACTTTGATTTCGCTCATCTGCTTGCCGACAATCTTCAGCGCATTAATCAGCGCCGCCAGCACCACGACCGCTGTGCCGTGCTGGTCATCATGAAAGACCGGGATGTCGAGCTCTTCCTTGAGCCGGTCTTCGATCTCAAAACAGCGCGGCGCGGAAATGTCTTCCAGGTTAATGCCGCCAAACGCGGTGGAGATTGCTTTGACGGCGCGCACGATTTCGTCCGGGTCTTTAGTGTTGAGGCAAATCGGAAAGGCGTTAACGCCGCCAAACTCCTTGAAGAGCATTGCCTTGCCTTCCATCACGGGCATGGCCGCGGCCGGCCCAATGTCGCCGAGGCCGAGCACGGCGGTGCCGTCAGTAACTATAGCGACGGTGTTTTTCTTTATCGTTAACGTGAAAACTTTTTCCGGATCTTCGTGAATCGCTTCGCAGACGCGAGCGACGCCGGGCGTGTAGGCCATCGAGAGATCGGCGCGGGTTTTCAAAGGCATCTTCGAAACAACTTCGATTTTCCCGCCGAGATGCATCAGGAAGGTGCGGTCGGAAACGTGTTCCACCTCGATACCGTCGATCGCTTCGACGGCTTTGACGATGGCGTCTTCATGCTCGCTCGAAACGGTGTTGACGGTGATGTCGCGAATGATGTAATCGCGGCCGGCACTGACGATGTCAATTGCGCCGATGTCGCCGCCGGCCTTGCCGATGGCAGTGGCCACCTCGCCGAGTGTGCCGGCGCGCGTGGAGAGCCTGACGCGCAGGGTCAGGCTGTAACTGTCGCTGGGTGAACGTTCCATAAAAACAGTCGGGCCAGTGAAAAGTGACAATGAAAATCGGACTATGAATCGTAAATCGTGAAGGGTTAATAGACAAACGGGGACAGGACCTGGCTCGGGTTTGAATTGGCCGCGGATTTATGCAGATGAACGCGGATCAGATCAGGCAATAAAACAAACCGTCAGAAAAATAGTTTTCCTAACCCTGTTCTCATTTTCTCGATCTGATCCGCGTTCATCCGCGTAAATCCGCGGCTAAATCCTTCCTGCGAAGCGGCGTTCTCTACGCTGAGCGCAGAAGTCTCCTAATTTTATTCAAAAGTTTCGCGTCGAGGCCGTTCTTTTCGGCCAGTTGCAACGAATGCAGGCCGAGGAGTTTGTAAACTGCCATTGCTTCGGCCAGTTCTTTCCCGGACAAGGCCTTGAGGTGACGGCGAACGGTAGCAATGTCGCCGCGCGCGAAGGTTCCGGTGAGGGCCCGCTGTGGATTTGAAGTCTTCAGATTGTTCACCGTGCTTTCGAGCAGCGGCATGAAGACCTGTTGCGCCCTGGGCTTGCTGAGCCCACACGCGGAAAGCATTTCCACCGCAAGATCGAAGAGAGCGGTCAGGTGAGGAGCAGCCATCACGGCGGCGGCGTGATAAAGCGCCTTGCTCTCAGGCTTGATTGTAAAACTGTGGCCACCAAGGTCGCGGACGATCCCTTCCGCCAACTTCTTTGCTTTGGCGGTTCCTTCAATGCAAAAAAATGCGCCGCGTAATGCCGCGGCTCCGGAGACTGGCTCACTGATGGAGATGAGCGGATGTATTGAGCCGGTATGAAAGCCTTTTTCGGCCAGCGGGGCCAGCGCTTCCGAAGAGAGCGCCCCGCTGGTGTGCAGGACCGTGCTTCCCTTCCGCCCTCTCCATGAACTGCTCAAGCGCTGGGCCGTGTCCTGGATGACGTCATCGGGGGTAGTAATCAAAACCAGGTCTGCCTCTGGCAGTTCTCCTAACTGGTTCGCGCCGAAAACAAGAGGCTCGGGCCCCGTATTACCGGGATCCTGGGTGAACGTCGTTTTCAGAAGGGCCGCGGCTTTTTCGGCTTTCTGCCTGCGTCGAGCGACTAAGGCAACCACGGGATAGCCTGACGACTGGAGCGCGATGGCAAACGCCTGGCCGAGGCGGCCCGCGCCAATGAGGGCAACCGAAGGTGCTGGCTTTTGAGTCACTCGCTTAACCGTTCGCGGGGTCATTCGTAGAAATCGATGCCCAAGGCTGCCCCGGAATTGTCGGCATTCGGGCCAAGGACGCTCAAGAGACGTGGCAAAGTGCGCACGCAAACTAACAGTTTGCGCTACATCCGCGCTACTTTCTTAGGGTTTCCGAGAGCAGTGCATTATACTGGCGGCGATCCCTCAATCGCCAAAGCTCGGATTTTTTGCCGGCGAAATGGAGTGTTTACCTTTCAGTAATCACTTGCCGACGCGCAACCAAGCGGCTAATTGCCGGCATCATAGACTGCGCCTTTGAAATAGCGAAAAAAGCTTATGCCGGAACCTGCGCTTCCGCACTTGTTTGAACAGTCGCGCAGAAACCCTCAATCCGAATTCCTGGAAAGATTTTTCCCCAGAAAGCTTTTCCGCCGAGCCTGTTTGAAAGTCTGGAGGTTTTCAAGATGAATAGCTTCTCCCGCCTCGTGACCGCCTTGTTGCTGACGTCTTCTTTACTGGCGGGATCCGTGGCCAGCTTTGCGCAAACGAATGACAAGGCAACCACGCAGCAACCGCAGTCGACTACCCAAAGCACCGAGACCGCCAAGGCTGATCCCAACAAGGATGCCAGCAAGAAGGTGCCGACCACTACGCCGGGATCTAACCGGCCGCTATCGGTGAATGAAGATCCGGCGATGATCGGGAAGCGCAACATCAATAAGGGCATCATCGCCAAGATGAGCGGCTCGACCGAAAAGGAAGTGAAGCTCGGCAGAGAGTTGGCGGCGGAAGTAGATCGGCAGGCGAAATTCGTTGACGATCCGGTCATCACTGAATATGTAAATCGCGTCGGGCAGAATATTGTTCTGCACTCCGACACAAAGATTCCCTTCACCATCAAGGTCATAGACTCCGACGAGGTCAATGCGTTTGCGCTGCCCGGCGGGTTTTTCTATGTGAACAAGGGTTTGCTGCTGGTTGCGGACAACGAAGCTGAAGTAGCGGGTGTGATGGCTCACGAAATTGGCCACGTTGCCGCCCGTCACGCTCTGGAAAACCAGACGAAGGCTTCGCTGATGGAGTATCTGGCGATGGGCACGTCGATCTTTCTCGGTGGCATTCCGGGAATGATTTTTCAAAACACCGCCGGGCTCGGCATGCTTGGAATCTTCATGAAGTTTAGCCGCAGCGCCGAAGAGGAAGCCGACAAGCTGGGCGTACAGTATATGTATGCCGCCGGATACGACCCCAGCGCGATGGCGACGATGTTTGAAAAGCTGGAGACAAAGAACAAGAAAAAACCAGGACTCATTTCGCGAGCGTTCGCTTCCCACCCGGCACCGCCCGACCGGCGCGCCTCCGCGCTGGCACTGGCAGCGAGATTTCCCGAGCACGACGAATATGTAATCAGCACTTCGGAGTTTCAGAAGGTAAAGGCCCGTCTGTTGCGGCTGTCCAACGCTCGAGCTTCAGCGGCCGGCGCGTTACCTGGCGCTCAAGACGGACCCCCGGGACGGCCGACGCTTAAGAAACGGCAACCGACACCGGACGATTCAACTACGACTCCCGACGGAGGAATCGAGTCGAAGCCGGCTGAGAAGACGGCTCCGGTACTGAAGAAGAACGACGGCACAAAGCCCGCTCAACCATAGGTCTTGATTCAGTCGATAGGAACACCAGAAGGCTCCCTGGCAGCGATGCCCGGGAGCCTTTTTGTTGTGTCACTTGGTTAGTGGGGCAATTCTGTGGAGCTTGTCATCGTCGCGGAGCGACGGCTGACTTTAGCCCGGCCTTTCAAGGCCGGGGAACAGCCGACGAATCCGTTCGCGTCGCGTAGCGCCGCCTGACACTAGAGTTTTTTTCAATCGTCGCTACGCGATGGGACCAATCCACGATCTGATCCCGGCCTTGAAAGGCCGGACCAAAGTCAGCCGTCGCTCCGCGACGAAGAGCACCACACAATTACCCCAGGACCCGCTAAGTCTCCAACTTGACAATCTTTAGGGGGGTTGGTTATTCTAACCGTTCGCTTATTACTAGCTAAAAACAGAGATAGTTAACCATGTCTACATACTTTCCCAGCGGCAAGGACCTGGCTGGAAAACGCAAATGGCTCTTAGTGGATGCAGCCGGCCAGACGGTGGGTCATTTGGCATCTGAAGTTGCCTCAATTCTTACCGGGAAACGCAATCCGGCGTGGACTCCGTTCATGGATATGGGCGATCACGTGATCGTGATTAATGCCCGTCAAGCGGTTCTGAAGGGCGCCAAGGCGGAACAGAAAATGTATCGCCACCATACTCGCTATCCCGGCGGTCTGCGCGAGGTCTCGGCGGCTGATATGTTTGCCAAGCGTCCAGACCGGGTGATTACCCTGGCGGTTCAGGGCATGCTGCCTAAGAACAAGCTGGGCAAGGCGATGGCTAAGAAATTAAAGGTTTATGCCGATGCCGAACATCCGCACACCGCCCAACGCCCGCAAGCCCACACCATCACACCCAGAGGATCAAAACAAACCAATCAAGCTTAGCAAGGTTCATAGGAACCCAGAGTTAATAAAGAGGACGAGATAACTGTGGCTGAAATTCAATATTATGGGACGGGAAGAAGAAAGACCTCAACGGCAAGAGTTTACTTGCGAGCGGGTGGCGGCGAATTCTTAATCAATCGAAAAGCATTCGATACCTATTTCCCCAACGAGACCCTGCGCATGATTATTCGGCAACCACTGCAGTTGACCGAAACAGTTACCAAGTTTGATGTTCTGATCAATGTTCGCGGTGGCGGACCGGCGGGACAGGCTGGCGCTATTCGTCATGGCATTACGCGCGCGTTACTCGAGTACAACGCAGACCTTCGTCCGGCACTGAAACAGGCCGGTCTGATTACGCGCGACCCCCGAATTAAAGAACGCAAGAAGTATGGGCAAAAGGGCGCCCGCAAGCGCTTCCAGTTCTCGAAGCGGTAATTTGATAGAGTGTTGGTAAGCAGGCTGATGTTAGCCGCCTGCATGTTTGAGAAGTAGAAATTCGAAATTCGCAATCCGAATTCCGAAATTCTAAAGTCCATTGCCATAGCTCGGATTGGTTGCTCTTCCCGGGAAGGGCCCAGCAGTTATGGTGAGTACATTAAACCAGTTCAACTGCAAAGGAGATTAAAGTTTGGTTTCGGTTACGATGAAAGAACTTCTGGAAGCCGGCGTGCATTTCGGCCACCAGGTTAGGCGCTGGAATCCGAAGATGAAGGAATACATCTTTGGCGAGCGCAACGGCATTTACATTATTGATCTGCAAAAGACCCAGCGTATGTTTCGCGACGCGCTCGGGTTTGTCACCAACGCCATTGCTGAAGACCGGGGAAAGACCGTTCTCTTTGTCGGTACAAAGAGGCAGGCCCAGGATGCGGTCCGCGAAGAAGCTGAGCGTGCTGGTCAATATTACGTTAATCAGCGCTGGCTTGGCGGCTTGCTGACTAACTTCCAAACAGTACAAAAGTCCATCAAGCGTCTCAAAGAGCTGGAGACGATGCAGACTGATGGCCGTTATGAAAAACTGACGAAGAAGGAACGCATCAAGCTGGATCGCGAACGCGAAGGCTTGAACAAGAACCTTTCGGGCATCAAGGCGATGAATCGCCTGCCCGACATTGTGTTCATTATTGACGTCAGGAAAGAAGAGATCGCGGTCGCTGAAGCCAACCGTTTGGGAATTCCTATCGTCGCGGTTGTCGACACGAATTGTTCACCGGAAGGAATCGATTACGTCATTCCGGGTAACGACGACGCGTTGCGTGCGGTGCGCCTCTTTGCTTCGCGAATAGCCGATTCAATTCTGGAAGGGCAACAAATCGCCACCGAGGGCGGCGTGGTTGCGCAGACAGAAGCGGATGCAGCAGAAGGCGACGCAACTACACCTGAGACCGGAACTACTGAATCGGCGGTTGAACCGACCGGCGACTGTGGCGGTGCCCCCCGCTGAAACGGCGGAAACAAATGGCAGCCAGCTCAACGCCGGCGCCAATGACACAGCGACAACAGAAGCGGCTGTGGACGAAAGTGCTGAGTCGGTTGTGGCGGCGAACTAACCCCAGGCATTTAGATTTTTATTACCGGCGAGCGCAGCCTTCAAAGCGGGACTACCGCCGGGCTGCGCTTTTCAATAACTAAGGCAGTCGAGAACCCACGCCTGCGGCAGGCGGTACTTACAGATATCAATCGGAGAGTTTCATAATCATGGCAGAAGTAACAGTAACAGCAACAGCAGTAAAGCAGCTTCGGGAAAAAACAGGCGCGGGCATGATGGAATGCAAGAACGCGCTGGTGGAAGCTGGAGGCAATGAAGAGACGGCTGTAGACATTCTGCGCAAGCGCGGTCTGGCTTCAGCCAAGAAGCGCGAAGGTCGCATTGCGGCTGAAGGAATAGTCGGCTCCTACATCCACATGGGTGGCAAGGTCGGCGTACTGGTCGAGGTAAACTGCGAAACCGATTTCGTGGCTCGCGGCGAAGAATTTCAGCAACTGGTGAAAGACATCGCCATGCACGTGGCTGCGGCGGAGCCAAGGTTCGTTTCGCGCGACCAGGTGGCGGCGGCTGATCTCGACAAGGAAAGGGAAATTGCCCGCGCCCAGGCCAAAAACGATCCGAAGAACGCGAACAAGCCCGACCAGGTAATTGACAAGATTGTCGAAGGACGTCTCAATAAGTTTTATGAGGAGAATGTTCTGCTCGACCAGCCTTTTGTGAAGGACCCGGCCAAGACCGTGGCTGAACTGGTCATCGACAAAGTGGCAAAAACCGGAGAGAAGATTACCATTCGACGGTTCACTCGCTACAAAATGGGCGAGGGTCTCGAAAAACGCGACGAGGACTTTGGCAATGAAGTGGCTTCGCTTATTAGCTAGTTCAAAGTCCAAACTTTAGTTTGCTTCCCGAACACCGATGACTGCCGAGAAATCAAATTCTGACAAACCCGCATTGGCTTACCGCCGGATCCTTTTGAAGATTTCCGGCGAGGCCCTGATGGGGGAACAGAACTACGGCATCGACGTTGATGTCGCGCGCATGGTCGGTGAAGAACTGAAGGCCGTTCACGAGTTGGGCGGACAAGTCGCTGTGGTTGTTGGAGGCGGAAATATTTTTCGCGGCGTCTCCAAAAGCGCCGGCAATATGGACCGCTCCTCAGCCGACTACATCGGCATGTTGGCCACGGTAATGAATGCCGTCGTGTTGCAGGACGCGCTGGAAAAGCTCCAGGTGCAAACGCGGGTGATGTCTGCAATCGATATCCCGCAGCTCGCTGAGCCTTTTATCCGGCGGCGGGCAGTTCGCCATCTCGAAAAGAACCGCATAGTTATTTTCGCGGCCGGAACCGGTAATCCTTATTTCACCACCGACTCCGCCGCCGCCTTGCGTGCTCTCGAGATTAAGGCTGACATAATTCTTAAGGCCACAAAGGTCGATGGCGTCTACACGGCGGACCCGATGAAGGATGCCGCAGCGGTTCGTTACGACTCCATAACCTACCAACAGGTGCTGGAACGGCAGTTGAAAGTGATGGACGCTTCGGCGATATCATTGTGCATGGATAATAATCTGCCGATAGTTGTTTTCAATATGCGACAAGCCGGCAACATCATGCGAGTCGTAAAGGGCGAGCCCGGAGTTGGCTCGAAAGTTTGGTTGGGACAATAGAGTTTCAAGTTCCAGGTTTCAAGTTTCAAGTTCGAGCCTTCAGGAATGCGCTTTGGGTTGAAACGTTACCTGGATTGTCGGCGGAAGCAGTTACGCGCGGCCAAGAAGACTTGAAACTTGAAACTCGAAACTTGAAACTTATTTCGGGAGTTGATATGAGCGAGCAGGACGTAATCAAAGGAACGCGGCCGCGCATGGACACGGTCATTGACGACTTCCAACGGAAACTGGCTACGGTGCGCACCGGACGCGCCGCCGTTAGCCTGCTTGATTCAGTCGTGGTCGACTACTACGGCACCATGACGCCCCTGAATCAGATGGCCTCAGTTCACGCTCCAGAGCCGGCGATGTTGACCGTGCAACCGTGGGATCAAACCCAGGTCCCCACGATCGAAAAGGCGATACGCGCCGCCGACCTCGGCCTTAATCCATCAAACGACGGCAAGCTGGTCCGGATTCCCATTCCACCACTCACCGAAGAACGTCGCAAGCAGCTGGTGAAGCAGGTTCACGAGATCGCTGAAGACCATCGCACCGCTGTGAGAAATATTCGCCGCGATTCAAACGAGCGTTTGAAGAAGATGTTGAAGGACAAAGAAATCTCGGAAGACAATGAGCGCGACGGACTCGACGAAGTGCAGAAACTTACCAACACCTACATCGGCAAAATCGACGAACTGACCAAGTCCAAAGAGAACGAACTCACGAACGTCTAGACAGGCAAGAACTCAGAAGTCAGAAGACCACTTCTAATCGGTTGAACGGATTTCTCTCCTGAGTTCTGAGTTTCCGGCTGTCGCTTCCCATTGACGCCAAAGTAAGACTTCTATATTCTGTGCCCACCTCGCGGTAATCCTTAGTTTCCGGGAAGGGCTGGTCCTCAGAGCCTGCAACCGTCGCATCCTCCTGTCCCAGCCAAAGCTCAAACCGCAGCGCCTAAAGATGCAGCTCAATTAAAGCTCGTTCGGCTCAGGCTTCAGCGGTGTTATCACGGACACCTGAGACGAGCTTCGCATCCACCAGGCATGCTGCCAAAACCTTACTGCGCGGCCAGGAAGGAAGGAAGAAATGAACGAGATATTTGTGAAGATCTTTATCTTCATCCTCGTACTGATTCTGCTCATCGTGGAAGTATTCAAATTCAGCATAACCTTCTGGGAGATTGTCATTAAGGTGGTGGTGCTGATCCTCGTGCTCATCATTATCGTCATTGAGACGCGGAAGAATCCAAACCGAGGCTGAAGGCCCTAAGTAGTAAGAGCCCGCAAGCCGGAACCACAGGATAATAAATCAGCAATCGAGGCTTCGCAGACCGGGCCGAGAGGTGGAACTGTCCCTTGAGAGGACTATCAACCTTGACTCCGGTCGTGAAGAGACTGAGTGGCCTAACCTGATTCTCACTTTCCACCACAGAAGGAGGCGACATGAAAGAGTTCTTCTTCGGTAACCCCGCTGTTGCTGCGTCTCAAAATGAAACTGAACAAGCCACCTTACAGTACCTACCAGGAGGCAAGAACTCTCGCCAACTATCATGCCGGATCGGTTCCTCCAAATAGTCGACAGATTCTATCCAAAACCCGACAACGTCCGGCAAAGAGCTCTAACTATGGAATATTCAGAGCCGGTAGATATCATCGGCTGGCGAAGCAACGTCTGGCACCCCAGAGGTGTAAAGAGCCTGATTGAGAAAACTTTCAGAATTCAGATTGAGTATTGGGAAGATCCCTTAACAGTAATTGAATCTTGCAACGGCGTGTTCTTTAGTGCCTTTTCGGAAGGACAGCGCGCTGAAAGAGTAAAAGTACATTTCGACGAACCGCCTGACTGGATGTCGCTATTGATTTATTTGACGCCCAACGCTGCCTACGACACCGGCACCTCGTTCTGGCAGCATCGTGAAACGGGTTTGATTGCGAAACCCACAAAAGGTGATGCTTTGAGATTGGGCTTGCCACCTAAAGAATTGGAAACGATGCTTGAACGCGACGGCTGGAAGCGAAAGTGCTGGATTGAGATTGATCGTGTCGGAAACGTGTTTAATCGCGCCGTGATGTTCCCTGCGGGTCGGTTCCATTCAGCCACGCAACACTTTGGTAACGAGCCAAGAAACGGCAGACTCTATCAATCATTCCATTTCCCAATATGATCAAATAGCAAGAACCAGCAGCGACGCCATCTCTTAACAAGATCCGACAGTACGTTAATCCGAGGCTTTGAGTCTACATATCAGAAAATGGAAGGATTTCAGCTATGCGGCGGTCTATTATCTTCGGCGCTCTGTTTCTCTTTATCCTCGTCATAATCCTGTTTTATATAGTTACTGACATCAAGAGTGCTCGGCCCGCCATCGTACATTTGAAGGCAAACGTTGCCGAGGGTGGCGATAGGGACGGAGAAGTAACCACGTCGGACAAGTACCTAACCGTCGAAACCGGTAAGCATGGAAAAGAGATTTTCACCTGGGATCAAATTCTCTATATCTCCGAGAAAGATCTTTCCAGCTCAAAAAGACTTGATCGGATTGTTGATCTCGTTGACCTCTTGTCAAAGTTTGGCCTGGTCGCTACCGTACTCTTTTTTATGGTTGGCCTTTCACAGTATGGCCAAACGCAAAAATGGGAGCGCGAGAAGTTTTTGGCAGTAGTGGTCAAGGAGTTTGATGATTCGAAAAGGGTTCGTAACGCGAAGCAAATGCTTGATTCCCTGGCTCAGTATCCAGCGGGAAGAACAATTGACCTTATGGAGGCGGACAAGCCTGAGGATCGAAGAGTTCTTGTTTCCAACGACGAAATCTATTCAGCTCTCACTATAACGCCGGAGGAATTGGTCGTGCTCGACGACCATGCGGTAATCATAAGAGAATGTTTCGATGACTTTCTTAGTGGTCTGGTGACTTTTTGCCATTACATCGATCAGGACTTGATCACCAAGGATGCTCTGTTAGCGCACATTGGCTACTGGATAGATCTCCTCGGCCCGGAGGGTAAAGTAGCAGCGAAGTACAAGCAGCGAGTTCTTGGTTATGCCCAAGAATATGGGCTATTAGACGTAGAAACGTTGATCCGGAAATACCATAAAGACTTTGACTGGAAAAAACTCTCCCACGAGCAACAGCAAGGACAAGTAGGATCCTCGCCGCATGTTCCCGCTAATGGAAGCCCGCCCATGTGATTTTGGAAGATTGATTGCTCATGCGCCAATTCACCACCTCACAACTGGATACATGCAACCAAAGTGGACGGAGTAATTGGGAAGGCGTTTGGGAACAACGTCGTATGATTGCTATTCCGACGGTCTCTTTTGGCCTCAACTCTACCCAAGGCGCCGCGACGCGCTCCGAATGCTTGAAGAAACTCTTAAGAAGAACGCTGAGGAGAATGTTAGTAATAAACAGCCCGAAACTATCCTATTAACCTCTTAGTTCGGCAAGGCGAACACGTCATCGCCTACTGGATTATTGAGTTTCGCGTCTTTCACTTTGTATTCCGCAAAGAAAGCACCTTGAGGCATCTCGAGTCGCTGGGTGAATTCAAACGGAACCAGCACGCCGTCAATCTCTTTGAACTTCTTGTTCTCGGTCCCGAAGGTGTAACCATTGTAAGGAATTAGGAACGTCATTACGCGACCGGTCGCGGTGTCGAGGTAAAAATCGGTGGTGTTTCCTTCGGAATCCACGATGCGAAAACCGCGCTGCTTCTTCTTATCGGGTAACGCCGACACCGTGTAGCCGGGTTGATCGAATTTTGCCAGCAAGGGCAAACCAAACTTACTCGCGGGTGGCAGATCAACGCCCGGAAGCGAACTGTAAGATCGCTGGCCGTCGTAAATCTGCTTGAAACTAACTGCCGGACGCGCATCAATATCCAAACGTACCTTGTCGCCTGCGACCACCCAAATAAATCCGCCGGGGATTGATTGGGTGGAGTTTGGCGCATAGAGATCAACTGAACCCCTCAACACCATACTCTTGAGAGTCTTATATGTGTCGCCCCCTTGTGCGGCCAGAGCCGCGCGGGCCAGATCCATTGGCGAAGTTGTGGCAGTTATTGCCACTGCCGGGGTTGGATCTTTAACGCCAGCCGGCGCAACGGCTTTCGCGGTGTTGTCAGCAGCTTTCGTTGCCGTTTCCCTCTGGGCAAAGACCGATGCCGAAATACAAGACACCAGAGCCAACAGTAACAGCGACTGCAGAAAAGTTTTCTTCATGAAATTATTTCCTATTCGAGGTTAAGTGCGGATGCATGCCGCAAGTGTTTGATTCGCGTAATTGCTTTTTTAGAAATTAAAGCGTACCTGCGCTGTAACTTTCCGGTTGCCGGCGCCGCTACCGCCACCTCCTCCGCCACCACCGCCGCCGCCCGGGCCGCCGAAGCCTCCGAAGCCACCATTGAGCGAGAGACTCTGACCAAAGAAGGGAGACGACAAGTTACCGACCGGCGCTGATAAGTTGACGTGGTTCAAGACGTTTTGGAAGTTCAACGAAAACTGCATGCTGTAGCGTTTGGCCTCAGCTCCCCCACTTGAGGCGGGACCCCCAAGAGCCCCCAGGCCGCCGCCGCCACCTCGAGGACCACCACCTCCGCCGCCGCCGCCTCCTCCCCCGCCACCGGCGCCAGGAATTCGGGGCACTGCACCTCCCGCGTCACCGCGGCCGCCACGGGCCCCTTGACCGGCCTGGCCTTCAGGGTTCCTCTGGTTGGCAGCCGATGATGAATGTATTGTGCCGAAGTTCCAGGTCTTACTAATGCGCATGTTTATGGAAACGAAGCCAGGTCCCTGACCGAAGTTGCGCGGAATCAACGGCTCGCCGGCGGCCGGTCGCAAATTAAAGTTTCCAAACGGCGTGCAGACAATGTTTGGAGCAGGGTTGTTGCAATCGACACCCGCCGGCGCAAAAGAGGGACGTTCCGTAAATAGCCGATCGCCATTCGTGTCCTGGCCGGTAATGATGTTGAAGGGCGCGCCGGAACTGACAATGATAAACGGATTCAAGCTCACCTGCTGCCAAGGCAGGTTGATCGTGCCGGCGAAAGTGAAACGATGGCGCACATCAAACAATGCTCGGCCAAACTCACCGGTTAAATCATAGGAGTTGGCCGGGAAGAGAGCGCCGCCTTGTCCGTCAGTATCGTTGGTCGTTTTGCTGAGCGAGTAACTCGAGAAGAATGTCAGAGCCCGGCTGAACCGGTTATTGAAACCGATGAATAACTGGTTCTGTTTGAACTTGCCGCTCGACTCGTACTGGTAGATCTCGCCTACGTTGCCGAAGGGGCGCACTCCGTTAGTTCCGGGAATCGGCGCGTTAATGTCGCGAGCGCGAATCACGTGTTGAATGCGGACGAGGAATAAACCAGCGAACAGTGTGAACCGCTTTGGTAGCTGACGTTCTAATTGTGTACCGGTCAGGTAGACAACCGGCGCCTGGAGGTCGTCGGCCACTCGCCAGGTAATCTGGCGGCCGACGTTACTCAGACCGCTTACCGCCGGTGCCTGGGTAAAGTCGAACGTGTCCAGCGGTGAGCCAGGCGCGCCAGGAGGTGGAGGAACTGGAGCAACATACTGCCCGCTCGCGTTATAGAGTGGTATCTCGCTCACCACAAACTGTTGTTGGTTCACGCCGTTGAAGCGATGGGCCTGAAGAGTGTTCCCTTCACCGAAGCGGTTGTAGAAAACACCGCTGCCGCCGCGAATCACCATCTTGGGAGGCTTGGCGCTGTTTGCCGCCCCTGGCGACCAGGCGAAGAACAGCCGCGGAGCAAAGTTTAGTACGCTGCCGATGTTTGTCTGGCCTTCGTAGCGCAGGCCGTAACTCAGCGTGAAGTTTGGTCGCACGCGCCAATCGTCCTGGGCGTAAACGCCATAGTCAGTTTGAGAAACGCCGGCTTCGGGTTCGCCCGACGCAATGCTGAATTGCGACGGACCCCCACCAATGGCACGAGCTTCGAGTGGTGTCAGGCCCAATCGCTCGGCCAGCAACGTTCGCCGGTAGCGCTCTAAACTGTTGACAAAGATCGGCTGGTTGGTAATAGGTTGATTTAGAGCGTCAAGGGTCGGAACCAGCGCGCCGGCAAACGTAAATGTGCCGCCAAAATTGTTGGGGTTGGTGTCGCTGATGGTCACGCCGCGCACGCGCCCGCCAAACTTGAATGCGTGCGTTCCTTTTGACCACGCCAGAAAATCCTGCAGCTCCCAATTCTTCCTGCTATTCAGCACGTGCCCAATTTGCGAGCCGCCGCTGATAAACGCGCTGCTCACGTTAAGCGCCGGCCTCGAATTGTCCGCCAGGCTCTCGGCATGCTGACGTGTAAACTGAAATTTCACTTCGTTAATCATCGTCGCATTCAAAACCGCTGTTTCTGTTAGCTGTATGTTTTGCTGCGTCGAGGATGAATCAAAGGCCCGCTCAGGTAACGAGAAGCCGCTGACGCCGCCGTTGGCGGTACTTGAATGCGTATAACTGTAGCGCGCGATCAGGGTGTTGTTTGGATTGATCTGGTAATCGAGGCGCGGGCTGAAAGTGATGTTTCGCCGCGGCACAACCACGCCAAACCCAAGGTCAAACGGGTTGAGATTTGCATCCAGAATAGTGGCTTTAACGAGCTCGCTATCGTCGATCTCGCGTCGCTCAAAATCTATGAAGTAAGACGCTTTCTTCTTCACCAGCGGGCCGCCGAGATTGCCACCATACTGCCTGAGTTGAAACGGCGAACGTTTGCTTGAACTCGTAGCAAAAGGATTGCGTGAGTTAAAACTTTCGTCCTGGAAATTGAAAAATGCGCTGCCACGGATTTTGTCCGTGCCCGGTCGGGTCAAAATGTCGATTCGCCCGGAAGGTTGATCGTTTTCCGCCGCGAATGGATTTTGATTAATACGAATCTCGCGGATCGACTCTTTCGGGGGCAGGCGCCCGCCGGAAAACCCATCAACGAAAATCTGTCCGCCGTTTGGCCCCATCGAAGGACCGGCCAGCGCCTGCAATGCAGCCGCCAGCTCCTCCGGATCATCCGGTAAGGCATCAAGGTCCTTGCCGGTGATGAGCGTTTGGTTGGCGTTGGCAGTAGATTCAGTACTGAGCGGAGTCTCGGCAGCGATAGTTACCTTTTGCTCTTCAATGGTGACCTTGAGCGTAAGGTCCATTGACTGGCGGGCGCCCGACGACAGATCAACTTCCGTCTCATCGGCATCTGCAAAGCCTTTCGCTGTAGCGCGCAATGAATATTTTCCCGGAGCGAGTCCGCTGAAGACATAGGTGCCTTCACCGTTGGTAGTGGTAGTCTTCTCGGCGCCATTCGCATCGGTGAGCGTAACGGTAGCTCCGACAATGGTAGCGCCAAGCTCGTCTTTGATCACACCACGAAGCGTTCCGCGCGTTTGCTGCGCAAGCCCGACTACGGCAAATAGCATCAGGACGAGGACTGCGCCCAACACCTGTCGCAGGAAATCTCTGGAGACGTTCATAACCAACACCCTGGCGATTCGAAGAATTTGAATCTAACTGTTTTCACTTGCCGCTCTATGTTAAGAAATTGATTGTTACGGCAAACCAATTCCAAATTGAATACCTGAACCAAGCCCGGCTGCCGGATTTGGCGTTGCCGGACCACCTGACTGTTGCTGTCTTGCGGCCAACATATTAAGCAGCGTGTCAGCGCCGGTAATAAGACTGATCGCAGTGAGCCGCGTAGGATCGGCGCCTTTGGTGCTCGAAACAATAATCGTGTCGCCGACCTTTACGTCGGCAATGGCGATCGTTGGCAGACGTTCAAGCATCTCCTGCATATTCATGCCGCCGCCACGGCCACCGCCACCTGGTCCCCCACCTTGACCCGGGCCCGGCCCCGCTGCAGGAGATTGTCCGCCGCCAGGACCACCGCCGCCTCCAGGCCGACCCATCATCATCATCCCGCCCATCTCGCTGGCTGCGGGAAACTTCCGCAGTACAGCATCCTGCTTGATAACAATCGTCAGCGGTTGCTTCGTTTGCAGGTCATTGATCTTCACCTCACCGGTTCCCGGATCGATGGCAGTGATCACGCCGGCTACAGTCTTGAAAGAACCGGTAACTACTTTTTCGGCAGTGAAAGCAGTGCCCTCGGGATTGCGCTCACCCAAAGCCCGAAGCTGATCGCCGACCTTAAGTTCATCAAACTTTGCGACGTTTGCCTCAGCAAACTTAATCGAATCCGGCGCATAGCGACGCAATTCCACTTTGTCTGAAATGGGAATAATTAGAGCTTGCGGTCCGGCCATGGTTCGACTGCTGATAGTGATCTCTTTCGTTTCCGGCTTGAGTGCGGTAATGATGCCGAGCACCCCACGCCGCTTCCACTCCGCCCGTTCGGCTTCTTGTTTTTTAGCAATGTCAGCCTTGGTCATCACGACCAGAGTCCGGGCCGGCACAAGCTTTTGGTCGGCTGAAACTTTACCCAACGCCAACACTCGATCGCCTTCGGCCACGTCGGCAAAAGTGATCTTGGTCGCGTTAGTGAGAGTTGTTTCGCCGGGAGCCACGCGCATATATGAAGTGGCATCGCTAAGCGTTACCGTGACCAGCGAGCCGGCGTCAGTTTTAATGATCAACTGTTTAGCTGCGGCATCCTTCACCTTCACTTCCCCCAAGGCTCGGTTTGGACTAATCGAGGGATCGCCAGTCTGTGGCGCAGCGGTTGAAGTAGCAGCCTGAGTTGTTTGTGCTTGCGCACCGGACGCGGAAAGGACTCCGACAAGTACCAGCGCGATTGCGAGAAACGGCGCTTTCATTACTCCTCCTCTTACCTATGAAAATCTGCAGAAATAATAGAATTTCGGACCCTTGCGACAGGCGCCCTGGATGATCCTAGTCTTTTACGCACGTAATGCGATGAATGTTCTAGTTAAGTTGCTTGCTATCAAACTGATAACAGACGCACGTAACCGCAGATGTCACGCCCGCCGTTCAAAAAAGTTGCACAAAGATCCGCGAGCCTGAGTGAACAGGGCCTTTGATGCGCGAGAGAGAGAATTCGTCTGATTTTCTTGAGCGTTCAGGCGAGAAATTTGTTTCAAACTTCCTCGGGGCGTTTCCAGCCGACGCGATAACGGGCTGTCAGCGCGAGGCCAAGGCTAATTACCCAGATAACAGTAACCACAAAAGGCCAGACATAAGGCAGTGAGGACAAGGTAATCCAAAAAGTTGTACCCAGCAGGAGCGCCACTGCTTCTGAGTTCCTATTACTTTTTGAGAGAATTCGTTGAATCCAGCGACCGGTTGCCGCGTAAATCATTACTCGCCCAAACAACCCGGCAACGAGGATTAACAATAGGGCCATCAGGCCTACCACGGCACTGATCGGCGTAGGCAGATAATGCAGGGAAAGGATCGCCCCGGGTCCGATCGCCACCGCGCCCAGGAAACCGATGAGCGCCACACGCAAGCTGGTCAATTGAAGCCGCGTTATCCCTCGACTTATTGTTCCCGGCATCGCCGCAGTCAGGGCCAGTGACACGATGAACCAAAACAGGATCGCCAGGATTCGAAACCCGATAGAGCGAGCCGACCAATGCGGCGACAACAGATCCTTCGGATTGCGTATGATCGTTCGCAGTTCCTGCTCGTAGCCGCCATACATAATTGTCTGCCCGCCCGGACCGCGCAGCGGGATTTTATCCATCGCTCGGTAGGTTCCACCTATAACCATCACGTCGCCATTAATTCGCGCGCCCTCGAGTTGAATAACGGATCCGCCTACTGCGGCAACATCGCCATCCACAGTTCCCTGAACGATCACGTCGCCGCCGAGGGCGATTGCGCCGTTCTTTGCAGTACCGTTGATTCTTAACGAGCGGCCGATGGAAGACACGATGGTGTCGCTGTTACCTTCAACCACGTAAGGGCTATCACCCGGTATAGGTTCGTAGGGGGTTTGGGCTTGTGCCGCGGCAATCATGCAGCCGGCCCAGACGACTAGCGCAAAGGCTTTGAGGAGGTTTAGTCGCCAAAACAGATCGCTTCGTTGCCGACAGACGGTTTCACTCACAATTGAAGCAGTGGACATTTGCATGCGCGACCGCGCTCTTATTCGATAAGGCGCGTTCGGTGATAGCGTGTTATCAGGCGGGAAAGAACGGCAATGGCGAGAACCAGAAGCAGCAGACCAGCGAGACCCGAAAACCGCGAATCCGAGATGAGACCCCGACTGACAATCCGGGAGACGACGGCGAAACCGGCTGCAGCATTGAAGATAGCCTCCACGAAGAAACCGAGCGCACCAAAAACTTTGCCGGCAAAGGATCTAACACTGAGGACCACGGCTTTGCTGGAAGCGAAACCGAGCATCGCGAAGGCTGCCAAGCCGAGAATGATACAAAAGCGCAATGCCCTCGCATGTTCCGACGAATCGCGCATCCCGCGCATGTCGCTCTTCGCGTTAACCGCAACTACCCTGGCGAAATTTGCCGGAACCTCGAGATCGAAAGGGCTGGCGAGTGCTGAGTCCAGTTCACACATGAAGAGTCGTTGCGCGCGCAATTCCGAAGCGCAATGCGCGCACTCTTTAAGATGCTCTTCCAGCGCTGAATTTAAGGCGGGTTCAAGATCACCCTCGATGTAAGCGGCGATGTTTTCCGTCTCGCAAATGTAGTCGCTGGTGGACACGATAATTGAAACCTAGACTCCCGTAATTCCTTTAGTCAGAAACTGCTGTCGCATCATTTCGCGAGCGCGAAACAATCGATTCTTGACCGTACCCAGAGGCAAGCCGGTAACATCGACAATTTCTTCATAGGTCAGATCCTGCGAATGGCGTAAGACTACCAGTTCGCGATAAGCAGTCGGCAACGAACGCACCACGCCTTCAATTTCTATGCGCCGTTCTTCGCGCTCGCTCTGCTGTTCAGGGCTGAGTCCAGCGCTTTCAAGCGGCAGATCGTAGTTATCAGTTTCAGTGCCATTGCTAAGCGATCGTTCGCGGCCGGAATTCCTGCGCAGATGATCGATGGCGGCGTTATGAGCAATCTTGTAAATCCAGGTAGAGAATTTAAATTCCGGCCGGTAGCGCGAAAGCGACCCGTAGATCTTGATGAAAATCTCCTGTGTAAGATCCAGTGCCGACTCGTAATCACCGACCATCCGATAGACGTACCCGGAAATAGGGCGCTGATATCGTCGCACCAATTCCTCAAAGCCTCCTTCGAGGCCCTGGGCAGCGCTGACAACCAGGTCGCGATCAGCCACTGAACTCAAACTCAAAGTATCGGGAATTGCAGAAGTGCTCATATTGCCAGGATATTACGTTTCAGAAATCGAAGAAGTTTCAAAGGGCTCGTGGGCACTCATTATTGCCACGATAACGTCGCGAGACCGGCCGGGGCTGCAATAGCGTCAAAACTAAGCTCTCGAGTGGCCAGCTGTAAACCCAGGTCGGCAGCGTTGAGCGATCGCAGATTGGCGCCCAAAGTTTCAGTGACAATCTCGCCTGCTCGATCCTTGCTCATCAGATTTCCAACGATAAGCATTCGCGCCAATTGCACCGCTTGCTCCGAATCGCCGCTGCGCCGGTCGCGGTAGAACAGCAGCAAACGAAACAGCTCGTCTTCACACTCGTTCGGATCGCAGGCAACGGTCCTGACTATCAACGGTTGCTTGCCGCGAAATACCACCGCCGTGAACCCTTTTTCAGAGGAACTAAGCAACAACGCATCGCCGCGAGAGCCATTCTGAGTTAACCACTGTCCCTCGCCAAAGTGACGCGGCACGATCAAACCGGCGCGCCAACCGATCGACTGCAGCACGCTCTCATATTCCCTCAATACCGCCGTTGGAGTGGCAACCACCAGATAACGATCTCTTCCCTGCGGGTCGGACGGAAGACGTTCTCGTGAAATTGAGAGTTCGTCAAGCGGAGCGCCGAAGCCGCGTTCCATTTTCCACTTCAGCACTTCCTCAAGTTCAGCGCGCGACGCCGGCCGCGACTCCAAAGTGAGAATCAAAGTACGACTGGCGGCATCCGGCAACGCCACCGACCAGCGCTTTTGTTGCAGCAGGCCGGCGCTCGTCGCCAGCTCCAACAAAGCCACTGTTAATTCTGCCGGATCGGAAATGTTGGACCCTTCAAAGTTGGGATGAACCAGTGATTCGGGTAACGCAACGGTCGCGGCCTTGCGTAAGCTGAATGAACCGCCGCGACCACGCTCGAGTTGAACCATGGCGGCGATTCCCTTTTCAAAACCCAGGGCTGTTGAGGGGTATCGAGGGTTTACAAGTTTGGCAAGCGGATTAGGCATTGGGAAAATTCTGAGTCCTCACCATTCGCTGTAGAGCGTGCCCTCGGAAGACGTATCGGGGGAGGCGCTGTGTACGTTAGTTATGCCTGACTCACCACTTGTCGAACTCGGATCTTCACCAGTTTCTGTCGTCCAATCGGCTTGTCCCGTCATCGGATCTTTGGGAATTTCACGCAAGTAGCCTCCGGTGACCAGATCATCGAGCGTGGCTGGCAGCTTCTGTTTATCGGCCGCGTACTGATCCAGCAAGATACGCATCTTGTAGAGATCTTCACGGAGTACCGCTTCGCGAGTAGACAAAATAGTTTTTTGATACTGCGGCAGCACGACAGCCGCGAGAATAATGATGATCGTGATTACAATCATCAACTCGAGCAGCGTAAAACCCTGAACCGCAGTAGGCAGGCGGCAGTAGGCAGTACGCAGGAAACTACGCGAGCGACCTGCCTGCGATCCTGCCGCAGTTTCGGCTTGCTGCTCGCTGCTTTCTGCCTTCTGCATTTTACCAATCACTATATTTCTCACCATTCAACGCTGTGTCTTTCGACTTCGAATAAACATCAAAAAGGTTTTCGTGGCCCCAGGAGTCCGAGTCTACCGCATCGTAACTGGAGCGAAATCCCCACTCTGAATTACCGGTCATGGGATCGATGGGAAGACCACGTAGATAGACTTTCTTTTTCGTCGACAGCTGTCCGCCAACTTCTGTTGCGGGTACGTTAGGATCGGACCGGCCACCAGTGATTCCGCCGCGAGGTATAACGTTTACGCCATTGATTAATGTTTCCAGGTCCGGAGGATAACGGTCGGGGTTATCAACGCCGAATATGGTGCAGTCCGAGATCACGACTTTGCTGCGCGGATCGACGTAACCCGGCGGCGGCGCCGAACCCGGCACCGGGCCGACGGTCCCGGTACAGATCATGTTTACGGTGTCCCGGTGAAACTCATCGATGGCCATTCGTACCTGGCGCAAAGTATCACGGAGTTGCGCTTCCTTCTGGCGCTTGACCGAGAGTTTCATCAGCGGTACCACGCCAAGCGTCAGAATGGAAAGAACCGCGACCGTGATCACCAACTCGATCAGCGTAAAACCACTGCGGCCCTTGCCGGAGCCGCGAAGGTGCGCCGGAACGAACCGCGACAGAATGACGCGGCGACCGGGAGGCTCAACCGCAATCACCGCATCGCCGCGTTCTGTTTTAGACAAAGGACGCTCTTGCAGGTAGATCATCTTCTTACTGCTTCACAGTTGCCCGTGCCGGCGTAACTTCGACTCCCAAATCCCGCGCGTCGATTGCTATCAGATGCGACGAGTCTTTGTCGAACAAGAGTCCGGCATCGCCAAGCGCAATGCCTTCCACGTCGATGTAAATCAAAGTTCCCGGAGCCATCATGCTGCTAAGATTGGAAATAGAGATCAGGCACACGCCGGAAGGATCGGTTGACTGCGTAAGCATGGCGCGGCTTCCTTCCAGCCCAACCGCTTTCACTTTCACGATTTTCGGATCAAATCTCAGCGCTACAATCGCCATCGCCAGCGGCACGTCCGACTTCACGTCGACCGCGAACCGGCGCGTTTCGCCAACCTTCATGGATTGATCGGCTGGACCAAAAGTCAGTTGCGCGGTTCTGCCTTTAGTGTTGATTGGTGTGATGGCCGCATCGATTGGCTTGGCCGTCATGCTCGTCAAAGTAGCGCCAGCAGCGGAAGCGAGATTCGTGTTCACGGCGGCAACTTGGGTGGCGGCCGTGCTGCTCACCAGCGACTTGGGCGCGGGCACGAAGGCCGGCATCTCTTCAGCCGGGCTTGGCGTCTTCGCAGCCGGTTGACCAGCGGCAGCCGGTTCCGGGGCGCTGGAATTCTTTGCGGCATTCATCGCCAAGGCATGATTAGCAGCAGGGGCGACAGGAGTTTGCCCGGCCGTGCCACCTGAGACACCGGTCGAAGGATTACTTGCGAAAACCCCCGGCAACGAATTAGACGCTGGAACCGCAGCCGCTCTGGAGGTCGAATTCTTTTGCTGGAGTCGCAATTCTGCCAACTGATCCTCGCGATCAGCCTCGCGCAGCATTGCTTCAAGTGAACCCGTCGTCGGCGACTGTAAAGTTCCACTCGGGCGCATCTCCAGGTCGCGCGGCGTAACTGCCGGAGCTCGCAATACGCGCGGCGTGACGGCGATTACGATATCTACTCGCCGATCGTCGCGAGTCGGAGACGAGAACAGCCGGCCGAGAATTGGGAGTCCGCTGAGTATCGGCAACCCCTTGCGCCCTGCCGAAGTTATGTCCTGCGACACGCTGGCCAGCATCATCGTCCGGTTATTCTGCACTCGCGCAGTTCCGGTAATGGTTCGTTCAGTGAAGGTCGGAGTCAGGGTACTTGCACCCAGCACGTCCTTCGACTCGATCGACATCTTGACCTGCACATCCTGATTAGGAAATACCTGCGGCGTAAACTTCAACGTCAATCCAGTCGGTTCATAGTTGATCACTGGAAAGCCGCCGGTGGGAAATCCGTTGTTGTTAGTTCCAGTAGTTGTTTGCACGCCAAACGGATAGGCCTGCGCCGTCTGCACTGGAACGCGCTGGCCGATGCGGGCGGTTGATTCCTCGCCATTGAACGCATGCACCTGAGTCGAGGCAACCAGCTTCCCTTGATTCTTCGACTGCAGTGCCGCGAAGGCTGAAGACGGGATGATCAGGGCCGTGCCAAGAGTGGTAGGCAAGCCTACTGTGCTTACTCCACCCTGCAGAATCGACAGTCCCTTCTGTATGCCGCCGATATTCAGCAGCGTCGAATCTGTTCCGAATTGGCTACCAAACTGCATTAGATCCGATTTGGAAACTTCATAGATGTTCACGTCCATCACAACTTCAGCGCGATCCTTGTCGATGCTCTGGATCAGCTCGCCGATCAAGCGCACATTTTCAGCGGTATCGCGAATCGTCAGGCTGTTGGTGTCTTTGTCGGCAACAACAATCGTTTGCGGACGGCCAACGGACGGAGGTATCGCCTGCCCTACAAGTTGTTTGGCTTTTTCCGGGTCGCTATTTGCCAGGAAGAATGTGCGTAAAACCAGTTGCTGATATTGCGGGCGACGCGTTTGATCCGCGACCAGAATTGTTCGGCGGCTCAGCTTTTGAAAAAATAAACTCTCCTGAAGAAAAATGTAGTCAAGGGCTTGCGCCGTTGTCACCTGGCGTAAATTGATATCGATAGATCGCGGTTGGACAAACGACTGGCGATCGAAAATAACATTCAGGTTGAGTTGCTCCGCGAGGCTGCGAATGAAAGCCTTCAAGTCTCCGCTATAACTAATGACGCGCATCTCAGTTTGCGGCGACTCCATCGCAGCTTCCTGCGCGCTCGAAGGGCCGACTGATCCCGGATCGTTGCTTTTCGATCCGTTGTCGGTTGCGGGGCTCGTCCCGTCCTTCACACCCTGGAGCTGTAAAACGCGCTCCATTTCAGAGACTGCTAACTCGTTAACCGGATCGTAGCCGTAAGCCTGACGAAAGGCATTATAGGCCCCGACGAAATCCCGCTGTTCCGCGAGTGCCCGCCCCTGCTGCATAAACGACTGCGAAGCATTGAAGCTCGCCCTGCGAAAATGGAGCTGATACTCCAGATTTGAGGGATCGGCAGCCACCGCCAGGGTAAACTCCTGCGCGGCTTTCTCCCATTGCTGGGCCGCTTCGTAACGCATACCGTCTTTGAAATGCTTGTCACCTTTTTTGGCGAAAGCAGTTGCCGGCAAAATCAGCAGGCAGGCGGTAAGCAACAGGGATACAAAAGCACGGGTCTTAATATTTATTCTCATGTCAGTCTCTCGGTGGAGGTCGGTCTGGAGTAGCCCAAAAACGTGGTGTAATAATGCCGCGCAAGAAGCTAAGATGCAACTATTCCAGCTTCATTTGCTTACACGCAATTCAAAAAGAACAGTTCCTTAAAACAGCAGCAATCTTAACAGCTAGCCGCCCGTGCTGACTTCCTCGACGAAGGTCACACGATTAATCTCGTGCAGCGTTGAAACTCCTGCCAGTACTTTCCGGAGCGCTGATTCACGCAAACTAGTCAGCCCCTCAGCCTCGGCCGCCCTGCGAACCTCCGAGCCTGGCCGGCGCTCGACGATCATTTCGCGAATATTGTCGGAAAGGTCAAGCAATTCATGAATGGCCGTGCGCCCTCGGTAGCCGGTGTGGTTGCAGGCATCGCAGCCAACATTTATATAAAAAGGCGTGTCGCGATGTTCCTCCGGTCTTAGTCCTGACTCAACCAGTTCCTGCTCTTTCGCCCGGTATTGGCGCTTGCAGTAAGGACAAAGCATGCGGATCAACCGTTGGGCTAAAACGCAGTTAAGACACGAGACAAAGTTGTATGGTTCGACGCCCATGTTCAGGAAGCGTCCGATGACATCGATGACGTTATTGGCGTGTACGGTGGTAAAGACAAGGTGGCCGGTCAACGCGGACTGGATGGCAATCTGCGCCGTCTCGGTGTCGCGGATTTCTCCGATCATTATCTTGTCGGGGTCGTGACGCAGAATCGAACGCAACCCGCGGTCGAAGGTCAGCCCTTTCTTTTCGTTGACGGGAATCTGGGTGATTCCGTGCAACTGATACTCCACCGGATCCTCGATGGTGACAATTTTATCTTCTTCGTTTCTGATTTCATTGAGCGCAGCGTAGAGCGTGGTGGTTTTACCGGAACCGGTGGGGCCTGTTACCAGGACCATCCCGTAAGGCTCGGCAATGTAGTGACGAAACTTTCTCAGGTCCTCTTCGGCAAAGCCGACCACGTCAAGGTTCAGATTTTTAAACTCTTCGTTGATCTGCTCTTTGTCGAGAATACGGATGACAGCATCTTCGCCGTGAATCGTCGGCATTATTGAAACACGGAAATCAACATTGCGGCCTTTGTAGCGAACCCGGAAGCGGCCGTCCTGGGGCACGCGCCGCTCAGCAATATCCAACTCCGACATAACCTTGATGCGCGAGATCAACGTTTGATGGAACGCAAGATCAATCGGATCTACTTTGGCATAGAGTGCGCCGTCAATTCGATACTTGACCTGCACTTCCGTGTCGCGCGTTTCGATGTGAATATCAGAGGCCCGCGACTCCATCGCGTTGTAGATAATCGAATCGACTAACTTGATAATTGGAGACATCTCGGAATCGGTTGCCAGTCGATCGAGATCGAGTACCTCTTCACCGCTTTCTGTTTCCCTAACCAGCGAAATGCGAAAGCCGGATGCCGCTTCCTGCAAGACGCGCTGCGTGGCATCTCCGCGCCGCAGGACGACTTCAATCGCTCCGGCGGTTGCTACGTAGGGCACAATCCGCGACTTCAGTGCATTAGCAAGCTCATCCAGCCGCTCCAGATCGGTTGGATCCGCCATCGCAATGTGCAATCCCTTATCATCGCGCTTTAGCGGCAGAAACTGATGGCGCACCATCAGGTCCACCGGGATCTCATTAAAGATCGTGTAATCAATCGGAGATTCCTGATCGGTGGGAAGTAGTTCTACGAAGGTCAGACGATAACGGCGGGCGAGTTCCTTCGCCGTGCGCACCTCCGGTGGCTCATGATTGTCACCACCAGGCGCCAGTCGATCATCTATTGTTAAGGGTTGCACGGGTCTTGCTGCTCCAGGATTTTGCGGTAACTCTTTCATCAGGTATTGCGGTTGATGCCGGTATTAATCAGCGTTTTCAGACTCCCAGTAAGCTAATGACGGCCCGTGACTCCCGCGCCGCCCGAAATTGATTGAATGATTGGAAGGTAGATGGCCAGGAGAATGGTTACTACAATTCCACCCATAATAACCAGAATCGCAGGCTCCAGCGTGGTCGTCAACTGCTCCAGCCGCACTTCCGATTCGGCGTCATAGAACACCGCCACCTCATCAAGCATTTCTCGCAGGCTGCCCGAACGTTCGCCAATTCCTATCATGTCAATCGCGAGCATCGGCACCCAGTTTGCGACCTCAAGACTTTCGGTAAAGGTACGGCCTTCGCGAATCATCGGCATGATCGATGAGCTGCGTCGCCGCAACTCGCGATTGGTAATCGATTCCGCCGCTATCTCCCACGATTCAACCAAGGTGATGCCCCCCGCCAACAGCGTAGCCAGTGAGCGTGTGGCTTGTGCGATTGAAAGCTGGACCACAAGATTGCCGGCGAGTGGAATCCTTAACAAGGTTGCATCCACACGCAGACGACCAGCTTCAGTTCGTGACCAGAGAAACAGGACGACCGCGCCGCCAAGGAAGAGCGGGCCAAACCATAAAACATTAGACGAAAGCCATTTCGAAAGACCCAAAACGATTTGTGTCACCGTCGGAAGTTCGGTACCAAATCCAGCGAACAGATCCGACATCCTCGGCACTACATATACAGTCAGAAAAGTCACCATGCAGCCCGAGGCGAATAAGAGGAAGAGCGGATACGCGAGCGCGCCGCGAATTTTGCGTCGCAAGCCTACGTTGCGTCGCATGTAGCTGACGTAACGAAGCAAAACCTCATCCAACGCCCCTGAACGTTCGCCGGCGAGAATTGAAGCTGTGTAGATTCGCGGGAAGATACTTCCCTGCGAGGCAAACGCCTGGGAAAGCGCCGCGCCGCCGCGGATTTGATCCTCAACGTCTCCAAGCACCGCTCGCAAACGTGCCGACGCGGCGCGCTTACGCAACATCGAAATGGCTTGCAGAATTGGAATACCGGCGCGCACCAGGGCGGCCAGTTGCTGGTTGAAAAGCAGGAAGTCGTTAGCTTTTACTTTTGGTTGACCACCACGTCCGCCAAATCGTGTTAGAGCGGTGACTCCGGTCGTTTTTGGCGGCGCCACATTGAAGACACGGAAGCCTTCACGCTCCAGTCGCGCGCGCGCTTCGTTCACGCCCGGCGCTTCCACCGTCCGCGTTACAACCTCGCCCGCGGGCGTTCCCAATCGGCAAATAAACTCGGCCATTACTAGATTATTCCTGCGATCAGAGTAGCGCGAAAGTATAGCATGCAGGCCCGCGCAGCAGCCTTCGCTCAGGCTACAGGTTCTAGTACACGATTAAACGCCGGGAAAGTTCCCGCCGCCCGAGACACGGAAGACAGTACCGTTCAAGCGATTTGCGGGGACCGCGGGCGTCCCGCCCGCAAACGCGCCGACGGCGCGCAGTCTTTCGCAAGTTGCTCCGAATACATTTTCGCGCTTCGCGCTCATTGCGGGCGAGACGCCCGGGGTCCCGGCAAGTCACGCACTTCTTACTCTCGACTGCCTTCCGCCTTCTGCCTTCTGCGCTTCCGCTTTCTGTTTCTTCCTTTCCTCTTTACCGCTTCTGCGATCCGTCCTACAATGAATCGCAGCCATTCAGAGATTGGACTGGAAGTAGCAAACGGCAGTTTCCCCACGTCGACGATCCCCAGCTAGAATTACGAATAATTCAGGTCTTCGGACATCACTGCTTCTCCATCCGGCATCTGTATTTGCAGTCCTATTTCTGATCTGCAAACATCAAGCGGCTTTCGGTCAGTAACGCTTGCGAGGAACGCGAGGCTCACATGTACCTAGCTTCTGGACGCGCTTTTACTAACGCCACCATCTCCTGTCTGGTTACTCTGGTTTTCATTTTCAATTCCCCGGTGGGGCGAACGCAGGACAAGGGCGCGCCAAAAACTACCACCGCAACCCCTTCAACCGAACACATTATCGAACCAATCGCGCAGCCGACTCCTCCCCAAACCGAGGCCTCGCCTTCGAGTTCGCAGAAACCCCCCAGCGACTTCGGCCAGGGTCCGGTTATCACGAATACGGATCTGATTACCGTTACCGTTACCGTTACGGACACCTATGGACGCTATGTTTCAGGCTTGGGCAAGGGCGCCTTTACGATACTCGATGAGAAAAAGCCTCAGGAGATAACTTACTTTAGTGACGACGACTCACCCGTTTCAGTGGGCGTGATCTTCGACGTCTCCGGGTCGATGGGCGGTGACAAAATCAAACGCGCGCGCGACGCTCTGTCGAAGTTTATTCAGACCAGTCATAACATGGATGAATATTTTCTGATCGCCTTCAATTCCAGAGCGCAGTTGCTGCTCGACAAAACTCGCGACGGAAATCAGGTCCTCGACAAGCTCACTTTCGTACAAACCCGAAACAATACTGCGTTGTATGACGCCTGTTATCTCGGCGTAGAGAAAGTCCAGCGCGGCGCTCACCCCAAACGCGCTTTGTTGTTGATTAGTGACGGGCAAGACAATAACTCTCGCTATACCTTTGGTGAGCTGCGCCGGCTGCTAAAGGAATCGGATGTAACGCTCTATGGCATTGGCATTCTGAGCGGCAGCGACGCCGGCAGCTCAATGGGCATGGAAGGTCAGGGCATTCTGGACGAACTCGCAAGCGTGTCGGGGGGCAAGGCGTTTTTCCCCCGGAGTAACGCTGAGATGGACGATATCTTCGAACAGATTGCGCTGGAGCTGCGCCACCAGTATTCGATTGGTTATAAGCCGGTGAATTTCACCAACGACGGCCGCTGGCACAAGATCAAGGTGAGGGTAACCCCGCCGCGCGGTTTGCCCCGTCTGTTCGTTCGTTCCAAAGAAGGCTATTACGCAGTCCCCAGCTCGCGCTGATCTCCTGGTTCAAAAATGCCGAGAGGCGGGGGCCGGGGCGACCCGGTCCCTTTTCCGCGTCAGCTTCGCACCGCGGCAACGCATTAACTCTCCTGAACATCTTTCACAGCGTCGCCAATTTGCGGCAGGGCTGTTCGCAAGCGAACCCGTGACGGGTTAAACTTGTTGGCATTGGACTCTGGCGAGTATCGAGTATCGTTTATCAATGGGGGATTGGATGGGAATTTGGATTAGCGGCTTAAAAAGACGAAGAATCGCATTGACGCTGGCGTTGGTTTTCGCCGTGTTTTCCCTGGTTTGTTCCGGTCCGGGAGTAGCGGCCAAAACCCAGAATTCACGACCCCGCAGCGTGGTCGTAGTTCCGACGCCGACTCCAACTCCGGTCTCGCGCCCAACTCAGCCCCTCAATCAGCCTACGACGACAAGATCAGCGGCGACACCGACTCCAACGCCCCGTTCCACGCCTCCGCCAAGAGCCGAGCCAACTCCAATTGATCGCATCACGCCACAGCTCGGTGAACCGCCGCCGCCCCCCGTGCTAAAGCCCAAGCCAACGCCGACGCCTCCGGAAGAATTTGGTGAAGAGGATGTAGTTAAAGTAAACACCGAGTTGGTTACTTTGAATGTGCGCGTCATAGATCGAAATAATCGCCCTATCGACAATGTGCGGCAAAATGATTTTCACGTTTTCGAGGACGGTGTGCCGCAGCCGATCGAGGCGTTCTCCCGTGAAGAAGTGCCGATTAGTTATGGGCTGGCGGTTGATACTTCGGGTTCGCTGCGCTCGCAGTTACAGGCCGTAATCGACGCCGGCAAAACTATCGTCAATAGCAACAAGCAGGGCGACGAAACTTTTCTGGTTCGCTTTATCAGCAGCGACAACATAGAAACTGTCCAGGACTTCACTCCCAGCAAAGACTTGCTCATGGACGGGCTTGACGAGCTTTATATTCAGGGAGGCCAGACCGCGATAATCGATGCTGTTTACCTCACCGCTGAGCACGTCGCCGAGTATAAAAAGGGGGATGACAACGATCGGCGGCGGCGCGCTTTGATCGTAATCACTGACGGTGAAGACCGCTCGAGCTTTTATTCTCAGGAAAAGCTTTTCGCACGGTTGCGCGAAGAAGATGTGCAGATTTATGTGATTGGCTTTGTCAGAGAGCTTGATAAAGACAGCGGTCTCATTCGTAAGAGTCCCCGCGAGAAGGCCGTCAACCTCATTAACAAACTGGCGAGTGAAACCGGTGGACGCGCATTCCTGCCGGAGTCTCCATCCGAGTTACCGAAAATCGCCGATGAAATTGTGCGCGATCTGCGCACGCAGTATGTCGTCTCTTATAACCCCACCAACAAATCGCGCGACGGTTCTTTTCGTTCGATCAAGGTTGTGGTTGACGACGGCGCCCGCGACAAACACATCGCTCTAACCCGTAACGGACGCACAGCTCCGAAAGGCGAACCGCCGGCAGTGAAGCTTCCGTCTACCCGCACTAAACCCGCAGTCGGGACGAATAAGACGCCTTAAGTAAGTTTGATTTATTGACACTTTCGACGGGTAGCACCGGCATGAGTTTAGCCCGCCGTTTCAAGGTCTCTTTTGGAATCTGTGTAATCTGCGTAGTCTGCGGATAAAGTTTCCTAGCCGCTCTTTCCTGGCGTGCGCAAGTCTTTGACAAGTTCAACTAGTTGGCCAATCTGAGCCTCCCGGCCCTGGCTCTTGCGCATTAATTCTTCCAGCATCAACTCACTCTTAAGGTTCACTTTAAAATCCTGTTCAGCCGCCAGGCGATCTTTTTCGGCGGCCCTATTCTGCGACATCATGATGATTGGCGCTTGCAAGGCTGCTGTCATGGAGAGCATGAGATTCAGCAGAATGTAAGGGTAGGGATCATACTGCGCGCCATTCTCGCCATGCCCGTAGTGAACCAGTATGAACGTGTTGAGTCCCATCCAGGCCACCAGGAAACTTACATAGATAATGATAAAGGTCCACGAACCGCCGAATGAAGCCACCCGATCCGCGACCCGCTGTCCGATCGTCGAGCGCGCTTCCATCTCCACGTTTATGTTGCGGGTGGCGCGTTGCGAAACAAGCATGTTGGTTTGGCGCATGCGAGCGCCAATTTCGCAAATCACGTCAATGGCCACATCGGGGTGTTTCATTAGAAACGCCTGAAAGTCGTCACTGCTTAAACGGTGCAGAGTGGTTTCCCCGATGGCAGTTGCATTGGTCGAACGCGGTCCGCGGTCCAGCACGGCCAGTTCTCCAAAAAACTCGCCCGGGCCCAATTCTTTCAGGGTCACCGGCTCGACATCTTCATCCAACACCCAAATACGCACTGAGCCGGTCTCTACCACATACAAGGCGTCGCCTTTGTCCTGTTCATTGAAGATTGTTTCGTCGGCGTCGAACTTTACCTGATCAACTTCCGCTGCCAACTGCTCAAGTTCCTCAGGCGTTAAGCGCTGGAAAAGTGGGATGCGGGACAAGCTATCGGCTTCATCGCTCGGGATTATGTCAACTGACATGGCGGCAATCTCCTATGCTGCTATGAATGCTTTATGGTTTGAAACTTGTCTTAGCTGCTTATCCGGGTCAATTCTTCCTCGCTAAGGCCGAAGGGATCGGTTGGTGGTTCGTCTTTGCTCGTACGTTCGACCACCGCAACTAGCTCCAGCAGCGGGCCACCCAGCAATTCATCGCTGGAATTGATCTCAATACATGACGGCGAATCAAACGGAGTCATGAAGAGATACCGCGGTGTCTTAGCTTCGCTGGACGACTCGGCCGGGCCCAGGATCAGCAAGTTGTTTTTCCAGCGCGCGTAACGGTGGGCTGAACCAAGCCTGCGCTCCCAGTGCAACTCGCCTTTTTCAGTTAGGGAGATCAATTGTCGCAGCAGGTTGGACAGACGATCGTTGGTTCCTTGATCGCGGGGCATCACGGTCTCCTTGTCGAGTCTTGAACATTTCGGCTTCGAAGGGCTGAGGTTATCACCTCTGGAAATAAATGGGAATATACGCCCTTTACCCGAAGGGCGAGAGGCAGGCGGGGTGCGGGTTTCCCACCCCGCCCCTCCCCCCTTGCGGGGAGCGGCAAAAGGATTTTGTCAGGTCCCAGGTAGTTTGACGCGCCACTAACAAAAACCTAGCATACTCGTGCAGTGCTTTCGGTTTCATATCTTCTTTTGGTTATTCTGCTGGTCCTGACGAACGGCTTTTTTGTTGCCGCCGAATTCGCACTGGTTGGTGTACGTCACTCGCGAGTGGCTTCGCTCGCACAGGACGGAAATCCCCGCGCCAAGCTGCTGCTCGAGTTAATCGATAGCCTCAACGCTTACATTTCAGCCACACAGCTCGGTATTACGATAGCTTCTCTGGCGCTCGGCTGGATTGGCGAGCCGGTCTTTGCGCATTTGCTCGAAGCTCCGCTCAAGGGCAGAGTATCTGACGCCGTACTCGATACGATCGCCTTCGCCCTCGCTTTTACGCTGATTACCTTCCTGCATATCGTGCTGGGCGAACTCGCTCCAAAAACGCTGGCGTTGGAGCGCACAGAAAAAATAGCCCTGGTAGTTGCCCGCCCGCTTCATATCTTTTACAGATTTTTCCGCTGGCCCATACGCCTGCTCGATTGGGCAGGCACGCGCACCGTCAGATTATTCGGATTACATCCTTCGGGCGAGCACACCTCGATCTACAGTGAAGAAGAAATCCGCCAGGTCATCAACGCCTCCCGCGAAGGCGGACATCTGGGGGCGGATCAGCAAAAACTGATTAACCGTGTCTTTGATTTCAGGGAGACTGAAGTACGCGAAGCGATGATCCCGAGGATAGCAGTTTCAGCCTTGCCACTATCGGCAACTCTGGAAGAAACGAAAAGTGCCTTTCGCACAACCGGATACTCGCGCCTTCCCGTTTATCGTGAACGTCTCGACGAAGTGGTAGGCATAGTCATTCGTAGAGACATAGAACCATTCCTCGAGGATCCCAAACTACCATTTGCTTTGCAAACATTAATGCATCCACCGGTGTTCATCCCTGACTCGGCGCGGTTAGGTGCAGTGTTGAAACAGATGCAGGCAAGCAGAACCCACCTGGCGTGCGTCGTTGATGAACACGGGGGCCTCGAAGGAATTATTACGCTCGAAGATCTACTGGAAGAGATCGTTGGCGAGATCGATGACGAGTTTGACGAAGAAGTAAGGGAACCGATCGTAAAGGAAGGCGATTCCTATGTCCTCAGCGGCCGGTTGGTTGTCCGCGATGCGAATCGTGTTCTTCATCTGCAGCTGCCGGAGCATGAAGGATTCAATACGATTGCCGGGTTCCTGATGGCCCAGGCTGGCCGGCTTCCAAACGAGGGTGACGCCGTCAACTACAACGGAAGCACATTCTTAATCGAACGTCTGGAAGGCCGCCGCATCCGCCGAGTTCGTCTTACTCCGCACATTTCGAATGCGCCCACATCCGCCAGGACCAATCAAAATCACGACGTCTCCGGCGCAGTCATCTGTTTCCTCACCGGTTCAGTCTGGCTCGTTTGAATTACGATCCTGCCGGGTGGTGGTGCTTGCTGTGTTTCACGTTGTGACGCGCATCAGCCTCTTCGATTGAATGACTTTGAGTCAGTTCAATATCTTTCCTGGCCATTTCTACCAGACGCTTATAGTGCTTGTGAAGGGTCTTGATTTCATCCTCGGTCAGGTCCTCCACGTCGATCAACCGGTTGCTGGCGCCTTCAAGCGCCGCCACAATTTCGTTCAACTTGAGGTGGATGGCCAGCGCATCCTTGTTTTGACTTCGCTGTATCAGGAAAACCATCAGGAAGGTAACGACAGTTGTTCCGGTATTGATTACTAACTGCCAGGTATCCGAAAAGTTGAACAACGGTCCACTAAATAGCCAGACAACAATCACCAACAAAGCGAGAATAAAAGCAGTCGATGTTCCCGTCGCTTCAGTAGCCGTACGCGAGAAGCGCTCCAGCACTTGGCTGAGTCCATTTCTTTTCTTGCGCGCCATACTCACCTCCTTACCCTATCGGTCGATTGAGATTCCCAATTGAATTCCAGCTCGCGGACTGGCGGCATACTTACCACCAACGACACCGAAGTCGAACGAGAGGTAATTCTTTATTTGATAGTTGCCGCCAAAGAGCGTCTGTAATTGTCCTTTGCCCAACCCCTGATTTCCTGCCAGGGCGCCGGTTAGTTCAACGCCCAGTTGGAGTTTTGGACTGAGTTGCTTGACTATCGAGGCGCCACCCGTGAACACAGTACCTCGCGTTTTTATTCCTACAACTCCCGTAGTTTCGTTGCCGGAAAACAGAATGCCACCATTCAAACGCAACCTGGTTTTCCTCGTAAGGGATTTCTGAAGAATCCCATTCATGTAAAAGTCTGCCAGACCTGAGCCAAGTTGGCGTTTGGTGTCGCCGGTTGGTAGTTCAAGATTGAAGGCAATTGCCAGCGCCGGCGCTCGCGAATTCTCTCGTTCTTTCAGAAAGTTGTATTTGAGGGAGAGGTTGGTGTCGCCAAGACCTGACACGGTCCGGGGATTATTGCCGGGCGCGTTCCGGATGGTTAGCAGCGGCGACTCAATGCCGATCTCAAGCCGGTCGAAGAGTCCGTAGTCAAGTTCAAAGTCTGCGGTATTTTGCTTGACGCTGGGGAAAGCCTCACGTTGCAGCCAATCGAATTCGTTACTGAACTCAAAGTGGAAGTGACCCTTTGGGGTCGTGTCTGTGTTGTCAGTGACGAAGGGTTGTTGAGCCCTTGCAGTTGAAGCGACTACGACGAATAACAACGCAAACATCAACTTTCGGAAGATTGGCATTGGGCAGGTCACTGACCAAACTAGGTTGTCTTTAGTAGATCCATTGTTACGTTCCGGGCAAGGCTTGCAACGATGCGCTTAAGTGAGAACGATCAGCCAATGAATGCAGCAGCGGGCCCTCGAGCGAAAACTCCACAACGCTAACTGAGCCCACCGGACAACCAAGGCGATAACGGAAGCGCCCGACATCGATCCCCAGCAGGCTGCAAAGAATGATTCTTATAGTCGCCTTGTGAGAAACGATCAGGATATTGCCATCCGTAAACTGGCTCTTGATTTCGTCAATCACGCGGAGGCTGCGCGTTGCTACTGTTATCGCCAGCTCGCCGGCGGTTGGCGCATGCCAGGCCGGATCGGCAAGCCAACTAACGTAGTCGTCGTGATATTCCCGATCGACGTTTTCTCTGGTCTGTCCTTCCCATTTGCCATAAGCGATCTCATTTAGATCCGCCCGCGTCTGATTACTAATCCCCAGCGCGTCGCAGAGGGGCAGGGCCGTGTCGACAGCTCGCCGCAGAGCGCTTGAGTAAACCGCGAGCCAGGGCTTGGCGCGATAGGCCGCGGCAAACGCCTGGGCCATCTGCAAGCCGTCGGGAGTTAATTCGGGATTAAGACCTGACCCACAGAAGACATCATCGCGACTGCGGGCAGTTTGGCCATGACGAAGGAAATAGAGAGTCAGGCTCATTTTGACGGAGGTTTAGCGAGTATCAACTCGCAGCTGAGATTGTTACTTCGGGCGAACTGAACCGCTGATTTTCTTCTTCGTGGTTTGGCCGGTTTGCAGTATGGGCAAGCCCAGATCGACATCGCCATGCGGCTGCGGGATCACGTGAGTAGCAACAACCTGACCTACCTTCCGGCCCGCTGCGGCTCCAGCGTCGACGGCAGCGCGAACGGCTGCGACATCACCTCTCACGATCGCCGTGACTAATCCGGCGTCAATCTTTTCCCAGCCGACGAGGCGAACGTTCGCAGCTTTGACCATCGCGTCCGCCGCTTCGATCATCGCCACCAGCCCCATGCATTCAACCATGCCGAGTGCTTCTGCCATAGACGCTCCTTACGCTCTTGAATAGGTGAAACTTAAGCCCTGGCCTGCAATTTGTCCAGAGTCTTCAACGAGTCACTACCGCATCGCGCCACTAATTCCACTAGTCATGACCTTCTAATGCCTTTCCTGGCTACGATACTTACAGAAGACGCACATAAACGTCTTTGGTTCAGCCGTCATTTTGCACTCCAAAAACATCCTGGCGAAACCGCGGCCAGGCATCGTAAAGATAAAGTGTGAAGGGAATCCACCAGATAAGATCGTTCGTGAGCGACAGGATGATAGTCGACGGCGGCCAGGTGCCGCTCCAGATCAGCTGCAAGAGTCCGATTGGCCCAAGAACTTTTCCCGTCAACCCGACAGCTGCCAGTAACCAACCACGTTCGGGAACACGTGCCACTTCGAAATAAATGATCCCGTAAAGTCCCACTACCATTCCCAGACACGCGAAAATTTGCGGATGGTTCTGCAGCGGCAAGCCGGAATAGCGAAACAGCCACTGCGGATCCCAAACTGAATAGAGACCCCAGGCGATGTTGTAGATGCCAGCTGAGAGAAAAACGAAGCGATGAAACTTTCGACGGGGTAAGAGGTTGACCGAGTTCATCAGTTATTCCATCTCTGAATATCTTTCACGGTAGCAAGTAATCAGGCAAGTCACAAAATCTCAGGGTAAGGAAGGCGGGCTTGCCCCCGCTCTTTGGATTTGCTTGCCCCAACGGGGCATCTGAGAACTTATCGTAGTCGTCAGCGGGAATTCCGACTCTTAAGGCAAAGCCAAAGAGCGGGGGCAAGCCCGCCTTCCTCACCACGAGGTTCTGTACGTTCTTCAATTTCTTGCTGGGTTGAGGGCTGCTTTCGACACTTGCAGACTGAGGCTCAATAGCTTCAGTTCCTGAGTGAATGGATCGGCGCCGGAATGCGACCGCCACGCCGTATGAAGCCGGCAGAAGAAAACGCGTTCACAGCCATGATCGGGGCGCTGCCGAGCAACCCGCCAAACTCAACCAGTTCGCCAACCTCGCGGCCGGGAACCGGAATAATTCGCACTGCTGTTGTCTTGTTATTCATTACTCCGATCGCCATTTCGTCGGCAATGATTGCGGAGATCGTCTCAGCCGAAGTTGAGCCGGGCACGGCCACCATGTCGATGCCGACGGAACAAACACTGGTCCAGGCTTCGAGTTTGTCGAGCGAGAGCGCGCCGAGTTGTGCGGCCTCGATCATTCCGGCGTCTTCAGAAACCGGAATGAAGGCGCCGCTCATACCGCCGACGGATCCGCTCGCCATTGCTCCGCCCTTCTTCACGGCGTCAGTGAGTAAGGCAAGCGCCGCAGTCGTGCCATGTGTTCCCGCTCTCTCAAAACCCATCGCCTCGATGATGTTGGCCACGGAATCACCGGGCACGGGAGTCGGGGCAAGTGACAAATCGATTATGCCGAAAGGAATTCCCAGCCGGCGTGCAGCTTCCCTGCCCACCAATTCGCCCGCGCGTGAAAGTTTGAACGAAAGCTTTTTGATGATTTCGGCTAACTCCTGCAGCGGAAGGTCAGGCGCGGCGTGTCTGACGGCGTAGTTAACAACTCCCGGTCCGGAGACGCCGACATTGATCACCGCTTCGGGTTCGCCAACGCCATGAAAAGCGCCGGCCATGAAGGGATTGTCTTCAACCGAATTCGCAAAGCAAACGAACTTAGCGCAAGCGATGCCGCCCTCACTGCTGGTGCGTTCGGCGGCTTCCTTGATGATGATTCCCACCTGCCGCACCGCGTCCATGTTTATGCCGGCACGGGTGGTCGCGACATTGACGGATGAGCACAAACGTTTCGTAACCGAGAGCGCTTCCGGAATGGAATTCAAAAACTCGCGCTCGGAATCGGTGGCCCCCTTGTGCACCAACGCGGAATAACCGCCAATAAAATCCACGCCGACTGCGCCCGCAACCTCGTCGATCGCGCGCGCCAGTTCCACCGGATCACCGCCGGCGCTCTCGGTAATCATCGAGACGGGCGTTATCGCGATTCTCTTGTTGGCAATACGTATCCCAAATTCGTCACCTATCGTATCGACCGTTTGTACCAGACCATCAGCGAAGCGGTGAATTTTTTCGACGGCGCGTTCGGCGGTGCGCGTAATAGTTTCCCCGGCGCAGTCACGCAAACTAAGCCCCAGCGTTACTGTGCGAACGTCAAGGTGTTCCATTTCCGTCATGGCGACGGTTTGGAGGATTTCTGCTTGCGAGTACTCCATGAAAAGTTTCGAGTTCCGGGTTTCAAGTTTCAAGTTCAAGACACGGAGTTTAGCGTTTACAGAACCCGCTTGTGATTACCGCGAACTTGAAACTTGGAACTTGAAACCGCCTAAGCAATCAACTTGTTCAGCAACACAATGACGAGAAAGAGCACAAAGACGAAGACCGCAACCAACAGGAAGCGCAAGCCGGGATCGTTTCCAGCTTCGTCCAAAACCACGCTGGAAACTTCACGCACCTTCTGGACGCGATGAATTACGTCGCCTTCAACGTCACGGGCAAGTGTGGTAGCCCGCTGGATTCTTGCTCCCACTGCGCCACGCACACCCGGGCTGACCGGAGCTTTCGTCGTTTTTTCCGGTCTCTCAATCACCATCGTGTCAGACATGGATCGCGACTCATCCGGAACCTTAGGTACGTCTTCAGGTCTCGGAATTGCGATTGTGTCGGACATCGATAGCGGCGGCGACTCGCCTTTTTTGCTTTCCAGAGGAGCGGTTGTTTTGGAAGTGGTTTCCGGCTCCGCAGCCGTTTGCTTTTGTCGTGGAGGTTGCGGGTTACCGCATTGCGGGCAAAAGAGCGCTACCTCGCGAATTGATGCGCCGCAGGTGGGACAGCGTCGAGCAATTTCTGGTTCACTCATAGGAATTTCGGATTGCGAATTTCGAACTTCGAATTTGAAAAATGGTTATCAGTTCAAACAAAGAGCAAAGTCCGGAAGCACAAAATCCGCAATCCGAAATTCGCAATCCGAAATTTAGATCCTGTGCATCGCGTTGAAAAGATCTTCTCGCTGCGCATAGATACGGACGCCAAGTTTTTCACCTTCGCTGCGCAGGCGCTCCTTCAGGTCAGAAGCACTCTCCCGCGCGCGGGCGCTGTTAGCGATGATAACCATAGCAAACTTTCCCTGCACCACGGTCTGGTTGATATCAACAATGCTGCAGCCGGCTTCCGCCAGTATTTGAGCAACTCCAGCAACAATACCAGGATGGTCGACGCCAAACACCGAAATGATCATTCGGTCAGCAGCCCCTTCAGTAGACTGGGAAGCAGTGCTGCTGCTTGAGGGAAAAGATTGCAGAGAGGAGGAAGACGATCCGTTCGCGCGCAGAAATGGCTCAACTTCGCGGTAAACCTCCGTGACCAGCTGTTCGACGGTTTGCTCATCGGCAGCTGGGCCGAGGCGGCCATAGACGGCTTGGGTGAGCCGGTAGATCAAATCTTCGTTTCCCATATAATAAAAGTGATAAGTACTGAGTGAAGAACGACGGGTCTTTGACAGTTACTCAGTACTCATCACCAAGTACTCATCACCGGTTTTCAACGCCTTCCATTATCCCTGGCCAACTTTACCGCGGCCTCGCGCATTTCTTCTGAAGCCGTGTCTGTGATGTCTACGCGATCAACAATCCCGACGACCGCAGCTTCAATTGCCATTTCCTGATTGCCCATCGCGGTGCGCGCCGCTTTGCCAAAGGCACAAATCACCATCTCTCCAGTACCGGCGCCAAGTCGGTCGGCTACTATGACGATGTTTCGGGTTGGATCTTTTTCCAGATCGTAGGGGTGTACCACCAGAAAGCGAATGCCTTCAAGGTCGGGAGTCTTCTTGGTAGACCAAACTGTGCCGACGACTTTTCCTAAAAACATTTGAGTTTCAAGTTCCAAGTTCCAAGTCTCAAGTTCGAAGCTTTGAGTTTCAAGTTTGAGTTTCGAATTAACGGCTGACCCTCGAACGGTCAACTTAAACTTGGAACTTGAAACTTGGAACTTGAAACTAGCCCTTCGCGAAGATCTCCGCCGGTTCGCCGATGTCGCGGGCTGCAGGAGTGATAATGGTCTTCGCGTTAATATAGATCTTCTCGCCTTTTTGAATAGCACGTCTGACGTCGTCTTCACTCACGAAATCGACCGTCTTATACCCGTTAGTGGAATGGCTGACACCGCCGGAGGATGAGGCGCGCGAAGAATCTGCGCCTGCGGATCGCCCACCATTACCGGACGACCTTGATTCTTCTTGCTGGCGCCGGCTCTCGCCTGGTCCTGAATACATGCTGCCGGCTTCTACTTCCACCTCGCTTGTCGAGGCTGCCGGTTGCTGTCGTGGCTGCCTTGCTTCGCTTGTGGGCTGCTCTGGTGGGCGCCCCGCCAGAAACCTATCGACTATTGCTGCGATATCTTCACGGTTGATCTTGCCCGCATTCGCTCCAGTCACTGCTTGCGGTTGAATTGGCGCCGCAGCATAGGCCGGCGCCGGCGCGGGAGTAGTGACCGCTGAAGCTGAAACTGCCGGCCGCTTACTCTTCACTGGTCTTACTTCAAAAGCGACTCGCTTGATATCAAGCAGATGTAGTGGCGAAACATTGTCCGAAGTTACGTTGCCGCCCCAGGAACCGCAGCCCAGGGTCATCGATGGCGGCAGCGCCGTCGAGAAACCAATCGCCCCGTGAGTTGTAGGAGTGTTCACTGTGATACGTGAAGCCGGCATCTCGCTGCCGAAGCGCACCGCGGCTTCGCGCGAACGAGTATGCACACCCGCGGTGTGGCCCATGCCACCATAGCGCAGGATTTCATAGCAACGCTCGGCGCCGCGTGTTAAGCCGTCGACGACGTAGAACGCCAGGATGGGCGACAGCTTTTCCATCGACAACGGAAATTCGCGGCCCACACCCCCGACATCCACCATCAAGCAACGCGTACCGGAAGGGACGTTAAGTCCGGCCAGCTTGGCAATAACTTCAACAGACTTCCCGACAATCCCAGGGTTTAAAGAGCGTTGCGGAGTTGCCACTACTTTGGCCAGTTGGTCGGCTTCAGCGGCCGAAAGAAAATGTCCGCCCTGCGCCTTAAACTGTTCCCTTACTGCTTTCTCAACAGGAGCGTCACAAACTACAGCTTGTTCAGAAGCGCAGATGGTTCCGTTGTCGAAAGTTTTTCCAGTCAAAATGTCCTGCACCGCTTTGGGAACATCGGCAGTTCTCTCGATGAAAACAGGAACGTTCCCAGGGCCCACCCCAAACGCAGGTTTTCCCGATGAATATGCCGCACGAACCAGCCCAATGCCGCCAGTGGCCAGGATGACGGCGGTTTGCTTGTGCTTCATCAAGGCTTCGGTGCCTTCGATGGTCGCCGTGGTCATACAGGCAAGCGCGTCGGCCGGCAAACCTTCTTTGATGGCCGCTTCGCGCATCACTCGTACCGTTTCATTAATACAACGAGCAGCGGAAGGGTGCGGTGAAAGCACAATTGCGTTTCTTGATTTGATCGCGATCAAAACTTTGAAGATCGCCGTGGAGGTTGGATTGGTGGAAGGGATGATGCCGGCAACAACGCCCCTCGGGCTCGCAATTTCTACAACATCTTTTGACTCTGAAACGACGCCGACGGTACGCAAACCACGAAAGTAGTTCCAAACATCTTCTGCAGCAAAACGGTTCTTTTCTCGCTTATCATCCGGGACTCCGAAGCCGGTCTCTTCCACCGCCATGGCGCCGAGGCGGGCGGCTTCGCGAAGGGCGGCTCTGGACATAGCCTCGCAGATTCGATCGATCTTTGCCTGGTCATACTTAACGATCTCAGCCTGCGCCTTAAAAGCGCCTTCAACCAGGTCCCGCGCCTGCTGTACTGATATCAGGTCCTTATCTGCGGACATGACGAACCTCCGTATCGGTGGTCAGTGATCAGTAGCCAGTGGCCTGCTGTATTCACGCTCCTGGCTACTGACCACTGGCCACTGATCACTGCTCTACCGCGCCTTTTCCTTACTTCCCTCACGCGAGCCCTGAAGCGATCGTCCCTGGTCGCCTTCTCCCAACTGGCCGCGAGCGCCACCACCAAGGGCCCGTTCGTCCGGACTTAAGCCTGTTCGTCCGTCGACTGGTAAGACGCGCTCGACTTCAGCATGTGGGCGGGGAATTACGTGCACACTGATCAGTTCGCCGACTCTTCGCGCGGCTGCAGCGCCGGCGTCAGTAGCTGCTTTCACCGCGCCAACGTCGCCGCGAACAAATATCGTCACGTAGCCGGCGCCGATATACTCTTTTCCTAAAAGGGTAACGTTCGCAGCTTTGACCATTGCGTCGGCGGCTTCAACGGCTCCGACGAAGCCTTTGGTCTCTACCATTCCGAGTGCTTCTAAGGGCATCTCATGTAACCTCACTTTTTATTGTTGTAGAAATTAAAGTCGACGTTCGATTGCTGGCGCAAACCTATCACCGTGGGCGCGAAGAATCAAGAGAGGTACGCGGTTGGACTTAACCAATAAAGGTTAGATAGGCAGTTTTTGTTCGAGAGAACAGTAGAAAGGGCATGGCCGCCTAATGAATTAGCAATGCCCTTCCTCAGCTGTGCCACCTTTTCATCAGCTACGGCAGTGTGACGCAGTGATATCGTGACACTGGATGACTAGCCGTTGCTCCGATTACTATCCGCAAAACAGCTTGATGCCAGAGTTTTGATCTGCATCGGGGGCTCGAAAAATCACAACTACTGAAATGTTGTTCGTACTGAACCTTTGGAACCCTATGGCGTCGGGCTTGGCTTCGCGGCCGGCGTTGGCGATTGCATGATCGCAACGATCGACACCGCGGCAAGTCGCCATTGACCCTTCTGCTTGGCAAACACTCGCATATAGGTGTACGGCCCGCTTATGTCTGTGCCATTGGCGAACTTACCCTTCACCAGTGCCTTGCCGGTCAGTACCGCCGTGTCACCGTCCACCCGCACCATCACGTTCTCCGTTTGGATCGATTCCAGGTTGGGGCCATCCGCAGCTGCGCCCTTCTCTTGAACGCCCCCACCAGGGTTCACGAAAACATAGTGGTCTGATGCCACTCGTTCAAACACCGCCTTATCCTTGCTCACGGCCGCGTCCATCAGCTCGCGATCCAGCTTGATGAGCGCCTGCTCGACCGCGCCGCTTTGCTGACCGGCGGCAACTGGTTTTGTTTGTGCGCCCGGCTCTGTCTGGCCATAGACGAATAAGGGAACCGCAGCTGTGAACACTGCGAGTAAGAAAAACCTTCTCATAGGTCACCTCCTTCGTAGATGAATTGTGTAACTGATTTCGGTGTGGGGGATTAATAGGCGGTCGCATTTCTATACCAATCACCGAGGTGAGTCAATCGTTCCGGTCCTTAGTTGGTGATTAGGTTGGACAGTAAAAGTTTGACAGTGTTTAGCAACGCAAGATATATTCCTCTAAACAATTAGGTGTCTTAACCGTGCGGGCTAAACCGCCTCCGATTCCAGCAAACTAGGTTGCAGTCTACTTCTAACTGGTGTCCAACGAGGCTCACATCCACCGAAGCATTAAGCAGAAGGCTGAAGCGGATTGGTGATGGAAGCTAATATCGGTGAACAGTTGCGACTGGCACGCGAAGGCCGCGGCATTCCGCTACGCGAGATTTCCGACCAGACGCGAATCTCGATGCATTACCTCGAGGCGATAGAATCGAATGACTACAAGCGATTGCCGGGCGGGATTTTCAATCGCAGCTTTGTAAAAGCCTATGCCCGCTACGTCGGCTACGACGAGAAAGAGGCGATTGAAGGCTATACGCGTTACATGCGCGATTCGGGTAACCCGGGAGAAGAAGTTTCTACCACGCCTTATCATTCGAAGGTTTATACCGATGCACCCGCCACGCGGTCGCCGGTTCTGACTGTGGTGCTGGCAATTGTGATTCTGGCAATTCTAACCGCGTTAGCCCTGGGCCTGGTCCACTGGGTACAGCGACGGTCTGCATATTTGCAACATGAAACGCCGCTCAACGCGAGTTTACTAAGCGTTCGCGCCTTTCCAGCATACGCCGCTGCTGTTCTGGATATTCGGAAAACTGATTACGAACTGTTCCTGCAATAAGTGTTGGCCGGTGGAGGTGCCTGCGGGCACAGTGAACAAGCGTGCGTGCGCTTGCCAGGAGTATCGCCAAAGCTCACCGGCTATAGAAACTACTTCAAAACTGCCCGCTCGGTTAGCGGGCAGTTTTGTTTTTACCGATAAGGTTCTGGTAGCGTTGTTCGCACAGTTCCTGTTTGTTCAGGCAACTATGATCGAATTTATCTTTTCATAACGCATTCTTAAGGAGTCAATTACCCACATGATCTCAGCTGAAATACCCGAGGGCCTAACTTTCGATGACGTCCTCCTAATCCCGGCCCGCTCTGATGTTCTGCCAAATGAAACCGACACCTCCACGCAATTCACCAGGAACATCCGACTTCATATTCCTCTGTGTTCCTCCGCGATGGACACGGTTACTGAAGCAGCACTGGCAATTGCGCTGGCTCAACAAGGCGGTATCGGGGTTATCCATAAAAATCTCAGTGTCGAGCGGCAGGCGGAAGAGGTGGATAAGGTCAAGCGTTCAGAGTCAGGAATGATTGTCGACCCGATCACCATTCTTCCTACCAAGCCGGTGCGGGAAGCTCTCCAGATCATGGAGCGGTTTCACATCAGCGGTGTGCCGGTAGTAGACGAAGATGGCCACCTCGTCGGCATTATTACCAATCGCGATCTGCGATTTGAGACGCGCTTCGAGATCCCTGTATCGGAAGTCATGACGAAGCAACCCTTGGTCACCGTTCCGGTTGGCACTACGCTCGAGCAGGCCAAGGCTGTGCTGCAAAAGCATCGAATTGAAAAACTTCTCGTGGTCGATGGTGATAAGCGCATCAAGGGCCTGATCACTGTTAAGGACATTCAAAAGGCAATCAAATATCCGACTGCCGCGAAGGATGATTTGGGACGTTTACGTGTCGCCGCCGCGATTGGAGCCACCGGCGACTTTCGCGAACGCGCCGACGAGTTGGTTAAGGCGCGCGTCGATTGTTTAGTCATTGACACAGCCCACGGACATTCGCTGCGCGTGATCGAAGCTGTGCGTGAAATCAAGCAGCGACATCCCGACACCGATCTGATTGCCGGAAACGTTGGCACTACTGAAGGCTCGCGAGAGTTGATTGACGCCGGCGTCGACGCCATTAAAGTCGGAATCGGGCCTGGCTCGATTTGCACTACACGTGTTGTGACTGGCGCCGGTGTGCCACAAATAACCGCAATTCAGTCGTGCGTTAAAGCGGCGCGCGCCGGTAGTGTGCCGCTAATTTCCGATGGTGGCGTGAAATTTTCCGGCGATGTCGCCAAGGCGATTGCCGCCGGCGCCGACGTGGTGATGATCGGATCGCTTTTCGCCGGCACTGAAGAAGCCCCGGGAGAAGTAATTCTGTTTCAGGGCCGTTCGTTCAAAACCTACCGCGGCATGGGTTCGCTTGGCGCCATGCGCGAAGGTTCGCGCGATCGTTATGCGCAGGAGATGGCCGAGAGCGACTCGAAACTTGTGCCCGAAGGAATTGAGGGGCGCGTGGCCTACAAAGGCACGATCGCAGAGATGACAACGCAACTGGTCGGCGGCCTGCGCTCGGGCATGGGCTACACCGGTTGCCGCTCGATCAAAGAGTTTCAGGAGAAGAGCAAATTCATTCGCATCACCTCGGCCGGACTACGCGAGTCGCACGTTCACGATGTGATCATCACCAAGGAAGCGCCGAATTACCGATTGGAATAATCTTCATTTTGGAGTGCGCTGACCTGTCAGCGCTTTGGTCGGCTGCCACCTGTTGCAGCCTGCGGCGAATAGAGTCTAGCGTGGCATTGCCGCGTCAAGCCGCCGCGGACCAAAGCGGCGACAGGTCGCCGCACTCCAAAAAAGTAGCCGCGCCAATTTATGAACGGGCCTTTCAGAAATAGAGCTAATTCTGATCTGCATTCATCCGCGTGAACCCGCGGCTAATTGTCTTCGCAGCCTGGAACTGCCTGGCCTATAAGCAACGCAGCGCTGTCTTATCTATGTCCTGAAGATCCGAAGTTCGCGCCGGTTTGAAATAGTAACGGCCGGAAGAGTTCCAGGTTTTCTCATCAAAACTCCGGCGCGCACCGCAACTAATACAGACACGATACGTTTCGCCTTGTCTTGAAAAAGGACGGCTCATCTCTGCGTGTTGGCAGCCCAATAATTCGCTAAACCAACCCCCGACGGCGGAGGCAAAGCTTGCAAGTCGTTTCCCCTCACTGTGCGAATAGGTTTCAAGGGTTCCTAATGCTGCTGACATACTTCTCTCCTTACCGGACTCGTCTTAGATTTGTCTGCTGTTCGATTCAGCTTTTGCAAACCGAGTGCCCGAGACCTGCGAAGGAGTGCCGAAAAATGGCATTTAGTTGGCGAGGAAGGCTGCGTCGTGGGTAGACAAATACGGAACCGGGAGCGGTAGCGACCGGAATCAACGTGGCGTAAGAGTCTAGCCAACCCACCGAGTCCTGCTGGGCGTTGAACCCGGTCGCTACCGCTCCGGTTCTGTATTTGTCGACCCACTGAAAGATTCTTATCGCTCCAGGAGACTACTTCTTTTCCCACTGGCAGATCACTGCCAACGAGACAGTTCGTGAGTGAAAACTTGCGAGCATCTTTTCCAGACGCATGATGGTGGGGGAGTAAATTCTCTTCAGCCATAAAGGCACGCGGAAGATCATCGAGTTAAGGACCAGCAGATAAGCGATGCTGCCCACGTGTTTCTCAGTCTTGAATTTAAACAGATCAGCACACTCCCGTTTCAATGCTTCGATGTCCAGCGATTCTTCGTTGTCGGCGAAAAGTGAATCGTGCCGGTACCAAAGAGTTCTCAAGCGGTTGAAGGCTGACTCCTTGTGCGGTTCGGTAAAACAGAAGGTTCCGCCCTTCTTTAAAAGGCGGTGTATCTCACGCAGCGCTTCCAGCAGGTGCGGGTGCAGATGATGCAAACCCATGACGACGACAATGCAGTCGAAGGATTCATCGGGCAATCCCGATTCAGTAATCGAAGCACAAAAGGCGTTGCAGTTGGGCCAGCGCTCTTTGAAGCTCGCGATCGCTTCATCAGAAATATCCAACCCGGTTACTAATGCTTTCTTTTGCTCGAGCAAGTATTCGGTCGCATGACCGCTCCCACTTAACGCCTCGAGCACCTGTCGCCCCTCCAGATCCAACCCGGCGAGCAACGGTTCGTACAAGAACCTCTCGCGATAGGTCAGCCCGTCGGGGTCGCCGTATTGGGCTTCATACTCGGCCCCAATGCGGTTGTAGTGTTCCCTTTGATCGGCTTCAGCTTGCATGATCAGTTTCTAATTGCCCTTTGCTGTTTGACCTTACGAGCCATTCAACCAGGCAGCGCGCAGGGCTTTTTGTTGTGGCGTTGCGTCTTTTCGCTCATCGATCCGATACTCCAGACGTTCTGGATTGCTGAGCAGCAGTGTGGTCTGAATTGTTTTTCGATCCCGCTTAACTGTCATCGGAATGCGGTCACCTTGTTTGTATCGTGCGAGTGAAACCAGAAAGTTTTCACGCGAAATATTTTTCTTGCCCAGCGAAATGATTTCGTCGTCCCCTTGCAAGCCTGCATCCTCTGCGGGCGAGTTGGGATGCACCACGCCAATCGTGAGACTTCCTTTGTCCTGCCAGTCTATTCCAATTCCCGCATTAAAAGGCTGGCGGGCCTGTTCACGAACTAACGTTAAGCCCACGAACCCAAGCGCCTCTTCATAAGGCAACCTTGTCACGTCACGCACGTAGAGTTTAAAAAATCCGTGCAGGTCCAGCCCACTGACTTCAGACGCGACGCGCTCGAAATCTTCAGTCGTGTAACCGCGACCGCGCAGGTAGTAGCTCGCATTCGGACTCTTGAGATAAAACTCTTCATACATCCGGCGCATGACGTCATCAAGCGAGGTTTTGCCGTTAGTCTTGCCGCGGACCATCAAGTCGAGCACCAAACCGATCAATTCGCCCTTCGGATAATAACTAATGGACGTGTTGTCCAGATTCGTTTTCTGCGCATGCGGCGCGTCGTCAAGGAAGGGCGCGGAGAGAGAGGAATCTTCGGCGCTCATCAGATGGCTGCCGGGAGCGTTTTCGATGCCGGTAATGGTTTGGCTTTCGCGTCTGAAGATTGCCGTGTCGTCCCACAGCCCGGCCCGACGCCTCATCAGGTGGCCGTAGTAGTTAGTTATTCCCTCCGCGATCCACAAACCTCGGGTACTTAATGGACGCGTGAAATCCCAGGGGCCAAGTTCCAACGGACGGAGTCGTTTGACATTCCAGACATGGAAAAACTCGTGAGCCACCGTGTCGAGCGTGCTTCCATAAACGCCTTCCTCTCCGAGTGCGCCCGGCTCGATGATTTGCGTCGAAGTCAGGTGCTCCATGCCATCGCCCGAATGATCGTCCGCGGCGAAGTGGATCAGGAAGGTATAGGAATCAAACTCCGGCGGGCCCCACATGGCGGTCTCCGCACGCACGATCTTTTCAATGTCACGAACCAGGTTGTCGCGCTTGCCGCCTTCATCGCCGAAGGAATGAACCACGACGTGATAGCGTTTCCCGTCGACCTGAAACTCGTTATCGGTCCAGTCCGACGCGATTTCAGTGGGCGTATCGATCATCACGTCGTAATTGGGAAACTGCCATTCCCGCTGATCGCTTTTATCCATGCGGCCGTTGACGATGCGCCAACCGGCGGGCGGATCAATCATTAGCTTCACCGGATCGGGTTTGTGGTTGACGACGTACATAAAAATCGAGCCGCCATTGTAGTTAGCGTGACGGGAATCCAATTGCGAGAAGGTTCCGGATAGATCGTTCCCAAAGACTTTGTAACTGACTGTCAGGCGCTTGCCGCCCTGGACGACAACCCGCCACGTTTGATCGTCAAGGCGCGTGAACGGCGATGGTGAAACATTGCAATCTGAAGCAGAACCAGTCTCTCCGTGGCGCTTACAATCGAAATGCGTGGCCTGAAACTCCTGCACATTCTTCGCGAAGTCAAAGACCGCATAGCGACCCGGCGACCACTTCGGCATCTGGAAGTCCAACCACTTCGCGCTCGCGTCGTTATTTAGGTCGACTTCAATCGTCACTTCAAACAAGTGAGACACCGGACGCGACATTTTCAAGTGATATGTCACTGAACGAAGCGGCGACTCCTGTTGTGCAGCTGCGATGGCACTTAAGCAGGCCAGCAGCGAAAGAAGGAGCGCGAGACGACGCAAAAGAAACCTGGAAGAAATGCGACTCATAAGATTTAGCGAACGAAGACAAAAGTGATCGGCATGGATGACGGGGAGCACGGCGGATTATGTTGGTTTTGAGGAAACGCTGTCAAAGAGAGTGCTTATGGTGGGCATGTCTCGATTGACCTATCAAGTTTAGTTGTCTCCGGGTCAGGAAGGTGGGTTTACCCCCGCTCTTGATCCTGAACCAGGCAAAAACCGCGGGGGCAAGCCCGCCTTCCCGACCCTGAGGTTATTCAACTTGATTCGTCAATTCGTCACTTGCATGCTTCTCCCGGTTGGTTTATTAACTCCACATGCCCGGAACTGAACGTCTTTACTATCAAGACTCTCATCTAGTCGAGTTTGAAGCGCTCGTCACGGACAAGACCGATCGCGTCAGTGGTTGGACAGCCGTGACCCTCGACCGCACTGCCTTTTATCCCACCGGTGGCGGCCAGCCGAGCGACACCGGAACCATCAACGGCGAACGAGTCCTCGAATGTATAGATGACGAGGAGAACGGCGTGCTGCACGTCATCCAGGGACGGGCGCCGGAGGTTGGCGCCAGTGTCAGGGGAAGAATAGATTGGCCCCGCCGCCTCGATCACATTCAGCAACACACTGGGCAACACATTCTTTCACAGGCTTTCGTAACACTCTTCAACGCGCCCACGCGCGGCTTTCGAGTGTTGCATGACGTCTGTGAGATCGACGTGGAACTAACAAACCCGACGAATGAACTGATCGAACGCGCGGTGGAGTTAGCCAACAACGTCGTCTGGGAGGATCGCGAAATAACGATCAGGACCGCGACCGCAGAGGAAGCGGCCCAACTTCCCCTGAGAAAGGAACCCTCCCGCGCCGGTGAATTGCGGTTGATTGAAATTGAGGGTTTTGATCTAACCCCCTGCGGCGGCACGCATGCGTATCGTAGCGGCGAGGTAGGAATGATTGTGGTGCGAACCTGGGAGAGGGCCAAAGGATTAACGCGGATTGAGTTTGGCGCCGGCACGCGCGCGCTCGCCGACTACCGTCGTGCAAACAAAACCTCGCGCGCGGTGGCGGCCCTCTTCAGCGCCGGCCGCGACGAGGCCGCAAAGCTGGCCTCGCGAATGGTTGAGGAAAATAAGGAACTACACCGGAGTGTTCGTAGTCTCGAAGAGATTGCCGCACGAGTCGAAGCGCAGGAACTGCTGGCCGAAACCTCGCCGAATCAAGCGGGTGTCAGGGTTGTTACCCACCTCTTTGAGAATCGCGATGCTGAGTCGCTGAAACACATCGCCCAGGCGTTGATCGCAAACCCTAATACGATCGCCCTGCTGGGCTCGTGCGAGAAGGAAGCTGCACGCCTGGTGTTCGCCAGATCCGCTGACATGTCCGGTGACATGAATGCTATGATGCGCGCCGCCTGCGAGCTGCTCGACGGTCGCGGCGGCGGCAAACCTGACATGGCCCAGGGCGGCGGAAAGAATGTGGAGCGCCTGGCCGAAGCTATTGATAGCGCACTTTCTTTATTGTGAGGTAGTGGTGCCAAAGGCGACGAACAAAAATCAACACAGAGCCTGGCTGGCACTCAGGTGACCAAAGGAGGCTGACTTTTTCAAAGGAGACTCTTATGCCTGTCTACATGGTTGAACGTGATCTTCCCGGTATTGAGATGGAACAACTGGCAGCGGCGCAGAAAGCAGCAATCGAAACCAGCGACAAATTTACTGCTGACGGTAAAGCGGTGCGCTACATTCGTACCACCTTCGTCCCCGGTGAGGCCCACTGTATGTGTTTGTTCGAAGCTGCTAATCCGGAGCTGGTGAAAGAGGTAAACGATGCAGCGCAGATACCGTACACCAGAGTCATCGAAGCGCTGGACCTGACGCCGCAATAACGGCCAGGGTCAAACTTGAAACTCGAAACTCGAAACTGTATTCTTCATGGCGTGGGGCAGTAGCTCAGTTGGCAGAGCGCCGCGTTCGCAATGCGGAGGCCAGGAGTTCGACCCTCCTCTGCTCCACCAACAACACTCACTCCGTCAAATACTTACGGTCGCGCATATACCTGACCCGATTTCTCCAAATGGCCAATACATGGCCAGAAAAAACAGCACCGTATGGTTGAAAACGGTAGAGAATGGGAACCATGGGAAAACTCTCAGCTACTCGACGATTCCAACTTAAAGAAACGAAGGATCTTAGCTGGTTACAACGTAATGCGGAGGTCTGGCTCAGTTACTCTGTGCAATGAAGGGCTAGGTAGACATTTAATTCGCACTCCGCTTTCCACTCGGACTGTGTCATAAATCCATTCGATGACGGACTGCGTGAAGAGCGGTGGGGACTCTTCCGCAGATATCGCGCCAGCCAACTGCTATGCGTTCTTCTTGTCAACCTTCTTTGCGTCTTTCAAGAACTGCTTGACCAAGTCTTTGGCGGCTTGATCGGTTTGCTTCTCTGACTGACCGACGCCGTTGATGGTATCCGTAACCTTACCGCGCCACACCAGATCATTCGTTCGTGCGTCGATAATGTCGGCCATGATGCAGCCTTGAGTGTAATTAGTGGTCCAGATATTCGGGCCATAGCCGTAACGCCAACGTGCGCGATAGGGAACTCCGTAGCCCCAACCGAAACCGCGGCCAAACCCAAAGCGGCCAAAGCCTGGTCCAAATCCCGGACCAAAGCCGCCGGTGCTTTGAACTTGCGTCTGCTGTTTTGTGCGTGAGTAGAACGCGACTATAAAGTCCGGACTTCCCGCAGCTTGGGTGAAGCCATTCGTTTCCAGTTGCGCAGCAAGTGCGTTCCGGATCCTCCCGGCCTCAAGCGTATTCGTGCTGAGAGGGTCATTACTGGCCCTGTCGGTCTTGAACGCAAACGTGTGTAATTGGGTGAAGTCAAAATTCTTTTGGTAATCTGACTTTACCGACATAGCAAAGCCGGCGGTGACGGCAAATAGGACCAGCGCACCGGCGACTGTAATGCGAAACAGTTTCATTGCAATTCTCCTTCAAAATTAAGTTCAACTAACCCGACCTTGCTGGTGCAAACGACGCGCCAGCGTTCGAGCCGCTGTGCAACGCTCGTTTTATGGCAATGAGGGATCTTTTATCGTGTCGCAGATCCTGTAAACCTCGAGGAGTGACCATACCTCATCACCTGTTCCTATTTGGTCATTGTTTCGATCAACTGGCACTCATTAACCGAGATACATCACGTGAACGTAGGTGCCAAGTCTGACGTTGTACGCGAGATACCAACCCGGCTGATCGGGCTCGTCGTAAATGACAATGTCATCACTATCCCAGAGCCAATCAGCACACAAGCCGACCTCGAACGGCGCCACACTGAAATAGTTTCCGCCAAACCAGAAGCGACCAGGACCACCTCCCTGTAAACGGAAGACATGGCGTGCGCCAAAGCCGCCGGAAAAGTGTCCGTGCTCCCACGGACTGTCGAGGTGAAGGCGCGGATCGTTTCGCGCGAAGTCGTGCCCAATCCACTGCCCGTTCCAATGCACATGCGGCGCGTTCGGATGTCCGTCGCGATCAGCGAAGTTCGGACCTAAAGGCGCCGGGGCACCGTTCGGCGACATCGCGGTCGAGCCTCTCCACGGGTGAGAAGCCGAAGGTCCTCGAGCTGGTATGAATCCGCCGCCGACCTTGAACCCGTCGCCGCCCATCTTCATACCACCTCCGCGCGGCGCACCGCCGAAACTTCCGCGCGGCGCACCGCCAGCACCCCCGCGTCCTGCGCCACCCCCGCCTCGGTGCTGCGCAGACGCATCCATCGAAAACATTAGCGATAAGCCCATCAAGACCAGGAACCCTGTCAGACTCTTTTTCGCTATCAACCTCGGTCCTAAATATCTCTTCATCATTTTCTCCTTCACTCTTTCATTGATGTTTCAGTCGTCTTCTTACTCTGTATTGAGCGCAACCGAGATACATCACAGATCAACTAATCTGACCTCCCTGGTGCAAACCGCGGGCCAGTATTCGAGCCGCGTAGGCAACGCTCTTTTCTGACAAACAACAATTTCTTATCGGCTCGCAGACCTGAAGCGGGTGAAGTGGTCATCCCTCATCACGTGTTGCTATTTGGTCGTCTGTCTTTCCGTGAGTGCTGAGGGGACGCGGGTCAGAAGTTACAACACAATTCGATTCATTCAGATTGAGCGCGTAGTCGTCGAACAGATATTAGTGGCAGAGTCTTTGCTAGAGAGAGTGCGTGATAGTAACGAATGTACGAACGATGCCTTTGTTCGAATAGGAGGAGATATGACTATTGCAGCCCTGGTACTAATGACAATGTTGACAGGTAGTAGCCACGCAGTTCGATCAGATTGTATTCAATTAGAGGCAACCCAACAGTCGACCCCATCGAGCGATCTGCGCGGCCAAATAAACAGCGGCCAGATCAAGATCACGATCGCGACTGGTGGAGGACCTTATCGGCCTGCGAAAGACACCTATCGCGTTGGGGAACGCATTCCCATTGTCATCACTATGACGAATACGGGCACCGAGCCAGTCTATGTTTGTGAGTCCGGGACGCTCTACCAGGATCGGCCGCAACTTCTTAAAGACGATAAGCCGGTTAACTACCAAGCCATTACGCAATCGATGATGCTGGAGGCGGTGAGGGATAAGACATGTGACGACGTAAACCTGCCGCAGCAGGTCCTGTTGCGCCCCAACGAGGCGACCGTGGTTGATTGGTTCGTTCTGGCGGAAGGCGCAACGTCGGTTGACGATGATGCGTGGTACGAGCCGCTGGGGCCGGGCAAATATAGAGTATCAGACCGGCGCCGGCTGAACTGTTGCGATGGCGCGTTCATCGAATCAAACACGATCAATTTTGAGGTTGTTCCGTAAGGCTAACGAGTTATGAATCACAAGGTCAGAGTCATGAAACGTGCTGATCGACGGGAACCAAAACACGATCGCGAGCAACAGCCACGCCCTCATCCTACGCGGGAAATCACCACCACCATTAAGCTGTGGGTCAGCGAATTCAAACAAAGTCGACGCCGTGACGAACAACATCCGAGCCTGACTTCCGCCCGAGTAGAAGAACGTTTGATCAAGAGTTTTCGCACTTAGCGTCGAAGCACTTATAAGCCAGCCGTAATAATTATCTGTTCCCATGGTGCAGTCAGCCCAACTGGCCACATCACAACACGTGGCTTTATTTGCTCACCGCAATCTCAATTCCAAATTCAATCGACTGCAAACTAGATTGACGCTCTGCGCGGGTTTTCAGTAAACCGACCGCGTTTTCCTTTGCGGAACCTATGGCAGTGCAGTTGCAATGGCCAGTTGTGGTAACAGCAATCAGAAACTTAGCAAGTCAAATTGATTATTGATAACCAGCAAGTTTTCAAGTCGCAGGCTCATGGTGGCGAGCCTGTGTTGGAAGTGGGTGGTGGTTGGAATCAGCAATGGGTTCCGGCGCGCAACCCCACCCACTCTTCCTAAACGTTTACAAGCGTATTCGAATCACAGATTAGATCCGAACCAAAAGGACTGAACGTCGTGAAACGCGTCTTCAATTCAATGCAAGCCCGATTACGAAGGCATAAGGTTATCGCCAGCGCTTTGTTCGCTACTGTTGTGTTGGTGGTGATAGTTGCAGTAGTTGTCGGACGAACAAAGAAGCCGGCGCCATCAACGCCGGCCCCGCTGCAAGTCGACGTGGTCCAGGTTCAGCAACAGGACGTTCCTCTCTACAGCGAGTGGATTGGTACTACCGATGGAATGGTGAACGCGGACATTCGTGCTCAGGTTTCAGGTTATTTACTCAGGAAGGCTTACACCGAAGGCGTGTTCGTAAAGCAAGGGCAGTTGTTGTTCGAGATCGATCCGCGACCGCTCCAAGCCGTCCTTAATCAAGCGAATGGCGATTTGGCCAAAGCTGAGAGTCAGGTGCAGCAGGCCGTTACGCAACTTGATCAAGCTGAGGCGCAGCTTGCTCAGGCGAAGAGTCAACTGGCGCAGGCCGAGGCCAATCAGCGCCAGACTCAACTCAACGTTAACAAATATGGACCACTACTCGAGCAGAAAGCAGTAACACAACAGGACTTCGATAATGCCGATCAGGCCAACGAAGCTGCGAAAGCGCAGGTAGAGGTAGCCAGGTCGCAGATAAGAGCAGCCGCAGCCGTCGTGGAAACGGCGAAGTCGGCAATCACCGCGGCAAAAGCGCAGGTGCAATCGTCGCAGGCCGCAGTTAAGACCGCCGAATTGAATCTTGGGTTCACAAAGATTGTCTCGCCGATTGATGGCATCGTCGGCATAGCGCTGGCCCAGGTGGGTGATCTAGTAAATCCGACCAGCGGAATTCTAACTACTGTCTCCACCGTTGATCCCATCAAAGTCTATTTCACCGTCAGTGAGCAGGAATACCTTGATTACGTGAAACGCAATCCTACTCCGGCAGATCTCACTGCGGCGCAGAAGCAACTCGAACTGCAATTGTTTCTGGCTGACGGAACAACGTATCCGCATACGGGCAGGTTCTACATTGCCGATCGGCAAGTTGATCCGACGACGGGAGCAATTCGCATGGCAGGCGTGTTTCCCAATTCTGAAAATGTTCTTAGGCCCGGTCAGTATGGTCGAGTGCGGGCGGCAACCAGCACTCAAAGCGGCGCATTGTTAGTTCCTCAACGCGCCGTAAGTCAGTTACAGGGCATGTACCGCGTAGCGGTGGTGGGAAGTGATAACAAAGTAACGATGAGGACGATCACTCCTGGTCCTACGGTGGGTCAAATGTGGGTAATTCAGAACGGCCTAAAGCCCGGCGAAACAATCATGGTTGACGGTACGCAAAAAGTTGCGACCGGCGTTACGGTGGCGCCCAGACAGTTTGCTGGAACATTGACAGCGAATAATCAATGAGCGGTGTGCTCGACAAAACAACTAAAGCAATACTGATCAAATGATTTCGAGCTTTTTCATTAACCGGCCAATCGTCGCGATGGTAATCGCGATAGTGATGGTCATGCTTGGCCTCCTGGCGATGCGCGGGCTGCCGTTGGCGCAATTCCCACAAATTGTACCGCCGCAGATAAATGTCTCAACGACTTACACGGGCGCCGACGCGCTCACCATTGAGCAATCGGTTTCAGCGCCGATCGAGCAACAGGTCAGTGGCGTGAAGGGCATGCTTTATATGCTGTCGACCAACGCCAATGCCGGCACAGAAAACTTGTCAGTCACCTTCGACATCAGTACCGACCCAGACATCGACCAGGTAAACGTTCAGAATCGAGTATCACAGGCTCTGTCGAGTCTGCCCACGGACGTCAGCCAGTTTGGAGTTACTGTCCGCCAATCCACTGGCAGTCCCATGCTGCTGGTTTCGCTCTTTTCACCTAACAAAAGCTATGACTCGCTGTTTCTCGCAAACTACAACAACATCAATGTTGTTGACACTCTGTTCCGTGTTCCCGGCGTAGGCGATGTCACCGTTTTTGGGTCCACGCAATACGCGATGCGGATTTGGGTAAAGCCGGATGTGCTGGCCAAACTCGGTATATCTGTAACGGACATAGCTAACGCAGTGCGACAGCAAAGCACCGTCAATCCTTCAGGGCAGGTGGGCGCAGAACCGGGGCCGACGGGTAAGGAGATGACCTACACCGTGCGTTCGCAGGGACGTCTCCAGACGCCGGAAGAGTTCGGGCAGATTGTCGTTTTGGAAAAACCAGACGGATCGATTGTGCGCTTGAAGGATGTCGCGCGGATCGAACTCGGTGGCCAAAGTTATGCCCAGCGATCGCGCCTTGGAGGTGAACCTTCTTCCACCATCGGAGTTTACCAGGCTCCCGGTTCGAACGCGCTGGCCGTGGTCAACGGCGTCAAGGCGGCGATGGCCCAACTGAAAACGCGGTTCCCTGATGACCTTGATTACGCGGTCACGCTCGACACGACGCAGGCAGTGACCCAGGGTATTAAGGATATCGTCACGACTCTGATCATCGCCGTCATCCTCGTCATCCTGGTTGTCTATCTCTTTTTGCAGAACTGGCGGGCGACATTGATCCCGATGATCGCGGTGCCGGTGTCGCTGATTGGCACCTTTGTCATTTTCCCGTACCTCGGGTTCTCGATTAACACTCTGTCGCTTTTCGGCCTGGTGTTGGCGATTGGTCTGGTCGTGGATGACGCGATCGTTGTAGTGGAAGCGGTTGAGCGTCATATTGAGGAGGGATTGAGCCCGCGCGAGGCTACAATCCAGGCGATGAAAGAGGTCTCGGGCCCAGTGGTGGCGATAGCCCTAATCCTTTCGTCAGTGTTCCTGCCAATCGGATTGATGGGCGGAATACAGGGAAGCCTGAATAAACAGTTCGCGTTTACCATCGCCATCTCCGTGCTGTTGTCGGCTTTTAACGCTCTAACGCTCTCGCCTGCCCTGGCGGCTTTGCTTCTTAAGCCGCGAAAAGAATCGAAAGGACTGCTGGTTCGGTTCTTCAGCGGCTTCAATCGTCTGTTCGAGAAAGCAACTCACGGCTACGTTAACTTAAGCCATGCTTTGATTCGCAAGTCGCTCATCGCCTTTCTGATTCTGGTCGGCTTTGCGGCGGCTACGGGCGTCCTTGGTTACCGGCTTCCCACAAGTTTTCTGCCGACAGAGGACTATGGCTACATGTATGTAAATGTTCAGCTGCCGCCGGCAGCATCGATGGAGCGGACCGATCAAGCGTTGCAAAAAGTGGAAGCGATTCTCGCCAGGACAGCGGGAGTCCAGTACTACACCACGGTTAGCGGGTTCAGCAATCTATCGAGGGTCTCGGCGAGTTACCAGGGGTTCTTCTTTGTCGCCCTCAAACCGTGGGCCGAGCGCACGAAACCGGAGTTACAAGTCCAGGGAATAGTCGACACTTTGAACAAGGAGATGGCGGCCGAAGTGCCGGAGGCAAACTGTATTGCCTTAACGCCGCCTGCGATCCCGGGGTTAGGCAATGCGGGCGGGTTCTCATTGTACCTTCAGGATCGCAGTGGCGGCACGGTGCAGTTCCTGGATCAAAATGTGCAAAAGTTTCTCGAAGCAGCGCGCAAACGTCCCGAGCTGACGGGCGTCACTTCGCAGTTCAACTCCTCCGTCCCGCAAATCTATGCCGACGTGGATCGCGATAAAGTCCTTAAGCAGGGCGTGGCGATCAGCGACGTGTATCAGACTCTGCAGGCGTACCTTGGTGGTCTGTTTCTTAATCAGTTCAATCGCTTCGGCAGGCAGTGGCGAGTGTACCTGCAGGGCGAAGGGGAAGAACGTTTGAAAGCAGAGGATATTAAGGGTTACTACGTGCGCAACAACGGCGGCAATATGGTTCCGCTGTCTGCGCTATTGACCACGAAGCCAATCACAGGTCCGGAGTATACCAATCGCTTTAATCTCTTCCGCGCCGCTCAAATAATAGGAAACGCAGCGCCTGGTTACAGCTCCGGGCAAGCATTGGCCGCTCTGGATGAACTTGCGAGGACAACTCTGCCGCCGGAAGTGGGTTACGACTGGGCCGATCTCTCTTACCAGGAGACAAAGGCTTCGGGCAGTGCTACTACTTCCTTTGCGCTTTCGCTCGCTTTCGTTTTTCTCATTCTCGCTGCGCTCTACGAAAGTTGGTCGCTCCCGTTTTCAGTCCTGTTTTCCGTTCCGGTCGCCATATTCGGTGCGTTCATTGGACTCATGCTGCGTGGATTTGACCTCGATATCTATTCCCAGATCGGCCTGATCGTTTTGGTCGGTCTGAGCGCCAAGAACGCGATTCTGATAGTCGAGTTTGCCCGCGGCGAACTAGAAAAGGGCAGAACGCTAGTCGACGCCACGCTGGAAGGGGCACGACTCCGTCTGCGACCGATTCTGATGACTTCGTTTGCCTTCATCGCGGGCTGCATTCCTTTGTGGATCGCCACCGGTTCCGGCGCTTCGGGACGGCGCATCCTGGGTACCGTCGTCATCATGGGAATGCTCGCAGCCAGTTGCCTTGGCATTTTTCTAATTCCGCCAATCTTTTACGTGATCGAGAAACTAACGATGAGATTCGGTAGCCGTGAGGAAACAAAAAGCGCCTCACCCCAACCGGAGCCGGCCGGAGCGGCGGGAGATTGAAATGCGACACCTCACAATCGCAATTCTGCTCGTTAGTCTGTTGACCGGCAGCGTCGTAGGTCAAAAGAAATACGAGCGGCCCCCAATCAAGACACCTGATGAGTTTCGCGGGGCGGAACCAACATCTCCGGTAGATGCGAACTCGATCGGAGATCTGAAATGGTTTGAAGTTTTCCAGGACCCGGAGCTACAGAAGCTTGTGCGCACGGCAATGGTTCAGAACTACGATCTGCGTTTAGCAGTCGCTAGAATCAACGCGGCGCGCGCTAACGTCGGCCTGGCTCGATCGAATCAATTTCCGCAGTTTGATGCTTCCGCAGATCTAACCACCACTCGGACGTCCGCCAATAGTGGGGTGAGTACGACAGGACAAGCGGGCCGGAAGCGTTCGGTCGGAGAAGTATTCCTCAGCCTCCTGACCTTTGAAGTCGACCTCTGGGGTCGGCGCCGCCAGCTAACAAAGGCCGCGCGCGCGCAGCTGGCGTCCAGCGAAGAAGACCGCAAGACGGTTGCCACAGTTGTAGTAAGTGACGTAGCCACGAACTATTTCAACCTGCTGGAGCTGGATCTGGAACTCGAGATCGCAAATCACACGTTGAGCGCCCGAGAGGAATCGCTGCGCATCATCAAAGCGCGGCAACAAGGCGGACTCGCCACGATGTTAGAAGTTCGTCAGGCGGAAGAGCCGGTATATCAAGCATCACAGACTATTCCTGACACCGAGCGGTTGATTGCACAGACCGAAAATCAAATCAATCTTTTGCTGGGGAACAGCCCTGGATCCGTTACGCGCGGCGCATCACTGTCTCAGCAGAAGGAGCTGCCGACTGTACCTCCCGGGTTGCCGTCTTCGTTGCTGGAGCGACGTCCGGATATCAGGTCGGCGGAACAGCTTCTGATCTCAGAAAACGCCCTCGTCTCGGCTGCCAAGAAAGCTTACTTTCCGACCATCAGTCTTACCGGCGCCTTTGGATTTCAAAGCAATTCTCTGGCGAATCTTTTTAGCGGTCCGAGCCGTGCCTGGAGTTTCATCCCACAGGTCACCCAGCCGATCTTTACAGCTGGGCGACTTAAGTCGAATGTCAATTTTGAAAAGGCCCAACGCGAGTACGCCCTCGCGCAGTATCAACAAACCATTCAGACAGCGTTTAGTGATGTGTCCAACGCTCTGATCCAGTACCGGCGCGTTCGAGAAATCCGCACTCAGCAGGAGTTGCTGGTCGGTTCCCTGCAGGATGCCTCGCGGCTGGCCCATCTGAGATATGAGGGTGGAGTAGACACACTGCTCAACGCTCTCATCGCGGACACCTCCTTATTCAACGCTGAGTTGAGTCTGGCGCAAACGAAACGTAACGAGCTGCTTTCGTTGGTGCAACTTTACAAGGCACTCGGCGGCGGTTGGCAGTGACTGCTACGAAGCAAAAGTGAAATCGTCAGGCTCGGCTCACTTTAGTTGCGCGTGGCTTCGGCCAGGTATCATCATATCCACCCACTCAGTTTCCACAGGGGAGTTCGTTCATGAATCCTTATGAAGTGCTGCTTCTCGCGTTTCTCATTGGCTTAATCGCCGGATTGCGTACTATGACCGCACCAGCCGTCATTGCCTGGGCCGCGAACCGGCACTGGCTCAGCCTCGACAACTCGCTACTCGCCTTCATGGGCTCCACTGCTGCCGTCGCAGTCTTCACTGTGTTAGCGCTCGGTGAACTGGTCATCGACAAACTTCCTTCGATCCCGAGCCGCACAAAACTTCTCGGGCTCATTGGCCGCGGCGTGCTCGGTGGTCTGTCCGGCGCGGGCATTGCGGCATCCGGTGCGCAGTCGATAGCACTAGGCGCCGTTCTTGGCGTGGCCGGCGGCATCGCTGGGGCGTTTGCGGGCTACGAAGTTCGCACGCGCTTGGTGCGTGCACTCAAGGTTCCGGACTGCGTCATTGCTCTCCTGGAAGACTCGGTAGCTATTGCTGGAGGCCTTCTCATTGTGTCGCGGTTCTAACAGCGCTCACAGAAGAATCCGCGCGACAGCGTTTATTTTCGATGAAAGAATGGTGTGAGATACGGAGGGAGGACACCTGATGTTTCCACAACTTGCTCAGTTCACCGACCTCAGCTTGCTGCTGCTGAGATTGATGGTAGCGGCAGTGTTTGTGACCAGCGGCTGGAACCACGTTAAAGATCCAAAGGAGCGGGCTAAAAGTATCGGTGTGAGCCCGGCGGTTGCGATGTTACTCGGTGTGGCGGAGTTCGCCGGTGGTTTGGGAGTCGCGCTTGGCGTACTCACGCAACTCGCAGCCATTGGTCTGATTCTCATCATGCTGGGAGCGATCCAGAAGAAAATCTTTGTTTGGCGCACCGGTTTCTGGGGGAAAAAGGTGTCCGGATGGCATTACGATCTGATGCTGGTTCTGATGAATGTTGTCATCGCCTGTACCGGCGGCGGCAAGTACGTACTCTGGAAATGAGGCAAGGCTCATCGTCAACTGAGCTTGCTCATGCGGCTAACCAGAAATCCAAACCAGATACTTACGATCGACAGAATAATGACTGTCATAATGCTTATCATAAGTTGGTTGGTCCATAACAGGGCTATGATCTGGAAGACACCGATAACGAACAGCCCCGGCAATTCCCACGATACCACTGAGCGATAGAAATCTCTTTCTTTACCTCGTGGCAACGTAAGAAACTCATAGCCATCCCACACCAGGTAGACCAGAAGAAAAATAAAGTAGCAGAAGAGAATGACTTTATTGTGCGGCAGGCTGCGAGGGTTATCTACGTCTATTGCTATTACGGTGGCGTAGAGGGCCAGCAGAAATACAATGTCGCACAAGAAAGCCCACCAGTAATAGCGTTTAGTAAAACGGATATAGAGATAGTCACAGAGGTAGAATCCAAGCGAAATGACAACCAACGTCCATTTGATCCAGAGAATTGCCGTGAGGGGATATTGTTCCCTTAGTATGTGAGCAATAGTAAAAAACAGTTGATAGAGAATCGTGCCGAGCACTGCAGGATAAATCAAATCCAGCATTAGCTCTTGCCTGACCGGCCTGTTTGATTCTCCAGACATGAGTTGAGTAAGCGGGTCGAATGAGACTCTTTTCATATCTGCGCATACCCGCGTTAATCTGCGGCTAATTTCTACCTCAGTGGAAGAGCTTTTCCAGGTTGTCCACTTCGTCGAGCACGGGCGTCGCCACACGCACGTAATCGGTAGGCGTCTTAGCTGATTCGACGCGCGCGACCAAAGCGTCGAACTTCTCCGCTTCCGTTGCACTATGCGTTTCGATTGATGGCCGTAAGCTATCCCACGTTCGCCTCATCTCACGAGCAGTCGCCTGCAATTTGTTAACGTCTTGCGCCTGTGCCCAAACCTCCAACTCCCGACCGTAGTAATCAAGCTTGGTCACCTCCACGGGCGCGCTTAGCTTGTAAGCCGTGGATATATTGGCTACGTCCAGGGTCACTTGGTTGGCCTCACGCATCGTCACCTGCTGATCTTTCGCCGTCACGGCGCGGCTCAGTGCGGCGACGTTTGTGTCAAGGAGGTTTACGGCCGCGCTTTGACTTTTCACATCGGTGCTTACGTTTTTGACCGCCTCTTTGAGCGCTGCGAGTTTAATGTCGGCATTCTTCCAGTCGTTCGCCTTCGCGTAGTCATAAACGTTCTCGCCGTATTCGCCGGCGTTCGCGAGCGAGGTCGGTACACTCGCTCCCGCAGTGTTTACCGAGCTCGCGGCAGCAGGCTTCGCTGCGGTATTACTCGTCTTGCTCTGCGAACTGGACGAGCATGCATTTAACCAGATCATCAAAAAGGCAATCACTGCCACTGCCGCCAGCGCGGTCGTGTTCCACCAGTCACGCGACCGTCTTGTTGCAATTTCTTTGTTCATTGTCTTATCTCCCTTCATTCAGGCGCCGGGCGCGCCGAATACCCCTCGATTCCATCACCGAAGCATTCATTGCGTTCTAACCCCGGCCCTCGACTCATCCGAAAGGCGAGAGGTGCAAGTGTCTTGCCAGAACAAATGAACCGACTTGTGCCTACTTCAGACGGTGATAAAGGAAGTGACGGCATTTGTTTTTGGATCTGACTGGCCATATCTCACCATCTGGCTACTTGTGGACACGTTCGGGCAGATGGAATCGGCCGTCAGTTCTGCTTTCCGTTGCTCTTCAGACGTCTTACCTCTCGATTCATACGGCACAGCGAGTGCTGATATGCGTTAAGGCTTCGTAGCATCGAGGGAAGATCGATCCGAGGCCAGCGCTGGCGAGCTCGACGATAAGGGGATCGCCGAGCCTTCGCCGCGATCGGAATTCAAAATATTTCTGAGGAGACTATGAGGTTCACCAGGGTCGCCATTGCCGGTGTTTCGTCGGAGGTTGGCAAGACAACTCTGTTATGCGATTTGCTGCGAGAGTTTCCGGGTTGGGAGGCGATCAAGATGACACGTGGCCACTATCGATCTTGCGGCAAAGATCCACACGCCTGCTGCGTCAGTCATCTGCTCGGCGATGAGCCGCTGGTCCGATCGGGTTTTCGACAAACCTACGCCTCCGACAAAGACACGGGTCGTTACTGGGACGCGGGCGCTGTAAACGTCCATTGGGTAATCGTCACCGAGGACCAGGTGGAACGAGGAATAGAACTCGCCCTCGAACGCGTCAAGGCCCCGGGAGTACTGATCGAAGGGAACAGTTTTCTGCGATTCATCGACGTGGACTTCGCCGTACTGGTGACTGGTGGCGCGGGCACAAAGATCAAAACTTCGGCTCGCTGGGCCTTTCAAAAAGCATCGGTTGTCTATCTGTTTGATGAGAACGACGAGATCAGCCCGACTGAAACCGTCGAGTTGCTCAATGGAAAATTCGTCGGTCTAAACCGTTCTCTGCCAGCCTACGGAACCAGCGATTTTCCCAGACTGGTGGAGCGAATCAACCAGGTCCATAGAAACGTCAGTGACGCCAGCAGTCGCGATCGGATATTAGCAGCATCAGTACGCCGCCCGCTGCCGCAGGCGGTACTGACCTGACTTCAAGGAGAATGGTCATGAGAGTTGTGTCAATTCGCCTTCTTTTTCTCTATGCACTATTACTAGTGCATCCCACTCGAATGCAGAACATCGCCCTGGGCCAAAGTCCGACGGCGAACGGGGAACATTCCTCCGCAACTAATGCGCCGATCGCAGATCCATTATTGCGTCTTTTGATCAGCAAAGGTCTGCTAACAACCGAGGAGGCTGGACTTGTCATTAGTTCTGGAAGTACTGCGCAGCAGCGTGATCGGCTGGCGACTTTGTTGAAGGACAAGGGGCTGATTTCAAACGCTGAGTTCGACGCGTTGCGTTTGGACACGCCAGGTTCTTTCGTCACTGAAAATAACGCTGTTAAGGTCAACGCAACCTCTTCAAGTTCCAATGGATCGACACTGCCATCTGCGACTGCCAACAAGTCCGCCCCGGCGCCTTCCGTCATTGCAGCAGTTGCCCCGATCCGTCTCCTGCCGATAGAACCTCAGGCACGCGAGGGACTGATTCCGGATCTCAAACTTGGATCGGGAGCGAGGATCAAACCCTACGGCTATTTCAAGACAAGCATCATTCACGATTCTTCGTCGCCTCTGGGCAATGACTTCCCTCTCCCGCTACTCGCGGCAGACACTGGACCAAACGGCTCGCCAGAGTTTCATCTGAAAGCACGTGCGCTGCGGCTGGGAGTCAATTTCGAGTGGCTCGATCCAGCTCCAAAGACTGTGATCACAGGTCGTCTTGAGTTCGATTTCGAAGGCGACTTTACCAGGGTAAACAATCGAAACGTTTCATCGATTCGTTCGAGTCAGCCATCGCTTCGTCTCGCCTGGGCACGCATAGATCGCCGTTTCAACGACAAGTTCGCGGGCTTTGTCCTTTTCGGTCAGGATTGGTCGCCGTTCGCTTCTTCAACTCTTCCCAACATGATTGAGAACACGAACTTTGGCGGCATCGGCTTCGGGGCGATTTACCAACGCGTACCGCAGACGCGGTTCGGATTCAGTTACAACCTGGGTGGTGCGAGGTCGTGGAAAATAGCCCCCGAATTCGCGCTTGTATTTCCGGCGTTTGGAAATGTACCTGCGAACGTTGCCGACCAACTGGGCTTTGGTGAACGGCAGGGTGCCGATTCGTCTCGTCCAGGGTTGCAGGGCAGGCTCGTGCTGCAGGGACAACTGGACAAAGCTTCAGGAGTCGCGCCGGCAGAGTTCATAGTTAGCTTCGAACAAGCGCGGCGCACCGCGATCGTTACCGCGGCGAGTGTTCCAGCACAGTTCAGATCCGCATTTCCTTCCGGCGCAGAAGTAAGTAGCGACAGCAGCGCCTACAGCGTAGAACTCCAACTGCCGACCCGGTTCGTCACGCTCTCGGGAAAGTACTACTCCGGCTCGGACCTGCGATTCTTCCTGGGCGGTCAACTCTTATCCAATTTCAATGACACTGCCGGGTTGACGGCAACGGCGACCGCGCCATCAATCGACGGCGCATCCACCGTGGTCTTTGGACTGTTGAATGGAGTTCCAAGCATCGCGCCGCAGCGACCCGTTCGCGGACGAGGCGGCTTTGCCCAACTGGGCTTCCCGCTTTCGCGTTTGGTCCATGCCGATCCGAAGGGACGTAATGCCGGGTGGACCGCATTTCTCTATTACGGATTTGACGAGGCGTTGCCGCAGGATGCGCGAAGGTTCTCGCCAGTGCGCGGCCGGAGCGATCTCTTTTCCGGAAACATTCAATACAAGCTGAACTCGTGGGTGACGTTTGCCTTTGAGCAGGGTTACTACCGCACCCGCGCAGCAAATCGATCGGCGGTGGACTTCGGTGGGCTGCCTTTGTTTCGCGGAATTCCCACCTACACGAGTCACAACGTGCGATCGGAATTCGCAACGATATTCACGTTCTAGGGGGAGTTAGTTGCTTTGCAAAATATTTCAACCCTAACAGGTATTCAAAGTTTTTCCACGCCTCTCGTGAAGACGGTGGTTCTACTCATCGTGTCGAACATTTTTATGACCATCGCCTGGTATGGCCATCTCAAGTACAAGAACGAGCCGCTAGCGTGGGTGATTTTGATTAGTTGGTCGGTGGCGTTATTTGAATACCTGTTTCAGGTTCCGGCAAACCGCATCGGCATCCAGACATCTTCACTGGTGCAGCTGAAGGTAATGCAGGAATGCATCACCTTAATTGTATTCACAGTTATCGCCTACTTGCTCTTTGGCCAAACACTCAAGTGGAACAACCTGGTCTCCTACGCGTTCATCATCGGCGCGGTCTATTTCTCGTTCGCTTTTTAGTCGTAAGAAGGAGCCCAGCGCAAAACCATGGAACCAATCAACGACTTGCTTCAACAACACGAACTAACTTACGGCAACGTATGTCCTGGCACCTTACTCGCTCTCCGCATGGCCGTGCTGGGTTGTGCGCTGGTAGGAACAGAAGATCCGCGCGGCGCTGATCGAAACAAGCTGGTCGTCTGGGTTGAGATAGATCGCTGGCTCGCTGACGCAGTGGAAGCAGTGACCGGCGCACGATTGGGGAAACGAAATTTGAAGTTTCTCGATTATGGCAAGCTGGCAGCGACTTTCTTAAACCGAGAGACCGGCAAGGCAGTACGTATTGTGGCGCTTGAAGCGTCTCGCCGTTTGGCTGACTTGCGTCACCCGGAAATCGAGGATAAGTATGAGCGACAGATGCAAACCTATCGTGAAGCCGCCGAAGAAGAGTTATTTGGGGTAAGCGACGTTGAAGTTCAAGTACGTGCGAAGGATTTGCCCGGCCACCCTCGCTCGCGAATGATTTGTCACAAATGCGGAGAGGCTGTGAACGACGGACGCGAAATTAGTCTTCCCGATAACATCACGCTTTGTCGCTCATGTATCTATGGAACCTACTATCAACCGCACAACTCCGCGGACATCAAGAGATATGGACGGGTCAGTGTAGCGGCATCAGCCCGCGGAGCGGGCGACGGAATAAAACCAGGGGTGGCGTGATACGTGCCGACTTGAATTCGTCAATGATCGAGACATTCGGTCTTCAAAATGATTTTACCTTCGTTACAAGACAAGTTTGGTCGAACGATAAAAGACTTGCGTATCTCCGTAACTGACCGTTGCAACTTTCGCTGCTTCTACTGCATCCCCAACGAAGATGTTGCCTGGAAACGAAAACAAGAGCTCCTAACCTACGATGAAATTGTCCAGGTCTGTGAAATTGCAGTTAGCCTGGGAGTTGAGAAAGTTCGTTTGACGGGCGGCGAACCGCTGCTACGCGGTGACCTCGAATTATTGATAGCACGATTGGCCAAAATACCCGGGCTTCGTGATCTGGCAATCACCACCAACGCCGCCGGACTAAAGAAACGCGCCGCTGCTTTGAGGTCGGCTGGTCTCAATCGCATTACGATCAGTTGCGACTCTCTCAAACCCGACACCTTCAAGGCGATCACCAAACGCGATGCGTTGCAGTCAGTACTGGACGGCATCGAAGCTACGATCGCGGCGGGGTTTCCACCGCCCAAGATTAACTGTGTTGTCATTCGCGGGATGAATGACGATGAAGTCGCCGATTTCGCGGATTTCGCCCGAGCGAAAAGTGTCTTCATGCGTTTCATCGAGTACATGCCGCTCGACAACGGCCATCAGTGGAATCGACAGATGCTCGTCGGAGGCCGCGAAGTTCTGCAACGAATCGAACAGCGCCACAAGCTTGTTCCGGTTGATCGCAACGCGCCCAGCGAGACGGCGCTAAAGTACGCTTTTGCTGACGGCGCGCCTGGCGCGATCGGCATCATCGCGCCCGTCACCATGCCATTTTGCGGAGCCTGTTCCAGACTGCGACTTACGGCCGACGGTAATCTGCGTACCTGCTTGTTCTCCATGGTGGATCACAACATGCGCCAGCTACTTCGGTCGCGTGCCAGCCGCGATCAAATTGGACAGTTCATGATCGATACGGTTCTCAAAAAGAAAGCGGGACATCGGATCAATGAACCCGACTTCGTACAGCCTCCCCGCACTATGTCTTTTATCGGCGGCTAAGCGGAAAGTGGGATGAGGAATGATTGACTGGATACACATTGGGCCACACGTAACGGCAGCGTTTCTGGCATCGCTCGTTGAGTTTATCGAGGCGTTGACGATCGTTCTCGCCGTGGGCACAGTCCGCGGGTGGCGATCCGCCCTGATTGGCACAGGTGGCGGCCTGATAACTCTCGGGGTGCTCGTCGCCAGCCTCGGCAGCGCACTCAGCGCTATTCCTATCTCGGTTCTCCAGTTGGTTATTGGGAGTTTGCTCTTGCTCTTTGGGTTGAGTTGGCTGCGTAAGGCAGTTCTGCGAGCTGCCGGTGTGATTCCCCTGCATGACGAGGCTCAAGCTTATCGGGGGACAACGAATGCTCTTCGCCGTAACGATCCAGCGCGCCTGATCTGGTGGGATACGATCGCGATCGCGACCACCTTCAAGGCCGTGGTAATGGAAGGGATTGAGGTCGTCTTCATTGTCATCGCCGTGGGATCGGCTGGCCAGCTGTTGGTGCCGGCGATCGTTGGAGCGGCGGCGGCGGGAGTCGTAGTTGTGATTACCGGTCTTGCGTTGCGTCGCCCGCTGGCGCGTGTCCCCGAGAACAAACTGAAGTTCGCGGTCGGAATTCTCATTTCAAGCTTCGGGGTCTTCTGGGTGGGTGAAGGGCTCAGATTCCACTGGCCCGGTCAAGACTTATCGATTCTCGGGCTCGTTGCCGCGTTTCTGCTCTTGTCGCTGACAGTTGTCTTGGCGTTACGGCAACGGACCCCGGCGACGAACATCAGATTTCAGGGAAAGGAGACACTATGAAATTAGGATTCATTGGTCTGGGAAACATGGGATCGGCGATAGCTCGCAATCTAATCAAGGCGGGGCACAATCTAACGGTTTACAACCGAACGCTAAGCCGCGCCGAGTCGTTCGCGTCCCTGGGTGCAAGGGTTGCGGAAACGCCCGGCGAAACTGCCGTCGATGCAGAGGTGCTCATCACTATGTTGGCGGATGACGCTGCTGTGGAGGACGTAGCCTTCGAGCCCGGCAATGCCGTTCACGCGCTGCCTGCCGGCGCCGTTCATATTTCCATGAGCACGATCAGCGTGGCCTTGTCGCGCCGTTTGGCCGAAGCACACAGGGAGAGAAAACAACACTATGTTGCTGCGCCAGTCTTTGGTCGGCCCGATGTCGCCGCCGCCGGGAAGCTGTGGGTTGTTGCCGGCGGCCCTTCCGAACCGATCGAGCGCTGTCGTCCGGTTTTGGACGCGATTGGTCAGAAGATATTCATTGCCGGCGAGGAAGCGCACGCTGCGAACGTGATCAAGTTGGCGGGAAATTTCATCATCACGACCGTGATCGAGAGTTTGGCAGAAGCCTTTGCTTTTGGCCGCAAGTCCGGAGTTCATCCGAATACCTTTCTGGACATTCTCACGAACTCGCTCTTTCCGGGGCCGGTGTACCAAACTTACGGTAACCTGATCGCGTCAGACCGGTTCGAACCTGCGGGCTTCAAATTGCCGCTCGGATTTAAGGACAACCGCCTGCTGCTCGCGGCAGCGGAGGAGGCCAGAGTGCCAATGCCGATGGCTAGCTTGGTCCATGATCGGTTTGTAGCCGCTCTCGCGCGGGGCCTGAGCGAATCCGATTGGTCGGCTATCGCCCGTCTCTCCTACGAGAGTGCGGGACTTGAGTAACGCAAACTGTTAGTTTGCGATTCACGTTGAATGCCCGGGATACTCGCGCAAACTAACAGTTTGCGTTACAAAGACTGGTTTTCGGGAGGAGGTTGGCAAATGATTTATCGAACACTGGGCAGCACTGGAGAAAAGGTATCAGCGATCGGCGTAGGCGGCTGGCATCTCGGTCTGAAAACTGTTGACGAACAGTTGGCTATTCGCATGGTTCGTTCGGGCATCGATCGAGGCATCAACTTTCTCGACAACTGTTGGGATTACAACGACGGCGCGAGCGAGCTACGGATGGGCAAGGCGCTGCGCGACGGTTACCGGGAACGTGCTTTTGTCATGACCAAAATTGATGGGCGTTCGAAAAAGGAGGCTGCCCGGCAACTTGATGAATCTTTGCGGCGCTTAGGTGTCGACTACATCGATCTGGTCCAGCACCATGAGATCATCCGGTTTGACGATCCGCACCGCATCTTTCATCCCGAGGGCGCGAATGCAGCACTAGTGGAAGCGCGCGCAGCCGGCAAGCTTCGCTACATCGGATTCACTGGTCACAAGGATCCGCGCATACACCTGCACATGCTCGAAGTAGCAAAAGAGAATTCCTTCAAGTTCGATACTGTTCAAATGCCTTTGAACGTCATGGACGCGCATTACCGTAGTTTCGAGAAGCGGGTTTTACCTGAATTAGTGAGGCAAGAGATTGGCGTCTTGGGAATGAAGAGCATGGCGAACGGGATTCTTTTGAAGTCGAAGACGGTGACGCCAATTGAGTGTCTGCACTACGCACTGAATCTCCCGACGTCCGTCGTAATCACAGGCATCGACAGCATGGAAATCCTTGATCAGGCGTTTGCAGCAGTTGAATCGTTTCATCCGCTCAGCACCGACGAGCGCGAAGCGTTGCTTGCGAAAACCCGCGAGGCTGCGGCGAACGGTCGCTTTGAACCGTTCAAGACATCATCAATTTTTGATGGCACCGCCGAGAACCCTGAGTGGCTTGGCGAAGAGCCGCCTGAGATTCGCGAGCTAATGCCGGCGTAGGCAGCACCGTCATTCTCATGGTTATTGGGTCGTTTCTAAGTTAAACTTGGAAGCGAAATACCGCATGAGCTCAGCAAACATTCCACTCAGAGTGCATATCGGCGAAGTCGTTCGCAATGGCGTTCTGTTCAAGCCTGCAAATCATCCGGAAGGTTTAATGAATTCAGACCTCCTTATCGAGACAGTCGCGCGTTTCTTCTCTCTGCTGCGCGAGCGTCAAATCGAGTACGTCCTGGTCGGCGGCATCGCTTTGCTGCAATACGTGGAAGGCCGCAACACGGAAGACATCGATCTGATTATGGCCGTGTCCGAGCTTGAGCGGTTGCCTGAATTACATGTGGAAACTCGTGACGCTGATTTTGCTCGCGGCAGGTTCGGCGACCTAAAAGTTGACGTGCTCCTTACCACTAACCTTCTCTTCGACGAGGTGCGCAAGCGCTACACAGCGATGCAGCGTTTTGTCGAGCAGGAGATTCCGTGCGCCACCGTCGAGGGCTTGATTCTGCTGAAACTCTACGCGCTTCCGTCTCTTTATCGCCAGGGGAACTTTACGCGCGTCGGTCTGTATGAAAACGACGTGGCCACGTTGCTGCATGCGCATCACCCGCCAATCGAGCCGCTTCTTGACGAGCTTTCCCTTTACTTGAACGAAAGCGACATGACGCAAGTCAAACAAATCGCAAGCGAGATCCAGCAGCGCATCAGCCGGTTTGAAGAACGTAGCTAGCTTGAGCATCAGAGTGAGTTGCTGGAGAATTGGCAACGCGCGGTCGCGCATGAACCGCTACAAACAATCGTGCCTTTGGAGCCGGCTCCGTAGAGCTACCGGCGCTGAAATTCGAGTGCAGCGGTTCTGAGCCAAGTAGTAGGATTGAACCATGAAAATACCGGAGATTAAGAGCTGGGCATTAGATATCGTTGGTCGCATCAAGTCTCGCGAACCAACAGAGGATAGTCGAGTCGAATGCAAGGCTTCGTGGCTGGACGTGAAGAACGTTTCTCGCCAGCTTGCCGGACATGCTAATGCGGCCTCAGGCGAGCCCGTTTTGTGGCTCATCGGAGTGGATGAAAAGGGTGGAGTCGTAGCTGGTGCTAGTCATAACGAATTAGCCAACTGGTACCCACAACTAGTTAAAGAGTTTGATGGCGTCGCTCCCTGCTTGGTAGCCGACTTAAACATAGCAGTAGAAGACAAGACAATCGTGGCTTTACTGTTTGAGACGACTAATGCGCCCTTTGTTGTCAAAGTACCAAACAGTGATCGACTTGAAATTCCGTGGCGCGAGGGAACACGCACACGGTCTGCAAAACGAGCTGAGGTACTAAGGATCTTATCTTTATTGCAGAATCAGGGAACGTTAATACCAGTAAAGGAATTCGCAAGTGAAAGTCCTCGCGCCCAAAATCTTGCGATCGAACGCCCGCCGTTTTGGGAGTACTTATTGACCATTGAATTGTTGAAAGGAAAACTGCAACAGGTCAGGCGGAACTACGATGACGTGAACGGAGAACGAACATTTAGAAAAGCAAGAATAATACAGGGGAAAGACTTTACCAGGATGGTACAGGAAAAAATGAGCGATATCGTCGCAGTGATCGAAGTGTTGAAGTCTTGCGTTGAAATAGAAATCCCTGCCTCTTGGGGGTTGCCCGGCGAGCCTGGAGACGCAATAGAAATAAAACGCGCCGTCGATAGGTTCATTGCTGGCTGCAACGAGTTGGTTGAGTGGGAGAGTGAGATGGCGTCTCTCCGACCCCCGGAAGCATTCAGCAAAGTTCAATCGTTGATGAGAGGACTTACTTCCCAGAACCTGGCTGAGTTGGAGCGGTTTGCGGAAGAGTTGGGCAAGCCTTTTGCACAATCAAGACCTACTCCAGGACAAGTTATCGAGATCAACCTGAAATTTGATTTCCCTGAAGGTAGGATTGACGAAATAACTAGCGAAGCTCAACGTATCGTCGGAATTATCGAAAGCGACCCGGAAGCGTGGTCGGATCAATGGAACTGATAGTCCAGGGACGAGTGTAGTAGCTGGCAGCTAATGGAACAACGGCACGGAAAGAAAATCTGACCTTAAACGAGTGTTGGTGACTGCCAAGCGTTCGGACCAGGTCATTGAACTCAGACGCGACCTGTGTGTTCCTTAACCTGACTGGACACCGTACCGGCAACGCGGCGCTTCCCGGCATCTGACGTTTCGAGCCGCGCGAGTCTCTCCATCAACGTGATCACGGCCGAGAAGTCTTCCTCGTTGCCCTCGTTGAATTCTGCGACATTCATTTGAAACGCTGCCGCAGTTGCCGGCATGGGTACTTTCGCGGCGGCGGCGGTTTCGAGAACTAAGCCAAAATCTTTGTTCATCAGTCGGATTGGAAACTGCGGGCTGTAATCTCCACGGTCCGCTCGTGACAGCTTGCCGAGATGCGCAGGGGCTATGACCGCTGTGTGCGACAAAACTTCAAGCAACCGATGGCGATCGAGGCCTTCCTTCCGCCCGAGTGCAACCGACTCGGCGATCGCTTGCATGCCAACTCCAAGCAAGGTATTGGCAACGAGTTTCATCGCGGTCCCTGACCCACTGCTACCCAAATAAAAATACTGGCCCGCGATCGAACCGAAGATTGGTTGGGCGGCTTGAAAAAGTTCTTCGTCTCCGCCGCAGAAGAGCGTCAACGTACCCTCTTCGGCAGCAGGGGTGCTGCCCGAAACAGGCGAGTCCAGACATTTCACTCCAGCCTCGCGACTCAGTTCGTATAGTTCGCGTGAAGTCGCCGGCGACACCGTGCTCATCTCGATCACTGCTGAGCCTCGACGCACATAAGCAAAGACACCTTGCGGATCGGCATACACACTCTTGACTGCATTGTCATCGGGAAGAGACGACACTACGACGTCCACTTTTGATGCGAGTTCAGCGATGCTGTCAGCGACCGTTGCGCCATATTTAACCAACGCCTCGGCACCGTCACGGTTGCGGTTGTAGGCGATGACCTGGTAGCCGTGTTCGAGCAGTCGCCTGGCCATACGGCTGCCCATGTTGCCAAGACCAATAAAACCAAGTCGCGTATTTTCATTAGTGAGTGAGTTCATTTGCCCTCTCAATCCGCTGCATTTTCAATCCTGCCCCTATGAGCAAGGCTTCTTTCAACTGGATGCGCCCATCAACTGCGGGCCAATCGATATTCGAGAAAAACGCTTCAATGTATTTCGGCCTATCAGCCGGCTTGTAGTCCAGGAGATAGGCGTGTTCCCAAACGTCCATGACGAGGAGCGGATGAAAACCCGCGACATTGCCAACTTCATGAAGCGAGATCCAGTGATTCGACACAGCCCTGTTTGTTGGATTCTGATAGCAGATCGCCCAACCGACGCCGCGCATTTTTCCAATGCTCGTGAAGTCTGCTTTCCACACCTCATAGCTGCCAAAGCTGTCTACCGTCGCTTGATAGAAATCCGAATCGCGAGCCGGGTCACCAGACCCATCCTTCTGCATGTTTTCAAAGTAGTACTCATGCAGGACCATGCCGTTGTACTCAAAGCCGAGTCGTCTGGTGAGCTCGGAGTAAGCCGGCATCTCCTCCTGGTCTACAACTCCGTCAGCCAGGATGTCGGCGATTCGCTGATTGAGATCGTTAGTTCCTTTTACATAACCCTCGTACAACTTGAAATGCATCTCAAGAGTCTGGTCAGAGATGCCGTTCAAGCCGCTGAGGTTGAACTGACGCGCGTGGTACATATCGTTGATCATTTCGTGCTCCCCGTTTTCTGTTTCCTGGGCATTCAACTGAAGCCGCTTTCCTAGTACAATCTGGGCGTCGGCATACTCCTCTCGTCCGCCGGCGTTGGATTAATGTCATCAGCCCAGTAGGCAAAGACCAGAGAACCAGCCCAAAGCAAAAGAAAGGCAACGATGGCGAGCCCGATCACAGACCAGACTCGCGTATCCTTCGTTGTCATGCTTAAGCGTCGCGCTAGAAACTTCTTGACGACGTCAAACCTGGACTCTTTCGCGTTGTACGTGCCGTCAATCATTCTCCCTCCGGTTTCATTCAATCGTTCAGTGACTAGTATCGGCTGAGGGTCTCCGGAAAGGTGGTCACGCTCGGCGGGATGCGACTTACCGCTCCACTTAAAACCTCGCCGGCTTTCATTCCGTAGAAGGCCTCGTTCAGCTTGTTATCCGGCGTGATCGCAGTGCCTTTCAAAGCCACACCTGCAAAGAGTCCTTTGCTACGTGAATAGGTAAGGATCTCGGCTTTGAGTTGTGCGTCTGTTGCCGCGCTCGCCTCGCGCCCGATAGGACCGGCTGCTACCCCAACCTCACCGCCGATCTCAAATTTGTCACCGGCGAGCCCGCTCAATCCCTTTTCGTTCATTATCAGCAAGACATAATCGGTTTTGTCTGCACCAATCTGCGCTCCAAAACTCCCACCCCCTAAGTTGAAAAACGCAGGCGTGGTCCAACCATGGGCGGTTCGCCGGCTGACTACGCCTTTCCCTTCGCGGCCTCCAAATATGAAAGCCGCTTTCAACACTCTTGGGAATACAGCGATCGCTTGCGCTTTGTCGATCAATTCCTTTGGAATCGCGTTGTCAGGAGCGCCCATGATCTCGTTAAAGACCGCGGCGGCATCATTAGAACGGTGCGTCGCTTCCTTCGCCTTTTTGCCTTGCGCAAACGCAGACGTGCCCAGGGCACACGTGACGATCACGATACTGAGAATGCCCATGATTGATATCTTTGCGTAATGCTTCATCTTCTTTTCTCCTTTGATTTTGTCTTCGACGCGGTGCGCCTTAATTATTAGCTTCCGTAGGATCTGTGATTCCGTAGACTTGTCACGGAGATAGTAGGCAGACTTCTCATGATGGGAGTCCGAGGCAATCTTCGCCTCGTAGGAATCGTAAGCACGCGTCTGTGGATTAGGCCTCTGCTACGTCCGTTCAGTCCGATAGCAGTCCCGATGAGTGCGCCCTTGGCTCTATTCTGATGGCGATACAGGCGGCGCTGAGCTGTCGCAATTCCGCCGAATGCCTGTCCTAAGATCGCGACGCTCAGAAGCAATGTTGCGATAATGCGTTTTCGATTACCTTCTTTCACTCCACTGACCTCCAGATTGCCTAACTCACAAGTGTTGGACTATCCGCTGTCTGATCCTGTAGGCGTAGAGGTGCAAATGCCTTGCCACAATCAGCGAGGCGATAAGACAACTCATTCCTTAGTTATTTGCGAAGCGAGAGAGGCGTGAATGCACTTGTGGCTGGAATTGACTGGCCATATCTCACCATCTGACTACGGATGGCCATGGCGCGATGCAAGTCAAAAGTCAGTTGCTCAACCACCACCTGTATGGAACAGGCGGCCTATCAGAAATCCGACTGCTGCAGCGCCGAGACCGATCGCGACCATTTGTAAGCCGCTCTTGCGCCAATCTCCGACCAGCGTCTTTGCAGAATAAACACCGACGGCGAAAAGCGTCACTGCACTGAGCACTATCGCCAAAACAATCGCCGGCGTGCGTGCGACAACCATGAAGGGAATGATCGGTATAAAATGACCGATAAGGGTCGCGACGGTGACCACCACAGCGCTCCGCACCAGGCTCTGCTGCCCGACCGGTTGCAGATGCAGCTCTTCATTCATCATCGTGCTGACCCAGCTCTCACGATTGGACGTGATCGTGGAAACAACATCTTCGAGAAGGCGTCCTTTGAAACCCTTGGCTGCATAGATTTCCCTGATTTCCTCGCGTTCCTCTTCAGGTCGCGACGAGATCTCATTTTGCTCGCGAGCTTTTTCGGCGAGATAAAAGTCGCGGTCCGAACCAAAAGATGTATAGGCTACCGCTCCCATTGAAATTGATTCTGTGATTGCAGCCGCAATTCCGGTAACGAGCAGAACGTGGGTTGAGCCGGCGGCTGCTACGACGCCAAGCGCGATACCCAACATGTTGACCAGGCCGTCCTGTCCTCCGAGGATCACATCTCTGAGAGAGTTGTTGGTACTGTGCTCTTCCTTTCCGATCGTCGGGCTCTCTCGACTGTCGTTGAGCGAAGCACGCACCGACCGCCCGAGACGAGTTGTGGTCGTCTTCTTCATGTCTAGACCGTTCGATGCAATCAAAGCGTTTTCCTCCTATCAACGCAAACTGCTTTTGTCCTTGCTTAGCGTGCGCACGATCTCGCTTAGCCCACGCTTCATAAGCGAGACCTTTGCACGGACGTCAAGCAGCATCGCAACCCGATTGTCCAAATCGCTGATATTCAGTTTACGGACCTGAGAAATGTTGCCGCTGATAGATTCAAGTCTGCGCTCGCTCTTGGGTGAGGTGTCTTGATTGATACGACCTTCGGCGCGCCACTTGGCAACAAGTTGCTCTCTCCGCGTGACGATATTTGACTGAGCGGAGTTTGATTGAGAACAGTTTAATGGGGAGAGGCTTGGTTGAGCTGGCGCAGCGGAGTTTAGATATGACCAGACGGCTTCAGGATAGACACTTGGGATTGCTTCCATCGCATCTGGCTGGCGGCCAAAGAATCTGGCAAGCATCCGCGGCGAGTCGCCCAAGGGTCGTCGCCCGCCACCCTGCGTATGAATCCCAATGAGCGATAGGACAACCGAGCCGGCACCACCCGCCACGCCGATGCCGTTGCCGAGGTTCACCGTGCTTGGTTTGAACTGAAGTGCCGAGGTGACCGCGCCAAAAGCACCGCCCGTTACAATCGAAGCTATGTTGATAATGTTTTGCGCCTTATCGCGCTTCGCCTGTAAATCAGTGCGGATCGATCTGAGCTGGTCTACCTCTGAATCGATGATTGCATTCACGCTATCGATATCAAGGGAGGCTGCCAAAATCTTTTCCGTAATCTCCTGTCGGACTGCGAGTGATTCCAGGCTGGTTAGTGAACCGGCAGCACGCTGGCGACCTAACTGATCCAGAAGCGGCGCGACGCCGATCTGATGGGCAATCTGTGCTGCCTCAGAAGATAGTGTGCGCACCTGGATTTCGGACGATCCGGTTTCCGGTTGCAAGTTTGTCTGTGGAGTTTGTGCTGTCGTGGGCCAGGTAGACGCCGCAATCAGAAATGCGATTAGGCAAAAGGATCTTACCGATGCAAGTGACTGTCCTCTTTTCACTGGGACCGCGGGCGTCTCGCCCGCACGAAGCGCTGTCAGGCGCGACTGAACTCGCAAACAGGTCAACCCGGGAGGCTGCTCGCGCTTCGCGCTCGCGGCGGGCGAGACGCCCGCGGTCCCAGTAAGAGCGTCATAACTGCTTTTAGGATTCCCATTCGCTTGCATAGTCGCGTCCCTTACGCTTTCATCGTCACGCGCTCGGGGTTGGTACGCTTATCGGAGGTTGGCGAGTCGCACTGAAAGCGCCTCAAGCAGGCAAAAAGGCCAATTAGTCCCAAGCCTACGAAGGCCAGCGGCGCTAGCTCAGGAGGAGTACTCCCAATCTTGACACCTCCGTTTGTCCCAAGCGGCACAGCCCAAGCGGTCAACACCCGGCGAAAGTTACCTACCGGATCCCCCTTGCTATGAAACCAGACTCCGAGCACACCTACGATCAAGCAGAGGGAAAAGCCGACCTGCAACACCCTTCGTCCCGAACCATTCCACTGATAGAGTCCGACGACGCCCGCAATCAACATCAGTCCTATGTAGACGAGCGGAATCCAGGTCTCCCATTGGCGCGCAAGCTCCACGCGATGCTCCCACCGTATGTCGATCATGAGTCCTACCAGCCCGCCAAGCAGAAGCAAGACAATAATCCTATTCAATGACCAGGACTGGATTGCTCTCACGGTTCGCTCCTTCGCTGAATTTACGTTCATACCTGTGGCTACGGACGAGCTCACACTAATGCTAACGGATCGGAGAGGCATGGTCTGTCCCCATCCGTTCAGTTCGACCTCGCAAGTTGACAACGCCAGCGCCGGGACGCGACACGAGTATTGGAACCACAGCCGAAACTGCCATCACTCCCGCGATGATATGAAGCGCTCCGCGATACGAACCTGTCGTCTGCCGCATGTAGGCGATTAGTAGCGGCCCAACCGCGCTGGCACAGCCCCAGGCGGTCAGCATCAGACCATAGATAGGCCCAACATTCTTCGAGCCGAAATAATCCGCCACATGAGCACGACGAACGTAGTAATCGTCATCAACGAGACCGCGGTGAGGCTCGGAAGCAACCAGAAGAGTAGAACCTGAATCACGAACATCACGAAGAATGTTGCCCGCCTCGTTATCAAGTCGGAGACCCACGCCCAAAACACTCGTCCGAGTGCATTACCGATACTCGCTATTCCCACCATGCTCGCCGCCACCACCGCGCTCACGCCAACAAGCTCCTGGAAGATCGGTGCCTCCTGCGAGATGATCGAAATGCCCGCGAACGTATTCAGAAACAGCAGCAGCCAGAGCGCATACCACTGCCAGGTCTTGAGCGCTTCGCCGAGCGTGTAATCGCGTCCCGCACGTTGCGAAGTTTGTGTCGCAGTCGGCGTCCAACGCTCCGGTCTCCAGTCTTCGGGCGGATTCTGCATAAACAAGCTGGCAACAACGGTCACAATCAAATATGCGATGCCCAGATAGGCAAAGGTGTTCAATACGCCAACGCTCTGAATGAGCCGGGTAGCTACAGGGGCAGTGATCAGAGCGCCGGCGCCGAAACCACCAACCGCGATCCCGGTGATGAGTCCTCTGCGATCCGGAAACCATTTCACCAGGACCGCAACCGGAACGATGTAAGAAAGGCCCAGACCAATCCCGCCGATCAATCCATAACTGAGGTATAACCACCAGAGTTTGTTAGCCGAGAAGCTGGCGAGAAATACTCCGAGTCCATAGAGTATCCCGCCGGTGATGGCGACGACGCGCGGACCTTTTCGATTCAGCCAAAGGCCGCCAAGGAACGCCGAGATACCCAGCACGAAAATGCTGATCGTAAACGTCAACGTTACTTCGGATATACTCCAGCCGAATTGCCTGACGAGCGGAGCACGGAATACGCTCCATGCATACACTGCGCCCAGCGCAACCTGCATCAATACCCCAGCCGCAGCGATGATCCATCGATTAAGGGTTCGCATAGATTCTCCTTCTATTCAAGCTCACGTTGCCTGATCGCCTTGTAGCAGGTGTTGCTACAAGCCATCCGTAAGTGTCTTGAGGAACAAAACAATGTTGTCCTCTTGTTCATTAGTTAGGCCAAGATTCCCGATCTTACGCGTGACGTTTTCGGGGACCTCGGGCTCTGGCCAACAAGTGACCTTTTCGCCAGCTGAACCCTGCGCGCACCTTGGAAAGATCTGAGAGGTATTGTAGAAATGCACAACCTCTTTCAAGCTTTTTAAGTAGCCATTGTGCATGTATGCTTTTATGAAATCGGGGCGCGGTCGCATGTCAACGTCACGCAGCGTCGGGACCTGAAACTTCCCGTTGAAGAGAGGGGCCAGCTGTCGCCATTGCTGGGGGTTAGGATTGTTCGCACCACTTAGCATGCCTCCTACTCCTAAATCTTTATAGGCAAGCCCCTGAGTATTGGCGACGTAGCCGTACTGGTCTGGTTTTGATTCACAATAGAAGGGTTGCGCTAAATTGCGAGGCAGACCGAGGTTAGCAGAAGTGAAATCAGTAAACAGGGGCGCAACATCTGCTGCTTGCGAGACAACTCCGTTTACGGCGGTTCCGCTTGAGTGGCACTGATTGCAATGGGCTATTCCATTAAATAACTCGTAGCCGCGCTTCTCTAGCGGGGTCAATTGTGCTTTGCCTGCCAGCCAGGCATCGAATTTTGATGAAAAAGGGCTTACATCCGAAGATGCCTCATAAGACGCGATTGAAAGAGTTATGTGATCGTAGGTCGAATTTGACAGTCCTCGGTCATGCGCACTGAGATGAACTGGAAACGGATCATTTTCGGGAGGCGGTGCGGGCTTAGCACAAACACTCGCGATATCTGCGGGCCATTTGATGGCAAATGATTGGCCTCCCCAGATTGTTTCAACGAGCGACCGGTACGGCCCTTGAGATATCTTCCAGACAAAACAAGCGCTATCTGGATTCGCCATCTCGAGTGGGTTCACGGGAGGACCCTGAGCCTGTTCCGCCGCCGGATTACTAAGTCGAACTCCGGTTGCTCTCATATCCCAAAAGTTTCCACCATAGAAGTCACCCTGGGTTGCGTTGTAGTGGAGAATGGGAGCAAATGCTGCGTACGCGTAGCTCTGTGGTTTTCTACCTGAAAGTCGGCTGTTCGGTGTCGGCGAAACCGCATTTGTGACGCTTACCCCTCCAGGCGCGGCCACGATCGTCGCATTGAAGACGCTACAGCCTCCCGAGAATCCGGCATTTGCGACGTGACAAGTTGCGCACGCTATATTTTTCGCGGGTGAAAGAGTCTTATCGTAAATCGCTAACTTACCGAGGAGCGTAGTTTGTTGATATTGATCCAGTGGAGCTGCCGATGATACTTGCTGAATCAGATTCGATTCGGTGTTGTCTATGAATGAATTGATGGCCGCTACATCAGGATCTTGATTCGCTCCTCCTGGGAGGAGCGATGCTATATCTACGTTTTGGCTACAAACGGAGAACGGCGTCGCTCCCGGCTTCTTCTGCGCCGGAGATGACACGCCACTCTGGGCCGAAGTGGTGTAAATGACAGTTGGGATGCCCGCCGCCGCGATGACAACCATCAACATGTCTCTCGAAATTCTGCGCATTATGGATTCCTCCTACTTTGACTAATGCCGAGGATTCTTCTCCGTTAGATTTTTCCCAAACGCCACCAGCAGATCGTTGAAAGCAGCCAATCCTCGACGAAAGTCCCTATTCCAAAACGTGCTCATAAGTTTGAAAAGCCCTGGTGGTTTGGATTCCTCGGCATTGGCCTGGACCAAAGCCTTGGGGATGGCCCTGGTAAGATCGCTGAGCAAGGCCGGGTCGATCTCTCCGAGCGCTGAAGCCAGCAGTAGCAGGTTGCGAGTCGTACGTATGGCCTCTGGACCGCTTGCAACAGCGACAACCTGTTCGAGAATTTTCTCGCCTCCTCCAAGCGCACCGCGCATCAGTTCGAGCACGCCTCGATCGTGAAGAGCCTGTAAGACCTCGTAAGCAGCCAGCAGCGCCTCAGCGTGATCCTGTGGGGCTTGTTTCAGTCGCAAATTGAGCCCCACACGCGGATCGCGCGGCGCCAGGTGTAAAGAAATCGGTTGGGCCATCTTTGCTACTCCTATCTCACTTCCGCCTTCAACAGCCGCGGCTGGATCTGAACTAGTTGAGGTCCTGGAGGCTGATAGTCCGCACGCTTCCACTTGCGTTCGACTTCAACCCCGCGCTGCGGCGTCGGATGTCCCCATCGCGAATTGGTCCTGGGCAACGGGTTGGCGCCGATCTCCGGCAGTACCGTCAGCTTCACCGAAGTCTCTTTGTATGCCGGTGTATGAGTCACGGGATCGGTGTGGCTGCTCGTCAAACGATTGACGGGGCTCTCGACTGAGTTCATCGGCATGTAGAGTTCTTTGCCGTGAACGCGATCGGTCACCAGAGCGCGCACGCGGACTCTGCCGTAACGCGACGTAAGTTGTACCCAGGTTCCGGATTGAATTTTTCGCTCTGCGGCAAGTTCCGGTGAGACTTCTACAAACGTGTCCGGTGTCTTCTCGCGAATTCCTGCGGTTCGATAAGTCAGGTTGCCTTCGTGAAAATGTTCGAGCAGGCGTCCATTGTTCAGGTGGAGATCAAACTCGGCATTGGATTGCTCGGCAGCTTCCAGCCACTGCAAAGGAAACAGCCGCGCCTTTCCGTCCGGGAAGAAAAACTGTTTGGTGTAAAGCAACGGTTGATCGCTGCCGTCCGCAGCCACGGGCCATTGCAGCGATTGGTAACCCTCAAGGCGTGTGTAGTTGACTCCCGCGAACAAGGGAGTTAGCGACGCGATTTCATCCATTACCTCGGAGGGATGCAGATAGTTCCAATTGGCGCCGAGCTGGTTTGCAACATCACGGATGATTTGCCAGTCGGGCCGGCATCCTGCCAACGGTTCAAATACTTCATACAGCCTCTGAATTCTCCGTTCGGTGCTGGTAAACGTGCCTTCCTTTTCTAAACTTGGCGTCGCCGGCAAAACGACATCGGCATACTGGCAAGTGACGCCAAAAAAGATTTCCTGTACGACAAAGAACTCGAGTTTGGAGAACGCGTCCCCAACATAGTTTGCGTTGGAGTCGACGATGCTCATCTCTTCGCCGATGAGGTACATCGCTTTGAGCTTGCCCTGCTCGATCGCCTCCACCATCTCGTGATTGTCCAGACCCTTGCTGGAGGGGAGAGTCACATTCCAGCGAGCTTCAAAACGTGCGCGCACTTCCTTGTCATCAACCGATTGGTAACCCGGAAGATTGTTTGGCATCGATCCGTAATCGCTAGCTCCTTGTACGTTGTTGTGTCCACGCAAGGGATAGGCGCCGGTCCCCGGGCGCATGTAGTTGCCGGTGGCTAAAAGCAGATTCGAGATTGCAGTTGAAGTGTCGGAGCCCTGGCTGTGTTGCGTGACGCCCATTGCCCACAAAATGCAGACTCGCTCTGCTTCGGCGATCATATGGGCCACCTTTTTCAATGTTTCAATCGGCAGGCCAGATCGCTCGGCGGCAAATTCCAAAGTGAAAGGCTCAAGGCTCTTGCGATAGTCGTCGAAGCCGTTTACCCATTTGTCGATAAAGTCAGTCTTGGCTAGTCCGTTATCGATTAGGTAGCGCGTGACGGCCGAGAGCCAGATGAGATCGGTGCTGGGCCGTGGATGCAGGAAGACGTCGGCGCGCCGCGCCATCTCATGCTCGCGCAGATCCGAGACGATTAACTTTTGACCGTGCAGTTTGTGTGCTCGCTTTACGCGAGTCGCGATCACTGGATGGCTTTCCGCGGTGTTGCTGCCGACGATGAGAACCAGGTCGGCCTGGGATACGTCTGTGATCGAGCCTGAGTCTCCGCCGTAACCGACGGTTCGAAATAGACCGACCGTCGCCGGCGACTGGCAATAGCGCGAACAGTTGTCGATGTTGTTGGTGCCGACCACTGCGCGGGCCAGCTTCTGCATTAGGTAGCTTTCCTCATTGGTGCACTTCGACGATGAGATGAGTCCTATCGAATCCGGACCGTCCTTCGCTTTTATTTCACTTAGTCTCCGGGCGACCAGGTCAAGAGCCTCTTCCCATGAGGCTTCACGAAATTGGCCTCCTTCTCGAATGAGCGGTTTCGTTAGTCGCTCATTGCTGTTGATGTGGTCCCAGGCAAACTTTCCTTTGACGCAAGTTGAAACTCCATTGGCCGGGCCTTCCAGAGGCTCGACTTTGAGAATGTGACGGTCCTTGGTCCAGACATCGAAGCTACAACCGACGCCGCAATAGGTGCACACTGTTTTCGTGCGTCGAATGCGTGACTCGCGCATTCCCTCCTCGGCTTCGGACACTCGCATGATGGTGCCGTAGCCGGTCTCGGGCTCAATGCTTTTGACGATATTGATCATCCCCTGCAACGCTGGTTTCGGAAGTCCAGTGAAAAACCCGGCGTGACCGAGCATCGACTTTTCCATCAGCGCATTGCACGGGCAGACGGTTACGCAATGACCACAAGAGACACAGCTCGACTCACCGATAGTCGAGCCACCATCCCACAGTACCCGCGGATGTGGGTCCTCCCAATTGATCGAGAGCGTTTCGTTCACCTCAAGGTTCTGGCAGGCTTCGACGCAGCGGCCGCAGAGAATGCATTGATCGGGGTCGTAGCGATAGAAGGGATTTGTATTGTCGACTTCGTAAGGCTTGGAGCGGAATGGAATGTTTTGATGTTCAACGGCCAAAAGCTTCGCCGTATTGTGAACTGTGCAGTTACCATTGCTGTTATCACAGACCGTGCAGTAGAGCATATGATTGCCGAGAATACGGTCGTATGCTTCTCTCTGTGCGGCATCGGCAGCCTCAGATTTCGTATCCACGATGAGTCCATCTGAAACAGCAGTCGCGCAGGCCCTGAACAGTTGACCGTCAATCTCGACCATGCAGGTGTCGCAGGTTTGGATTGGGCCAAGTTGCGGGTGATAGCAGACCTGCGGAATCTTGCTGCCCGTGCGATTGACGACGTCTATCAACCGTTCACCGGCCTGGGCTTCCTGGACTACACCATCAATCGTGACACTGATCATGATTTACGCCCCTGTAACTATTCGCATCTACGAATCGAGCGCGTTCGTCGCGCAATTTCATTAACACCGTGGCGCTAGTCTGGTAATCCGAGCCCAGCGCGCCATCCGTGAACCGTTGTTTGCGCTAGTAACGTCTGTAGTAACCACGATAACGACGGTCACGGTGGTTCCTGTGTCTCTGGATCAAGTAACCGGTTCCCGCGCCCGCGCCAGCACCAATCAATGCTCCGCGTCTGCCGCCAATTAGTGCGCCGCCAAGCAAACCTGCCGCAGCTCCAATCAGCGCTCCTTTCGCTCTACTGTGGTGACCACCACGGTAGGAGCGTTGTGCGTTTACATTGAAAGTGCCGAATACGCCGACAAGCAGAACGACGCTTAGCAATGCCGCTAAGGCCCGCTTATTTCCAAAAGGCATCTTCATCTCGAGTTCCTCCGTATCCTCACCAACCGAATCAGAAAGATTTCAATTGCAGGACGGAAGTGCACACACTGTGCCGCGGGGCCGAAACTGCGAGTGCAAATGCAAACCGTGGTTAACTAAGAGGATCTATTGAGACACTGGGAGTGTCTGTGATTTTTTCAGACCTTGGTTTAACGATCGACGATGACCACGTGATGCCAGACGGTGATATTTGGACACTTGATTCAGCGGGCGTCGCCTTCGTAGCTACTGATGTCGCACTAAGTTTGAGGGGCAGCTGCATTGAGGCCGCCGCGTCCTGGTCGTGAATCCGCAAGGCGAAGGCAATCCCCAAAAGCCCGAACACGATTGAGGCAGCAAACGCATGATGGAAGGCAGTTACGGAGTTGTGCTGGCCAAGGACAGTCGCCAGGACCGCGACCCCGATCGACGCGGCGACCTGTCGGTTGGTATTGAAGAGCGCTGACGCGCGGCCGGTTTCCTCCGATGGAATTGATGCAAACGCGGCCGCCTGGGAGGCGACGATGGCGAGACTCATCGAGACGCCCCGCAGGAACATGATCGCGCGAATCCACCAGAGGCTCGTCTCGAGGTCGACCAGGAGGAACAGCGCCGAGGTGACTGTGATGCCCACCAGCGCCAACGTCAGCATGCGCCGTGGGCCAACTCGGGGATAGAGCCGGCTCGACCACGGCACCATAAGCAACATCCCGAGCGCTTGCGGGAAAGTCGTCAGTCCCGACCCCAGCGCCGAGATACCACGCAGCTCCTGCAGAAACAAAGGCAGTAAAAACAGTATGCCGAGGAGCACAGCATAGATCATGAACATGCTGAGATTCGCTGACCGGAATACGCGATTGCCGAAGAGGCGCAGATGCAGGATTGGGTCGGGCCGGCCAAACTCCAGAACTACGAGAATGCCGAACAGCACTACGCCCGCGAGGCCGCTGGCGACCACCGCTGTCGACGTCCAACCGTGAGCGGGCGCTTGAGAGAGGGCATAAAGCACCAGGGCCAACCCCGCACCAGAACAGAGGAAACCCCAGACGTCGAACCGCCCAGCCGCCGGCTCCCTGTGCTCGCGAATGAAAAGCAGGACGAAGACAAGGGTAACGAAACCGACGGGTAGGTTGACGTAGAAGATCCAGCGCCAACTCGCGTTGTCCACCAACCAACCGCCCAGTACCGGACCGAGCGCTGGCGCGATCGCGGTGGGCATTGTGATCACTGCTGAAGCCCTGGCGCGTTCAGCTGGTGGGAAGGCGCGGAACAGCATCGCAGTGCCGACTGGTGTCATCATGCCGCCGCCGACGCCCTGCAACATGCGAAAGGCGATTAGTGAATGAGCGCTCCAGGCGAGGCCGCATAGCGCTGAGCCGGCCGTGAACAACAGGAGTGCGAATGCGAAGGTCCTCTTCGAGCCGAAGCGATCGCTGATCCAGCCGGAGGCCGGGATCCAGATCGCCAGGCTGATCAGATATCCGGTGACGACCCATTCAAGGGTGTCAGTACTAGCAGCGAAGTCGCGACTCAGCGTAGGTATGGCGACGTTGACGATCGTCGCGTCCATGAGGTCCATGAACAGCCCGGCAACGAACGCGATCGCCACCAGCCACTTGTACGACACCTCACGGCTACTCATTCCGCCCCCCAAGCTTCAGCCGCCGATTAACGCGAATAAACGCGAATCTGAAAAAGAATCAACAGGCCCTGGAAAAGGATGGCAATAGATTCCGCAAGACCGTCGTAGTTGGCGATCTTTAGTCTCCTACAGAATCCGCGTTCATTCCCGTTAATCCGCGTCTGATTTTGGGTTGCGCGTCATTAAGCTGCGGCCTCAGAATTCACCCAAACGTTCGCGCGCGCGAACCTGTCGACTCCGTCAATCTCATCTTTGCTCAACCGAAAGTCTGCGGCGCCCACAATTCCGTCAACCTGCTCAGGGCTTCTTCCGCCCACGATTGCGCCGGTCACGGCAGATAGTCGTAGTGTCCAGGCAATTGCTACCTCTCCCGCTGAGAGACCGTGATGCCTGCCGATGTTCTTCAACAATTCAGCGAGCCAGAGGTTTCGGTAAAGCCGAGGTTCCTGAAACTCCGGATTACTCCTGCGCCAATCGTCTTCAGGAAAACTATTAACCCGCTCGCGCGTCATTCGTCCGCTAAGTAGCCCCGACATCATCGGCGAGTAGGCGATTACGCCAATGCCGTTCTTTTCGCAGAAAGGCAGGATCTCGTCCTCGACGTCAGGGTGAATGAGTGAGTAGGGCGGTTGAAGAGAGTCAACGCGTTCGATATCCATCGCGCGTTGCAACTGTTCGACATTGAAGTTTGAAACTCCGATATAACGAACCTTGCCCTCGCGCTTGAGCTCGGCAAGCGTATTCCACCCTTCCTCGATATCGATGTCTGGATCCGGCCAGTGGATCTGGTAAAGATCAATTACTTCCACCTGCAACCGGCGCAAGCTGTCCTCTACCTCGCGCCGTATTGAATCTCGCCTCAGGCTGTGACTGATGTTGCCGGCTTCGTCCCAAACCATCGAACACTTCGTAAAGATGTACGGCCGTTCTGAGCGGCCTCTTAGAGCTTTGGCCACAATCTCTTCAGAATGGCCCAGGCCGTAGACCGCTGCGGTGTCAATCCAGTTGATGCCTCTATCGAGTGCGCGATTGATCGCCGCCATCGAATCGCGATCGTCCTGTGAACCCCAACCGAATTGCCAACCACCGCCACCCACGGCCCAGCTCCCAAACCCAAGGGTTGTGATGAGTAAGTCCGTCTTTCCTAATTGTCGTGTTTGCATTTCCTTATCCTCTGCCTGGGTTACAGCATCCGCTGTTCCACAACTTCCGAGACAGCAAGTCTAATGACACTAGTTGACGAAGGACGTCCGAGCGGTCTTGAACAAGAGTAGAATTCCACCTGGTGCCCTACCGGAAATTACCAAGTGTCTAAATACGGCCACCCAACTCGTCTCTAAGGCCTCAAACATTCGACAACTATTGCTCTCCTCTTGGGTATTTCCTGATCGTGAAAGCATCCGAATTGATGGCAAGCGTATTGCACATCAGTCGAAGCGGTCCTTCCATTTCTTGAATTGAAAGAGGGACATAAGGAGAAACGGCGACGCGACAATGTTTTCTCGCGCGGCGAAATGCCGAAATGTACGCTATGAGTAAGTTGAGTAGCATCTATCATCGACTTTATCCCGACCAGAGCTACACTCTGTGTGGATTCCGGGTCGAGAAATCCGATGCTCAAATCCATAAAAAGAGCGGGCTTCGTACTGTGGACTCTTTCCCTCTCGGTCGTAGACTGTGCAAGCAATGCGACAAGATGAGTAGTCGGCGCAAATCAATTTTGGATGCGTTGTGATGGACCATAGGAGTGTTTCAGGAAAATGGTCTCACGAGCGTCAAGGAGTTGGGCTATCGAGCTACACGACAGTATCGAAATGCGCGAATCAATGGTGGCGCTAAGGCCGTGGGAGCGGGTTTAGAGATGATGATCATGCAACTCCGAAAGATTCGCGTCAGTTTCCTGATCCGCCGTAGCGTGCGCTACCTGCTCGTCTCGCACGGCTTTCGGCTCATCCAGGCAGTCACCATCCTGGCAGCGTTGAGTTTTGTGCTAACAGGTAGTCGGATCGCTTTCATCGATCAATATGGCAACCGTGCGGACATCGTCGCTTCGATCTTCGTCACCCTCGCTACCATAGCGGTGCTGACTACGCTAAACCGGAGCGTGATGATCGCTATTGATCGACGCTTCTTTCGCGAGGCATACAATGCTGAGCTAATCTTAACGGAACTTGGCGAGGCGATTCCCACTCTCTCGAAAACCAAACAACTGGTCGAATTAGTGGCCAACAAGATCAGCGATGCGCTGCATCCGGAAAATGTAACCATCTTTCTGGATGACGAGGATGCCGGCGCCTTCGTCGCTGCATTTTCTTCCGTTACATCGAGGGCAGGCGCCGCATTATCATCTCGGCTTCGCAACCTTGTCTTGCGCCATGACGAATGGCCCATCAATCAGTTAAGGAAATCGATTTTGAATTCGGTAGAAGTTAGCGAAGCAGCTCGTTTGTCCAATGGTCCGCGGTTTGAGGCTGATGGTATCTCGACCAATCACGAGAGCCAAACGTTGCGCGCAATACACTCTGCACTCTTGATTCCAATCGCCGCCAATGGTCGTTTACGTGGACTGATTTCACTGGGCCAGCGACTCTCGGATCTGCCTTATGCACAGGAAGACGAGCGTCTGGTGCTAGTGGTGGCCAACCAGATGGGTACCTTCATCGAAAACATAGAGTTGCTCGGCCGCATGGTCGAGGAGGAGCGCATTGCGCGCGAACTCGAGATGGCCGCCGAAGTGCAGCGCCACCTTTTCCCGGCTGATGGTCTCGAAGATAGCGACCTCGAGATCTATGGCACCTGCCTCCCGGCTCGCGGGGTTGGGGGTGACTACTACGACTATTTTCCCGTTGACAATCGCAGCACTGGAATCGCTATCGCCGATGTTGCCGGCAAGGGAATCGCCGCAGCGCTGCTGATGTCGACGGTCCAGGCCTCGCTGCGCTGCCAACTTACCTCTGCAGACAGATCCTTAGCTGATGTCGTCTCTGCAATGAATCACTTGCTTCAACGCTCAACGAGCGATGGGGGTTACGCGACTTTCTTTCTGGCACAGTTTGATAAAGAAACACGTGGGTTAACCTACGTTAACGCCGGGCATAATCCGCCAATGCTTGTTCGCGACAGACTTGCTCCACAAGGGGAAGCCGCAGAGCTTTTTGAGGCGGCGGAAATTCCGCAATATTTATCCAAAATCGCGGCTCTAACGAGTGTTGGTCTCGCTATCCCCATAGCAAATGGACCAGTGGTTAGACGGCTGACCACCGGAGGGCCGATCATCGGCACCTTCCTCAACGGACCTTACGAACAAGAAACTGTTCAGTTGCAGAGTGGCGATACTCTTGTCGTTTACACCGACGGAGTCACCGAAGCCATGAACCCCGCGGGCGTTGAATTCGGTGAAGACAGACTGCGGTCGATCCTGCTTGAATCGGTGCGGTTGCCCGCGCGGGAAACCACCAAAAAGGTTATCGCGAGAACATTAGAGTGGCAGGGCCAGGCTTCGCAGCATGATGACATCACGTTGATCGTCGTAAAGGTCAAATAGATCTTTCCTCTTCTGCTCTTTAACAAGTTCGTATCAGTAAAGAGTAGAACCATTAGGTATCTTGACTCAGTAAACCGCCGTCGTACAATCAAGCCCTAGACAGCCTGGCGACCAGATGGAGGAGCATGGCTACCGTGAACTTGATTGACTCTTACAACTACTGGCTGGTGGCGCTTTCGGTGTTGATCGCCATATTTGCGTCCTACGCCGCTCTGGACCTTGCTGGCCGTGTGACAGCCACAATCGGTTGGACTCGCGCGATCTGGCTGTTGGGCGGGGCCGTTGCTATGGGCACCGGCATCTGGTCCATGCACTACATTGGAATGCTGGCGTTTAACCTACCGGTTCCGGTGGCCTACCATTGGCCCACCGTTCTGTTGTCATTGTTTGCAGCGATTCTCGCTTCGGCCATTGCGCTGTACGTGGTGAGCCGGCAGATGATGAATGCCTTTCGAGCGCTCGCCGGCAGTGTCTTGATGGGTGCAGGCATAGCGAGCATGCATTACATCGGCATGGACGCCATGCGTTTACCGGCCATGTGCCACTTTAATTCCTCTCTCGTGGTGCTTTCCATCATATTCGCGGTTCTGATTTCCCTCGCCGCACTATGGATTACCTTTCACTTCCGCGATGAAAAAGCGGGGAGCGGTTGGGCAAAGACTGCCGGCGCGATCGTGATGGGCGCGGCGATCCCCGTCATGCATTACACCGGCATGGCTGCCGCCAGTTTCACCTCCTCCGACATGCCAGTCGACCCATCTCATGCAGTAAGCATCTCCGAACTTGGCATCCTCGGAATTGCTCTCGTCACCTTGCTCCTCCTGGGACTGGCTCTGCTGACATCCCGGTTGGATAGAAGCTTCGCTCTCCGAACTGTGGAACTGCAGGAAGAGAAGCTGAAACAAAGCGAAGCCTATTTAGCTGAAGCACAGCAACTAAGTCACACCGGCAGCTTCGGCTGGAGAGTTTCAACCGGCGAGATCCTCTGGTCAGAAGAAACCTTTCGAATCTTCCAGTACGAGCGAACGACGAAACCGACCGTGGAACTTATTCGCCAACGGGTTCATCCGGAAGACGCGGCCCTGGTAAAACAGATAATCGAGCGCGCATCGCAGGATGGAAAAGATTTTGATTTTGAATACCGATTGCTGATGCCGGATGGCTTCGTCAAGCATGTTCATGTTGTGGCTCACGCTTTAAGTAAGGAATCAGGCGACATCGAGTTTGCTGGAGCGGTTATGGATGTAACCGAACAGCGCCAGGCGAGAGTGGCTCTGGAAAAAGCATTTGCCGACATCAAGAAGTCAGAGGATCGCCTAAGGCTCGTCATAGACACCATCCCCGGTATGGTCTGGAGCGGTTTGCCTGACGGAACGTTCGATTTCGTCAATGAACCCTGGCTAAGGTACCTCGGTTGCGACTGGGAGGAGCTTTCTGCCCAAGGGGGCTTGAGGTCCGTGGTCCATCCGGACGACGTCGAGGGCAGTGATGCCAAGTGGAGCGAGACTCGAGCAGCTGGAAGACATATCGACCATGAACTCCGAATGCGCCGAGCCGACGGTCAATATCGCTGGTTTCTAACCCGCGCCCTCCCGTTGCGCGACGACCTGGGAAACATCATCAAATGGTATGGAACGGCTACCGATATCGAAGACCGAAAGCGGGCGGAGATGTTACTGGGCGGAGAGAAACGGGTTCTCGAGATGATCGCCAGAGGCGATTCTCGCGCACTCATCCTTGATACCCTTTGCCGGTTGGTTGAAGAGTTAGCCAGCGGTTGTTTCTCTTCGATTCTGTTGTTGGATCCTAATACGAACCGGCTTCGCCACGGCTCAGCGCCCAGCCTGCCACCGAAGTACGCTGAAGCAATCGATGGCATCGTTATCGATCCTTCCGTGGGATCGTGCGGGACGGCCGCCTACCGCGGGGAGCCCGTAAGCGTCTCCGATATAGCTACGGATCCGCTGTGGGCTGATTTCCGCGAACTGGCCTTAGCGCACGGGCTGCGAGCGTGCTGGTCCACGCCAATACTCTCGTCAGCTGGTAGTGTCCTGGGAACTTTCGCGATTTACTACCGCGAACCTCGTAGCCCCAATCCAAAGGAATCAACTCTTATAGACCGGATTACCCACCTTGCGAGTATAGCCATTGAGCGCGCGAACAGCGGAGAGGCGCTGCGCGAGCAGGCCAGCCTTCTCGATCTGACGCACGACACGATCTTCGTGCGCGACATGAACAACGTCATCACCTACTGGAATTTTGGTGCTGAGGAGCTGTATGGGTGGAAGAAAGAAGAAGCGCTCGGCAGAGTCACCCACCAACTTTTGAAGACAATCTTCCCGGCGCCGCTGGAGGAGATCACCGCGCAGTTGCTGCAGTCTGGCCGCTGGAGCGGTGAACTCATCCACACGAAGCGAGACGGGACGAAGGCCATCGTAGCGAGCCGGTGGTCCCTGCAGCGGGACGAGCGGGGCGAGCCCATCGGTACCCTGGAAACAAATAACGACATCACTGAGCGCAAGCAAGCTGATGAGGCCCTGGCTCGACAGGCGAACCTGTTGGAACAGACGCACGACGCGATCATCGTGTGGGAATTTCCCAGAACGATCACTTACTGGAATCGAGGTGCCGAGCAACTGTATGGCTTCTCCAGAAGAGAGGCAATCGGCCGCCCTTCCCACGAGCTCCTCCGCACGGAACATCCGATGGCCAGGCTCGACTTCGAGGCAGCGTTGGAGCGCGACGGAGAATGGAGTGGCGAGCTATCTCACACCACGAAGGACGGCCGGAAAATTATCGTGGAAAGCCGCCACGTGCTGATAAGCGAGACGGGCGGCCACCGCCTGGTACTCGAAACAAACCGTGACATTACCGACCGCAAACGAGCGGAGGAAGAGCAGAAGCGCTCTGGTGAAGCACTTCGCCAGGCACAGGCGGACCTCGCGCACTTCAGCCGGGTGACAACAATGGGAGAGCTGACTGCGTCCCTGGCGCACGAAGTGAATCAACCAATTGCCGCAGCCGTTACAAACGCCAATACTTGTGTGCGTTGGCTCGCTGGCGTCACTCCAAACCTTGAAGAGGCGCGCGAGGCTGCGATCAGAAGCGCAAAAGATGGGACGCGCGCGGCAGAGATCATTAGTCGCATCCGGTTGCTTTTCAGAAAGGGCACTACTGAACGGGAGTTGGTTGAGGTAAACGAAGTCATTCGCGAAATGGTCGTCCTCCTGACCGGTGAGGCAACACGATATTTCGTTTCGGTCGAAACTGATCTTGCTAACGATCTTCCTCCACTGATGGCAGACCGCGTGCAACTGCAACAGGTCATGATGAACCTCATCATGAATAGCATCGAAGCGATGAAGGATGTTGATGGGGTGCGCGAACTCACCATCAAGTCAGAGCGAGTCGATACCGGCGAACTAATGTTGTCGGTCAGCGATACAGGCGTGGGTTTGCCGCCGCAACAGGCGGGCGAAATATTCAATGCGTTCTTCACGACGAAACTTCAGGGGACCGGTTTGGGACTATCCATTAGCCGGTCGATTGTGGAATCGCACCGTGGCCGCTTGTGGGCCACCGAACACTCTCCGCGCGGCGCGACCTTCAACATCGTCCTGCCAACCGGAGTCGAGGAACATCAATGACCTCACCAGACACCTCAATTGTGTTCGTCATTGATGATGATGCTGCGGTGCGTGAAGCCATTCAGGGTTTGCTGAAGTCTGTTGGCTTGCGTTCCGCGTCCTTCGGAACGGCGCAAGAGTTTTTGTCCAGCCAACGAACGGATGAGCCAAGTTGCCTGGTCCTTGATGTCAGACTTCCAGGAGTAAACGGTCTGGACTTCCAAGGTCATTTGGCTGAAGCAGGTGTCAGCATCCCTATCATTTTCATAACTGGTCATGGAGATATTCCGATGAGCGTTCGGGCGATGAAATCGGGCGCCGTGGAGTTTTTGACAAAGCCCTTCCGCGACCAGGACTTGCTGGATGCAATCAATCAGGCGTTGGATCGCGATCGGTTAACGAGGCAGCATGAGAGTGAACTTGCCGGATTGAGAGAGCGCTACGAATCGTTGACTCCACGCGAGTGCGAGGTGATGCGACTGGTTGTATCGGGGATGCTCAATAAGCAAATCGCTTTTGAGTTAGGGACCAGCGAAATCACCGTGAAGGTCCATCGCGGCCGGGTGATGAGTAAAATGCAGGCTGAATCACTGGCAGAATTGGTAAGAATGGCGGAAAGGCTTGAGCTTCCAGTCAAAAACAAGTCTCACAAAGAATATTAGAGTACTTATACAAACGTATAATTGTTTCCTCACTCCCGCCGCGTTAGCGTGTCTGCATGGCCATTCAAGGAAATAGTAAACTAATCGCGATTGTCGATGATGATGCTGCCGTACGCGTTGCGTTGGAGGGCCTGCTTAGATCTGCGGGTTTGAGCGCGCGGGCATTTGACTCGGCGGAAACATTCATAGAGTCCGGTCAGCAGTTTCAGACCGGCTGCCTGATTGCTGATATTCGCATGCCGGGGATGTCCGGCCTCGAGTTGCAGGCGAAATTGAATTCGGAGCAGTGCAGGATTCCCATTGTCTTCATCACCGCACATGGTGATGCCCAGATGCGCGTGCAGGCGCTAAGAGCAGGAGCGGTCGAGTTCCTGGCGAAGCCATTCAATGATGAAGTTCTGCTCGAAACTGTTCGAGCAGCTCTGGAGAATTGAGTAGGTAACGGAAGTGATACCGGATTCCCCCGGGAGGTCTTCTGTGCAAGCTGTAGAAACTCTAAAATCCAGCGATTCAGATCGTGATCAGCGCCGGTTTGAGCAGGTGATTGGTAAGAGCGCTGCCCTCGAAACTGTGTTCGAGCAAGTCGAATGCGTTGCGCCCACGGATTCCACGGTCCTCATTCAAGGAGAAACAGGAACTGGTAAAGAGCTAATCGCGCGCGCCATTCACAACGTCAGCGCGCGCTGTGGGCGGTCTTTCGTAAAGTTAAACTGTGCGGCGATTCCACTCGACTTGCTGGAAAGCGAACTCTTCGGTCATGAAAAAGGGGCTTTTACAGGCGCGATTGCGCAAAGAATCGGGCGTTTCGAAATGGCCGACAAAGGCACGCTGTTCCTTGATGAGGTCGGGGATATTCCACCGTCACTACAACCAAAACTTCTGCGGGTCCTCCAGGAACAGGAGTTCGAACGCCTCGGCAGTACTCACACTCGACAAGTGGATGTTCGCCTGGTCGCTGCAACGAACCGCGATCTGATGGAGATGATGAAGCAAGGCGATTTTCGCACCGACTTGTACTACCGACTAAACGTCTTTCCAATTCGAATTCCGCCGTTGCGCGAACGTCGTGCCGACATCCCGTTGCTGGTTCAATATTTCATGGAAAAATACGCACGGCGAATGGCTAAGCAAGTAGACACTGTTCCGGCTGCGACGATGCAGAAACTGGTGGATTGGCCCTGGCCTGGTAACGTGCGTGAGCTGCAAAACATGATCGAGCGCGGAGTGATTCTGTCACGCGGCTCGATCCTGGAAATTCCGTTGACGGAACTGGAGCAGTCTTCGATTCCGGTTTTGAATGACGATAACGGAGCGTCCACGCTTGAAGCCTTTGAGCGACAACATATCCTGCGCGCCTTGCGCGATACCGGATGGGTGGTCGCTGGGGCAGCTGCGCGTCTGGGATTAAATCGAAGCACACTCAACGCCCGAATGCGGAAGTTAGAAATAAGACGCCCTCAACCAGTTTGATGTGATAGCGTCACATCGACTAGCAGTCAGCTTTTTTGAGATGCCAAATTGGCATCTCAAACGCCCCATTTTGAATTGCCATTCCAAGTGGCCAATTACGTGGACAGAAATAACTGCACGCGACGGGTACGCGATGGTAAGGAATGGGAAAGAACCGGAAAACCCTTATAATCGCATGGTGGCTGCAACTTTAGAAAAGGCAATTACTTACGTTTTTGCCGAGAGTCCGATTCGCAATGCGGAGGCCAGGAGTTCGACCCTCCTCTGCTCCACCATTTATTTTCAACCATTTACAGCCGCCGGCAAATGGCGGCTGTTTTGGCCAAGTGGCCAATAACGTGGACATTTTTTCTGAAATTCAACTGCACGGCGTCAACAGCCGCACGTTTGCTCTCCTCAACTGTCCTCACGTAACGGATGTTCACACGAACGTCTGAGTGCCCCAAAAAGTTGGTCGATTGTGAAGGCGTCGCATCCTATCTCGGCTAGGCGGGTACCAAACGTAGCCCTGAGATCCTTCCAGATCAGTCCTTCAATTCCAGCTAGTAGGCAAGCGGTGTGAAATCCTCGCTTCGTTTCCCGCAAACATGATTCCTTCTTTTTAGGACGGATGACCCCTCATTTCAGCCCAGATCAGTGACACCGGAAGTACTAGTGACGGAAAAACAAAAAGGCGATGATTACGATCGCCACGATCGCGGGCACAACAAGTCACACACACAACGAACTTATCTGTTATTGCACGCCACTGTCGAAAATGTTTACGCTGCAAATTCAGCCAGTCGGGGTGCGGGCGCTTCGTAATCGCAGACGAGTGAAACCTTGTGAGGTCGTAATTGTCTGCCGGTGGTTGTTATCGACGCCATAGCTGCGACCGCAACGACAGCAGTCCTTTTCTTACGGTTGCCTATATGCCGTCCGCAGCGTTGGCGGTTTGTGGTGTCTCCCCGGTAGGGATTTGCGATATCAGAAAGAAACTCGTAAGCCAAGCTGAATCTCTCGGCCCGGCGATTCGCATTGAAAATAAGGCGGGAATTGCCTACTGCGCCAGGCTCACTTCACCGATCGGTTTTGGCGCCTCTAGAAAAAACAAAGCGTTAAGTACTCTCGCAAGTTCTTCTGATTGCACGGGCTTGGTAATGTATTCGTCCATTCCCGCCGCAATGCACTTTTCCCTGTCACCAGTAAGAGCGTTGGCAGTCATAGCCACGATAGGAGTGTGCTTGCCGTGAGGTTCAATCATCCTGATCTCGGCCGTTGCTTCGTAACCGTCCATTTCCGGCATTTGACAATCCATCAAAACCAGATCGTAGGGAATGCGACTCAAAGCTTCGATGACCTCGCGTCCGTTAGCTACGGCGTCCGCGCGGTAACCCAGCTTATGCAACTGGCGGATGGCCACCTTTTGATTCACGATGTTGTCTTCGGCGAGAAGAATGAGTTTGGTCGCCCTCATTCTTGTTTCCTTCAACGAGTGTTTGGTGAGTAGGTTCGAGGCTGTTTCCGATTTGAGTGCCACCTCCGTGGGGACAGCGCCGGCGATTACATTAACCAGGCTGTCAAACAATTGCGACTGACGCACTGGCTTCGTTAGATAGGCAGCCACGCCTGCCTCGCGAGCGGTAGTCCCATGTCCGCGCGCTCCAAACGACGTCAACATCACCAGATGCACGCCGGCTAGTTTCGGGTCAGATTTAATGGCGCGCGCCGTCTCGAACCCATCCATCTCCGGCATCATTAAATCCAGCACCGCCAGATCGTAGGCGACACCTTCAGCCTCGGCTGAACGAAGCAGCTCGAGGGCTTGCAATCCCGACTCGGCCTCCTGGCTAATCACTCCCCAGGACCCAAGCTGATGAGTGAGGATCTTTCGATTGGTCGCGTTGTCATCGACGATGAGCACGCGCAGATTCTTAAGATTGATGAGCGGCGTTTGGTGAACAGACGGGCTGACGGGTTGTTTACCGAATCGTGCGGTGAACCAGAAGGTCGAGCCGTGCCCGGGAGTGCTGGTGACTCCCATCTGCCCGCCCATCAACTCCACCAATTGTTTTGAGATGGCCAATCCCAGCCCGGTGCCGCCGTACTTGCGGGTCGTAGAGCCGTCGGCTTGCATAAAGGCCTGGAAGAGGTTCTTCTGCGCTGACTCGCTAATGCCGATGCCGGTATCGCTGATCATAAAACGAAGCATAACGTCATCTTTGGTTTCGCTCTCCTTCTCAACGCGGACGATGACCTCACCGTGTTCGGTAAACTTGAGGGCGTTACCGATTAGGTTGGTGAGCACTTGACGCAACCGGCCCGGATCGCCGCAAAGGTCAGTCGGCACGTCACTAAGAATTAAGGAAGCAAACTCGATGTGCTTTTGATGGGCGCGCTCGGCCAGTAATTCGATCGTGTCTTCGACAGTGTTGTTGAGCAGGAAGTCGAGCGTCTCGAACTGCAGTCGGCCCGCTTCGATTTTCGAGAAGTCCAGAATGTCGTTGATGATCGTCATGAGCGCCTCGCCACTGCTGCGAATGGTCTCCGCACAGTCGCGTTGCTCTTCATCGAGGCTCGTGTCGAGGAGGAGACCGGTCATGCCGATCACGCCGTTCATTGGCGTGCGAATTTCGTGGCTCATGTTGGCCAGGAATTCTGATTTCAACCGAACCGATTCCAAGGCGGCGTCGCGAGCATCGGTGAGTTCGATTTCCAGTTGCTTGCGCTCGGTAATGTCGGTGTGTGAACCGGACATCCGAGAGGGCTTTCCGTTTGCGTCGTGCAGCATGGCAGCACGTGCCAGAATCCAGAGATAGCTCCCGTCTTTGTGGCGCAGACGGTGCTCCAGCGCGTACTGAGATGTACGCCCATCGACGTAGGCGTCAATAGTGGCCAGGGCGCGCGCATAATCATCAGGATGAATGGCGGCTGTCCAAGCCGCAAAACTATCCTCAAATTCCTGGTCCTCATAACCGAGCATGCTTTTCCAGCGCGGCGAAAAATAGACTTCGTTCGTCACCATGTTCCAATCCCACAAACCATCGTTCGAGCCTTCGACAGCCAATTCGTATCGCTCCTCGGACTCCCTCAACGACTCATCAGCGCGCTTCTGCTCAGTGATGTCCAGAATCGTTCCCACAATCTTGATGGTGCGGCCAGTGTCATCGCTAGTCACCCTGCCATTCGCCTGAAGCGCTCTTACCGTCCCATCCGGGCGGATTATCCGGTAATCGAAACAGGGGTGCACCTTATCGTGAAAAGTCTGTTCGATTGTATTCTGCACGAATGCTCGGTCGTCCGGATGGACGAGGGTTAAACACGCTTCATAGGTTACGGCGGACTCTGGCTGGAGACCGTAAATAAGATAGAGCTCGTCTGACCACGTCACCTTATCCGCCTGGACATCCCATTCCCAACTACCGAGGTTGGCGATTGTCTGTGCTTCCTTCAGCTGCATCTCGTTTGCCTTGAGTTCCAGCTCGATCTGTTTGCGCTCGACAGCTAAGCCAAGCTGGTCCCCAACTGCGGACAGAAATTCCAGATCGCGCTGGTTATAAGCCCGCTCTTGCTGATAGTCCTGCACGACCAGAACACCAATGGTGCGCGAACGCGTTCGCAAGGGGACGCCCAGCCAAGAAAGAGAGTCGGTTCCACTCTTCTGGACTTCGCCTTGCTCATACATTTGTTCTTTAAATTCTTTGGTCAGCAGAAGTGGTCGGCCCGTGCGCAGCATATAACTGCTAAAGCCTTTACCGACGGGATGCGGCAGCGGGGCCGGATCAAACTGATCGACCCAATACGCGCAATGCATTACGTCAGTAGCCAGGTTATGAAGGGCGATGAAGCAACTCTCCGCGGGCAGGATTTTCTTGATTGCCTCGTGGGCGAGCTTAAACAACTCGTCAAGATTAGTTGTGGTGATAACGCTGTGGACTATGTCCGCGATTGCCTGGCGTTCCGCCTCCGTTCGCTTGCGCTCAGTGATATCGCGCGCCATTCCTTGCACGGCTACGGGAACCCCTTTCTCATAGATCAGCCGGGTGCTGACCTCGACGGGCACGCGCCGCCCATCTTTTGCTCGCATTTCGATTTCATAGTTGGTCAGGCCTTTGCCGTCCAGTTTCTTCTTAAGGTTCGCTCGAATGCGCGCGACATCCTCTGGAGCCATTAACTCAATGATATTCTTGCCGATTATTTCGTCGTGCGTGTAACCACAAAGCTTTTCCGCAGCGCGGTTGGCTGACAGGTAGGTACCTTTGAGGTCGTGCACATAGATCGCGTCCTGGGCATTGTCAAACAAGTCGCGATAGCGCTCCTCGCTTTCCCTCATGGCTGCTTCAATCTGTTTGCGCTCGCTGATCTCAACCTTCAATACCGCGTCGGACTTCTCGACCTCCGAGGCCATGTGGTTAAAAGCCAGAGCCAGTTGGCCGAGTTCGTCGTTCGACGTGACATGCGCGCGAACGGAGAAATCTCCTTTGCCGAAACGCTTGGCGACGGTTATCAAATGTTGCAGCCGACGCAGAAAACCTTGCCGTACGAAGACATACTGAAGAAGCCAGAACAGAAAGAGAAAGACCGCCAAATCCTCCATGGTTCGGATGAAAGCCGCACCGACGTTGTGTTCCACGTTCGAGAGGGCAAAGTCCATCGTCAACACGCCGGTGATGTTGCTCTTCCGGGTGGCGTCATAGTGTCCTTCAATCGTGTAACTCGACCGCAGGAAGTTCCCTTCGCTGGTTCTATAGGCAGAGCTTCTATCGCCGCCTTCCTGAAACAGTTCGTTTAAAGTGTTGACGTCTATCGGCGCCATCGCCAAACTCGTATCACTATTTATATTCACGATATTGCGGCGCGAACTGTCTGTCAGGGTGACGTGCTTGATATTGGCAATCTTCCCCGTCAAGCGGAGCATCGAGGATTGGAGCGTCTCAGAGTTAAATAACTCGGGGTTTTCAGCCAGCACCTCTTTGAGCGCCTGGCTGACGGCATAGCCCGAATCCTTAATATTTCTGTGCGCCGTCTCGCTGATGTCGCGATATTGATAGAAACCGACAAGACACAAAACGATCCCCAGCCCGACAACTTGAAGGATAATCCACTTCGCTGCGAGTGAAGATCGCAGCCGAGGCATCTTTATTTTTGGAACATTCACGGGGAGCCAGGGGCATACGAGACACAAAAGTCCTGCCAGTAAAAAAATTGACGGCAGGTAACGATTAATCCAGAGCAGCCTTGCGCGTTCCACCTCAGCGCTTCTCACCTGAGTGAGCACATCATTGCCGGCAGTGACGCCGTCCCAACGGGAAACTGCCTCATGCTGTGCGCCGGTGGCAATGTCGTAAACATAATCTCCCGAGTGGCAGCCTTCCTGGATTTTGATTGTCGCCCCCGTTAACGGCTCAACCCAAATCTTGAGGCTATATTGGTCGTCTCCACACTTGATCTCCTGCCCCGGTTTTACTTTGGTTCCTACATACTTATCTGTTCCGGCGTAAGACTCTGTGTATTCGCCGCGTCCGCGATAGGCGAAGAGATAAGTCTTCAGTCCTTCAACATCAACTTCCTTTTGAAAGGCCAGGGGAACGCCTTTGAGATAAGAAAACCGCAGGCTGTAGGTTTTCTTTTCAACATTACGCGGAAAAACAAGATAGTCGTTCCGATACTCTGGATTGAGATGCTCCCCGGTTTGAGGATTAACAAAGGCAGATACTTCATACTCCCAACTTACTTGCCCGCTGGTGATGTCCTCTATCAGGTAGTCGCTGTCAAGTTCCACAGAGCCGGGCCGCTCTGAGTGGGGAACAATCTTGATGGATTGACTGTAAAGGGTTGAGACATCCTTCGCCGGTATCAGTCCGGTTTGAGGATCTGGATAAGTTTGAAAGCCTATATAGTCTGTCTTCCAGCTCCAGCCTGGGGGAATGCGCTGCGTCCAGCGGGGAGCTAACGCAAATTGCCAGACAGCCGTGAGCCCGAACAACGCCAACCCAGCGGCAATCAATACTTTTTTTCTCATAACCACACTCTCGTGCTGCAAAAGCTCTTTCAGAAATGCCAACTGGTTGCAAACACCACATCAATTGAATTCCTGGTTCCCGCCGGCGATGCTCCGGCGTTGAGAAATGCGAAAGGGTTTGTAAGGCCCGACGACTTAAGCGCCGGCCCGGGTCGGGAATGCCCTAAGCTCAGGTTGAACCAAAGGTTCTCTTGCGGATACCACTCGCCGATGAAGCTGACTTCGTTAGCGAGACTCCCACCTGTACTGGTGCCGGTGTTCTCCACCTGCCTGGTGTTATGAAATTGCGTGCGGAGCTTGATCGCCGAAGTCGGCCATATGCCAACCTGCGCCCGAACGATCTTCGTGTTAGTCCCGAAGATGATCCAGTCAACCTGGTTTCCCAGATACCACTTGCCCCAGTCCGAAAAGCCGGTCGCGATCGGAGTAAAATCTTTTGAGTAGAAAACGTAGCCCGCTTCGGCGAAAGGCTGAAAGCGAATTGTTTTGTTTTGATAGGCAAGCTCGGCGTGCAATGATTGCTCATTCATTTTCTGCCCGAGAGTTGTGCAGTAAGTCGCGTTCCGGCACCTGCCGGCAAACTCCAGAGCGAGCTCGCCACTGACCGTCAGGCCTTTGACCAGTTTGAGGGGTTGTTCGCCGCGCAGGTCGACAATCGCCATGTCGTTGTCCAGGTTGGATCGCGAGGAACGATAGAAGAGGCCGGCGGCGTAAGTCCCGTTGACCCCGGCAAAAGTGTGCGAGACATCCACGCCACCAAGGATTCCATCGCGTTTGCCGCTACCGTCCCACGTCGGATCAACTAAGTAGAGAAAAGAATCGAAGTGCGTCTGGTTAACGTCCCACTCGACTCGCAGCGCGTCAAAGCCTTTGCGCGGACTGTGAAAGACTCCCTGTCGCGTGTTCGACGAAAAGCCATCATAGACTCCATCACCGATGAGAAATTGCGAGCCGATGGTGATGTTCTGCCGGCCGAGCGTGGCCTTGAGCGGAAGCCCGCCAATCTGGTTGAGTTGGAGGTAGGCCTGGTCGACATAAAGACTGGGAAAAGAACTCGGCGACTTTGTCCCCGGGGGCGCTGATCCGGCTGGCATCGTGCCCGTACCGAACGAGTCCTGTCCCGTTGTCTTGACACCAAGAACACTAATGCCCGCAGTGAAGTGCTTAAAACTGGCGGTGCCGTTAAGTCGCAGGCTTGTTTCCAGCCAGTGGCGCTCGGAGTCGCCAAAAAACGCGTGCGACTCGGATATGAAATAGTTAGTAAGATCGCCACCAACCTTAAAGGTCCATGTTTTCTTTTGCTTCGTATCTTTGGTCTCTTCGGGCCCGTCCGCAGGACTTTCAGGCGGTGTCACTTTCGGCTCTTGCTTCGCAACTACTACTGCCTGGTTTAGTGACTTTCCTTTCACTTGTGGGTTTCCCCTGGCCGTCTGAAATCCAAAACAGCAAATAAGCAGAACTATTCCGGTGAACAGGAATAAAGCTTTCATCAAGTCTCCTTGGGGTTTCTAAAGTGTGGAAGGCACTCGCGGGATGGAGGCGATCAACCCCTAATGGGGCGTCATGCCGAGGCGGTTTGCGCGATTAGCGTCGGGAAGCCGCTGTATACGTCGCTAATCCCGAAGACCGCACCTTTCATGCCGTGGCGCGAGTGCATCCTTCACTGTTTGAAGCAGCTCATTGAATGCGAGTCGTAAGGCCGACGCTTCCGGAATTGTTGGGCGAGGTCTGACTGAGGTTCGCGGCGAAGCTCCAGCGAACATGAGTAACGCTGCGGTCATAGCCAGCTGCAGCGCCACCTGCAGCACTAACCGGGGTTACGTCCACTGTTTCAGATGTGAGGAACTATTTTTAAATTGGACTAGTTCAAGGCGGGTTGGCGTTTCAGCTCAACTTGTTTCCTTGAAACCAGGGTGCGAAACATCCTCCGCAGGGCTGCGCGCGTGAACGGTTTGGGAAGGAAAACGGCGGCACCGGCGGAGAAACTTTCGGCTTGCAAGGCCATGCTTTGCTCGCCTGTCATGATTAGCACCGGGATACGGCTCAGCCGTTTTTCTGTTTGCATGTGACGGAGCAGATCGGTTCCTTGTATTGAAGGCATTTTTACATCAAAGATTCCGGCAAGAAACTGGCAGTCTTTCGTAAGAATCCTGTAACCCTCACCCCCGTCCTGAGCGGCCACAACCGTGTAACCCTCTTCATGCATCACGTCCTTAACAAGCTCCATTATGACTGGATCATCTTCGACGACAAGAATGCGTCCCGCCGGCGGCACCCACGCCTCGCGGGTATGGGTAAACACCGCCTCGGATTCCGCCACGACTCTTTGCCGAAAAGCCAGCACTTCCGTAATCCTCGCCACTATTTGATTCGGCACAAACTCGGCTTTGGACAAGACCCGCGTAGCCCCAAGACACTTAGCTTCATCCAGCATTTCATCAGAACCTGAGAAGGCAATCACAGGGAGTTGTTGTAACGCATCATTCGCGCGGATCAGTTTCAGTATCTCCATACCTGACAGTTCGGGAATCATCATATCCAGCAATAACAGATCAGGCTCGAAAGTTAGTAGCCGCAAATACCCTCTTTTGCCGTCGTGCGCTACCTCAACGCGATAGCCCTCGGCCTGAAGTTTGCCCTTGTAAATTTCGGCTACGATCTCATCGTCTTCGATAATGAATATTTTGATCATCACATTTACCTCCGTTAGACTGGTAGTCGTTCCAAATACAGATTCAAAAAGGGCGTGAGCTTCTGAAACGCCGCCTCAGCAGCGTCGTATTGTTCGGCTGCGCCGTTGAGGTCGCCAGCTTTGCCCATGCGTTGCAGTTCAGAAAGGGCCGGTACGATGGCGGTCATGCCACATGAGCTACTGCTGCCCAGGCACTTATGCGCGATGGCGTAAACATCGCTCGCGGATTTCTCCTTGACGGCCTCTTTCAACTCTTCTAATCGTTCTTTCGTGTGCCGCAGGTAGAGCCCAATAATGTGTTTTAGCTTTTCAGGGCTTGAGGCCGCGTCTGCCAGGCACGCTAAGTCGACAATCGAGGAGTCGGCCTTAGGAGCAGGAGTTGGGATTGATGACACATAAGGAGTGGGTGAGCTGCCGTTTCCAAAATACTTCTGGAAGATTTCCTTAAGTGTCTTGCTCTTCACCGGCTTGGTTATGAAGTCATCCATCCCCGCAGCCAAACACTTTTCTCGGTCACCGGGGAGAGCGTTTGCCGTCATGGCAATGATGATTGTGTGCTTCGTTGTACCCTCCCGGCGGCGTATCTCAGCAGTCGCTGCAAATCCGTCCATCTCGGGCATCTGACAATCCATCAGGATGATATCCACAGACGTCGTCTCCAGTTCCTTGAGCAATTCTTGTCCGTTTTGCACCGCCTCAGCCTGATAGCCGAAACTGGAGAGCTGCCCCAGCGCTACCTCCTGATTCACAATGTTGTCTTCGGCGATGAGAATGCGGATGTTTGAGAGAGTCGTATGAGTGTCTTGAAGCTCCGACTCGCACAGGGAATGGCGAGTGACCAGATGAGCCGGCGCAACCAACTTACCACTAGAGGATCTGCTCATCACCGCCGTCAGACAATCACGAAGCTGCGATTGTTGGACAGGCTTTGGCAGGTAGGCGGCGATGCCCGCCTGCGACGCTCTTTCGCCATGCCCGCGTTTCCCTGACGACGGTAATAGGATCAACAGTACCGAGGAAATTGTTGGGTCAGATTTAATGGACTCAGCCAATTGAAAGCCATCCATGTCAGGCATCACCAGGTCCAGCGCAGCGATGTCGTAAGGTTTAGCCTCCGCAACGCCCGAACGAAGCAATTCGAGCGCTTGCACGCCTGACTCTGCCTCGCTCACGATCATCCCCCATGAACTGGTTTGATGTTTAAGAATATTGCGGTTCGCGGCATTGTCATCGACGATTAGTATCCGGGTTCCGGAAAGATCCTCGGTTGGTTCGCTTGCCGTTTTCGGCGGCTCTTGTTTTTCGAACCTGGCCGTAAACCAGAAAGTAGAACCAATGCCCAAACTACTCGTCATCCCGATCTCCCCTCCCATGAGTGGAACCAGTTGTTTCGAGATTGCCAGTCCCAATCCGGTGCCGCCATACTTACGCGTAGTTGAGCCATCCGCTTGCGTGAACGCTTGAAACAATCCTCTCTGGGATTCCGGAGCGATACCGATACCGGTGTCTTGAATCTCGAAACGCAACGTAGCGTCTGACACTGTTTCATTAACCGTCGTCACACTAACCACAACCTCACCTTGCTCAGTAAACTTGACTGCGTTGCCGATCAAATTAGTCAGCACCTGGCGAAGTCTGCCGGGATCGCCTCGCAAGGATGTGGGCACTCCGCGGTAGACGAGTGAAGCCAGTTCCAGTCCCTTTGCTTGTGCCCGTTCCGCGAGTAATTCGACCACAGCTTCGATTGGACCCCGCAATTCGAAATCGATTTTCTCAAAGCGCATGAGACCAGCCTCGATCTTTGAAAGGTCCAGAATGTCGTCAATGATTATCAGCAGAGCTTCGGAACTCATCTGAATAGTCTCAGCATATTTTTGTTGCCGAGAAGATAGATCGGTCTGGAGGAGCAACTCAGTCATCCCGATAACACCATTCATGGGGGTGCGAATCTCATGACTCATGTTGGCGAGAAACTCCGATTTGAGTCGCACTGATTCCAACGCAGAATCGCGCGAGTCCATGATCTTCCTGTTTTCAATGGCGTAGCGGATCGAACGCTCGAGGAGGAGCGTGGTGATCTCGCCCTTAATCATGTAATCGGAAGCTCCTGCTCGGGCAGCTGCCAGATCGATCTCACGATTTCCCGCGCCAGTCAGGATGATCACGGGCACCTTGCAACTTCCCTCAGCGGCTTGGCGAAGAAATTCAAGGCCGTCGCGCTCGCCGAGGCGGTAATCAAGCAGGCAGATGTCATATTCGCCCTTGAGAATGGCTTCCATACCACCTTCGTAAGTTGTGACCGAGTCAAGCGGATATTGGGTGCCCTCAATGCGGGAGAGCAGCTTTCGTGTGAAGAACACGTCCATTTCATCGTCATCAACAAGAAGTACTTTTATTATGGGTTGGGACACTATGCAGCTCGCACTTCATCGCCGGGCAGTTCAACGATTTCTACCCAGTACTTGCCGATGATCTGAATAAGCTCGACCAGCGCCGTAAACGTGACCGGCTTGGTTATGAAAGAGTTTGCGCCGAGGTCATAGGTGCGATAGACATCTTCTTCAGCCTTTGAAGTCGTCAGGACGATGACTGGAATCTGTCGCAACTCGGGATCGGCCTTAATCTCCCTGAGCGCTTCCCGACCGTCTTTTTTTGGCATGTTCAAGTCCAACAGGATAAGCCCCGGCCGCGTCGATGCGGCTAAGCCGGAGAATTCTCCCCGACGGTAGAGGTAATCCATCAACTCCTCTCCGTCGTTAACGAACTCAATTGGGTTGGCTGAACGCGATGTCTTCCAGGCCTTCGCAACCGCGCGTCGATCATCTTCGTCGTCGTCGGCCATTAAGATCTGCATTGGTCTATTATTCTCCTTCAAGGTTTATCTCCATTCGTCTGCTTCATAGGAAGCGTGACTGTAAACGTTGACCCCGCGCCCGGAGCGCTGCGGGCTTCTATCTGACCGCCGTGGCGCTCGGCGATCTTCCGGCAGATAGCTAGCCCTATCCCCGTCCCTTCGTATTCCTTTCGCCCATGCAGGCGCTGAAATACCGTGAAGATACGGTCGACGTATTTCTCGTCAAAGCCGATGCCATTATCCGTAACCGACAATCGATAGTTTGGCCCACCGTTCTCGCAACTGATCGTGATGAGAGGATTCACACCGGGAGCGTGGAATTTCAGCCCGTTGCCAATCAGGTTCTGCAACAGTTGGTAAATCTGCATTGGATCGGCATCAATCGTGGGCAGATCGCAAACCTCGACCAGACCCTTCGTGTCCTGCAGGCGAGCTTCCAGGTCCGACAGCACTTCCTTAACTATTAGAGCCAGATCGACCGGGACAAAAGGCTTAGCCATGCTGGTTACCCGGGAAAAGGCGAGCAAATCGTTGATGAGCGTACGCATGCGTCCTGCCGCCGCTATCATCCGATTAAGGTTATCTTGTTCTTCGTCGTCGATCTTATTACCTATTGACCTTTTCAACTCGTCGGCGAATGACTGGATCTTCCGGAGCGGTTCCTGCAGATCATGCGAGGCTACCGAAGCGAAGTCCTGCAACTCTGAATTGCTGCGTGCGAGTTCGACGGCGACCTTTCTTAGTTTCTCCTCCACCAGGTGGCGCTGGGTAATGTCGCGAGCGACGGAGAAAAACAATTGCTGGTCCTCTGACCACGACGCCGCCCACATAACATGTACCTGCGAGCCATCTTTATGTACGTAGCGGTTCTCGAAGTCTGCAGTTTTTTCGCCGGCCATTATCCTTGCTGCCACCTCGTTGGTCTTGGAAACGTCCTCGGGAACGACCAGATCAATGTATTGGCGTCCAATTAGTTCTTCCTGGCTATAGCCCCAGAGTTGCTGACAAGCTGGATTCACGCCGACAAATCTGCCGTCAACATCAACCGTACAGATGACATCCACTGCGCTGTCTAAGAGGAGCCGCTCTTTTTCCAAGGCTGCGGATAGAGCATTCTCCGCCCCGACTCGCTCCGCGACCTCATGCTTCAACTCCACGTTGATGGACTCAAGCTCCTTTGTTCTCTCCGCGACGCGCTGTTCAAGCGTCGTATTCAGCTTGTGAATTTCGGCCAGCATTTGGTTGAAGGCATCGGTCAATGAACCTAGTTCATCGTCGCCGAATTTCCTGGCCCGGACAGAAAAGTCCCGCTGTTCGGATATAGCCTTCGCGGTGCCAGCCAAAGCGAGGATTGGTTGTGAGATCTGTTTTTGCAGCATTCTGGAAAGCAGATAACCCACCAGCAAGGCAATCGTCATCACTGCCGCGGCAATGCCGATCGAGGCGGATAACCAATCACGCATAACCGCCCCGCTGTCATATTTAAGGTAGAGCGTGCCCAGTCTCTTGTCGTCCTGCAGCACCGGTTGGAATCCGCTCAGAGAATCACGTTCGAATTGAAAACCATCTTCTTGCGGAGCTACGGGCAGGGAGTCGTCGGACAGGTTTACGGGATACTTTGAAAACAGTTTTCCATTCTTGTCGTAGAGGGCAGCGGCGGAGATGTGCGGTCTCCCTTTGAGTGCGGATAGAATCTCGTCCGCGTCATTCTGGTTGGTGAAGGCCAGCGCGGCCGTGCTGTTGGCGGCGATGATTTGTCCGAGCGTGGAAAGCTGCCTCACTGTGGCCTGCCGGAGCCTCAGATACTCGTACGTGAAAACCGACACGATCATCAGCACCAATACAACCGTGCTGGTCAGCAAATTAATAGCGATCAACTTCCGCCGGATGGGTATGTTTTTTAGCAGCATGCTCAATCCTTTCACGGAGTGACGATCTCCGCCGCGCGGAGCAGCTTGGAGCTGATGGTCAAATTCTCCGCCCTGGCGGCGCCCAGGTTGATCTTGAATCGGATTTTGTTGTTTTCGGTGACGAAAGCGATCATTCCGCCATGTTCGGCAAAGCCTTCGATATCGCTCACGGTAAGAATGTTCCGGTCTCTCGAGATCGCAACGATCTGGTTCAATCGCCCTGCTTCAGAGCGGCTGACAAACAAAATGTGGCAGGATTTGATTTCTTCGATCTGACGAAAACGCTGGACGACCAATGGGTGATTGTTGGCTTTTTGGCCACGAACGATCTCGTCCAAAGAGGCACCAAAGGGGTCATCGCCGACAACGCCGATGATTAGCTGCGAGTGGGCTCCGGAAAAAGCCCCTGCCGGCCATACCACGAACTGCGAGAAGTTATAAAGAAAGGCAGATTTGAACTGATACTCTTTCGATTGCGCAGAAGCCTGCGGTCCTCTGGTAAGCAACAACCCGCAGGCCAACAGGCAAATCCAGGACGATGCATTGCGGCGGAATTTTGTTTTCAGTCGCATTGTACTCAAAATCGCCATGTGACCTTTCCGTAAACACTGCGCACGATTTCCTCTCTTGGACTTGTGTAGTATTCGAGATGGTGGTCGTGCAAAAGATTTTGTCCCACAATGGAGAGCTCGAAATTCTTGCGGGGATGCCAGCCTAATCGAACATCCAATTCAACGTAGTTGGGGATAGTCGCGGGCGCTCCGCCGTTGTTAAAGCGAAATGAATCCACCCATCGCAGTCCGGCGTCCAATTCGATGTTTTGTGGCAAATCCATCGAGGAGCGGACTGAGAATTGGTGTTCAGGATCGGCCGTTTCGTTGAGCGCATGATTGATATCGGTACCGCCCGGCTTTACCCTGATGTGTTCCTTGAGAAAGTTATACCCGCCATGCAACCGCCACCATTCGACCACCTGAAAATTGGCGCTCAACTCGATTCCATAAGTTCGTCCCTCAAGATTATTCTCGAAGAACAGCGGAAGCCTGAGAATGGCGGGTGGTGGACTAAAGCTTAGACTCCGCACATTCTTGTAGTCATTGTAAAAAGTTGAGATTGAGCCAGAGACCTTTGAACCAAGCTGGGCGCGGTAGCCCAGTTCGTAGGCAATCATTGTTTCCGATTTGAAGTCCGCCCCGCCAATCAGGAGGTTTTTCACGATTGGCGACAAAGCAGGCGTCGGGTACCGGACGTCGCGGTCAACGCGCGATGGTGCCCGGATTGCGCGCGAAACCGCCGCCCAAATGGTTTGCCGGGGAGTTGCCCTCAATGAGAGTCGCGCACTCGGTTCAAATTCAAATCCGGTGTAGCCGTTGTGTTCGACCTTGGTCCCCAGAGCAAGAGATAATTTTTCCGCGAGCGTGATCTCGTCCTGCACAAATCCACTGAACAGATGGTGATTCAGCGTTGTCGGGAAGAAGGCCAGCGCAGGAGCATTCTTGACCACATCATGGGTGAGTCGATAACCCAATCCCCATACGATTCGGTTGCGCTTATCCACTCGGTAACGGTGCTGGAAATCGATATCGTAAGTGTCGAGGTCATCTATCAAAGTGCCGGCCCGCGCAAATTGGGTGGCAGCGGTAGGCTGGTTCAGATGGGTGCGATCATAATAAAATTGCAGGCTCATCCCGGAATCATGAGAAAAGGTGTGCGACCATCGACCCAGGATATTGCCGCCACTGACTCTGCTCTTACTTCCCGTAGATAGGTTTTCTTCACCGCTGTAAAAGTCGCCCTGCAAAGTTAGAATATTCCGTGAAGACGGCGTCGCATCAAGGCGAAACCCGCCTTGCCCCATCCGCCAGGAATCCGACACCTCGTTTCCATTGGGTAATACTTGATTGCCTCGGTCGAAAAATTTGCCATAGGCCCGGAAAAAAACATTGGTTGCCAGCGTTCCGCCATAACGCACGCCCAGGAAATCCCGCAAGCTCGAGCCGCCCCCGCCTTCCACATAAAGGCCCTGCGTGTCCTTTGCGCTTTTGCTAATGATATTGATGACACCATTGACCGCATTCGAGCCCCAAAGCGTTCCGCCCGGCCCGCTTATGACCTCGATTTGATCGATATCTTCCAGCAGATAATCCTGTTGATCCCAAAAGACACCCGAGAAAAGCGGCGTGTAAACACTTCGGCCATCCCTCAAGACCAAAAGTTTGTTGGCCAAGTCGGTGTTGAATCCGCGCGCACTGATGGCCCAGCCGTGGGAATTTTTCTGCGCTACATTCAAATTGTCCGCTAACCGCAACGCCTCAGGAATGCTCGTTGCCCCGGAGCGCCGAATGTCGTCTCCGGTAACGACCTGAATCGCGGCTGCCGCTTCTCCATAGCGCTCGGGTACTTTGGAAACCGATGTAACATCCGCGTCCATCAATTCCTTCAAGGTCAACTTTCTTAAGGCGCCGGGATTTGTGTTCTGCATTTGGGCGAAGGAGTGACCGGCGAAAGAGACCAGTCCAATCATCACGAGAATAGAGATTGAAAGGAGCCTAAGGACGTTTAGGCAGGACACTCCCGCTTTGACAAGACCGAAGGCCAATCTAGCACTCATTTTCCGCAACGCAGGATCGGCTTCGACCGGTAGGTTCTCTTTGAGGCCTGTTGCTTTCAGATTCATTTATGCCTCCGTCTTGTTTTCGGATTCCTGTCGCCGAGGCCCAACAATGGTGTTTGTGAGATATGAATTCCCATCTTTATTTCTTCTGGAATTTGTCAGTGTGCTTGGCGTACGAGAGAGCGAAAGAAGGTGTGGGACGAAAAGGGGCGGAAGGGTTAAGTTAGCCGAGGCATAAGGCCCCGGCCAGGTGCGATGTAGCGCACTTCTGCTACATCCGGTCGTTATCGCATTCGTTGTGCCAGACGTAGTTATGATGCACGTCCTCCTAAACGTTGATCGACGTGCGCCTCTGCTTTTTCCCTAACTCTTCGCGCCGCGGCATGTCGCCACTGTTCCACGTCATTGGGGATTCCTTCACGCGATCGTCGCGTTGCCAAAGCCCGGGTCAGGATCGGCACCAGCGTTTGCAGCCGGAAGGGTTTCAACACGTAGTCAAATACTCCGACATCCTGTGCGTCTTCCGCGGCTTGAGTCGATGCCTGCCCGGTCATGATTAGAACCACGAGGCCAGGATCAATTTGCAGTGCAGCCTTGACTAACGTAATGCCGTCCATCTCAGGCATCTTCAAGTCGCTGACTAGCAGATCAAAGGTTTCCGCACGCAAGGCCTCCAGCGCCTCGTGCCCACTGGTGTAGCCGCGAGTGTCGAAGGACCGTTTCAAGAGTCCCTCCACCAATGCGTTCATCAGTTCAATCTCGTCGTCAACTACGAGAATCTTGCCGATTGCCTGTTGTCTCATTGTTGTCATGCTCCCAGCCAACTCGTTTGCCATTTAGCAGTGCCGAGCGAATTCGCCGCTCAACCGTCAGTCAATGGCAGAAATATTGTCACGATCGTACCCTCGCCTGAAGCGCTCTCAATTGAGAGGGTTCCCTGATGTGCCTCTATCGCACGACGAGAGATAGACAAGCCAAGACCTGTGCCCTTGCCTTCCGGCTTGGTGGTAAAGAAAGGCTCCCAGATCTTTGCAAGAACGGCTGGGGGTATACCCGGTCCAGAGTCGATCAAGTCGATGTTGATGCCGCTTACTCCGCTTTTCGACTCGACACATCTGACGCGCGCGATTATGGTCCCGCCCTCAGGCATGGCATCACTGGCGTTCGTCAGCAGGTTCAAAAGAACCTGGCACAACTGCTGGCGATCCGCCTGAATTTTCGGCAGTTTCTGGGCGAAGTCTCGGACGACTTCGATCTTCTGAGCCCGAAGGTGATATTCAACAAGTTCCAGCGAATTTTCGATCTCCTTGCGTATATCCAGATTCGCGATCTCCGGTTGAGCGTGGCGGCTAAATTGGAGAAGACTCCTGACCAGCTTGCCCATGCGGTCGACCTCTTTGGCTATGATTCCCAGTGCATGCGACTTTTGCGGATCATTCACAAGGTCCTCTGACAGTGATTCAATTCGTAGTGAAATGATTGCCAGCGGATTGTTCAGCTCATGAGCAATACTGGCCGACAGCTCACCCATAGTTGCAAGTTTCGCAGACTGCCAAAGCTTCTGGGTGATGGCTGTCAGCTCAATAGTTCTCGTTCTTAACTGGGCCAGCGTCTGCTTCAGGACCTCCTCACCCAGCTTGCGCTCCGTGATGTCGCGGATGTTGCACTGGATTACGCGGCTCTCACCGGCCAGATAGGTGTTGCTCACAAATTCAACTTGTTTATGATGTCCCTCGCGAGTTTCCAGCGGCAGGTTGTCGTAGCGGATGTAACCCTGCGCTTTCAATTGGATAAAGGCGGCCTGTGAGGCGGCCACATCTCGGAAGACTCCAATCTCCCAGAGTTCTTTGCCCAAAAGGTCCCCTTTGGAATAAGCCAGCATCTCGCTGAGACGGGCGTTGACGTCAACAATCCGCCCGCTATCAGCATCGAGGATCATTATGCCGTCTTTGGCGGACTCAAAAAGCCGTCGATAGTGAAGCTCGGAAACCCGTCGCGCTTCCTCTGCACGGTTTTGCTCGGTGATGTCGCGGGCAATCGTCGAAGTTCCGACATGTCGGCCTGAGCTGTCTCTGATTGGAGAAATGGCCACCGACACTTGAATTTGTTTTCCGTCTTTGGTGATGCGTTCGATTTCATAATGATCGATGCTCTCACCCCGCCTGCGCCGCTTTGTCATCATAGTTGCTTCATGGGCGCGGTTCGGCGGAATCCGAAGCCAGATCGACTGACCCATGGCTTCCTCGGCGGTGTAGCCGTAGAGCTTTTCGGCTCCTTTGTTCCAACTGATTACATTGCCGTCAAGATCTTCTCCAACGATTGCGTCCTGAGAAGACTCTACAATTGACGCGAATATGTCGGTGAATTCTTTCGGGTGCATAATCTGAATTGCGGAGGCAACAAGCTTTATGGGCAATCTTCTTGCTAACATTAGTAATGAAACTCTCCGCACGCACTGACCAACAGTTAACTAACTTTGACTTGTAACTTCGATTGCGCGAGTTATTAAAGCTCGGCGCGCGCGCGGTTCACTCGACGCGTGATCGCGATCCTCTTAAAGAAACAAAGTGGATGTGCTTCACCGATCTGTATTGGGGCGATTGTACTCAGGCAGCCTTTGGAAGGCCGATCCGGGTAGGGCTGTGGCTACGAATACAACGCTCAACTTGAGGCGTCTGTTCGATAGCACACATATGAATTGGTTTTGATCTCGCCTAGCGCAGAGTGTGGAATTTTGACTTAGGGATTACCCTGATGGTATTGCGTTCTGCATCTGGAAAGAGTGATCTGCGGCCGCTATTTCGGATGCGCTCAAGAAGTTTTCTGTATTTGGATAACCGGTATCGGAAGCGGGTCGATCTGGGGACGGCCGGTGTGGGGCATATAGCCACGTCACTGAAAAAGATCGCCTCGCTCCAAAGGAGCGAAATGTTTTTTCGCCTACCAAATGTTTCGCTCCCGCGGAGCTTGGAAGTTGGTCTGGCTCGGTCGTGATCTCAAGATGTTCCTGACCATGATACGAGCATAAGAAAAGCAAGCGGTTGTGAGCGTGCGATCCAAGTCCTAAATACAAACGGATGCACGCAAAATCGTATGCACCCGCTTACGGCAAACGTCATGGGAAAAATCTTTCTTCGGCAATCTCAAGTTGGGTTGCGGAATTCTCCCTAAAGGTCAGTCAGTAATCTCCTGGTGACAACTGTCAAACAGTACTCAGTGGCAGGCTGCGATGCCGCTTCCCGGTAAGCCTGGCCAGTGCGTTGACTACCGCCGGTGAAATCACAGGCACGGGCGGTTCGCCGCACCCGGTCGGCGCTTCGCTGCTGGGAACAATATGCACGTCGACCGTAACCGGGGCATCAACGATGTAAGGTGGAGTGTAACCGTCGAAGTTTCGCTGTTCCACATGACCGTCCTTGAAAGTAATCGCGCCCTTCGCCATCAGTTGGGTGACACCGAAACCAACCCCACCCTGGAATTGGTTTTCAATCGTCAACGGGTTAACGGCTAGACCACAATCAACTGCAATGGTGGCTCGATGAATCTTCGGACGTTTGTTTTCGATCGAGACGTCAACGGCGCAGGCAACGGCGGTCCCAAAACACTCATGACAGGAAATGCCCGCAGCATGTCCCTTCGGTAAGTTTTTTCGCCACGTGCTTTGTTGCTCCAGCAGGTCGAGCACGGCCCGCAGTTTCTTCGCTTCAGGTTTCAAGAGCTTGCGACGGTAAGCAATCGGATCCATTTTGGCACGCGTAGCTAACTCGTCAATCAATGTCTCCATAACGAACGCGGTGTGAGTGTTGCCTACAGAACGCCACCAAAGCACAGGCACATTAACCGTTGGATTGTGGGCTGAGAGGTGAAAGTTTGGAATACTGTAGCTCGTGTCCGATGCTCCTTCTACGGTCGTATGGTCGACACCATTCCTAATCATCATGGCGGCAAATGGAGTCCCGGCGACCAACGATTGCCCGACGATCACGTGGCGCCAGGCAGCCGGCATTCCGTCCGCGCCAATACCAATCTCGACGCGATGTGCATGCATCGGACGATAATAACCACCGCGCACATCATCCTCGCGCGTCCAGACAAGCTTTACCGGAGTCCCCTTCAGGCGCCTGGCAATCAACGCCGCTTCGCGCGGCACATGTGCATCGATCGTTGCGCGACGACCGAAACCGCCGCCGGCAAATTCGGTGTGGAAAGTGACCTGCTCCGGTTTTAGACCGAGAACTTCCGCAATCGCAACCTGATCCATCGTCTGAAATTGTGAAGGAACCCAGGCCTCTGCCTTGTTACCTTCAAAGTGGACCGTAGCGTTCAGAGGCTCCATCGGCGTATGCGCCAGGTAAGGAAATTCATACTCGGCTACAATTCGCCGGGCTGCAGGAATGCCGGCCATCGCCTTATCATTCCCGTTTGCGACGGCAACGTTGCCGGGAGTCCGCGCAAGTTCCTTGTATTTTGTCCACAACTGCGAACTGTCCGCTAGTTCAAGGCCGGATAAATCCCAAACGATCTGCAAACGGTCGCGCGCTTGCTTTGCCGTCCAGAATCTGTCGGCCACAACTGCAACACCACTTCCCTTCGCCAGTGGAATTTCAAAGATGTCCTTTACTCCGTCAATTCTACGAGCGTCGTTGTCGTTCAGAGACCTCACGCGTCCCCCGAATACGGGAGGATGAGCTACTACCGCAATCTTCATACCCGGAAGATCGAGATCGAGGCCAAACTTCTGCGAGCCGTCGCACTTTGCAGTGCTATCCAGCCTCGGCACTTTCTTACCGATCAGACGAAATTCATCGGGATTTTTGAGGCGAACTTTTTCGGGAACAGGCTGGCGCGCCGCATTATTTGCGAGTTCGGCATAGCGGAATGATTTTCCGTTTGGCCCATACACCACACTACTTTCTGTGCGGCACTGATCGGGCGAGACTTTCCAGCGATCTGCGGCAACGGCCACTAACATCGCGCGCGTTTTCGCCCCCAGCTCACGGTACTGCTGAAATGAATGCGCGATGGAGCCGGAACCACCAACCATCTGAATGCCGAAAAGCGGATCCTTATAGACATCCGCTGCGGGCGCGAGCTCAGCCGTCACGTGCGACCAATCAGCATCCATCTCATCGGCCAGGATCATCGGTAGAGAAGTTTGCACGCCCTGGCCAAACTCAAGGCGGTTTACTGTAATCAGGATTTTCCCATCGGGCCTGATGTGAACGAAAGCATCGGGCGGATAGACTTTCGGCGGCGGCGCCGGTCCTCCTTCCTGCGCGAAGCCAGGAAGATCCAGATACAAAGAGACCAACAAGCCACCAGCTGCAACGCTGGATACGCGTAGAAAGCTGCGCCGGTCCAGCTGTAGATCATTTTCGCGCCCCAGTGCTGCTCGCATCGCTCAAACCTCCTTAAGGGCTCCTTACGTGATGTGCTCTGCCGCGCTCTTGATGGCCTCACGAATTCGCACGTAGGTGGCGCAGCGGCAAAGATTCCCACCCATCGATTCTTCGATGTTCGCCTCGGTCGGTTTCGGCGTAGCTTTTAGCAGCGCAACCGCGCTCATGATTTGTCCGCTCTGACAATAACCGCATTGGACTACGTCTTTGTCTATCCAGGCCTTCTGCACCTCGCGACCAACCGGATCCTGCCCTACACCTTCAATCGTAGTTATCTTCCGATCGCCAACCAGCGAAACCGGAATCACGCATGAGCGCGAAGCTATGCCGGCAAGGTGGACGGTGCAGGCTCCGCAGGCACTGATACCACAACCATATTTTGTGCCGGTCATTTTCAGATCTTCGCGTAAGACCCAGAGCAGTGGAGTTGATGGATCAACATTCACTTGTTTGGATTGGCCATTTACATTGAGATGATAAGTTGCCATGGACTTGTCTCCTATCTGGCACGCGGGCATGGCGTGCCGGCGTCAACCCAGGTCCGAGTTGCCGCGACAAACTGCTCATGCGTCAGCGGCGGCAAAGTTCTCATCGTGGAATCCGGCCGACGGCCCGGATTCCATGCCCAAAGGACCAGGGCCGCTTCCTGGTGATGCTTTAAAAGTGCGCGCCCATCCATATTTTCATTCCGCGATCGATCAGTGACAGCCCGACATACCGCCGCACTTGATAAGGGGCGATCGTTCGTGTCCTGCCAGCGCATCGACAACGGCGCTAAATGCCAATCTGGTCCACCGGGTACTCCAGTACTATCGGCGTTGACTGCTTGATGACAACCCACACAATTTAATGCGGGCACGCCTTTGCCTTCCGGACCGCGGCTGACATTCGCGAAATGGCGATGGCGGTCATCGCCCTGCTGTGGATAATTTGTTGCTGTGTGACAGTTGATGCAGCGCGGCGAGGTTAGAACAGAATAGACTTGCTCCCAGGCAGCCAATCCATCGGTGAGTTTAGGATTAGCGGCAGAGACTCTATTTCCAGGCTCGATACCGGCTCGGCTCGATAGAGCCAGACAAGTCACGAACGCTACAAGCGTCAACAGTAAAACTGGAAGCAGCAAACGATGGTTCGCTAACATGGTTGCCTCCCCTCGAACGATCCTTTAAAGATCGTCGGGTTGCCAGTTCAACTCAGGTCTAACGGGGGTTTGGCTTGAATATTAACACGCTCTTTCCTGGGAGTAATAGTTCAGTTTGCTCTTGACGCTTGAAGATCTGATCGGCCATTGACCGTTGCAGCCGACTGGCTTCAGAAAACGAAATGTGTACATGACAGCGCGACAGAACAGCGACGGGCGGCGTTGGCTGTTCTTTCATTACGTCTACATTGTTTCCGGACCGGTCTTTCAAGGCGCAAACGGGTTCTCGTCTGCGCTCGGGCCGTAAATGGAGGGGATTGGCACGTCGAGCTGTTTGAGGTACACCGATAATTGGCCGCGGTGATGATACCAGTGGTTCAGCATGATCGAACGCAAGAGAGCTGCGCGGGGAATCGCGAATATCTCACGGTCGCTTATCATCATTCGCCAGGTTTCATTAAATGCAGCGTCATCCATGCCACCTAATATCTTCTTCGCGTTGGCGATGCTCTGCTCAAGCGTTGGCAGCAACTCTGACGCGCTTTTTAGCACAGGGTCGCTGAATTGAGGCGCTTGCGCCGGCGAAGGACTCGCAATGAGTTCGGCGACAGCGCCGGGCACTATCGCGATATGCATCGCAAGTTCCCCCAGAGTCCTCGCTTTTTCATGGGGCCGCCAGGTTAGCTGATTGTCCGGCACGCGCTCGAGTACACGCCGAGTAGTCTGTGTTTCCTGTTCGAGTTCCTGCAATAAGTCGTTAATCGTTACCATTCCGCCGCCTTTCCGTAAATCCCTTAAGAAACTATGGCCACCATTATAGTCGATGCGGAGCGCCCAAGTCCTGGAACCTCGCATCCGAACTGAACCGAGTTAATTGTGGTCGCAAGTCAGCGACGCCCCGAATCGAAACGCAAGTAGGGCACGGCACCGTGCCCCTACTTTTATTCGAGGTGGTGTTACCTGCAGCGGTCGGCCACACAGGCAGAGGTTGAACTCTTGAAGGTGCTTCAGGTAATTGAGCGTGAAGCCGAACAGAACCCGTTGACGCTCACGATGCTCGCCGGTTTTGCCTTTGAATCTTATCCAGCAACTGGAAAGCAAACTCGTTCTCATCCAGGCCTTCAAGCTTGTTATGTTTTTCCAAAGCCAACTCTTTCTCATCAAGATCAAGGTAGACAAGTCCTAAACAAAAGTGTGCCCGCGCGTTGTCAGGATCGATCTTTAACGCTTGCTGGTAGGCTTTAGTTGCTTCGATGTAACTTCCTATATTGAAGTAAGCCGCACCGAGATCGTTGCGCAGTTCGGAATCATTCGGGTTCAGCACTATCGCTTTTGTATACACTCTTAGGGCATGACGAAAATGCCCTAGTTCATCATAGACCACACCAAGATTTTTGTAGGCGCTGACCAGATCATGGCGAAGCTCGATGGCGACCAGATAAGCTTTGATCGCTTCATTGGGGCGTCCCATTTTGTGGAGAGTAAGACCTAATTCGAGCTGAGCTTCCGCGCAGTTTGGGTTTGCCCGTACAGCTCGTTTCAACTCCGCTAGGGCTTCCGTGTAGAGGCCCTGCTGAGTCAGGTTTGCGCCTTCTTTGAAACGACTCTGCGGATCGATTGGCGACTCCCGTGGTCGACCTATCAGCCTGGTCAAAATGTTTCTTCCTAACATCGTCTTCCTCTTAAACGTTTTCTTGCGACCTCAGAACTCACTGACAGAAAGCACCGGGGCGCCGGCGAGACGAAGAGCGGTTTTGACCTTACTTCTGTCTAGTTGAATAGTAGAGGTACCACTTCCCGACGAAGTAAAACGGGGGGACAGGAACCCTCCGGTACTGTCAAATTTGGCGACGACAAACGCACCCCGAGACCATCCGTTGCCACCGCCGCTCCGATCAAGGACACCGCCACCAAGGACAAGCACCAAACCGTCGAAGGCCTGGCTCCCGCTCAACGAGAGGGTGCCGGTGACGACTAACAGTCCCTTACCCCCGGAACTCGGAAGAGAGACATCGCCGTCAACAAAGGTGAAAAGTCCATCAGTCGTAGTTGCCCCGAAATCCGATGGAGCCGAGTCGCCGGCGGTAGTATTAAAATATCGATCGCAGCTCGTTGTCTGACCGCTGCTACATCCACTGAACTGTTGTTGGGCCGCTTGCCTCAGCTGATCGACGAAGGCCCTCGTACCGTATACGGGATCGGAGGTCGTCTGCAGCCAGGTGGGCAGCGCGGCCAGGTTGGTAGGTAACGTTATTTCCTTCAAGGGATTAATCAAACCATTCGGATCGCCCTGCACCCCGGTAGGGTTATTACCCTTCAGGGTCGAGAGGGTTGTGTAATCCGGATCCGTGGTCACAAGAAAAAGCAGGCAGGGGTTGCCCGCCGGCGTTATCCAATCCCGAGTAAATGTAGTTTGCACTACTGCCGATGGAAATTGTCGAGGCTGGGGTCGAATCGTTGCCGGCGTCTAATTGAGTCGCTGCCAAATTCGCAATGACGTAGCAGGCGGTACATGCCGGTGAGTCGTTCGGACCTTTCGGGAAACGTATAAGTAATGTCGTCGGTCCTTGTATAACAGACGTTGAAATACTTTCTTATGGCGGTTGCGATCGCACCATCAGTCTCCTCTGATTCCTCCCATCCCAGTAAGCGCCGGACAGCATCCGCGGGTGAACGTAGCGCACTGCATTGGTCCCCAATCAGAGAGAGTTTCAGAAGAGCTAGGAGCACAATGGGCTCCCGCTGGTTGGGCAAGCCGGCAGAGTCTCCAGCACGCAGGGTTATCGTGTGCCTGGTCTTCACGCCAAAGTTATCTGTAAGGATTGTGAAGGAACGCGACTGTTTGATCTTAGATTCGCCATACCCGGTCAAGAGCAAGGTCGCTAACAGACCAAAGGCCTCCTGCATGTAATTGATCAGGCCTTGTTCAGCGGTTTTTGTTTGCTGGAGTTGATATTTTCGTCGCCGTTGGTGGCCCATTAAGGACTTCAGCCCTTGAATCTAAGTAATTCGATGTTATAGGGAACGGTTTTCTTCCGCTTCTTTTTTGAAGTCATCTAGCTCGGAATCTTTGACAATCCACTGCCACATAGCGAGATGTTTGATCATACGAACCTGCTCAGGTTTATCTGCCGCTTGCCGGAGGGGGGCCCGCTGTACGTGTTTACCCATGAAGCCTGATGCTGGAGTCCACATGTTTCCAGGTTTGTCTCGCTGGTCGATTTGAGGGTTTCACGGTGCCTTTTCGAAATAGACTCTTCCGCTTTTCAGCGATCTGAAAATGGGCTGATACGCTCCCCAATAGGTCAGAATTCTACTTTTACCACGGACGGTTGCTCGCTCTAGCGTTAGCAGCATCTGGCCCTTCTTGTACGGAGTGAAACCGTTATCCTCGCGATAACCACTGAAGTACAAAGTGAGGCGACTGCCGCTGATCTTGGCGTCACATCTCAGCCTTCTTATTGTCTGGTAACCGTCTGCATCGATATCAGCGATCAAGTTATCACCGCGCTTGTAGATGACGATTGTGTGCTCCGCGATCATCGGACCGGGTCCTGCGTCTCGTCCGGGGTTCTCTGAGAAGCGGTAGGTTCCCTCCCATGAAGTCTCCTCCGTGACGAGCGTACGAAGCCTCGAGCTTGAAGCTGTGGCTCCTGGTTTTTTTTCTTGAGCATCAGCGGGCGCCAACCAAGTTGAGGCGATGAGGCAGACAGCTAAAACCATAGTTAAACTCTTCATGGAGGACGTCCTTCTTTTCATCGTGACGAATAATCCGCTCACGCTGGGTTGTTTTGCAGACTCAGACGATGCAGCCAACGCCGACGGGCATCGCTATCGTGCTGCGCGCATCAAAAGTTTCACGACCTTGATGGGAATGACTATGAAGAAGAGAAAGAACAAGCTGAAGATCGCGCCGAATCCTTTGTAGGTTCCGTAGTAGAAGAGCCCTCTCTCAAAATCGTTGTTCCTGCGCATCGTAGCTCCTAAGTCGGACCTCCTAAGTTAGGATGGGCAGCAATTGCCTAACTAATTCACCGCTCCCCCAGTCTGCGGAGTGGACGCGCAAAAGATGCTGGGCCAACACCCATCCCCAGACTGCGCCCCTGCCCTGCTCAAACTCCGAGTGCTTTGTTATCATCTGGGCGCTCTATCTTTGAAAACGGCAACGGCCAAATGCGTAGCTCACCCTCCCAGATAACCGAGTGACGAGCATCGCCGCGGACTATGAAAGACTCATATACACGGCGCTTCGGTTTATCGAGCGCATATTATCGATAAATACAGATGCGTGCAAGGTCCGCTTTGCAATCTCGTCGGGAGGCAACTTCTGATGGGAAGAAGGGCGCGCATTAGACAAAAGTACTTGCCTGAAAAGCTCCTTAATATTCGACAGAGTCTTGGGCTATCCCAAAGTGAAATGCTGAGACGTTTGGGCTTTGAGAACGTCCTGGATTACCAAAGAATATCTGAGTTTGAACTTGGAACAAATGAGCCACCATTAGCGATCCTGCTAAAATACGCGCGAGTCGCAGGCGTTCATATGGAAGACCTTGTGGATGACGAGTTGGAGCTGCCAGACAAGCTTCCGAGTACGGTTAGATATGAAGGACGGAAACGCAAATCCGTCTCTGGTAAAAATCAAAAGCGAATGGGATAAATGTTTTCTGAGAAGAACCGACAACTGATGGTGTCTTGGCAGCCACCTAACTCGTACGCAACTGATTGTCCTTATGACAAAGCCTCGCCGAATTTTGCAGCGTCTAAAAAACAAGCCTCAGCCTACTGCCGCAGATAGGTCCAATACAGGTCAGAGTCGCGCAAGGATTCGTGCGGACAATCCGATAAGTAATACCGACGATGACACTCTTGGGAACAGTAATTGGGCCATCGGCTTGACTACTGTCTTTAGGTCAGAGGATAGGAGATTGGGAGTTGAAAACGAAGTTTCAAAAAATCTCGAGGCAGAGCCGTATCAAAACGGTCAGAGAAACAACAGAAACGATCGAGCACAAGTGCTCTCCCGCGTGTTTTAAGCCAGAAAAGAGACTGAAGCCTAGGCACCTGCACAAGGTCAACCTTGGCGACATCTACATTGCGCCTGATGGAAAATTCTACTCAAAGAGAGGTCTCGGAAATTGGATGGAAGTTTTAGGCCTGACCTTTACGTGGAGCGCTGATGGGTTCACGTTAATGTGGGAGCCGGCAGAACAGTTGCATATCCATAGTCCAGGCGGTAGGACAGTCGGCAAGCTGGTAGATGAAAAAGAGATTCGCCCTGATGAAAAATATCACCTTACGCAGGCTGCGAACAAAGCAAAACAGAAGGGTCGAAGACTTCTCGAAGCAGAACGCACTTTTGGCGCGATTGCTAAAGGAATAATAGGTCTGGCACCGAAACGAAGCCGCGCACCTAAGGGAACTGGCCGAGGAGCTCCCGGAATACCTAGAAGCCCTTTCTCGAAAGAGGTTGTGCGACTAAAGACCGAAGGAATACCGGAAAGGGTTGCTGTTGACGCGATGGTTAAATGGTCCCGTGATCATGGTCAACTCGTAGCAGGTCCACACAGGACGAGCATTAAACAACGTGTGATCCGCGGCTACCGACGCCTGAAAAAACAAGATACACAGATTGAAGTTTAGTAGCGCCCTAAATCTGTCTGAGTTGATACTCACTGTCAGAACAAGAAGTATCCTTTGCGGATGTTGAAGGCAGACAGAGAGGGGTTTGTGATGAAGAAGACTTTTCGTTGTGAGACTTGTAACCATAACTTTGAGCAGGCAGTACTTGAAACCGTTCTTACTGCTCTGTGTCCGAAGTGCAAGCAATGGGTAACTGTTATTGAGATGGCGCAGAAACAAGGGCTGACCCTTGGGCAAAGTGTCTTTGTGGCGGTCCTCCTTTATGCGATTTTCGGCTAGACGCTTTGTTTCAAGCGTGGCCGTAATGCGTCGAACGAACCTCGTCACCGAAGGTGGGAGCCGGGGGATTCAAGAACGAGGTGGACCAGAGGGTTTCCTAATGGCTACTACAATTTCTTTAGGAATTAATACTTGTTCACACCTATCCGAGTTGGGCTGCCGGTGATCAGGAGGTACGGTCTCTTGCCTGCCTTCTCGGTTTGAAACGTGCAAGCGCCGAGCCTAGTTGTAGGTCCAAAGCCCGTGCCCGATTGGGATTGAGCCGGTGAACATGAGCTATCCGCCCTTTTAGCCTTTTGGCGTAGGTTTCGAGTTGCCATTCCGGCACACAACCAGTGACCAGTTTATGAATACCTGATCTCGTTTGCGAAACATACTCATTAATAACACCCGGCTTCCGGCCGACAAGCACACCGGTCAACACCATTCGTTCCCCGGTTCGCATTATCTTCAGCTTCTTGTGTGGAAGCGAAAACCCTCCAGCCCGCAGTGCCACGACTGCAAGATTGATCACGCTTCGGCTTTCGTTTCCCGAGAATGCCAAATCATCAATCCAGGTAGTGTAGATAATCGCGTTCGCTTCGCAGTAATTCCTTATTGGTTGATCGAGAGATAAGAGAACGAGATTTGCTAGCGCTGAACTCGTTGATGCGCCTTGTGGCAAGTGATTTTCGAAAGTCGTTAGACGAGTCAAAGCAGCTGACACTTGAGGAGCGCACCCCAGCAACTCATTCCACACTCGATAGACTTGAATTGTCGAAATGCGGGGAAAAAAGTTCTTTATGTCGAGTGTAACGACAACACGGGCACCCAGATGGGGAACGATGTTATCTAAAAGCGACTTTTTCTTCACTCCACCACAAATGTGAGACGGCAGCGGTAAATCGCGAAGCAATCGTTGATTAATTCTTTTCTGAATGTCCTTAAGAACAAGAATTGGCTTGTCAATTCTTCTTTCTTTGGGTCGAACTGGTTTTTTCAGGAAAGGACGCGGATCAGGAGTCAAATCGAAGGGGTCGTAGTAGCGTCCAGCGAAATGCGACGTTTCAATTATCAGGTCGGGAGACAGGCCGAGTCTGTATCCAAGTGCCTTGAATGTAGCAATGTTAAGTCTTAATTCAGCTTTATCTTTCGGACTCATGTCGTCGGGGTGGTATCGGGAACAGCAAACGCGCTATTGATTCGGCTGCTTGTTGAAGCTCGGCGGGTTCCACCAGGTCCAAATCTTCTTCTTCACTGGCTAACAGCGTAAACAAATGAGTAGGTATCTTAAGAGCTTCACTAAGAGCACGGACAACCTTCAAGCTGGGCTTGCGACTGCCTTTTTCAAGCAATGAAACGTAACTGGAGTCCAGGCCGGCGCGCTCTGCCAGATCCTTTTGCTGTAATCCAGCGATGGCCCGCGAAATTCTTAGCGCCTTACCATAGTCCATAATTTGAGTGATAGGTGGATCGTCTTGAACTACAAGGTTGCTCACTAATGCTTACGGAATGCTTTCAAAAGTTTTTCAGAAACTTCACCTATGCAGCGAAAAACCTCCGCTTCATCGGGATCGCGAATCCTACTTAGCTGCTTGATAACCTTCCGGGCTGCCTCAACGGCGTCCCTTTGTTCTGGTTCTAGATCGCTTCTGGAGAGCAATGCATTGAACTTACCAATGCACACCCTATACTGCTTGTTCTTTCTCATTGAAGTTCTCTCCTTTTTTTCTTCGAATCGGCAAGATGCCGTGCCGCCGAGCACACTTCCCGACTTGGAGAGATCTAGAACCAACGACCCAGCCCACAGTTTTGGTAGAACGTGCCGCATCAGATTCATTTACTGCAATCTGTATTACTAACTGCGACGTAGTCCTGGTTAAAAACGGGCGATTAGCCCGTGATGCACAATCGTGCATCGTTAGCTTCCGACTGCCACCTGGCATTCGGCTGTGACCTCTGAGGTCCGTGGGAAGCACCTAACGGCGAAGAGCCTTCAGTTGAGAAAGAGCCAGAGCTCACCGTAACGGTTGAGCCACCAGCACTGTACTCCGGCTAGCGGATGATTGTCAACTAAAATGACTATATGGTTGCGCATTGTCATGCAAAATGCCTTATAGTCAGGTAGTAGGACTGTAGACGGCCTGGGTGGGCTTATGTAGGTTGTTTAAGCGTCGGGTTGAACGCTGGAAGTTGGGATTCCGCTTTTCGAGATTACAGAAATGCCCACGGCTGCTTGACAACAGTGTGAACGGCGTTCACACTCCCTACCCGAATGGGGGATCTGGACCTTATTGGCATTTACGAGATCGCAGAGCTTGCCGGTGTGAGTCCGCCCGCGGTTGTGAACTGGCGGACGCGAAGCTTCGATTTTCCAAGGCCGGTAGTTGAACTGAAATCCGGTCCGATCTTTCGCAGGGGCGACATTCAGGTATGGTTGGATAGAAGGAAGGGGACAAATCGGAACATGGGAAGCAATGCTGTTCGAATTGGTCTTCGTTTGCTTGAGCTGGAGTGTGGCATTGCAGCCAACATCGACGATACAAATTCGGCAGAACTCGTCGATTACGAAACCTCACGCGCTGCAGGTCAGAGCGCCAGACTAGCGATGTTGATTCGTGGTCAAGACGTTATCGAAGATGAGCAGCGCCTGAAGAAGATTGCGGCGATTGAACTCGGAATTCATCCAGCTGAGTACAGCGTCGCTAAAAGGCTATTAATGGAGATCGACTTGGTTGAGGAGCGTACGACCAAGCAAGGTAAGCACGTTCTTAACGAGAAAGTTAACCGCCTGAACCATGCCGACAATTACGAGCGTGTCGGCGAGCTTTGGCTCACAAGGGATCATCGAAGCCACAAGGAACAAGCCCTCGTTCACACTTTTGATAAAGTCGTTCAGTCGCCGACAGAGGTGGCGAAAATTGATATCCTTCGTGAGCTAGATAAAGCGGACCGTGCCGCGGTTCTTGAACTCGCGACCAATGCCGGAATCATGGATTCCGTAGACGAAGCGAATAGGATCTATTACTCCCCTCTACTGTGGGATTTGAACCGAAGCAAGCTAGCAGCCTTTCTGAAAACCGCGACAGACAGTGCCTTTAAGGACGTACTGAAAAAAGCAAGAAAACCAGGGACTGATTTCACGAAAGCTAGAGACCCGCTAGTGATCCAAGCAATCAGCGGAGGCATTCTCCCAAGTTATCGCGTAACTTCAACTGGTGGCCCACGCGTCTATTCGTTCGCTCCTTACACCGGTGGCCTTTTAAGCTCTGACGAGGAAAGAACAGTTCTTGACAAGGCAAGGGCGTTGGTTGCTTGTCTCAGGTACGGTTCAGAGGCAGCAACAATCACAAAGATTAGAAACCCATTGCGGATTTTGGCGGCGCTCACCGACAAGAGCAGGAACTACCGGTTGGGCTCTCATTCTGAACTAAAACTTCAGTACGGAATGCTTGTCGCGAAGCAACTCGGTCGCGTAATTCAGACAAGTCCAGGATGGTACAGCTTTGAACTCATCCCAACGGAGGACAACCTTCGAGCATGTGCGATTGCTGCCGAACTATTGAGTACGGGCGAATTAATGGGCGAAAAGGATCCAAGCGCGTCAGTGGCGATGCATTTAGTCAATGGTAATATTCAACAACCTTTGAGAGAGGTAAAAATTGCCAGAAAAAGAAGACCAGCTCGAGCTGATGAACTTGCCGATCTCGTCGAGCGACTCCAATCCGTCTGAGCGTACCGTCCAAATGGCGCGGCGACGAGAGGGACGCAAGACTGAGCAGAAATCAGCCAAAGATCAGGATGAACCGCTTAAGTTAAGTGTCGCATCGGCCTTGGCGACCAGTGGTTACTACACACGAATCAACGTCGGTTTGTCTGCTACGGGTGCTCGCGGCTTGGGTGATGTAACAGATATCGACGTTTTGGGTCTAAGACACGATCTAACATTCGATCGAAATGGGATTGCTGTCACGTGTAAATCAGGAGCTTCCAGAAGTTTAAGCCCAGCCAAAGAGGTTTTTTATCTTCGGGGAGTTCTTGAATACTTTCGAGCGGAGAGTGGAGTAGCAGCCTTCGTGAGAAAGCCCGTCCCATCGCATCTGCGCGATCTCGGTCGGAGGCTAAACGTCCTAATACTGTCCGGCACTGAAGTAGAAGAGTGGTGTAAAAGTCTAACCAACGGTCTTTCTGTGCCCGGTTACTTTACCGAGGCGGCATATGAAAATTACCTAAAGGGTTGGTCTCACCTGGCAAACTCAGAACTTTTCGCGTATTTGCGCGCCGACTATTGGTTCCACCTAGATTTTCGCAATCTGCAAAATGTAATCGGCCATGTCCGAAAATTGGCCTCAAAAATTACGGTCCGTCAAGACTGGCTTGACGTCGTTGCTCTGGATGTGGCTGCGCACCTTTGCCTAACGATATTTGATCTCTGTCATCAGATCAGAATGATGGGAATACCTTCGGTTGTGGACACCACAAGCGCTTACTTATTTGGAGGTTCAGTATCTTTTAAGGCCCGTAAGGATCTGTATGTGAGAGTGCAGCAACTTCTAGCGACAACCGGAGTCCTAAGGTCAGGTGGGCCGTCGCTTCCTCCATTGGAGCCAGTGTACACCAATGCACTGGCTGAACTTGCTATTAGATTCATCGAGCGTCCGCACGCCGCCGTCCTTATTCCTCAGGTCTTACAAGACAACATCTGGCGACGAGTGGGCGCACCGGGTCTGACGACGACCGAGGACAAGAATTCGCTGGCCGCCGAAAAACTGACCCAAGATCTGCTCGACTTCTTGGGTATGGCTACAGGCGCGAAATGGATCCCTAAGATTTGACTTGTAATTCAGTTCATCACAAATGATGGCTTGCGTGTGACAATCTCGTGGTGTCTGTCCGACACGATCCTCTAACAGCGGTCTAAAGGCGCCCGATCAAATGAACGCAAGGCCAATATACTGGTCCACACACCCTCAAAGGAGAAAGAGCCATGGGCTGGAAAGGCGCCCTACGTTCGATGGAAGCCGGCGTTCGACGGGCTGAGCGTGAGTCTCGGCGTCAGCAGAACGAACTGTTGCGGCAGCAGAAGCAGCTTCAGAAAATGCTGGAACGTGATCGAGCAGCGTTCGAAGTTCAGCTACACGAAAACCGCGTTGACCTATTGCGGTCTGTCCATAAAGAGTGTGGCCCACGATGGGATTGGAGAGCACTTGTTGGCACTCCCGCCCCGGTACCGCCTGTCCGAACACACAATCGCCAGGAAAAGGCCGCAAGCGCTCTCGAGAAGTTTTTGCCCGGATTTTGGGATAAGCTATTTCGACGCGTCGAATCGAAACGAGAAGCACTTCGTCGGACAGTCGAAAGCGCGGAGGACGCCGACGCCCGCGAGTACCTTGAGGCTCTGAGCACCCACCAAGGCGAATTCTCTGAATGGCAGGAAAAGCGTGAAATCGCCCGGCGGGTGATTGCAGGAGATCTTCAAGCCTTCAAAGAAGTTATAGAAGAGCTTGCGCCGTTCAGCGAGTTAAGTGATCTCGGATCGAGCGTCAGTTTCAAGCTCGCTAACTCTTCAACTATTGATGTCACGCTGACAGTTAATGGCCAAGATGTTATCCCTGGTGAAATCAAGAGTCTGCTGCAGAGCGGCAGACTATCCACCAAAAAGATGCCTCAGAGTCGGTTTTACGAGCTCTATCAGGATTACATCTGCGGCTGCGTTTTGCGTGTGGCTCGAGAGCTATTCGCCCTTCTCCCGTTCGACACAGTGATCGTTACCGCGGTCGGTGACGTGGTAAATGCGCAGACCGGTCACCTCGAGGAAAAGCCATTGCTATCAGTGGCCATTCCACGGCGAACTTTAGGCAAGCTCGATCTCGATGCAATCGATCCCTCCGAGTCAATGAAGAACTTCATTCATCGCATGGCTTTCAAAAAGAATAAGGGGTTCATGGTAGTTGAGAGGATTGAACCGGCATCACTTTCGAATTGACGAGGAAGCAAGTTCGCATGTGGATCCCAAAGAGTGAAGAAGACGTTACAATCGCTGCTGGCAACGGCAGCTTGGAAGAGAGCGTTATATTCGATGCTAAGAGAGAAATCCCACCAAAGAATCCCGATACGGCGAAAGACGTCGCAGCACTCGCAAACACTGCCGGAGGCGTACTGCTTTATGGTCTTGATGAAGACGCGGGTGGCCGGCCGACCGTGTTGACACCAATTACTCTAGACGGACAGCGCGAGCGGCTTGAGCAGATTATTCGGACTTCAATTGATGAAGTTCCAACCTTTAGCGTTTCCACGATCCCAACGAAGACGGACTCCTCAAAAGGCTATTTGGTGTTACTAGTCCCACCCTCAGAGCGCGCTCCGCATATGGTCGTTGTCAAAGGCGAGCAACGATTCTACGGACGGGCCGAAACAAGCAATTACGTGTTGAGTCAGGCTGAAGTGGCTAGACTATATGAGCGGCGAAGAACCGTGGGATCGGACATTCTTCCCTTGTTGGAAAAGGTCGTGAAAGAGACTCCCCTCTTGCCAGATGATCAGTTTGCTCATCTCCATATTGTTGCTCGGCCTGTCTTACGGCGCGATGACATCTTGAGCAAGGCCCTTTCACCTCAACAAAGTCATCCGGACTTGCTTCGGGAATTGGTTGATAAGGTAAATAGCTCGAACATTTTCAGGGCGAATTACGTGCCGGATATTCAGCAATCCTCCTCCGGCTGGAAACGAAAGCCTGAAGGGTATCTTTCTAAGCTGAACTACGGCAGCGGAAACGACAATCTTTCGAAGGGACATGTCATCCATCTTCAGGTAAATCTCGACGGGAGTGCGTATTTGTTTTGCGGGAGGGCCGGCGAAAACCAACGAGATGGGCATCCTCCAAAGTGGTTTTTTTCAGGGATCGTTGCAGGTAATACCACCAAACTGCTCGCCTTACTTGGGGAGCTTTATGACAGAAGCTCTTACTTTGGGATGGTTGATTTCGCCGTAGCCGTCACCGGATTGGATGGCTGCGTGCCATATGAAACGCGCGATCGATTTCATTCTCTGCCCCGCTTTGAAGGGTCCGAATATAAAAAGGCGATTAGGGCTTCAGCATTGACGCTGCTGAGCAATCCTAAACAGGTGGCTTCGGACTTGTTGATGCCACTCATCGAATCGATCTCGCAGAGCACTGATAATCCTTTTAAGGAAGAGCAGTCCGGGGGCTAGTTGTTCGGATATGACAACGGATTCTTGGGCCAATTCAACGGGATTGTGTTCTGCGTGATCTCCCATTTGTCGCCCTTGAACCAACACGTCGCGACTTGCATCCAAGAGTTTTCATTGCGTAGAAAATCCAAGTAGGTAACGGACTGTTCCACCTGTTCGAAAACCGGCATCAGAACGCCGTGAATCACATGTCCTGTCTTAACAAACACGATGAAGCCCCACGCCGACCCGCTGCTGCCCATACACATCAAGAATGTCTTATCGCTAACTGTGCCTTGGGAATCAAACGGACAGGAGATAACTGGCCGAACCATGTTGGCAAACTCCCGGAAATAAGGCACGGCGCTCTTCACGACTTCAACCTTGCGCTTGTCTTTATTCTGAAGGAAAAACTTTCCCAGTATTTCCTGGCCAACGAAATGACCCGCAAGTGAAAGTGCGTAACGATAGCCAAGCATCTCAAACAAAGTTAGGTGTGCGGCTTTGATTACGGAGACAAGCATCGGAATCCGTACATCTCTCGATACTTCAATTTCCCATTGCTTACCCTGCGCAGCCTTCACATCGGTCGGGTGCATCTTCAGTCCAAAAGGTACTGAAAGTTTTACATCACCAAGATCAACCGGGGTGAATTGTGCGGGCATTCCCTTCGATCCAAAGAAGAAATCAACTGGTTTGTTTTCGAGCCATATCTTTGAAGAGAATCTCCGGGATAGTGCTTTGTCGGTAACGATTTCAGCCGTAGAGCGCTCCCGGTGTCTCTGAACATCGAGAAAGTCTGACTCAAATCTAGAGCCATAAAAACTGTCGACGTCCGCTCTTTGCACCGTCGTCGCACGCGCTGAATTGGTAAAAGCTTGATTGATAATATGCGCTTCGCAGAGAGGTTGGTCCTCATCTTGGAAAAGTATTGGACAATAGAAATGAGAAAACGGCTCTCCCTTCACCTCGGAGTAGTCGGCTCTCAGTTCCTCCAGCTTTATTTTCACAAAATCCTTCATAACTTCTACTTCTTTCCGTGCTCTTTGGGGTGCTCAAGCTCTGACATTCCAAGTTTCATGTCCATTATTCACCATTATTGTATTGCGCAGTTGCGCGAGATAGGAGCGCTCATCTCCGCCGCTTTGGTTACACGCTAGCTAACGAATGCTCCAGCAACTGTCTCTTCGAGCGTTTCACTACAAGCTCGGAAGCGCGTGACACCTTCTAAGCCTTGGTAGCCGGAGGCGAGGAATTAGTCGCAACTGAGGAGTGCTATCGTTCCACTTTAGACTCAGTTGGTTCGGCCGTCGCAGGTTCCTGCTTTCCACTCCAGTGCCCCCGTGAAGCATCTTGCGTCCCCAAAGCGGGTGAACCAAGAAGGTCCGGCATCATCCTCATTACCCAATTTATTGCATTGTCGTCGAGCGCGCGCTCGCTCCCGTCGTCTAGAAAAAGCGTTCCACCACCAGCGCCTTCATCAGCTGGGTGGACTATCTCTATTCGCTTTACAAACGCGGTGTTAATAAACTCGACTTTCCTTCCACTGTTAATTTGAATGAACATTGGTCTTGACATGTCATCCTCCTCATCTTCCGCCTCTTCATCTTGTCGTTGTTTCCTCCAAAACCGATCCGCCCGAATGACGCAGCGATCACGATCGTCGGGCATCACTAAGATTGTGCCGCGTGCTACATGAGAATAAATCTCGCGATTGAAATAGATCATTAGCTCAGACACCGCCAGATTGGCATAGTGCAGTAGCGCTGCTCCGGCCATAGCATAGAATCTGTAGTCATCGCCGTTTGAAATGTGGAGCGGATGTCCGGCGCCCTCAGCGACAAGAAAATGCGCAATAGCATTTCGCGCACGGCGAAAGCTGTTCAGCAGATCTTGAATAGTGTTGATTCCTCGCAGAAACTCTTCCGTGAAACCCAAGCTCCCTAAGATCGCATGCTCGACAGCCGGAGGACGAGGCATCCGTTCCGCAATGGAAAATCTCTCTACAAGTTTGCGTATGTCATACCTAAGTGCATCTACTCCTTCGAACAACTTGAACGCGCACAGAAACCGGTAATATGGGGTGGTAGCTATTATGGCTTCTCTTAACAACGCTTCGTATGGCGCGAATCGAGGAAAAGAGGTAAAGCCACCTAAGGGGCCTATGGTCATGCCTCGCGTAAAGGGAAGTTGTAGTTGGTGAATGAGTGGCTCATCATCACCGTCCAACCAAACATCGAGCCGAATTATCACTACCGGTACCCACCCAACACGCATAATGGTGTCCAGTAGTTGATTCACCGCAGTTCTCGCAGGTGCGAGCGCACGAGCGGGGTGATTCGCCTCAACATCAACGTTTATGTGCGACAACTTTCCGTCTGACGCAGACACCAGGTCATAAAAGACGGGTAAATAATGCGGAAACTCCATGTTGATAGTCAGAGGGCTTCCGTTGACCCAAACGAGCGCGTTACTGGTCTTAGAAATCAGTTCTTCGACTTCGCCAGTGAGCGGGATGTAATCCGACACAAGCGCACGAACGTGGTAGCGTCTCGGAGTCGCAGCTCTTTCGATGTCCAAGTACCGCAGAAAATTCTTTGTATGAAGTAGGACTCCCAAGCAGCCGGGAAAGGGCTCCTTTGGCTCGATGAGAAAGTATCCGTCTGGGAGGTTCTGCATAGGGGATTGTTTGTCTACGGCGAATCAGCTTCAATTAATATTATGGCTATATGCCATGACTGATCTGCGGTGCAAAACCAATGGTCAATTCATTTTTCAATAATTCGCGCAAATGAACGCTAAGAAATACGTGATGGAAAAAGCGATCTACTGGTTCCACTTTGCGTTGGCCCATAGGTTCCGGTGCGCATCATCGACTGACGCCGATAGCATTCTATGCCGAAGCACTGGGTGGCCTATCATCGCATCAGCCCCGAGCGGTTCTGCGTTGGGTGTATAACCCGTGAACTTGCATGGCTTGAACAAGCTGTTCCATTGGGCGATTGGTTGCTCGACCATAGTTGGGTTTGCGCGTCGCTCTTGCCAAGTTGAGACCAGGCGCTCACTCACGGCTTCCAACATATCCCGGCAACTCCTAAATATCCCATTAAACGTTACGTCCGCGTCTTCATTTAGAACAATTTTATTGCGGATCAGAGCCTCGGCGTCCGATTTGTCAGGGTGGGTAGCCATATGCAGACTGGAGGTTGACCTTGGGATTACTTGCTCCATGTGATCAAACAATAGCACTTCACGGGGCTTTAGCTGGTTGTAGACTATTCGTCGACCACGATGCACAAACATGTTGCGATATTGCATTGTCCATTCGAACCAGTCTTCTGGGCCAGCATCTTTCTTTACGGTTTCCAAGAAAGTCGTGAAATCAAACTGTAGTTGCTCGCTAGGATTCTTTGGTGTAGTGATTTTGGCAAGCGCCTTTTCAGCCGCAATAATATCGCTTCTCCGCAAGGAGGTCGGTAGTCCAAGCACGCCAATTATTGCTGCTCCTAAACAATCTAGTGACGAACCAATTGCGCGGAAAAAGCCGCAGAGATGAAGTGCCTCAAGCCTGTTCGGCAAGTCATCAATCGCGGCGTGAGAAGCCGGCATTTTCTGTTCAAGTTCACCATACGGATTCCTTGAAATAACATCACCAATTCTTTCGTTCTGCCTATCCCTTGCCTCAAGCCAGTCAAAATAGTGGAGCTTCGCCTCTCCTAGATTTTTTTCGATTCCGTCAACACATTGGTAGAGGTAATCGCTGATTAAGATTCTTTCTTCAGTGGGTAGGGACATCCACCAGGAAACACCGAAAGTATTTTCGTCAAGGTCGCTGAATATTTCCTCCAACAACTCATTGGCATGAGGAACATCGGCCCCAATGGACGAATAAAATCTGCGATCTAAATCTCCCCTAGAGGTCGTATACGGTTGTCTCAGGAGATCTATTTCTTCATCACGCATGTTAGTGTTCTCCTGTTTGTAAACTAGCCGGCTTAGATTTTGATAGTAGTTCCCGGATCCCTGTCGGGACAGATGAACACCCTTGACAAGATTCTCGAACGTTCACCGGCCCATGAATTCGCGGACAGGATTTGTCAGTTCGGCCGTCTGATCTAACCGCGCTGCGTCCTGGTCTACGCAAACCCCTATGACGGACATCTGATCGAAACTCTTACCTGTCGGTTGAGTCACGGTTACGAAAATTACTCCGACATCCGGGTGGAGACTCTCTCGACGTGGGAAGTCATAGATTTCCTTCAAAGTATCCCGACCCGGCCCACGGAAAAGAACATTGCTATTCGATCGATTCCGGCCGTGTGTCTCGATGACTATCATCAAGTAATTTCGGTGAAAGCCAAGATTTTCACGCTGGCGATTCACTTGCATGATGCCGCCGGTAATGTCAGGAAGTTTATTGCAGTGATCATCTTCCTGGCTGAGCGCTTTCACTTTCACGCGCTTGCATTGAATCCCGATGGCAAGGTCAGCACGGTTATCTTCACAAATCAGTAGATCGATATCACCTGGCTTATAGTGGCCGCGCTCTATGATGGGTGGCCCGACAGACAAAGCGACAAACGCTCCGGATTCGACTTCAAGCTCTCTCAAGAGTAAGTCCCTGCCACATGACGAAAGAATCCATCTGAGAATCTGTTCTTCGCCCTGTTTAGTTACATCGTCATCGTCCAGATCGCGATCGTCTGTGAAGAGTTCGATTTCGCCCGCTGGAATAATCTGTCCTGCACGGATGGGAAGAGTATCGAAGGCTACGGTCTGAAACGCTAACATTTTCTTCATAGCACCTCTCTGCTGTTTCGCTGCAAGTTTATGAGTTCTTGCAACTATAGGTAATCACGCTAAGCGATACTCGTGATATACCATTTTCTGAATAACCGATTCTTGCTGTCGTATGTCTTGCTCGCTGGTCATCGACTGAAGTTTGTTGATTTCCCGTGTTATGGCATGCTTGCCGTCCAACCGCAGCCACTTCCTGATGAAGAAGTACTTTCGCTTTATTCTCTCTGCATCTGAAACAGTCTTACGGTACGTATCCGTGTGACGCCCTTGGCGAAAGGCCTCTGCAAACTGCTCGAAGTAGATTCGCATGTTAATGAAGACAACACCTGTCTCACTCCGCCATCCTTCTGCCATCTCGTTATTGAAGTCAACGTTATGCTGAAGGCTTGAATATCCCTGATGAGCAATAACATTGCGCATCTCGTGTATTTCATTAGCGATTCTTGAAAACTGTCGGTCTGTCGCCCGGCCGTCGACGAAATTCTCTAAGTAGAATTTCGTTCCTTCGACTCCTTTCATTCTAAACATGTTCACAGCGATCGTCTGAACGATCGCCTGCGTACACAAGAACACACACTGGTACATGTTGTTTTCTACAGCTTTTGTCAGTTCCGCCAGAGACACGTTTTGCATCATGACTGTCATCCAGCCGAAGATCTCTAAATCATCCTGATCTACATATCGCTTAAGACGTTGTTCAAATGTTTCCATGGAACGGCTCCTTATTATCCGAAGTCAAAATTACCCGAGGTCCAGTTGCATGTCGAAATCGATTACAAGCTCAATCGGATGTTCTATAGTTTTTTGGGATCGAAGTATCAAGCTTACGAGGTTGCTGAGGGAATAGAGACTGGCTATTTGCACGCCGAGGTGCCCGTAGTCAACGCAATGAGTTTATCGCTTTATGGAGTACCGGATGGGCAGGAAAGCGAGCATGAAAGCGAAAGGGCAGAGCGATTAGCCCTGCCCATCCGTATACTCACCTGCTTCGGCGCTCGGGTCGCTCTCCAGCGTTGCCCTATCCTCCGAGCAGGCAGGATGGAATCTATCACAAGCAGCGCAAATCAGACCAACAGTGCTTCTGTATTGAGCAGAAAGAATTTAGGGTCATAAAACGAACCCTTATCGACCGGTTTACAAGACCGACGCTCTGTTATCCAGTTGAGCTACATCGCCACTAATAAGTTTCAAGTTTCAACTGAGGGAGTCTGGAGTCGTCAGTAGGAAATCTGCTTCTGACTCCTGAGTTCTGAGTCCTGAATTCTCCTTTTCTGGTGGAGCTAAGAGGAGTCGAACCTCTACGTCCTGCTTGCAAGGCAGGCATCATGGCCGTTAGATCATAGCCCCAACTAAAATAGTTTCTAGTTTCGAGTTCATAAAAGAATCGGCCTCGAGATATGGAATGCAACAATCCTGGTCAGAACTAGAAACTAGAAACTCGAAACTCGAAACTTTTTAAATTTGGTCGCGGAGGCGGGATTCGAACCCGCAACCTCTCGTTTATGAGACGAACGCTCTTTCCAGCTTGAGCTACTCCGCATCTAGTTTTTATTGTCTCGTTCCTGGAAGCCCGCGGAGGAGTTGAACCTCTTACCTTCCGCCCGACTTTTTAAGGTTCGGTTTAGAAGACCGGTGTCGAGAGCGCGGGCCGAAGGGCGAAGGAATCAGGAGGCAGGAGCAGTCGGCAAGTGATCCCGACTCCTGCCCCTGCTCCTGCACCCTGCGTCCTAATAACTGGCCGGGGCGTGAGGCCGACGCGCCTCTGCAAACTCCACGTTCCCGCGCAGTCAGCGTTCTGCCGGGATGAGTCACGCCCCGAAAAATCAGTAAGCAGGAGCAGTAGGCAGGCGGCAGATAAAGCGGAACGCCTGCCTCCTGCACCTGCCTCCTGCCTACTGTTCTTTGGTGCCCAAGGAAGGATTCAAACCTTCAACCTCTGGTTTGTAGGACCAGCGCTCCGTCAGTTGAGCTACTCGGGCATATATGAGTCCAATGGCCAAAGTCCAACGTCTGTTGGCTCTCGACTGACTTTGGACTTTGGACGTTGGACTTTGGACTAAGTTGGCGGTCGGAGTTGGAATCGAACCAACCTCTCGGGTTTTTCAAACCCACGCTAATCCATCTCAGCTATCCGACCAGAAGAGGTCTTGGGCCTTTGGTCTTGGGTCTTCGGCTTTTGGTTTTGTACTTAGAACTTTGTGCTTTGTGCTTGGCTAGTTTCTCGATCCGTCCCCACAAAGCACAAAGTACAAAGCTCCAAGTACGAGGGCGGAAGCCCCAAGACCAAAGTCCAAAGACCCAAGACCTGCTTTAGGCCCTTCTTTCCCGATGCACCTTTTCCATAACGTCACGATCGTCGTGCACATCCATGAACAGGTATTTACGCCACTCAGCGCGCGCCTCAGCGTAGTGGCAAAGCACCACGCGTTCGAGTTTCACGCGCAAGGCTGACTGTGAAGTCAAAAGCGGCATGCGTGCTTCGCCTGGGGTGCGGTTCGCTTTGCGGTTATTACACGCTACACAAGCCGTCACTACGTTCAACGGCGAATTATCACCACCACGCGAACGAGGCATGATGTGATCGAGCGTTAGCTCAGCCACACCTTTCTTTTCCGCGCAGTACTGGCAGCGAAATTTGTCGCGCATGTAAATCCGCAAACGTTTCATGCCCGATTGTTCGCGGCGGCGGCGAACGTTGATGTAAGTGCGCCGGCGAATTACCGACGGCACCGGAAATTCGTCATGCGTCGAGCGCAGGACGCGATCGCCGTCCCATTCCTCGACGAAGACGCTGTTTTTGAAAGTCATGATGATCGCCCGCGCGACACTGACAGTGCCGAGCGGTTCGTAAGTTTGATTGAGTAGTAAAACTCTGCCGTTGAGTGCCATCACCCGGCACCTCCTTTCTGATTTGAAATGGAGTTCAAGGACGGAGGTGAGGAGTTGACTCACTAGGTGCGAATCACCGCCCTTGAAGGTTATGTAACGCAAACTGCTAGTTTGTAATCGGCGCGATTTTATTCTACGAGCCGACGCGAACTAACTGCGTTACATTGAAAATGGAGCGCGCGGTGAGACTCGAACTCACGAATACCGGATCTGCAATCCGGCGCCTTAGCCGCTTGGCGACACGCGCGAGAAATCATTGGCCGCAGATTGACGCGGATTGACGCAGATAAGACGGACAAGGCAGGCAGTTGGCTATTTCATGCTTGTTTCCGATCCGCGTTGATCTGCGTTCATCCGCGGCTGGCTTGTTTTTTGGAACGGAAGGAGAGATTCGAACTCTCGAAGCGAGTTTGGAAGACTCGCATGTTTCCAGCTACATCACTTCCGCAAAAGGAATTTCGGCTTGTGGATTGCGGATTTCGAATTGCCTCTTATCGTTGTCCTGACTACGGGAAGTTCTTATCCGCAATTCGACATCCGAAATCCGAATTTGAGTTGGAACTCCTGGCAGGATTCGAACCCGCAACCTCGACGTTCGAAGCGTCGCGCTCTTCCAGTTGCGCTACAGGAGCCTGAGGAATGTCGGATTGCGAATTTCGGATTGCGGATCCCGGTCAGTATTGATTTCGGGTCGCGTTACATCCGCAATTCGAAATCCGAGATCCGAAGTTTTGCTTTGGAGCATCGTACCGGATTCGAACCGGTGTCTCAGCGCTGGCAACGCCGTGTCTTGAACCCACTGGACCAACGATGCGGAAAGAAGAGAAGTACTTTGTGCTTAGTTCTTGGTCGTATTTAGAAAGTTGAGTTCTTCACGTCCAACAAATCAAAGTACAAAGCACAAAGTGCAAAGTACGATTTGCTTTTGGTCGGGGAGGACAGAATTGAACTGTCGCCACGAGTTCCCAGGACTCGGATGCTCGCGTTACACCACACCCCGGAAGAAATGAGTCCAAAGTCTCAAGTCCAATGTCCAAAGTCTGCTTTCCGATCCTGACTTTGGACGTTGGACCTTCGACTATCCCTTAACACACACCACCTGCTTGATCTCGGCAACGATCTTTACCAGATCGCTCTGGTTGCGCATTACTGCCTTGATGTCTTTGTAAGCGCCAGGAATTTCATCCAGCACGCCTACATCTTTACGACACTCAACGCCGTGTGTTTGTCGCGCCAAATCCTCTTTTGTAAACGCCCGCTTGGCTGCGCCACGCGACATCTTTCGCCCGGCACCGTGAGAGCAAGAGTTGAAACTCTCCGCCAGCCCTCGACCCTTCACGATGAACGATTTCGCGCCCATCGAGCCGGGGATGATGCCGTAGACGTCCTTGTCGGCATTGATTGCACCCTTGCGTGTGACGAAAACTTTTTCGCCATAGTGCTCTTCGAGTGCAACGTAGTTGTGATGACAGTTGACCGCAATCTCAGGCGTGAACGGTTGACGATGATTGAACATCTTGTTGAAGACCTTCAACAGACGCGTCATCATGATCTCGCGATTCTTCATCGCGTACGCCTGCGCCCACTTCAGGTCTTTCCAGTAAGCCGCGAACTCCGGCGTGCCCTGTATGAAGTAAGCAAGGTCGGGAGCGGGTAATTCCGATAGCCTCCATAAACTCTTGGCTGTCGCAATGTGACGCTCAGCCAATTCCTTGCCGATGTTGCGCGAGCCCGAGTGCAGCATCAACCAGACGAAGTTTTCTGTGTCCAAACAAACTTCGATGAAGTGGTTGCCGCCGCCGAGCGTGCCCAGTTGCGTCATCGCCTTCTTTTTGCGATCGCGAACGCCCTGATGCAGTTCGCCAAAGTCTTTCCAGCCGTCCCAGTACGAGGCTTCGTCTACCGACTCCTTATACGCACTGAAACCAACCGGAATTTCTTCTTCGATCTTCAGACGGAGATCCTTCAACTTGCCGTCAAGGATGCCACTTCTGAAAGGTGTCTTCACGGCCATCATTCCACATCCGATATCGACGCCGACCGTGGCTGGAATCACAGCTTCCTTTGTGGCCACAACTGAGCCGACCATGCTGCCTTTGCCCAGATGCGCGTCAGGCATCAAGGCGACGTGCTTGAACAAACATGGCAAGCGTGAAACGTTTCTGAGCATTGCTTGCTCGTCGATGCTGAATTCGTGGCCGGCCCACGACAGAACCTCCGCGTGAGCTCCACCGATTGGTAGTTTTTCGTAAGGCATGCTGGATTCTCCTTTCTAAAGAATAATTGAAAACTATTGTTGCCATAAACTTACGTAGGCTTCCTGCCTACTGCTTTCTGCCTGCTGCCTACTGCCTCCTGCTCCTGCTCCTGGTGCGTCAGGTGAGACTCGAACTCACAATCCCCTGCTTAAGAGGCAGGTGCCTTCGTCCAATTTAGCTACTGACGCAAAATCATTTCCGATTGCCAACTTGCCGATTTCCAAATAGTTCGGGTGCTGGCGGGGCTGACGAGACTTGAACTCGCGATCTCTGCATCGACAGTGCAGCGCTTTGATCCAACTAAGCTACAGCCCCGGCATCAGGCTTTTGCGACGGCCGCCAATCGGCAATGGGCAATCAGAAGTCAGCAATGCTTTGGGTGGGTCGAAGGGAGTTGAACCCTCAATTGCCGCAGTCACAGTGCGGTGCTCTGCCAGTTGAGCTACGACCCACAGAAAGATTTCGGATTCAAGGGAGCTATCCTTTCAAATCAGAAATTCGAATTCCGCAATCTGAAATTTGTTGGTGCGCGTGGAGAGATTCGAACTCATCATCGGGCTGATCTTAAGTCAGCTGCCTCTGCCAGTTGGGCTACACGCGCAATAGTTCTTAACTGGTACTCGCGGAGGGATTCGAACCCACACTGCACAGTTCTTGAAACTGTTGTCTCCTGCCGATTGGACTACGCGAGCAAATTGCCGACATGAGAAAAGCGGGCGACAAGGAACCGAGCATGACGGTCACATTGGCAAGATGTAGTCACGTTCAGCATTCGCCCAAGATTTGGCAGGGCGTGTGGGATTCGAACCCACGCATCTCTTGATTGAAAATCAAGCGGCTTGAGCCTGGCTTGCCTAACGCCCCAGGAAAGGGAAGGATGAAGGCGGAAGGATGAAGGATGAAACGGAGTATCGCGGTTCATCTGTTCCTTCATCCCTCATCCTTCATACTTCATCCTTTGTATTGGTACCGGCGGAGGGATTCGAACCCACACTGTCTAGTTTCTAAAACTAGCGCCTCCTGCCCGTTGGGCTACGCCGGCAAAAACAACGATGAGCTATGAACGCGGAATGATGAATTCATCGTTCACCATTCCTATTTTCATCCTTATCTCTTGGTGGACCTGGCACGATTTGAACGTGCGACCTCGACCTTCGCAGAGTCGCGCTCTAATTCCCCTGAGCTACAGGTCCAGAAATTTACGATTGCCGATTGCTGACTAGTGTGCGAGAGGTTCCCTCTTCGCTCAGAAAGGCAATCGCAAATTAACAATCGACCCGCAATGGGTTGGCGGAGATGGAGCGATTCGAAGGCTCACAGGATTGCTCCCGGCACCTTAGCGGGGTGCTGCCATGCCAGTTAGGCGACATCTCCGGATTGGCGGAAGGCTACGGAGTCGAACCGTACACGGTTATTAGCCGCCGCAGTTTTCAGGACTGTTTGACTCTCTCTACTGTCGGGCCTTCCTTGAAGTTTTGGCAGGGACGCTCGGATTTGAACCGAGAATCTCGATTTTGGAGACCGATGGTTTTGCCAGTTAGCCTACATCCCTAAGAAAATCTGGTGCACGTGGTAGGACTCGCACCTACGAAGTCACTAGACGCCCGATTTACAGTCGGGTGCTTTTGCTGCTCAGCCACACGTGCGAGCGAGAAATTTGTTATGCTAAAAAACAGATGAAGGCAGAGAGAAACGTACCGCGAACACACTTCGAGGCACACTTCTCCTGAGGATGGCGGCGCCCGACACGCTCGCAAAGCAAGGGCGTCGTCATCCGGAAGGCTCCCTGCCTTCATCCAAAGACTCCAAGCGAATTTTCGCCTGGAGTTTTTTCACAAATAGGTACTTCGATTGTCAAAAAACAAAAAGAGCGGGCTTTAAGCCTCCCAGGGAAGCTGCCCGCTCCTTACAATTCTCGCGATTTTTCTTTGAGATTTGGGAGCGGGAGTCCGCTCCCGCGAATTAATGCCTAATGTAACGGCTATCTATGGACGCCTGTCCGAGTCTGCCGCCAAATAAATTGACTGGTGAACCCAGCTTGGCGTTTAGACACACGCCACGCATGGCGGCCGTGGGCTGCCGTTTGGTCGTGTGTGCTTTATGTGTCCAGCTCGTCAACATTGGAATGTTTCCTTCATGGTGCGCAATTCACATGATCGCGCGCGACATTCTTTTTAAAGTAGGACCATCGATCCTGTCAAGGACTTTCTGAAAAATATTTTCGAGTTGTCCTCACTAGCTTTGATAACTCCAACGACCAGTGAAGTTGCCTTCAAGTTTTGTGAATCGCAATAAAGCTAGCAACAGATTGCTCACTTCAAACTGCGGAGTGGATTGTGAACAACAGTCACAAAAGCGAAAAGGCGCAACAGTTTTTGGACTGTCGCGCCTAATCTAATGTGGTCACTGTCCTCACCCCAGCAACCACGTGGATGGAAGGATTCACCAACCATCTAGTTGGAGCCACTATAACGCGCAATGCCCCGCTTGGCAAATCGGCGAAACGGGGGGACGGTCACCTTTCGAAAAACAGGACTATTTTAAGACTTCGACAAAGCGAGGAGCTCCAATGCGTGCCCGTCAGGATCGTCGAAGTAGACCGAAACGGCGTTCATCCACTCGTGATAGACAGGTTCGGAAACTGAAATCCCCTTCGCTTTCAACATCTCAGCGGCCCGCACCAGGTCAGGCTCATTGACGGTAAAGGCGAAATGCTGCGTGGGCCAATCACCCTTATCTTCCTGCAACACAACCATTCCCGCATTACCGCCGGCATAAAGGAAAAGCCAGTTTCGGCGCTCGTCGCGGAGGCCTTCTTTCAACCCGAGTACTTCCTTGTAAAAAGCTTCAGCTCGCGCCAGATCTTTCACGCGTATGGCTACTTCATAGAGGCCTTTAATGGGTAACATTTCCACGTTGCTCCCTGAAATTGGCGTTGTTAGCGTCAGGAGTTTAACGGCCTCGCCACCACGTTCACAAGATATTCACCGCAACCTTTGTCCCCTCAAGGGCATCCGAGAATTGCCGCTTGCCTCTCCCGCTTGCAAAAGCAATCGACTCTTGTAAACTCATTCTTGAAATATTGCTTTGGAGAAACTCTATGAAAACCAGTCTACGCAGTTTCGGCTTGTTTGCGCTTGTCCTTGCCCTGTTTGTTCCCGTCCTGGCTGACACAATTCGCTTGAAAGATGGCAACGTCATTCGGGGTCAGGTGATAGGCTTCCGGGACCAGCAGTTTACAGTCCTGGTGGGGTCCGGGGCCCAGGGTCGTCGCAGCCGAACGCTGGTTTACGTTGAAGACGTGGAGTCAATCGAATTTGATTCCGCAACCACAGCCGCTGCAGCAACTCTGGCGAATGAGGACACGCCGACATCTAATAACTCGACGCCACCCTATCAACCACCACGCTCAAATTCACCGGCTGTGGATACCAGCAGAGTACCTCCGCGCACAACTCCGCAATCTGCGCCCAGCACTTCGCCGACGTTTTTCACCATCAAGGTTGGTGTCAACGCAAAGCAGTGCTCGGTACCGGCGGCTCGCGGGGAGGTCTGCGCGCCGAATGGTTGGACCAACACCGGGCTGGTTGTTCGACAAGGCCAACGTCTGAGAATTAGCAGCACCGGCCGCGTGTCTCTCGGGGGCGGTCGCTTTTCGACCCCGGCAGGCATGACCAGTTCCCCAGACAGCGAGAAACTAATGCGCACCGAGGCGACCGGCGCTCTGATTGCCGTAATTGGCGACGACAATGACGATTTTCTCTTGATCGGAACGCGGCGAGACTTTGTGGCCCAACGAGATGGGGTGTTATTCCTCGGACTGAATGAGGGGAATCTTAACGACAACACCGGAACGTATGATGTGGTTATTGAGGCTGAGGCCGGCGGCAGCGGGCCCCGCTAGCTCAGGCATGGCAAACTTCGCTTTGTTTTTGAGCATCACACAGGGAAGCCAAACAAAGTTGAAACGCGGATTGGAAGTCGACTCTCTTCCGTTTTACCGTCTTCTAACCAACAGGTGACATAAATGAGATTTTCTAAGCTGGCGCGCGCGTTCTTTGCTTCAATCCTCCTCTTCTCTTTACTAGCCAGCCTCGGCCTGAGCGGTGTCATTGGACAATCGCGGCGCCAACCACCGACGTCGACTGAGAAAAAGAACAAACGTCCTACCGAAACCGGACAGCCAGGCGAGAAGCCACAGGAACCGCTGCCGCCGGACTTGACCGGCAAACCTCAAGAGGCCGAGAAGATCACGGTTAGCACTCAAATCGTGAACGTCGACACGGTCGTTTATCACAAGAAGAGTGGCCAGATCGTAACCGGATTGAAAAAAGAAAACTTCTCGATCCAGGTGGATGGCACTCCGGAAACCATCACCAACTTTTCAACTCCGGAAGCGCCGATCACGGTCGCTATGGTGGTGGAGTACAGCAAGTGGTCAGAAGTATTTGGCCGCGCCTCAGGTGGAGGTTGGGATCCCGGCACCTACGAAGTCATTCGGCCTGTTGCGATGTTCTTGCAGCAGTTTGTCAAACCACCGGACGACTACGTTTCGGTCGTAGCCTTCGATCTTCGTCCAACCACACTGACAGACTTCACCAACGACCCTGCACGGATTAGCCAGGTTATCAATTTGCTGTTGCGGAATTATCCGGCCTTTCGTGAGACTAACCTTTTTGATGCCTTGAAGTTTACGTTGGTAGGCGGGCGCGGCGACTCAGTTGTGCTTGAGGATTCCAAGAGCGAAAAATCCGATTTCGGGGGGCTGGTAAGCGTGCAGGGCCGCCGCCGAGCGATAATACTGGTCGCTTCCGGCATCGATACCTTCAGCAAGATCAACTACGGCGAGGCCCGTAAGGTCGCGCAGAATGCCGGCATTCCGATCTACATAATTGGGACCGCCGAACTTTTCTACAAAAAGTATGAAGGGTATCTCCCAGCAACTGATGACATTACCGGAATGCCTGGACGAATGACGTTTTTGCAGGCCAAGAACACCCTGGGAACGTTTGCGAAGGAGACCGGCGGTGCTTATTACCCGGTTACTTTTCCTGGCGAATTGCCTAACGTTTTGAGCACGATCAATGCGCTCCTGCGCAGCCAGTACAGCCTCGCGTTTAACCCCGGTGACGTACACGATGGCAAGCAACATAAAATAAAAGTAAGTGTCGACGTGAATGGCGATGGGGTTGTCGATGACAAAGAATACGTCATCCAGGCCCGGCAGTTTTACAACGCGCCGAAGCCGGACGGCACGCCGAGCAAGCAGTAGGCAGTAGGCAGTAGGCAGTAGGCAGTAGGCAGGAAGATAAGCTGAGATTTGTCATTTGACATTTTTCATTTGTGACTTCAGAAAGTTCGACTTGACAAGACAACTGTTCGCCACCATCCAGACAACGCTCCAAGCCAAAGTTCAAATCCGTCGAAGATCTCAGCGCCAATGACAAATGAGAAATGTCAAATGACAAATGGAAAATCTCTTCTTCTGTGATCGAGAAAGACGTCTTAGTAATTGGAGGCGGAGCGGCCGGTCTTTTCTGTGCTATTGAAGCCGGCAAACGCGGTCGCAAAGTTGTCGTCCTCGAGCTTGCGGACCGCATCGGCAAGAAGATTGCTATATCCGGGGGCGGCCGGTGCAATTTCACCAACCTCCATACCAGCGCCGACAATTTCATCTCCGCTAACCCACACTTCTGCAAGTCAGCCCTCGCGCGTTACACACCAACGGATTTTGTTTCCCTGATCGAGAAGCACGGCATCGCGTATCACGAGAAAAAGCTTGGGCAACTTTTCTGCGATGGCAGCTCACGCGCGATAATTGAAATGTTGTTAACTGAAGCCCGCGAGGCCGGCGTTGAGATCCGCTGCGGCTCGCTGGTGCGAAACGTTAGCTGGTCACCGCGCTCTTCGGCGGAGAGCGGGTCGTCTCTGAATTTCACGATTGAAACCGACACGCACACCTTCAAGTGTGAATCACTGGTCGTGGCGACGGGTGGACTATCCATCGCCCCGCTTGGTGCCACCGACTTCGGCTACTGCCTGGCTCGTCAGTTTGGGCTGACAATTGTCGAGCCCTGGCCGGCGCTGGTTCCGTTTACACTGTCGCGAGAATCGCTGCGGCAACTGGGACCATTGAGCGGAGTCTCACTTGATGCGCTGGTCAGTTGCGATGGCCGTCAGTTTCGTGAAAACATTCTGATCACACACCGCGGCCTGAGCGGTCCGGCTATCCTGCAAATTTCTTCCTATTGGCGCCCCAAACTAAGTATCACCATTAACCTGTTGCCGGAGCTGGACGCGTCAGACGTCTTAACCGAACATGAAAACAAAGAGATAACCCTGGCAAACTTCCTGAGTCAGTTTCTGCCGCGACGCTTTGTGCTCGCCTGGTGCGCGCTAAACTTTCCTTCCCAACCGCTCAAGCGCTACATCCCACACGAACTTGCTGAAATCGCCCGGAAACTAAATCACTGGGAAGTTGTGCCGACGGGAACCGAAGGCTACCGGAAGGCGGAAGTAACCGCGGGTGGAATTTCCACTACGGAACTTTCCTCGCAAACGATGGCGGCCAGGAAAGTAGCCGGCCTCTATTTCATCGGTGAAGTTGTTGACGTTACTGGTCAGCTGGGAGGCTTCAACTTTCAGTGGGCGTGGGCATCTGGCTACGCCGCAGGGCAGAACGTTTAGGCCTGCGGAAAAGGAAACAGGGAAAAAGGGAAGGGGAAAAGGCAATGGGCAATAGGCAATGGGCAATGGACAAGACCCTTACCCTCGTCTCAGTTGTCTGCGAACAATTCGAGCGCGCAAGCGGTTTTGTGGGACCGCGGGCGTCCCGCCCGCACGCGTACCGCGGGCGCAATTATCAGAAGTTGACATTAACGTATGCGGGCGGGACGCCCGCGGTACCAGAAGAGCGCTTGCGTGGTTCTATCTAGACGCTGTGAAGTCTGACCCGAAACTCATCGTTAATCGCCGTAAGGTCCGTTCGTCTGTTTGAAAAAAGACGACTCGCGCGCAACAACATCGGCAATCCGCCTTGCGGGAGTTTCAGGCCATAAGCGGGACTGGAAAAGATCGCCGCCAACTGTGGATGCAAGCGTTGCGGCACTCCGTAGCGGATTGCCTTTTGCGCCACGGGAGAAAAGCCGGCCGTGCGCCGGGGGTTTATAAGTTCAATCGAGTGGTCAAAAATATTGAGACGCGTCGACTGATCTCTAAGCGCAAGATCGCGATGCACAAGTAGATTACTAATTGCCTCGAAGACAGCGGCGCGCTGGTAATTTCCTCGTGCAGCCACTGGACTATCGGCAATCTCGCCCGCAGGAAAACTCTTTGGCCTCGCGTCCCACAAATCTGAGTAACGAACAACAAAGCGCAACGTCGCTTCATAGAGGGTGAGCAGATTGCCGGTTATCCTAACGCGCTCCACCACCGGCGACTGTAATGAGTCGCCGGCAAACCGTGTCGCCGTAATCGCTGAACGCGGCAACAGCTCCTGGACGCGTTCATCCCGACCAAAGAGCAGAAGACCGGCCACGGTCGGAACAACTTCACCGGCATACTCGGTTGCCAGCAACAGATCGCGTTCAAGCACATCGCTCGTCGGATACCCACTGGCGACCGCGTGATCGAAAGCATCACCTTCAAACTCGCGCAGGAAGCTCCACAGGTGCGCCTCATCAATGTCGGTGGTGATAGCGCCAACCACGGGCATGTTTTCAAATCCAACCGGCCTGGCTTCATCCATCAGCGCCGAGAGTTCTTCGCGTGTAGTCTCTCGTTTATCCGATCCTATTCGCAGGTAGAACCGTCCGTCTTTGGTGCGGTAGGGCCGTCGCTTCCCTTCTACGTCGAGCGCCACAACCCGGCGGCCGTTGTCAAAAGCTATGCGATCGATGAACGGAACCAGCGAGGGCTCGACGTCTTCGCGGCAGATTCGAACCAACTCTTCCTGTACACTCTCGGGATCATCGACGCCTTCGATGCGCAATTGATCGTTGACCCCAAAAACAATTACTCCGCCGCCGGTATTGGCGAGCGCGACAATCTCCTGTGCGATTTTTTCGGAGTTTGAGAGCTTTACCTTCAGCTCAAGAAAAGTATCTTCGCCGGCACGGATCAACCGCAGTAGTTCGGTCCTCGAAGTTTGCGGTGCCGGAGTCGAGAGGTAATACTCCTGGAAGGAACGCTCGGTGGAGGGTTCGTGTCGCTGGTTACTGCGAAATCTTCTGCGAGCCATTTGTGTATTGACGGGGCCGCTCTGAGATCTGAGATTTGAGATCTGAGATCTGAAATTCTTAAAGTCGCCCGCCCGGATGTCTCCAATCAAAAGACATCTCTGGAGTAAGTTCAATCAAAAACCAATCGTCCCAGGTATCAATGCCGGCGCCACGCCATCCACGGCCTCAATCGTTGCCCGGATCGTTAACAGCTTCGAGTATTTCCAATTCCCGTCGCTGCAGCGCGTCGCCCTGAGAATCAATCACGAACAGATAGAAAGTGATCGAAAGCGCTGCCAGAACGGCGAGTGTAACATATTCAATCAACAAACTCTGCGCCACATACCCGGCCGCCGTCGCCGCTAAAGGGGCTAAAGTCAGTGCGATAATCGTCGGTATCATAAGCAGTCCGGCAACGCCGGAAGAGTTGAGGCGCTTGCCAAATCTCATACGCTTCGGTAAGCGAATCGAAAGTGCGTTTCCCACTACCGACATCAGCGGGACGAAGATTGAAAAGCTAAGAAGCGTGAAAAGAAAAGCGCTCAAAGAGATATCGCGAAAGACCAGTTCATTGATCAACAGCAGGCCCCCTGAGAAGACGAGCGCCAGAGTCGACATGGCGATGTTCTTTCCCAGCAGAATATTCTTGCGATCGACTGGCGAAAGTACCAGCGTGCGCATTCCGGCATGATCAAGGGCAAACTGATTACCGAATAGGCCGCTAAGGATCAGGAACACATAGAGAACGCCCACGGTCGTCATCAGTCCTTCACCATATTTCGAGAATTCAGTCGCGAAGGGGGTGCTTTGACCAAAGCGCCGCCGGTTCATGAACCTCACCACCAGCGGGATCAGCGGAGCAAGCGTCAACGTTCGTACCTGAGCATTCCGCAGCAGGTAGCGCAACTCCTTTTCAACGACGGCGGACAGCGCGGGCGTCAGCAGTGGGATTTCCCAACCGGTGTAGGTGCCGCTATCGACCACTGCTGATTTCACTCGCACACGACTCGGACGCCCGCCACCGAGGATGGCACGGCGCGACAACCAATATGCGATGGCGATCAGGGTTGCGGTGTAGGCACTGATGGCGAACAACGCGAGTGTATAACCAGTCGCGTTGCCGCCGCGCAATCCGTGCGTTAGCGCATAAGCTATCGCTCCCGGTGGTGTCCAGCGCAGGGCGGTGATTGATTCCGCGTGACGGAAAAGCACCGGTGCGATTTGACCAAATAGTGCGCCGCCTAAACCCGCTATCACTCCCAGCAAAGCGAGTAGAGTCTCTCCGCGGGTTCGCTTTTTGCGAATCAATGAGCCCACCGAAATCGAGATCCATTTTGATAACGCCAGGCCAAACAGGGCCGCAACCAGCGCAATCAGAAGGCCGCCGCCGAGATGTCCCTGGGCCAGGCCGGCGCCAATGCCGATTGACAGAATAGCCGGTATGGCAAAAACGGATTGGAGACTGGCCACCTCGCTGATGAAGTCTAAAGCGAAGAGCTTGCGCAAACTGACTGGGTAAAGCAGAAGGTTTCCGGGATCAAACTGGCGGCTGCTGCCGATGCTGAGTGGCAATGTTGACCATAGCAGGTAACACAACGCCAGGACCGAAAAGAATATGAATTCTGCCGATGGTAGTGCCGCCCCGCTGCCACCCTGCGATTGAATTCCCGCCAAGTCAGTATCAGGGGAAGTCAGCAGGTAGGCACCCACGCCGAGACCGATGGCAACAAGCAGCGCAAGAGCGAGCGCTGCGAGCATCCCGAAAACAGTCGCGATGCGATTGGCAACAGCTTTGGCTGAGCGAAGCGAATTTCGGAAGAGCGACCACTTCAGCCAGATTAGAGTAAGGAGTTGAGACATGGGAATCAGTGGTTAGTGGTTAGTGGTCAGTGGTCAGTGGGTCAGTGGTCAGCTGGTCAGTGGTCAGTGGTCAGTGGTCAGTGGTCAGTGGTCAGTGGTCAGTGGTCAGTGGTCAGTGACTACGTTTACTTCCACAATCTGTTCTCTAATTCGTACCGGGGCGCCCTTTCATTCTATACTCAACGGCCACTGACCCTGAACACTGGCCACTGACAACTGACCACTGTTAACTGACCACTGTTAACTGACCACTGATGCCGATCATCGCCTACGTTAGTCTTGGCTCCAATCTCGGCGATCGCGCGGGAAACCTGCTGCTCGGAATTCGAGGAATACTCGACGCCGGACACGAGGTGACTCGACTCTCGCATATTTATGAAACCGAGCCGGTAGAAACTTTCCCGCAGCCAAACTTCCTAAATATGGTTGCAGAGCTAAAGGTCGAAGCACGTCTCAAGCCTGAAGAACTGCTGGAGCAGCTTTTGGGAATTGAACAGTTGCTGGGACGTACGCGGGATTCGAACAAGGGCCCGCGCACCATCGATCTCGATCTGCTTCTCTATGGCGAGGAGGTGGTCGATAACCGACGACTTACCTTGCCTCATCCGCAATTTCATCGCCGCCGCTTTGTACTGGTGCCTCTGTCTGAGCTTTGCCCTGACCTTGAACACCCTATCATTCATCGGACCATTAATCAGCTGCTTCAGAAAATCACGGATAGATCCGAAGTTAAGCGCTGGCTACCGTAAGAGCTTCAATTTTTCTCCGTGCACTCGTCGCCTGTCCTCTGTCGTTTTTTGCGCAGCCAATGGTTGTAAGAAAACACTCAACCAGCTGGCGGAGAGAGTGCTAGCCCCAGGCGATGGCGAAGCCGAGCCCATGGATCCGAACCAACATAAGTCGCAGCCCACGAAAGTGGGCGACAGATGAAACGCGCAAAAACCAGTCTGGGCTCAAGGTTTTTCATTACACTATCTGTCGCCAGCTTCGCAGGCTCTCTGAAATGGGTAGCCGTCACCCCAGGCTCGCCTTCGCCATCGCCTGGGGCTAGCACTCTCTCCGCCCGCTTCGCAGGCTCGTCAGATATTTCTCTTTAACAAATACGCCTAAGCTTCTCAGAAAACAAAAACTTGCGAGCTTGCTACCCAGAGAACACGGAGATCCCAGCCACGTTCTCCATCCCAACGCTTTTTTCCCCTTTTTTCATTTTGTAGCTATAATGGCCCCACTTGCGAACAAGCCTTACATATTTCCAATCCTTTAATTGCGAACGCAAACCGCTGTTTGCGTTCTGGCTGATATCTGGCACAACACAGTCTCCGGCGAAATTGCCGATCTAAAGTGCTGAAATTGGCCGCAACCGAGCGTGCCATTGAGGTGAAATATGCCCTATCTCAAACCTGAACGTCCTGAAAAGGTAAATGCCCCATCGCTGAAAGCAAGCAAACAGCGCGGCGAGCGATTGGTTTGTCTGACCGCTTACGACTTTCCCACGGCCCGCATTGTTGACGAAGCGGGCATCGACATCATTCTGGTGGGCGACAGCCTCGGCAATGTGGTGTTGGGTTATGGCAACACAGTGCCGGTGACGCTCGATGAGATTCTGATTCATCTGAAAGCGGTGCGCCGCGCGGTGCAGCGAGCTCTGCTCGTCGCCGATATGCCTTATGGTTCCTTTCATACTGGCGCGGACGACGCCGTAAGAAATGCGCTGCGCCTGGTAAAAGAAGGCGGCGCTGAAGCCATCAAACTTGAAGGTGGACATAAGCGTGTGCAACTTGTAAAGCGTCTCGTCGACGAGGAAATCGCCGTGATGGGACACATTGGTTTGACGCCGCAGTCGATCAATAAGCTTGGCGCCTATCGTGTTCAGGGAAAAACGGCAGTTACTGCGCGCCAGTTGCTTGATGATGCTCGCGCTTTGGAAGACGCCGGCGCGTTCGCGATTGTTCTTGAGGTTGTGCCGCGCGAAATCGCCAGCTTGATTACTGAGAGCATCAGCATACCGACGATTGGAATCGGCGCGGGCGCCGGGTGCGACATTCAGGTGCTGGTCTTACACGACATGCTGGGTTTGTCGTTTGGAAAACTGGCGCGCTTCGTGCGGCCTTACGCAAATCTAAATGAAGTAATTACAGACGCTGTTACGCGCTATGCCGATGACGTGCGCAGCGGGACCTACCCTTCGAACGACGAATCGTATGCCCTGCCGGCGGAAGCAGCAGAAGAGCTTAAGATCGAGAAGCCCCTGAATCGTGAATCATAAGTAGAAGAAATCGCTCGTCCAGCCCCTGGGACTTTTCACGAATTGTTCGTTTGATAAGAAGTCGATTGCCCTTCACTTTGCTATTCGCGATTCACATTTAAATTCACTGCCCATGGAAATCATCAATCGCCGACAGCGCATAAGTTCAGTCGCGCGCAAAATTCGCCGCGAGCAGGATCGAACGATTGGGTTAGTACCCACGATGGGCGCCTTGCACGAAGGTCACCTTAGTCTCGTGCGTGAGGCGCGGCGAATGTGTGACGTGGTGGTGGTGTCGGTTTTTGTAAACCCGACGCAGTTTGGGCCAAGCGAAGATTACGCAGACTACCCGCGAGACTTAACAAAAGACACCGCGCTTCTGACCGACTACAACGTCGACTACATTTTTGCACCCGCTGCGGAAGAGATTTACCCGAAGGATTTTTCCACCTACGTCAATGTCGGCGGTCTTTCGAAGTTGCTCGAAGGCGAAACCCGGCCGGGTCATTTTCGTGGCGTCGCCACCGTGGTCGCGATTCTCCTCAACACGGTTCGGCCTGACTTTGCATTTTTTGGTCAGAAGGATGCGCAGCAAGCTGTAATTATCAAGCGGATGATTAGAGATCTGGCTTTCGATACGGAGATTGTCGTCTCGCCAACCGTTCGCGAGGATTCGGGGCTGGCGATTTCGTCGCGCAATCTTTATCTGGACGCTGAAGAGCAACAATCGGCAGCAGTGATCCACCGGGCGCTCAAACAGGCAAAAGAGATTTATAAGAAGGGCGAACGACATGCCGCGAAGTTAGCGGAGACTGTGCGCGCGACAATTGAAACGGAGCCTCGCGTACGAGTGGATTATGTCAGCGTGGTCGACGCAGAAACACTCGAGAAGTTGGACAAACTCGATGAGCGTCCTATTCTGGTTGCCGTCGCCGCTTACGTGGGCAAGACGCGGCTGATCGATAACACGATGCTGAACAAGGCGAAGAAGGATGCGGGCATCGCGAAGGCGTAGCGTCCACTTTTTGTGTTATATTTCCCACTTCAAGAGCGTTAAAGAAACTCATGAGCACGACAAAAGAAGAAGCCCTGCAGCTCATTTCCCGATTGCCGGAAGAGGTGACTTGGGAAGATATCATGTACCGGCTTTACGTAAAGAGAAAGATAGAAGAAGGCATCAAAGCCGCGGATGAGGGGCGAACTGTCGACCACGATGAGGTGAAAGAGCTCTTTGCACCCGAATGAAGATTGTCTGGACTGAGCCCGCCGTCGAAGATCTTCGCGAATTACACGCCTACATAGCCAGAGACTCCGAAGTGTATGCCATTGGATTCGTTGAACGAATCATCTTGGCGGCGGGACAAGTCGCTGACCATCCACGGAGTTGGTCGCATCGTACCGGAAAAGAACGACGAAAACGTTCGCGAACTTATCTATCAAAATTACCGAATCATCTATCGCATCAAGCGCGACCAGATTGAACTGCTGACGGTAATTCATGGGGCGCGGGATCTGACTGCACTGAAACCAGCACCATGGGAATTTAGCTGATCTCTCTTTGAATGATGATCAAGGATAAGGCCCATATTCGATTTGTTCTGAACGGTGAGGGGGCCGAAGTGGCGTTTGCGCCGCACAAGACCCTGCTCGAAGTCTTGCGCGAAGATCTGGGCCTGATGGGAACCAAGCACGGTTGTGAGCTCGGCGAGTGCGGCACCTGCGCGGTGTTGGTGAATGGACGAGCAATTCTTTCCTGTTTGATGCTGGGCCTGGATGCGGAAGGACAGGAAGTAAAAACAATCGAGGGGATGGCTGAGGGCTCAGAGCTTCATCCATTGCAGCACACGTTTGCGGACCTCGGCGCAGCCCAATGCGGCTACTGTTCGCCCGGGTTTCTTTTGGTTGCTGAAGAGTTGTTGAAGAAGAATCCGAATCCTTCACGCGAAGTCATCAAGGAAGCATTGTCAGGCAATCTTTGCCGCTGCACCGGCTATATAAAGATCTACGAAGCCGTGGAGCTGGCTGCGGCGCGTATGCGTGGCGAAGAGATGGAATTGCCAAAAGAATCTGTTTACGGTTTGTGAAGCTGGCAGTCTAAAAGGTATCTCTAAGGTCGAATGGCTCCAAGGTTGGGAAGGTGGGCTTGCCCCCGCCCAACTTTCATCAAAGGCAAGCGGGGGTAAACCGCCCTTCCCGACCTTAGAGACTATGCGGCTTGAGAGTCCGGCCGGAAATTAATGGTTAATAACGATTCAAAGAACGGCAGACCGCTCAACGTAGTCGGCAAGCCTTTTCGCAAGGTCGATGCGCGCGCGAAGTGCACTGGCCAGACGAAGTTTGCCGACGATATCGTGTTGCCGCGCATGCTGTTTTGCAAACTACTGCGCAGCCACCTGCCGCACGCGTTAATTAAGCACATCGACATTTCGAAGGCCGCGGCTTTACCCGGCGTGTTCGCAATCATCACCGGCAAAGACCTTCCTATTTCATATGGGATTCTCCCTGTCAGCCAGGATGAGCATGCTCTGTGCATCGATAAGGTTCGCTTCATCGGCGACCCCGTTGCGGCCGTCGCAGCGATTGATGAAGACACTGCGTTCGATGCGATGAATCTAATCGAAGTGGAGTATGAACCGCTGAACACGATCTCCTCGATTGAAGAAGCGATACTGATCGACGAACCGCGCATTCACGAATATGGCGACGAGGGAAATATTCATAAGAAGGTCTCACTGGAATTCGGCAATGTCGATGAAGGCTTCGCCGAAGCAGATCTAATTCGCGAAGATACTTTTTTCTACGAAGGCAACACGCACCTGCCACTGGAGCAACACGCCGCCGTCGGCAATTTCGATCCGGACAACAAGTTGACGCTCTGGAGTTCAACCCAAACGCCCCACTACGTTCATCGCGCGCTCGCAAAAGTTCTGGAGTTGCCCGCTAGTCATATCCGAGTGATCGCCACTCCAAACGGCGGCGGCTTTGGCGGCAAGAGCGATCCGTTTAATCACGAAGTTGTAGTCTGCAAACTTTCGATGATGACGGGACGGCCGGTGAAGGTGACGCTCACGCGGGAAGAAGTTTTCTATTGTCATCGTGGCCGACATCCGGTGTTGATGCACATCAAGACCGGCGTTAAGAAAGACGGCGCCATCACCGGCATGCACTTCCAGACATTCCTTGACGGCGGCGCCTATGGCAGCTACGGCGTGGCCAGCACTTTTTATACCGGTGCGCTTCAAACAGTTACCTATGACGTGCCGCGCTATAAGTTCCAGGGCCTGCGCGCTTTTACCAACAAGCCGCCCTGCGGGCCGAAGCGCGGACACGGTACGCCACAGCCGCGTTTTGGTTTGGAAGTTCAGCTGGACAAGATCGCGGAGCAACTCAGGCTCGATCCTGCCGCAATGCGACGTAACAACCTGGTCGAACCCGATACCGTTACTGCCAATTATTTGCGCATCGGCAGCATGGGACTGGGTCAATGCATCGACAAGATTGTCGAAGGCTCTGAGTGGAGAAATAAATTCTCGGGGTGGGACGAAAAAAATCGCAAACTGGCTTACGGCAAAGGAATCGGCATCGCTTGTAGTTCGTACATCTGTGGCGCGGGTTTGCCGATCTACTGGAACAACATGCCGCAGTCGGGCGTGCAGCTTCGACTTGACCGGCAGGGCGGCGTCTGCGTGATGTGTGGCTCCACAGATATTGGTCAGGGCTCCGATTCGATTCTTGCTTACATCGTGGCGGAAGTGCTCGGCATCGATCCGTTCGACATTCGCGTGATCACTGCCGATACCGATCTGACGCCGGTCGATCTCGGCAGTTATTCGAGTCGGGTGACTTTAATGACCGGCAACGCTGCGATTCAAGCCGCGGAACGCGCGCGAGAACTCCTGGTCATGGCCGTGGCAGAAAAGCTAGGCGTGCCGATTGAGAACTTATCGCTCGCCGAGCGCAGAATCTTCGATGTTGAAAACCCGGAGGTCGGTGTGTCATTCGCCGAGGCGGTGGTTTTGGCAGAATCAAAGTTTGGAACCATCGGCACGGTCGGCTCTTATTCACCGCCACGTTCACCCGGAAAATACAAAGGCGCCGGCGTTGGGCCTTCGCCTGCTTATAGCTACTCGGCTGCGATTGCGGAGGTCGATGTAGATCCTTCGACGGGGATCGTGATTGTGGAGCGTGTTTGGATTGCGCACGACATCGGCAAGTCGATCAATCCGATGCTGGTGATGGGACAGGTTGAAGGCAGCGTCTACATGGGCCTGGGCGAAGCGCTGATGGAAGAGATGACCTATCGCGCAAACCGTAACGTAGTGCACAAGTTTCCCTCGATGCTGGAATATAAGAGTCCGACAACGATGGAGATGTGCGAGGTCAAAACTTACCTGGTAGAGGATCCGGATCCGAATGGACCTTACGGCGCGAAGGAAGTGGGCCAGGGGCCGCTCTTGCCGGTGCCGCCGGCGGTAGCGAACGCCGTCTATGATGCCGTCGGCGTGCGGATTGATGAAGTACCGATTACGCCCGAGAAAGTTTTGAAAGCGCTCAAGGAAAAGGCGAAAGGCCGCGAGGGGAGATTCGGTCCCGGAGCTGTGCCGGCAGTCGAATGGCCTGAACCTTTGCGAGTGCTGACACCGTCAGAAGGCGGCGACGGGAAAGAGATGCCGAGAGTGGCAGTACATTCGTAGTTGAAAGAGGATTTGTATGAGCAAGAAAACGACATCGGAGGACGATCAGTTGCCTTTGCCAAGCGACGTCCGCACAATCCGTACTCGCAATTACAGGGTTATCGAATCTGTAAAACACGCAAGCGAGGTGCAGGCTCTCATGGGAGAGGTCAGGGTAAAAGTCAGACTAACCAACGGTGTAGATCAAGCACTAGTTCGGCGAGGCATGCTCCCACCGGATCAGGTTCGCTATTACGAAACAACCGCCTTAGTTGATACAGGCGCGATTCGCTCAGTGTTGCCGGTTCAGGTGCTACAGCACTTGGGGTTGGAAGTAGTGCGAAAGGCACGCGCCGTTTACGCCAATGACTCGCGCGAGGATGTTGACGTCTCAGAAATGGTCGGTATCGATATTATCGGTCGTCGTACGACCGAAGAGATGCTAGTGCTTGGTTCGGAAGTTTTGATCGGACAAACGGTACTTGAGACTCTCGACCTGCTGGTTGATTGCACGAATCTTCGGGTGGTACCTAACCCGGATCATCCCGATCAGCCAGTGATCAAGATCAAAAGTCTGGTGGGAAGCGAGATGCCGCGCGTGGCGGTGCATTCGTGAGGTTTGGATGAAGCTCCCCAACTCTGAGAATGCAGTAGTTGATATTGCAAAACTACGCGACTACTATCTCAATCCGGACCATCCGAAGGGAAAGCAATAGGCGCGCGTCTTCCAAGACGCACAGCGTGGATTATTAGAATTGATGAAGATTTTCCGCGGTTGACGACCTGCTTTAATCCGGGGAGGAGTCTCTAGCTATGGACGAAATCAAATTGCTGGACGTTGTGGCGCTGACCGAGGATTTGGACACTCAAGGGCTTCGTCGTGGAGAGGTCGGCACCGTGGTCGAGGAGTGGAAAGACGGCGTGTTTGAGGTCGAGTTTAGTGACAATTCCGGCAAGGCATACGCTCTCACCGCCCTTCGGTCTGATCAACTGATGAAGCTTCATTTCCGGAAAGACGAAGCTGCCTAAGAAAAGAACCCGAGTGACCGAGAGTCATGAGCTGGGATCAGGCATTTCCAGATTGTCGTTAGCATGCTCGCCTCGGTTGGCGGCGCAGGCCTAATAATTTTCGCGCTGTCCTCTTGGTTAGGGAAGGTCTGGGCAAACCGAATACTTGAAGCTGACAAGCTCAAGTATCAGCACGCCCTGGAAATAGTCAATCGATATTCGGAGACACAGTTCCATCTCTACAATGACCTTTGGAGTTCACTGTGTGACTTGCAAATTGCCGGAGACCATCTCTGGGAAGAAGCAAACACAGTCAACGCGAGAAGGTTTGCTCGACAGCTTCAAAAAACAAAAGATATGGTTCAAAAGCGGAGTCTACTCATCGAAGATGCACATTACGAATCGTTAAAAAGCCTAATGGAGGAGTTTGGTGATTTTAACTTGGGCAAGACGCGTCTTTTGGAATTGCGAAGAAATCAGTTCCCGCTTCAGGACGTGCAGGATCATATGGTCCAGGATGTCATCGAGCAGAATCGCCAAAAGAAAGAAGCCTATTCGCTACTCCTGGTTAACCTTGAACTCTCATTGAAACGTCAGTTGCGTAATCCTGCAACATTGAACTAACGACTCGCCATGATGCGACTTCCCAAGTTTGACTACCGCGTGCCGCGAACAATCTCGGAGGCGGTGAAGATCATTGCCGGCGCCGGGCCGGAAGGGCAGTTCGTCGCCGGGGGCACCGATCTCTACCCCAACATGAAGCGCCGCCAGCAGACTCCGCGCACCGTGATTTCCGTTATGCGCTTGCCGGAGTTGAATCAGATTACGGGTGACGGCAAGTCTGGCGTTCGCATCGGCGCTTCGGTAACCCTTACCGACATCGTCGAACATCCGCTGATTAACCGCGACTATCCTGTGATCGCCTACGCTGCGCGCTCGATCTCCACGCCAATACTCCGGAACATGGGAACGATCGGCGGGAACCTCCTGCTCGACACGCGTTGCAACTACTACGATCAGAACTACGAGTGGCGCAAAGGCATAAATTTTTGCCTGAAGAAGGATGGCGACGTTTGCTGGGTGGCGCCGGGAAGTTCGAAGTGCTGGGCGGTCCAGTCTTCCGATTTAGTTCCAGTGATGGTAGCGATTGGCGCGAAGTTTCGTTTAGCCTCGACGCTTGGTGAACGAATGATCGACGCGGCTGGTTTCTACAACGACGACGGTATCGACTATCTGAAGAAGCGGCCGGACGAGTTATTGGTAGACATTCATTTGCCGCCACTCAATGGCTGGCGCGCTTCATATCAGAAGCTTCGCCGTCGTGGCGCGTTTGATTTTCCGGTGTTGGGCGTTGCGGCGTGGATTCAGGTTGACGAAACAAATAACGGGAGCAGTAGCGACCGTCTTGATACGATAAAAAACGCTCGCATTGTTCTCGGCGGTATCGGGCCATCGCCGGTTGAAGTGACGGAAGCCGGTGAAGTGCTGATCGGGCAACCACTCGACGACGATCGCATAAAGGCGGCCGCTGAAGCTGCTTATGTGAAGGCTCGTCCGCTCGACAATACTGACTTCGTTACGAACTGGCGCAAACAAATGACCAGGCAGTATACGCTTCGCGCCTTACGAGAGCTGGCTGCTTCTGACTGACCCCTCCTATTGGTCTTTGGACTTGGGTCTTTGGTCTTAGTACTCAGATCCTGTGGCACCATGGCAAAGACCAAAGACCTAAGACCAAAGACCAATGCGGTTGCAGCCATAATCCTCGCCGCTGGGCGCTCCCAACGCATGGGCGCATTCAAGCCTCTGCTTCCCTTCGGCCCAAAAACCGTAATTGAAACCTGCATCGATCATCTGCGAGGCGGCGGTATTGAAACCGTTGTCGTGGTTCTTGGCCACGGTCCGGGAGTTGACAAACTAAAAGCTCACCTTCAAGCCTCCAACGTGACCTTTGCCATCAACCCCAAACCTGAGAGCGAGATGGGCGCATCGATCGCCTGTGGTGTTCGCGCGCTCCCCGAAGGGATTCAAGCTGTCGTCATCAATCCTGTAGACCATGCGGCGGTGCCACCTGAGGTAGTTGCTACGCTCGTCAGCGAATGGCAGCATGGCGCGCGACTAGTGAAGCCGACCTGGAGAGATCGCGGCGGACATCCGGTGTTGATAGACCTTTCCTTTCGCGATGAGTTACTGAAGCTCAACCCAAACGGTGGTCTAAAAACGTTTTTTATTGAATGTCAGGACCAGGTCAAACGCGTCGCTGTAAATTCGAATTATATTGCGCGCGACATGGACACGTGGGATGATTACGTCGCTTTGCACCAGGAGGTCTTTGGCTTTCCAGCGCGGGAAACGCCTCGCGAGCGGGACCAGTAGGAACGAGCGTCGGACGCAAATTAGCGCTTTTGCCTTACATTCAGGGCATGGCCAGTCTGACCAACTAAACTGCTGTTCCACTCATCTAACGCAGTGCCCCACCTTTTTGGGTACGGGCAAAGGAGAGTAAATGCACCTGTCAAATCGAAAACCCGTATTGGCCCTGTTGTTAGCCGTCATGCTGGGCTCCTCGTTTGTGTTCGCCCAAAACGGGCCGGCCTCGGTCAACTTTTCGCTCCGCACCACTGATGGCCAGACAATCACTTCCGACAGTTTGCGCGGCGAGGTTGTCGTGCTGGCGTTTGGCGCATCGTGGCTGCCGCTATCAAAGGCCCAGTTGCAGGGCGTGAGAAAACTTGCGGACGAGTACAGCGACCGGGGCGTCGTGGTCTACTGGGTAAGTACCGAGTCGGAGGATCCGAAATCGAAGAACTATGCCAGCGATGAAAACCTGAGGGCGTTCGCCCAGAAGTATGGTCTGAAGGTCACTGTACTGCGCGATCCTGACGGCGCAACCTCGAAAAAGTTTGGCGTCGATCAGTTACCGTCGTTCGTCATCGTTGATAAGCACGGCGTGGCCAGCGAGCCGATTGGCGGGCTGGATCCGAACGGCAACCTGGCGAACCAACTTGCGGAACGACTCGACAAAGTGCTCGATTAATTTTTCCCTCGTAATCAAAACAAAGGCCGCCATTCTCGTGGCGGTCTTTTTCGTTTCTGTTGCAACCCCTCCGTTAGTTCAGGAATTAAGCTCTCTGTGCCGCCTCTGTGTTCTGTGTAGGACAAACAAACACTTTCCTGCATTCTTGGCAAACGCTTAGTGCTGTTTAGTTGGAGATAAATTGGAGGAAAGCATCCAATGAGCCGGCGAAGCTGGCGGAGAGAATGATAGCCCCAGGCGAGGCAGCCGAGCCTGGGGTGACAGCCAAAAACCGGACTGAGCCCGCGAAGCGGCGACAGACAAGTAGCCAGTTAGGATCTGTTGAGCCACTATGATCAGGAGTTACTCTCCAACGTTTCCTCCGTCGCCCACTTCGCGGGCTCCGAACATTTTGGTTTGCGTTACCCCAGGCTCGGCTGCCTTCGCCTGGGGCTATCATTCTGTCCGCCAGCTTCGCAGGCTGGTTGAATGATGTCTTTTAGCAGTTCAGTTGGTTGCGGCCTCAGCCGCGCTGTGTTTCTCTGTGGTGAATAACGGTTAGGCAAACACTCCCCACAGAGGCACAGAGAACAAGGAGTTTCACAGAGCAACTAATATTAGGTTTACGGTTCACAATCATCTCCCCGCTTGCAAGCAGGCGCAAAAGCGGAAGGGCAATGGTTAATCTGCCAAACTGAACCAGGGTTGCACTTGCTCCCCAACGCGTAATCTAATAACTTGCTATCGTCGTCCGCCTGAACATTCTTATGACCTTCAAGTTGATCAATCCTGCGTCACTCGGCACTCCGCGAGGCTATTCCAACGGCGTTCTGACAGATGCTGGAGGCCGATTGCTTTTCGTCGCGGGACAGATCGGTTGGAACGAAAAGCAGGCGATCGTCAGCGACGACTTCGTGGCGCAATTTGATCGCGCCCTCGCAAACGTTGTTGCGGTTGTCATTTCAGCCGGTGGCGAGCCGCATCAGATCGCGCGACTGACCCTGTATGTTACCGACAAGCGGGAATACGTTAATCGACGCGAGGAAGTGGGGCACTCGTATCGTGCTCATCTCGGCAAGCACTTTCCGGCGATGGCACTCGTCGAGGTGAAGGGTCTTCTGGACGACAAGGCGAAGGTAGAAATTGAAGCGGTCGCTGTTCTAAATCCATAGCGCTCGGGTTTCCGCACTAATGTTCACTCCGAATAGTTTCCTTTTCGAAACAAACGCGTCTGGCGTGGCGACGATTACGCTCAATCGTCCCGAACGTCTCAACGCGTTGACTTTCGAAGTTTATCGCGAACTGACGGACACTTTCACGGCCCTAAAAAATGAGCCTGAGGTGCGTGCCGTTGTTATCACAGGCGCAGGCCGAGCGTTCTGTTCCGGCGGTGACGTGCACGATATTATCGGCGAACTCTTCAAACGCGATATGGAGGGCCTGCTCGAGTTTACCCGTATGACGTGTGAACTCGTCGCCAATATTCGCGCCCTGCACAAGCCGGTTATCGCGAGTCTTAACGGAACAACTGCCGGCGCCGGCGCCTGCATCGCGCTGGCCTCGGACATTCGCATCGCAGCCGAGGAAGCGAAAATTGCTTTTCTGTTTGTGAAGGTCGGACTTTCAGGCGCCGACATGGGCGCGGCGTATCTGCTGCCTCGTGTTGTCGGCCTGGCAAAGGCCACTGAGTTGCTCTATACCGGCGATTTCATCTCCGCGCAGGAAGCCGAACGGATAGGTCTGTACAATCGAGTTGTGCCCGCGAGTCAACTGCAAGATGCGACGCGAGAATTAGCGGAACTTCTCGCCCGGGGGCCGGCGTTCGCGCTCGCGAAGACCAAAGAGCTACTGGATCGCGAAGCGCACATGAATCTCGAAGCGGCGTTGGAATGCGAGGCGCAGGCCCAGGCCATCTGCATGCAGCATCCGGATTATCGTGAAGCGTATGAAGCGTTCGTTGACAAACGAGCTGCGAAATTTGAGTAGAGAGGAAAGGTCAAGTGGAAAGGAGTAACTGATAGGCGTGCATTTTTCGCTTGTTGTCTCATTAACACCGCGGCTCTAACCCGGTGATCGAGAGCTACACAGAATGGGAACCCGTTTAAACGGTTTCACTCCCCTTTCAACTACGCAGTCACCGGGCTAAAGCCGCGGTGTTAATGAAAGTAATTGAGAGCTCAAACTGCCTAAGGCCTTGGTTATGGATAAATTCATCGATCAACTTCCCTTCTTCACACCTGAGCATCGCACCCTGGCAGCGGACATGGAGTCGTTTGTCCAGTTGGAAATTGAGCCGCGAGCGAGTGATGAGCGGGACCCGGATGCTCAGCTGCGGGAATTCGTGAGCGTGTTGGCCAAAGCCGGTGCATTGCACTACGCCATTGCCTCCCCCGGCGAAAAACTGGACCTACGCGCGCTTTGTTTGATTCGCGAAGCCCTTTCCTACTCCTCCGCGCTGGCTGACCTCGCGTTCGTCATGCAGGGGCTGGGGAGCTTTGCCATCAGCCAGGCGGCGCCGGAGCACCTGCGCGATTTCTGGGTTTCACGCGCCGTGGAGGGAAAAGCAGTTGCTGCTTTTGCTTTGACTGAACCCGAAGCCGGCTCCGATGTTGCTGCGATCAAGACTACCGCCACGCGTGATGGCGATGCTTACGTAATCAATGGTCGAAAACGTTTTATCTCGAACGCGGGCGTTGCCGATTTCTACACCGTGTTTGCGCGAACCGGAACTGATGCTAACGGCCGCGCTTCATTGTCCGCGTTTGTCGTCGGCGCTCGGATGCCCGGCTTCAGTGTTATTGAACGCACTGCGATGATCGCTTCCCATCCGATTGGTGAAATTGAATTCAACGACTGTCGCGTGCCGGCAGAAGACATGGTTGGCAGCGAGGGCGAGGGGTTCGTGTTGGCAATGCGCACTATGGACACCTTTCGGGCCAGCGTTGGCGCCGCAGCCTGCGGCATGGCGCGGCGGGGGTTGGATGAAGCGGTGCGGTACGCAAAATCCCGGAAACAATTTGGCCGGCCGCTGGCTGAGCATCAACTCATCCAGGAGAAGTTGGCAGACATGGTGACTGAACTCGACGCCGCCCGGCTTCTGGTTTATCGCGCGGCGCACTTTAAAGATGCGAGCGCTGGACGTGTCAGTCGCGAGGCGAGTGAGGCAAAACTCTACGCCACCGAAGCGGCCTGCCGCATCATCGATCAAGCAGTACAGATTCATGGGGGATCGGGCCTTGTGCGTGGAAGCGTCGTTGAACGATTATACCGGGATGTTCGCGCGCTACGAATTTACGAAGGAACTTCCGAAATTCAGAAACTAATCATCGCCAGCCAGTTGTTGAAGGAATAAGAAATGACTGCCAGGACGCAGAGAACGCCAGGAAATTCTACTGAACTATTTCAGCACTATTGACTAGCGACGCTGGCGGTTCAATGTTCAGTCTCATGAAGATCAACATCATCGGTGGCGGGCCGGCAGGAATGTATTTTGCCATCCTGATGAAGAAGGCCGACCCCGGACATGAGATTACTGTTTACGAGCGCAATGGACCTGACGATACGTTTGGCTGGGGCGTGGTGTTTTCGGGGAAGACCCTGGCTAATCTGCGTGCAGCCGACGAAGAATCACATGCCGAGATAACGCGCGCGTTTGCAGCCTGGGACAACGTCGATGTCGTTCATCGACAGGAAAAGATTTCCATCCACGGCAACAGTTTTTCGGGTATTCCTCGTCTTCAACTGCTTAAAATTTTGCAGCGACGCTGCGAGCAACTCGGCGTTCAGTTACGCTTCCGTAGCGAAGTCCCTGATCTTGATTCCCTGAAGGTGAACTGTGACCTGCTGGTTGCTGCCGACGGTGTCAACAGCACGGCGCGAAGACAATACTCAAGCCATTTCCTGCCCACGTTGGATGTACGTCCGAATCGTTACATTTGGTATGGCACGCATCAGTTGTTTCATGGACTGACGTTGACGTTTCGCGAAAACGAGGCGGGTGTGTTCGCCGCCCACTCGTACAAGTTCAACCAAACCACCAGCACGTTTATCATCGAATGCGATCAAGGGACCTGGGACCGGGCGGGCTTCGCCACGATGAGCGATGACGAAACGCGAGGCTATCTGGAAATGGTGTTTGCGCTGGATCTTAACGGCCAGCCGTTGCTCTCAAACAATTCCAAGTGGATTAACTTCCTGCTCGTCAAAAACGACAATTGGTTTTTCGAGAATGTAGTAATGATCGGCGACGCGCTTCACACAGCGCACTTCTCGATTGGGTCAGGCACGAAGTTGGCGCTGGAAGACGCCGTCGCACTTTTTGAAAGTTTCGGCAGGTGCGCGAGCGTTGGTGAAGCGCTGAAGGATTTTGAGAGGACCCGCAAGCCCGTGATCGAGGAGTATCAAGCGGCGGCGTTTGAAAGCATGCGCTGGTTTGAGAATGCGCGAGATTATATGAACCTCACTTCCATTGAGCTTGCTCATACCTTGATGACTCGCAGTGGGCGCGTAAGTGATGAGGATCTCCGCCGAAGGGATCCGGAGTTCATGGCAAAGTGGGAAAAGCAGAAGGCAGAAGGCAGAAAGCAGTAGGCAACTTATTAATCCGTCCCGCTGCTTTTTGCCTACTGCCTTCTGCTCCCGCCTACTGCCTTCTGCTCCTGCCTACTCTCCCTTCCACTCCGGCGCCAGCAGTCTTCGCCTTCCCTCATCGACCGTCGCGATTCCCGGCTCGTCGAGCTCAAAGCGATCCCAAAGTTTGCAGGTGACAGGTCGATGCGCCTGATCGAGCGCCTCACAATAGTTGGTGTAAGTACAGCGCCTTACCTCATCCCCACGACCAAGTTTCACTTTGATAAACCAGTCGGGGTCGGCCAGCGCCTGACGAGCGAGTCCGGCGATGTCAGCCTGGCCCATTCGCAGGATCGCTTCGGCCTGTGAAAAAGTCGTCAGACCCCCAGTTGCTACAATCGGCGTCTTGAATCCCGCGTCATTCACCGCGCGCTTGATCGCGGCAACCAGGGGCACGCTGCGACCGAATGGCCCGGCTGCATCTGAAAGAACTGTCGGCATACACTCATAGCCGCTCTGCCCGGTGTAAGGATAGACTGCCTGGCCAACCTTCGGTTGCTGCGCGTCTTCAAACTTTCCGCCCTTGGAAAGAGACAGAAAATCAAAACCCGCGCGAGCAAACTCGACTCCGAAATAAATCGCATCGTCAATTCGATTACCGCCCTCGATCACCTCGTCTGCTAGAAACCGCGTGCCCACAACGTAGTCGTTTCCCACCTTCTTTCGCACCGCCTGAAAAACTTCGAGGGGCAACCGCAGACGATTTTCGCGCGGTCCACCATAACCGTCATCGCGATCGTTGAGAGCACTGAGAAAACCCGCCATCGTGTAGGCGTGTGCGTAGTGCAGTTCGACGCCATCAAAGCCCGCCTCGCGCGCCCGTTGCGCCGCGCTCGCAAAAATGTCCGGCAACACAGTCGGAAGTTCGCGCACCTGCGGCAGATGCATATCAGTGACGTGTTCGCGATAACCAAACCGGAGTGATTCCAACTCACGCGCGTCAAGTATGTGATCAATCACTTCATCCGGCGCGTTGTTAAGGAACTCTCGTACTTTCGTCTCCGCTGCATCCCGCCAGGCTACGTCTTCAGTAATTTCCGCGAGCACCTCTCGATGACGATCATTAACACTCAGAAAGCGGGCGAAGTATTTCTCCTTATCGGGTCGACGTTTTACAGACAGGAAGTCGATGATCTGGATGAAGAGTTTGGTCTGCCCTTCGCTCGCTTCTCTCACGGTATCCACGAGTTGCTTCAGGCCCGGAATGAATCGATCGTGACCAATACGCAGCAAAGGACCACTGGGAATATCACGTACCCCGGTCGCCTCGACAACTAAAACTCCCGGTTGTCCCTGGGCGAAGCGTCTATACCAATCAAGGTTTTCCTGCGTGACGAAACCATCTTCAGTAGCGCGCCAGGGAACCATCGCCGGAACCCAGGTGCGGCTGGTGGTTTGTAACGCACCGATTCTGATCGGTTGGTACAGAAGAGCCTGCGCCGCTTCCTCGGCCGTAGGCCAACGCGTTGCCGGAATCGAGTGACGGATTGGATTGGCAAACTTCCACATATGTTCGCGTTCACTTTACCACGGAGCCCGAGCTTAGGGTTGAAGGCCTGCATTAGTTGTCTCAAACGATCAAAGGAGAAAGATCATGGAGGGTTATGGTAAATTAAACCTACCTCAAGAATACTCCTGGAGAGCCGCTTTGACTGATGAGCTTCTGAAATGGCGCAGTGAGTTTCCCATTCTGGACAAGACTGTCTATCTGATCTCCCACAGCCTTGGCGCAATGCCCAGGGAGACCTACGCGCGACTAAACGAGTATGCCGAAACCTGGGCGACGCGAGGCGTGCGCGCCTGGGCTGAAGGTTGGTGGGACATGCCGGTCGCGGTCGGCAATGAAGTGGCGCGGATTATTGGCGCCGAGCCCGGCAACGTGGTGATGCACCAAAACGTTTCCATCTGCCAGTCTCTAATACTTTCATGTTTCGAGCCCACCCCAAAAAGAAACAAGATTGTCTATTCGGAGCTGAATTTTCCTTCCGTGATGTATGTCTATGAGGCTCACGCGCGCGAGGGCAAACTAAGAATAGAAACGGTCCCCTCAGACGACGGCATTACGATCTCGCTCGAGCGTTTTCTCGCGGCGATCGACGAAGAAACGTTACTGGTGCCTTTTTCCCATGTCCTTTTCAAAAGTGGTTTTTTGCAAAACGCGAAAGCCATCACTGAACGAGCGCATGAGGTAGGCGCAATGGTTGTGCTCGATGCTTACCAATCTGCCGGCACGGTGCCCTTCAGTGTCAAGGATCTCGAGGTCGACTTCGCTACCGGCGGTTCGGTGAAATGGCTCTGTGGCGGACCGGGAGCGGGTTATCTTTATGTGCGTCCAGATCTGCAGTCGCAACTGCAACCAAAGACTACCGGCTGGATGGCGCATGAAGCGCCTTTTGCTTTCGACACCAGTATGCGTTACGCGTCCGGCATCGAGCGGTTCCTGCACGGGTCACCTGCCATTCCGGCACTATACGCCGCGCAGTCGGGTTATCGAATTATCAATGAAATCGGCGTAGAGAAAATTCGCGCCAAGAGCACGCGACAAACCGAGCACTTGATTGACCTGGCAGAGGAAGCGGGATTTAGAGTGACGAGTCCAAAAAATGCCGCGGACCGTGGTGGTACCATCACCATTGGCCATGAGGATGCGGCGGCGATCACCACCGAGCTGATTAGAAGGGAGTTCATCGTCGACTATCGCCCCGGCGCTGGAGTGCGCATCTCGCCGCACTTCTATACGAGCGATGAGGAACTCGAACTGGTGATCCGCGAAATGAAAGAAATCAGAGATACCCGGACTTACGCGACACATGAAACCGCGGGGGCAGCATTCTGAAAAATGAGCTTTGTACTTTGTTCTTGGAACTTGGTTCTCTTGGGTCTTGGGTCTTAGGTCTTGGGTTTTAGAGCCTTGAACCACGTTTCCGAAATTGATCGAAAATCAAAGACCTAAGTCCAAAGACCACCAAGCTCAAGGTACAAAGTTCCAAGAACAAAGATCAAACCTCAATGACTAAAGACTACGGCAGCAACGCCCCGCTTTCTTACAACAAATATTTGCGGGTGGCCGATTTAATCGGTTTGCAGGACTGCCTGTCTGATCCGAAACATCACGACGAGCTTCTTTTCATAACCATCCACCAGGCTTACGAACTTTGGTTCAAGCAGATTCTCCATGAAATCGATGCGGCCATCACTTTGATGAATGAAGACCGGCTAACTGCCGCCGCGCGGGCAATGCGGCGCGTGGTTGAAATAGAAAAGCTGCTGGTTAACCAGATTCACCTTCTGGAAACGATGACGCCGATTAGCTTTCTTGCTTTCAGGGATCAACTCAACCCCGCCAGTGGCTTTCAATCAATGCAGTTTCGCGAGATCGAGTTTGCTTCCGGTCTGAAACACCAGAACTTGCTGAACGAATTTCGCGAGGATGAATTCGCACAGCCTCGTCTGCAGCAACGCTTCGATGCGCCTTCGTTGGGAGATACTTTTTTTGCGGCACTGCAGCAACGGGGTTTCGATGCGCCGGCCAGCGACGACTCCATTGGCGAAGAAGAACGTCGGAAGCGTCACGGCAAACGCACCCAGGCTGTTCTGGAAATTCTCACGCACTTTGAAGAGCGAAACGAAGAGTTTCAAGTAGCCGAGGCCTTGTTGGAGCACGACGAGTACTTTGCTTTGTGGCGTTCGCATCACATTAAGATGGTCGAGCGCATGGTCGGCACGAAACGCGGCACCGGCGGCTCGGAAGGGGTCGGCTACTTGCAGACTACTCTCGACAAGAAGTTTTTCCCCGAACTCTGGGAAGCGCGCACACATCTCGACACAAAGCACGGCGAGGCCGGTTGTCCGTTTGCCGGCGAAGCGACCAAACCCGCCGAAGCTCCTGCGGAACCCGAAAAGACGAAGAAAGCTCCGCCCAAGCCCGTAGCCAAGAGTAAGCGAGTGCAGACAAACGAACGCCGGCGAGCGCCCCGGGCGAAGGTGAATCTGCGCGCGCGTTGGGAAGGCGATCTCGGTCAACACGAGGCGGAGGTGACAAGCTTAAGCAAGAGCGGCTGCTTCGTGCTTAGCGGCGGCAAAGTGAAAGCCAAGGAACTTATACGTTTGGAACTAATGCTTCCGAACGAAGAGACAATCCATCTTTGGGCCGAGGTAGTCGAGGAGGCGGATGAAATTGGGTTTGCCTTGCAATTCACTTCGTCGGAGGAAACGTATCAGGCGAGGCTCGAGAAATTCCTCCAAAAATGTCTGAACGACTAAGCCTGAAGCTCGGCGTACTGTGGGATGACGCGCAGATCCCAGCGACGCGGCGTGATAGAATTACGTTTTAGACGAGGTAATGCCATGGCACGGAATGTTCAATATGTAACGGATGCTAACGGGGAGCAAACCGCAGTCATCCTGCCGCTCGAGCAATATGAAGAGCTCCTCGAAGATCTGCACGTCAGCCGCGTAGCGTACGAAACAAAAGACGAACCGTCTCGTCCACTAGGTGAAGTTGTGGACGAGATGCGAAACGCGGGCGAGATCGATGTATGAAGTTATTATCACCTCCCACGCTGAGCGAGAATTAAAGCGGCTCGATCGGTCCACGAAGAACCGTATCTTGCCCGCGGCTCTTGCCTTGTCGGACAATCCACGTCCCCACGGATGCTTGAAAGTGAAAGCCGAAGAAAGGCTGTGGCGGATTCGTGTGGGCGACTGGCGGATTGGCTACGAAATTCAACGACGATTCCCGAGTGGTCAGAATCATAACCGTTGGGCATCGGAGTGAATTCTATGATTAGGCTGGAAGCAACCCGACTCCATAGTGGTCGGGTGGTTTACGATTACACCTTCAGCGTCGCATCCGAGCAGCAGTAATAAGTTGATTTATGCTCAACGAATTTCCCGAACACTTCAACATGGCCGACTACTTCCTCTACCACAACCTCGAGGAAGGGCGTGAAAACAAACTCTGTCTTTACTTCGAAGATCAAACCTACACCTATGGCGAGACCGCGCGAGTGTCGAATCGTGTGGGCAATGCGCTGCGTGAATTGGGAGTCGAGGTTGAGGACCGCGTACTCCTCGTCTTGCCAGACTGTCCTGAATTTGTCTGGACCTGGTTCGGGGCCGCTCGCATTGGCGCCGTCATTACCATGGTGAATCCGTTGCTGCCGGCTGAGGATTACAAATACTATCTCGATTACACCCGCGCGCGTGTGGCAATTGTTCATGAGTCGCTCCTAAAAACCTTCAACGAGGCGGCGGCAGAGGCACGTTATTTACGCGCGGTCCTGGTTGTCGGCGATCGTGAACACGACGTTGACTTCACCAACGATTCTCTGGTTTGGACTTCTTTCGACAGCGCCGTTCTCACCGTCGGCGACGAATGCACTCCGGCCGACACGCATCGCGACGACATCGCAATTTGGTTGTTCACCTCCGGCTCGACCGGTCATCCCAAGGGTGCTGTGCATCTGCAGCACGACTTGCCATTCAATACCGAAGTCTTTGCCAGGCAGACAATGGGCGTGACTGAGAATGATTTGACGGTTTCAGTGTCTAAGCTTTTTTTTGGTTATGCGACCGGAACAAATCTGTTGTTCCCTTTTGCCGTCGGTGGGGCGACCGCGCTTTTTTCAGAACGCTCGACACCGGAAAAACTGTTCGAAGTCATTGAGCGTTATCGCCCCACAATCCTTACCACGGTGCCGACCATGATCAACTCGATGTTGAATGCGCCCGACGCCGCCAGTCGCGATCTGTCGAGCCTGCGTTTTTGCTATTCAGCGGGCGAAGCCTTGCCACCAGAACTTTACGAACGCTGGAAGAAAAATTTGGGGGTGGAGATCTGTGACGGCATCGGATCGGCTGAGATGTTTCATATTTACATCACGAACCGGCCCGGCGATGTGAAGCCCGGAAGCCTGGGCAGGATTGTCTCAGGGTATGAAGCGAAGATCGTTGACGCTGCCGGCAATGAAGTTTCGCCAAATGAGATGGGCACGTTACGAATCAAAGGCGACTCGGCGGCGCTTTGCTATTGGAACGCTCACGAGAAATCAAAAGAAACTTTTGCCGGAGACTGGTGCACAACCGGTGACCAATTCCACGTAGACGACGAAGGCTATTACTGGTATCACGGTCGCACGGACGAAATGTTGAAGGTGTCAGGCATCTTCGTGGCGCCGGCTGAAATTGAGAACTGCCTGCTCCAGCATGAGGCGGTGCTTGAATGCGCAGTTGTCGGTGACGATGCAGGTGACGGGCTGATCAAACCGAAAGCCTTTGTGGTACTGCGGGAGGAGGCCCGAGACTCGATCGATGATATCAGCAACCAGGATGAGCTCGTGAAAGAGCTGAAAGAGTTTGTTAAGTCTCAACTCGCACCTTACAAGTATCCTCGCTGGATCGTATTTGTTCCTTCCCTTCCGAAAAACGATCGCGGCAAGATCGATCGCAAGCTGCTCAAACAAAGCTGACCCACAACATTCTACGTGACCACGCACCACTCAAGCGCTTTGCTGGGACCGCGGGCGTCTCGCCCGCCCGGATACGTCCACCTTAACTTACGATGTTTGCGCCAATGGTACGCATGCGGGCGGGACGCCCGCGGTCCCAGCAAAGCGCTTGAGTGATGCTATCCGAGTTCATTGCTTAGAACCATTAGGCTTGTTGCTGCGTATACTCTTTCCACGTCCAGCTGATCAGATTAGGAGCCCACACTTTGATGTATCCATTTTCTCGTAACGATTTCCGAGCTCGCAGACTTTTGCACGCTTTCGTCTCTATCTCGCTTGCATTAACGCTGCTTTCATCTGCGACCTTCGCCTGGCAACAGAGTGCAGGCTCGGCCGCGGTCGCCACCAAAGCTGCAGCTACCTTAACCCCAACCGAGAAGAAAGCGGCCGCGCGCGTCAAACTCGAAACCATTCGGGAAGTTACTACCACTTTGAGCTCACCGGCTTTTGAAGGTCGCGGAACAGGCCAGCCGGGCGCCGATCGGGCGGCGCAGTATTTGGCTGATCGGTTTGCAAAACTTGGACTTAAACCCGGTGGGGATAATGGTACTTACCTGCAAGCGATCAAATTCAAGTCGGCCCAGGTCCTGGCCGAATCATCGGTCAAGATCGGCGATGCGGCACTGAAGCATGGCGAAGACTACGTCATCCTGCCGCCGGTCAACTTCGATCAAGTTGATGTCACAGGCGGTCTCGTGTTCGCCGGGTACGGAGTTGTTTCTCCTGAGTTGAAGCGTGACGATCTAGCCGCGCTCGATCTAAAAGGCAAAGTAGTAATAATTACCGGCGGACAGCCTGATGGAGTCGATGCCGCAGCCTGGAAGCGCGCTACCAACCCTCAAGCCAGGGGGATGAATATTTTCGGACGTGGCGCGGTCGCTATGATAGTTGCTAACGCAGGATCGGCTGCTCAACCATATTCCTTGATTGCCAATTATCTTTCGCGCCGCCGCGTCAGTTTAGCGTCGCAGAGTGCGTTGCCTTTCAAGATTCCGCCGGTCTTGCTCGCAAGCGATGCAGCAATGGAGAAAGCCTTCGCTGGTTCAGACATGACTTACGCGCAGACCCTCACCAAAGTGAAGACGGGAGAGGCGGTTTCACGTGAACTTGGAAAGACGGCAACCCTGGCGTTGCGCATCAAGCGCGATGAGACAACCAGCAGCAATGTGGTTGGCGTTCTGGAAGGCTCGGATGCAAAACTGAAGGAAGAAGCTGTAGTATTCTCGGCTCACTACGATGCCTACGGAATCGAGAGCGACGGTCGAATCTTTCCAGGCGCCGCCGACAATGCGCTGGGCGTGGGCACAATTACATCCGTGGCGGAAGCACTCGTCAAAGCATTTCCTAAACCGGCGGCGCGTCCGCGTCGCTCAATCATTTTTCTCGCTGTAACAGGTGAAGAATATGGACTGTTTGGCTCTGAGTATTGGGTTGCACACCCCACTTGGCCGCTGGACAAAGTCGCGGCTGATATTAATTTCGACGGCATCGGCACCGAGGTTTATGCTCCGGTGAAACGCGTGGTGGGCTTTGGCGCCGAGCATTCCGATCTGGGCACGACTTTTGAAGAAGTCGCCGCGGCTACCGGTAACATAGTCACGCCCGATCCCTTACCGGAAGAGAATGCTTTCGTTCGTTCAGACCATTATGCGTTTGTTAAGAAAGGCGTACCGGCGCTGATGCTGCTTGGCGGTCCCGCCGGCGAAGTGTCTGCCTGGATTCCGCGGGCGCAAAAATGGATGGAGACTGACTACCATTCGCCCAGCGATACGGTGAAACCTGACTGGGACTGGACTGGTCCACAAACACTGGCGCAGTTGGGAATGATAATCGGCCTGCGCGTCGCAAATGCCGATACGATGCCGTCGTGGCGTGCGGCGTCCCCATTTAACAAGCCGCGGAACCCGCCGAAGGCACAGCCAACGAATTGATTTTGAGCGACTCGCCTTTGCGATTGATTTTCAGATTCGCGTCTATCCGCGTAAACCTGCAGCCAGGATTTCAGCCGTTGCGACGTTCGAGGTTGTAGTCGCGGAGGCGTCGATATAGGGTCGAGGGGGAAATGCCAAGAATCTCTGCGGTCTTGCCGCGGTGCCAGCCAGTCTGTTCGAGCGCGGAGAGAATTTGCTGACGCTCTACGTCGCGCAGCGAGGTGGGCGACGACACGGCGCCTGAGGCATATGAACCTGGGCTGGCGTTGTAGTCCGCCGCCGCGCCGCCCGGATGTGAACTGGGACCGACAAATGCTGCCGGAGCTGCGGGTCGCACGACTTCAGGAGGCAATTCGGCGACAGTGATACGCCCGTTGTTGGAAAGAATTACCGCGCGCTCAAGACAGTTCTTTAGCTGACGTACATTCCCCGGCCAACTATAAGCGAGCAACGCATCGAGTGCTGCCGGTTCAAGCTCGGGTGGAGGTGTCCCACCCACATCAGCCAGCAGATGTCGCGCCAGTGGTTCAATGTCTTCCGGTCGTTCACGCAAGGGCGCCAGATCAATCTGAAAACCATTAATACGATAGAGAAGATCGGAACGAAACGATTCGTTGGCCACAACTGAGTCGAGATTGCGATTAGTCGCCGCAACAATACGTACGTTCACTTCTACTTTTCGCACGCCACCTACTCGGAAAAACGTTCTGGTCTCAATCGCCCGCAGAAGTTTTGCCTGTAACTGCGCCGGTAGTTCGGTGACCTCATCGAGAAAGAGAGTGCCGCCGTCGGCCAGCTCTATCAAGCCGAGCTTGCGTCCCTTCGCGCCTGAAAACGCACCAGCCTCGTAACCGAAGAGTTCCGACTCGAGTAGCGATTCCTGAAACGCCGCACAGTTGATATCGATGAAAGAACCATCGGCACGCGTCGACAAGCGATGAATGGCGTGGGCGATGAGTTCCTTGCCAGTGCCCGACTCGCCAGTTATTAAAACTGAAGCTTCAGAGGGAGCCACGCGCTCGACCAGTCGAATTGCCTCCGTCATGGCGGGCGATACGGAAACTATCTCCGGTAAACCCGATTGCCGTGCCAGTTGTTCGCGCAGGCGCAAGTTATCCACACGCAACCGGCGTTTTTCGGCCGCCTGTCTCACGCGCACATCCAGCTCGGTGATGCTGTAAGGCTTGGTAAGGTAATCGTAGGCGCCGAGCTTCATGGCCTCGACCGCCGTTTCGACAGTTGCCTGTCCCGTCAGCATTATCACTTCCGGCGGGTTAGGACGCTGATGAACGCGTCGCAGGACTTCCATTCCGTCGATGCGCGGCATGTTGATGTCGCAAAGTAAAACATCGACATTACTCTCCTCGAGCTTGCGCAGCGCCGCTTCCCCGTCGGGCGCAGCCTGCACACGGTAACCCAAACGCTCCAATTCTTTCTGCAACACCAGCCGCAGATTGGCTTCATCTTCGGCGATCAGAATTCGGGCTGTTCTTTGTTCGCTCAAGCCTGGGTTTCTCCGTCGCTGTTTATTGCCGGAAGCGAAATTGTGAATGTGGTTCCAACACCTGGCGTAGATTGTACGTCGAGGCTTCCTTCGTGCTCGGTTAAGATACCATAACAAACCGCCAGGCCGAGACCAGTACCTTTGCCAATCTCTTTGGTAGTGAAGAACGGCTCGAAAATCCTGGTGATGTTCTGCTGCGGAATGCCGACGCCGGTATCGCTGACTTCCACCAATACGCTATTTCCATTCCTTCGGCTGCCTATTTTCAACACGCCACCATCGGGCATCGCGTCGATGGCATTGGTCGCTAACGCAATGACCGCCTGTTGCAACTGTCCCGCGTCGCCGGCAACGAGCGGCAAGTCGTTCGGCGTCTCGATTTGAAATTTTATCAGCTCCCCTCGCTGCTGGTGCGACAACAGACGCGCAGCGGAAGCGATTACGTCGGCAAGATTCACGAGTATATGTTCGCTGGAGCGGGTGTGACTGAAATCCAATAGTCCATTCGTGATCGTCTTGCAGCGAAAGGCCTCGCTGCGAATCAGTCCGAGGTATTCACGGAGATCCTCAAGGGCGGCCGACTCTTGGAACTCGCCCCCGCTTACTCGAGATTCGAGGGCCTCCGCGCACGCAGAAATGGTGGCTAGGGGATTATTTATTTCATGAACGACCCCCGCGGCCAGACGTCCGATCGCCGCGAGCTTCTCAGCGCGCGCAACCGCGCGATTAGCCTCAACGCGGGCCGTTATGTCTTCCCCAATCGCAATTACATGAGAAACCTCGCCGCTGCGATCAATCCACATCGGGATCTTGCTGATTAACCAATGCTTGAGTTCACCATTTGCCAGGGCGGTGGTGTTTTCAAGCCGTTGAATTTCACCGCTCGCAAACACCCGGGCGAATTCGCTTTCCAGCAGTTCGCGTTTTTGGCGAGTGAGGACGCCGAAGATACTTTTACCCAATACCGAGCCGCGCGGGATGCCTAGCTCGCCAAGTTCGCGGTTGCGATTCCAGGCGACAATCTCAAAGTTGCGGTCGACAGCGTAAAGCGAGAGCGGCAGACTATCAATGATGGCCTCTATGAAGCGGCGTTGTGCTTGCACTTCCGCGGTGCGCCGTTCGACTTCTATCGTTAGATTCGCCGAAGCTGCGCGCGCTGCCTGGTAAAGACTGGATATGTGCGCAGCCAACGCAGCCTGCTGCGCAGCCGCATCAACCAACCGGCAAACGGTGTCGTCGCAGTCTTCACGTTTATCGAAAGCAACAATCAGCGCGCCCTTGGGACGACCGCCGAACCTGAGAGGCGCCGCATATTCCACCCGGTGAGCCTCATCACGCAGCAGAAAGTCATTTGGTTCACTGATCAATAAGGGCGCAACACTTGAAGATGTGGAAGCTGTCAACCAACTCTTTAGTCGATCGGCGTGCAGCAGAGCGATGCCTTCTGCGCTCCCCTCGCGATCGAAAACACAAGCGGCCTCACTATCGTCACCAAGACTGATAAAAGCTGCGCACATCGCGGCGCTCGTGCCTTCGTAGGTCGCCCCAGCGACACGGTTCACCAACTGATCGAGTTCAAGAGTCCGCAGGAGTCCGCGGCCCAGATCGGCCAGAAACCTCAGTTCACGATTGCTATCAATGAGCTCCCACTCTCTCTGTGCGGCGCGTAAATGCGCCGCTGAGCGGGAAACAATTTCAGTCGACGACGACTTGGCAATACACTCGTCGGCCCCGGCCGCGAATGCCTGCTGCTTTTGGCTGTCTGAGTCGTCATCTGAAAGCCCGATCACCGGCAGTTTGCTTGTCGCCGGCTGCGCGCGCAGCAGCCTGCAAAATGCCAGTCCATCGACTTCCGACAGCGCCAAATCAACGACTACAAGATCGCACGACTCTGTTTGCAGTAAGCGCAACGCCGACGTTGTATCGGCAGCGCTCAGCGCGCGATAGCCGGCTTTTTCGAACATACCACGAAGCCGTTCGCCCGCGTTGGCATCGTCGTCAACAACCAGAACGGTGGCATTTTGTTGGGGGTTGGTGGCAGAAGGCATGCTTCAATCCTGAACCGCTGGGCAGGTCTGGGTAACCCTGAGCCCGGAGTATGGCGTTTTGCGTTCGCTTGACCGAACACATAACCACATTCCAGCAGCGATTGAAAGCGATGCCAATAGGAATGTCAAGACTGTTGATCTGAAGCCGGTTCAATAGCGAGTAAACTCGGCTGCGGTCGGCGCATGTGAGGAAGGACGAGAACGAAGATAACTTAGTTGACGGAAGCCAGGACTTCATCGTGTCCAAGTTTCATCAGCTTGTCGTTTTTTAGGCGAGTAGACTCTGAGGGATCAGACTTCGATATCTTGTCCAGCTTGTGACCTGACTTGGCGCGGTACATAGCCTGATCAGCGGCTACGAGTAGTTGATCCAACGTTTCGCCGTCAGCACCGTAGGTTGAGGTACCGATGCTGATGCCCACGCGCGCCCGACCGACGCTGCGAACATGAAGCGAGAACTCTGAAACCGCAGTTTCGATGCGTTGCGTTAAATCTTCAACCTGGTTTCCGTCCAGTTCCTGGACAATGGCAATAAACTCATCGCCGGCGTAACGGGCGAGAAAGTCATACTCGCGAAGTTGCCCCTGAATTATTCGCGCCATCTCGCGAAGCATTTTGTCGCCAACTTTATGTCCAAACGTATCGTTGACGAGTTTGAAATCGTCCAGGTCAAGCATGACAACCTGGAAGGGCCGCGCGTTGCGTCTGGCCCGCGAGGCTTCTTCATCAAATCGCAACGCCATGTAGCGCGCATTAGGCAGGCCGGTGAGCTGATCGGTAAGCGCGTTGGACTCGGCTTCGGCGTGTTGCATAGAGTTTGATAAGGCGTCGGAAGCCAATCGGGTAACCGTCTCCAGGAAACGCATATGGTCGTCAGTATATTGCTCAAGTTCCGTGGAATAGACTGAAAGTGCGCCCAGGATCATTTCATTCTTGAACAAAGGTAGCGACGCCATCGAGCGGTATTCGGGTTCGATATCAAGGCCGGCTAAGTCCAAACTCGGATGAAGTTGATTGACCGGACTGCGATTGGCCAGTGCAAATCCAGTGACACCCTCGCCGGGCGCAACACATTTGGCGGCCAGGATCTGAGCATTTCGCCCGGCGACGTGAGCAGGTGTGGCATAACCCTTCAACTCATCGTAAAGGTAAACTACGCAAGTTTGAAACGGCACTACCTGCCCCACTTTATCAACCAGAACCTCCACGGTGTTTTGTACGCTCAGTGAGGAACCGAAGGTACGGGCGATCTCATATAGCGCATAGACTTCCTGGTGTGCGCTCTTGATCTGGTTGTAAGCCGAATCAGCCCCTCTCTCACGTGACTGCGCCAGGTCAACCTCGCCCAACTTCGGTGGTTCATGCGCATCACTAGACGGCAATTGTTGCGGTAGGCCAGCCGCCGCGATTTGCGACTCGAAGCGCGGAAGATGTTTGATGAATAAGTCGACAACTCGTGGATCGAAATGAGTTGCGGATCCACGCAAGAGAAAATCTACAGCCTCTTCGCGCGTCATCCCGCGACGAAAAGGACGATCTTCTCTAACGGAATCGAAACAGTCGACTACGGAAATGATCCGCGCCGTAATCGGAATCTGTTCCGCCTTTAGTCCATCCGGATAACCAAGTCCATCCCATTGCTCATGATGGTGACGAACGATTGGTAACACCGGATAAGGAAAGTCAACGCGGCTGAGAATCTGTGCACCGACGGTGGTGTGGATTTTCATCTTTTCAAACTCGGCCTGAGTCAGGCGGCCAGGCTTGTTAATAATATGCGCGGGCACCGCGAGCTTTCCGATGTCGTGAAGTAAGGCTCCGGCTTTTAAGGCAGCTATCTCAGCTTTTGAGAGTCCAAGGATTTCTCCCAATCCCGCTGCGTAGATTTGGACGCGACGCACGTGGCAATGGGTGGACTGATCTTTTGCATCAATCGCCGTAGCCAGCGCTTCTGCCGTAGCGAAATGTAAACGACTTAGCTCTTCGCTTTCGCGAGTCTTGGCAGTAAGACGAGACCAGGCGAGATAAATTAATTGCGCAACAACAACTGTCGCGATACTCAAGAGAGCGAGGGAATACGTTTGCTGAATACCCCAGGCAACAATGAACGCCACAACGGCAAAAAGAAATAACCGATAGTGGCTGAGTAAAAATTTTCGGCCCCTGATGTAATCCGCCACGTCGAGCAGGCTCATCCACGCTCCTCAACCGACCTTTGGCTCTACGAAAAACGAAATAGACCCTCATTCCCAGTCTCCGCGCGACCGACAACTGGTGGTCGATCAGTTTTTGGCCGGAAGCAGAACTGGGGCAATCAGCTTTGCTTCCGGCCACGAGCGGGGCAAGCGAGCAAGCTCTCGGGCTTGCCTTGCTGGGTGAGAGTCTTGTCAAAATCGATTGGCTGGCACTTTCGCCATTCGATTTCAGAAATTGTGGCGGCTCGGACTCCGTGCGGAGAGCCCGTGAAGCCTGAGCTTCTCAGCCGCGCAATTCCCTATTCTCAATTGCCGTGCCGCGTACAAACATGGTGGTCACGCAAAATAGATCAATCGAGATGCTGGCACTTTTGCAACGCCATCCGCATGTCTTCGTTTAAACAAGGATCGCAAATCATTCTGACAGGTCAGATTGGAAAGCTCGCGTCAAACTGCTCAAACGCTCGGTTGACAAAAGTTGAAGTAAGCGGGCAACCTCGTCTTTAAGGCAATAACCACAACTGTTTCTGGAGAGAGTTTTTGCTAAACACAGGCTTCTTCATTACGCCAATCACCGGTCATTAGTGCTTAAGTTCAGCGAAGTGGCAGATTCAATCAGCAAACGCCTGGAGACGAATCGACCCGCGGGTTACATCGAGTTGCTGCGGGGCAATCGCAGCTTTCGCCAGGTATGGCTCGGTCAGGTTGTCAGCCAGATGGGCGATTGGTTTGACACGATTGCCCTTTACACCATCATCCTTAATCTGACCGGGTCGGGTCGCGCCGTGGGACTGTTGCTGGTTGCTCGTTTTGTTCCGAGTTTTCTAGTCGGTTCGCTTTCAGGTGTGGTTGCGGATCGATTCAATCGCCGCTCAATCATGATCATTTCCGATCTATTGCGCGCGGTGGTGGTCCTTGGTTTTCTATTCGTTCGCCGTGCCGATCAGCTATGGATCATTTACTTTTTAACCGTAGTGCAACTGGCCCTTTCCACTTTTTTCGAGCCGGCCAAGACGGCCATAATTCCCTCCATTGTTTCTGATCGCGAACTCGTTGCGGCCAACGCAATTTCCTCAGTTACTTGGTCTGCCATGCTCACCTTAGGTGCGGCTATCGGCGGCGTGGTAACCGGATGGTTCGGCACTGACGTCGCCTTTATTCTTGACGCGATGACGTATTTACTTTCAGCAGCTTTGATAGCCAGCGTTCGCATACCCAAGCGCCCACCTCGCGAAAAGAGCAAACTTACTTTTGGCCGGGCTCTGGGCATAACGCAAACTATTGAAGGGGTGCGCTACGTAAAGGATAGACCGCGGGTGCTGGCTCTGCTGCTGGTGAAGCCGGCCTGGGGTATGGGTGGCGGCATCCTGACTCTGTTGGCAGTCTTCGGTGAAAAGATTTTCCCGGTTGGCAAAAGCGCAGCGACAGGCATTGGTGTTCTTTTCGCGGCGCGCGGAATTGGCACCGCTGTCGGGCCAATTGTGGCCCGTCGCATCTCGGGCGAAGGGAAGAAACGCATGCAGATTTCGATCGGAATAGCGTTTCTTATCGGCGGTGCTTTCTACATGGCGTTTGGCTGGGCTACAAGTTTTGTGGTGGCGCTCCTCGTCCTTGGATTGGCCCACACCGGCGGCAGCATTCTCTGGGTCTTCTCAACAGTCCTGCTGCAACGCGGCGTCGAGGATAGCTTTCGCGGCCGCGTCTTTGCTGCTGAGTTGGCATTGCTTACACTGACCATGGCTATCTCAAACTACGCCACTGGCGAACTGCTCGACCGTTTCGGGCTCTCCGCTCGCACGGTCGCCATCGGGATCGGTGCGCTTTTCGTGCTTCCTGGTGTCGCTTGGTTTGTTACGGAGAGGTGGTGGGATAAGGACGAGTTTGCTGACGGGACGGGTACCCGAACGAGTTCCCTTGATACCACTGTGCTAAATAGGAGCTAACTCATGGAACCGCCAATTGAACCAACTGCGAATGTCGCACGTCCCAAAGAAACAACGTTAGCAGTACAGTTTCTTTACGCTTCTCTGGCGATCGGATTGTTAAGGGCCGTTTTCGGTCTGACCCAAAGAACGTCCGGAGCTCCGTTGGTCCTGGCCGCGCTGATAGTTGTCTCGGTTTTTGCTTTAGGTTTCTTCCTGGTATGGAAAATCTCAGCAGGAAGAAATTGGGCGCGAATCATCCTGCTGGTACTGGTTCTCATCAACCTTCCTTTCGCGGTGTTGGGAAATATCTCGGAGCTCAGACGAAGCGTTTTGTCCGGGGCTTTCAGCATCTTGATTGAAGTAATTCTGTGGATTGGAACCTACTTACTCTTTACCAAAGACTCTAATCTTTGGTTTCGAGGGCGCAAATGAACGTTAAGGTCGGCGTGATGGGTTCAGCCGGTGATACGCCCGGCGTGAGTGATAAAGAAGCGCTCGCGGAAAAGGCGAACGCTCTGGCGCTGGCTCTGGCAGAGCGTCCCATGCTGCTCCTGACTGGCGCCACCACCGGAATCGTCTACGTTGTAGGCAAGGCCGCTCATGAAGCGGGAATTCTGCATGTGGGAATTTCACCGGCGAATGATAGCGCCGAACATGTCGATCGGTACAAATTGCCAATCGACGCCTGCAACCTGATCGTTTACACCGGCTTTGGATTGAAAGGGCGTAACGTGATTCTGGTGCGGTCCTGCGATATCGTTTTGTTCATCGCTGGAGCGATGGGCTCGCTCAACGAGTTCACAATCGCGCATGATGAAGGAAAAGTCATCGGTTGTTTGACGGGCACCGGTGGGGTCGCCGACGAAGTCGATTATCTCCTCAAGAAATTCTCGAAGGCTACAAACGCGCGTGTGTTCCAGGACGAGGATCCAGGGAGACTGCTTGACACTTGTCTTCGTGAACTACGGAACCGATAGACCCGGTGAGAGTGATGGCGGACGTATGCTGAGTTTTTCAATGACCAGTCAACCAACAATCGGAGCCCCATATGCTGAGATCGGCTTGAACGCGATTGCGTTGGATCATCCTAATTGGAAGCGAGCCCATCCGATTCAGATCATTCGTAAGTGGTCGGGAGCAGACACTCCTGCCTTTCGTCATGCCGAGGCACGAATTATCTGGACAAACGATTCTCTGCTGGTGCGCTTCGTCTGCCGGCAAGAAGAGCCATTAATAGTTAACTCCACTCCGCTACTCACTGAAAAGACACTTAGGTTATGGGACGGAGATGTCTGTGAGATCTTCATCGCGCCCGATCCAAAAACACCAGAACGTTATTTCGAGTTTGAAGCTTCGCCTCTTGGTGAGTGGGTTGATCTTGCGATCAGCTTAAAACCGTCAGGACGAGAAACCGATTTCGAGTTTCAATCAGGGATGAGCGCGGCCGCGAGTATCGATGAAAGTCAGATCACGATCGCTATGCAAATGCCCTGGAGCAGCTTTCTTCCGAAACCGCAAAAGGGCGACGTATGGCGCGTCAATCTATTTCGTTGCGTTGGGGTGGGAGACGATCGTTATTTGGCGTGGCAGCCGACGTATTCAACTGAGCCTAATTTTCATGTACCGGAAGTTTTCGGTTGGCTCGAGTTTCTTTAGATCAGTTTAAGCTCGTTGGTTTGCTTTCGCGTAAGGTTGCAACGTAGGCCGAGTACCTCGCGCGATCATCATCAGACATCCGTACGATCTTTAAGGCAATCAAGTATCCGGTTTCGTTCTGGTCTTCTTCAAGCCGCTCATAACGAACCGGCGTTGCCTGCATTTCAACTTGTCCTCCCGGCAACTGGAGTTTCAAGTTTAGACCGCGATTCTCGCCTACCAGATGATGTTCACCAAGAGTGATTCGAGGAACGATGAGTGCCAGTCCATTCGAACTCAGATCCTGGGTGTAGCCATCCATCCAGTTGATCCGTCGCGCTCCGTTCAGGCCTTTGGTGGCAGAAACCAGAGAAAGGCTCAGGCTCAGACGAGCGCGCTGCCGCTTTGAATGGCGGCGATCGCCGACATACTGCCTCAGGCGTGACACGATTGTTCTGGTAAATTCTGCCATGGCGCCTTTTGATACCTCGGCTTAGCCAGGGTATCTCTTGCCTAAATTGAGAGGAGGGGACGGAAGCTGCAAACCGGTCGGGACGTCGCAGTTCCATTCTAGATAGGCGGGCGCTCCGGCGCAATAGAAAGATGATGCTGCACCGCGAGAATGCGCCCCGACTTGGTTAAAGCAACGCCATTGCATCCTCAAGCTGTCGCGGGTGGGGTATGGGCATTCAGTTTTTTGCGTCAGGTGTTAGTGGTTTGCCGCCAGTGTCGCCACTTCTAACCCCGGCTGCATCCAGGAAGAAAGACAGCCGACCGGTGCTGCCATACAGGGCTGGTTCGGCACTCGCGTTCCAGATCTTCCCCCCATTTGGCGCGTTAACGTGGAAGCGATAACCGGTCGACTCGGTGCCTTCAAGGTCTTTGGGCAAGAGGCCAAGCGAAATCAAGGTAGCCAAATCGGCAAACAAGCCGTCGTGTTGCTGACTATATAGAAGCTCGGCCAGGGAAACACGTGTCAACATAGCTTGTACCTCGTCGTGGTGAGTATCGATGCGAGCGTTGAAGAAAAACCGCTTGCCCGATTTCTTAACAATCGCCTGGCTCTCTTTGTCACCGATGATCCACGCACCCTTTACGAGGATCAGCGCAACGGGTTGGAGCTCCTCCGGTTTCTCTCCTTCTTTAACTTTTACGAAGACGGTCGCAATATCGCCGCTAATCTGTTCACCGCCGAGGTCAACCTCAACAGGAATTACTGCCGCCATCTTTTCAAAGTCCGGCCGTAGTTCTTCAAACTCCTGCGGCTTCAACGGATCAATTGCCGACTTGTAAATTGACAGGTCGAATGCTTCGCGAAATTTCCTCTCGCGCATCGCTTTGTAAAACTCGCGCACTGTATCTGAAGGCGATCTAACTGCTGTTGGCGCCGTCGGTTTTGAAGTCGTTTGGGCCTCCAATGGCGCGGTAGACAACGCAACAAGGCAAGAGAGTAGCCCGACGAAAAGAACGAGACCCAAAAATCGCGACTGTGAATTTGAAACTCGCATTAAAACTTGTCCTCTGTATTCATAAATACGAGGCGCGCTCCTGACTAAGCAGCGCGCCTCGATGGTCCTGAATGAAAAAGTCAGGTAATCATTAACGACGTTGACGATGATCTCGCTCAAGCATCAGCGCCGGTTCACCGCTTCGGGTTTACTGGTAAGTAGAACCTCGCGCCCTACTAAGTATAGCAAGAGCATGAGGATTAGGAATGGGATCATTGACAGCATGTCTGAATTGTCGCCATAAAACAGCGGGTTGTGAGCAATAGCCCAATCCTCAACGCTTTTGTTGAAAGCTGCCAGGGCCGGTTTGGGCACGCCCTGCAGAATGGCAATTACAATTGCCGCCAGCGCACCCCCGGCAATATACCCGGAAGCCATCAGCACACCCGGACTCTTGTCTGTTTCAGCGACCAATTCATCTTCGCTAAGTTTCTTGTGCTTTAGCTTCTTGCGCAGGTAACGATCTACTCCCCAGCGAATCATGCCGCCGATGAAGATCGGACTTGACGATGAAAGCGGCAGGTAAACTCCAACCGCAAACGCGAGCGAAGGGATTCCGCTCATCTCCAGCACGATAGCGATCATCACACCCAATAGCACCAGGCCCCAGGGCAGCTGGCGGTTGAGAATGCCCTTGATGATGTAAGACATCAGCGTGGCCTTGGGCGCGTCATACTTCGTTACTGCCGAGCCGTCGGGTCTCGTCTTGTGGATGCCGTTGATGCCAGGGTCAGACAAGTAAACAACCGCGCCCTGATCGTTTACCAGGTATCGACCAGCCGGGCCACCCTCGGTGTTTGTCTTGTGCCAGGGCCGGTAGCTCCCTGTGTCCGTGTTGGCCTGCGGTCCTTTCAATTTCTCTGGCGCGCCTGCCAGTGAGGGATCTACCTTTAGAGTTGCCGGAAAATTCTCCTCCATCTTGTAAGCGACTTTGCCGGAACTATCTATCAAATACTCACCGGGATCGAGGCCCGCGACGGCGCCAGCTCCCGCTTCGTTCTTCAGCACCCGGTAGTCGCCCGCTACTAAGGGCTTGACCGGATCTGTGTAGGCCGGCAATGAAGCGGTCTTCGTCGAATCCAGCGTCAGGCTCTGTTTTGCCGCTTCAAAACTAACGCGCGGCACATAAACCGTAGCCGAGTCGTTCAGCACGAGAAGAATCGGTCCGAGTATAAGGGCGGATGCAAAGGCGCCTACCAGAATGGCAATCTGCTGATACTTCGGAGTGGCGCCGACGAGGAAGCCCGTCTTCAAATCCTGCGAAGTGGTGCCGCCGTTGGAGGAAGCGATGCAAACAATGCCGCCAATCGAAAGCGCCGTTATGTAGTAGGCGGGACCAGTCCAACCGACGATTAGGAATATCAAACAGGTGAGCAGCAGGGTGGCCACCGTCATACCGGAAATCGGGTTTGACGAGGAACCAATCTCGCCAGTCAGACGCGATGACACCGTCACGAAGAGGAAACCAAAAGCTATGATCAGGATGGCTCCCATGAACGCTACAACAACATTTATTTGTAGTCCCAACTGAGGGAATGCCATGATCATTCCGATTAGAGCCACGATGCCGCCGATCACAAACTTCATTGAAAGATCTTGATCGGTGCGTGGCGCGTTGGCAGTTGCAGCCGGGCCGCCTCGAAGATCAGCCAGGCCTCCCTTGAGGCCACTCCAGATCGTCGGCAACGAACGAAAGAGACTGATGATGCCGCCGGCAGCCACGGCGCCGGCACCGATGTAGAGGATGTAAGCTCCGCGAATCTGCGACGGGCCCATCTCGCTGATCGGAATAGCACCTGGAGGAAGAATGGCGGTCGAGCCTTCGCCGAAGAATTTTATTGCGGGTATTAATACCAAATACGCCAGGACACCGCCGGCACACATGATAGATGCTATGCGCGGGCCGATGATGTATCCGACGCCCAGCAGGGCCGGTGAGATTTCTGCTGAGATCGATCCCGCCTTGAACGGAGAGCCAAAAACCTTTTCAGGCGTATCCTTCCAGCCCTTAAGTCCAGTCATCAAAACCTGATAAAGGAAGCCAATCCCCAGTCCACCAAATATCGTTTTGGCTCCCGTTTGCGCGCCTTCGTCTGCAGCGGCCGCGTGTTGCGCCGATCCCGCTGCCGCTGCCTTGCGCGATTCTTCAGAAGCGCCAGCCTTCAAAACTTCCGCGCACGCCGTACCTTCCGGATACTTCAGATAACCGTGCTGGGCAACTATCAGGGCCCGACGCAGCGGAATCATCATTAGAATTCCCAGCAGTCCGCCGAGCATGGCCACCAGCATGACTCGCGTGAACTCGAGATCCATGCCCAGAATCATGATCGCCGGCATAGTTACACCCACGCCGAAGGCTATCGACTCACCGGCGGAACCGGCTGTTTGCACAATGTTGTTTTCGAGAATGGTCGCATCACGCAAACCAAACTTCGAGAACAGCCGGAAGACTGTGATGGAGATAACCGCGACCGGAATAGAGGCGCTGACGGTCAAACCAACTTTGAGAACGAGATAGAGCGACGATGCTCCGAAAACCATTCCAAGTAGAGTGCCGATGATCAGTGGCAATGCCGTCAGTTCCGGCAGTCGCACCCCGGCCGGAATGTAAGGCTTAAAGGTCGCCAGGTACGGGTTGTCGGGCACGAAACCGATTCTGTCCGGATACTCGTTCGCAGGAATGCTTTCAGAAGACATTCAGTTTTCCTCCAAATTTGCTAACGGGGAGTGCGTAGGGGTTAGTTCGCCGTTACTTTACACGGGCCACCTGCGCTTGGGCAAGCTGATTGCCGAACAAAGCCGGACTCCAAACTTTGAGCCTCAGCCAACTATTCGAGTTGCCCTGTGCCGTTGAGCCCACCCAAAATTAAACTTCAACCCGCCACTAACTTTCGATTACACTCTTCGCTCCCGAAAAATAATCAGACAACACTATGCGCACACGCATACATCTCGGCTTCCTATTATTAGCGCTCGCCTTGCCGCTGCTCTCGAGTTCGACCAACGCCCGGCTCACCCACCCAACGAACGCGCCAGTATCACTGCCGGCACACATCCCGTCACCGAAAGAAATTCTCGGCTTCGTCCCCGGCGACGATCGCAAGCTCGCCAGTTGGAGCCAGGTGATTCATTACTTTGAAGAACTGGAGAAGGCGAGCGATCGCGTGAAGTTTGAAACGCTCGGCAAGTCGACGATGGGCCAGCCATTTGTAATGGCAACCATTAGCGCTCCCGAAAACCTCGCACGGCTGGATGAATACAGGAAAATCCAGGAACTGCTGGCGGATCCGCGCAAACTCAGCGCCCCGGGTGGACGCGACCGCAAAGCCGCGGAACTAATGAACCGCGGCAAGACAATTGTACTTATTACCTGCGGAATACATTCAACCGAGGTCGGTTCCTATCTCTCGAGCATGCTCATCGCTCACCGTTTGGCTTCCTCAAATGAGCCGGAGATTCAGAACATCCTGCACAACACGATCGTCCTGTTAGTGCCGTCGCTGAATCCTGACGGCGTCGACATCGTAAAAAACTGGTACGACAAAACGCTGGGCACACCTTACGAAGGAACCGACCCGCCCGAGCTTTATCACAAATACGTGGGCCACGATAACAATCGTGACTGGTATGCGTTTACACAAGTCGAGACGCAGATCACAGTCGACAAGATTCATAACGTCTGGCATCCGCAGATTGTCCACGACATCCATCAGCAGGGTGAGTACGGCGCCAGGCTTTTCCTGCCGCCTTACATGCCGCCCGTTGAACCAAATGTGCCCAAACAAATAGTCGCCGGCTACACGGAACTGGGGAACTACATGGCGCGTGAGATGCGAGCCGCTGGCTTCACTGGTCTCACTACGAATTCGACTTACGACGCCTGGACTCCCGCGCGCGCCTACTCGCACTATCACGGCGGCGTGCGAATTCTTTCGGAAACTGCCTCCTGCAAAATCGCCACGCCGATCACTGTCAAGTTTAATGAGTTGAAGAAGGACGAGGGCTACGATCCGAAAAAGGAATCAGCCACCTACGGACCACTCTGGCACGGCGGCGAATGGCATCTGCGCGACATTACGAATTACATGACTAGCGCGGCTTTTCTGTTGTTGCGACATGCTTCCGATAATCGCAATGAATGGTTGAGCAGGTTTTATGAGATCGGGAAGGAAGCGGTGCGTCCGCGTAAGACTGGAGAACTATTTGGTTTTGTAATTTTGCCTTCCGGTCTTTATTCGCAAAACAGCTCAAAACTCGTCAACCTTCTCGCGGAGGCGGAGGTTGAGGTCGAATGGGCACGAGCACAAAAGGCCTTCCGGTCCAATGGCACTACCTATCCCGCTCACTCATGGATTGTACGAATGGCGCAGCCGTACGGAGGATTTGCGAAGGCGCTGTTGGAAACTCAAAGCTACCCTAACCTGAGAGACACAATGGGGCATCCAATACCTCCTTACGACGTTACCGCTCACACCTTGCCCTTGTTAATGAACGTGGAAGTGAAACCGGTGCCTGCGCCCTTCAAATATCCATTAGGGAAAGGGGAAACGGTTTCAACGAGCCTTGTTGGAATCGCGCTCGCTCCGGCGCCCGGTGTCGCAATTTATCGATCTAATGAGCCTTCCATCGATGAGGGTTGGACTCGCTGGGTCGTCAACAACGAGATGAAGGCTAACGGCTTCGAGGCGTTGGCCACTTTAAACGACAAACAGACCCGCGCCGGCAGCCTGGCAGAAAAACTTAGGGCGATCATCATTCCGGATCAGGATCCGAAAACAATTCTCAACGGCTACAAAGCCGGCGAGATGCCACCCGAATACACCGGCGGACTGGGACAGGCCGGTGTGAAGGCGCTGCGTGAGTTTGTCCAGCAGGGCGGCACGCTTGTCTGTCTGAATCGTGCTTCAAGTTTTGCCATCGAACAATTCAAACTTCCGTTGCACGACGTGGTCGCAAAAGTCTCTGAAAAAGAATTCTATGTGCCGGGCTCGATACTGCGCATCGAACTGGATACCAGTAATCCGATTGCGCGAGGAATGCCGAAGGAGTCGATTGCCTGGGTTGAGGATTCGCCGGTGTTTGAAATTATCCGCGATAACCGGGGCAGTAGCCCGACTGTAAAAGAGGGCTCGGCAAGCGAGATGTCAGCTGCGAATGTGACTGTCATCGCGCGTTACCCTGCCGACAGGAATCCGCTGCTTTCAGGTTGGCTGCTCGGGGAGAATCGAATCAGAGGAAAGGCTGCACTGGTTGAAGTCAGCCTCGGCAAAGGCCGTATTATTCTTTTCGGCTTTCGACCGCAATACCGGGGCCAGTCGCTGGCCACTTATCCCTTGTTTTTCAATGCGATTTCGGGTGTTAACCAATAGTGAAGTCAGCGCGTCATGCGGGCAAAGAAGCTACGAATTACTTTCATTAGCACCGCGGCTTTAGCCCGGTGGCCAGGTAGGTGAAAGGAAAATGAAACCGTTTAAACGGTTTCCCGTTTCGGAGGGCATCAGATCACCGGGCTAAAGCCGCGGTGTTAATGAGAACAAAACAGAAAACGCAGCACTACCCGGTGTCCGGATCCTTGAAACTTCCCGGTCTCGTTAGCGTATAATGAATTACACGGCGCACGGAGAAAAATTGGCAGTAACCGCCGCCGAGGCCTAAATGGTCGCACTTCTTTTCACCGCAATTTTCATCATTGGACTCATTGCTATTCCTCTTTTTTTCTGGGCACTGCGTGCCAGAGACTCCGGAGAAAATTTACTGCCTCCACCGGAACCGCCACGCGGCTTATTTAGTGATAAAGATGGTTTCGAGTCTGCGGTACTGCCTCCGGCCGAGCCGGATGAGCGCGAAAATCAGCGCCACTTATTAAGCGAACGAGCCAGGTCGGGCGACCAGAGCGCGCTCGTCGAAGCGCAAGCCCTTGGCGATCGGAAGTTCTACGACGAAGTGTTAGATCAACTGACTCTTAACGCCGATCGCGAGCCAACACTTCTCGCGCTGGCATCTTACGTCACTCGAAACGAATTGCCTGTCAACCGCAAACTGGCTGAGGCGCTTATCAGTTTCTGGAAGGGTTCACCGGGCCGCAGTTCTACCGCCACTACGTTGCATCTCACCGCCCTGGCAGACGATGCCGAGCTATACCAAACTACGGTTGAGGCTACGTTACAGTTTTGGCGGCAGGGATTAATTGCAGATATTTCAGCAGCGGAATTAAGAGCTTTGTTTGATGGTGAGTTCTGGGTGCTGTCTGCCCGCACCAGAGGCTCCGGCGCCGGCTTCATTTTGAAACGCAAACTTGCAAGCGTTCGTCGCGAATTGGAAACCGCGATGCGCGTTAACTGAAAACATTGTTTCCCCCCGTTCGGAAAGGTAGATCGACAAAATCATGGAAAATTTTGACTTCGTTTCCCCGCCGGTTCTGCTGGTCGGCTTGATTGTCCTGGCGGTGATCGCGCTTATTATTTTGAGGCGTTTCTTCGTAAACGTGGGCGCGCGTGAAATCGCCATCAAGGAACGACGCTACGTGGGCAAGAGAATGCCGCCCGGAAGAGTCGTCGCAACTGAAGGCGAGGTTGGCATCCAGGCCGATGTGCTTAAACCTGGCTTGCATTTCATCAAGTTCCCTTTTGAGAAAGTCGTACGCAAGGTGCCGTTGATCGAAATTGGCGCCGACGAATTGGGCGTGGTTGAAGCGATCGATGGCGAGCCAATGCTGCCGGGAAGAATCTTCGCGCTTGACCGCGCGCAGAATGCCCACAACAACTTTCAGGATCCGATCGCGTTCATCAAACAAGGTGGCGTCAAGGGTATTCAATTACGAACGTTGCCACCCGGCTTGTGGCCTATTCACCCTTATTTGTTTCGCATTTCAGTCGCCAAGACGACAGTTATCCCGCAAGGCAAGGTTGGCGTAATTGTCGCCGCTGACGGAGCTCCGCTTGACGCAGGACGCCTGCTCGCAAGGGCTGTTGACGGACACATTAGTTTCCAGAACGCCGAGCTATTCGTATCTGCCGGCGGACAGAGAGGTCCGCAGGTAGACATTCTCACACCCGGCACATATCGCATCCTGACCCAGTCTGGCCCACTCGAAGGCGGGGGCGAGGCCATGCCCGGACTGTTCTCGATCAGAGTTTTCGACGCCACCGTAATCAATGAGAACCAGATTGGTTTGGTTGAGGCCTTGGACGGTTCACCTTTGAACCCGAAGGATTACGTCGCCGAGTCAGTTGCCGGCCACGACAACTTCCAGGATGGGCATGAGTTCATCGACGGCAAGGGCCAGCGCGGTCCGCAGAAAGACATTCTGTTGCCTGGCACTTACTACATCAACCCGCTGCTCTTCAAAGTGATTCCCGAATCCGCCAAAGAGGTAAAGCCGGGTGAGGTGGCCGTAATTGTTTCCAATACCGGCAAGGATCCGTCAGATGACATTCGCCGTCAGATGGCCGCGAAGGTCCGCGAGCGGATGGAGCGAGAGGAACGAGAACAGGCCGAGCAATCGGCGGCTGTGCTCGACAAGATTGATGACGGCAGAACTGCCGCAGAGATCCGGGTTGAACTGATGACTGGTGATCCGGCTGACCGGCGACTTGATGAAGGCGCACATGAAGCCTACGTGGTGCCGGAGGGCTATCGCGGTATTCAAGAAAGTGTGGTTGGCCCCGGCCGGTATTACGTCAACACTTTGGCCATCACACCAATAATAATTCCGACCACGAATCAAACCGTGGAATGGACTGCCGGCGAGGTCGTCAATACTTTCAATCCGTTTGAAGTGATTTCGAAAGACGGCTTCACCATGCAGTTGGAAGTGCGCGTTGTTTTCCGCGTCAAACCGGAAGACGCGCCTTTCATGGTCGCAAAGATCGGCGGCATTGATCGGCTAATCCAGAACGTGATGCACCCGCTGATCGATTCGATCTTTCGTAACCAGGCTTCCGAATCTTCGGCAATGGCGTATTTGCAGAACCGCCATGAAGAGCAGGAACGAGCCGAAGCTCGTGTGCGTGCGCACTTGTTGAAATATCACGTCGATGTAGTCAACGTGCTCATTTGCCACATTCACCTGCCGGAAGACTTGATGATTACGCAGACCGAAAAGATTCTCGCCGAGCAGCGTCAGAACATGTACAACGCTCAGCGCGAGGCGGAAGAGAAACGCATACAACTGGAAAGGACCAAATCGCAGGCCGACAACCAGAAGGATTTGATGGGCGCCACCGTGGGCGTCGAGATTGCCGGCAAACGCGCCGAACAACGCAAAGCTGAGGGTGAAGGCGAAGCCCATTACATCCAGCAAACCGGCCGGGCCGAAGCCGAGAAGGTTCGCCTGATGGGCGAAGCCCAGGGCGTAGCCTATCGCGAGCAAGTCAACGCGCTTGGCGCTCAAGGAGTGGCGTTGGTTGAAGTGCTGAAAGTGATCGGCGAGAAGGGCGTACGCATAACCCCGGACATCATGGCTTCCGGCGGAGGCGGCACCGGCGGTGACGGCGGCGGTGGCATCGGCACCTTGCTATTGCTTAATCTCTTTCGCAACCAAATGAACCTTCCGGCGGCGAATGGCGAGAAGGCCCCGAGCAAGTAAGCTCGGGCCGGCAAACTCAAGCTCTTACTGGGACCGCGGGCGCCCTCGCCCGCAATGAGCGCGAAGCGCGAACAAGGGTTCGAGGAATCAAGGCAGAAGGACCTCACCTTCGGCTTGGAGTGCCTCAGGGCGAGCGCGCGCCCGCGAAAAGCCCGACTGTGCGCAAGACCGGAAGATTATCGGTTCAGCAGCGCTTGGTTTCGAGCGCGGGAACGGCACTCAACCGTAGCTCTAATCGGGGTCACCGACACCTCGCCGGTCAAGGTTACGGGTAAGTTCGATACGAATGAAGTCCAAAAGACTTCAGCTTGAGTCTTGCGTCAGCTGCGGGCGAGGGCGCCCGCGGTCCCAGTAAAAGCTTGAAGGGAATATTTGATGGGGCTAGTAGGAAAAATGGATTCAGCCGTCGAGGTACATCTGCGCGGCCATCTTCGTGAGCTTCCAAACCCGTGACCATTCGATGTTGCCATGGCCATTCTCACGGCCCGTAAGCTTGTCGAAAATCAGGTTGCGAAACACTTTTCCCTCGCGTCGCAACATAAACTCTTTAGCGTAAGGCTTGGCAGTTTCGAAAAAGCTGAACTCTGGGTCGGTGACAATGCCGATGCCCTCGAGCGTCATTAGCGCGCGCATGATGTAAGTGAAGTTTGCCGGCAGACGGAATGGGTACTCATAAATCACTTCAGCAAGATCGTAAGTCAACTCTTTAAACTTCACCTCGCCGAGTTTGAGGTTCAGATAAACTTTAAAGAGTTTTTCGACGACCGGCCGCACCGTCTCCGGATCAACCCCCGGCTTGAGGAAGTTAAGATTGATGATGTCCTGTCCCAAGCCGTGCACGTCGCGGGCGACCACATGAAAGAAAGCGTCAATCATCTGCGACTGCAGTTTGGGAGTTATGCGACCGACCATGCCAAAATCGAAGAAGGCGAGATGGCCGGAATCCAGCACCAGCAAATTCCCCGGATGCGGATCGGCGTGGAAAAAACCGTCTTCCAATAACTGCTTCAGATAAGTGCGAACCAGCAGACGGTTTACTTTAACTGCGGATATGCGACGCGCGCGCAGCTGCTCAACGTCTGTCACTTTAGTGCCGCGAATAAATTCGAGTGTCAATACCCGACGGCTCGTATGTGACCAGAAGATTTTGGGAACGCGCACAACCTGCCAGGTGCGGAAGTTGTAACGGAAACGATCCGCGTTTCGCCCTTCCTTCACGTAGTCCATTTCCTCAAAAATCGTGGAGTGAAACTCGCGGAGCATGCCTTCCCAATCGGCATTTTCGTTCGCGCGCGGGAAGAAACGGTTGGTGAGTTTTACTATCTTGTAAAGAATCGCGATGTCGAACGAAATGATCTGTTCAAGATCCGGGCGTTGAACTTTAACTGCCACTTCCTCGCCCGAAGCTAAGCGCGCTCGATACACCTGACCGAGCGATGCCGAGGCAACCGGCTCGCTGTCAATCTCCCCGTAACATTCCTGGAGACTGCGTCCCAATTCCGACTCGATCCGTGCGAACGCTTCGGCAGTTGAAAACGCGGGCACCTGATCCTGCAGCGTGGCTAATTCTTTCACATAGGCAAGTGGCAGGAGATCGGCTCGAGTTCCAAGCGCCTGACCGATCTTGATGAAGGTTGGTCCTAAGTCAACCAAACTCTTACTCAGCCACACTGCTTGCGTTTCGAGCCGCGCAGCTTTGCTGTCTGACCCATCATGACCGCGGAAAACAATCAAACGCAGCAGCCGGATAGAACGGTCGAAGGCGAGATGCAGAAAGTATCGGAGGTGCGACTTCACGCGTGCGATTAGATCGCCCGGTGCTGTTTCCTGGTGAAGACGTTCGACCATGCGACGGTTGAAGTCGGCCCGGACGTCGTAGGTGTCGAGAAACAGGTAGAGCGTGAATAGGCCAAGCACTCGAGCCACTCGCGCCAGTCGTAACCAACCGTGCAGGCCGCGTCCTTTAAGAATCTCGGCTACCAGTTCGTCAGTCAGCGGCTTGGCGTCGTTCTTGTCAGACGACGGCGGCAGCTGAGTATTGGCGCGGCCAATCGCGTCACCGTTTCCAGCGTGCAATGTTGGAATTAATGCTTGTGTAGAACTCATAAAAAGTGAATCAAGTACGCGTACCGTATTCGTCGACTAATCTCAAACCAGCGAGAGCGTATGGCGCGAGCCAGCTCGTCCAAAAAAACTCTCCGCGCGCTTCACGTCCTGCCCAATTTGCGCTTTCAATTCCTCAAGGGAAGCAAACTTCCGCTCGTCACGCAAGCGGTGGAGAAACCTGACGCGCACCACGTCCCCATAAAGATCGCCCGCCCAGTTGATTACGAAAGTCTCCACTGAAGGTTCCGTATCGGCCGTAAAAGTGGGCCGCAAACCTACATTTGTTACGCTGCGGCGCCATTGTCCGTCAATCAGAGTCCCGGTCACATAGACTCCGTTGCGAGGTATGACGCGATTGTGAGGACGCAAGTTGGCCGTGGGGAACCCGAGCCCGGCGCCTCGTTCTGCACCCCGCTCTACGCGGCCTTCCACGCCATAGGGACGACCCAGCAGTCTTCGAGCGAGGTTCACCCTGCCCTCCAACAGCAGCGTTCTCACCTTGCTGGAGCTTACTCGTTGACTGCGAAACTGCACCTCGGGAACTTCGTCTGCGAGAAACCCGAGTTCCGCGCTAACGCGCCGCAGCAGTTCGATATTACCTTCCCGGTTGTGACCGAAAGCGAAGCCGCGCCCGAGGTAGACTTCTTTCGCGTGTAAGCGATCCTTTACAACGTCGGCCAGAAAATCTTCAGCTCTAATCTGGGAAAACTCCTCGTCGAAACGAATGACGATCGTCTGCTCAATACCGAGCACGCCAAAGCCTTCAACTTTTTGATCGAGAGTTTGCAGGAGTGGCGGCGCCGATTCAGGATGCAACACCGCGCGCGGATGCGGATCGAAAGTTATGACGGTGGGAATCGCGCCAGTCTCACGCGCCCTTTCAACTACGGTGCGCATGATCAACTGATGGCCGAGGTGCAAACCGTCGAAAACGCCGAGCGTCAGCACAGTCGGACGTTGGATGTCGGCGTTATCAGTACCGTGAAATAAGCGCATGTGCTAGTCCAATGTCCAATGTCCAAGGTCCAAAGTCAGCGCACTGTTTGAAGTCTCCAGGATCTGAAAGAGTGTCCTGCGCGACAGGAGATTAGACTTTGGACTTTGGACATTTCTTCAGCTCTCGTCACTAACTACAAGCCCGTCGTAAGCCCATTCGACACCCGCCGGCAGTCGTGCCGAGTCACGCGCGTGCTTTACGTCGTGAGCAATATGCGTCAGGTAAGCGCGCCTCGGTTTGATCTTCTCGATGTACTCAAGCGCCTTGTCCAACCAAAGGTGGGTTGGGTGCTCTTTGAATCGCAGGCAGTCGAGCACCAGCGCGTCCAGACCGCGCAGCCGATCGATGGTTTCCAATGGAATTTCGCTCAGATCAGTCGCATACGCAAAATCGTTGAAGCGATAAGCCATCACGGACAAACGGCCGTGGATTACCTGCAGCGGCGTGATCAGAAAGTCTTTGTCCAGGCAGAACGCCGCACCCGGCACTACCGTGTGCGGAATCACTTGCGGCAGCCCACCCCCGAAGTGTGAAGGCTCAAAGATGTATTTGAAGATGCGTCGAATATCGACCCAGGCGCGTTCATTAGCGTATAGGCCCAGAGCGCCGTAGCGAAAGTTCAGCGGACGTATATCGTCAAGACCGAAGATGTGATCGGCGTGGCAATGCGTAATCAACACGGCGTCGAGCCGCTTCAAACCAAACCGCAATGCCTGCTGGCGAAAATCAGAAGAGGTGTCAACCAAAACTGACTGCCCGGCATGTTCGATGAGAATAGAAACTCGTAAACGTTTGTCGCGAGGATCGTTTGACGTGCAGGTTTCGCATTCGCAGGCGATGGAAGGAACGCCGGTCGATGTTCCGGTACCTAAGAACGTAAGCTTCATGATCGAGTCCAATGTCCAACGTCCAAAGTCCAAAGTCAAATCATGAAGGTTCGACTTTGGACTTTGGGCCTGGACCCTGGACTATTGCTCAGCCTCCGGTTATGTCCTGACTGGAAAAACTGCGGGCCTTTGGCGTTGCGTTAGTCAAAGAGACGAATTGCATTCGCAAGTCGGCGAGTAGACCTTCGAGTATCTGTTGTTCCTGCGGCAACAGGTTACCGCGCGTTTTCTTTTCCAGCATTCCCAACACATCGATCCAGTGTTTGCCGAGTTCCAAATCGACTTCGCGTTTGCGAGTTACAGGATGCTCCATCATTCCCAGCGACGCCGCAGCATTGGAAGCGATCGACATCAGGAAGCTGGCGAAACTTGCCGGGTCGTCCGCGTCCGGCAACTCAGCTTCCTCGCTGTCCACCCCTAAGTCGCCGCTCTCAGGTATGGCTTCTTCGCTAACTGATGTTTGAGCTGGTGCTGGAGTGGCGGCAGTCGCGCCTATAGTCGCGGCGTCGGCTTCTGCCTGCGGTTCAGGCGTGGCGCTAACCGTAGCGCTCGCGGCCTCAGGCTTCACCGGAGTTGGTTCCGGCCTCTCATTTTCGGGAACGTCCCGCGGCGTGCCGTCCGGATTAAACAGTCGCCTGTCGGTAACTTTGTAGCTGGTCTGTTCCTCGTTCATTTCCCCTGCCTATCTCTGACTAGACTCCTGAAAATCTTCCATCTTCAGGAAATTCTTCGCAGCTTGTTTAATGTAAACTGATGTTAGCACCCGCATCTTGTGCCTGCAAGACAGCCTGCATTTCTTGACTTTGGACTTTGGACGTTGGACTTTAGACTGTTTCCATGCCAGCCAACTTTGAAGACCTAATCGAACTAATGCAGAAGCTGCGTTCGCCGGACGGGTGTCCCTGGGATCGCGAACAGACTTACGCCTCTTTGGCGCCGATGCTGCTCGAGGAAGCATACGAGGCGTTCGAGGCGGTTGAGGAAGCCCGTGAAGGTCAGCCAAACGAATTGCGTGATGAGCTGGGCGATCTGCTTTTCCAGATAGTTTTCTACGCTCAGGTCGCTAAGGAACAGGGCGACTTTTCCATCAACGACGTTACCAGCGCAATTCACGAAAAGATGGTTCGTCGACATCCGCACGTCTTCGCCGACACCAACGCTGCCGATACGGCAACTGTCCTCCGCAATTGGGAAGCGATGAAGCAGGACGAGCGACGCGCCGCTGGGAAGAGCGAACGCGAAGAGTCTCTGCTTGATGGCGTGTCGTCGAAAGCGCCGGCGCTAATGGAGGCGCATCAGCTTTCAACCAAGGCCGCGCGCGTTGGTTTTGATTGGGAGAAACTCGAAGACATCTTCGCCAAACTCGAGGAAGAGGTGGGCGAACTTCGCGCAGCGATTCAGACTCATGCGTCATCCAATACCGAAGCTGATCACACTCGAATACGCGAAGAACTAGGTGATCTTCTGTTTGCGGCCACAAACATCGCGCGACATCTAAAAGTCGAACCCGAAGCTGCTTTGAAGCTAACTAACCGTAAGTTTCGCCAAAGGTTTGGATTTATTGAAAGGAAACTCCGCGAGAGTGAAAAGACGTTTGACGCAACTACACTCGACGAGTTGGAAGCCCTGTGGCAGGAAGCGAAGAGCAGTAGGCAGTAGGCAGAAGGCAGAAGGCAGTGAGCAGAAGGCAGAAAGCAGAAGGCAGTAGGCAGTGAGCAGAAGGCAGTAGGCAGTGAGCAGAAGGCAGTAGGCAGTGAGCAGAAGGCAGTAGGCAGTAGGCAGTAGGCAGTGAGCAGTGGGCAGTGGGCAGTGGGCAGTGGGCAGTGGGCAGTGGGCAGTGGGCAGTGGGCAGTGGGCAGAAAAGCAAGAGGCAGAAAACAGAGAATCTCCCTGCCTTCTGCCTTCTGCTTACTGCCTTCCGCCTTCTGCTTTCTGCCTTCTGCTTTCCGCCTTCTGCCTTCTGCTTTCCGCCTTCTGCTTTCCTCAGTCGCTAATCTGCAGCGAACGAAGCACGTTGCGAAACGCGGCCTGGTAACTTGCTGATTCGTTTTCCGGCGCCACGGCAAACATGTAGAGAACCTGGCCGTTGCGCAGTTGAGTTGTTATCAAGGTTACCGATTCCGGCAGTCCAGTGGCCTCGTTGGTGTTCGATAAAGTCGTAGTTAACCCCGTTCGTCCTGCAACTGTTGTGCGTACCAAACTACCCCGTTGCCGCAGGTTTGAGCCCTGGGTCAGACCGTTCAAAAACTCCTGAGTAGCTTGCTGCAGACCACGGCTCTGGGTTTGGGCCAAACCAAAGTTGACGCCGTGTGTGTAGACCACCTGATTCTGATACTGCCCATAGGCGCCTTCAGGAGAAAACCAAACCGAATTACTCTCGCTCAATTGCCGCCAATTGCTGGGCACACTCACGCGTATGATTCCGCCCAGCGTGGAATAGGTTTGATAGCGCGTTGAGGGGTACTCAACACGACCGCGCGGTGCACTGGTGGGATAGCTTCCGCTCCTCTCGCCGTTAGGATAACGATTGCCACTTTGTGCAATCTCCTGCATTGACGGAGCGCGGCCCATACCGCGCAGGCGCGACTGAATTCGCAAAAACTCGCGCGAATCGCGACTGGATTCGCTAACTCTTAGATACTGCGCTTCCTGGTTGATTCGCGCGTAGCGATCTTTCGGACTCGGGTGGTCGCTCAGAAAGCCGCCGCCCCCACCGCCACTCTGCTGCTCAATGGTCTTGAACATATTCGCCAGATCGCGCGGGTCGTAGCCGGCGCGGGCCATTATCTGCGCGCCCATGATGTCAGCTTCAGTTTCGTATTCGCGGCTGAACTTCAGAAAGTAAACACCAACTCCCTGTCCGGCAATCTGCGCGGCGGCTCCCGGCACGCCACCAATGATCTGGCCGCCAATGCCGAGAATCCCGGCGAGCAAACTATACTTTTGCGCTTTTGAAGCCTGAGCAGTGCCATGCCGTAGAAAGACGTGGGCCAATTCGTGGGACATGACTCCAGCCATTTCACCTTCGCTATGCGCCGCTTCGATCATGCCGCGGTTTACATACATTGGGCCGCCCGGCAAGGCGAACGCGTTAATGTCGCGCGCGTTAACGATCTTGAAATAATATTGGAACTCAGGATGCTGAAACTCCGGCGGAATCGCATTCACTAGTCGCTGTCCGACTCGCGAGACGTAGCTGGTCGCTTCGTTGTCGTTCAAGATCGGCATCTGCTGTTCTACTTCCGCAGCCGCTTGCCGTCCGACCTTCACATCATCTGTAGGTTTGTATTTGTTACTGTGATATTTGATCTGGGTCTGCGCGAAAACTGAAACAGGCATCGCAAAAATTGCGAATACTGTTAGCCACGACACCAGCCGCTGTATTCCATTTGAATTCTTTCTAATCATTTCTTTCCTCCCTATCCCATCCACTAATAATACTCAACATGCGCATTTTGAATCTCGAGTCCAGCGAGGATTGAGTTTCTCTAATCTCTGCTTCAGTCGTCCTCGCCGGATTTTATCTTTTCATCGCAGTCCGGCCACTTAGGGAAGAGAGCCTTTGGTCTGAATCGCGTTTGATGACCCGACGGAAAGCAGCGTTTGCTGGTTTTCCGCGCCTGAAACGTTGCAATACGAAAACTAAAGCTGAACCAAAACGCAACATTACCTGCGTCGCTGAGAATGATTTCGGTTCGAAGATGCTGCAAATTGGTTATTGGCGAACCCTCCGCAGTTCTACGTAGCAAGGTCAGTGCCAGATAGACTCAATTGTTAGGATTTGTTACGTGGGTCGATGTGTCCATTGAACCACCCGGTGAGGTCCGCAAGTGGCGCGATGTGATGTGGCTTGCCTTTCCAAATGCGAACCATTGAAATTATCAGGAAAACAGTAGCGGCGGCACCGAACAAGTTGCCTCCGAATCCGTTGTTTGTGAGTCGGCCAATGACCCCTAAAAAGGTTTGCACCACGATAATGACCAGGTGTAACGAAAGAGCCTGGGCGGCATGAAAACGGACCCTCGGCTCTTTACGAGGTACCAGAAACAACTCAATTAGCGCAACTACGAGGCCGAGGTAAGCCGGAGCGTAGGGCAAAACCATGGCCCACTTTTCCGGTACGCTTATGCCGGCCACGGTTCGATGAGTTGGCCTTTGTTCAACTGGCCGATATGGTGCGGGCGGTGGTTGATAAGGTGCAGGTTGCGAATGAGTGGGCGGTACAAAAATCGACTGATATGGAGCCTCGGGGTTTACGCTATCGTAGCGGCGTGTGGGAGCTTCCGAATAGATGTTGCGGCGCGCGTTCTCGTTTCCGGAAGAGCCGATTTCACGCGTTGCGCCCTTCACCTCCTGTGTCTCTGACCCGCTGTTGTCACGCCCGGCTTCGGCATTCTTCACGAAGTCCGGATCAAGTGGGTTCGTGTCGTATTTGCTCTTCTTCGGCTCCATTAACAATTCCTACGATGTGATTGCCTGAATGGTTCAATCTTACTCGCCCGCTATTACATACTCAACCTCTTCCCAACGCTGCTCACGTTCGGAAATGCGAAAAGCGCGAGCCACGGGCCGTGGACCCGCCAGGCCGATGATGAAATAGACCGCCTGCGGATAATAGGCCAACCGGACATCGGTTTCGGATGGGGCCGGCGAGGCCGAACGGGGGTGGGAATGATAAATGGCCAGGAGCTCTTCACCGCGGTCGCGCATTTGGCGTTGCGCGGCGAAGAGATCTTCTGGCGCCGCTTCGTACGAGACTATTTTGTCGGCCGCGAGATTGCGCAAGGAATAAATGCTTTTTACGATGCCGTCATTTGAACCACCAATCAAACCACAACATTCGTCGGGTGCGGCCGCGAGGGCGTATGCAAAAATCTGAGCGCGATGGGAAGTTTGGAGACTGATCATTTAAGAGGATCGGATTGGTCGGTAGTTAGCCGCTTTCGCTTACGACGATCAACCTCTTCCTGGGACCGCGGGCGTTTCGCTCGCTTTCGTGGAATGCCACTTTGTCCGGAGGCTGATTCATAAAGACTTGCGTGAACCCGTTGCTTGTGGCGGGGAGACGCCCGCGGTCCCAACAAATCGCAAAGCCTATTGCTTGTCCACTATCCTGAGATGGAGTTCTTCCAACTGCTTTTGATCCACTTCACCGGGCGCATCGATCATCAGGTCCGTGGCTGAAGCTGTCTTCGGAAACGCCATTACGTCGCGAATATTTTCGGTTGGCACCAGCACCATCAACAGTCGTTCAATTCCTGGTGCGATGCCGCCGTGTGGAGGAGTGCCAAACTCCAACGCATCGAGAAAGAAACCGAAACGTGAACGCGCCTCTTCAGTTGTCATGCCCAATGCTTTGAACACCAACCGCTGCACGTCACGCCGGTGAATACGAATGGAGCCGCTTGCCAGCTCAACTCCATTGATCACCGGATCGTATGCCTTGGTCCGAAGCTTACCAAGTAGCGCGGTTTCACCGCCTTCGACGGCGCGCTCCAGCAACTCCAGATCTTCATCAAGCGGCGAAGTGAAGGGGTGATGCATCGCATAGTAACGATCATCATCTTCGTGATACTCAAACATCGGAAACTCCGTCACCCACAACGGTGCATAAACATTCGGCGGTATCAACTTCTCGCGGCGCGCCAACTCGTTTCGCAAAGCCCCAAGACTTGCGGCCACCGTCTTGGCTTTGCCGGCGACGATCAAAACGGCAGCACCGTTCTCCGCATTCGCAAGGGTCGCGAGGCGACGAACGATCTCCTCGCCGAGTGCTTTTAATAATGATGAGCTGACTTCGTCGCCCAATTTTATCCAGGCAAGTCCGCTCGCTCCATAACGCTTAGAGAATTCCTGCAATTCGTCCAGTGTTTTTCGGGAAAGGCCCGCGCCGCCTCGAACCACGATACCCTTCACTTCTCCGCCCGATGCGAGCGCTGAGGCGTAGGGCGCAAAATCAGTTCCTGCGAGCGC